>OGJP01000001.1_pt1 | contig 645393 bp, 594 predicted proteins | sample 1572311 | NCBI WGS metagenome assembly OGJP01 (sample SAMEA2582093, study PRJEB24529) | metagenome | biome: Human gut stool | place: China | collected 2011
GAAAGTACTTGACAGGATACGGATGTATAAGATATATTTAATGTGCAGTTTTGAAGGAGCAATCAATTCCTTTAGATAGGGGTGTGGTGAAGTGGTATCATAGGGGTCTCCAAAACCTTTGGTGGGAGTTCGATTCTCTCCACCCCTGTTATAATTTTATATAAGTTAGAAGATAGTTTTTGCATTAGGAGATAATGTAAAAGCTTTTTTTATTTTAATTAAGTATCTTATGAAATAAAGTTTATCAGCTTATTGTCAAAGCAACTTATGCGATATGACTAAAAGATAAAGCTATTTATTAAACTTATGTAAATCATAATTATAAATATTGCGTCAGAAATAATATAATGTTATCATTAAGAAGATATGTATATAATCAATTATTATAGCATAATTAATAATATATTCAGGAGCGTATATGGTAGACAGCAGCTATTTTAAGAATAATAAGAACAATGGTAATAGAGCGGGCGGTAAGAATAACGGCAAATTAATGGACAGGTTAAAGCAGCATAAGTGGATACCACTTGTTGTAATTATAGTATTAGCACTTGCAATGATTGCAATTCAGTATTTTATGTTAGATGTACTTCAATATACAAGACAGATGGCAGAACAGCAGAAAGAGGGATTTATTAATATATATCCTATAATCAATAATTTGCTTTAAAGAACATTTAGAATTTTAAAATAGAAAAATTTAAAATGCTAAAGTTTTAAAATATTCAAAGCTTAGAATGTCATAATAAAGAAGGTCTTAAAAGTCAAAATACGCAAATTCCCACCTAGAATGGAGGAGAATTATGCAGTTTTTGATTTTTAAGACCTTATTTATTTGATTTTAATTGTTCCCCAATATTAAATTGTATGTGTTTAAGTTTACGTGTTATTAGAAATAGAAATTAAGACTTATAAGACAAGATAGATTTATAAGATAAGATAGATTTATAGGACAAAATAGACTTATAGGAAAATGTGACTTATAGGACAAAATGTGTTGATAGAAACCGTCCTCAGACCTTTAATTTCAATGGCTGAGGGCGGTTTAATCTTTTTTGAAATAACTTTGATGGTGGTTAAAATATATTGATAAAAACTTATATTCAATTTCAGATAAAGGAGATAATTAACAAATGTAAGAAAATAGATAATACATATTGACTTTATAAATAATATGCTTTACTATTTAGATAGATTTCTAATTAGATAATTTTCTAAATAGAATGAAATTATAATACAGCGCTGAATGGAACAATAATTAGGCAAAGTTAGGAAGTGATATGTTTGGCATTTGCAGATACTTTTAAGGCATTATCTGACCCGGCAAGGAGGGATATTTTAGAGATGTTAAAGAATAAGCCTCTTTCGGCGGGAGAGATTGCTAAACAGTTCGATATGACACAAGCCACAGTATCATATCATTTGAAAGTATTAAAAAAGGCAGATTTAATAAGAGAAAATAGAAAAAAGAATTTTATTTACTATGAATTAAATCTCACAGTACTAGAGGAACTGATGATGTGGTTATCTGATTTAAAGAATAAAGAAAATTAGGAGGAAAAGTATCTATGAAAGATAATAATACAGATTATCAAAATGATAATAGCTGTAATAATTCTAATATAAGCCTTTCAATGGCAGTAATATCGGTTATCGCTACATTGCTACCAATTATTATAGGATTGGCGTTATGGAATAAGCTTCCCGATGAATTGCCTGTTCATTGGGGAATTAAAGGCAATGTAGACAGATTGGCGACTAAGGCTGAGGGAATATTTATAATGCCTTGTCTGTGTGCAATTATCCAGATTGGTGTACTTATTAAATTATATATTGACCCAAGAAAAGAGCAGATTCATCATAAACCCATACTTGTATCAATATGGATTGTTCCATTGATTACCATTTTAATTAATGTACTTATATATATAATAGCACTTGGTGGTAAAGTAAGTATGACAATGGCAGTATTTTTTATCATTGGTGTTATGTTTATAGGGCTTGGTAATTATATGCCAAAGTTGAAACAGAATTATACAATAGGAATTAAAGTTCCGTGGACATTAAATAGCGAAGAGAATTGGAATATGACACATAGAATGGCAGGTAAGGTATATGTTGTGGCAGGTGTTATTTCAATAATAATTGCATTGCTTAATAATGTATTGAGTGATGAAGTGACAATTATTATATTTATGGCTGTATTTCTTGTGACAGGCATAGGAAGTGTTGCTTATTCATTCTGGCTTTATAAGGTCAAGGGCCTTTAATAAATTGTATTATATCAAGATGTCCCCAGCCCTGCTGATTGGTGGCAAGATTGACTTTGTGACAGCATTTTTTAAGCCGTTGGCGGATTTCGTCAGGAGTATAATCGTGATTATTAAGAACACGGGCGATTGCACCGCTTACAATTGGTGCAGACATGGATGTTCCGCTTTTGGTGGAATATCCATTTTTTTTATTACTGCACGCTGTGATATTAGAGCCAGTGACAACAAGTTCGGGCTTAAGAATGCCATCAAGAGTAGGACCGCGGCCGGAATTAAATGTCTTATCATCAATAGAGCCAACGGTAATGACAAGGCGGCTTGTGCCGGGTGCGGTTATGCTGTGGGGCTTTGGACCGCTATTACCGGCAGCGGCGACAACAATAATGCCTTCATTCCACATATTTTCCACATTTTTTATTAGTTCAGAAGTATTGGAGGGATTGTGGGTAGTGCCAAAGGAAATATTTACTATTTTTATATTGTAAATATCTTTATTATTGATTATCCATTTAGTGCCTTTAATTACATTTTCTATATTGCCATTGCCGTTGGAGTCAAGCACCTTAACAGATATAATCTGGCTCATAGGGGCTATTCCTTTGAATCGGCCGTGACTTGCATAGCCATCGCCTGCGATTATGCCTGAAACGTGCGTGCCGTGACCGCTGTCATCATATGGAAATGCTCTATTATTAATAAAATCTTTAAATGCGATTATCCGGTTTCCAAAATCTATATGCTTATATATGCCTGTATCAAGTACAGCAACACCTATATTATTATTCATATCTATCCTCAGTTATGCTCTATATAAATATTTTATTCATAATAATTGTGATTGGTGCGTTGATTATTGATGTCTTATATTTGCTTTTTGTATTAAAATCTTATATAATATTCAAATACATAATACATTTAAGTAATTGGAATTGCTTTTATCTGAGATTTTCGAGTAGAAAGTTTTTATGTAAGATTAAAGGTATTGATAATATGTATAATATTCGTGAAAAGTGAGAGGTTGCGTTATGGACAAGAAAAGAATTGTTGTTGCATTAGGAAGAAATGCTTTCGGAGAAACATTCCCAGAACAGCAGGCAAATGTTAAGAAAGCAGCTAAGGCTATTGCAGATTTAGTAGAAGCTAAGTATCAGATAGTAATTACACACAGCAATGGCCCTCAGGTTGGTATGATTCAGACAGCTATGACAGAATTTGCAAGACTTGAGCCAGAAGACAGGACTGTTGCTCCTATGTCAGTATGTGGTGCTATGAGTGAAGGCTATATAGGTTATGATTTACAGAATGCAATCAGGGAGGAGCTTCTTAACAGAGGTATCTATAAGACAGTTTCAACAATTATAACTCAGGTAAGAGTTGATCCTTTTGATATAGCATTTTCTGAGCCTTCTAAGATAATCGGAAGATATATGACTAAGGAAGAAGCTGAAGCAGAGGAAGAAAAGGGTAACTATGTAGTTGAAGAAGAACCAGGCAGGTTCAGAAGAATAATTGCAGCTCCAATGCCTATTGATATATATGAGATTGATGCTGTTAAGGCACTTCTTTCGGCAGATCAGATTGTTATTGCTGCCGGTGGTGGTGGAATTCCAGTATTACAGCAAGGTTCACACCTTAAGGGTGCATCAGCTATTATAGAGAAGGATTACACAGCAGCTAAGCTTGCAGAACTTGTCGGAGCAGATACATTATTATTCCTTACAGCTTATGATAAGCTAACAATTGGAAAGGGAACAGCTGACGAGAAGGTATTTGACAATGTATCAGCAGCAGATCTTCACCAGTATATTAAAGCTGGACATTTCCCAGCTAAGACAACATTCCCTAAGGTAGATGCATCAATTAGATTTGTTGCAGCTGATTCAGACAGAAAGGCAGTTATTGCTAATCTTGAGCAGGCTAAAGAAGGCTTAGACGGAAAGGCAGGAACTACAATAACAGCTTAACTGGGTGACATATAATGGAACCTGCACAACAATAAGTGGTTCAATTACAACATATATTTGATGAATTACAACATCTCTCGATAATATATATAATTATGTGGTAGAATATGGTTATAATAATTATCAGGAGGTGTTGTTTTGCTTTTAATGGGGATGCAAAAGAAGAATTCAGATATGGATAGTCTGATGGAACATTTAGAATTTAAGGGTATTAATGTATTGAATGTATTTGAGGAAGGGAGGGTTAATAATCTGCTGTGGCAGATGAATACAAGAAAGAATAATGAACTGTTTATTAAGCACAGGTATATCGTATTATTTATATCATATGAAATGCTTAATGACATTAAAGGGGTATATTATCTGGAGCTTGTTAAGAAATTATCAGAACAGGGGAAGATTAAATTATATGTAGTCAACAACCATATTAAGATTAAGAATTTGCCCAAAAGAGGTGGCTGGCTTGAAAATATTATATGTGATTGTGAGGAGTGCGAGGACAATTATGAGATGAATTGTAAGATGTATCAGCTTGCTGATGATATTGTGTGTAATGTTGTCAATGATATATTCAATCAGAATACTTGCAATTAATCCCAATTCCATCTATAATTGTAATGTTTAACATTACTGGAGGTTATGATTAATGATTAGTGCAAACAATGTAACACTTCGTATAGGTAAAAAGGCCCTTTTTGAAGATGTAAATATTAAGTTTACAGAAGGTAACTGCTATGGTCTTATCGGTGCTAATGGTGCAGGTAAGTCAACATTTTTAAAAATACTTACTGGTCAGATTGAACCAAGTAAGGGAGATGTATCTATTACACCAGGTCAGAGATTATCATTCCTTGAACAGGACCACTTCAAGTATGATGAGTACACTGTATTAGATACTGTTATTATGGGTAACACACGCCTTTATGAAATAATGAAAGAAAAAGAAGCAATATATGCTAAAGAAGATTTCACAGAGGAAGATGGTAATAAGGCAAGTGAGCTTGAAGCAGAGTTCGCTGATATGAATGGCTGGGAAGCAGAATCAGATGCTGCACAGCTTCTTAACGGGCTTGGAATTACTACAGATCTTCATTATAAGCTTATGTCAGAACTTAATGGTAGTGAGAAGGTTAAGGTTCTTCTTGCTAAGGCTTTATTTGGTAATCCTGATATTCTTTTATTAGATGAGCCTACTAACCACCTTGATCTTGATGCTATTGCGTGGCTTGAAGAATTCCTTATTAATTTTGATAATACTGTTATCGTTGTATCACACGACAGATATTTCCTTAATAAGGTATGTACACAGATTGCAGATATTGATTATGCCAAAATCCAGCTTTATGCTGGTAACTATGATTTCTGGTATGAATCAAGCCAGCTTATTATTAAGCAGATGAAGGAAGCTAATAAGAAGAAGGAAGAAAAGATTAAGGAACTTCAGGATTTCATTCAGAGATTCTCAGCTAATGCTTCTAAGTCTAAGCAGGCTACTTCAAGAAAGAGAGCATTAGAGAAGATTGAACTTGATGAAATCAGACCATCAAGCAGAAAGTATCCTTATATAGATTTCAGACCAGCAAGAGAGATTGGTAATGAAGTACTTCAGGTTGAAGGTATTTCTAAGACAATTGATGGCGTTAAGGTGCTTGATAATATATCATTTATTGTTAATAAAGATGACAAGATTGCATTTGTTGGTTCTAATGAATTAGCAACTACAACTTTATTTAATATTCTTACAGGTAATATGGAGCCAGATGAGGGTTCATACAAATGGGGTGTAACAACTTCACAGGCATATTTCCCTAAGGATAGTGCGGCAGAGTTCAACAGAGAGGATACAATTGTTGAATGGCTTACACAGTATTCACCAGATCCAGATCCTACATATGTAAGAGGTTTCCTTGGACGTATGTTATTTGCTGGAGATGATGGTGTTAAGAAGGTTAAGGTACTTTCCGGTGGAGAGAAGGTTAGATGTCTTATATCCAAGATGATGATTATGGGTTCTAATGTACTTATATTTGATGACCCTACTAACCACCTTGATATGGAGTCTATTACAGCACTTAATAATGGACTGATTAAGTTCCCAGGTGTGGCACTTTTCACATCACACGATCATCAGTTCATTCAGACTACAGCTAACAGAATTATGGAAATCGTTCCATCAGGGCAGCTTATTGATAAGATTACAACTTACGATGAGTATCTTGAGAGCGATGAGATGGCAAGAAAACGTCAGGGATTTGCAGAAGCTGCAAGTGATGATGAAGATTAATTATTAATGCTTAGGATGGGGTTGTCACGAATGTGGCATCCCCATATATTAGTATTAGTCAGGTGTTGATAGCTTATGTATGCAATATAAGTGTGTATACACAAGCTGTTATTACCTAATTTTAATAGTAGTATATGGAGGAGTTAGATATATGGCTTCAGGCAGAAGTAAAAGTACAGGCAAGAAGACCAGCAGTACCAAAAGAAAGACGACGTCTAACAGCAAATCAGGTAAAACTTCATATTCAGGAAATAGCAATACAACTAAGAAAAGCTCTAATTCCAAAGGAAATGGCACGAAAAGCTCTAATACAAGAGGTTCTGGTTCGAGAAGTTCATCTTCAAGAAATACAGGAAGCAATTCATCGCAGGTGAATAACCAGCTAAGGGATGAGATAGTTCTTTTAATAGCTTTAGCGTGTACAATTATCCTCCTGCTCAGTAATTTTAATATGGCAGGAATTGTTGGGCGTTCAATTAAATGGTTTATGTTTGGACTATTTGGAATTGCTGCTTATATAGTTCCGGTAATTATAGCTGTAAGTATTATGTTTATGCTTGCCAATAAAGATATTATCGGAGTTATGAAGATTAAAGCAGCTATGGCATATGTATTGTCGGTTATTGCGGCAGCTTTGTGGCAGAGAGTTACTAATGTGCCGGATATAAAAGAGCCGGTTGGTACATATTTTACATATTGTTCAGAGTATAAGACTGGAGGCGGCCTGTTTGGAGGGATATTATGTAAGATGTTAAATCCACTGGGTATGGCAGGTTCTTTAGTTATACTTATAATTCTTGCTATTATCTGTATAATTGTTATTACAGAGAAATCATTTATCAAAGGTATCCGTAATGGCGGAGAGAGGATAGTAAGTGAGGCAAGAAAAGATTATTCAGAATATAAGGAACATTCCAATCGTGTAAGAATGGCACAGAAAGAAGCAAGAGAAGAAGCCTCTGCTAATTCACGTATGAATAATGTTGTGAGGGGCGTTACTAATGACCTTACAATATATGATGATAACAGGAATGATGGTTCAGATATAGATATAACAGAGATAGAGGCCGTGGATAATGAAGATGATATGTATAGTGATGATATATATGATCCGTTGATTACACCTATGCCTCGTATAAGCAGAGAACCAGTATGGGAGCTGCATACAGATAGTGCATCAGAAGAAAATGAAAGCGAACATCGGGACGAGATGGTTGATTTGGACGAGTCATATGACATACCTGATAAAGATGATAATATGTCAGAAGATGTATCAGATATGACTGATATATCAGGTATGGCTAATGTATCAGGTATGGCTAATGTATCAGATATGACTAATGTATCAGGTATGGCTAATGTATCAGGTGTGGCTAATATATCAGGTATGGCTAATGTATCAGATATGACTAATACATCAGATACGGATAATACGTCAGATGTGTCTAATCCATCTGAGACAGAGGATATGCAGGTTAAAGAAAATACAGCGAATCCTGCGGCTGAAAGTTCTAAGCAGTATAAGTTTCCGCCAGTCAGCCTGCTTAACCGCAATACTAATTCGAAAGCTTCTAATCTTGAGCGTGAGAACAGGGATACAGCAATCACATTAAAGCAGACATTGCAGAACTTTGGTGTTAAGGTCGATATTACAGATATAAGCTGCGGACCATCAGTAACAAGATACGAATTAAAGCCTGAGCTTGGTGTTAAGGTAAGCAGGATAGTATCTTTAGCAGATGATATTAAGTTAAGCCTTGCGGCAGCAGATATAAGAATAGAAGCACCTATTCCAGGCAAATCAGCCATAGGAATAGAAGTTCCTAATAAAGAGGCAGGCAGTGTATTCTTAAGAGAGCTAATAGAAACTGATACATTTAAGAATACTTCGTCAAAGATTGCATTTGCAGCAGGTAAGGATATAGCAGGAAAGACCATTGTTGCAGATATAGCAAGAATGCCTCACCTTCTTATTGCAGGAGCTACTGGTTCAGGTAAATCAGTATGTATTAACACAATTATAATGAGTATTTTATATAAGGCACGCCCTGATGAAGTAAAGCTTATTATGGTTGACCCTAAGGTTGTTGAGTTAAGCATATATAATGGAATACCACATTTGCTGCTTCCGGTTGTGACAGAGCCTAAGAAGGCGGCAGGTGCTCTTAATTGGGCAGTCAATGAGATGAATACAAGATATAAGAAGTTTGCAGGTGTTGGTGCACGTAATCTTAAGGGCTATAATGACATAGCTGCAAAGATGGAATTCAAAGAAGGAGAAATTCCTGTTGAAAAGCTGCCAGAGATAGTTATAATTATTGATGAGCTTGCAGATCTTATGATGGTAGCACCAGGAGAGGTCGAAGATGCAATATGCAGGCTTGCACAGCTTGCAAGAGCGGCAGGTATCCATATGGTTATAGCAACACAGCGTCCATCGGTTAATGTAATAACTGGACTTATTAAGGCAAATGTACCGTCAAGAATAGCATTTTCCGTGTCATCGGGTGTTGACTCAAGAACTATACTTGATATGAATGGTGCAGAAAAGCTGTTAGGTAAAGGCGATATGTTATACTTCCCATCTAATATACCTAAGCCAATCAGAGTTCAGGGAGCATTTGTGTCAGATGAAGAAGTGTCAAAGGTTGTTCAGTTCCTTAAAGATAATATGTCAGGCGAGGTTAATTACGATGAGAGCATAACGGAGACTGCCATAACTTCAAAAGCAGGTGGACAGGCAGCAGAACAGCAGGATGACAGAGATTCATTATTTGCAGATGCAGGACGTTTTGTTATTGAGAAAGAGAGAGGTTCAATTGGAATGTTACAAAGACAGTTTAAGATTGGCTTCAACAGGGCAGGACGAATAATGGACCAGTTAGCAGATGCCGGTGTTGTAGGACCAGAGATTGGCACTAAGCCAAGGAAAGTGCTTATGACAGCAGAGGAATTTGAAGAATTTATTAAAAATATATAATGAATATATGTACAAAATAGATTATATATGATATATGTAGTAGCATAAGTATCATAGTCAGGGCATTAGTCCTGTCATTATAATTACGCTGCGGGAAAGGATGAAATTATGGAAATTAAGAGCGATATTCAGATAGCACAGGAAGCACATTTAGAGAATATTAAAGATGTTGCGGCAAAGGTTGGAGTAACAGAAGACGAACTTGAAATGTATGGAAAGTATAAGGCTAAGTTATCAGATGAGCTTATCCACAGAGTAGAGAATAACGAAGATGGAAAGCTTGTTCTTATTACAGCTATCAATCCAACTCCGGCAGGTGAGGGAAAGACTACAATAAGTCTTGGACTTACAGAAGCACTTAACCAGAAAGGAATAAGTGCAATTGCTGCATTAAGAGAACCATCATTAGGACCTTGCTTTGGCATAAAGGGAGGAGCTGCCGGCGGCGGATACGCACAGGCTGTTCCTATGGAAGATCTTAATTTACATTTTACTGGTGATTTCCACGCGATAACATCAGCTAACAACCTTCTTGCAGCAATGCTTGATAATCATATACATCAGGGTAATGCTCTTGGAATAGATACTAAGAGAATTGTATGGAAGAGATGTATGGATATGAATGATAGAACTCTTAGGAATATCGTAATCGGCCTTGGTGACAAGCCTAATGGTGTTACAAGAGAAGATCATTTTATAATTACAGTAGCCTCAGAGATTATGGCTATACTCTGTCTTGCTGAGGATATGAAAGATTTAAAGGAAAGAATTGACAAGATAATTGTTGCATATAATTATGCAGGAGATCCTGTTACAGCCAAGGATTTAAAGGCAACAGGAGCTATGGCAGCTTTATTAAAAGATGCAATAAAGCCTAATATGATTCAGACACTAGAGAATACACCTGTGCTTGTACACGGTGGACCATTTGCCAATATTGCACACGGATGTAATTCTGTAAGAGCAACAAAGCTTGCTTTAAAGCTGGCAGATATTGCTGTTACTGAGGCTGGTTTCGGTGCAGATCTTGGAGCTGAGAAGTTCTTTGATATTAAGTGCAGAAAGGCTGGACTTAAGCCTGATGCAGTTGTTATTGTAGCTACTGTTAAGGCATTAAAATACAATGGTGGAGTTCCTAAGCAGGAATTATCAAAGCCAGATATGGAAGCTTTAAAGAATGGTATAGTAAACCTTGATAAACATATTGAGAATATTCACAAGTATGGTGTACCTGTAGTTGTTACACTCAACTCATTTGTGACAGATACAGAGGAAGAATATGAATTCATAAAGAAGCATTGTGAAGAATTAGGCTGTGAATTTGCATTATCTAATGTATGGGCAGACGGCGGAGCAGGCGGAATAGAACTTGCAGATAAGGTGCTTGCTTCATTTGATAAGAAGAGCGATTTTAAGCCTTTATATGAAGATGAACTTCCATTAGAGGATAAGATTATGACAATAGCTAAAGAAATATATGGAGCAGATGGTGTTACATATGATTCTAAGGCTAAGAAGGAACTTGACCATATTACACAGATGGGCTTTGGAAATCTTCCTGTATGTATGGCTAAGACACAGTATTCTTTGTCTGATGATGCATCTAAGTTAGGAAGACCAGAAGGTTTTACAATTAATATTAGAGAAGTGTATGTTGATGCTGGTGCAGGCTTTGTTGTAGCACTTACAGGAAAAGTTCTTACTATGCCAGGACTTCCTAAAGTGCCAGCGGCAGAAGGCATTGATTATGATGAAGAGAATGAGAAGATAACAGGATTATTCTAGGTGTCTTGAAAAGAAAGGAGCAGTTATGCAGTTAAAAGATATTTTGGATATATGCAGAGCTAATGAAGTAGAACATTTTGAATATACAGTTGTTAATGGTGATATTAATACAACTGTTACAGGTATTGCTTCTGACTCAAGAAAAGTAACAGACGGAGGTATCTTTGTCTGCATAGTTGGTTCGGTAAGCGATGGACATAAATATATAGAGCAGGTTAAGGATAAGGCGGCTGTAATAGTTGTACAGAAGGGATCACAGTATAATACAGAGAAGATACCGGCAGCAGTTATAGAATGTGATAATACAAGACTTGCCCTTGCACTTATGTCAGCAGCATTTTACGGCAACCCTGATAAGAAGTTGTTTACAATTGGAATTACAGGAACTAAGGGTAAGACAACTACAACTTATATGATAAAGAATGTTCTTTGTGCGTGTGGAATAAAGACAGGTCTTATCGGAACTATCGAGACAGTTATAGGAGATGAGGCTGTTCCGTCCTGCAATACAACACCTGAGTCAATACAGATTCATAAAACCTTCAGGAAAATGGTTGATGAGGGATGTAAGGCAGTAGTTATGGAGGTATCCTCACAGGGCTTAAAGCTTGACAGAACTGCAGGTATTGTATTTGACATCGGAGTATTTACTAATCTTGAGCCTGATCATATCGGTCCTAATGAGCACGCTTCATTTGAGGAGTACCTTGAATGTAAGGCTAAGCTTTTTAAGCAGTGCAAGACAGGAATAGTCAATGCAGATGATAAGCATACAGCTGATATATTAAGAGACTCTGTATGCAGTGTTGAGAAGTATGGCATATCAGAAGATGCAGACATAAAGGCAAGTGATATCAAGTTGTTCCATGAGAGAGGAAAGATAGGTCTTACTTATAAGTGTAGTGGTCTTGTCAATATGGATGTGGAACTTTCACTTCCGGGAATGTTCTCAGTATATAATTCATTGTGTGCAATAGCTGTTACAAGACATTTTAATGTAGATAATGCTATTGTTGAAAATGTATTGAAAGATGTAAAGGTTAAAGGAAGAATAGAGCTTGTTCCAGTATCTGATAAGTTTACTCTTATGATTGATTATGCTCATAATGCGATGTCCTTAGAGAGTATTTTAAAGACACTTAAAGAGTACAATCCACATAGACTTGTATGCCTGTTTGGCTGTGGTGGCAACCGCTCTAAAGAGAGAAGATTTGAGATGGGTGAAGTGTCTGGAAGATTAGCAGACCTTACGATTATAACATCTGATAATCCAAGATTTGAAGAGCCTCTTGCTATTATGGAAGATATTAAGACTGGAATTAACAGGACTACAGGTAAGCATATTGATATTGCAGACAGAAAAGAAGCTATTAAATATGCTATTGAGAATGGTGAACCTGGAGATATTATCGTGCTTGCAGGTAAGGGACACGAAGATTATCAGGAGATAAAAGGCGTTAAATATCCTATGGACGAACGTGTTCTTATATCAGAAGTTCTTGAAGAATTAAAGGAGAAAAATGTACGCTGATATAATAATAGATATTTCACACGAACAGCTTGATAAGACATTCCAATATGCTGTGCCTGATGATATGGATGTTAGTGTTGATATCGGAACATCTGTAAGAGTGCCTTTTGGAAAAGGTAACAGAATTATAACAGGATATGTAATTGGTTTAACTGATAAGCCATCATATCCTGTTGATAAGATAAAGAGCATTGACAGTGTTGTTACAGGAAAAGTAAATGTCGCTAAAAGTATGATAAAGCTTGCAGCGTGGCTGAAACGGCATTATGGCTGTACTATGAATCAGGCATTAAAGACGGTTATTCCGGTTAAGGACGAGGTTGGACATAAGCAGAAAAAGTCTGTCTGCCTTTTGGTTGATACTAAAAAGGCACAAGAACTTATAAGCATATATGAGAAAAAAGCGAAAGCCAAGTACAGGCTTATGTGTGCACTTATTGATGAACCTGTTATTGATATGGAGATAGTAAAAGACAAGCTTAATATTTCGCCAGCAACAGTAAAGGCACTTGAAGCAGACGGAATTATAAATGTCAAGGTTGAAAGTTACTATAGAAATCCTGTGTCTGATAAGCACATTTTTAATAAAAAGGTTGTGCTTAACGAGGAACAGCAAAGAGCCGTTGATACAATAGTGGAGGATTATGATAATAGAGCGTTCAATACATATCTTATACGAGGAGTAACCGGAAGCGGAAAGACAGAAGTGTATCTTGATGTTATTGAACATACTATTAATTCCGGACGGCAGGTTATAATGCTTATACCTGAGATAGCACTTACATTTCAGACTGTTCAGAGATTTTATCACAGATTTGGGGATAAAGTGTCTATTATTAATTCAAGAATGTCAAAAGGTGAGAGATATGACCAGTTCGTAAGAGCACTTAAAGGTGAAATAAGTATTATGATAGGTCCAAGATCGGCATTGTTTACACAGTTTCCTAATCTTGGACTTATTGTTATAGATGAGGAACACGAGGGTGCGTATATATCAGAGCAAGTCCCAAGATATCACGCCAAAGACCTTGCAATACATATTGCAAAGGAGGCGGGAGCTTCTGTTATACTAGGCTCTGCAACACCGTCAATTGACAGCTATTACAGGGCAGAAGCAGGCGAGTATAAGCTTATAGAGCTTAATAACAGGGCAGGAGAGGCAAGCCTGCCACAGGTATATATAGCTGATATGAGACAGGAGTTAAAGACAGGTAACAGGACAATATTTTCAAGAAAGCTGTATGAGCTTATCAGTGACAGGCTTAATAAACACGAACAGATAATGCTGTTTCTTAATAAAAGGGGAACTGCCGGATTTGTTTCGTGCAGATCGTGCGGCTATGTTATGAAATGTCCGCATTGTGATGTATCTATGACACTTCACAGGAATGGAAAGCTTGTATGTCATTATTGTGGATATGAGACTCCTAATGTATCGTTATGCCCTGAATGTGGTTCTAAGTATATTCTTGGCTTTAAGGCAGGAACAGAGGCTGTAGAGGATGCAGTTAAGAAGATGTTTCCTGCGGCAAGGGTATTAAGAATGGATATGGATACAACCAAAGGCAAAGGCGGACACGAGAATATATTAAGTGCATTTGCGACAGAACAGGCAGATATACTTATAGGCACGCAGATGATAGTAAAGGGACACGATTTCCCAAAGGTTACTCTTGTCGGAGTCGTAGCGGCAGATATATCCTTGTATGCAAGTGATTATAAGGCTGTTGAGCGTACATTCCAGCTTATAACACAGGCGGCAGGAAGAGCTGGACGAGGAGAAAGAAAGGGTGAAGTTGTAATACAGACATATTCACCTGATAATTATGGCTTGTTATGTGCGGCGGAGCAGAATTATAAGAGTTTTTATGAGCAGGAAATGTCTTACAGGAAGCTGCTTTCATATCCACCTGTTAATAATATGGTAAAGATTAACATAAGCAGTATTAATGAGAAGCTGTTATCAGAGCGTGCAGGAAATATTAAAGCTTTGATACAGCAGTATATTCAGGATAACAATACTGTTAAAGATGACAAGATTATAGTACTTGGTCCATCAAATGCTTCTATATACAAGATTAAAGATATATACACGAAGCAGATATATTTAAGAAGTTCAAGCTTTAAAGCACTTGAACTAATTATGGATATGCTGGATAATAATATTAATGGCAGTTCAGATTACAAGAATATTAACATTGCATATGATGTTAATTAAACATACGCATATGTTATTTGATTATGGAGGAAGTTATGGCAATCAGAAATATAAGAACATTAGGTGATGAGATATTAAGAAAAGAAGCAAAAGAAATAACTGAGATGACACCTAGAATACAGGAACTTATTGATGACATGTTTGAAACAATGTATGAGGCTAATGGAGTTGGACTTGCAGCTCCACAGGTAGGAATAAGAAAGAGATTAGTAGTAATTGACTGTGGTGATGATCCAATAGTGCTTATTAACCCTGTAGTTCTTGAGACAAGTGGTTCACAGACAGGACAGGAGGGCTGTCTTAGTGTTCCGGGTAAGGTTGGTATCGTGACAAGACCATCTTATGCCAAGGTTAAGGCACTTAATGAAGATATGGAAGAGATTATCGTTGAGGGTGAAGAACTTCTTGCAAGATGTCTTTTACACGAGATTGATCATCTTGACGGAGTAATGTATGTTGATAAGGCAGAAGGTCCACTTATGGAAACTGAAACGGAGGAAGATTAATATTGAAGGTTGTATTTATGGGAACTCCTGACTTTGCAGTTGGGACGTTAAAGGAACTTATTGATAACCAGTATGATGTAGTGGCTGTTGTGACACAGCCGGACAAGCCAAAGGGAAGAAGCAAGGAGCTTGTATTTTCACCTGTTAAGGAAGAAGCTGTTAAGAATAATATACAGGTTCTTCAGCCAGAAAGAGCAAGAGATGAAGCATTTGTTGAAGAATTAAGAAAATATAATGCAGATGTGTTTGTTGTTGTTGCATTTGGACAGCTATTGCCTAAGAGTATTATTGATATGCCACGTCTTGGATGTATTAATGTACACGCTTCACTGCTTCCTAAGTACAGGGGTGCCTCTCCAATCCAGTGGGCAGTAATAGACGGATGTGAGTATTCCGGTGTTACGACTATGAAGATGGATGAGGGGCTTGATACAGGAGATATTCTTTTGGTAGATAAGGTTAAACTTGATAAGAAAGAGACAGGCGGAAGCCTTTTTGACAGATTAAGCATAGTTGGTGCTAAGCTTCTTATTAAGACACTTGAAGGACTTGAGACTGGAAGCATTATACCAGAAAAGCAGAACGAAGCTGAAAGCTCATATGTCAAAATGCTTAAAAAGTCAATGGGAGAGCTTGATTTTACTAAGAGTGCCAGACAGATTGAGTGCCTTATAAGAGGACTTAATCCCTGGCCAAGTGCATTTACACATCTTAATGGCAAAATGTTAAAAATATGGGATGCAGATGTTGTGAATGACAGTGATGATATTATAAATAACAATAATGTTTCAAAGGAATGTGAAGCTGGAACAGTATGTTATGTAGATAAGAAGACATTTATTATAAAATGCGGAAAAGATTATCTTAAGGTTAATGAACTTCAGCTTGAGGGTAAGAAGAGAATGTCAACAGATGCCTTTCTTCTTGGAAGCCACGTTGAAGAAGGGACTGCATTAGGGTAATTAGTTATATTATAATGGAGAATAATCTGTATGGAAGTTAATTTAAGAGCGGTTGTACTCGATATTTTGGAAGAAATAGAGAGTAACAATGAATTTTCACATATAATAATCAACAATGCACTTTTAAAGTACCAGTATCTTGATAAGAGTAAAAGATCATTTATCAATAAGCTGTCTTTAGGCATTATAGAGAGCCAGATAGAATTAGATTATATTATTAACAAGTATTCAAAGACACCAGTTAAGAAGATGAAGCCTGTTATAAGAAGAATTGTAAGAATGGGTGTATATCAGATAATATATATGGATAATGTGCCTGATAGTGCAGCTTGTAATGAGGCTGTCAAGCTTGCTGTAAAGAGGGGATTTGCGGGGCTTAAGGGTTTTGTTAATGGTGTGTTAAGAAATATATCACGCAATAAAGACAATATTGAATATCCAGATTATAATAAAAGTCCATATGAATATCTGTCTGTTAAGTATTCTATGCCAATGTGGATAATTGAGCTGTGGTCAGGGCAGATGTCAATAGATACTGTTAAATCCGTGCTTGAGGGTATGAAGTGTGAGAAGAAGACATATATAAGATGTAATACATCAAAGGCTTCCAGGGAACAGATTAAAGAACTTCTTCAGCGTGAGAATGTGACAGTAAAAGAAGTAGAGAATATACCATATGCGTATGAGATATCCGATTATGATTATATCGCAGGGCTTAAAAGCTTTCAGGATGGTATGTATCAGATTCAGGATATCAGCTCAATGCTTGCAGGTGAATACACAGCACCAAAAGCGGGAGATACAATAGTTGACGTATGCGGTGCACCGGGCGGAAAGTCAATTAATGCCGCACTTAAGATGTTAGAACAGGGGGATTGCGGCAGGGTAATCGCCAGAGATTTGTCAGATTACAAGGTTGCACTTATTGATGAGAATATTAAGAGGCTTAATATCACTAATATACAGACACAGGTATATGATGCACTTGATTGTGATGAAAGTCTGATTAATAAAGCTGATATTGTTATAGCTGACCTTCCTTGTTCAGGTCTTGGGATAATAGGAAGAAAGCCGGATATAAAATATAATGCTTCGCCTGAAAAATTGCAGTCACTTGTAGATCTTCAAAGAGATATTTTAAAGGTCGTATCACGCTATGTTAAGAGTGGTGGAGTGTTAATGTATAGTACTTGTACGATTAACAGGGCAGAAAATGAGGATAATGCCGACTGGATATGTAAAGAATCAGGCTTTACGAAAGACGGAGAGTATCATCAGCTGCTTCCTGCCAATAATTCAGGAATGGACGGATTCTTTGTCGCTCGTCTTATTAAGAGTTAAACAGGGGAATGTAAATATATTTAAGAAATAACAGATAAATGGAATGGAGTATGGTTATGCCGCATAAGACTGATATAAAATCATTGAATTACAATGAACTTGTACAATATGTTGAGAGTATTAATGAAAAGAAATTCAGAGCTGCCCAGTTATATTCGTGGATGCACGAGAAACTGGCAGAAAGTTATGATGAGATGACCAATATTTCCGATAAGCTTAAGAATACTTTAAAGGAAGATACCTTGTATACAAGTCTTAAGATTGTAAAAATGCAGGAGTCAAGGATAGACGGCACTAGAAAGTACCTTTTTGAGCTTTATGATGGCAATCTTATAGAAAGTGTATTTATGAAGTATCATCACGGCAATTCGGTATGTATTTCATCACAGGTGGGCTGTAAAATGGGCTGTCGTTTCTGTGCATCAACTCTTAATGGATGTGTAAGAAATCTTTTACCATCAGAAATGCTTGACCAGATATACAGAATAAGCAGGGATACTAATGAGAGAGTAAGCAATGTTGTTATAATGGGTTCTGGTGAGCCTATGGATAATTACGATAATGTTATTAAATTCATAGAACTGCTTAACAGTGAAAGAGGACTTAATATAAGCCAGAGAAATATAACAGTATCAACATGTGGAATTGTGCCTAAGATAAAAGAACTGGCAGATCTTAAGTTACAGATAACACTTGCAATATCGCTTCACGCACCTAATGATGAGTTAAGAAAGACTATGATGCCTATTGCTAATAAATACAGCATAGCAGAGATTATGGATGCGTGCAGGTATTATCTTGATAAGACAGGACGAAGAATATCATTTGAATATAGTCTGGTTAAGGGCGTTAATGATACTAAAGAATGTGCCAATGAGCTTATAGAGCTTGTAAAAGGGCTTAACTGTCATATTAATCTGATACCGGTTAATCCGATTAAGGAAAGAGATTATGAGCAGTCAGAGAAGAATTCTATAAAGAATTTTAAGGATATGCTTGAAAGAAAAGGAATTAATGCGACTGTCAGACGTGAGATGGGGCGCGATATAGACGGTGCCTGTGGACAGTTGAGGCAGAATCATATAGATGAGAATTCTGCCATATAGAGCCAGCTGCATAAAAAGTGGCTGAAATATGTCGCATTTTTATAGCTGGTATGATAATATATATTGATATGGGATACTATTCATTAATAGTAAAACTGATACATTAAAGAATGGATGGAGAATGAAATGAACGCATTTGCAACAACAGATGTAGGAATTGAAAGAAATGTCAATCAGGACTATGTCTATGCAAAGCTTGATGATATAGGGTGTCTGCCTAATCTGTTTATTGTGGCAGACGGTATGGGAGGACATAAAGCCGGTGACACAGCGTCAAGATATACAGTTGAAACGCTTGTTGAATTATTAAAAGAGTCAGAAGGCAAAGATCCTTTAGCAACAATAGATAATAACATTAAGCTTGTCAACTCACTGCTCCTTAGAAAGGCAGGCGAGTCGGAAGAATATAATGGAATGGGAACTACATTAGTGGTAGCCAGCATATTTGACAATACTTTAAGAGTAGCCAATGTGGGTGACAGCAGATTGTATGTAATCGGAGAAGATATAATCCAGATTACAAGAGACCATTCGTGGGTGGAAGAAATGGTACAGCGGGGCGAAATTGACAGAAAAGCTGCAAGAACCCATGAGAAAAAGAATGTTATCACAAGGGCAATAGGTGGCTATGACACCGTCGAAGCCGAGATGTTTTCAGTTGATCTTAAAAAGGAAGATATTATACTTATGTGTTCTGATGGATTGACTAATATGTTAGAAGACCAGGAGATATTTCATATAATAAAGAGCAGCCACGATATCAGGGAAGCCGCAGAAAGGCTTGTAAACAGGGCTAATGATAATGGTGGAAGAGATAACATATCAGTGATTTTAATTGAACCATAGGCAGAGAGGTAATTTAATGATGTTAAGAGAAGGAATGTTTTTAGCTGACAGATATGAGATAATTGAACAGATTGGTACAGGCGGAATGGCGGATGTATACAAAGCCAAATGCCACAAGCTTAACAGATATGTTGCAATTAAAGTTATGAAGTCAGAATTTAGCCAGGATAAGACATTTGTAAGCAAATTCTGGGCTGAGGCCCAGTCAGCTGCCGGACTTACTAATCCTAATGTTGTAAATGTGTATGATGTCGGTGTTGAGAATGGCATATATTACATAGTTATGGAACTTGTTGAGGGAGTTACCCTTAAGAAGTATATTGAAAAGAGAGGCAAACTTCCATATAAAGAGGCTGTAAGCATTGCTATACAGGTAGCTAATGGTATGGATGCAGCTCATAAACATAATATTGTCCATAGGGATATTAAGCCACAGAATATAATTATATCTAAAGAGGGCAAGGTTAAGGTTACTGATTTCGGTATTGCCAAGGTAGCTTCAACAGCAACAATTAATACATCAGCTTCTATGGGGTCTGTACATTATATATCACCAGAACAGGCAAGAGGCGGCTATTCGGATGAGAGAAGTGATATATATTCACTTGGTATTACATTATTTGAAATGCTCACTGGAACAGTTCCATTTGACGGAGATACAGCAGTATCAGTAGCTGTACAGCATATTCAGGATACAATACCAGCACCATCTCAGCTTGTTGAGGGAATACCAGTAAGTGTTGATAAGATAGTTCTTAAATGTACACAGAAGAAGACAGACAGGCGTTATCAGTCTGCCTATGACCTTATAGTAGATTTAAAGAAGTCACTTGTTATGCCGGAGGACGATTTTGTAAAGCTTGCTCCTATGTATGATACATCAGTTAATGATAACTATGCACAGACTGATTCAGATGATGAGGATATAGATGAGCAGGAAGAAGATGACGGCTTATTAGGTGAGGATACATTTGCAGATATTGATGATAATATAGATGAGGAAGAAGATGATAACGATATTGATGATGAGAGTAATGATAAGTTAGAGCTTATTATGAAATGTATCGGTATAGGAATTGCAGTTATAATTCTTATTATCACAATATTTGTTGTTGTAAAGCTTATAGGAAGCGGCAAGAGTTCATCTAACAATAACAGTCAGGCTTCTAATCAGGTTACAACTGCTGTGTCTGGCAATTCAAAGGCATCAGATATGGTTACAGTACCAAATGTAGTTGGAATGACTAAGGACGATGCAATAAGTGCACTTAATAAAGTTGGTCTTGGCTATAAAGCCGTGACACAGAGTTCAGATACAGTTGCAGAGAACAGTGTAATAAACCAGGGCAATGTAGGTGGTTCTAAGGTTGAGAAGAACTCACAGATTGTTCTTACAATAAGCAGTGGCAGGGAAACTAAGAACGTCACAGTTCCTAATGTAAAGGGTAAGACAGAAGAAGAAGCAAAAGAGCTTATTGAAAATGTTAATCTTGTCGTCTCTGTTGATTATGTATACAGCAGTACAGTAGAAGCCGGAAAGGTTGTTAAATACAGCCCATCTGGAACAGTAACAGAAGGTACAACAGTTACAATAGAAGTAAGCCGTGGAAAGCAGGTAACTAAAGCCACAGTTCCTAATGTAATAGGAATGACAGAAAGCCTTGCCAATCAGTCTATCGAGGCAGCCGGGCTTAAGGTATCAGTAAAATATGAGACTTCATCTAAGGCAGCATATGGTACTGTTACTTCACAGACACCTTACTCTGGTGGTGACACTGTAGAGTCTGGAACAACAATAACTATATATGTAAGCCACTATACAAGCTCAACAACTTCTACTACAGCATCAGGTTCAGGCAGCAGTAATAGTAACAGCAATAACAACAGTAACGGCAATAGCAATAGTAACAGCAATAATAGTGGTTCTAACACATCGGGCAATAGCAGTGGAAGCAATACATCAAGTGGCAATGGCAGTTCTAATACAGGAACGGGCAATACAAGCAATTAGAGTATAGGAAGTCTTATGCAGGGAAAGATAATAAAGGGAATTGCAGGATTTTATTATGTCCATATAGAATCCTGTGGTATATATGAATGTAAGGCAAAAGGAATATTCAGGAATAAAAAGATAAAGCCGCTTGTCGGGGATAATGTTATTATAGATATAATAGATAACGATAAGATGACAGGTAATATCATACAGATACTTCCAAGAAAGAATGAGCTTATAAGACCAGCTTCTGCGAATATAGATCAGGCTATGGTAATATTTGCTGTAAAATCACCAGAACCTAATTATAATCTTTTGGACAGATTTATAATGATGATGGATTATCAGAATGTGCCTACAGTTGTAGTGTTTAACAAAATAGATCTGGCAGAAGATGACACATTAGAAGAGCTTTCTGACATATATGAAAAATGTGGCTGTAAAGTCATATTTATAAGTACTTATGATAATAAAGGAATAGACATAGTTCTTAAGACACTTGAGAAAAAGACGACAATATTAGCTGGACCATCAGGTGTTGGCAAGTCGTCACTTACCAATCTTATACTTCCGCAGGAAGTGAGTGCAACTGGTGATGTGAGCAGGATTGGAAGAGGAAGGCATACAACAAGACATTCGGAGATATTTAATGTGAGCGATGCTACATATATATGCGACACTCCGGGCTTTACATCTCTTAATATTCCAGAACTTGAAAAGGAACAGATAAGATTTTATTTTGAGGAATTCAGTGAATATGAAGGGCAGTGCAGATTTAATGGCTGTGTTCATATTAATGAGCCTGACTGCAGGGTTAAGGAAGCGGTTGAGGCAGGATTAATAAGCAGAAGACGTTATACAAGTTATGTAGAGATATATGACGAGGTAAAGAACAAGAAGAAATATTAATTATAGATTAGTGATAATTGATTATCTATATGCCAGGGCTGGCTGTATAGGTTAAATAATATTAATTACACAGAAATGAGGAATATAATGACTATATTATCACCTTCAATATTATCAGCAGATTTTAAAAATCTTGAGAAAGATATTAAAGCAATTGATGAAGCAGGAGCAGAGTATATACATATTGACGTCATGGACGGCAGGTTTGTCCCAAGCATTTCCTATGGTATGCCTGTTATCAAATCAATAAGAAGCTGTACAAGCAGAGTATTTGATGTTCATCTTATGATCGAAGAACCAATCCGTTATATAGAAGAATTTGTAAAATGTGGTGCGGATATAATAACTGTCCACGTTGAGGCGTGCGAAGATGTTGTTGCCACAATTGAAAAGATACGGGAATGTGGTGTCAAAGCAGCTATTACACTTAATCCAGAGACACCAGTAAAGGCTATTGAGCCTTATCTTTCATTGGTGGATATGGTGCTTGTTATGAGCGTTCATCCTGGCTTTGGCGGACAGAAGTTCATACCGGAGTCATTAGAAAAGGTTAAGCAGATTAAAGCAAAGCTTATAGAAAAAGGTCTTGATAACATAGATATTGAGATAGATGGTGGAATTAATATAGAAAATCTCGTATCAGTGCTTGAAGCTGGAGCTAATGTAATAGTTGCAGGTTCGGCTGTGTTTAAGAATGAAGCAGGAGCTAATGTTAAGAGATTTAAGGAGATAATGAGCACATATTAAAATTATGTCCTGTAGATAAAAAGATGGTGACACGTTAATTCGTGCCACCATCTTTTATATAATTCTTTGTCAGAAGTTCAGAAGTTGGAACAAATCCTATATTATCTGACTTGTAGAACTTATATTATTATAAATATATAATTATTAATGTACTAATATTATTATACGTTGAAACGGAATAATATTACATCGCCGTCTTTAACAACATAGTCTTTACCTTCCATACGTACAAGACCTTTTTCCTTGGCTTTAGTATAAGAGCCACAGTCAAGTAAATCCTTATAGTTGACAACTTCTGCTTTGATAAAGCCTCTCTCGAAATCGCTGTGGATTTTACCTGCAGCACCAGGAGCTTTAGTTCCGTTAGTTATTGTCCAGGCTCTTGTCTCTGTCTCACCAGCAGTTAAGTAACTTATAAGACCTAATATTCTGTAGCTTGCAGCGATAAGCTTATCAAGACCAGAAGAACTAATTCCAAGGTCCTCTAAGAACATTTTCTTTTCATCATCATCAAGTTCTGAGATTTCCTGTTCAATCTGTGCACATATAACGAATACTTCGCAGTTATCCTTTTTAGAATATTCACGTACACTCTGTACATATTCATTGTTAGCACCATCATCGGCAAGGTCATCTTCTGATACATTAGCAGCGAATATAACGGGCTTGCTTGTAAGAAGATTGTATTCCCTCATAAAGGACTCTTCGTCTTCATCTTCACATTCAAAGTTCTTGGCAAGGTTACCAGCCTCAAGAAACTTAAGAAGTCTTTCGATAAGGTCACATTCTTTAGCAATGTCCTTATTATTGTAGGAAGCACGCTTCTGCTTAGCAAGTCGTCTTTCAAGAACTTCCATATCTGAAAAGATTAATTCAAGGTTGATTGTTTCAATATCTCTTACAGGATCGACAGAACCGTCAACGTGAACAATATTAGAGTCCTCAAAACATCTGACAACGTGAACGATTGCATCAACTTCTCTTATATTAGCAAGGAACTGGTTACCAAGACCTTCACCTTTAGAAGCACCCTTAACAAGACCAGCGATATCAACGAATTCGATAACAGCAGGTGTAATCTTTGCTGAATTATAAAGTGCTGCAAGCTTATCAAGTCTTTCATCTGGTACGGCAACAATTCCTACATTAGGGTCTATTGTACAGAATGGATAATTGGCTGATTCTGCTCCAGCCTTAGTTAAAGAATTAAAAAGTGTACTCTTTCCAACATTAGGAAGACCAACTATTCCAAGTTTCATATATTCTCCTCATTTCCAACATAAATGTGTATCGTATGCAGATTTATGTTTAGTAAATATACGCAGTAACGCAACCTGTATTTTAACATATCTTTTCGTAAAGCTCAACTAATTACATATAATCAGATGGTGAGAGTGGTAAAATTACTATTTTTTTATGTGGATATACATATGATTGTATATTTTACGGGCATAATATAGTGCAAAAGTTTAAAAAAATTTTATAAATTAGCGGAAAACACTTGTATTTTGCACAAAATCAGTATAGAATTGTTCTTAAAGTGGAGAAAAGTGGTAGCAAGTGGTTACAAGTGGGGAAAGGAGGAACGATTGCTATGTTTATGGGCGAATATGGACATACAATAGATGCCAAAGGCAGAATAATCGTTCCTGTGAAGTTCCGCGAAAGCCTTGGGGATAATTTTATTATCACTAAGGGACTTGATAACTGTTTATTTGTATACACTAATGAAGAGTGGCAGAGATTCGAGGAGAAGCTTAAGACACTGCCTCTTACTAATAAGAATGCCAGAACATTTACAAGATTCTTTCTTGCAGGAGCAGCAGATGTCGAATTAGACAAGCAGGGAAGAATTCTTATACCATCTGTATTAAGAGAGTTTGCTTCGTTACAGAAGGATGTAGTATTTGTAGGTGTTGGAAGCAGGATAGAGATATGGAGTAAAGAAAGCTGGAATGACAGTATAAGCAATTATGATGACAATATGGACGAGGTCGCAGAGAATATGGACAGTCTGGGATTCACCATATAGTTAATTGCTGATATAGCAGGCGGAAAGGAGATTAGTATGGAGTTTAAGCATAAGTCAGTTCTTTTATATGAGACGGTAGATGAATTGAATATTAAACCCGATGGCATATATGTTGATGGAACTCTTGGCGGCGGCGGACATTCATACGAAATCGCTAAAAGACTTTCCGGGGGTGGAAGATTGATAGGAATAGATCAGGACGAAGATGCCATAAAAGCAGCAGGTAAGAGATTGGAACCATATATGGACAGGGTTACAATCGTAAGAAATAATTACTGTAATATGGATAAAGTCCTTGATGAGTTAGGAATAGATAAAGTTGATGGAATTATGCTGGATCTGGGTGTTTCATCATATCAGTTAGATGCGGCAGACAGAGGGTTTACATATAATGTGGACACAGCACTTGATATGAGAATGGATCAAAGACAGGAGATTACAGCTAAAGATATTGTTAATGAATATAGCGAATTTGATCTTTACAGAATAATAAGAGATTATGGTGAGGACAGATTTGCTAAGAATATAGCTAAGCATATAGTAGCTGCAAGGCAGGAAAAGCCAATTGAGACAACATTTGAGCTTAACGATATTATAAAGGCAGCTATACCTATGAAGGTAAGGGCGACAGGTGGACATCCATCTAAGAGAACTTATCAGGCTATAAGAATTGAACTTAATAAAGAATTGGAAGTGCTAGAGAATTCTATAGATATGATGATTGACAGGCTTAAGCCAGAAGGCAGGCTTTGCATAATAACATTTCATTCGTTAGAAGACAGAATAGTAAAGACAAGGTTTAGGAATAACGAGAATCCTTGTATCTGTCCACCAAGCTTTCCTGCGTGTGTGTGTGGTAAAGTACCGAAGGGCAGGGTGATTACTAGAAAGCCTATAGTTCCAACAGATGAAGAGATTAATGAAAATAGCAGATCAAAGAGTTCTAAGTTAAGAGTATTTGAAAGGGTATAATGGGAGGTAGTGAAAAGTGGAAAAGAGAAGTAGAGCAGAGTACAGAAGAAATTCAAGAAATGTAAGCAAAGTGCCGTATGAATATGGTAGTGCGGTAAGACAATTAAATATCGCTGAACCACTTAAAACCCCAGATGAATCCCAGCAGACACAGAAGGAAATCAACAGAGAAATAAGAAGGCAGAGACAGAAGCAGATAAGACGCAATAATAAGATCAATCTTATGTATACAGTTGCAGTTGCGAGTGTTGCTGCAGTTGTCTTCTTTATATGTTATCAGTACCTTAATGTTCAGGCAACAGCTAAGACTAATTCAGATGTGATAGCTGAGTTAAAGAGCGAGCTTAGCACATTAAAGGAGAATAATGACGTATTAGAGTCAGATATTAATGCAAGCATAGATTATGATGCTATATATGATACAGCAGTTAATGAATTAGGAATGGTGTATCCAGAAAAGAAGCAGGTTATTACATACGATTCTAAAGAGAGCGAATATGTAAAGCAGTATAAAGATGTTCCTGAAAGCAATTAATATTCAGGTAAAATAATATAATAAGAGGTACTTATGGTAAGCGATGAACAGTTAAAAAAGAATAAGTACAGAAGAAAAAAAGTTATGCTTAAACGTGTTCACACCAAAGGAATGGTTGCACTTGTAATGGTAGTAGTAATTCTTATGGCATTAGGTGGACAGGTATTCAGAATTAATTATACACACGGAGAGACATATGCCAAGGCAGTGTTAGACCACCAGACATATACATCAACAGAACTACCTTATAAGAGAGGTCAGATATTAACTGGTGATGGAACTGTGCTTGCATACAGTGAGAGAGTATATAATCTTATATTAGATGTCAAGCTTATGCTTTCAGACGGAGAATATAAAGAACCTACATTATCAGCTCTTTGTAAATATTTTAATTTAAACAGAAGTGAGCTTGAGCAAAAGGTGAGTGAGAATTCACAGAGCAGGTATCAGAAGCTTTTATCAAACCTTACTACAGATCAGATAGCTGATTTTAAAAATCTTATGGCAGACTCAACTGAGGGAAAGAATATTAAAGGTGTATGGTTTGAGGACAGTTATATAAGAAAATATCCTCTTGGAACATTTGCAAGTGATGTTGTTGGATTTGCAAGTGCCACTAATGGTGGTGAGCTTGGAATTGAAAGCCAATATGATGAGGAATTAACTGGTACTAATGGAACAACATACAGCTATGTAGATGAAGGTCTTGAGGTTACAGAGACACAGAAAAATGCTGTTGATGGCAATAATATAGTTACAACACTTGATTATAATGTACAGTCGATTATTGAGAAATGCATATTAGAATATAATGAAGAAAAGCCTTCAAAGAATACAGCAGTAGTAGTGGCAGACCCATCTAATGGTGAGATACTTGGAATGGCTAGTTATCCAACCTTTAATCTTAATGATCCAAGAAAATTAACTGGTATGTATACAGATGAGGAGATTAAAGATATGTCTGATGAAGAATACAGAAATAACCTGTATTCTTTATGGACTAATTATTGTGTATCAGAAAGTTATGAGCCAGGTTCAACATTTAAACCAGTAACGGTAGCCTCAGCTTTGGAGGAAGGTGTTGTAAAGGATGGTGATACATATGTATGCAAGGGATTTGAAACTGTAGCTGATTATAAATTAAAGTGTCATGTGTTCAGTACAATAGGTTCACATGGTTCACTTACAGTTGAGCAGGCACTTATGAATTCCTGCAACCCGTATATGATTCATCTTGCACTTGAGATGGGTAACAGCAGATTTGCATATTACCAGTCATTGTTTGGATTTGGAAAGATAACCGGAATAGATCTTCCAGGTGAGACAACAGGTATCGTATATGGTGACCGTATGACAACTATTGATGCGGCTTGTAATTCATTTGGACAGACTATTAATGTTAATATGATGCAGATGATGGCGGCATATTGTTCGATTATTAATGGTGGTATGCTTTACCAGCCACATATTGTAAAGAGAATTGAATCAGCCAATGGTGAAGTTGTAAAGGAATATAAGGCTAATCTTGTAAGACAGACAATTACAGCTTCAACATCAAAGCTTTTAAGAAGATATCTTAAGAATACAGTAGAAGAAGGAACAGCCAAGAAAGCAGGCGTTACAGGATATTCAGTTGCTGGTAAGACAGGAACAGCCCAGAAGGGTGATAGAAAGGATAACAAGTGGATTATATCATTTATAGGACACGCACCAGCAGAAAATCCTAAGTTTGCAATATATGTAGTTATTGATGAGCCATATGGAACTACAGGAACATCAGGAAGTTCAGCAGATGTGCTTACACTTACACACAATATACTTGAAAAGCTTCTTCCATATATGAATGTATACAAGGATGCCTCAGACGAATATGAGGATACAAGTTCAAGTCCTGATGAATTAACAGTTGATGGGATACCAGCAGGCACAGCTTCATCTAATTAAGCTGTTAAGTAATAATAAGTATAAGAATAACCCTGAATAAACTTTCATAATAATAAGTAAGTTTATTCGGGGTTATTGTATTAGTGACAGAAAGAATTAAGCTTAATGAAGATGAGAGATATGGTTATTTTGTAAGAACAAGACATAGAAAGAAGCTTCTGGTGGTTATAGTAAGCCTTGTGCTTATTATGTCAATACTGATAGTAAGAGTGGGATATATAATGACCATCAAGGCTGAATATTACAGCGTTCGTGCAGCAGAACTTCACGAGAGGGAGAGAGCTATAAAGGCTATGCGTGGAAGAATTCTTGATACCAATGGTGTTGTTCTTGCTGACAATACAACTGTGTGTACAATATCCGTTATTCACAGCCAGATAGATAAGCCGGAAGAAGTTATTAAAATGCTTTGTGACAATCTTGATATGGATGAAGCAGTTGTAAGAAAAAAGGTTGAAAAGGTATCATCAATTGAAACTATAAAGACCAATGTTGATAAGGATACAGGTGATGTAATAAGAAAAGCCGGCTTAAACGGAGTTAAGGTAGATGAGGATTATAAAAGATATTATCCTTATGATACGCTTGTTTCCAAGGTGCTTGGCTTTACAGGAAGTGATAATCAGGGAATAGTCGGACTTGAGGCTAAGTATGATGTATATCTTGCTGGCAATAATGGCAGGATACTTACACTTACCGATGCATGGGGTACAGAGATAAAAAATGCAAAAGAGGGAAGGTTAGAGCCGCAGAGAGGTCAGGATTTATATATAAGCATAGATATGAATATACAGTCATATGCCCAGCAGTTAGCATATACAACGCTTGCAAAGAAAAATGCTAAGCGGGTGTCAATAATAGTTATGAATCCTAATAATGGAGAGTTGTATGCAATGGTCAACGTGCCTGAATATAATCTTAATGAGCCGTATGTACTTAATTACGAGGTGGAAGATGACGGCAGTTCAGGCAATAAAATGGATCTTCTTAATAATATGTGGAGAAATTTCTGCATTAATGATACTTATGAGCCAGGTTCAGTGTTTAAAATGGTAACTGCAACAGCAGCACTTGAAACCAAAGTTGTAAGTTTAAGTGACTCCTATACCTGTTCAGGTTCAACGCTTGTTGGTGACAGGCGCATAAGGTGTCATAAGACAACGGGCCACGGAACACAGGATTTTACGCATACAGTTATGAATTCCTGCAACCCTGCATTTATTGAATGGGGAAGAAGGGTAGGTGTAGACAATTTCTATAATTATTGCGGTAAGCTTGGACTTTTGTCTAAGACTGGAATAGATATTGCTGGTGAGGCTTCAACGATTATCCACAATAAAGAAAACGTTGGTGAAGTAGAGCTTGCAACAATGTCATTCGGACAGTCATTTCAGATAACACCTATCCAGATGCTTCGTGCGGCGGCAGCAATTGTCAATGGTGGTAATCTTGTTACACCACATTTTGCAGTTAAGACAAGTGATGGTTCGGGGCAGACTTATAATGAGTTCTATTATTCTACAACTGAGAGCACAATTGACAAATCAACAAGTGATACTATGAGGGACATATTAAGACAGGTAGTTGAGGAAGGCGGTGGAAAGAATGCATATATAGAGGGTTTTTCAATAGGTGGAAAGACAGCAACATCACAGAAGCTTCCAAGAGGTTCTGGAAAGTATATCGCTTCATTTATAGGATTTTCAAGTGTGGAAAATCCACAGGTTATTGCTATGTGTCTTATTGATGAGCCAGAAGGGGTATATTATGGCGGTACAATTGCAGCACCGGTCATAAGAGAGTTATATGAAAATATACTTCCGTACCTTAATAACAAGTAAGAAAATGCGTTAATAAAGCGTTAAAACAGTGTTTATCCGCTTTACAGATGGATAGGTGTAGAGTAAAATAAAGACAGTTGTTTAAAAAACGTATTATATGCGTGGTAATGGAGGAACATTATGGAATTAAATAATAAAAAGGTAATGGTAGTTGGTACTGGAATAAGTGGAATCGGTGCTATAGACCTTCTTAACAAAGCTGGTGCAGACTGTATTATATATGACGGCAACGAAAAGCTTTCAAGGGAAGATGTATCAAAGAAACTTAAAGGCAATAAAGCAGAGATTATTATTGGAAAGCTGCCCGAGGATATAACTAATCAGGTCGACCTTCTTGTAATAAGTCCGGGCGTTCCGGTTGACAGTCCTATTGTTGAACAGTTTAAGAAAGCAGAAGTTCCAGTATGGGGCGAGATAGAACTTGCATATAATTATGATAAAGGCAGAATAATTGCCATAACAGGTACTAATGGCAAGACAACAACTACAGCTTTGGTAGGACAGATAGTGAAAGCCTATAATGAGAAGACATTTGTTGTTGGAAATATAGGTAATTCATATACGGGAGAAGTGCTTAATACAAGTAATGACTCTTATACAGTAGCAGAGATAAGCAGCTTCCAGTTAGAAACAATACACAAGTTCCATCCGGTTGTAAGTGCGATACTTAACATTACACCAGACCACCTTAACAGACATCATACAATGGAATGTTATTCCAAGACTAAAGAAAACATTTCTATGAACCAGACAAAGGATGATGTGTGTGTCCTTAATATGGAGGACGAAGAATTATACAGATTTGGAAGTGAGTGTCCAGCTAAGGTTGTATGGTTCTCAAGCAAGAGAAAGCCTGAGATTGGTGCATATGTTCAGGGAGATGATATAAGATATGCAGATGGCACTACAGATGAACTTATGCTTAATGTACACGATATGAACCTTCTTGGAACACATAACTATGAAAATGTATGTGCAGCTATCGCAATGACTAAGGCGGCAGGCATACCTGATGACATAATTGTACAGCAGGTAAAGAAGTTCAAGGCTGTAGAACACAGAATAGAGTATGTAGCTACCAAGAATGATGTATGGTATTATAACGATTCCAAGGGAACTAATCCGGAAGCTTCTGTAAAAGCAATTGAGGCTATGGTAAGACCAACTATTTTAATAGGCGGCGGTTATGATAAAGGTTCTGAATTTGATATGTATGTAAAAGCCTTCAAGGGCAAGGTAAAGAAGCTTGTTCTTATAGGCCAGACTGCTGATAAAATAGCCGAGACCTGTGATAAATATGGATTCAAGGACTATGTATTTGCTGATAATTTAAAAGAAGTAGTAGATATATGTGCAGCCAGCGCAGACAAAGGTGATGCGGTATTATTATCACCAGCGTGTGCAAGCTGGGGAATGTTTGATAATTATGAACAGAGAGGTGACATGTTCAAGCAATATGTCAATGAGCTTTAATTATGGCAAAGAAAAGAAGAAAAAGAAAGAATGGATTCTATTTTGATTACAGTCTTTTGTTTGTGCTTATATTCATTGTAGGTTTCGGACTTACAATGATATACAGTACAAGTTCTTACACAGCGCAGATTAATTATGGCAATCCGGAATACTATTTTAAAAGACAGCTTATATTTGACCTGTTAGGTTTTGCGTGTATGTTTTTTATAGCAAGATTTGTAGATTACCATATTTTAAAAAAGGCCGCTCCGTGGATATTTGTTATATCACTTTTAATGGTGTTAGCAGTTATTCCATTTGGACGTGAAAGCCACGGTGCTAAAAGATGGATATATATTGGTCCGATAAGCTTTCAGCCAGCAGAGCTTGTTAAGATAAGTGTTATTATTATGGCGGCGGCTAAGATGTGTGCGTCAGGAACAAAGATTAAAAAACTGTCACAGATAGCGAAAATATTTTTGGGCTGTGCAGTAATTCCAGCGGCTATGCTTTTTGGAATTACATCTAACTTAAGTAGTGCAATCATAGTATGTGGAATTGTGTTTGTTATGACATTTGTTGTATATCCTAATTACTGGGTTCACGGCGGAATTATTGGAATTATAATGGCAGGCTATATAGCAGGCAGGCAGTGGCTTAAGCAGGCTGTTGAAAATGGAGTCCAGTTTAAGAAGTTTCGTTTTACAAGACTTTTAGTATGGGTAGACCCTGAAAAGTACATAGACGGAAAAGGCTATCAGACTATGCAGGGGCTTTATGCCATAGGTTCTGGCGGACTTTTTGGTAAGGGACTTGGAAAGAGTATGCAGAAGTTAGGCTTCATACCAGAGTCGCAGAATGATATGATATTTTCAATAATATGTGAGGAGTTAGGACTGTTTGGTGCTGCGTGCGTTATTATGCTTTTTATAATAATGCTCTGGAGAATTATATATATATCACAGAACTCACCAGATTTGTTCGGTTCACTTCTTGCAGTTGGAATATTCGCCCATATAGCAATTCAGGTAATAGTTAATATTGCCGTTGTAACCAATGTATTTCCTAATACAGGCGTAACACTTCCATTTATAAGCTATGGAGGCACGGCGAGTCTGTTCCTGCTGGCAGAGTTAGGAATTGTGTTTAATATAAGTAGTCAGATTAGGTTAGAGAGATAGTTATGGCAAAGGCGAGAAAGAAAAAAAGGCTGTTCATAATATCTATTATTGTGGCAGCCCTGATAGCTGCGTGTGCGGCTGTCTATTTTGGATTTAGAACTGATAAGATAACATATGTGGGTAATTCCCATTATTCTAATGAAGAAATGACAAGCAGAATATTTGGAAATGACACACCAAACACTGTATTGTATACACTGTTTGGCAATAAGAAAAAGACAATACCTTTCATTCAGAAATATGATGTTGAAATACAGTGGCCAAGAGGTATGTACATAACAGTCTATGAAAAGGCAGTTATTGGTTATATACGTTATATGGGCTGTAATATGTATTTTGACAAAGATGGTATTGTTGTTGAAAGTTCAACAGAAACTTTTGAAAAAGTTCCTGAGATAATAGGTCTTAAGTTTAATTCAATAGTGCTTGATTCCAAACTTGAAGTCGGAGATGATGAAGTGTTCAGGCACATACTTGATCTGACACAGAGCTTTGATAAGTATAATCTTGATGTTTCAAAAGTATATTTTGACTCATCGGACAATGTAATATTGTATATAGACGAGGTTAAGGTATACCTTGGAAAGAGTGATGATTATACGGACAAGCTTTTTGAGTTAAAACAGATGGAAACCAAATTTGCAGGGCTTAAAGGTTCTTTGTATATGCAGGATTATACAAAAGACAGTTCATCTATAATATTCAAAAAAGATGAATATAATTAAAACACACTAAAATGATGTGTAAATATTCAGAATTGTACGCTTTAAAGTTCAATTTTTAGTGAAATAAAATGAAAAAATCAGTTGATATTTATTGCGAAAAATTATATCATTATAGATAAATGTATAAGGATTGATTAAAGGAGGCAACAACCTTGGTAGAAATAATTAACGAATCAGATTCATCAGCAAGAATTATAGTCATCGGCGTAGGTGGAGCAGGTAATAATGCTGTTAATAGAATGATAGATGAGAATATAAGCGGGGTAGAATTTATTGGTATTAATACAGATAGCCAGGCATTACAGTTCTGTAAAGCTCCAACAGCTATTCAGATAGGTGAGAAGCTTACTAAGGGACTTGGTGCAGGAGCCCAGCCTGAGATTGGTGAGAAGGCAGCAGAAGAGAATGTTGAAGAATTAACAGAAGCTATCAAAGGTGCGGATATGGTATTCGTTACTTGCGGAATGGGCGGCGGAACTGGTACAGGTGCAGCTCCGGTTGTTGCTAAGATTTCTAAACAGATGGGTATCCTTACAGTTGGTGTTGTTACTAAGCCTTTCAGATTTGAGGCAAGAACAAGAATGACTAATGCAGAATCGGGTATTGAGAAGCTTAAGGAGAACGTGGATACACTTATTGTAATTCCTAATGACAAGCTTCTTCAGATAGTAGACAGAAGAACAACTATGCCAGATGCCTTAAAGAAGGCTGATGAGGTATTACAGCAGGCAGTACAGGGTATTACAGACCTTATTAATGTACCAGGTCTTATCAACCTTGACTTTGCAGATGTTAAGACAGTTATGTCAGACAAGGGTATCGCACATATCGGTATCGGTAATGCTACAGGTGATGATAAGGCTATTGAAGCTGTTAAGCAGGCTGTTACAAGCCCACTTCTTGAGACAACAATCGAGGGTGCTACACACGTTATTATCAACGTATCTGGTGATATGAGCCTTGTTGAAGCAGATGAGGCTGCAAGCTATGTTCAGGAACTTGCAGGTGATAATGCCAATATCATCTTTGGTGCTATATATGATGAGACAGCTACAGACAGCGTAACAATAACTGTAATTGCTACAGGTATTGAAGATGTGAATGTCAATACTGCAATGGCGAAGTTCTCACCTAAGGCACAGGCAACACAGGGAGTTGGACAGACTGTTAAACCAGCAGTAAAGCCAGCATATACATATCAGGCTCCACAGACACCAGTTCAGCCAGCAGGCGGTATGACAGGTACACAGTCTCAGACACCACTTCCAGGACTTAAGCAGCCAGCCCCTGTTACAAGCAATGTGAAGTCTAATGGTATTACAATACCTACTTTCCTTCAGAAGAACAGAAAGTAATTAATATAATCATTTAATCTGACAGATAGATTGTCGGTTCATATATTTATTGGGCTTATACTATTGTTAGTGAAATATTGATATTAAGGAACGCTTCGGCGTTCCTTTTTTATGTAATAGGAAATTTCAATAGAATTCCCTATTACATAAAAGGCACTATATGCCGATGATGCACACTCGCACGAAGATGTATTTTGTCGCAAGCGACCGTGCTCGGTGCGAGAATGTGTTTCACACATTCTTTTTTATTTCATAGCGAATTATATTAGAAAATTAATGTGACTCTGTGCTTTTGACAAATTTTGCATATTAAGTTATGTATACTTATTTTCGTTGCAGGAAAGCATTTTCTGTAAACTATTATGCAGGGTATACCTGATTGTGCAATGGAGGTGAGAGTGAATTGTAATATACATTGATGTATTATTTGGAATTAATTATTGTATGGATTTGATTGTTATGGTTATGGTAAACAAAATAATGCATTATCATACATCACTGCCCCGTCTGCTGCTTTCTTCCACTTTGGGGGCAATATGGTCAGTCATTGCAATATGTATTCCGGATGAATATAGGCTTTTCGTTAATTGGTGCACATATTTAATCATCACTGGATTAATGCTTATGATAATTAATAGTCCATTAAATATTATCAAGGGAAGTTCAGGAAAGATTAATTGGTTTGCTATAAGGAGTTATATAAAGGACTTGTTAAAAGGCGTAGCGGTAATGATTGGCATAGCAGTATTTCTTGGCGGTGCGATACATTTACTCGTGTACTATACATATGTTGGCTTTGTAATAAAGAATATAATGATAAACAACAGGCAGTTGGTTATATATGCAGTCGTGGCGTATCTTATGCTCATCATACTGGTACGAAGCAAAGAGAAGCTCAATAGAAAAATGCAGATATATGTAGTAACAGTGGTTATTGGGGACGAACGTATTACATTAAAGGGAATGATAGACACTGGAAACCAGCTTAGTGATTATTATTGTAATAAACCAGTAAATGTTATGGATAAGAAATGTTTTGACAAGGTTCTTTCTAAGATAAATGATTACAGCAGAATAAGATATCATCTTATTCCATACAGGAGTGTAGGTATGGACACAGGAATGATAGAGGTAATTACAGCAGATTACATATACATATCCAATGATGTTAAGACGAAAGCTTATAAAAATGTGCTTATAGGATTGTCAGAGGTATGCGTATCACAGGCAGGGGAATATCAGGCACTTATTAATGGACATATGATGCAATAATGAGCACAAAGATGCTCATCATATGCACCCCCAAAAGCGTCACGGGACATATGATGCAATAATAAACAGGGTATGTCGGCGGTGCTTTCGTATTCCTGTAAAGACAAAAGAAAGCACCGTAGAAAAGAGGAGTAAGATAGTGATTAAAGTGGCAGTTGCAGATCGTTTTCAGTTTAAGGTGGTACCTTCTATTAAGAATTTTTATATGATGGGGACAAGAGAAGTTCATTATATAGGAGGTACAGAGGTGCTGCCAGCACCGCTTGATATTGAGGAGGAGAAAAATGTGCTGGCAATGTTAAAGACTGATAATGACGATTATGCTAAGAAAATGCTTATAGAACATAACTTAAGACTTGTTGTATACATAGCCAAGAAATTTGATAATACAGGTGTTGGAGTAGAGGACCTTATATCAATTGGCACAATAGGTCTTATAAAGGCAATTAATTCATATGACAGGGATAAGAATATAAAGCTTGCAACTTATGCTTCAAGATGTATAGAGAATGAAATTCTTATGTATCTTAGAAGAAATAGCAAGGTAAAAGCAGAGGTGTCAATTGATGAACCACTCAATGTTGACTGGGATGGCAATGAACTTTTGTTATCTGATATTCTTGGAACTGAAGATGATGTGTGTTATAAAGACCTTGAAAATGAGGTTGAGATGAAAGCATTAAAGAGGGCGATTGGCAATTTGTCTGAGAGGGAGAGAATTATAGTCGATTTAAGATATGGTCTTAGTGATAAAGATGGAGAGGAAAAGACACAAAAAGAGGTCGCTGATATGCTTGGAATATCGCAGTCATATATATCAAGACTTGAAAAGAAGATTATAAAGAGATTAAAAAGAGAAATGGTGAGAAGCTGTTAAACATTTTACTTGACAATCCGCTTGTATTCTAAGAAAATAGAAATGGTATGGATTGGAGAGATAATAATGAATAATAAGAATAATACATCATTTAAGTGGGACAGAATATTCGGAGTGGCTTCATTAGCAGCTATATTAATATTTGCCGTAATGTTATATATTGACTGTGGAGCTTCGATAAGGTCAATTATGAATATAGGAAAGACAACATCAGATGAGGTAACTGATGTTGGGCTTTTGCAGAACAATGAGGATAATAGCGAAGAAAGTAATAATAAGACAATTAACTGGTCGTCTAAGGCAATAGTCTGTATAGATGCTCCTCACGGTGGAAGTGATACAGGACAGTACGACGGAACTAACTATGAAAAGACACAGATGTTATCTTTAGCTGACAGCGTTAAGAATGAGCTTGAAAGTGCTGGCGTTACAGTTGTTATGACAAGAACAACTGATACATCGGTGGATTATACCAAGCGTATAGAGATATGCAATAACGCCAAAGCAGCGGCACTTGTGTCATTTCATAGGGATATTACTGATAAGTCAGGAAGCAGTAGGGGAATAAGTGCGTGGATTCATACCTCTTCCCCATCTAACTCTAAAAGCCTTGCGAGTGATATTATGGAAGAGTTAAATGGAGTAGATGTAAGCTTATCGGGAGTGAATACGGGTACTCCTGATAATAAGAGAAAAGATTATTACCTGAACCAGCACAGCAAAGTAGCGAGCTGTATAATAGAGTTAGGCAATATGTACAGCAGTAAGGATAATAAACTTGTAACAACAGATATAGACAATACAGCTAAGCTTATAGCTGATGGAATTATGAAATACTTAGAACAGGCAGGTTATACGAATGGCAGTAATTAATCAGAAGAACATAAGAAATTTTTGTATTATAGCACATATTGACCACGGCAAGTCAACTCTTGCCGACAGAATTATAGAAAAGACAGGACTTCTTACAAGCAGGGAAATGCAGGAGCAGGTTCTTGATAATATGGATATTGAGAGGGAGAGGGGAATTACAATAAAGTCGCAGACAGTAAGAACTGTATACAGGGCTCAGGACGGTGAAGAATATATATTCAACCTTATTGATACTCCGGGTCACGTTGACTTTAACTATGAGGTATCAAGGGCACTTGCGGCTTGTGATGGTGCTGTGCTTGTAGTAGATGCGGCACAGGGCATAGAGGCACAGACACTTGCCAATGTATATCTTGCACTTGACCACGACTTAGAGGTATTTCCTGTTATTAATAAGATTGATCTTCCAAGTGCAGAACCAGACAGAGTTAAAGATGAGATTGAGGATATTATCGGAATAGAGGCTCAGGACGCTCCGTTAATTTCAGCGAAAAATGGCATTAATATCGAGGAAGTTCTTGAACAGATAGTAAAGAAAATACCAGCACCTACAGGTGATGCAGCTAATCCGTTATCTGCACTTATATTTGACTCATTATATGATGCATATAAGGGTGTTATTATATTTGTAAGAATAGTAGAGGGTACTGTAAAGAAGGGTACTAAGATAAGAATGATGGCAACCGGAGCAGTAGAAGAAGTAGTTGAGGTAGGTTACTTCGGAGCTGGTCAGTTCATACCTTGCGATGAATTAAGTGCAGGTATGGTTGGATATATTACAGCAAGTATTAAAAATGTTCAGGATACGAGAGTTGGTGATACTGTTACAGATAATGACAGACCTGTAGCAGAGCCGCTTCCAGGTTATAAGAAGGTCAACCCTATGGTGTACTGCGGTCTGTATCCAGCAGATGGTGCAAAATATCAGGATTTAAGAGAAGCATTGGAGAAGCTTCAGCTTAATGATGCTTCACTCCAGTTTGAGCCAGAGACATCTATAGCACTTGGTTTTGGTTTCAGATGTGGTTTCTTAGGGCTTTTGCATCTTGAGATTATACAGGAAAGACTTGAAAGAGAATATAACCTTGACCTTGTAACAACAGCACCAGGAGTTATATATAAAGTCCATAAGACTAATGGTGAAGTTATAGACCTTACTAATCCGTCTAATATGCCTGATCCATCAGAGATAGACTATATGGAAGAACCTATGGTAAGTGCTGAGATTATGGTTACAACCGAATTCGTTGGACCTATTATGAAACTTTGCCAGGAACGCCGTGGTGTATACAACGGTATGGAATATATAGAACAGACAAGAGCACTGCTTAAGTATGACCTTCCGCTTAATGAGATAATATATGATTTCTTTGATGCGTTAAAGTCACGCTCAAGAGGTTATGCTTCGTTTGACTATGAAATGAAGGGATATGAGAGGTCTAACCTTGTTAAGCTTGATATTCTTATCAACAAGGAAGAAGTTGATGCACTTTCATTTATCGTATTTGCAGGAAGTGCGGAGGAACGTGGAAGAAAGATGTGCGAGAAGCTTAAGCAGGAAATTCCTAGACAGCAGTTTGAGATTCCTATTCAGGCGGCCATCGGAAGCAGGGTTATAGCAAGGGAAACTGTTAAGGCACTTCGTAAGGATGTACTTGCCAAGTGTTACGGTGGTGATATTTCCCGTAAGAAGAAGCTTCTTGAAAAGCAGAAGGAAGGAAAGAAGAGAATGCGTCAGATTGGTAACGTAGAGATACCACAGAAAGCATTTATGAGTGTATTAAAGTTAGATGAAGAATAATAACGAACTGGGGATATATATACATATCCCCTTTTGTATGCAAAAATGTATATATTGTGATTTCTTATCTGCACCAGCAGATGATAAGACGAAAAGCAGTTATGTTAAAGCTTTAATTAATGAGATAGCATTAAGTGAGGCTGGTCTTGATAAAAATGTAACTTCAATATTTATCGGTGGTGGAACTCCGTCAGCAATAAATGCTGAATATATTAAAGATATATTAGAGGCTGTAAAGCAAAGATATCGTGTTGATGGCAATGCAGAGATAACAATAGAATGTAATCCAGGTACAATAAATAGTGAAAAAGCATACATTTACAGGGAAGCTGGGATTAACAGAATAAGCTTTGGATTGCAGAGCACTGATGATAAAGAGCTTCGTATGCTTGGAAGAATTCATACATTTGAACAGTTTAAGAACAGCCTTGCCATAGCAAGGAATGCAGGCTTTACTAATATCAATATAGACCTTATGTCAGCACTTCCGGGTCAGACCATAGAAAGCTTTACCAGAGTGCTAAAGGAGGCTGTATCACTTAATACAGAGCATATATCTGTATACAGTCTTATAATAGAAGAAGGCACAAGGCTGTATGATAACATAGACAATTATCCGGATATTCCTGATGATGATGACGACAGGAAAATGTATGCACTTACTAAAGAGATATTAGGTCAGGCAGGTTATGAAAGATACGAAATATCCAATTATGCCAAGGCAGGTTATGAATGTAAGCATAATCTTAAATATTGGGATAGAACCGATTATATCGGTTTTGGAATTGGTGCAGCTTCATTATGTAATCATAAAAGGTATACTAACATCAGCGATATTAATAATTATATTAAGGCATTATGTGTGGAATATGTTGATAATAAAGAAAGCAATAAAGAGTGTATTGTGGAAAATATTAAGAATATCCAAGAGACTCTTAAGAATTCTTTAGAAATAAAGAATAACTGTCAGGACCTTAAAGAAAATATAGAGGTTCTCACGCTGGAAGATGAGATGGCTGAATATATGTTTCTTGGTTTAAGAAAGTCTGCCGGGATTGATATATGCGATTTTAAAGATATATTTGGAAAAGATATATACAGTGTATATAAAGAGCAGATAAAAGATAATATAGCAAAAGGTCTTTTGTGGCAGAATGGTACAAGAATAGCGCTTACAGACAGAGGCATAGATATAAGCAATACTGTTATGTCTGATTTTGTGTAGAAATAAATATGCGTGGTGCTTATCGTCTGGATGGCGGTAAGCACCACGCATATTTTATAACTCTGAAAAATTCAGTCAGGTAATTTAATTGACAGTATAGTTATATAATATATTATGCGGTTAATTCCTTAATAAAAGTTCTAGGTGTAATGCCTGTGTAAGCCTTGAATTCCCTCTGGAAATGTGCCTGGTCAGAATATCCGGCATTGGCAATATAATCGCTGTTTTCTTTGTATGGGTCATTTATAATATCAGATATGATTTTCTGAAATCTGATATTCTTGCAGTAATCTTTAGGACCTGCACCATATGCCGATTTGAATAATCTGTTAATGTGCCGTTCAGAGTACCCTGACATTTCGGATAAATCAGATATATGAATATTGCCAGAAGCTTTCTTTATCTCATTAGCCATATGTATGATATTGTCAGGCACAGCTATATATTTTTTGCTGTCATTAAGGAAACATATTAAAGCTTCAAGCTGTCCGTCAAAATCTTCGGCTTGAATTAATTCAGATATAAGTCTGTATTCAAAAGACTCTGTGGCAGGTTCGTATTCAAATACCTGATTGGCAATTGAAGCTGGAAGCACGCTGTCATCAACGGATGGTGCAAAATAACAGCCCTTATCTGCAAAACGAATTCCAAAATAATAATCAAACTCTCCAAAAGTATAGTCAAAACGTCTGCTTACTGGTCCAATACAGTAGAAGGAAGAACTGCTGTTATTCTTATTATATCCTATTATCCATTCTGCACTAGAGCATGGAATAAGAGTGGATACTTTCCTACTTGCAGAGCCGGTGGTGTTGTCTATGGCGTATACAAGCATAGTCTGTGGCATGGTTATATATTTGTAATTGATGTGCTGTTTACCATCTGAGCTGTTATATATTGCTGGATTAAATAATAATGGCTGGTGTAAATGTTCTTTCATAAGTACCCTCCTGATTTTATAATTGCATTAATTGGTATTATTATAATATCAGTGTCAAAGTCATTTCACTTCTGATATTATATACATTAAAATAATGTTGATAAGTAGTATATTTGATTACATTTATAAAATAATAATAAAACAAATATTAAAAAAGTCAATAATATGTCCGATTTTTTCAATACTTATTTGGAAAGATATGTATAATTAAACACATAAATCAAACAGTTGATTGCACAAAGGCGTGTATCCATTATATATGGTTACACGTCTTTTTTTGTTTTATTTAACTATAGGAATAAAGCAGCCGTTTAGTAACAACTGTTATGATACCAGATGAAACCTGATCAACTTCATCAACCACAATAAAAAGTATTTGTCAAGGGTACATAAATAAATATTATGTGCCGGCACGAACAGGGAGGAAACGAATATGGCAATAGAAGAATTAACAAGCTTGATAAGCGACCAGACATTTGGTATATGGTTTCTTATAGGTGCTGCATTAGTATTCTGGATGCAGGCAGGATTTGCAATGGTTGAGACTGGTTTTACCAGAGCTAAGAACGCAGGTAACATTATTATGAAGAACCTTATGGACTTCTGTATAGGAACAGTAGTATTCATAGTAATAGGTTTCAGTTTATTATTAGGTGAAGATTTATTTGGTTTTATTGGAAAACCTGGATTTGATATTTTTACAGCTTATGATAATTTCAATTTTTCAAGTTTTGTATTTAATTTAGTATTCTGTGCAACAACAGCTACTATTGTATCAGGAGCTATGGCAGAGAGAACAAAGTTCCTTTCATATTGTGTATATTCAGGTGTTATATCGGCACTTGTATATCCTATTGAAGCACACTGGATATGGGGCGGCGGCTGGTTATCACAGTTAGGCTTCCATGATTTTGCAGGTTCCTGCTGTATACATATGGTTGGTGGTATATCAGCTATTATAGGTGCTAAGATATTAGGACCTCGTATTGGTAAATTTGTTAAAGATGAAAATGGTAAGGTAGTTAAGGTTAATGCTTTCCCTGGACATAGTATTCCACTTGGTGCACTTGGTGTATTTATATTATGGTTTGGCTGGTATGGATTTAATGGTGCAGCTTGTACAACAATTGAGGATTTAGGTTCGGTATTCCTTACAACAACAGTTGCACCAGCAATTGCAACTGTAACTTGTATGATATTCACATGGGTTAAATATGGTAAGCCGGATGTTTCAATGTGTCTTAATGCTTCACTTGCAGGACTTGTAGCTATTACAGCTTCTTGTGATGTAACAGATGCAGCAGGTGCAATAGTAATAGGTATTGTAGCAGGTCTTTTGGTGGTATTTGGTGTATGGCTTCTTGATTATAAGCTTCACATTGATGACCCGGTTGGTGCAGTAGCTGTTCATATGATGAATGGTATATGGGGTACAATCGCAGTTGGTTTATTTGCTACAAGCAAAGCCCCTGGTTATGCAATTGCTATTGAGAGTGGTGCGATTAAGGCAGAAGGTTTATTCTATGGTGGTGGATTTACACAGCTTGGACTTCAGTTATTAGGTTTTGTATCAGTAGCAGCATGGGCTGCTGTATGTATGACAATCGTATTCTTTGTAATCAAGGCAACAATTGGACTTAGAGCTACAGAGGAAGAGGAAATAAAGGGTCTTGACATATGTGAGCACGGACTTACAAGTGCATATGCAGGATTTGAACTTGGTACAGCGGGTATGCCAGATATAACATATGAAGATGTTGTATCAGTTGGTTCAGAAAGCATGGAAAATTCAGTTCCAGCTATGATTAAGACGTCTGATATTCCAGATGAGAATAAGATTACTAAGGTAGAAATCCTTATGAAGCAGGAGCGTTTCGAAAAGTTAAAGAAGGCTATGAACGACATCGGAGTAACTGGTATGACAGTTACGCAGGTACTTGGCTGTGGCGCTCAGAAGGGTGCTCCAGAGTATTACCGTGGAGTTCAGATGGAAATGCAGCTTCTTCCTAAGGTACAGGTTGAAATGGTTATTTCCAAAGTTCCTGTAATGGATGTTATTAATGCTGCAAGAAAGGTACTTTACACAGGTCATATCGGTGATGGTAAGATATTCGTATATGATGTGGAAAATGTAGTAAAGGTTCGTACAGGTGAAACAGGATACGATGCACTTCAGGGTGAAGATGACTAATTCCCAATAAATTTGATTTAATATTACCCATAAAGATGTAGACACATTTTGGATATGACTGCTGTTAAGTGGCAGTGCGATATCAATAAAATGTGTCTGCATCTTTTTTGATTTTACAATTATTATAATATGCGTTAGTATGTTTATAATATATTAAAAAGCAAAAACGATTAAGCAATGTTTGGTATATTAATCATTTTGTTAATAATAATGTGATTAAACATAAAAGGCAGGAAAGGAATTAAGATATGGAAAGATACGATATAGCTATAATAGGAACAGGCCCAGCGGGTGTGTCAGCTGCAATAACTGCTAAGATAAGAGGCAGGAATATACTCCTTATAGGTAATAACAAGATTAGTGATAAAGTGTCAAAGGCACATGCGATAAAGAATTATCCTGGTTTTATTGATGTTACAGGTAAGGAACTGTCACAGGCATTTAACAATCATCTTAAAAGTCTTTCAATAGATATAACAGAGGATATGGTGAATGCAGTGTATGCAATGGGAAAATATTTTCATATACAGGGCAAAAAGAACAATTATGAGGCACTTACAGTTATACTTGCAACAGGTGTAGATGTTACAAAGCCATATGCAGGTGAATATGAAAATCTTGGACGTGGTGTAAGTTATTGTGCTACCTGTGATGCCGCTTTGTATAAAGAAAGAGAAGCGATAGTTATAGGATTTAATGAGGAGGCTTTAAGCGAAGCAGAGTTTCTTGCACAGACGGCTAAGAAGGTGTATTATATGCCTCTTTATAATAAGGATAAAGATATAAATACATTACAGGCAGGCAAAGATTCATTAAAAGATAATATTGATATTATTAAAGGAAAACCGCTGTCAATTGAACGCAGGGGGGATAAAATGGTTCTTATTATGGAGGACAGAGAACTTGTGTCAGACGGAATATTTGTATTAAGGGAGTCGATGAAGCCAGCCCAGTTAGTTCCGGGAATTAAGATAGAAGATAACAAAGTAATTACGGATAAGAGTATGGCGTGTAATATAAAAGGTTTATATGCGGCTGGTGATATAACAGGAGTACCTTATCAGTATGTTAAAGCGGCAGGGGAAGGAAATGTGGCGGCACTATCAGCTGTTGGTTATCTTGCAGCTCTTAACAGGGCAGGGAAATAAGGAAAGATATAAAATAAAAAAACTATGTATTACATCAGGATTGGATAAGACTGATGTAATACATAGTTTTTTGTTCTAATATTAAATACTGATTGATATTATTTTGGGTTCATATTATTGATTGCTGCTTATTAATTATTAATTCCGTGGTGTACATCAGGGCTTGATGTTGTCAAAGGAAGGAATGTGTATCCGTTAGCAAGTCCCCACTGGATTATGCTCTCAACTGCATCAACGCTGAAGCTCTTAATATCGTGCTGTAATACAACGGATACATTATGGCTCTGGATACCATTGATTACATTCTGGTATACCTCACTTGTGCTTGTTGTTCCACCGGCATCGCCGCTTGATACGTTCCAGTCATAGTATTTATAGCCTTGGTCAGTAACATCTTTTGCAAGTTCTGTCATAATTCCTTTGCAGTATTTCTTGCTGACAGAATTAGAACTTCCACCTGGGAAACGTACTAATGTTGGACGGCTTCCAGTCTGCGAATATATAATATCCGACATTTCGTTCAAATCATCAAAATAAGCACCAACACTTGAATAGATCTGCTGGTAATTATGGGAAGCACTGTGTATTGCAACTGTATGTCCTGCAGCGGCTTCCTTCGCAATCATATTCTGATATCCGCTGTTTACATTGGTTACAAAAAATGTAACTTTTATGTTATATTTGGCAAGCACGTCAAGAAGCTGCTGTGTGTAAGCACCAGGACCATCGTCGAATGTAAGGTATACAACCTTTGAACCGGGATTGACAGCGGCAGAGTCAGCCTGCTTTACGGCTTCAACAGTTACAGTTCTGCCAATTGAGTTGGTGTTGCCAAATTTGTCAGTAGCTGTATAAGTTAAAGTATAGTCACCAGAACGGTAATTCTTAACTTCACCAGATACTGTTATGCTGTCAGAAATGTCATTGCCGTGGGAATCTGTGGCAGCAGCACCGGTATCTTTGTATTTAGTTCCGGCTTTAATTGTTACATGGCTGTCACCATTGAGTGTGAGTGAAGGAGCAATTCCGTCATTATATTCAACAGTTCTTGTAACAGTTGTCTTATTGCCAGAGGAGTCGCTGACAGTGTAAGTAACGACATTGTCCTTTTCGTGGCGTGTAACCTTATCGGTAATATCACCATCATAATTGTCAGTGGCTGTAAAACCTTCTTCCTTATAAGCTTCACCTGTCTTAGGGTAATATCCCTCAACTGTGTTAAGTTCTATCACGGGAGCAGCTGTATCAACGACTTTAACTTCTCTTGTCTTAGTCGATGAAAGAAAGCCTTTCTTAGCTTTGTAATGTATATGGTATGTTCCGAGTTTAGAGCAGTCTACTTCGCCGCTTATTGATACATCAACAGATTTATTCTTAAAAGAAAGTGTATTATACGAAGCTGAAGCTCCTTCCTCTGTATATGTATCACCATATTCTATTGTTTCGTTTTCTTTTCCATTTACAATGATATTGATGTTAAATAAGGAAAAAAATAAAATTACAAGAAGCAATAGTACAACTACAACAGAAGTAATTACTATTATAAGCTTTTTGTTCTTAAGTTCTTTTGTAATCATAGGTGTTATCTCCTGACTTATTATTCTAACTAGAGCATTATATTCCTTTTTATAGAAAAAATTAACACTTTTTTGAAAAAATATTAAATTTTTAAAAAGATTTTTTTGGGATATATTTTAATAATATAGTAAAAATACTTTTGCGTTCTGAATAATCAAATATTACAAAAATAGGTACAATAGATTTTAGATAATGGCTTTACTTTTTTGTCGAATAATACTAATATACATATATAGAGAGATTATTATCTCATATTTCGATTTAGGAGGTTATATAACAATGGCTAGAGAAAAACAGTCAATGGATGGTAATACAGCCGCTGCTCATGTTGCGTATGCATTTACAGAAGTAGCTGGTATCTATCCTATCACTCCTTCCAGCCCAATGGCGGATGTTGTTGACCAGTGGTCAGCAGCAGGAAGAAAGAATATTTTTGGTAACACAGTAAAGGTAACAGAGATGCAGTCTGAAGCAGGTGCTGCTGGTACAGTACATGGTTCACTTGCAGCAGGTGCTCTTACAACAACATTCACAGCTTCACAGGGTCTTTTACTTATGATTCCTAATATGTATAAGATTGCTGCTGAACAGCTTCCTTGTGTATTTGATGTATCAGCTCGTACAGTTGCTACACAGTCACTTAACATTTTCGGTGATCATAGTGATGTTTATGCATGTCGTCAGACTGGTTTTGCTATGCTTGCTGAGACAAACCCACAGGAAGTTATGGATTTAAGCCCAGTTGCACATCTTGCAGCTATCGATGGAAAGGTTCCATTCATTAACTTCTTTGATGGTTTCCGTACATCACACGAGATTCAGAAGATTGAAAAGTGGGATTATGAAGATCTTAAGGAAATGTGTCCAATGGACAAGGTTGAAGAGTTCCGTGCTCATGCACTTAACCCTAACAAGCCAGCAATGCGTGGTTCACATGAAAACGGAGATGTATTCTTCCAGCATCGTGAAGCATGTAACACAGTATATGATGAACTTCCAGAAGTAGTAGAAAAGTACATGAAGAAGGTTAACGAGAAGCTTGGTACTAACTACGACTTATTTAACTACTATGGTGCACCTGATGCAGACAGAGTTATCGTAGCTATGGGTTCTATCAACGACGTTGCAGAAGAAGTTATTGATTACTTAACAGCTAAGGGTGAGAAGGTTGGTCTTGTTAAAGTAAGACTTTACCGTCCATGGTCATCTAAGGCACTCTTAAAGGTTCTTCCTAAGACAGCTAAGAAGGTTGCTGTTCTTGACAGAACTAAGGAGCCAGGATCACTTGGTGAACCACTTTACCTTGATGTTGCTACAACACTTCGTGAAGCAGGTCTTAACGATATCACATTAGTTGGTGGACGTTATGGTTTAGGTTCAAAGGATACTCCTCCTTCATCAGTATTCGCTGTATATAAGGAATTAGAGAAGGATGAGCCAAAGAACAGATTCACAATCGGTATTGTTGATGATGTTACTAACCTTTCACTTCCAGAGGTTAAGCCAGCTCCTATTACTTCAGCTCCTGGTACAGTAGAATGTAAGTTCTGGGGTCTTGGTGGTGATGGTACAGTAGGTGCTAACAAGAACTCTACTAAGATTATTGGTGACCATACAGATAAGTATATTCAGGCATACTTCCAGTATGACTCTAAGAAGACAGGTGGTATTACAATCAGCCACTTAAGATTTGGTGATAACCCAATCAGAAGTCCATACTATATCAATCAGGCTGACTTCGTAGCATGTCATAATCCTTCATATGTTGTTAAGGGTTATAAGATGGTTCAGGATGTTAAGCCAGGCGGAATCTTTATGATTAACTGCCAGTGGTCAGACGAAGAACTTAACGAGCATATGCCAGCAGAAGCTAAGCAGTATATTGCTAAGAATAATATCCAGCTTTACACAATCAATGCTATTGATAAGGCTATTGAAATCGGTATGGGTAAGAGAACTAACACAATCTTACAGTCAGCATTCTTCAAGCTTGCTAATGTAATGCCTATAGATGAAGCTGTTGAATATATGAAGGCAGCAGCTAAGAAGTCATACAGCAAGAAGGGTGATGCAGTAGTTGAGATGAACTACAAGGCTATCGATGCAGGTGTTGATGCAGTACATAAGGTAGAAGTACCAGCAGACTGGGCAACAGCAGTTGATGATAAGAAGCCAGTTGAAAGAACAGGACGTCCTGCTACAGTTAAGATGGTTAACGAACTTCTTGATCCTATCGGAAAGATGGATGGTGACAGCCTTCCAGTATCTGCTTTCAAGGATATTGCAGATGGTCAGTTTGAGACAGGTGCTTCAGCATACGAGAAGAGAGGAACAGCCGTTATGGTTCCTGAGTGGGATCCAGCAAGCTGTGTTCAGTGTAACAGCTGTGCATTCGTATGTTCACACGCAACTATCAGACCATTCATTCTTGATGCTAAGGAACAGGCAGAAGCTCCATCACAGATTAAGCTTGCTGATTCTAAGCATGCAACAGACACAACAATGAAGTACACAATGTCAGTATCTCCATTAGATTGTATGGGATGTGGCGAATGTGTTACTGTATGTCCTAAGGCTGGAGAAGCTCTTAAGATGGTTCCACAGGAATCACAGGCAGAAGAGCAGCCAGTATTCGATTACCTTGTAGCTAACGTAGGTAAGAAGGATATTAAGCCAGCATTAGTAAATACACCAATTGGTTCTCAGTATAACCAGCCACTCCTTGAATTCTCAGGAAGCTGTGCAGGATGTGCAGAGACATCATACGCAAGATTAATTACACAGTTATTTGGTGAGCAGATGTACATTTCTAACGCTACAGGTTGTTCTTCAATCTGGGGTGGTCCAGCAGCTACATCACCATATACAGTTAATAAAGATACATTAAAGGGACCAGCTTGGGCTAACTCATTATTTGAGGATAATGCAGAACATGGTTTTGGTATGTATCTTGGACAGAAAGTTCTTCGTGATCAGGCTATTGGCAAGATTGAAGAGATGGCTGCATCTGATAAGGCAACAGATAGCTTTAAGGCAGCAGCAGCTAAGTACCTTGAGACAAAGGATGATACTAAGGCTAACACACCAGCTACAGAAGCTCTTATTGCAGAACTTGAAAAGGCAGCAGCAGATGGATGCCCAACAGCTCCAGAAGTACTTGCTAAGAAGGATTACCTTGCTAAGAAGTCTGTATGGATCTTCGGTGGTGATGGTTGGGCTTACGATATCGGTTTCGGTGGTCTTGACCATGTACTTGCTTCAGGCGAGAATGTAAATGTTATGGTATTTGATACAGAAATGTATTCTAATACAGGTGGACAGGCTTCTAAGGCTTCTAACATCGGTGAGGTATGCCAGTTCGCAGCAGCTGGTAAGGAAATCGGCAAGAAGTCATTAGCTGAAATCGCTATGAGCTATGGTTATGTATATGTAGCACAGATTGCTCTTGGTGCTAACCCAGCGCAGGCATTAAAGGCTATCGAAGAAGCTGAAAGCTATAACGGACCATCATTAATCATTGGTTATGCTCCTTGCGAACTTCACGGTATCGCTAAGGGTGGTATGAACCACTGCCAGGATGAAATGAAGAAGGCTGTTAAGGCTGGATATTGGAATCTCTTCTCATTCAACCCTGCATTAAAGGCTGAAGGAAAGAATCCATTCACATTAACATCTAAGGAAGGCGACGGCTCATATCAGGATTTCCTTAACAATGAGGCACGTTATACACGTCTTGTTAAGCCATTCCCAGAAAGAGCAGAAAGACTCTTTGCTAAGTCTGAGGAAGTTGCTAATGAGAGATATCAGCATTTACTCAAGCTTGTTGATTTATACAAGTAATTGTAAATTAAATACCTGAGTAATTATCTTTACAGATAATTATCCGGATATTATGGTTATGAACCCCTTAACATATAATTTAATTGTTAAGGGGTTCTTTTTTAAACAAAAGATTGGAGGCTTGTATGAGTGAAAAAGGTGCATTAAAAAACAAAAAAATAGAAGTAATAGCATTGGTAATCCTTGCGGCTTTTATAGTTGCACTTGGATTCCTTGTATACAGGTATAATAAGAATAAAGATTTCATATACGAGAAACATTTACAGGAAAATGTTATAACAATTAATAGTGAGAACATAACTTTGAAAGATTTCTCTTATTATGTGTATGTTGTGGAAAAGAAGATAAATGAGATGGCGTTACAGTATAATCCTGATGATGCTAATGAATTTTGGAATACACATTTTAAGAATTCACTTGACAGTGTGTTTACAAGGGATTATGCTAAACAACTGGCGATAGATTTATGTGAGTATGATTATATAATGGAATATGAGTCAACAGTATATAATCTATATCTGACAGATAGTGATAAGCAATCGTGCAAATCAAATGCACACGATACCTATGAAGATATGTCTGAAAAAGCTCATAATAATACTAAGCTGACAGAAGACGATATATATAACATCTTGTGTCGAAAGAAGCTTGTTGAGAAATATGTAACAAGAGCTGCACAGAAGGTACAGGAAGAAGGCTTTGAGGGCGACAGTTCGTTGTTTAATTATGATGGTGATTTCTACAAAGAAAAGATTAAGATTAAATATGATGTTACTGAGAATCACAAGCTGCTGGATAAAATAACAATGGGCAGAGTGACGGTTAATTAGAACGGAACACTTTAGCGGACAAGGAGAAAGACAATGACAAAGGATATGACAAAGGGTTCACCCCTTAGATTAATTCTTGGATTTGCATTTCCAATGCTTCTTGGAATGCTTTTTCAGCAATTTTATAATCTTGTTGACACAATGATAGTTGGTAAAACGCTTGGTGTGTCAGCACTGGCTGGTGTTGGCGCAACAAGCTCTATCAATTTTATGATTATTGGTTTTTGTATGGGTATATGCAGTGGTTTTGCTATTCCGGTTGCACAGCAGTTTGGTGCAGGGAAATACAGTGAACTTAGAAAATATGTATTTAATGGGTATGTATGCAGTGCAGTATTTGCTGTTGTTATGACGATATTGTCAGTTGTATTCTGTGCTCCGATATTAAGACTGCTTAACACACCTGATGATATATTTATGCATGCTTATAATTATATTGTGATTATATTTGCAGGTATTCCAACAGTATTTTTATATAATATTGTGTCAGGTATAATTCGTTCGCTTGGTGACAGCAAGACGCCTGTATATTTTCTTGTGTTGTCATCAGTCATAAATATAGCTTTGGATTTTATACTTATATTATATGTAAAGATGGGTGTTGCAGGAGCAGGCGTTGCAACTGTTGTATCACAGCTTATAGCAGGAGTTGGCTGTACAATATATATGTACAAGAAGTTTGACATACTTAAGGGCACTAAGCAGGAAAAAGTGATAAGTAAAAAACATATAAGCAACCTGTGCTTCATAGGGGTTCCTATGGGGCTTCAGTATTCGATAACAGCGATAGGAAGTACAATACTTCAGGCGGCAGTAAATGGACTTGGTTCGTCATATGTAGCGGCTATGACAGCTGGTTCTAAGATGTTTAACTTTACCTGCTGTCCATTTGATGCACTTGGTTCTACAATGGCAACATACGGAGGACAGAATGTTGGTGCTGGAAAGATAGACAGACTCGGAAAGGGTATAAAAGCCGCAATGTTAATTGGTGCTGTATACAGTGTTGCTGCACTTGTAGTGTTATATTTCTCAGCTGATTATATTGCACTTTTGTTTGTTGATGCAGGAGAAAGTGCAATTATAGAATTGACAAGAAGATTTATAATGGCATCGGCATTGTTCTATATTCCTCTTACAGGTGTTAATGTATACAGATTCTGTATACAGGGAATGGGTTTTTCGGTATTTGCTATATTAGCAGGTGTATTTGAAATGCTTGCAAGAACACTTGTTGCAATACTTTTAATTCCACATATTGGTTTTAATGGTGCGTGTCTAGCTAATCCGGCGGCGTGGATAGCAGCTGATTTATTCTTAATTCCGGCATTTATACACTGCTGTAATAAATTGAAAAAGAGGATAGCTGTTGGCTGATGCATTGTGATGCTGGACTTAAAAAGTGTTGAGTTGTGGTATTAGTTTAATGCAGATATGTTAAGTGAAATAGTATATTTATTACAGAAAAGAAGACCTTGCTGATTTTTTCGAGATGGAAAAAATCAGCAAGGTCTTTTGAGTCTATTTAAAATAGCGGCAATCCGGGAGATTTCATTAACTTAAAAGATATAATTGTCTACTAAAAAATTCAATGATATAATTAAATTCAAAATAAATTATTGCTTAAATTTTAAAAGATGTCATAGGTGATGTATTGAAGGAATGTACTTATGTGTACTTTAAAAATAACAGTAAAGTAACAATAGAAAGGAGTTGCAATGAATGATTGATATATATACAGAAAAATTAAATTCAAATGATTGGATTCTTCAGAATGACTTGTATTTTAACCTGAATACATCTAACGAAGAAATGTCTCAAAAGGAAGTTGATTTGATTCGACAGATAGATGGGGCAAAGCTGACTCCAGATAAGCACATAGAAACAAAATATGGCTTAGGTACAATCCGAAATTTATCATCAGGCTGCAAGACATTACTTAATATTGTTAAGCATTCTGATAAGGTGGTAAATGTAGAGGAATGTGGTCCAAATGTACTTAAAATCATTTTTACTATGGATAATATAAAAATATATATGTCAAGACCAACCTTATTTGATATACCAGATGATACAGAAATGAGATTTGATGATTCGGATATAGTAGTTGGTGGTAGGGGCTACAATGCCTGGTGGAGTAAGGAGTATGAAAGGAGAGCGGCAGATGATTTATAAGAGTATTACATTTAAGGCAGCTCCATTTTCATACGACTTGGAATTTGATGACAGAATAACGCTTGTTGGGGGAGACAGCGGCGTTGGAAAAACAGTATTGTATGAAATGCTGGAAGATATAAGACTTACAGATGAATATAAGGCTATCAGATTATTTAATTATCGGTCAGATGATTTTCAAGAAGCAATAAAGCAATGCAGAGATAGTTTTATTGTGGTAGATAATGCGGATAATCTGATAAATGATGAAGTTAGAAAATTTATTAATTTTGAATTATCGAATCAATACCTGCTTTTCTTACGAAATTGCGATGGATTGAATGTATCAGATAAGAGTTTTAAGGTTATGAAGTTTGATAATAATAAGATAACACTTGAAGAGGAGTTGTGATATGAAGTATTTGTGGACAGAAGATACTGGTGCTGGACTGCATTTCTGGAAATTGGTTAATCAACTTTTCTTTGATGATGAATTTGTAGTCGAAAGTAAGAAGGGTAATCAGGGATGGCAGCAGTTGAGAATCATAGAATTGATTTATCACAGATTGATGATGAGAAGGCATTGCAGTACATAGCTGGGTTTAAAAGATACTCAACAGAGCGAGTTATGAAGTCGTTGGTTGGCGAATTTACACAAAACGAGAAATGGTCTGTTAAGGGCTCTCTTATGGGTGAGTGCTGGTATAAGAACTGTTGTGTGTCAGAGCATCTGGATAGTCTTAGGTGTGGTAAGCCTGAGATTGAACACGGGGATGAGAAGATGAGAATGTTTATATTGTCAAAAGAAGTACAAAGATTGATTTCCATTATAAATTAAAATAATGGTTGTGTGAAATTATAGTAGCTGTTGGATTGTTGGTTTAGGCATTTTAAAATATAAATAATAAAATGTGTAAATGCACATTTGGAAAGGAAAATATGACATTAGAAAATAAGCTTAATATCACAGACTCCACCGAACTTGCAAGAATGGAAGAAAAGATAAGCAAGAAAAAAGCAGTGGAGTTATTTGAAAATGGATATCTGGATAACTATAAAGCTGGAACTTTTGAGATGCTTACGGCAATTCATAAATATTTATTTGGTGAGATATATGATTTTGCAGGGAAAGTAAGAGATGTGAATATGGCAAAAGGAAACTTTCGATTTGCACCAGTGATGTATTTACAAGCTGCAATAGAGAATGTTGAGAAGATGCCACAATCAACATTTGATGAAATTGTTGAAAAATATGTTGAAATGAATATAGCACATCCTTTTCGTGAAGGTAATGGGCGAAGTACGAGGATATGGCTTGATTTAATTCTGAAGAAAGAGTTGAACAAAGTTGTTGATTGGAGTCTTGTAGATAAGGAAGACTATCTGTTGGCAATGGAAAGAAGCCCAATTAAAGATATTGAAATTAAATATATTTTGAAACAGGCTTTGACAGATAAAGTTGACGATAGAGAAGTTTATATGAAGGGTATAGATCATAGCTATTATTATGAAGGCTATGTGATATATAAAGCTAAGGATTTGTAAATGAATACTCCTACCAACGGCAGGAATAATAAAAGAACTGCCGTTGCTGGTCGTTCTCTAAAATCAAAGGGAATTGTAAAGAATGAGCTTCGGTAGTTGTCAGGCTTACAGAATTAAATTGATAATTAAAGAATAAAATCACCGTAATAAGGTAATCATAATGTTATTAACTGGTGAAGAGCCTATAACTGGTCTGTTTTAAGGCTTGAGAAGATATGAAAGGATGCCTATAATGAGTGATTTTAGCTGTAATGTTAAAGAGAATATTAAAAGATTGGAAACCAGTCTTAACGTAGAGCGTAATTTTGATATACTTCAGAGAGAAGTAATAATTGCGGGGCGTAAGGCTGGCTTCTTTTTTATAGATGGATTTGTTCGGGAAGATATGGCTGAGAAGCTTATGCAGTTCTTTTATTCGTTGAAAGAATCGGACATAACAAGTCTTGATATATTTCTGGAGAAAGGTATGCCTTATACAGAGGTTACAAGGAGCGGAAATGTCGATAATGTCATAACACAGTTCTTGTCAGGTGTATCTATTATGACGATAGATGGTTTTGATGAGTGCCTGTTAATAGATTGCAGAACGTATCCTATGCGTTCAGTATCAGAGCCATGGAAAGACAGGGTGTTAAGAGGTTCAAGGGACGGTTTTGTGGAAACACTTGTATCCAATGCAGCACTTTTAAGAAGAAGGATACGTGACCCAAGATTTTCTATGGAATTATATGGAGTTGGCAGACGTTCACGTTCAGATGTTGCGATATGTTATATATCGGACTCTGTTGACCAGAGTGTTCTTAATAGAATGAGAAAGCTTATACAATCAATAGATGTTGATGCACTCACTATGAATATAGAAAGCCTTGCAGAATGTATGTTCACACATAAATGGATTAACCCATTTCCGAAGTTTAAATACTCAGAACGCCCAGATACTGCAACAGCGGCAATACTTGACGGGAATATTGTAATTATGGTAGACAATTCTCCCGCAGTTATGATAATTCCTGCATCTATCTTTGATATTATAGAGGAAGCAGATGATTTTAACTTTTCACCAATGATTGGCTCATATCTTAGAATTACAAGATTTTTCTTCTCTATTGTAACGTGGATATTAACTCCGTTATGGCTGCTTTTTGTAAACAATCCTGACTGGGTTCCTGAATTTATGAAATTTGTGCTTATAACAGATGATATAACTGTTCCGGTGCTTTTGCAGCTCCTTATTCTTGAACTTGCTGTTGATGGTCTTAAGCTTGCAGCAGTAAATACACCGACCATGCTGTCTACTCCCTTGAGTATTGTTGCAGGTATAGTGGTGGGGGAATATGCGGTAAGCTCAGGTTGGTTTAATCCGGAGGCACTTTTGTATATGGCGGTTGTAACAGTAGGAACTTATGGACAGACGAATTTTGAGATGGGTTACGCATTTAAGTTCTTAAGAGTGCTTACGCTTATACTTACACAGGTATTTAATCTTGGTGGATTCATTGCAGGAGTTGTAATATCTGTGCTTATGATAGCATTTAACAGGACTATAACGGGGAAGAGTTATATATATCCGCTTATTCCATGGGATGGGAAAATGCTTAAAAGGAAGGTGTTCAGGGTCCGGCTGCCGCATAGTTATAAGTAGAGATAAGATATATTGTTCTTGCAATTTTGCTAAAAATTTATATAATAGATATTGACAAAAGCTATGTATGATTTATTTGAAAGAATTGCCGTTTAATTGTATTTTATATTAGGATATTATATTGTTTGGATTAAATGAAATGTAGAATGTGAGATATCTGATTTAATAAGGTTTTGTGGTGATTAAGATATGGTTATATTATAATATGTTATAAAACATTTGTTGTTGTATAGTTTTAGGCTTATGAAATATGAGTGTTGACATTTATTTGTAGTTGTTATACTATAATAATGTTATTACCATTCAAAATAACATAGCAGGTTAAAATAAATTTTTAAACTAAATGATTACAGTTGCGTATGGCAACTAAACTAAGAAGTCTGAAAAGTAGCATTTTTGGACTTTTTTTTTATCTGCAAATAAAAATGAAAATAATGTTGTTGTATATGGATTGAAATATTGAATATATGATATAAAAGGAGTATCATTACAATTGATAAACAGATAATGGTTAAGGATAAATATTGTAATTATGATGTTACATACAAAATATTTAGCAAAACTAATATGTAAACTCTAAATGAGTAAATACAGAAAATGAGGAAAATAAAAAGTAATATAATAATACAGGAGGAAAGAAATTATGTATAACATAGGGTTAGATATAGGAACTGGTTCTGTCGGCTGGTGTTTAACAGATGAGAATGGGTATTTGCTAAAAGTAAATAGGAAAGGTAATAATGGCAACACATATAGAAATAGTGCTTGGGGAGTAAGATTGTTTGAGTCGGCAGATACAGCGGCTGATTGCAGGATTAAAAGAAGTACAAGAAGGCGTTATAACAGAAGACGAACGAGAATTATAGAGCTAAGAAAGATAATGTCAGATATGATAATGCCGGTTGACCCCAATTTTTATGCAAGATTAGACGAAGCATTTTTGTGGAATGAGGATAAGAGCGATAAAGCAAAAGCACCATTTTTATTATTTAATGATAATGGATATGATGATGTTAAATATTACACAGATTATCCAACAATATATCATTTGAGGAAACATTTACTTGAAACAAAAGAGAAGGTTGACCCAAGATTTATATATCTGGTATTACACCATATGATGAAGTATAGAGGACATTTTTTATTTGAGGGACAGTCATTTGAAGCAATAGATAATATAGAAGATACATTTATAGAGTTAGAACATTTGGTAAATGTATATGTTAAGGAAAAAGAAGATACAGATAACAATGCCGAGAATAATGCTTTATATCAAGAAATAAAAAATTATTTGGCAGATAATAAAGTGAAAAATAAAGATAAAAAAGAATATATAACAGATACATTTATCAAAGCAGATTATGATAATAAATATTCAAAGGAACTTGCGGCGGCAGTTCTTGGCTATGAATTTAATGTAGGGATTATTGTTAATGATAACAGTTTAACAGATGAAGATGGTAAAGCATTGAAAGCTAAATTCGCAGATGCCAAATATGAGGAGAAGGAGGAAAAGTTAAGTGATACGCTTGGAGAAAGATATTATATTATTGAAACTCTTAAAAAGATATATTCGTGGAAGGTGCTTCACAGCATATTAGGTGATAATAAGTATCTTTCATATGCTATGGTAGATAAATATGAAAAACATAGCGAACAGCTTAAAGCATTAAAATACTTGTTTCATAAGTATACAAGTCAGGATAAATATAATGACTTTTTTCACAAAGAAAAATGTTATAAGAATGATAAAGACGAAAAAGATGCTGACGAAGAAAAGAATAATAATGAAAAAAAGTGTGATAAATGGAAATATATAGTTAATTATGCCAATTACATAAAAGGAATAAAAAGGCTGAGTAATGAAACAAACAAGAAATACAATACAAAACAACAGTTGTATCAAAGCATAAAGGAAAAATTAGGTGAGAGGGCGGCAGATGATGAAGTTTATAAGAAGATTTTGGTGGAAATGGAACAGGAAACATTTCTTGAAAAGATAAATAATGTTGATAATTCAGCAATACCATATCAGTTAAATTTAATGGAGATGGATAAGATATTGACACAACAGGGAGTGTACTACAAAGAATTAAGGGATAATAAAGAACTATTGCTTAAAATGCTTACTTCAAAAATTCCATATTATGTGGGTCCACTTAATAATAACAACAAAGGAAATCGTAATTTTGCGTGGATGACGAAAAAAGCTGGGAAAGAAAACGAAAAGGTGTATCCTTGGAATGTTAAAGATGTTGTGGATATAGATGTTACGGCAGAAGATTTTATTACGAGGATGACGAATTACTGTACATATCTTCCTGATGAAAAAGTGCTTCCAAAGGAGTCATTGTTATATCAGAGATATATGTTATTAGAGGAGTTATCACAGATAAGAATAGATGGCAGGAAACTTAGTAAAGAAGACAGAAAAGCAATAATAGATGATTTATTTATTGGTAAGGGAAGGGTTAAGGTAAGCGATAAAGATTTTAAAGAGTATCTTGATAAAGTTAATTATGTCAAGGTTAATAGCAAAGGATATGATGTTACAGGATATCAGAGTGATGATGGCTTTGCTTGTGCTCTAAGCAGTTATAATAAGTTCAGACGTATACTAGGACATATAGATGAACAAAATGAAAAAATGATAGAAGATATAATATACTGGATTACTGTATTTGAAGATAAAGATATAGTTAAAAGAAAGATAAATAAGCAGTATGCAGACAGGCTTAGTGCTGAACAGTTAAAGAAGATATTGAAGTTAAAATTCAAGGGCTGGGGGCGTTATTCTTCTAAACTGTTAAATGGCATAAAAGGTGATATGGGAACAACTATTATTGAAATGCTTGAGGATGCTGACGAAAGATTTGCATATTGCGATTATTGTCCTAATTTTATGCAGATTATTAATAAAGATGAGAAGATAAAGCAGATAATAGATGATAACAGACCTAGATATGATGGAACAAAAGATTTATTAGATGTTATACAGGATATGCATACATCACCAGCTAACAGGCGTGGTATATGGCAGACAATGAAGGCAATCGAAGAGATAATTGAATATATGGGTGAAAAACCACAGCAGATATATATTGAATTTGCAAGGGAAGATGACCCTAAGGCTAAGAATAAAAGAGCTGACTCAAGAAAAAGAGCTATTGATAAGGCACTTAAGAAATTAAAAGAGGATGTGGTTGATGAGTATAATGAAAATGTATATAAGGAATTAAAACAATATGAGAAGCGTTTAGATGAAGAAAAGGTGTATCTTTACTTTATGCAGAATGGGAAATCTTTGTATACAGGTAAAGAGTTAAATCTTAATGAGCCAGAAAATCTTGAGATAGACCATATAATTCCATATTCATTATCTGATGATAATAGTCTGGATAACAAGGCATTGGTATTAAAGAAAGAAAATCAGAACAAAGGCAATAAGATAGTGAAAGAAGCATTTCCACAATCATTTTCTGATAGTAAGATGATAGATTACTGGAAGAACCTGAAAAAAGCTGGGTTAATATCAGAGAAGAAATTTAATAATCTTCAGAAAAATAATGTTGAAGACATATTGACGAAAGGATTTATTAACCGACAGCTTGTAGAAACAAGACAGATTGTAAAGTCTGTAGCCAATCTTATACTCGATTATTATAATGAGCAGATTGATGTAATAGAAGTAAAGGCTAGTTTAAGCACAAGTGTCAGGAAAATGCTTACATATGAGAAAAAAGATAATAATGGATTCTGGGAAGAAAATAAAGATAATTGTATGTTCTATAAAAATAGGGATATGAATGATTATCATCACGCACACGATGCGTATCTTGCCAATATTATAGGTATGTATATACAGAAGAATTATCCACATTTGCAGAAGGAACTTAATTATTCACAGTATAGAAGAGTATGGCGTAAATATTATGAAAATACAAAGAACAATAATGGAGTAAACTGGTTTGCAACGCTTGGTAAATTCAGCAGTAATAATGAGGAAGCAGACTGGTATGGTCAAGATATTATAGCCTATATGAGAAAAATATTCTGTTATAGAGATGTTCTTATATCTAAAAAGGTAGAAGAAAATACGGGAGCATTTTATAGTGAAACTAAATATCCAAGAGAGGATAAAGCAGGCAGCAAGCTTGTGCCTTTAAAACAGGGCGATAATATGCGTGGTGCCAATAATCTTAAAGAACTTGATACAAGAAAGTATGGAGGATATAAAGGTGGTGAAAAAGCTTATTTTGTACTTGTAAAATATTGTATCGAAAAGGCACTGAAGAAGAGTGTTAAAAAAGAGTATCATATGGAATTCGTTGAAATACCTGTATATATTGCAAGAGGTATTAAAAACAATGATATTAATCTTTATGATTATGTGTGTGATATTTTAAATGAAGCTAATAAAAATAGTGTTGCAGATGTTGAAATATTACGAAATAAAGTTCCTAAATATCAGATGATAATAGGAGAAAATGGAGAGGAATATTATCTTGTTAGTGCAACAGAGGTGATTAATTCAAAACAATTTGTGCTTGGCGGAGCTAATCAGCAATATAACAGACTGTTGAATTATATTAAATATGGTAAAAATGATAAATGGCAGTATATTCAGACAGAGTTATTAGATGAGCAGTTGATAGGACTATATAATTTGCTTATAGCTAAAATTAAAGATGAATACAAAGGCTTTTCTAAAGAAGCGGTTAGGATACAGGAAAATAATTCATTCGATAAACTTGATGTAAAGGATAAGAAAGAATTTATAGCAGAGATGATTAAGCTTGTTCAGCCAGACTCCGACTATCCATATTTAGGAAAGTATGCAACAGGATTGTCCAATAGAATGGGCCGAAAGACCGGAGAAAAAGTTGGTAAAAAGATTACGCTTGTAGATAAGTCAGTTACGGGTTTATACGAGAGGAGAACAACATTTGAGCTGGAGGACGATAGTAGTACAAAGTCACGCTAAGTTAAGTTATAAGAATGGATATATGATAGCACGGGGTGAAGATGTTAAGATGGTACACCTGAGTGAAATTAATACAGTTATAATTGATTCTACTCAGGTGTCAATGACATCTTATCTATTATGTGAGTTTGTCAAAAGAAAGATAAAAGTAATATTTTGCGATGAGAAAAGAAATCCTTGTAGTGAGTTAATGTCATATTATGGAACATATAATTCCAGCAAGAAAATTCGTAAGCAAATGCAGTGGGATATGGAGTATGCCAAGGAAATATGGACATATATTGTGAGACAGAAAATATTAAATCAGGCAGAAATGCTTTCTAAATATGGATTTGAAACTAATATTAAATTAATGAAGTATGCAGAAGAAATAGAGCCATTTGATATGACAAACAGAGAAGCACACGCAGCTAAAGTATATTTTAATAGTCTGTTTGGCAAAGAATTTTCAAGAGATGATGTTAATTCAATTAATGCGGCATTAAATTATGGCTATGGAATTCTATTATCAAATTTTAATAAAGAAATAGTATCAGATGGATATTTAACGCAGTTAGGCATTAAACATACTAATGAATACAACCCATATAATCTATCCTGTGATTTAATGGAACCATTCAGAGTTCTGGTGGACGAAATTGTATTTAATAACATAGATAAAACATTTGATTCTGATTATAAGATGCAGCTTGTAAATGTTCTGAATAAGCGGATTAATTATTGTGGGCGTGAGTATTATGTTACAAATGCTATTCAGATATATCTTGACAAAATGTTTAATGCGATAGAACAGAAAAGTTTTATTGCATCAATGATATATCAATTTGAATGATTAGTAGATTTATGAGAGTAATGGTGTTTTTTGATTTGCCCACAATAACAGATAAAAACAGACACGACTATAGAAAGTTCCGGCAGTTCCTTGTTCAGGAGGGATTTATTATGATGCAGGAATCTGTGTATACAAAGCTTGTTCTGAATGGAACTATGGTTAATCTTATGAAGAATAAGATAAAAAAGAATAAGCCGCAGGAAGGCTTGGTAGAAATGCTCGTTATAACAGAAAAACAATTCAGTGGGATTGAATATGTGTCAGGTGGAGAACAGGAAAATATAGTGGATGGAGAGGAAAGGTTAATTATTATATGATAATGAAAATATTTTCTCTGGAGAATGACATAATATTTTCAGAAGAATGTATTAATGTACTTCAAATTCAGGATAAAAAATTATTTGCTAATGTTATAAACAGCCTTAATGATAATATTAATGGTATTCAAAATACTAAAGAACGTATAATTATACTAGATAATGATACAGAGATTAAAATGGAAAAAGAAGCATTAATGGTTATTGATGTGTTTAATATTGATTTTAATCAAAAGAAAATACAAAGTGCTTTATATAATAAAATTGAAAAAATATATAAGCAGGAATTTGAAAGAATGTCAGAGTTTCAGACTCTTTTTCAAAAATTACAATTAAATGTATTAGACGTGTTTAATGAATTTCCGTTTGAGTTTAATTATAAAGATAGTATAGGAATACAAGAATATTTAAAATTATTAGGGCTTAAGATATCGAATAATAAAGGGAAAATTATAGATAAGATATTTTCGTTAATAGATGCTGTTGAATATCTTTCTGTCGCAAAATTATTAATATTTGTTAATCTGAAATTATATCTGAGTGATGATGAATTAAATGAGATATACAAATATGCTATGTACAAAAAGGTTAATATACTGCTTATAGAAACAGGCGAAGAAAAAGAACCGCTTGAAAATGAAAAAATATTGTATATTGATAGTGATTATGATGAAATTGTGTTGTATAATAAATAAAAATGTTACTATTCAGAATACAGGTGTGGTGCTAGCACCTGAAAAACTTTGAGGTTTTAGGAGTGTGTTATTTTGAATGGTAACAAAACATCAACTCCGCGTTTCAAATCGCGTGTAAGTTTTAGGAGTGTGTTATTTTGAATGGTAACAAAACTGTATGTGCATTTGAAGATTATGAAGAAAAGTTTTAGGAGTGTGTTATTTTGAATGGTAACAAAACGATATTTCCTCTCGACGATAGCGGACAGTAGTTTTAGGAGTGTGTTATTTTGAATGGTAACAAAACGTTGGAAATTTGCTTTAACTTTGCAGAGCGGTTTTAGGAGTGTGTTATTTTGAATGGTAACAAAACCAATTGAATATTAAGTGTGAAAGATACTAGGTTTTAGGAGAGTGTTATTTTGAATGGTAACAAAACCAAGATATGTCGGAGATATACGTTAAAGGTGTTTTAGGAGAGTGTTATTTTGAATGGTAACAAAACCAACAGAATGATAAGACGGAAAATCCCAAAGTTTTAGGAGTGTGTTATTTTGAATGGTAACAAAACAGGCGAAGGTGCAATTGCAGTAATGACGTTGTTTTAGGAGTGTGTTATTTTGAATGGTAACAAAACAGTGGTTGAGCCATATTACAACGATTACCAGTTTTAGGAGTATGTTATTTTGAATGGTAAAAAAGCAATTGTTTTATAAATGTAGGGGAGTGGTTGTATGATACAGGAAGAGGCGATTATATTAGCAAGACAAGCAGAAAGAGAAATGATGCAAAACAGGGAAATTAAAGTTAGATGTCCCAAATGTGGAACAATGCCTAGAATTACAAATACACTTAGAGGTGAGAGGTTTGTTGTAAGCTGCGACTGCGGATATATTTATAACTGTGAGATTTATTAATCATAGTTACAGATAAGAGTATGGAATATAAGTAAATAAGTTTATATAATTTTTCTAATTAATTCCGCTTTTATTAATGGTAATTCCCGATAAATGTGATAAACTAATATCATTAATGGAATTGTATTGTGATTTATAGACAATCTGAGAGTGTTGGAGGAATTATGAGCAAGGTAATCGGAATTGATTTGGGAACAACTAATAGCTGCGTGGCGGTGATAGAAGGTGATACACCGACAGTTATAACTAATAGTGAGGGCTATAGAACGACACCATCAGTTGTTGCATTTACCAAGAACAAAGAACGTCTTGTTGGAGATACAGCTAGAAGACAAGCATCAGTTAATTCAGATAGAACCATTTTCTCTATCAAAAGATATATGGGTACAGATTATAAGAAGAAGATTGATGGAAAGTCATATACACCGCAGGAGATTTCAGCATATATTCTGATGAAGTTAAAGAAAGATGCAGAGGGATTTCTTGGCGAGGAAGTGACAGATGCTGTAATTACTGTACCTGCTTACTTTAATGATGCACAGAGACAGGCTACTAAGGATGCGGGCAAGATAGCAGGACTTAATGTCCTTAGAATCATTAATGAACCAACAAGTGCGGCACTTGCTTATGGGCTTGATAATGGCAATCCTCAGAAGATACTTGTTTATGATCTTGGCGGAGGAACTTTTGACGTTTCGGTTATTGATATAGGGGATAATGTTATTGAAGTGCTTGCAACGTCAGGTGATAATCATCTTGGTGGAGACGATTTTGATGCAAGGCTTGTTAATTATCTTGTTGAACGCTTTAAAGAGACTGATGGAATTAATCTGTCTAAAGATGCTTCAGCTATGCAGAGATTAAGAGAAGAGGCTGAGAAAGCCAAGAAAGAATTGTCGTCTGCATTTAATGCCAATATTAATCTCCCATTTATTGCGATGGCTAAAGATGGACCACATCATATGGATATGAATATTTCAAGACAGCAGTTTAATGAATTGACGGCAGATCTTGTTGATAAGACAGTTATTCCGGTTGAGAATGCCCTTCACGATGCAGGCCTTAGCAAGAATGATATAGGAATGGTACTTCTTGTCGGAGGTTCTACAAGAATTCCGGCAGTGCAGGATAAGGTAAGACAGATTATGGGCAAAGAGCCGTCAAGAAATCTTAATCCTGATGAGTGTGTAGCTCTTGGTGCGGCGGTTCAGGGTGGTAAGCTTGGCAACCAGCTTATGCCAGGCTCAGCGGCATCAGAGATTATACTTATGGACGTAACACCTTTGTCTTTGTCAATAGAGACTGTTGGAGGAATTGCAAGCAGACTTATAGAGCGTAATACTACAATACCTACAAGACACAGCCAGATATTTACTACGGCTGGTAATTTCCAGACATCAGTAGATATTAAGGTATTTCAGGGTGAGAGAAGATTTACAAGGGATAATAAGCTTTTGGGTAATTTCAAGCTTAATGGTATCAAGAGGGCTATGGCAGGTGTTCCACAGATAGAGGTAACATTTGATATTGATGCCAATGGAATTGTCAATGTATCAGCTAAAGACCTTGGAACTGGAAGAGAGCAGTCTATTACGATAACTTCAAGCTCTAATATGTCAGAGGAAGAGATTGAGCGTGCTAAGTGGGAAGCGGAAGTGTATGGCGAGCAGGATAAGAAGAATGAGGAATACTGGAATTCGCATATTGAAGCTGAGAATACTTTAAAGAGAGCTGAGGGCGAATACAGCCAGAATAAAAAGGTATGGGATAAAGCTAAGAAGAAGGCTGTAAAGGAAGCTATGAACCAGTTGAAAAGAATTGTTGTCAAGTGTAAGCCTGAGAAGATGAATGCAGATTTAGCACATCAGTTAGATGAGCTTAGAATTAATCTTGAAAATGTTTTGAATAATTAATGGAAATCTGATATTATCTATAGAGTGTTATTTTATAGATAATATCAGTTTTTTATATAGATGTATACAGAATAGGAGGCAGATAAGTGGCAGCAGGTTCAACATATGGTAATATTTTTAAATTTATGACTTGGGGTGAATCTCACGGAGAGGGACTCGGAGTTGTTGTTGATGGCTGTCCTGCGGGAATTTCTCTTTGTGAAGAAGATATACAGAAGTTTCTTAACAGAAGAAAACCAGGACAGTCAAAGTATACTACACCTAGGAAAGAAGATGATAAAGTAAGTATTTTGTCAGGTGTATTTGAAGGAAAGACGACAGGAACACCGATTTCTATGGTAGTATATAATAAAACACAGCGTTCAGCAGATTATTCTGAGATAGCAGGCTATTACAGACCTGGACATGCAGATTATACATTTGATGAAAAATATGGTTTCAGGGATTACAGAGGTGGCGGACGAAGTTCTGGAAGAGAGACTATAGGCAGGGTTGCTGCAGGTGCGATAGCTGTTAAGATATTAGAGGAGCTTGGAATAAATGTATGCGCATATTCATCTAGAATTGGCGGAATTAATATAGACTATAATAATTTTGATATTAATGAACGTGATAATAACGCATTTAATATGCCAGACAGTAATGCTGCTATGCAGGTTGAGAAGTACGCAGATGAGAAGTTAAAAGAGCAGGATTCAATGGGTGGAATAATTGAGTGCGTTGTAACAGGTATGATGTCAGGAGTTGGTGATCCTGTATTTGAAAAGTTAGATGCTAATCTTGCAAAGGCTATAATGTCCATTGGTGCTGTAAAAGGCTTTGAAATTGGTGATGGATTTGCAGCAGCAGACAGTACAGGAAGTACGAATAATGACAGCTTTACTATTAAAGATGGAAGGATTGTCAAAAAGACCAATCACAGTGGTGGTGTGCTTGGTGGTATGAGCGATGGCTCTGATATAATCATAAGAGCGGCAGTCAAGCCTACACCTTCAATAGCAAGAACTCAAGAGACGGTCAGCAAATCTGGCGAAGATATAGAGGTATCAATAAAGGGAAGACACGACCCAATGATAGTTCCAAGAGCTGTAGTTGTTGTCGAGGCGATGACAGCAGTTACGCTTGTGGATATGATATTTGCCAATATGACATCAAGAATTGACAGGATAACAGAGTTTTATAAGAGAGATTAATCAGGAATTATTTATTATAGAACAGAGTGATTAAGAGTTATATATTTGTTAGATATATAGATTGCATTTTATTAAGAGATGCAGATTATATATATTTGTTGAGAAATATAGGTTGTATATTTAAGGGCAATTAATTTAAGATTATATATAAGGAAAGAGAGAATATGTACAAGATATTAAAGACAGATGGAAGAGCAAAAAGAGCTGAATTTACAACAGTTCACGGAACTGTACAGACACCTGTATTTATGAATGTTGGAACAGTTGCAGCTATTAAGGGTGCAGTTGCTACAACAGATTTACAGGAAATAGGAACACAGATAGAGTTATCCAATACTTACCACCTCCATGTAAGACCGGGTGATAAGCTTATAAAAGAGCTTGGAGGTCTTCACAAGTTTATGAACTGGAATAAGCCTATTCTTACAGATTCGGGCGGATTTCAGGTGTTCTCACTTGCGGGACTTCGTAAGATTAAGGAAGAAGGAGTAACTTTCCAGTCACATATAGATGGACATAAGATATTTATGGGGCCAGAGGAAAGTATGCAGATTCAGTCTAATCTGGGTTCGACTATAGCAATGGCATTTGACGAGTGTGCGCCTGCTAAGGCTGATAGAAAGTATATTATTAATTCAGTTGAGAGAACTATAAGATGGCTTGAGCGTTGTAAGAAGGAGATGAATCGTCTTAATTCACTTGAAGATACTATAAATAAGAGTCAGATGTTATTCGGTATTAATCAGGGGGCAATTTATGATGATATAAGAATTGACCACGCAAAGCGCATATCAGAGCTTGATCTTGACGGATACGCAGTTGGCGGTCTTGCGGTTGGTGAGACACACGAAGAAATGTATCACGTTCTGGACGAGGTTGTTCCATACCTTCCACAGAACAAGCCAACTTATCTTATGGGAGTTGGTACACCAGCTAATATCTTAGAGTCGGTTGACAGGGGTATTGATTTCTTTGACTGTGTATATCCATCAAGAAATGGACGTCACGGACACGTGTATACAAAGTTTGGAAAGATTAATCTTTTTAATGCAAAGTATGAAAAAGATACAGCACCTATTGAGGAGGGCTGCCAGTGTCCAGCCTGTAGGAATTATTCAAGAGCATATATAAGACATCTGCTTAAGGCTAAGGAAATGCTTGGAATGAGACTCTGCGTGCTTCATAACCTTTACTTTTATAATCATCTTATGGAAGATATCAGGGGGGCTATTGATGCGGGCAATTATAAGAGCTTTAAGGATGAGAGATTGTATCTGCTTAAGACTTATGATAAGAAGTAATTAGTTGGAAGTGCATAAATATTTAAAATCATAAAAATGCTATAAATTTATCATTAAACAATGGACATATGACCACAATTAAGGTATTATAACAATATTGAGCCTATATGAAGGCAAGTAATTAGGAGGAATATATATGGGACAGCTTGGTATTATTGTAGTATATGTAGTTGCACTTGGTGCATTAATGTACTTTTTCGCAATTAAGCCACAGAAGAAACAGCAGAAAGAACAGCAGCAGCTTATGGACTCTATGGAGATAGGTGATTATGTTCTTACAACAAGTGGTTTCTATGGTGTTATTCTTGATATAACAGAAGATGATGTTATCGTTGAATTTGGTAACAATAAGAACTGCCGTATAACAATGCAGAAGAAAGCAATTGCTCAGGTAGAAAAGCCAGCTTCATCAGAAGAATAATCAGAGAGAATAATAAATCAGAATTAAAAGATTTAGCTTCCAGTGCCGGTAAATGGTACTGGAAGCTTTTTTGTGTAATGGGAAATTCTGATAGGATTCTCTGTTATACAAAAAATATCATATGACGATAATATGCGTCCGCACGAAGATGTGGGTTGATGCAGACGACCGAATACGGTGCGAGAATGTGCTTTTTCTATTTTGATAAAAATGGGCGTTTTGATACTGTCGATATTGTACAAATACTTGAAAAATGCACTATTATGGAGTAATATATTAACCAATAGCCTGAAAGTGGGTTAATAAACTTAAGTAGGGCGTTAGTACAAGAAGGAAAGGCAGGATGCGTTATGAATTGTAAAATAACTTTAATTCCCGGTGATGGAATCGGACCAGAGATAGTCGCAGAAGCAGTTAAAGTATTAAATGCAGTAGCTGACAAATATGGACATAAGTTCGATTATACGAAGATTTTAATGGGAGGCTGTTCTATTGATGAGTGTGGAGTACCTCTTACAGATGAGGCAGTAGCAATTGCTAAGGCTTCAGATGCAGTGCTTCTTGGTGCTGTTGGTGGCAACGTGGGTAACTCAAGATGGTATGATGTTGCACCTGACCTAAGACCAGAGGCTGGATTATTAAAGATTCGTAAGGATTTGGAGTTATTTGCTAATATTCGTCCTGCATATTTATACAATGAGTTAAAGGCAGCCTGCCCTCTTAAGGAAGAGATAATCGGAGATGGCTTCGATATGGTTATTATGAGAGAGCTTACTGGTGGTCTTTACTTTGGTAAAAGACACACAGAAGAAGTTGACGGACTTATGACTGCTGTAGATACTCTTACATATAATGAAGAAGAGATTAGAAGGATAGCAATCAAGGGCTTTGAAATTGCTATGAAGAGAAGAAAGAAAGTAACAAGTGTAGATAAGGCAAATGTACTTGATTCTTCAAGACTTTGGAGAAAGATTGTACACGAAGTTGCTAAAGATTATCCAGAAGTTGAATTAGAGGATATGCTTGTAGATAACTGCGCTATGCAGCTTGTTATGAATCCGGGACAGTTTGATGTAATTCTTACAGAGAATATGTTCGGTGATATTCTTTCAGATGAAGCTAGTATGATAACAGGTTCTATCGGTATGTTATCATCAGCAAGCCTTGGTAAGACTAAGTTAGGCTTATATGAGCCAAGCCATGGTTCAGCACCAGATATAGCAGGAAAGAATATAGCTAACCCTATAGCAACTATCCTTTCAGCAGCTATGATGTTAAGATATTCACTTGACCTTGATAAGGAAGCAGATGCCATTGAGGCAGCAGTTGCAGCAGTCCTTAAGGAAGGTTACAGAACAACAGATATTTATTCAGAAGGCTGCACAAAGGTCGGAACAGACAAGATGGGTGACCTTATAGCACAGAGAGTGTAAATAAAGTATAGACAGTAATGATAAATGTTCCCTGGCAGCATAATGTATAAAAGCTGGATAATTAGTGAAGCAGTATAATGTATGAAGGCTTAACAAATAGTGGAATAAGTTATACGTTTTATGTAAATATGTGGGCTAAGAGAACATTTTAACTTAAAGAATTAGATTTACAAGGAGAATAGTTATGGTAAGTGATAACGCAAGAAGCGGTATGCAGCAGGCACCTGCACGAAGCCTTTTTAATGCACTTGGCTTCACAGCAGAAGAGATGAAGAAACCTATGATTGGTATTGTAAGTTCATATAATGAAATTGTACCAGGTCATATGAATATTGATAAGATTGTTAATGCAGTTAAGCTAGGAGTAGCAGAAGCTGGTGGTGTTCCAGTAGTATTCCCAGCTATCGCTGTGTGTGATGGTATTGCTATGGGACACGTTGGTATGAAGTACTCTTTAGTAACAAGAGATTTAATAGCTGACTCAACAGAATGTATGGCTATTGCACATCAGTTTGACGGACTTGTTATGGTACCTAACTGTGATAAGAACGTTCCGGGACTTCTTATGGCAGCAGCAAGACTTAACCTTCCTACAGTATTTGTATCAGGTGGTCCTATGCTTGCAGGTCACGTAAAGGGTAAGAAGAGAAGTCTTTCATCTATGTTTGAGGCAGTTGGTTCATATGCGGCTGGAACAATGACAGAAGAAGATGTTCTTGAATTTGAGGAAAAGGTATGTCCTACTTGTGGTTCTTGCTCAGGTATGTATACAGCTAACTCTATGAACTGTCTTACAGAAGCTCTTGGTATGGGACTTCGTGGGAATGGAACAATCCCAGCCGTATATTCAGAGAGAATTAAGCTTGCTAAGCACGCTGGTATGGCTGTTATGGATATGGTTAATAAGGGTATTACAGCAAGAGATATTATCACAAAGGATTCTATTATGAATGCACTTACTGTTGATATGGCACTTGGCTGTTCAACAAATAGTATGTTACATCTTCCAGCTATTGCACACGAGATTGGTTTTGATTTTGATATTAAGTTCGCTAATCCAATAAGCGAAAAGACACCTAACCTCTGCCACCTTGCACCAGCAGGTCCTACATATATGGAAGATCTTAATGAAGCCGGTGGTGTATATGCAGTTATGAAGGAGCTTGCTGATATTGGACTTCTTAATACAGATTGTATGACAGTATCAGGAAAGACAATCGGTGAGTGCATTGCTACGGCTTATAATAAAGATGAAGAAGTCATAAGACCAGTTGATAAGCCATATAGTAAGACAGGAGGTCTTGCAGTTCTTTCTGGAAATCTTGCACCAGATGGTTCGGTTGTTAAGCGTTCAGCAGTAGTTGATGAAATGCTTGTACACGAAGGTCCAGCAAGAGTATTTGACTGCGAAGAAGATGCTATTGCAGCTATCAAGGGTGGAAAGATTGTACCTGGTGATGTTGTTGTTATCAGATATGAAGGCCCTAAGGGTGGTCCTGGTATGAGAGAAATGCTTAACCCAACATCAGCTATTGCTGGTATGGGACTTGGTTCATCAGTTGCACTTATTACAGACGGACGTTTCTCAGGTGCAAGCCGTGGTGCTTCTATCGGACACGTTTCACCAGAAGCAGCAGTAGGTGGTCCTATTGCTTTAGTAGAGGAAGGCGATATCATAAGCATTGATATTCCAGGCTTAAAGCTTGAACTTAAAGTTTCTGATGAAGAACTTGCTGCAAGAAAAGCAAAATGGCAGCCAAGAGAACCTAAGGTAACAACAGGATATCTTAAGAGATATGCTTCAATGGTTACATCAGGTAACAGAGGGGCTGTTTTAAAGACACCAGAGGCATAATAAGTATATTTAGATAAAATAGAATGATAAATATAATGAAAGGAAGACAGACTAATGATATTAAATGGTTCAGAGATTATAGTTGAATGTTTAAAAGAACAGGGTGTAGATACTGTATTTGGATACCCAGGTGGAGCCATTCTTAACGTCTACGATGCGTTATATAAGCACTCAGATGAGATAACACATATCCTTACATCTCACGAACAGGGTGCATCTCACGCCGCAGACGGATATGCGAGAGCAACAGGAAAGGTTGGTGTATGTTTTGCGACATCAGGACCTGGTGCCACTAATCTTGTAACAGGTATTGCAACAGCTATGATGGATTCAATTCCAATCGTTGCCATTACATGTAATGTTACACTTCCACTCCTTGGAAGAGATAGTTTTCAGGAAGTAGATATAGCTGGAATAGTTATGCCGATTACTAAGCACAGCTTTATTGTAAAAGATGTAAAGGATCTTGCTGCTACATTAAGAAGAGCCTTTAAGATAGCTAAGGAAGGACGTCCGGGTCCTGTTCTTGTTGATATAACTAAAGATGCAACAGCTAATGAGTGTGATTACATTAAAGAAACTCCTAAGCCAATTGAGAGAGTTACAGATACAATTACAGAAGAAGATGTAGAAAATGCGGTTGCTATGATTAAAGCTGCTAAGAAGCCATATGTATTTGTTGGCGGAGGTGTTATTGCATCAGAAGCTTCTGATGAATTAAGAAAATTCGTTAAAAAGATAGATGCACCTGTATGCGATACACTTATGGGTAAAGGAGCATTTGACGGTTCAGATCCTCATTATACAGGTATGCTTGGTATGCACGGAACTAAGACATCTAACTTTGGTGTGTCAGAATGTGACCTTCTTATTACAATCGGTGCAAGATTTTCTGACCGAGTTACAGGAAATACCAGAAAGTTTGCAAAGAATGCAAAAATTCTTCAGTTTGATGTAGATGCGGCTGAAGTTAATAAGAATATACATACTGATGCTTCTGTAATAGGTGATGCGGCTGAGATACTAAAGAGAGTTAATGCTAAGCTTGAGCAGTCAGAGCATAAAGAATGGATGGAACATATCAAAGATTATGAAGAAAAGTTCCCTATGAAGTACAGAAAAGATGTTCTTAATGGACCATATATTATGGAAAAGATATATGAGATTACTAACGGAGATGCAATTATATCTACAGATGTAGGACAGCATCAGATGTGGGCTGCACAGCATTATAAGTTCAAAAGTCCAAGAACACTTCTTACATCAGGTGGACTTGGAACAATGGGATATGGACTTGGTGCAAGCATAGGTGCTAAGGTTGGCTGTCGTGATAAGGTTGTTATTAATATAGCAGGAGATGGCTGTTTCCGTATGAATATGAATGAGATTGCAACAGCTACACGTTACAATATTCCAATAATTGAAGTTATATTTAATAACCATGTTCTTGGCATGGTACGCCAGTGGCAGGATCTTTTCTATGGACAGCGTTATTCTGCAACAGTACTTAACGATCAGGTTGATTTTGTTAAGGTATCAGAAGGTATGGGAGCTAAGGCATACCGCGTAGCAGATATAGAAAGCTTTGAGAAGGCTCTTAAAGAAGCTATCGAGCTTAATATACCTTGCGTCATTGAATGTGATATATGCAAAGATGATAAGGTATTCCCTATGGTTGCACCTGGAGCACCTATATCAGAAGCATTTGACAGAGATGATCTTAATAAAAAGGAGAGTGCTAATTAAGCATCAGCCTTTTGGTATTAAAAAAAGTACAGCAAATACTTTATTATGATAAAATATTAACTTGACAGAGCAATTTAGCAGGAATAGAATAAATGTTAATAAATTTTTAATATATTAAGTTATTTTGAATATATTTACTTATGATTAAAGGTTTATGATTAATTATTGAAATGAATCAGGAGGAAGAGAAAGTGGCAAGAGTTTATAACTTTAGTGCAGGTCCAGCAGTATTACCCGAAGAAGTATTAAGGGAAGCAGCAGATGAGATGTTAGATTACCAGGGTTCTGGTCAGTCGGTTATGGAGATGAGCCATCGTTCCAAGGTTTACGATAACATCATCAAAGAAGCTGAAAAAGACTTAAGAGAGCTTATGAATATACCTAACAATTATAAGGTATTATTCCTTCAGGGTGGTGCATCGCAGTTCTTCGCAGAAGTTCCAATGAATCTTATGAAGAACAAAAAAGCAGCTTATATTATCACTGGCCAGTGGGCTAAGAAAGCATTTAATGAAGCTAAAATCTATGGTGAGGCTGTTGCTGTAGCTTCCTCAGAGGATAAGACATATTCATACATACCAGATTGTTCAGATCTTGATATTCCAGAGGATGCAGATTATGTATACATCTGTGAGAACAACACAATATATGGAACAAAGTATAAGACACTCCCTAATACTAAGGGACATATACTTGTATCAGATGTTTCATCTTGTTTCTTATCAGAACCAATTGATGTAACAAAATATGGTGTAGTATACGGCGGAGTTCAGAAGAATATCGGACCTGCTGGTGTTGTTATTGCAATTATAAGAGAAGACCTTATAACAGATGACGTACTTCCAGGAACACCAACAATGTTAAAGTGGAAGACACAGGCAGATGCAGATTCTCTTTATAATACACCTCCTTGCTACAATATCTATATCTGCGGCAAGGTATTTAAGTGGATTAAGAAGATGGGTGGACTTTCAGCTATGAAAGAACACAATGAAAAGAAGGCTGAAATTCTTTATGATTTCCTTGATGAATCTAAGATGTTTAAGGGAACAGTTGTTAAGGAAGACCGTTCACTTATGAATGTTCCATTTGTAACAGGAGATAAGGAACTTGATGCTAAGTTTGTTAAAGAAGCAGAAGCAGCCGGATTTGTAAATCTTAAGGGACACAGAACAGTTGGCGGTATGAGAGCTTCTATATATAACGCTATGCCAATCGAAGGTGTTGAGAAGTTAGTTGAATTTATGAAGAAGTTCGAAAAGGAGAATGCCTAATGATTAACGTAAATTGTCTTAATAATATAGCTTCTGTAGGTCTTGACCTTTTCTCAAGCGATTATAATGCTAATGCAGCATTTGAAGAAGCAGATGCAGTACTTGTAAGAAGTGCTAAGATGCATGATATGGAATTGCCAGATAATCTTCTTGCTATAGCAAGAGCTGGTGCTGGTGTTAATAATATTCCACTTGATAAATGTGCAGATAAGGGTATTGTTGTATTTAATACACCAGGTGCTAATGCCAATGCAGTTAAGGAACACGTTCTTGCAGCTTTACTTTTAGCTTCAAGAGATTTACTTGGTGGTATCAAGTGGGTAGAAGATAATAAAGATGATGCGGATATTGCTAAGTCAGCAGAAAAGGCTAAGAAAGCATTTGCTGGTAAGGAAATCAAAGGCAAGAAGCTTGGCGTTATCGGACTTGGTGCTATCGGACAGCTAGTTGCTAATGCAGCTATAAGCCTTGGAATGGAAGTATATGGATATGACCCATATCTTTCAGTTAATGCAGCCTGGAATCTTTCAAGCGAAGTTAAGCATATTGTTAATGTTGAGGATATATATAAGGAATGTGATTATATCACAATCCATGTACCAGCACTTGACAGCACTAAGGGTATGATTAATAAGGCAGCCTTTGATATGATGAAGAAGGGTACAGTAGTTATTAACTGTGCAAGGGATGTACTTGTTGATGAGCCAGCTATTCTTGATGCTATCAAGTCTGGCAAGGTTGCTAAGTATGTTACAGATTTCCCTAACACAACAACAGCAGGTCAGGAAGGCGTTATCGTACTTCCACATCTTGGTGCTTCAACTGAAGAAGCTGAGGATAACTGTGCTGTTATGGCAGTTAAGGAATTAAGAAACTACATAGAGAACGGTAATATTGTTAATTCTGTTAATTATCCTAACTGTGATTGTGGCGTATGTACATCAGCAGGAAGAGTTACAGTATGCCATAAGAATGTTCCAGCAATCATAAGCAAGCTTACAAGCGTTATGGGTGATGCAGGTATTAATATCGAATCTATGGATAACAAGTCAAGAGGAGATTATGCATATTCTGTTCTTGATACAGGTTCAGCTATCACAGAAGACGTAACAGCTAAGCTTTCAGCTATTGACGGCGTTATTAAGGTAAGAGTTGTTAAGTAATTACAAAATTTAGCAGCAACAATTTATTCTGGATAATTAAGAATAATAAATGTTATATAATTTATTTTGGCAGGTGTGAAATTCGTTTTGCACCTGCTTTTTTCCTGCATAGTAGTGTGAAATGCCGAAATCGTTTCTGCTTGCATAATAGTGCGTGGCGGTATAATATTAGATTAAGTTAATTGTATGGCGTATTTATGGTGATATCGTGTATTATTTGGATAATAAGGTGTTTAGTTGTAAAAGTTTGCAGGACAGCACATTGTATTAAGAATTGTATGTAAAATATGGTATTTGTGTTAGTTTGTTAAAGAAATAACCTTTGTTGTCAATTATTAATGGTAATGTTACACTATAATAGTTTGGATATAGAAGAAAGCTGCAATGATGATATCAGATTATATATTGATATTAAATGATACATTGGTGTCTAATTATATGTTGATATTAAGAGGTATATTGATGTCGGATTGCAGATTGAAAGCAGTAATATTATTATAGAAAGTGAGGTCTATTTATTAGTGAGTAGATTAACGATATTAACTAAAGATAAGGCTCAGGTTACAATGGAGTCTTTGTATCAGGATCTTGAAAGACGAATTGTAGCCAGTCCTCCTGGGCTTTGTCCGGTTGACCTTACAAGGTCATTTATAAAAATGTGTCTTGCACAGTCGTGTGGTAAATGTGTTCCCTGCCGTGTAGGCTTAAGACAGCTTGCAAGACTTTTTGATAATGTTCTTGATGGTGAGGCAAATGAGGAGACAGTAGAGAATATTAAGCTTACAGCAGAAGGTATATATTATTCAGCAGACTGTGCAATTGGATATGAAGCTGCAAAGCTTGCATTAAAGTCAGTTGATGGCTGTATAGATGATTTTGAATCACATATACATAATGGTTTCTGTTCATGCAACAGTAACCAGCCGGTTGCTTGTGTTAAGTCATGTCCTGCAGGTGTTGATATTCCAGGTTACATAGCACTTGTACAGCAGGGAAGATATGCTGATGCGGTAAGACTTATAAGAAGGGATAACCCAATGCCAACAACTTGTGCTTATATATGTGAGCACCCTTGTGAGAACAGATGTAAAAGAACAATTATTGATGCACCTGTTAATATCCGTGGACTTAAGAAAATGGCTGTTGATAATTCAGGCATTGTTCCGGTTCCGGAATGTGAAGCACCGACAGGCAAAAAGGTTGCCATTATCGGTGGTGGACCGGGTGGTCTTAGTGCAGCTTATTATCTTGCTCTTATGGGACATAAGGTTACTATATTTGAGCAGAGAAAGCAGCTTGGCGGAATGTTAAGGTATGGTATTCCTAATTATAGATTTCCAAGAAAGAAGCTTGATGAGGAGATTGATTCAATACTTTCAACAGGAATAGAAGTTAAGAAAAATGTAAGCGTAGGAAAAGATATATCATTTGATGATATAACCAAAGAATACGATGCTACATACATATCAATTGGAGCACACGCTGATAAAAAGATTGGTATAGAAGGCGAGGATGCCAAGAGCGGCATTACATCGGCAGTAGAGATGCTTCGTGCTATTGGAGATGGAGATATGCCGGATTATACAGGAAAGAAGGTTATCGTTATCGGTGGTGGTAACGTGGCAATGGACGTTGCACGTTCTTCAATAAGACTTGGTGCGAGCAAGGTAAGCATTGTATACAGAAGACGTAAAGCAGATATGACTGCCCTTGAAGAAGAAGTTGAGGGTGCAGAGGCAGAAGGCTGTGATGTTCTTGAACTTATGTCACCAGTGCGTATTAAGCAGGACGAAGATGGTAATGCTATAGGTCTTATTGTAAAGCCACAGATGATATCAAGAGTTTCACACGGACGACCAGCCCCTAAGGCTGCGGCTAAAGACGAGATTTTATTAGAAAGTGACCTTATAGTTGTTGCTATCGGACAAGGTATAGAGACTAAGAGCTTCGAGGAACACGGTATTAAGGTTCAGAGAGGTGTTATATCAGCACTTAATACAGGTAATATTACACCACAGGATGGAGAAATGTCTGAGGGTGTATTTGCAGGTGGTGACTGTGTAACAGGACCAGCGACAGTTATCAAGGCTATTGCGGCAGGTAAAGTTGCGGCGGCTAATATAGATGAATATTTAGGATTTAACCACGAGATTACATGTGATGTTGAAATTCCGTATGCAAGCAATGAAGATAAGGTTGCCTGTGGAAGAGTTGAGGTTGCATTAAGAGATGCGGCAGAAAGAAAGAATGATTTTGAGCCAATCGAATATGGATTTTCTTGTGAAGAAGCGTGTCAGGAGGCTGGACGCTGTCTAAGATGTGACCATTTTGGATTTGGAGCATTCAGAGGAGGCAGAGAAGAACAATGGTAAATGCAACAATTAATGGTATAGCTATATCAGTAGAAGATGGTACAACTATCCTTGAAGCTGCAAGAAAAGTAGGCGTTGAGATACCTACCCTCTGCTATCTTAAGGAAGTTAATGAAATAGGTGCATGCCGTGTGTGCGTTGTTGAGGTTGAGGGACAGGACAGATGTGTTGCGGCGTGCAATAATGTTGTTCAGGAAGGTATGGTTATCCGTACTAACACAAGAAAGGTCCGTACAACAAGAAAGACTAATGTTAAGCTTATACTTTCACAGCACGATTATGAATGTGCTTCCTGTGTAAGAAGCGGTAACTGTACATTACAGTCACTTGCCAATGAACTCAATATATCTGAGATGCCGTATGACTCTATTCTTGAAAAGAATAAATGGGATAAGACATTTCCGCTTATAAGAGAGAATAACAAATGTATCAAATGTATGCGTTGTGTACAGATATGTGATAATGTTCAGGGTATGCACATATGGGATGTGGTTAATACAGGTTCAAGAACAACTGTAAATGTGGCTAAGAACAGGCTTATTCAGGAAACTAACTGTACACTCTGTGGACAATGCGTGGTGAACTGTCCTGTAGGTGCGTTAAGGGAAAGAGATGATGTAGGCCGTGTTCTTGATGCGGTTGAAGATGAGAATATTATAACAGTTGTTCAGATAGCACCAGCTGTAAGAACGGCATGGGGTGAAGGTTTTGGACTTTCTAAAGATTTCGCAACAGCCAAAAGACTTGTTGCAGGACTTAGAAGGATTGGCTTTGATTATATATTTGATACAACATTTTCAGCAGATCTTACTATTATGGAGGAGGGAAGTGAACTTCTTGAAAGACTTCCAGAGATTAAGGAGTCAGGTCTTCCTATGTTTACATCTTGTTGTCCGGGCTGGGTCAATTTTATAAAGAAGGAATATCCTCAGTATGTGGACAGACTCTCAACAGCAAAGTCACCACAGCAGATGTTTGGAGCGGTGACTAAGTCATACTATGCAGAAAAGCTGGGCGTAGAGCCTGAAAGAATATTCTGCGTATCACTTATGCCTTGTCTTGCCAAGAAAGATGAATGTACATGGGATAATGGTAAAGATGTTGATGCAGTTCTTACTACAAGAGAAGTGGAACGTATGTTAAAGTCTTTCTTTATAAAAGTTCAGGAACTTGAGGAAGAAGAATTTGACGACCCATTAGGTGTAGGAAGCGGAGCAGGTGTTATATTTGGTGCTACAGGCGGAGTTATGGAAGCCGCACTTAGAAGTGCTTATTACCTTGTTAATAAGACTAATCCAGAACCTGATGCTTTCCAGTGTGTAAGAGGTCTTGACGGCTGGAAGGAAGCTAAGTTTACAATTAATGGCAATATACTTAAGGTTGCGGTTGCAAGCAGTCTTTCTAATGCAAGAAAGCTTATGGAAGCTATTGCAACAGGCAAGGCACATTATGACTTTGTTGAAGTTATGGCTTGTCCTGGTGGATGTATTAATGGTGGTGGACAGCCTATTAAAGATGATGATAACAAAGTAGCCAATAGAAGCAAGGTGCTTTATGGACTTGATAAAGTGAATAATCTCAGATTTTCACACGAAAATCCATCAGTAATACAGTTCTACAAAGATTATTTTGGAGAACCATTATCACACAAGGCACACGAATTATTACATATCAGCCATTAGGTAAAGTGACACTACCTGTGTATTTGTATAATATGTTATACGAATTATTGATATACAATGTTAGTATGAATAAGATAATTAAGTATAAAATAAGATAAAGCCCTGCTATGCAGGGCAGATTGGAGGCAGCATGGCAGTTATTAAAGCATTTGAGTGTATAAGACCTGATGAAAAGGTTGCAGACAGAGTGGCGGCACTTCCTTATGATGTATACAACAGAGAGGAAGCGTTAAAGGAAGTAGAACGTGAGCCATTGTCATTTCTTGCGATAGACAGGGCTGAGACACAGTTTGACAGCAGTGTAGATACATATGCTGACTGTGTGTATGACAAGGCAAGGGAGCTTTTGGATAGCAGAATTGCAGATGGTACATTTATTACTGATACAGATAAGGCATATTATGTGTATGAGCTTACAATGAATGGCAGAACACAGACAGGAATAGCTGCCTGTGCTTCCATAGATGATTATAATAACAATATTATTAAAAAGCACGAGAATACAAGGGCTGATAAGGAACAGGACAGAATTAATCACGTTGACAGATGTTCTGCACAGACAGGACCTATATTCCTTGCTTACAGGGCTGATGAGGTTATAAGAAACGAAGTAGCCAAAGCCAAGGAAACAAAGCCGCTCTACAGTTTTACCTCACCAGACGGCATAAGACATCAGGTGTATAAGATTTCAAATGCACAGTCAGTAGAAAATATTGAGAAAGCATTTGCAGGAATAGATGATATTTACATAGCAGATGGACATCACAGGGCGGCATCAGCAGTTAAGGTCGGTTTAAAGAGAAGGGAAGAACACCCTGATTATACAGGTGAGGAGGAATTTAATTATTTCCTTTCAGTTCTTTTCCCAGATGAAGAACTTATGATAATGCCTTATAACAGAGTTGTAAAAGACCTTAATGGCTACAGTAAAGAAGAATTTATTAAGAAGATAGAAGAAAAGTTTGAAATAGAAGAAAGTGCTGCAGCAGTAGAACCGGCTTATAAGGCGGAATTTGGAATGTATCTTGATGAGAAGTGGTATAAGCTTAAGGCTAAGAAGGATATATTATCAGATGATCCTGTAGATGGGCTTGATGTTGCAATACTTCAGAATAACCTGTTAGAGCCTGTACTTGGTATACATGACCCTAAGACGGACAAGAGAATTGATTTTGTTGGCGGAATAAGAGGACTTTTGGAGCTTGAGAAAAGATGTCATACTGATTGCGTGCTGGCATTTTCAATGTATCCAACTTCCATAGCAGAGCTTTTTGCAGTAGCCGATGCGGGTAGGCTTATGCCACCAAAGTCTACATGGTTTGAGCCTAAGTTAAGAAGTGGATTGTTTATACATAAGATTGAAGAATAAGTATATGGTTCAAAATAGATGTAAAGAATATAGAATGGAAAAGAGGATTATTATGTTACATAAAGTATACGATATTGAACTTCCATATGAGGAACTTGGGTTAAAGACACCGGATAAAAAAGCAACAATAACAACATATATTAAAGAAATGTACCCGGATTATCAGGACCCATTTAACAGACCACTTGTTATAATATGTCCAGGTGGTGGATATGACCATCATTCACCAAGAGAAGGCGAGTCTATGGCTATTAAAATGCTGGATCTTGGGTATAATGCGGTAGTATTAAGATACAGCCTTGCACCATATGTATATCCGACACAGGTATATGAAGCGGCTTATACAGTTAAGTGGGTAAGGGATCACGCTAAGGAATGGGATGTTAATCCTGACAGAATTATACTTGCAGGCTTCTCAGCCGGAGGACATCTTGCGGCATGTCTTGGTACTATGTGGAGTGGTGATATGGTTGCATCATTTGCAAAAAAATACCTGGGATGTGATAAGGAATATGTAAGACCGGATGGACTTCTTTTAGGTTATCCTGTAATAACAGCTGGGGAAAATTCACATAGGGATTCGTTTGTAAAGCTGCTTGGTGAAAACTATGATAAATATATAGATGATACATCATTAGAGAATAAGGTGTCTAAAGATACACCGGAAAGCTTTGTATGGCATACATTTGATGATAATTCTGTTCCATTAGAGAATTCACTTTTGTTTGTAGAAGCATTAAGAAAGAATAATGTTAAGTTTGAATATCACGTATTTCCAGATGGCTGTCATGGATTGGGACTTGGAACTAAAGAAACTGCTACAAAGGGTGGCAAACATTATCAGCCGGAAGTATATGAATGGACTAAGTTGTTTGAACAGTGGATGAACCGTATGGCATAAGAAACAGCCATAGAAATGGAGAAGGGTATGGATAATAAGTTATATAAGCTTATGGACTGGCCTGCGATTGAAGAAATTGTGTATTCGGAAAGCAGTCAGCCTTGCAGTATATTAGGCGGCCACCTTGTAAAAGAGGGGTATCTTATACAGGTGTTCAGACCGGATGCTGTATCTGTAAGTGTATCAGTAAGTGAAAGAAAAAGAGCCATACAACTTGAAAAAGTTGATGATGCTGGATTTTTTGCGGCATTAATACCGATTAAGAAAAATGTTAAATATGTTCTTAATATTGAAGATAAGAATGGGCATATTACAAGATTACGTGACCCATATTCATTTGGCAGATTTGATAAGTCAGAAGTTATATTCAACAAGTTCGCAGCAGGAACTGAATACAATGCATATAACCTTCTTGGTAATAAGGTGTGCGAAAAAGACGGCATTTCAGGTGTGCTTTTTAGAACATGGGCACCTAATGCGTTACGAGTAAGTGTTGTAGGCGAATTTAATAGCTGGGATGGAAGGATATACCAGATGGAGCGTATTACCGACAATGGTATATATGAAATATTCATTCCACAACTTGAAGCTGGACAGGAATATATGTATGAGATAAAGTTCAAAGGTACTAATACTGTATTAAAGCTTGATCCGTATGCCAGACAGATTACACAGTACGCAGATGCACACTCTGTAACAGGTGAGCCACAGGCTGTACAAGATAATGTTAAATGGGTAAAGCAAAGAAAACAGATAAAGGGTGTTAATAAGCCTTTGTCTATACTTGAGATTGCATATGATAATATTCCTGTGAATAAGGCTAAGGTTAATTATATGGATATAGCCAGATATATTACAGAGTATGTTAAAGATACAGGATATACTTATGTTCTTATAAAGGGCAGTGACAGTATTTTTGAAAAGGCAGGTTACTGTTATGGTGCATCAGGTTATTATGCACCATCATCACAGTATGGAACAGCTACAGATTTCAAGCATATGATTAAGGAACTTCATAATAACGGAATAGGTGTAATTATTGATTTTAATGTATCTTATTTTGGCATTGATATAAGAAGTATAGTTAATTATGATGGTGGTGACTGTTATGGTTATCTTAAGCCAAGGATAATTGAAAAGCCTCAGATGAATATAACAACATTTGCCTATGAGAAGGGCGAGGTAAGAAGCTTCCTTATATCAGCTATAGCTATGTGGCTTGATGAATATAATATAGACGGAATTAAGATTACAGACACAGCAACGATGTTATATCTTGATTATGGCAAGAATCCTGGCGAATGGACGCCTAATATGTATGGCGGCAATGAAAATCTTGATGCCATAGAATTCATAAAGCAGATGAATGAATATGTCCATAAGAGAAATGACGGCGTGATAACTATAGCAGATGAAAAGAGCTTGTGGTCAGACGTTACACGAAATAATGATAATGAGGACAGTCTTGGTTTTGATTATAAGTTAAATGATGGCTTTAATGAGGAATTCTTTGAGTTTGTAAAGCAGGATCCATTGTTTAGAAAGGGAATGTATAACAGGGTTACTTATGAAATGTTATATCATTATAAGGAACATTTTATTACCAACCTTACTTACGAGGCATTAAAAGATGATACTTTATATGCAATGGTATCTGGCAATGACGATAAGCAGAGACTTTCTGATATAAGGGCAGTATTAGGATATATATATACTTACCCAGGACCAGTATGTGTGTCTTATGGCAATGATACAGGTGCATTAGTGTCTGTAGATGATGATAAAATGCAGATTTTAAGCAGACTTGAAGAACCGGCGTATAAGCAGATGAAAGCATATATAAAGGCACTCAACACATTGTATACAACAGATAATTCAATGTATGAGGCAGACAGCTCATCAGATGGTTTTGAGTGGGTTGATAATTATAATGCAGAATTAACAGTTTATTCATATGCAAGATATTCGTCAGATAATGATATGGACATAGTGGCAGTTAATTTCACTCCGGTTGAAAGAAAGGCTTATGAGTTAAATGTACCTAAGGCTGGAAAGTACAAGCTTGTATTTAATAGTGACAATGAGGAATATGGCGGTGATGGCAAGGTGGAAGCTGTTGTTGTGAAGTCAGCGGTTGAAGCTGACAGCAATGATAGGTATAAGATGTTTGTTGATATACCAGCATCAGCAATGGTTGTATATAAGTATGAACCATATACTGATATTGAGATTAAAGAAATCCAGATTAAAAATGAAGCTAAGGCGGCTAAGGTTGAAGCAGAAAAAAGAGTTGATTTAGCAAGAGAACTTGCTGATAAGGCGGAAGAAGAGGCCGTGAGGGCGGCAAATGCTGAGAAGGAAGCCAAGGAAAGCTTAAGGCTTGCACAGAATGCAAGAAAGGAAGCTGAGAAGAAAGCTTTAGAAGCAGTTAAGGAAAGCGAAAGAATAGACGAGGAAATGAAGCTTAGGTTAAGTCAGCTTAAAAAATAAACTGGAACATATGGGGACAGGACAGACATATAATCCTGACATTGGAAATTAAAAAACTGGATAGTATGAGAACCAGCAATATTATAAAGGAAGGAGAAAGTATATTAGTAAATATGAAAGATAAGGTGTTTACGATATACGCATATGTGTTATGGAGCAGATAACAAGTATAGTTGAACAGATTACACACTGGGGACTTACTGGAATATGGAAGATTTTATTCGCTATTATCATATGGTTTGTTGGTAAGAAAGTAATAGCACTTTGTATGAAATTCTTAAAGAAAATATTTGATAAAGGAAGCTTAGACCCAGGTGTTGTTAATTTTACAATGTCAATAATAAGATTTGCACTTTATTCAGTGCTTATACTTATGGTTATTGATGAACTTGGGATACAGACAACTTCACTTGTAACTGTATTTGGTTCAGCGGCTCTTGCAATAGGTATGTCATTACAGGGTTCACTTTCTAACTTTGCAGGCGGAGTGCTTATACTTATATTTAAGCCATTTAAGGTTGGTGACTATATAGTAGTTGGTAATCTTGAGGGAACTGTTAGAACTATAGAGCTTCTTTATACTAAGCTCACAACAGTTGATAACAAGGTGGTAATGCTTCCTAATGGTGCATTATCTAATTCTAATATTGTAAATGTGGGTGCTGAAGATAACAGACGTCTTGATATCGAGATGTCTATAGGTTACTCATCTGATTTAAAGCTTGCCAAGAATATATTAAGTGATATTCTTGCAGCTGATAATTCAATCCTTAAGGATAAGGAAGTGAAGGTTATAGTAAAGAGCCTTGATGAAAGTTGTGTGACACTTGAGACAAGAGCGTGGGTAAAGACAGAAGATTACTGGGATACAAGATTTGCACTTCTTGAAGAATACAAGTCGGAATTTGATAAGAACGGCATAGAAATTCCATTTAACCAGATGGACGTACATATTGTATAAATATTGTATAATAATATATTGTTATATGAATATATGTGTGTTATAATGTTGCCGAATGGGACGCAAGGTTCACATAGACTAACTTGAATTTCCTGTTCATATAAAGTAACTTATTGTATGTGGGATATTAATATGATATGAAGCTTAATGGCAGAGTATCAGAATGGAGAAAGAATTGAAGTTATCAGAAGAAAGACAGCAGCTTTTTAATTTTGTGCTTTCTGAATTAGAGCGGGAAGGCAATCTTGCACACGAGAAGAATGCTATACAGCATGGTTCAACAACAGTATATGAACATAGTGTAGGTGTGGCAGGAGCAAGTCTTAAGCTTGCAGAATTCTTTCATTTAAAGGTGAATGAGAAAGCACTTATAAGAGGAGCGCTTTTACATGATTATTTCTTATATGACTGGCACATAAAGAGGAAGGGACATCATTTCCACGGCTTTACACACCCTGCAACAGCACTAAGGAATGCAGAGAAGGAATATAATCTTGGCGATATAGAAAGAAATATAATCTCAAGACATATGTTTCCTCTTACGGTAGTTCCGCCTATGTGCAGGGAAGCCTGGCTTGTATGCCTTGCTGACAAGTATTGTGCAGTTAAGGAAACCTTCGCACCAGCGGTAGGTTACTAGAATGTATATATTAATTGGCAGAATGGACCAGTTAGTGAGTAGTTGAATTAAGATTAATACTTATAAATACTCCGGCAGTATGTTGCGTTTAAGCAGTGTACTGCCGGATTTTTTGTTTCTTTATATAGTTGTATGGATATATTTAGAAGACAGAGTGATTTCATATAGTCATAAAGAATTAAGACGTTGGGATATTAAGATTGCGAATACCAGAATACACAGCAATATCACATTTTTTACTTACTTTTTACATCATTTGGTCACAATTTCCAAGTAATATACAATTGTTCACAGGAAAACGCGTTGTGAAGTAACTTGCAGAGGATATTAAGATGTGCAGGAAAGATTGGAGGCCAGTGTATGGCGATTGAAGTATTTAACAGATATGAGAAAAAATATATACTTGATGAACACACTTTCAGAAGGCTGCTTGAACGAATAAATGATTATATGGAGCCGGATAAATATAATCTTAATGGACAATTTTATAGTATATGTAACATTTATTATGATACTGATGACAACAGGCTTATAAGAAGTTCAATTGAGAAGCCTGTATACAAGGAGAAACTCAGAATGAGAAGCTATGGCACTCCTTGTGGAGAAGACAAGGTGTTTCTTGAGATTAAGAAGAAATATAATGGTATTGTTAATAAACGCAGAACATCAATTGTACTAAAAGACGCATATAAGTATATGGAAAGTGATGTGTATCCTGAGAGTGACACACAATGTATTAACACACAGGTGCTTAAAGAGATTGATTATTTTAAGAAAATGTATACATTAAAGCCAAAGGTATATCTTTCATATGACAGGTATGCTTATTTTGAAAAAAATGATGGTGATTTCAGAGTCACATTTGATACTAATATAACAACAAGGAGAGGCGATGTAAGGCTTGAGAGCGGAAGCTATGGCAACAAGCTTATTCCTGACAGATTGTATCTTATGGAGATTAAAATAAGCGGTGCAGTACCGATGTGGTTTACAAGATGTCTTTCGGATCTGCATATATATCCTGTTTCATTCTCTAAATATGGAACAGAATATAAAAGATATGTGCTTGAAGGTTATGATAAAGATACAGAGGAATTGAGTAACCAGATAGCACCTAATGAATATGCAAAGGAATACGGTAATGTATATGGCTGTCAGTATGGACAGTATGGAAAAAGTGCAATATGTATCTAATAACAAAAGTATAAATTAAAAGGAGCAATATTATGTTTGAATCAATATTTACATCAACAGCGGATAATTCAATAAATATCAGCCAGGCGGCAATATCTTTAGGTGCATCAATCATAATGGGAGTTATTATTGCAATTGTATATATGTACATCTGCAAAAAAGAAGGTTACCAGAAGAATTTTATAATTGGTCTTTTAATGCTTCCAGCGGTTGTATCAGTCGTTATTCTTCTTGTGGGAAGCAATGTTGCAAGAGCATTTTCGATGGCAGGAGCATTTGCACTTGTAAGATTCAGAAGTGCACCGGGAAGTGCTAAGGATATTTCAATTGTGTTCTTTACAATGGCAGCAGGTCTTGCTTGTGGTCTTGGATATGTAACATTTGCAGCAGCATTTACAGCAGTTATGCTTTTGCTATTAATACTTATATCAGCATTCGGTTTTGCAGATAGGAATGAAGGACGTAAGCAGCTTAAAATTGTTATTCCAGAAAGCCTTAACTATAATTCGGTATTTGATGATTTGTTTGATAAATACACGTCTGAGAACAGATTAAATAAAGTTAAGACAACTAATATGGGCACAATGTATGAGCTTACATATGAAATCAGATTAAAAAATGATGATGCAGAAAAAGATTTCATTGACGAATTAAGGGTAAGAAATGGAAATCTTAATATATCAGTAGGAATTATGCCAGAAAACAGCGTATCGGCATTGAATTAAATGTTGACATATTAAGTGGAAGATTATATAGTATAACAAATTAAACACCATTTGATGAATGATAGTATTATGTTATTCATCAGATGGTGGTTTTTGATTTTTCTCTTGTTTTATTTGATGATATGTTATATTATAATAAGGTATACGAAAGGGACGTGGTAGATATGATAGATAATAATACACAATTTTTTAGAACACAGCCAGAAAAGACAATATCAGTAGAAGGAATACTTGAACAAGTATATCTTGCATTAAAAGAAAAAGGATATAACCCTGTTAACCAGATAGTAGGTTATATTATGTCAGGAGATCCAACATATATTACAAGTCATAACAATGCAAGAAGCCTTATTATGAAGGTAGAAAGAGATGAACTTGTAGAAGAGGTTATCAAGTACTTCATAGAGGGTAAGGGTTTATAATTAAGTTATGAGAATAATTGGATTGGATTATGGAACAAAGACAGTGGGCGTGGCGTTAAGCGATGCACTTGGCATTACAGCACAGCCTGTTGAGACAATCACAAGAAAAGAAGAGAATAAGCTTAGAAAGACATACGCCAGAATAGAAGCTATTATTGAGGAGAATGACGTTGAGAAGATAGTTGTCGGACTCCCTAAGAATATGAATAATACTGTAGGTGAGAGAGCTATAGCCTGTGAAGAGTTTGCTAAGAATCTTGAGAGAAGAACAGGGCTTGAAGTCATTATGTGGGACGAAAGACTTACAACAGTTTCAGCAGAGAAGGCGCTTATGGAAAGCGGCGTAAGAAGAGAGAACAGAAAGGCAGTTATTGACCAGATTGCTGCTGTGTTTATATTACAAGGTTATCTTGACTGTCAGGCTAATGCAGGCAGGTAAATGAATTAATAAAGGTGGTTATAATTAATATGGAAAAGCTCACATTTGTTACAGATGATAACGAGAATGTTGAATTATATATTATTGAAGAGACAAGAGCGAATGGAGTTAATTATTTATTAGTAACAGATTCTTCTGATGAAGAAGATACAGATGCACAATGTTACATTTTAAAAGATACATCAAGTGAAGCAGATGCAGATGCAGTATATGAATTTGTTGAGGACGATACAGAATTTGATGCAATCAGCAGAATATTTGCGGAACTTATGGATGATGATATTGAACTTATATAATTGAATAAAGAATGAGGTGCTTAATGAAAAAAGAAAATGTCGGTTCTGTTAAGGTGATTCCACTTGGAGGCCTTGAACAGATTGGAATGAACATAACTGCCATCGAATACGATGACAGTATTGTTGTTGTGGATTGCGGTTTAAGCTTTCCAGAAGAAGAAATGCTTGGTATTGACCTTATTATTCCAGATGTTACTTATCTTAAGGAGAATATTGATAAGGTTAAAGCATTTGTTATTACACATGGCCACGAGGATCATATCGGAGCAATTCCTTATGTATTAAAGGAAGTTAATGTTCCTATATATGCTACACGTCTTACAATGGGACTTATAGAGTCTAAGCTAAAAGAACATAATATGCTTCGTGAAGTTAAAAGAAAAGTTGTACGATATGGACAGTCAGTTACTCTTGGTGATTTCAGGGTGGAATTTATAAGAACTAACCACAGTATTGCAGATGCAGCTGCACTTGCAATATTCTCTCCAGCAGGTATTCTTGTCCATACAGGTGACTTTAAGGTTGATTATACACCAGTTAATGGTGAACCAATAGATTTACAGAGATTTGCAGAGCTTGGAAAGAAGGGCGTGCTTGCACTTATGTGCGATAGTACTAATGCTTTAAGACCGGGCTTTACAATGTCAGAGAGAACTGTAGGAAGTACATTTGACAAGATATTTAATGATAATAAGAACAGCAGAATTATAATTGCAACATTTGCTTCTAATGTAGACAGAGTACAGCAGATTATTAATGCGGCAGTTGCATATGGAAGAAAAGTATGTGTAGAAGGCCGTAGTATGGTCAATATTATAGATGTTGCTGAGGATCTTGGATATCTTCATATTCCAGATGGCACTCTTATAGAGACAGAGACTATGAAGAATTACACACCTGAACAGATTGTGCTTATTACAACAGGTAGTCAGGGTGAGTCAATGGCTGCCCTTTCAAGAATGGCAGCTAATCTTCATAGAAAAGTATCTATCCAGCCGGGGGACTGTGTTGTATTCTCATCAACACCTATTCCTGGTAATGAGAAGTCTGTAGCAAGAGTTATCAATGAACTTGGAATGAAGGGCGCTAAGGTTATATTCCAGGATACACATGTATCTGGACATGCCTGTCAGGAAGAGATAAAGCTTGTATATTCACTTCTTAAGCCAAAGTATGCTATACCAGTACATGGTGAATACAGACACCTTATAGCACAGAAGGAAGTTGCAATGTCACTTGGATATGATAAGGAAGATGTTATTATAGCCAAATCAGGTGATGTTATTGAACTTAGTGATGAGAAGGCTGCAATCGTTGGAAAAGTTCACACAGGAGCTATTCTTGTCGATGGACTTGGAGTTGGTGATGTAGGTAATATTGTATTAAGAGACAGACAGAATCTTGCAGAGAATGGTATTATAATTGTTGTTCTCACACTTGAGAAGTATACAGGACAGCTTGTTGCAGGACCGGATATTGTAACTCGAGGCTTTGTATATGTAAGAGAGGCAGAAGAACTGCTTGATGAGGCAAGAGCTATAGTTACAGATTCTGTTCTTAGATGTCTTGATAAGAATATCACTGATTGGAGTAAGATTAAGAACATTATCAAAGATGATCTCAGCGAATATTTGTGGAAGAAGATGAAGAGAAATCCAGTTATTCTTCCAATTATTATGGAAGCTCAGATGTAATCAGTTATAATGGGAGATATTAATGCAGAGAATTGAGCAGTTAAAGCTTGAACTAAGCAAAGCTATAAAAGAAAGCCCTGAATATATTGAATATAAAAGACTAGAGGCTATTATAGATAAAGACCCTAATTTAAAGAGAAGTATTGATGAGTTCAGAAGACAGAATTTTGATATACAGAATAGTGGTAAGGTTGATGATATATTTGCCGCACAGGAGGATCTTAATAACAGATATGCAGATATGAGAAGACAGGATATGGTCAATAGATATCTGCTGTCTGAGGTCTGTCTGTGCCGTATGGTTCAGGATATATGCAGAACTGTAGTTGAGACAATTGAATTCGATGTTGATTTCTTGAATAATTAATCATCATAACTATATTTAGTCGGACGGGAATGGATATTTGATTATGAATAATAAATCTATAAGAATGGTTGTTTCATTGTCACTTAATGCATTGTTTATTGCAATTGCTGTAGTAGTGGTTGTTATGTTTGGAACAAAAGCCTATACATTTGGTAACAATATATTTAATGAGAAGTCGGTGGACACAGTTGATAATGCCAAAGTGGTTGAAGTGACAATAGCTGATGGTGTAACAGCTAAGAGGTTAGCCAGCCAGTTATATGAAAAAGGTCTTATTAGTGATGAGAAAATATTTTATTTTCAGGTAAAGTTATCTGATTATAAAGATAAGTTTAAGGCGGGAACATACAGTCTTAATACAGGTATGAAGCCAACAGATATGATGAAGATATTAGCTGGCATCAGCACAACTGATACTGGTGATAGTGAATAAATATTAATGAGAGGTTTACTAAGGTGATTGTCAACGAAAGAATAGTAGCTTATATTAATTCTCTTGATAGAGGTAATTCACCAATCTGTAATACAATCGAAAAGGAAGCAATTGAGGACGATGTCCCGATTATTAGAAAAGAGATGGGCAATCTGCTAAAGGTGCTGCTTGGATTAAAGCAGCCACAGTCGATTCTTGAAGTAGGAACGGCAGTAGGTTACTCATCTATTCTTATGAGTGAGAATATGCCTGAGGGTTGTATAATTGATACAATAGAGAATTATGATAAAAGAATACCTATAGCCCGCAATAATTTCAAGAGGGCAGGAAAAGAGGATTGTATAAGGCTTATAGAGGGCGATGCTATGGAAGTCTTAAAAGAGCTGGAAGGTCCATATGATTTTATATTTATGGATGCCGCCAAGGGACAGTATATTAATTATCTGCCTGAAATATTAAGGCTTATGCCTAAGGGCGGACTTCTTATAACAGATAATATACTTCAGGAGGGTGAGCTTGTAGAGTCCAGATATGTTGTCACAAGGAGGGACAGGACAATACATACAAGAATTAGAGAGTATGTATATGAGCTGACACATAATGATAATCTTATAACTTCAATTGTACCAATTGGAGACGGAATTACATTGAGCGTTAAAAAATAAATGGAGGAAAATAATATGGCAGGACATTATTATAATGGCAGGGAACTTGAACTTTTAATACCAGCAAGCAGTCTTGAAGTATTAAAGATTGCAGTTATATTTGGTGCTGATGCAGTATATATCGGTGGAGAGGCTTTTGGCTTAAGAGCTAAGGCTAAGAATTTCTCAAAAGAGGATATGGTAGAAGGAATTAAATTTGCCCACGAAAGAGATGTTAAAGTGTATGTTACAGCTAATATACTTGCACATAACTATGACCTTGACGGAGCAAGGGAATATTTTAAGGAGCTTGATGTTATAAAGCCAGATGCAGTTATTATATCTGATCCGGGAATGTTCACAATTGCCAAGGAAGAACTTCACGATATAGATATTCATATAAGCACACAGGCTAATAATACTAACTATATGACATACCAGTTCTGGTGGAAACAGGGTGCTAAGAGAGTTGTAACAGCAAGAGAGCTTTCATTGAATGAGATTAGGAATATAAGAAAGAATATTCCTGATGAGATGGAGATAGAAACATTCATACATGGTGCTATGTGTATATCATACTCAGGAAGATGTCTTCTTAGCAGTTTTATGGCAGGAAGGGATGCTAACAGAGGTGCCTGCACACATCCTTGCAGATGGAAGTACGCTGTTGTTGAGGAGAACAGACCAGGCGAATATATGCCTGTATATGAGAATGAAAGAGGAACTTATATCTTTAACTCTAAAGATTTATGTATGATTGAGCATATTCCAGAGCTTATAGAGGCAGGAATTGACAGCTTTAAGATAGAGGGAAGAATGAAGACAGCCCTTTATGTAGCTACAGTTGCAAGAACATACAGACTTGCAATTGATGATTTCTTAAAAGACCCAGAACTTTATAAGTCAAGAATTCCATTTTACAAGTCAGAGATAAGCAAATGTACTTACAGACAGTATACAACAGGTTTCTTCTTTGGAAAGCCAGATGAAAATACACAGATATATGAAAGCAACACATACATTAAGGAATACACTTATCTTGGAATTGTAGGAGATAAGAACGAAGAAGGTCTTTACAATATAGAACAGCGTAATAAGTTCTCGGTTGGTGAGGAGATTGAAGTTATGAAGCCGGACGGAACTAATCTTTTAGTTACAGTTAAGCGGATAACTGACGAAAAGGGCGTTGATATGGAAAGCTGTCCACATCCTAAACAGCAGCTTTATATTGACCTTGGTGTAGAACTTGAAAGATATGACATTTTAAGAAGAAAAGAAGAATAATATATTAAGATTTATGTGCGTCAGTATGAATGAATAGTCCATACTGGCGTATTTTTTTGTAATAGGAATTCCAGGTTGCATAAAAGGCACTATGTGCCGATGATGCACACTTGAGCAATATGCAATAAATTATATGGATATGCAATAAAGGTGTGTCCTACGCATAAAATATAGAAATATGTGTAGGGGTGCTTTTTCTTGAAGGTGTTTGAGAAACCATTATCAGAGCAGGAAGAAAAAGAGATGTTAATAAGAAGCCGTAATGGGGATATAGAGGCTAGGAATATACTTGTAGAGAAGAATATGCGCCTTGTAGCACATATGATTAAGAAATATGCTTGTGCTGAGAAAGATACACAGGATTTAATATCAGTAGGAACAATAGGACTGATAAAGGCAGTTAATACCTTTAACCCTGATAAGAAAATCCGTCTTGCGACATATGCGGCAAAATGTATAGATAACGAAATATTGATGATGTTAAGAAATGATAAGAAGAAAATGCAGGAGCTGTCCTTATATGAGCCGATTGGCACGGATAAAGAGGGCAATGATATAACATTTATAGATGTTGTCGGTGATGAAACAAGAGATGATGTAGGCGAGATGCTTACAGCAGAGCAGTTAAAGTGCATATATGACAATATGGATAATATATTGACAGAGCGGGAAAAGACTATAATAATAGGAAGATTTGGGCTGTTTGGAAGTAAGGAAATGACCCAGAATGAACTTGCGGCAAAGTTAAACATAAGCCGCAGTTATGTAAGCCGTATAGAAAGGCACGCTCTTAACAAGTTATATGCCCTTTTGGAGAATAAAAAGTTAATAGGATAGCAAAACTTAACATAAAAACTACAAAATCGACAGCAGGGTATGGTATACTTATGCTTAAGCAGTAAGTCGTGCTGTGGCGGAGAAATATATCGCTAAGATGTCCGCCGCAGTCGGATAATACTGCCGTAATAGATAAAAGGAGTATTTAAAATGGATAATATCTCTGATGATAAAATAATTAACGATAATGCTACGAATAATGGCAGTAATAATAATATAGTTATAAGCAGACGTCTTGAGGCAGTACGTGGCATAATGAAAGAAAAAGGCGTGGATATCTATGTTGTAGTAACGGGCGATTACCACATTTCTGAATATGCGGGTGATTACTTTAAGGAAAGAGAATTCATTTCTGGCTTTTCAGGCTCAGCAGGAACAGCAGTTATAACAAGTGACACTGCAGTACTTTTCACAGATGGCAGATATTTTGTGCAGGCTGAGAAACAGCTTAGCGGTACAGAGTATAAGCTTATGAGAATGGGAAGTGCAGGGGTACCTGCACTCAATGAATATTGCAGGGAACTTTTAAAAGAGGGAATGACAATAGGATTTGACGGAAGATGTGTACAGGCAGGACAGGGAATAGAATTTAAGAAAATGGCTGAATTTAACAAGGCACATTGTAACTATTCATTTGATGCCATAGAACAAATATATAATGACAGGGCAGAATTCCCACACAGCAAGGCGTTTTATCTTGATACTATGTATTCAGGAAAGACTATTAAAGATAAGCTTATTGATGTGCGTTGTGCAATGAAAGACAATATGTCAGATGTACATATTATTGCCTCGCTTGATGATATATGCTGGCTTTTTAATATAAGAGGCAGGGATGTACATTGTAATCCTGTTATTATGGCATATGCGGCAGTATATATGGACAAGACTGTTCTGTATACAGATATAGACAGGCTTGATGACTGTATAGATAAACTTATAGAGGCTGGCGTTGAGGTTAAGCCTTATAATGATATATATGAGGATATAAGAAGCATAGCAGGACATAAAGTGCTTATTGATAAAAAGAGGGTTAATACAAGATTATATCTTTATGCTAAGGACAATGATAAGATAGAACTTGTCGAAAAGGAAAATCCAGAGGTTCTCCTTAAGGCAGTGAAGAATGACATAGAAATAACCAACCTTAAGAATGTACATATTGATGATGGTCTTGCCGTGACAAGATTTATATTCTGGCTTAAGAAGGCAGTTAAATCAGGACAGACAATAACAGAAGCATCAGCGGCAGAATATCTTGATAATCTTAGAAGTGGTATAAAGGATTACATTGAATTAAGCTTTGATACAATAAGTGCATACGCTGATAATGCGGCAATGATGCACTATCAGGCTTCAAAGGATAACTGCAGTACGCTAAAGCAGGAGGGGATGCTTTTAGTTGATTCAGGTGGACAATATATGCGTGGAACAACAGATATTACAAGAACTATTGCGTTAGGTGAAGTTACAGATGAGATGAAGAAGTGCTATACGCTTACACTTAAGGGAATGTTGAATCTTGCCAATACAAGGTTTCTTCACGGCTGTACCGGATATAATCTTGATATAATGGCAAGAGCTCCGTTGTGGAATGAGAATATTGATTACAGATGTGGAACTGGTCACGGAGTTGGTTATCTTTTAAATGTCCACGAAGCACCTAATGGATTTAGGTGGAAGCATATACAGGGGGTAAATGACCTTGCTGTATTAACACCGGGTATGGTAACATCAGATGAACCCGGAGTGTATGCTGATGGCAGATTCGGAATAAGAATTGAGAATGAAATAATAGTTACAGAGGATAAGGAAAATGAATATGGCAGGTGGCTTAAGTTTGAAATGCTTACTATGGTTCCTGTGGATTTAGACCTTGTTGATGTACAATATCTTAGCTATAAAGATATAGAACAGCTTAATAATTATAATAAACAGGTGTATAATGTGTTAAGCCCATATATGAAAGGTGAGGAATTAGAACAGCTTGTATATAGCACAAGAGAATTGTAAGGAGGCTTTTGGTGTATGCAGATTAAAGAGTTTAAAGAAAAAGAAGTAGATGTGAAGGATAAGTCTTTGAGCAATAAAGTATATTTTGCTGTTGGTGGAATAGTCCTTGCAGTGATATTGATAGTTGCAGTATTTATAAAGGTTAATGAATTTGACATAAGAGATTATATAAAGCCTGTGTATACAGGTGCTGACGGATATGCTTCGGTGACATTTGTTGTAGATGAAGATGCACTGTCTAATAAGCTTTTAGGAAAGAAAGCTGATGACGATAAGAAATATTATGTTAGAAAGTTCATTGAATCAATAAATGTATACACAACAGATACCGATATTAAAAATGGTGATAAAGTCCACTGCGAGATAGAATTTAATGATACTTATGCAGATAATGCAGGTGTTGATATTAATAAGAAGCAGTATACTTATAAGGCTAAAGGCATTAATGCAGGTGCAAAGATAGATATATACAGCGGGGTTGATGTAACATTTTCAGGAATAAGCCCTGATGCCAGAGTTATAATAGACAATGACTGGGATGATGATTATCTTAAGACACTTACATTTACTGCGGACAAGGCATCTTCAATTAAGCTTAATGACAGTATTAAGGTAAGCTGTGATGTATCTTATGAAGATATGGCAAGGCACGGCATACTTGCCAAAGCCTGTGAGATGACTTATACAGCAGATAAACTTGCTGCTTACTGCGATGATTATACTAAAGTTAATAAAGATGTTATGGCTGACATATATAAAGAGATTAAGGAAACTATCACTAAAGAAACAGAAGATACAACCTACAGAATGTTGTATGTGGCAACAGGCAACACAGATTACCTGTATCATCTTAATGAAGAAAATGTATCTGATGTCAATATTGATGCGGCGTATTTCCTTAAGGCTTTGGCAGCAGGACAGGAAGCGGATAATTATATTATCGTTCAGGCATCGGCTGTTGTAAGTGATAATGAGAGCAGTGAGCCTGTCAGCTATGTATTCAGATATGCTAATGCGTATATCACAGTTGATGGTGATTTTAATGTAGGACACGATAACCAGAATAAGCGTTTTATATGCGGAACAGACAGAGGGGTACTGTATGAGGAGTATATAGGCGCCCTTTCAGATAATTACAGCATAGACAGAATAGACAATAATTAATAGCTGTTGTTACAGCATACAGAGAAATTAATAGAAGCAGTCGAAGAATAGATAATAATTAATATTTGCTGTTATAGTGTGCAGAAGAATTAATAAAAGTAATCTAAGAACAGATAGTAATTATGGATACAGTGGGAGGAAGTTGAATTGATAACAGTAGAACAACTTTTGATGACAGCGAGGGAAGAAGGCGCGTCAGATGTGCATATTACAGTTGGTGTGCCTCCAAGAATGAGAGTGAACGGACGAATTGCTAATCTTGATTATCCAAGCTTGTCAGAGACAGATTGTAGTAAGATAATATACAGTATAATGGATGACAGTCAGATAGAAATGTTCAGGGATAATAAGCAGATTGAATTTGCATTGTCAGTGCCTAAGGCAGGAAGATACAGAGTCAGTGCATTTATGCAAAAAGGGCTTCCTGCCTGTGCAATACGACTTGTAACAGACAGTGTATCAGCACCAGGGGATATAGGTGTTCCTAAAGAGTTGATTGACATATGTGATAGCGAAAGCGGACTTGTTATTCTTGGCGGAGTGGCAGGAAGCGGTAAATCTACGACAATTGCCTCGATTATTGATTATATTAATGAGAATAAATGTGTTCATATACTGACATTGGAAGACCCTATTGAGTATGTACACACCCATAAAAATGCTATTGTGAACCAGCGTGAGGTAGGCATAGATGTGGCTTCTTATGATGAGGGGCTTAAGCTTGCAATAAGAGAAGATGTAGATGTGATTCAGGTTGGAAGAATGAGTGAGCCAGATACGGTTAAAGCAGTAATAAAAGCGGCTAAAGCAGGAAGTTTTGTTATTGCTGCTGTTGATGTCGCTGGTACTAAAGATATAATTCAGAGCATTATTGATGAATTTCCTCCTTCAGAGAAAGAGAAGATAAATACACAGCTTAAGGAAGTCTTAAAAATGGTTGTGTCACAGAAGTTAATACAACAGGATAAATATGGCATAAAGGCTTCTTTTGAGATATTAAAGATTAATTAAGAAAATGAGGGTTAAGATGACAAAGCTTGAAGAAATAATATCTTGTATTAAAGGAAACAGTGTGTATGTACAGATGCACAATTTTCCAGATCCTGATGCTATAGCAAGTGCATATGGTATGAAGTATCTTTTAAGAGCAGAAGGGATAGATGCACAGATTGTATATAAGGGCAGTATTGAAAATACAGTTACCGCAAAGATGGTAAAGCTTCTTAATATTGATATTCTTGAAGTGAAAAGTGCCTGGGAACTGGATTGTAACAGAGAAGTTATTATTGTTGATGCACAGAATGGCAATGCCAACATAATAGATATGCACTCAGACAAGACAATCTGTATAGACCATCACCCAGTATATAATGACAGCAAATATGTATTTAAGGACATAAGACCAGATGTCGGGGCATGTGCTTCAATCATAGCTTCGTATTATATAGAAAATGATGTTGTTATTGATATTCATATGGCAACGGCACTGCTCTATGGAATAAAGGTTGATACAGCAGATATGAAGCGTGGTGTTACAAAGCTGGATCTTGATATGTTCTATTATCTTTACAACCGTGCAGACCATAAAGTTCTTAATAATCTTGACACAAGCGTAAGACAGTATGACGATTTAAAAGCTTATGCCTATGCAATTGCCAATGTTGATATACAGAATGACATCTGTTTTGCCAGTGCAGGGGACAACTGCAAGGAGTCATTGATTGCCTCTATATGCGATTTTATAATGTCTTTGGATGGTGTTAATCTTGCAATAGTATATTCGGCTAAAGAAGAGGGTATAAAGCTGTCAATAAGAAGTAATGGAAGCTACGATTCGGGAAGAATATCTAATAAAGCATTATGTGATATAGGTAATGGTGGCGGACACGAGCATATGGCTGGTGGTTTTATAAGCTATGATAAGTTAGAAAGAAAAGATGCCGCAGGCATAAGAGAAATCATAAAAAACAGATTTATGTCAGAAGTTAATAAAGTAAATAAATAATAAAAAGACTTGCATAATATGTATATATATGATATATATAATATATTGAAATACATATTATGCCAGTCGATAATAATAATATTTCAATATTAGTAATCTTAGGCAGTATGTCTTAAGATTAGTGAGTTATCGTTGATGAATAATTAGTTAATATTAACAATTAACAGGCTGATATTGATGATTAGTGAGTTGTTGTTAATAATTGCTGAGCAGTTATTAATGAATATTCTTTGGTAATATTATGCTCTATAATATTATATTCCCAATTATTTAAAATGTTACAACTAAATAGTATTGCAGTGACTTATGATTATTGTAGTTATTATAATCGTTTTAGTTATGGCTATAGCTTTAGTTATAGTTGTAGTGATAAGTTTGAGAAAGGAAAAGGGTGAGATGTGTTTAGCAGAGTGATAAGTGCGGCTGTATACGGAATTGATGCATATATTGTTAATGTAGAAACAGACGTTGGTTTTGGACTTCCGACATTTGATATGAGTGGAGCACTTGGGTCTAAGGTAAGAGAGGCGAAAGACAGGGTCAGGGTGGCGATTAAGAATTCGGGTATAGAACTTACACCGCAGAAGATAGTTATTAATATATCGCCAGCCAATATAAGAAAGGAGGGCACAATATACGACCTTCCAATTGCAATAGGGATACTGGCGGCAAATGGCTGTTTTGATTTAAAGATATTGGAAAATGTATTGATTATAGGCGAGGTAAGTCTTGACGGAAGCATTAATCAGGTTAAAGGAGTGCTTCCTATGGTATGTGCGGCTAAAGAGGCAGGAATTGACAACTGCATAATTCCGAAGGCTAATATAGCAGAGGGCAGAATTATCAATAATATTAATATATATGGAGTTGAAACGCTAAGCCAGACTATAGAGATATTAAAGAATATAGCCGTAATAGATGGAAGTAGAAAGGATATAAAGCGGGCTGATGTGAAATCTTGTGAATGTAATAAGTCAGATGGCAACATTAGTAATGATACTTATACTGTATTGGAACGCTCGCGGGTTAAGTTTACATATGGTTCAGAAGTGAAAAATAATAATCACTCGTGCAGTTATAATATTGATTATAGTGATATATCAGGGCAGGAAGCTGCAAAGCGTGCAACAATGATAGCTGTATCAGGTATGCATAATATAATGTATATAGGTCCACCAGGGAGCGGCAAGACAATGCTTGCCCAGAGAATACCGACAATAATGCCGGATATGGATTATGAGGAGCAGTTAAGGCTTACGAAGATATATAGTGTCGCAGGGCTGCTGGATAGTGATGGTGGAATTATGGTAAAAAGACCATTTAGAAATCCACACCATACAATAACACAGGCGGCGTTGCTTGGAGGAGGAGCTGTGCCAAGACCGGGAGAAATAACGTTATCGGAGGGTGGTGTGTTATTTTTGGATGAGATGACGGAATTTAATCAAGTTATTATGGAAGCGTTAAGACAGCCTTTGGAGGATAAGGTTATAACGCTTGTAAGGGTTAATGCAGCGTATACATATCCAGCACATTTTATGCTTGCAGCAGCTATCAATCCGTGTAAATGCGGCTATTATCCTGACAGGAACAGATGTCATTGTTCGGAATATGACATAAGAAGATATATAGGAAGAATAAGCAATCCTATGTGGGACAGATTTGATATGTGTGTTAAGGTTGATGAGGTATCCTATGAAGTTATGAGGAATAAGGGAAATGTGGATACTATATATAATTCTACCGATATGAAAAATAAAGTTGAAGCCGCAAGACAAATGCAAAAGGACAGATTCAAAAAGCTTGATATTAATTATAATTCGCAGATGGGAGTGAGGGAAATACATAAATACTGTACATTGAATGTGGAGTGCAATGAGCTTATGGAGAGAATGTATAAGCAGCACCATATGAGTGCCAGGGCATATAATAAAGTTCTAAAGACAGCAAGGACAATCGCTGATCTGAAGGGAAGTGTTAATATAGAAAAAGAGCACCTTACGGAAGCGTTATTCTATAAGAATTGTGAGGTGAAAAGTTGATAAAATATGATGAATTTCTTGAAGAATATTACTGGTATTGGCTTAATAATATTAGAAACATAGGAAGAAGAAAGATTAGTAAGCTGTTGAAAAGATTCGATTCCCCTAAGGAAATATATAACGCTGGCTCAGAATATTTAAAATGCTGCGGATTGTCTTGCAAAGATGCAGAAAATATAATCAGCTCAGTTAAAGATGAACAGATATATAGGGATTATAATGCCTTAGTGAAAAGCAGTATTAAATTCACACATCCGGGGAAAGCGGACTATCCTGCACAGCTTATGGAAATATATGATTATCCATATGGACTATATTATAATGGAAAGCTTCCTGACAGTGATAAGCCTTCAGTGGCAATTGTAGGTTCAAGGCAGGCAAGTCAATATGGAATGATGGTAGCGGCCAGGCTGGCATATGAGATGTCTTCATATGGAATACAGATTATAAGTGGCATGGCTGTTGGGATAGATACTGCCGCACATAAAGGAACACTTGATAATTCAGGATATACTTGTGCAGTATTAGGAAGTGGAGTTGACATTTGTTATCCAGCTTGTAATATAGGGCTGTTTACTGATATAAAAAAGACTGGTGGTGTAATGTCAGAATATCCGGCAGGAGTAAAACCGGTCTGTGGACAGTTTCCGGAAAGAAACAGATTAATAAGCGGTCTGTCTGATGCAGTTGTAGTTGTTGAGGCAAGGGCAAAGAGTGGTTCGTTAATAACTGTAGACCAGGCGTTAGAGCAGAATAAGGATGTATATGTTATACCGGGGAGAGTTGGAGATTCATTAAGTGAGGGCTGTAATGAACTTATAAAATCAGGAGCTTATATAATGACTAAAGCTGAGGATATTTTAGAGTGTGACAGGATAAAAAATAAGCTGTCAGGCATTAACGGTATACCGGAATATCTGCAAAAGTTGGAATCTGTATCACAATTTGAACTTGCAACACCTAAAAATATGGTGTATAGTTGTGTGGATTTGTATCCAGTGGGTATTAATGAACTAATTAATAAGACAGGATTATCATTACAGACAGTAAGCGGTGCCTTAGTTGAATTGGAATTAGAGGGTAAAATCAAAGAGACTGCACATAATTGTTATGCAAGAGTGTAGCTTTTGGTTAATACTAAAAGACAGTAGAATATATTGTTTTGTTAGAGATTAGGCATTGTGGTAGCATATATTAAAGGAGTTAATATTAATGGCAAAGTATCTTGTAATAGTGGAATCACCAGCAAAGGTGAAGACAATTAAAAAGTTTTTGGGTTCTAATTATGAAGTTATGGCATCTCAAGGGCATGTAAGAGATCTTCCGAAAAGCCAGATGGGAATAGATGTGGATAATGATTTTGAGCCTAAATATATTACAATCCGTGGTAAAGGCGAGATACTTGCCGCACTTCGTAAGGAAGCCAAGAAGGCTGATAAAGTATACCTTGCAACCGATCCCGATAGAGAGGGAGAAGCTATATCGTGGCATTTGTCTAAGGCGTTAAAGTTGGAAGATAAGGATATATACAGAATAACATTTAACGAAATTACTAAGACAGCAGTTAAAGCAGCTATAAAAGATGCAAGAAAGATAGATATGAATCTTGTTGATGCACAGCAGGCAAGAAGGGCTCTTGACAGAGTTGTTGGCTACAGTATAAGCCCTGTACTCTGGGCTAAGATAAAGAGAGGTCTTAGTGCAGGACGAGTACAGTCTGTGGCATTGAGAATAATATGTGACAGGGAGAATGAAATAGATGCTTTTATTCCAGAAGAATACTGGACAATGGATGCAGTCTTAGACGTAGAGGGAGAGAAAAAGCCAGTAACTGCCAAGTTCTATGGTGATGTCAATGGAAAGATTGATATCAAGAATAAAGAACAGATGGAAGATATCAAGAAAAAGCTTGAAGGCTGTGAGTACAGCGTTGACAGCATAAAGAGAGGGGAGAAGATTAAGAAGTCCCCACTTCCATTTACAACAAGTACATTACAGCAGGAGGCTTCAAAGACACTTAACTTTGCTACAGCCAAGACTATGCGTATTGCACAGCAGTTATATGAAGGCGTTGATATTGCCGGCAAGGGAACTATTGGTGTCATAACATATTTAAGAACTGATTCTACAAGAGTTGCAGAGGAAGCACAGGCAGCTTCAAAGGAATATATTGAAGCTAATTATGGTGCAGAGTATCTTATGAAAGATGACCTTAAGAAAAAAGAAGATAAAAAGATACAGGATGCCCATGAAGCAATAAGACCAACTGATATTACACTTACTCCAGTTGTTATTAAAGAGTCGTTATCAAGGGATCAGTTCAGATTATATCAGCTTATATGGAAAAGATTTGTTGCAAGCCAGATGGCACAGGCTGTATATGAGACAACTTCTGTTAAGATAGCTGCTGGTGATTACCGCTTTAATATATCAGCTTCAAAGCTCTCATTTGATGGTTTTATGTCTGTATACAAGAGTGATGATGACAAGGAAGAGGCTAATGCTTTAGTAAAAGGTATTGATGAGAATTCAAAGCTTTCTTTGGAAGAACTTAAGGAAGTACAGCATTTTACACAGCCACCAGCACATTTTACGGAAGCTTCATTAGTAAAGGCTCTTGAGGAGCTTGGAATAGGAAGACCAAGTACTTATGCTCCTACAATATCAACTATAATTGCAAGACATTATATCGCTAAGGAACAGAAAAATCTTTATGTAACAGAGCTTGGAAAGGCTGTTAATGACTCAATGATGAAAGCATTTCCGCAGATAGTTGATGTCAACTTTACAGCTAATATGGAGTCGCTTCTTGATGGAGTTGCTGACGGAGATGTTAAGTGGAAAGAGCTTATAAAGAATTTCTATCCAGATTTAAAGGAGTCTGTTGATAAGGCAGAAAAGGATCTTGAAAATGTAAAGATAGAAGATGAAGTTACAGATGTAATATGTGACCAATGTGGACGCAATATGGTTATAAAATATGGTCCACATGGCAAGTTCTTAGGATGTCCTGGATTTCCAGAGTGCCACAATACCAAGCCATATCTTGAAAAGATTGGTGTTGCCTGCCCAAAGTGTGGTAAAGATATAATTCTTAAGAAGACTAAGAAAGGAAGGATGTTCTATGGTTGTGAGGGATATCCGGAATGTGATTTTATGAGCTGGCAGAGACCATCGGATAAGAAGTGTCCTAAGTGCGGTGGCATAATGCTAATAAAAGGCAACAAGCTTGTATGTGCCAATGAAGAGTGCGGTTATATATTAGATACTGCTAAAAATGATAATTGATATGTAACATATATCAAATTAAAAAGTGATAATGAACAATTTGGGTATGTTTTACAGAGAATTGTCAGATAAAATGTGGTAAATTAGTTGAAAATTCAAAAGTTGTGTGATAGTATTTGATTATACAGATGTTTATCGGTGTAATTTAATATATGGAGGAATAAAAGATGAGTGTACAACTTTTGGATAAGACAAGAAAAATTAACAAGCTTCTGCATAACAATCATTCTGCAAGAGTTGAATTCAATGATATGTGTGCAGTGTTAAGCGGTATACTTGAGTCTAATATTCTTGTTATAAGCAGAAAAGGTAAAGTCCTTGGCACTGGATACTATGAGGGTGTTGAAGTAATCAGTGAGCTTGTATATGATAAGGTAGGCGGCTTTGTTGATGAGATGCTTAACGAAAGATTGTTAAGTGTATTGTCAACCAAGGAGAATGTTAATCTTTCAACATTAGGATTTACAATTGAGAATGTAAAGAAGTTTCAGGCGTTAATTGCTCCTGTGGAGATAGCTGGAGAGAGGCTTGGAACATTATTTATGTATAAGAGTGACAGCTCATATGAAATAGACGATATTATTTTAAGCGAGTATGGCACGACAGTAGTTGGACTTGAGATGATGCGTTCAGTTAACGAAGAAACTGCAGAGGAAAGCAGAAAGAAGAAGATAGTAAGATCAGCTATTGATACACTGTCAACATCTGAACTTGATGCTATTAAGAGTATATTTAAAGAACTTGATGGCAATGAAGGAACGCTTGTCGCAAGTAAGATTGCTGATAATGTCGGCATAACAAGATCAGTAATTGTCAATGCTTTAAGAAAATTTGAGAGTGCGGGTGTTATTGACTGCAAGTCATCAGGAATGAAAGGAACATATATAAAAGTCGTTAATGAATATGTGTTTGAAGAGCTTTCTAAACTTGATGATTAATTATTTATGATATATGTGGATGGGTAATTGCATATATAAAGCAATTATTAATGGATTGTTTGTATGGTTATAGAGGGAGAGAGCTGTTGTCAGCTCTTTCTTTTTTATTTTAGTAATAAAATATTAAGTGTTTTTGTAAAAATACAGCAAAATATTCAAAAAGATTAAAAAAAACTTGTTTTTTTGTCGTAAATTATTATAATGGTAGTTAGTGTAATTATGTTTAATGTCCATAATTGGAAAGGGGTATATATGAGCTCGGGAATGTTTGGTTATGTAGATGTATTAAAGACCGCAGCTGATGCAAGCTGGGCGAGAGAGGAAGTATTGACTAATAATATAGCTAATGTTGATACACCTAATTACAAAAGACAGGATGTGGAATTTACTACTTATTTAAAGTCTGCATTGAGCCGTTCAGGAGGAGATTCAACATCTCTTACTAACAGAGTTAACAATATTAATTATAATGATGTTACTATGAGAACTTATACTGATAATTCTACTTTATCATACAGATTAGATGGTAATAATGTGGATTTATCAACAGAGAATGTTGAACTTGCATCAGAACAGCTTAATTATAATGGCTTGATTGACAGTATGAATAATGAATTTACACGTTTTAAAGCGGTACTTAAGTAATAAGACTGGTTAGTTTACTAAAGAAGTTAATATTTATTTAAAGCGGGATTGGAGGATTATTGATATGTCAATGTTTGCGGCATTTAATATAAGTGCATCAGGAATGACAGCACAGCAGTTAAGAACAGATGTTATTTCACAGAATATAGCTAATGCTAATACTACAAGAACAAGTGACGGAACAGCATATGTTAAGAAGTCGGTTGTATTTACAGAAAAGACTGTTACATCAGGTATGGCTGGAAGGTCAGTTTATTCATCATCAGGAACAACATTTGCAGATGCGTTAAGAGCAGCTAATGGTGGAGTAGTGGGCAGCGGTGTTAAAGTTACATCTATATATGATGATACTTCTACAGATATGAATATGGTATATGATCCATCTCATCCGGATGCAGATGAGAATGGATATGTTACATATCCTAATGTTAATGTTGTTCAGGAGATGACAGACCTTATAGATGCATCAAGGTCATATGAAGCTAATATTTCAGCATTTAACTCAAGTAAAGATATGGCATCAAAGGGACTTACTATCGGACAGTCATAATTCAGGGATTGAATTATATCATCAGATAAAAGATTAATTAATATAGATTGGATGGAGGAATTGTGATATGGATTTAACAACAGCAGTTAATTCGCTTGGGAGTGATTATGTTAATAAGGTGTCTGACCTTTTAACTAATAAGACTAATACAGCTTCAGGCACAACAGATGACTCATCATTTGATTCAGTATTTAATGCTGTTTCGGGACTATTGGATAGTACCAATTCATATATTCAGCAGGCACAGCAGGCGGAAGTTGATTATGCACTTGGTAATATGACTAATACACACGAGTTAGGAGTGTATCAGCAGAAAGCTAATATTGCCTTGCAATATACAGTTGCAATAAGAGATAAAGCACTTGAGGCATATAAAGAAATAATGAATATGCAGATATAATTACTTAGGAGTTAATAATGGCAGATAAATTGAAACAGATCCCTCAGAAGTTATTAGACATCTGGAAGAGTTGGTCAGTAAAACAAAGAGTATTAATAATAGGTTCAATCGTTGCTTTTATAGCGGTTGTGAGCATAGTGGCAATTGTGCTTACAAGACCTAAGTATGAGGTACTTGTAACGTGTGAAGATTATACAGAGATGAATTCGGTAACTACACTGCTTACGGACAATAATCACAAATATAAAATTAATAATATGGTAGTAAGTGTTAATTCCAAAGAGCTTACAGCCTGTAAAATGCTTCTTGCAAGCCAGAATATACAGTCAGATGGCTATACATTTGAAGATGCTATGAAGAGAAGCTTTACAACAACAGATTCGGACAGTACCAAGCAGTATGCCCATTATCTTGAGACTAAGCTTGAGGGCGATCTTAAGGATATGGACGGAGTTAAGGATGCTTCCGTTACAATTAATATGCCTGAGAAGACTAATTCATTTTATCAGGCAGCATCAGATGCTACAGTAGCAGTTAAACTCGTTACAACAAAGGATATTAATGAAGATGCAGCTGAGAGTATGGCTTCGCTTCTTGCTATGGCGGTTGGCAATGATTCAACTAAGAGCATTACTATTATAGATAACAAAGGTAATACATTATTTAATGGAGCTGCTGGTAATAATTCAACATCAGGTGTGGGAATGAACAGCAAGTTAAAGTACAAATCACAGATTGAAGCTACAACAAGCAGTTCGCTTCTTAGAAATATTGTTTCAACAGGATTATATGATGATGCTGTTATAACACTTAATTATGAACTTGACTGGAATACAGTTAATACAATTGCAAAAGAATATACAGCACAGGAAGGAAGAGAAGAAGGGTTATACAGTCATTCTTATGAACAGGAGTCTGTAGGTACTAATGGTGCAAGTGGTACACCTGGTACAACAAGTAACAGTGGAACAACATATGATATTACAGATGGTACAACATCAACATCTACATATACTGTTAAGGAATATGATTATCTTCCTAACGAGCTTGTAACAACAACTAATACAGACCCAGGTGCTATAGTGAAAAATGGTTCATCTATAGCTGTAACACTTATTAAGAATGTTACATATGAAGAGACACAGGCTAAGAAGCTTGGTTATCTTGATGGAAAAGACTGGGATACATTTAAGAGTGAGAATTCTGAACCAGTAACACTTAATGTTGATAATTCGTGGGTGGATATTATATCAAAGGGTACAGGTATTGACCCGGCTAATATATCAGTAGTGGCTTACCAGAAGAATTCATTCCAGGATAAGGCTTCAAGCAATATATTAAGCAAGGCATCGTTCTGGGTACAGATTGTACTTGCAGCTGCAATACTTGGAATCCTTGTGCTTGTGATTATTAGAAGTGCAAGACCTCTTACAGTGGAAGAAAAAGAACCAGAGCTTTCTGTTGAGGAAATGCTTGCTTCTACGAGAGAGAACCAGCCATCAGTTGACGATATTGACTTACAGGAGAAGTCAGAGACGAGAAAGGCAATCGAGAAGTTCGTGGACGAGAATCCAGAAGCTGTTGCATTGCTATTGCGTAACTGGCTTAATGAAGATTGGAATTAATGATTTGATTTGGGAGTGAGGATAAATGGCACGACAGAACGCTAACGGCGAAAAAAATATGGATGGAGTTGAAAAGGCTGCGATACTTCTTATAGCACTTGGACCTGAGAAATCAGCACAGATTTTCAAGCATCTTAAAGAAGAAGAAATAGAACAGCTTACACTTGAAATTGCTAATACTAGCAGTGTATCTCCACAGACAAAAGAGCAGGTGCTCAATGATTTCTATGAAGTGTGTCTTGCACAGCAGTATATTGCAGAAGGTGGTATCGGATATGCTAAAGAGCTTCTTGAGAAGTCTTTAGGAGAAGAAAAGGCAAAGGCTGTTATAGGAAAACTTACAGCAAGTCTTCAGGTACGTCCATTCGAATTTATCAGAAGAACAGATTCTTCACAGTTGCTCAACTTTATACAGGATGAGCATCCACAGACTATTGCTCTTATATTATCATATCTTCCACCTTCACAGGCATCGGCAGTTATATCATCTTTGCCACCTGAAAAGCAGGCAGATGTTGCAAGGAGAATAGCCCAGATGGATAGAACATCACCAGATGTTATCAAGCAGGTTGAAAAGGTACTTGAGAAGAAGCTTGCTTCTTTAGTAAATCAGGATTACACAATTGTTGGTGGTGTAGATGCCATTGTTGAAATCCTCAATTCTGTTGACAGAGGAACAGAAAGACATATTATGGAAACTCTCGAAGTCGAAGAGCCAGAGCTTGCTGATGAAATCCGTAAGAAAATGTTCGTATTTGAAGATATTCTTTCGCTTGATGACAGAGCAATCCAGAGAGTTCTTAGAGATGTTGATAATGGAGATCTTGCTCTTGCCCTTAAGGGAGCTGCAGAAGAAGTTCAGAATGTTATTCTTAATAATCTTTCAAAGCGTCTTGCTGTTATGATAAAGGAAGATATGGAATATATGGGACCTGTTCGTATGAAGGATGTTGAAGAGGCACAGCAGAAGATTGTTAATATTATAAGAAAGCTTGAAGATTCAGCAGAGATTGTTATTGCAAGAGGCGGAGGTGACGAGATAATTGTCTAATCTGTTAAAAAGAGGCACTACAGTAAGTAGTGATGAGAGAGTTATAGATTATAACGACCTTGTTAAAAGTAAGTTAAAGCATATTATAGAAATTCAGAATAACAAAGATAATGTTGATGCAGACGGTTTTGTTAATGGACTTAAGGCAGATGTTGTAGAACAGCTGCTCACAGGTTCAGAAGACGATATGAATGAAGAAGCGGCAACTGATGCCAGTTATGAAGCACAAGCTGCTTCAATAATAGAGAATGCCAGCAACGAAGCACAGAGTATCAAGGATGAGGCTAATGAAATTCTTGCACAGGCACATATGGAGGCGGACAGGCTTTTACAAGAAGCTAAGAAGCAAGGATACCAACAAGGTGCAGAAGGTGCAAGACAGGAATACGAAGATAAGGCGGCTCAGCTTGCAAGAGATTATGAAGCAAAGGCTGAACAGTTAACAAATGAATATGAACAGCTTAAAGCAGCTATTGAGCCAGAGCTTGTTAATACAATAACTGATGTATTCAGAAAGGTTACAAGAGTTGTATCTGATGATAATCAGGATATAATACTTGGCCTTATCGGTAATGTCCTTAAGAATGCAGAGACAAGCAATGATTTTGTTATTAAGGTTTCACCAGAAGATTATAAGTTCTTAACAAATAATCAGGGCAAGATATATTGTGCGGTATCTAAAGAGATTAATCTTGACATTGTTGCAGATACAACAATGAAGAAGAATGAATGTATAATAGAGACAGATGCAGGTGTATTTGACTGTAGCCTTGATATAGAACTTAACAATCTTATTAAGGATATTAAGTTGTTAAGCTGTATGTAAGTTATAAAGCTATATAAAATGATAATTATATGGCAGGTACTCTGGCATATTGTTATACAGATACAGGGAGGAAGAAGATTTGTCACTACTAAATATAGATAAATATTATTCTTTGACAGAGAAATCTTTCTATAAGAAGCTTGGAAAGGTTACTAAGATTGTAGGTCTTACAATAGAGTCAATAGGACCGGATGCCAAGCTTAATGATTTATGTAAAATTTACTCAGCTGACAGAAGTCAGGTGTTATTTGCAGAGGTGGTAGGATTTAAGGATTCTAGAGTTCTCCTTATGCCATTTGATGTTGTTGATGGAATTGGACCTGGAAGTATTGTTGAGAATACTGAAAAACCATTAGAGGTTAAGGTTGGAGATGATATTTTAGGACATACTTTAGATGGACTTGGCAATCCTACAGACGGTGCAGAGCTTAACCTTGAGAGTGCTTATTCGGTAGAAGCTGCACCACCAGATCCTATGGAAAGAGAGATTATCAGTGAAATTCTTCCACTTGGAGTTAAGGCAGTTGATGGCCTGCTTACAGTAGGTAAAGGACAGAGAATTGGCATATTTGCAGGTAGTGGTGTAGGTAAGAGTACATTGCTAGGTATGTTTGCAAGAAATACAAAGGCAGATATTAATGTTATTGCACTTATAGGCGAGCGAGGCAGGGAAGTAAGAGAATTTGTTGAGAGGGATTTAGGTCCTGAAGGTATGAAACGAAGTGTTCTTGTAGTTGCTACATCAGATAAACCGGCACTTATAAGAAATAAGGCTGCTAAGACAGCGACAGCTATTGCAGAATATTTCAGGGATCAGGGAAAAGATGTTCTTCTTATGATGGATTCATTGACACGTTTCTCTATGGCACAAAGAGAGATTGGACTTGCATCTGGTGAACCACCTGTTACAAGAGGTTATCCACCGAGTGTATATAGTGAGATGCCTAAGCTGCTTGAGAGAGCAGGTATGTCAGATAAAGGCTCAATTACAGGTCTGTATACAGTTCTTGTTGATGGTGATGATTTTAATGAACCTATTACAGATACGGCAAGAAGTATCCTTGATGGTCATATAATGCTTTCAAGAAAGTTAGGACATAAGAATCATTATCCTGCTATTGATGTGCTTCAAAGTATATCAAGATGTATGAGCCAGATAGTATCCAAGGAACATAAGAAAGCAGCAGGCAGGTTAAAGACAGTGCTTGCTACATATAATGAAGCGGAAGACCTTATTAATATTGGGGCTTATAAGAGCGGCTCGAACAGGAATATTGATTATGCGATATCCAAGATAGATGCTGTTAACAGATTTCTTATGCAGCAGACAGATGAGAAGTTCTCACTGGATGAAGAATTGAATGCTTTATATGATTTGTTCAGTGATTATGAGGATTTTGAGAATGGAAGCCTGAAGCTTGGCGAACAGCCAAAAGCACCACAGAGAGCACAGGCAAGACGATAAATGTTGAAATCTTAATATATCTAATGTAAATATATACCAATTATCGATAAGTTGTGATAAAATATAACAGGTATGAGGGCTGATATAATATGGCAAAATTCATATATAGTATGCAGAATGTACTTAACATAAAAGAAAGAATGGAGACACAGGCTAAGACAGAATATGCCCAGATGCTTGGAGCACTTCATGATGAGGAAGTGAAGATGCACAATATTATGTCAACACTTAATTCGTATAAGGTACAGGCTTCGCAGCTATCTATAGGAAAGCTTGATATAGCTAAGATCAGAAGATGTAATGAAGCTATTAAGATTACAGAAGATATGGCAAAGAACCAGGCTGTAATGGTTAAGCTGGCGGAAAGAAATGTTGAGGCTTCAATGAAGCGTCTTGCAGATGCAGTTAAGGAAAGAAAAGTTCAGGAAAAGCTGAAAGAAAAGGCTTTTGAGCAGTTCCTACAGGAGCTTAATGCACAGGAGATGAAAGAGATTGATGAAGTTGTAAGCTTTAATTATAATGATAGAGAAGAAGACGAATAAACGGAGAGCAGATTACTATGGCAAAGAAGAAATCCAAGGAAGAATTAGATATTGATGACAGCTTAGATCTGAATGATGAAGAAGAAAGTTCAGGCGGCAATAAGCTTCTTAACGCATTTATTGTAGTGGTTGTAATTGCTATATGGCTTGTCATATTTGGCTTGTTGATAAAGATGAATGTCGGTGGAATAGGAAGTATGCTAAGACCATTCCTTAAGAATGTTCCAGTTATCAACAGAATTCTTCCAGAGGCAACAGATGAAGAGATAGCTGAAGAGACAGGAAGCAAGTATAAGAATCTTGCTGAGGCAATAGACAGAATTAATGAACTCGAAGCAGAACTTGCACAGTATAAGGATGCAGGAACAGCTAATTCATCAACAATTGCTGATTTACAGGCAGAGATTGCCAGATTAAAAGTATTTGAAGATAACGCACAGTATTATCAGGATTTAAAGGATAAGTTCGACAGGGAAGTTGTCTATACAGATAATGCACCAGATATATCCAATTACAAATCGTGGTATGAGTCTATAGATGCAGATAATGCGGCAGAATTATATAAGCAGGTTATAAAAGATCTTGAGTATTCTCAGAAGATTAAGGACTGGGCAGAGGCATATGCTAAGATGGATGCAGCCAGTGCCGCTGCAATTCTTGAAGAGATGACAGGTGATACGAACCTTGTATCACAGATATTACAGTGTATGACATCTAAGCAGAGAGCAGCTGTACTTGCAGAGATGGATCCGGTATATGCAGCTAAGATTACAAAGATTACTCATCCATAATATTTTGGTAATCAGACATAATGTCTTATTACATATAATCATTACAAGAAAGGAGGAATACATATGGTTAGTCCAGCAGTAGTTGGAACAGGCAGCACCAATAAGGTGTCTGGAACTGCACAGACTAAGGCATCAGCTAAGAAATCGGGCGATTTCAAGTCAGTGATGGCAGCTTCTCTTGCAAATGGGGCAACTAATGGTAATATTGGCAAGACTAATATCAAAGATAACCTTATTAATGTTCAGAATACTAACACTAATAAGATATCTGCAAAGAATAATACATCAGAAGATAAGAGCAGTGTTACAGGTTCGGCTAAGAATGCTGATACATCTAGTATATCAGATGTTAATTCCAAGGCAGATAATAAAGATGTCACAGATACAGTAAAAGAAGTGTGCGAAGATATTAAAGATGCTATTAAAGAAGAATTCGATGTATCAGATGAAGACATCAAAGCGGCTATGGAGTTACTTGGGCTTACAGCACTGGATCTTCTTTCAACTGCCAAAGTAGCAGAGCTTATTGAACAGCTTACAGGAACAGATGCACTTACACTCATAACTAATGAGGATATGATGCAGAGCTTTAATAATATTATCAATGTTGTAGATGATGCTAATGCTGATATAGCAGATATGCTTGGGGTTAAGACAGAAGAAGTTGGAATTGTTCTTGAACAGAACAATATAGCACCTGTAGTTAATTCAGAAGATACAGCTAAGCAGGATAATGTTAAAGAATCAGATGCTAAGAATGCAGATGATAATATTAACCAGACAGTAGATAATCAGGAAAGCTTAAGTGAAGTTCTTGCTAAGAAGATTACAACAGAAAGTGATGGCAAGGCAAAGAATAATATGTCGGAGTCTAACGAAGCCAACAACAAAGTTACATATGCTGATGTTGCGGATAATATGATATCCAATATTACAGATACATTTGCTGACATTATAACAGAAGGCATTTCAACGGTTAAAGAAGCCGATATCGTCAATCAGGTTATAGACAGTGTAAAGCTTATGGCATCAAGAGAACTTACAAGTATGGAAGTTATGCTTAATCCAGAACATCTTGGAAGCGTGCACATTACAGTTACAGCCCGCAACGGAATTGTTTCTGCACAGATTGCAGCTCAGAATGAGCAGGTAAAGACAGCACTTGAGAACCAGATGGTTACATTAAGGGAGCAGTTTGAAAGTCAGGGACTTAAAGTTGATGCTGTGGAGATTACAGTTATGGCACATAGCTTTGAAGCAGGCCAGAATTTCGGACAGAGTGAATCTGAAAGAAAGCAGGGCGAAAGCAAGGTGCATAGAAAGCTTGATCTTTCTTCATTTGATGATGAATTAGAAGAAGATTTAGAGAGTACAGCTCCAGCACCTAAGGCAGAGGGAAGCAGTGTTGAATATCTTGCATAGAACAAAGACATGTATTAAATTACTATTTTAATTGAATAAAGAAAGGAGAACACATATGGCAGTAGATTCATCTAATGCAGTATCGCAAAGCCAGATTATCAGTTCTACATCTAAGACAACGAATACTAAGAAGTCTAACACACTTAATATGGAGAACTTCTTGAGCCTTTTAGTAGCAGAAATGCAGAATCAGGATCCGCTTGAACCAACAAGTAATTCAGATTATATGGCTCAGATGGCAACATTCTCACAGGTAGAAGCTACAACAGAGATGAATGAAAAAGTGCTTAGCCAGACAGCATCTAATCTTATTGGTAAAGCTGTTATTGTAAAGACAGATATGAGTACATCTGGCTATGCTGGTGGTGTGGTTAATGGCTGGCAGGAGATTGATGGTATAATATATCTTGGTATTAACGGCGGTCTTTATGATATTAATGATGTTGATCAGGTGATTGACAAAGATTACTATGAAAAATGGAATGCATCTAATGGTTCTAATAGTTCATCTGGAAGTACAGACAGCACAACAGGCAGTACTGATTCAACAGATGATAAAAAGGACAGCACAGATTCTACTGATAAGTCAGAAGCAGCTGGGTCAGAAGAATAGAATTCGTACAGGAAAGGGATTGAATGTACATAATGCTTTAATTTAATTGATGTAAGATGGGAGATGTCTATGAATAATATACTCAATGGCAGCGTTACTTCAATTGAAAGAATGGCAGAGGTTATCAGTAAGAGAAAGAAACAGGATGTTAATGCCACATATGATGGCCCTTCATTTACTGAAATATTAAGTCGTCAGCAGTCAATTGATGAGCTTGTCGCAGACAGAACTTCAAGTGTAGCAGGTGGACTTAAATTCACTAAACATGCAGATGCAAGACTTGAACAGAGAGAGATAAGACTAACTGATGAACAGATGATAAGGCTTGAAGAGGGAACGAAGAAAGCATTTAACAAAGGAATCAAAGAGTCTTTGGTTCTTGTTGATAATCTTGCGTTCATAGTCAATACTGATAAGAAGACAGTAATAACAGCTATTGACCAGAATTCAAGTGATGACAACATTTATACTAATATTGATGGCGCAGTAGTTATGTAACAGGACCGGTAAGGATGTTATTCATCTCTGACTGACAGATGAGATGATACGCCTCAATGTTTAATAAGAATATTAAATAACGCGGTTACGCAGTATGGAGGAATAATATTATGATGAGAGCATTGTTCTCTGGTGTGTCAGGCTTAAAATCACATCAGACAAGAATGGATGTTATAGGTAATAACATTGCAAATGTTAATACAGTAGCTTACAAATCACAGTCGATGACATTTAGTGAAGTGTTTTACCAGACAACACAGACAGCTACAGGACCTAATGCCGATACAGGTAAAGGTGGTACTAATGCTATGCAGATTGGTCTTGGCTCTTCAGTGGGTTCTATATCAACAGCAATGACAACAGAAGGTGCAACAGAGAGAACAGATAATGCAACTGATCTCGCTATTACAGGCTGTAACGCATTCTTTATTGTAAGCAGCGGTGGTAATACATATTTTACAAGAGCTGGTAACTTTACAAAGGATGAGTCAGGTGCATTGGTTACACAGTCTGGTGCAAGCGTACTTGGATGGCAGGTTGACAGCGAGACTGGTGAGATATTAAAGGATAAGGTATCACCTCTTTATCTTGAAAGTGATGCTGTTAAATATACATTACCAGAAAGAACAACAGGACTTACACTTGCTGGTAATATTAATTCAACAGAGTCTGATGATGTAACAACAACGCTTAACTTCTATGACAGCCTTGGTAGTTTATATCAGGCAACAGTAGTTCTTCATAAGGAAGGACAGACAGGTAATGATGTTACATACTCAATAACAGCATCTTCAATAACAAAGGATGGCGAAAAGACAGACCTTACACTTACAACAAGTAACACACTTGTGTTTAATTCAGTTACAGGTCTTTCTAATGAAGCTAATGCTAATATTGAATTTACAGTTGAGAGTCCAACAGCTAATGATCCACAGCTTGATAATATTGGTGCTGAAGGAACTCATATATTAACTGTTGATATGTCAGGAATTAAGATGATAGCAGATAAGTCATCAATCAAACAGACATATGGTATCAAGGATGCAACAACTGGCAATTATATTGGTGGTGGTAAGGCTGTTGGTACAATGACATCTTACGGTATTGATACAATGGGTAGAATTAATGCAAGCTATAGCAATGGTGATGTTAAGACTATTGGACAGATAGCTGTAACAGAATTCACTAACCCTGGTGGTCTTGAGAAGGTTGGAGAGAACTTATACGCTGCAACACTTAACTCAGGTGAGTTCGATGGAATAGGAAAAGATATATCAGCTACAAAGGGTAAGATCCAGTCGGGAGTATTAGAGATGTCTAATGTGGATCTTGCACAGGAATTCACTACAATGATAACAACTCAGAGAGGCTATCAGGCTAACTCAAGGATTATTACAGTATCAGATACTTTGCTTGAGGAGCTTATTAATCTTAAGAGATAATTAAGGTTATCATAACAAAGCGATTCATATTTATGGAACGCTACAGAAGAGTATTCTGCCGCGTTCCATTATTTTATTGAAAGGATAGAATGTTTCAGAATTTTATTCTATAAGTTATGCAGACAAAAGATATAAAGAAATATTTCGTTATTATTTGTCAGATTAATTAAGAAAATATGTAGAAAAATGGCAGTATTATATTGCAATAATTTGTCATTGGTGTTTTAATATATATAGTTTAATTATGGGGGTGTTGTATATATATAATATAAGTGTGCCCCAATATGAAAGAATGGATGGTGTCTTTGATGGATTTAGCTTCAATTATAGGTATTGTCTTAGGTGCGGTAATGGTTGTATTCGGTATTCTGTGGGGCAATGGTGTATCAGCTTTGCAGAATTTCGTCGATGTTCCTTCAATTATTATTACACTTGGAGGTTCTTTAGCAGGTCTTATTGCGTCGAATACTCTTAAAGATTTCCTTAATAATTTTAAAGGTGTGGGTCTTGCGTTTAAAGATCCGAAGTATGACAATGGTTCAACAATAGCCAAGATTATAGAATTGTCAAATGTAGCAAGAAAGGAAGGTCTTCTTGCACTTGAAGAGGTGGCACAGAATCTTGATGATGAATTTATGAAGAAAGGTATTCTGCTTATTGTTGATGGTACAGAACCAGAGCTTGTAAGAGGAATACTTGAAACAGAACTTATGAATATGGATGAACGACACAGAAGTGTGGCTGGGTTCTTTGAGACATGGGCAGCACTTGGTCCTGCCTGGGGTATGATTGGTACTCTTATAGGTCTTGTTAATATGTTAAAGGATTTGCAGGATTCATCAGCAATTGGACCATCGATGGCAACAGCCCTTCTTACAACACTTTATGGTTCGTTGATAGCTAACTGGTTCTGTACACCAATTGCTAATAAATTAAAAGAGCAGAATTCTATAGAATATCAGCTCAAAGAAATAGTTATTGAGGGTCTGCTTTCTATTCAGGCAGGTGAGAACCCACGAGTAATTGAAGAAAAGCTTAAGTCATTCCTTGCACCAGCATCAAGAAATGCATTGTCTACCGAAGAAGGAGGAGGTGAAGCTTAATGGCTAAGAGGAAACCTCAGGACCAGCCAGCCGGATCTCCAGCGTGGATGTCGACTTTCAGTGATTTGATGAATTTGTTATTATGTTTCTTCGTTTTACTGTTCTCGATGTCATCAGTAGATGCAGAAAAGTTTGAAAAGGTTGCGGCTTCCCTGTCAGCGAGCTTTAGTATATTTCCATCAGGAGGTTCAGCATTATCTGATGAGGGTATTCTTGTGGGAAGTGGAGCAACACAGCTTAATGATCTTAGTTCATATTATAATAATATGGGTCTTAATACAGACGGTGAATTTACCGAAGAGGTAAAGACAGCTAAGGAACAGATGAATAAAGAAGGACTTAAAGAGTCTGAAAGTATGGCAGATGAAATAGAATCGGCTCTTAAAGCTGCTAATGTTGATAATCAGGTTGAGATAACAGCTACTAATAAATATGTAATGCTTAATATGAATGGTGGTATATTGTTTAATTCAGGTGAAGCTGATCTGACACCTGAAGCGGTGAGTCTGTTAGATTCAGTGGCTGGAGCAATATACCAGTATAATGACAATTATATAACAATAGAGGGACATACAGATAGTAATCCGATTAATACTGCCAAGTTCCCAGATAATATGATGCTTTCTGTGCATAGAGCACATAGCGTATATAATTATCTTGTTAATAATAAAGGCTTTGATGCCAAGACTATGACATCTTCAGGTCGTGGAGAGAATGTTCCGATAGCTGATAATACAACGGCAGAGGGACGTGCCCAGAACCGTAGGGTTGAGATAAAGATATATAATAATCTTAACAGTGATATACAGTAGATTTTCATTAAAGTATTTTGCTATAGACATAATCAGCATATATTAGATACATATCAGGAGGAAAGTTTATGAAGAAAAGTATGTTAAATGTTATAACACTTGCACTAGTTCTTGTGAATCTTGTGCTTACTGTTATACTTACATTTTCACTTGTATCAACTAACAACAAGACTAATAAGCTTGTGACTAAGGTTTCGGAGATTATTGACCTGGATGTTGCAGGTGTTGATAACAGCAGTAAGTCAACATCAGCTGGCACAAGCATAGAAGATGTAGCTTATGTAGATGTAAGCAATAATGGTTCTAATGATATTATGATATCTTACACAGATGGTGGTAAGACACATTATGCAATTGTTAATGTAACTCTTGGACTTAACACTAAGGCTAAGGATTATGCATCTAAGAGCACAACTATTAACAATGGTATGAAAGTAATTGTAAACGCAGTCCAGACAGAGGCTATGAAATATACATATAGTACAATAGCAGCAAGCAAGACAACAGTGGAATCTAATCTTTTAGCAACACTTCAAGATACATTCCAGACTGAGTGTATAACATCTGTTATTGTATCAGTAGTAGTCCAGTAATATAGGGGAATGTGTTTAATGTTAAAGATTAATTATGAATACAAGGAGGTGAGGAAGACATGGGAGAGGTCTTATCGCAAAGCGAGATAGATGATCTTCTAAAGGCGTTAAGCAGTGGTGAACTTGATGTTGATGAGATGAAGAATGGCGAAGAGAAACAGGTAAAGAACTATGACTTTGCAAGGCCATCTAAGTTCTCAAAGGAACATTTAAGAACATTGGAGATTATATTCGAGCATTTTGGAAGACTTCTGGCAACCAATCTTCCAGCCTATTTAAGAAAAGCAGTCAGTGTTGACGTAGTCAATTCGGAAGTAGTAATCTATTCAGAATTCTCAAATGCCTTGTCAAATCCAGTTCTGCTTGGAGTAGTAAGTATGGCTCCGCTATCAGGTAATATGGTTATGGAGATTGCTTCTAATCTGGGATTTGCATTTGTAGACAGATTGTTAGGTGGAGCAGGAGCAGCTCTTGATAAAGAAAGAGAATTCTCTGAGATTGAGCTTTCGATAATAGAAAGAATATTCTCAATATGCGTTAATCTTTTAAGAGAGCCTTGGGAAAATGTTATTAAAGTAACTCCGCGATTGGAAAGAATAGAGACAAATTCTCAGTTTGCACAGATAATATCACCAACTGAAACAATAGCAATTATAACTATTAATCTCAAGATAGGTGATGTTGAAGGTCTTGTTAATGTATGTCTTCCATTTACATTATTAGAGCCAGTTATGGACAAGCTTAATACGAAGTTCTGGTTTGCTAATATGCAGGAAAAAGATCCTAAGCTTTATGGAGATGTTATTGAATCGACAATCAGCAGGACTAAAGTACCTGTTAAGACATTGCTTGGTGAATCCAAGATTAATGTATCTGATTTCATTAACCTTCAGGTGGGTGACATTATTAAAATTGATAAAAAAGTTGATCAGGAACTCGATGTTTATGTTGGCAACATCAAGAAGTTTAAAGCATTACCTGGTTACTTTGAAGATAAATACGCAGTTAGAATAACGGACGTAATTAGAGAGGAGAGTGAGTAAAAGATGGATGGTATGTTATCACAGGATGAAATCAATGCATTATTGAATGGAATGTCTGCTGATGATAGTGCTGACAATGAAACATCGGAGACACCACAGGAAAGTAATGAGTCTGCAAGTGATAATACTCCGAACACCGATAAACCAGAGGCCCTTTCTGATACTGAGAAAGATGCAGTTGGCGAGATATCTAATATAAGTATGGGTACAGCAGCGACAACACTTAGTTCACTGCTTAACCAGAAGGTTAATATAACGACTCCTAGGGTTGAGGTAGCAGATTGGGATAAGCTTTCTAGAAAGTATGACAGACCTTGTGTTATGCTTCAGATTAGATATAAGGAAGGTATAGATGGCAATAATGTACTTATTCTTAAGGAGAGAGATGTTAAGATAATTACTGACCTTATGATGGGAGGCACAGGAAATGTAGATGATGGAGAAGAACTTACAGATCTGCATCTTAGTGCAATAGGTGAGGCTATGAACCAGATGATGGGTTCAGCAGCTACCTCTCTTTCATCAATGTTTAACAGGAAGATAGATATAAGTCCTCCAATTGCTAATATTGTTGAAACATATAATGAGATGGATGAAACACTTCCACAGTTTTTAAATGACAATTTTGTAATTGTTGCATTTAAGATGCAGATAGGGGATTTAATTGATAGTGAGATTATGCAGTTATATCCTGTTGATTTTGCTAAAGAACTTTTAACAATGTTCTCAATTGATCAGGAAGCACAGTCAGATAACAGTTCAGCAAGCACAGAACCAACACCAGTTGAACAGACGGCAGCACCGCAGCCACAGGCAGCTACAGCACCACAGGCAGCTACAGCACCACAGGCAGCTACAGCACCACAGCAGCCAATGCCAGATATGTCACAGCAGGGTATGATGCAGCAGGGTATGATGCAGCAGGGAATGCCTTACGGATATGGAATGCCAATGCAAGGTATGCCTTATGGATACGGAATGCCAATGCAGCAGGCACCTGTGAAGGATGTTAATGTTTCACCGGCATCATTTCAGCCATTTCAGGCTGATGTTAATCCACTTGTTCAGCAGGAGAACATCGATTTGATTATGGATGTGCCTCTTGAAGTAACAGTTGAACTTGGAAGAGTATCAAAGTCAATTAAAGACATTCTTGATTTCGCACCGGGAACAATCGTTGAACTTAACAAGATTGCAGGAGAAGCAGTTGATGTATTAGTTAATGGCAAATATGTTGCCAAAGGTGAAGTTGTTGTAATCGAAGAGAACTTCGGTGTAAGAATTACAGAAATTATCAAGTAATAATTTATTGTTTTTTAATAAAAAGATATATCAAAATTGGACTTGATGATGTATAATACTTACGGATTTTTATTTAGTGAATAATTTATATTTTAGTTAAGATAGGAGATTCATATGGCTAAGAATATTTTAATTTGTGATGATGCAGCATTTATGAGAATGATGATTAAGGATATACTCACAAAGAATGGTTACAATATCGCAGGAGAGGCTGAGAATGGTGCTAAGGCTGTTGAGAAATATGCAGAATTAAAGCCAGACCTCGTACTTATGGATATTACAATGCCTGAGATGGACGGAATTGAAGCACTTAAGAAGATTAAAGAAACAGATCCTAACGCAGCTGTAATTATGTGTTCAGCTATGGGTCAGCAGGCAATGGTAATTGAATCAATTCAGTCAGGAGCTAAGGATTTTATCGTAAAGCCATTCCAGGCAGATAGAGTATTAGAGGCTGTTCAGAAAGTTGTTGGATAATGACAGTTGCACTTATGAGCAGCAGGCTTGAAGCATTTGCACAGCTTTTTACTCTTCTTATTGTATTTATATTTGTATTGGCAGCTACATATTTTGCAACCCGTTTTGTTGGTAATTACCAGAAGAATAAGCTTTCCGGAAGTAATATACAGATATTAGAGACTATGCGTATATCTAATACAAAGTATATTCAGGTTATTAAGGTTGGCGGGAAGTGTTTTGCAATAGCTGTTACTAAAGATAATGTGAGTTTTCTTTGTGAATTAAATGAAGATGAGCTTATATATAATTCTTCTAGTGATACAGGTACAATTAATAAGGAGAGTTTTAAGGCTGTTTTGGAGAAATTTAAAAAGGACAAGCCAGAAGGTTAGGCGGGTTTATTGTATGTTACATTGGTTGAGAAAGCATAAAAAGTCATGCATAAGAGGATTTGCAGCAGTCAGTGCAGTATTTGGTGTGATGTGTGGCGTTACAGCTAAGGTTCTTGCTGCGGAAGGTGATGACAATCTTATAAGCATAGGCATATCGGCAGGTGATGGCAGTGATATGGCAAGCGTTTTACAGATGTTGATTGTATTGACAGTAATATCGTTAGCACCATCAATACTTATTATGCTTACTTCATTTACCAGAATTGTTATAGTGTTGCATTTTACAAGAGCAGCTATAGGTACACAGACTGTTCCACCTAATCAGATAATTATAGGATTATCATTGTTTTTGACGGTGTTTGTTATGGCACCAACATTTACAGAGATATATGATAATGCCATAACGCCGCTATCTAATAATGAGATGACGGCAGAGGAGGCATTTGATGAAGGTATTAAGCCGCTTAGAACATTTATGTTAAAGCAGACTTCTACCAAGGATCTGGATACATTCCTTAAAATTGCAGGATATGAAGAAGGTTCAGTCAAATCAGAAGATGATATAACATTAAGGGTTTTAATTCCATCATTTATAATAAGTGAATTGAGAATTGCATTTATTATTGGTTTCCTTATATATCTTCCATTTATTGTTATTGATATGGTAGTATCTTCAACGCTTATGTCAATGGGTATGATGATGCTCCCACCAACAACAATATCTACACCGTTTAAGATACTTCTGTTTGTTATGGCAGATGGATGGAACTTGATTATTGGTAATTTAATGATGACATTCAAATAATAAAGGTGGGACTGATATATGGATACTGGTACAGTTATTAATATTGCAAGGCAGACAGTATGGATTATAGTAAAAACAGCTGTTCCTGTACTTCTTGTTTCAATGATTGTTGGTTTGGTTATAAGTCTTTTTCAGACACTTACATCTATTCAGGAGCAGACTTTGACATTTGTGCCGAAGCTTATTGCAATTCTTTTAACATTAATGCTTTTGGGGGCATGGATGTTAAATCAGATTACAGGATTTATGGGGAATTTGTGGAATTTCTCACAGTATATTTAATTAAAGGATTAAGATATAATGATTAATTATGAGGTTGCGCTTGGACAATTTGAGCTATTTGTTTTAATATTAATTCGATTAGCTTCATTTGTTTATGCCGCACCTTTTTTTAATACTGCCAATGTTCCACGAAAGTTTAAAGTTGGTTTTGCAATTGCACTTAGTGTGATTGTTTATTCTATTCATCCGGATATGTCTGTAGAATATGATAATATGATCGATTACTGTATAATTGCACTGCAAGAAGTAATAGTAGGAGTAATACTTGGTGTGGCGAGTTTTTTTTGTGTTCAGATTATACAGTTCTCAGGTAAGATAATTGATATGGATATAGGTATATCTATGGCACAGTTATATGACCCTACAACAAGAATGCAGGTGGGTATTATGGGCAACTTCTATTACTATATGCTAATGCTTTTGCTTATAATATCAGGTATGCACAGATTTCTTATAGAAGCTATCGTTGAGACATATAATGTTATACCTATAGGTGGAGTCAAATTCAGTGGTGCGATATATTCGACTGTTATACAGTTTATGACAGATTATTTTGTTATAGGTTTCAGAATAGCACTGCCGGTGTTTGCCACAACACTTCTTCTTAACTGTATTCTTGCTATACTTGCAAGGATAGCACCACAGATGAATATGTTCGTTGTTGGTATGCAGCTTAAGATATTTGTTGGAATATTTGTAATTCTTTTTACAATAGGTATGCTTCCAGCTGTTTCTAATTTTATACTGGAAGAAATTCAAAGCATATTTACAGCATTGGTAAGGGGTATGAGCTGATATGGAGAATGAACTTATATTAAGGCTGAACCTTCAGTTTTTTGCTAAAGATGGTCCCGGAGGGGAAAAGACAGAGCCGGCTACAAGTAAGAAGCTTAATGATGTAAGAAAAGAAGGACAGGTAGCTAAAAGTAAAGAGATAATAACAGCCATTTCTTTGATGTCATTGTTTATTATCTTAAAGATTTATGTGGGAAGACTTGGCACTGGATTTATAGATGTATTTAAGAATATGTATGGGGCTATAGCAGTAATTGGCAATGACAGCGGTGATGGCTTATCTACTGGCTGGGCAGTAGTAACATTAAGACAGCTTGCAACAGAGGTTATTACGCTTGCAATTCCAATACTTCTTGTAGCTGTGATAATAACGATACTTGGTAATGCATTACAGCAGAAGTGGATGATAACAGCAAAGCCTATGCAGCCCAAATTAAGCAAGATTAGTCCGTTGAGTGGCTTTAAGAGAATGTTCTCTGTAAGACAGTTATTAGAGCTGCTAAAATCAATAGTGATGATTACAATTATAATTGCTGTTGTATATTCAACGATAAAAGATAAAATGAATGTTCTTCTTACATTCTATGATATTAGTCTTAATACAGCACTTTCAACAGTAGGAGATATAATTATAGGTCTTGGCATTAAGATAAGTGCGATATTTCTGATAGTCGGATTTGCTGACCTTGTGTATCAGAGACACAAGTTTAAGAATGATAATATGATGACTAAGCAGGAAGTTAAAGATGAATATAAGAATTCCGAGGGTGATCCTCAGGTTAAGGGACAGATCAGAAAGCGTATGCAGGAAGTATCAAGAAGAAGAATGATGCAGCAGCTTCCAGAGGCGGATGTAGTTATTACTAACCCAACACATTTTGCAGTCGCCCTTAAATACGAACCTAATGAGGGCAGGGCACCAGTAGTAATTGCCAAGGGTGCTGATTATCTTGCATTTCAGATAAAGGATAAAGCTAAGGAATATAATATTGCTATTGTGGAGAATAAACCACTAGCGAGAATTCTATATCATAATATAGATGTTGGTATGGAGATACCACCAGAATTATATCAGGCAGTTGCAGAAATTCTTGCCGCAGTTATGAAAACAAATAATAGATTATAATATAAATATGTGTTATTATTAATATTACAATATTGTGATATTAAGATATGAAAAGATATGGGAAGGAGAAATAAAGTGAAGCTAAAGAGAAATGACTTATTCATTGGAATATATATTCTTTCAGCAGTATTATTCTTTATTATTTCAATTCCTTCATGGTTACTTGATATTTTGCTTGCATTTAATATAATGGTGGCTTTAGTTATATTATTTAACTCATTGTTTGCTAAAGAAGTATTGGATATGGCATCATTCCCAACAATGCTCTTATTTACAACAATTTTTAGAATTTCTCTTAACGTATCATCAACTAAGATGATATTAAGAGATGGTTATGCAGGTCACGTGGTTTCTGTGTTTGGACAATTCGTAGGTGGTGGTAATCTTGTAATTGGTACCATCATATTCATAGTATTGATTATTGTACAGTTTATAGTTATCAATAAAGGTTCTGAGAGAGTATCAGAAGTAACAGCAAGATTTACTCTTGATGCTATGGCTGGTAAGCAGATGGCTATTGATTCAGATCTTAATACAGGTGCTATTACTGATAAGGAAGCGGCAGAGAGAAGAAAGAAGTTACAGCAGGAGAACAGCTTCTTTGGTTCTATGGATGGTGCTACCAAGTATGTTAAGGGAGATGCAACAGCAGGTCTTATTATCACAGCAATCAACCTTGTTGGTGGTATTGCAATGGGTATGCTCTATAATGGAATGTCCATTAATGATGCACTTTCTACATATTCAATCCTTACAATTGGTGATGGTCTTTGCTCACAGATACCTTCACTTCTTATATCTTTGTCAACAGGTATATTAGTTACTAAGGCATCAAGCGAGGGTGAACTTGGTGACGAGATGGTTGGACAATTGTTCTCAATGGACAGGGTCCTTATTATGGTAGGTGCAGCGCTTATATTATTAGGTGTAGGAACACCACTTCCATTTTACATATTCGTGCCACTTGGTGTAGCTCTTATTATCTATGGAAGAAAGTTAAAGGATAAGACAGGCGAGGCAACTATCGAGGAGATGGCAGAGGCAGAAGAAAATGAGGCTCAGGAAATCAGAAAGCCGGAAAATGTTGTTTCTTTGCTTAATGTAGACCCAATCGAATTAGAGTTTGGTTATGGTATTATACCTTTAGCCGATGTTAATCAGGGGGGCGATCTTCTTGACCGAGTTGTAATGATCAGACGACAGATAGCGCTTGAACTTGGTGCGGTAGTACCAATTATCAGATTAAGAGATAATATACAGCTTAATCCTAACCAGTATGTAATTAAGATTAAAGGCATACAGGTAAGTGAGGGCGAGATACTTTTTGACCATTATATGGCGATGAACCCGGGTTATGTAGAAGAAGAGATAACAGGTATTCCAACATTTGAACCATCTTTCCATCTTCCAGCCATATGGATTACTGAAAGCCAGAGAGAAAGAGCAGAATCTATGGGATATACTGTTGTTGACCCACCATCAATAATGGCTACACATCTTACTGAAGTAATAAGACAGCATATTGCAGAACTTCTTACAAGACAGGATGTTCAGAATCTTATTAACAATATTAAAGATAATAACCAGGCACTTATTGATGAGCTTGTGCCTAAGCTTATCGGTATTGGTGAGATACAGAAGGTGTTACAGAACCTTTTATCAGAAGGCATATCAATCAGGGATCTTGTAACTATATTTGAAACACTTGCTGATCACGCGGCAGTCACAAGAGATACAGATATATTAACTGAATATGTAAGACAGAGCCTTAAGCGTGCTATTTCTGGCAAGTATTTTTCACCTAACGAGGTTACTAATGTTATTACTCTTGACCCTAAGGTTGAACAGGAGATTATGGCGGCTGTTAAGAATACAGAACAGGGAGCTTATCTGTCACTTGACCCTGCCCGTACTAAAGCTATTATGGATTCTTTAGGTGAAGAATTAAAGAAGCTTGAAGATATGGGAAAGAATCCGATTGTTATAACTTCGCCTATAGTCAGATTGTATTTTAAGAAGTTAGCATCTGATTACTATAAAGATATAATTGTGATTTCATATAATGAAGTGGAATCAAATGTTGAATTACAGTCAGTTGGGATGGTGACAGCATAATGATAGTTAAGAAATTTCAAGCGCCTACAGAAAGAGAGGCAATAATAAAAGCTCAGGAAGAATTAGGAAGCACAGCAGTTGTGCTTAATGTTAAGACAATTAAGCAGAGAGGCTTTGCAAAGCTTTTTAAGAAAGATGCTGTAGAAGTTACGGCAGCTCTTGAGGAAAAAGATTTTGTTGATGGAATTAACAAGTCAAGACCATCATTTGATAATACAATGAATAAAGAACAGATGATTAACAGAAGTATGGTTTCAACAGGAAGCCTTCCATCAATTAATCTTGTGGCTGATGATTCAGTTAATCTGTCGTCATCTTCGACGGCTTCTGCTATAGAGCAGAAGCTTGATTCGCTGCATGATCTTTTACAGAACCAGAGTTTGAATAAGCCGTCTGATATGCAGGGAACTGTGTCTAATCCTTATTCAGGGGTGGCAGGCAGCGTAAGAAGTCTGTATAATGATGATACAGATATTAAGCATACATCATCTGATAATACTGAAAGACAGCAGGTTAAGCAGAGAGAAAATGCTAACTACAAATCATTACAGTTAATCTATAAGAAGCTTATTGATAATGAAGTTGACAGCAGATATGCAGATGAAATTATTGGTGAGATTGAGAACTCATTAAAGAAAGAGTCTAACATAGACAGTATTCTTTCTGCTGTATACCAGAAGATTATATTAAAGCTTGGAAAGCCTAGGGCTATTACATTATCAGATAAGGCGAAGGTCGTATTCTTCATAGGGCCTACAGGAGTAGGAAAGACTACTACAATTGCCAAGATAGCTTCAAGCTTTAAGTTAGAGCATGAGGCAAAAGTTGCATTTATTACAGCAGATACATATAGAATAGCGGCTGTAGAGCAGCTTAATACATATGCTTCTATTATAGATTGTCCTGTAAGTGTTGTGTATTCTGTTGAGGATATGGATAAGAGCCTTACAGATTATAAGGATTATGACTTAATACTTATTGATACAGCAGGACGTTCGCATAAAGCAGACGACCAGATGGATGAATTAAAGTCATTTATAGAGCAGGTTGTCCAAAGAAAAGATGAGTTTGATTTTGAAAGCTATCTTACATTAAGTGTAACAACTAAATATAAAGATCTTAAGAGTATAGCGGACAAATATGATGATGTAGACTGGTCAATTATTTTTACTAAATTAGATGAAACTTGTTCACTTGGCAACATCCTTAATATGAGAATGTTGACAGACAGACCACTGGCTTATACGACATCAGGACAGAATGTTCCTAATGACATTGAAGTAATCAATGAGCAGTGGATTGCCAAACAGCTTTTAGGAGGCGGCGAATGATGATGGATCAGGCAGAAAATCTGCGTAATATAATTAGACAACAAAATCAGAACAGCATTACCAATGCCAGAGTTATCGCTGTAACAAGCGGAAAGGGAGGTGTTGGCAAGTCTAATCTTTCGGTCAATCTTGCACTTGAATTTACAAGGATGGGCAAGAAAGTAATAATACTTGATGCAGATTTTGGTCTGGCTAATGTTGAAGTTATGTTCGGTGTTATACCAGAATATAACTTAAGCGACCTTATGTTTAAGGGCAAGGAGATTAAAGATATTATAACAGAAGGACCAGAGGGAGTTGGATTTATTTCTGGAGGCTCTGGGATAGCTAATCTTGTTAATCTTGACCAGGAACAGATTAAAAGACTGGTTAATAAGCTGTCGGACCTTGAGGCACTGGCAGATATAATAATAATAGATACAGGAGCTGGAATATCACCTAGTGTTATGGAATTCCTGTTATCAAGTCCTGAGACAATTATAGTTACTACACCTGAACCGACATCTGTAACCGATTCATATGCACTTCTTAAAGCACTCAGTATGAATGAGAATTACAAGAGCGAAGAGTGTACAATAAGAATGGTAGCTAACAGAGTTGATTCAGAGAGTGAAGGAAAGAATCTTTATGACAAGCTTAATGCAGTTGTAACACAGTTCCTAGGGATTAATATGGAATATCTTGGAAGTGTTCCGCAGGATTCAACTGTAAGGAAGGCAGTTATGAAGCAGAAGCCTGTTACAATAGTATACCCTAATTCTTTTGCAGCCAGGCATTTTAGGTATATAGCCGAGGAATTGTTAGGAAATGAAGGGGATGCTCCAATGCATAAAAAGGGAATTAGAAGTTATTTTAAAAATGTATTTTCACGCAAGATGTAATTACCTTGTAAAGTGATAATCTATGTGTATGGAGGTGTCAGTAATGTTCAAACCACTTGTGATAGGAAGCAGAATGGAATTAGTGCCAAAGAAGTCACTAAGAAATAAAGAAGAAAGAATAGTATATGCAAGCCAGATATTAGATTTTAATGATGACAGCATTGTGTGTGCTATGCCAATATATGAAGGACGTATTGTGCCACTTGAGGCAGGGAAAAGATTTGATGCATATTTCTATGTAGGAACTAAGATATTCAGAGCTGACTGCACTGCAATTGACAGAGGCAGGGATAACAATATCCATACAGTTACGATACAGTTAGATTCAGAACTTCTTAAGTTCCAGAGAAGAGAATATTTCAGACTCAGCTGTGTTCTTCCGGTGAGTGTGAAAAAGGTTATAACGTTTAATGTAAAAGCAGATGAAGAAGCTGTCACAAATACAAAGTCAGAAGAAAAGGCTGTATGCAAAGAACAGGAGGATATAGATAACTGCAAGATTGTTGATATAAGCGGTGGTGGAATAAGACTTCAGTCAAAGAAGAAATATCAGAAGGATGATTATATGATGTTAGATTTTGACTTAGATATTGATGGTTCAATATCCCATAAAAGCATTATTGGCAAGGTTGTAGAATCAAGAGCTAATGATAATGATGGAACAATATTTGCTAATAGACTTCAATTTGTCGATATTGACAGACTCGACAGAGAGGAGATTATTAAATATATATTTGGACAGCAAAGAAATATCTTAAAAAAGGAGTTGAGTAGTAATGGCTAAAAAAATATTGGTTATAGATGACTCTGCACTTATGAGAAGGGTGATATCTGATATAATCAACGAAAGCAATGAATACGAAGTTGCGGCTATTGCCAAGGATGGACTTGAGGGATTAGATATGATTGTTTCTAATCCTTACGAATACAGTGCAGTCATTCTTGATATCAATATGCCAAAGCTAAATGGATTGGAACTCCTGCAAAGATTACAGAAGGATCATATTGAACAGACTGTAATTGTAGTAAGTACTGTTGCCAGGGAAGGTGCTAAAGAGACTATTCAGGCTCTTGAATATGGAGCATTTGATTTTGTCACTAAGCCTGAGAATTATCTTGAAACTAAGAGCGTTGAATTCAAGAATAGAATATTCGAGATGCTCAATGTTGCAACTAATTCCAAGGCATCTATAAGACGTACATCAATGTCAAAGACAACAGCTCCGGTAAAGAAAGACTTAAAGAGCGGCAGAACTTTAACATCGGTCACAGCCCGTACAGAAAGAACAAGAAGTACAGGTATTACTCCAGCACCAGTAAGAACAGTTGTACATGCACCAGCCAAGAAGGTTGATGGAAGTATGTTTACAAGTGTTAAGACTGGAAAGAAGAAGATTGTCGCACTTGCTTGTTCAACAGGAGGCCCTAAATCATTGCAGCAGGTTATACCTATGCTTCCGGCAAAGCTTGATGCAGGGGTAGTTCTTGTTCAGCATATGCCGGCAGGTTTTACAGCGTCACTTGCAGCAAGACTTAACGAGATGAGTGATATTAATGTTAAGGAAGCCGCAGATGGTGATGTAATAAAGAAAGGCTGGGTATATATAGCACCAGGTGGTAAGCACATACGAATTGAGAAGAAAGGAACTGACTCAGTTATAAAGTTAAGCACAGAACCACCAATAGAAGGCTTAAGACCGTGTGCTAATGTGATGTATGAATCACTTACATCAAGTAATTATGATGAGATTACATGTGTAGTCCTTACGGGTATGGGAGCAGATGGTACGAATGGTATTAAGGCTCTTAACAAGAATCATAAGAACATATATGTTATAGCTCAGGATGAAGAGACCAGTGTAGTATATGGAATGCCAAAGGCAATAGCTGGCACGGGACTGGTCAATGAAGTAGTTCCATTAAACCGTGTAGCTGAAGCAATTACAAAAAACGTGGGGGTGTCTTAAAATGGATGTTAGCCAGTATTTAGAGATTTTTATTGATGAATCAAATGAACATTTACAGTCTCTTAGTGATCAGTTATTAATTCTTGAGAAAGAACCAGAGAATAGTGATACTATTAATGAAATATTCAGAGCAGCACATTCTTTAAAAGGTATGGCTGGTACTATGGGATATAAGAGAATGCAGAATCTTACACACGATATGGAAAATGTATTCTCAGAAGTACGTAATGGTAATATTAAAGTTACATCAGAGATGTGTGATGTATTGTTCAAGTGCCTTGATGCACTTGAGAGTTATGTTTCCAATATCCAGAATACACAGGATGAAGGAACCGATGATAATGAACCTATAATAAAAGCACTTAATTCATTCATTGGCGGTAATGAAGTAGAGGAGAAGAAAGAAGCTTCAGCCAGCCAGCCAGCAGAAGAAGCAGCACAGGGAACAACATCTGAGCTTGTTTTTGCAGACTTTGAGATGAATGCAGTTAATGAAGCATTAAAGAAGGGTCTTGGAGTATATGAGATAGTAGTAACAGTTGATGAGAATTGTATACTTAAGGCAGCAAGGGCATTTCTTGTATTTAAGAATCTTGAAGGACATTGCGATGTTATCAAATCAGAGCCATCAACACAGGATATAGAAGATGAGAAGTTTGAGAAAGATTTCACAATAGTTGTTGTATCTCACGAAAGCCTTGATGAAGTAATATCTATTATTAAGAGTGTATCAGAGATTAAGACAGCAGAAGGAAAGGCAATAACAGTTCCATTTCAAGAAGTTAATGATGCACCAGCAGAAGAAGAGAAGAAGGAAGAAGTTAAGAAACAGCCAGCTGTTACAGAGCCAGCCAAGAAGGAAGAAGCTAAGAAGACAGCGGCTGCATCGCCAGCTAAGAAGGCGGCAACAGCTAATAACAAGGCTGTAAGTCATACAGTACGAGTTGATATAGATAAGCTTGATGTCCTTATGAACCTTGTCAGCGAGCTTATTATTGCTAAGAATGGTCTTGTATCAGCAAGTATTTCTTCAGACGAAGCAGCAACAACTAATAATCAGAAGTTTACAGAACAGATTGAATACCTTGAAAGAGTAACAACTAACCTTCACGAATCAGTTATGAAGGTACGAATGATGCCTATTGAAGGTGTAATCAGTAAGTTCCCTCGTATGATCAGAGATCTTAATAAGAAGCTCAATAAGAAAATGGAGCTTTATATCACTGGTGAAGAGACAGAGCTTGATAGAACTGTCCTTGATGAAATTGGTGATCCTATTATGCACCTTTTAAGAAATTCTGCTGACCATGGACTTGAAAGTGCTGAGGTAAGAGCAGAAAGAGGTAAGCCGGAAGTTGGTTCTATTTACCTTAATGCATTCCAGGAAGGTAATAATGTTGTTATCGAAGTATCTGATGATGGTAATGGTATAGATATAGAGAGAGTTAAGGCAAAGGCTGTCGAGAAGGGGACAGTTACTCAGGAACAGGCTGATGCTATGACAGAGAAAGAAGCAATTGACCTCTTATTCAGACCAAGCTTTTCAACATCAGAGAAGATTACAGATGTATCAGGTCGAGGTGTTGGTCTTGATGTTGTTAAGTCTAAGATTGAAGCACTTGGTGGAGATGTAGAAGTTAAGACAAAGTATGGCGAAGGAAGTACATTCAGTATCAGACTTCCACTTACACTTGCTATTATTCAAGCTCTTATGGTTAAGCTTGGAGATGAGAAATATGCTATATCACTTGGTGCTATTGAAACAATTGAAGATGTTCCAGTAACTGATATCAAGTATATACATGCTAAAGAGGTAATCAACTTAAGAGGAAGCGTAATACCTCTTATAAGATTAAGAGATATTCTTGATGTTCCGGGTGAACAGGAAGAGTCAGATACAATTACAGTTGTAATTGTAAGAAAGGGTGACAAGCTCGCAGGTCTTGTTGTTGATAGTCTTATTGGTCAGATGGAAATCGTAATTAAGTCACTTGGCAAGTATATTAATATTAATAGAATGATAAGTGGAGCAACTATTCTTGGTGATGGTTCAGTAGCTTTAATTATCGATGCGAACACATTAGTATAGGAGGTGGCATTAGTTATGGAGAATGTTAATGCAATAGAAGAAAAGAAAGAAGAAGTTTCAACAACTGTACAGTATATAGTAGTTAAGATTGGTAATGAGCAGTATGGTATCAATATCAAATATATTGATAACATTGTAAGAAAGCAGGATATTACAAGAGTACCTAAGACTCAGCATTATTATAAGGGAGTAATCAATTTAAGAGGTGAGATTATCCCGGTAATGAGTGTAAGATTAAAGCTTGGCTTAGAGGATGATGTATACACAGATAAGACAAGATATATAATTGTCAAGGTTGAAGGTGCTACAATTGGTATTATTGTTGACGAGGTTAGAGAAGTTGTTACACTTAATAGTGATGACACAGAAAGTGTTAACCGTTCAGCAGGTGATGAAGTTACTAATAATTATATAAGTGCAATCGGAAAGCATGGCGGAGAGCTTATTTCATTGTTAGACATAGTCAGCCTTATTGTAGAGAATAAATAAAATATAAATGTTAGGAATTGAGGTTTAATATGTCAGACGTAGATTTAGAACAGCTCAATGATATGCAGTTAGATGTATTAAAGGAAATCGGTAACATAGGTGCAGGCAATGCTACAACAGCATTGTCTACAATGCTTAACGTAAAGATGGATATGTCTGTACCTAATGTTGCTTTAATACAGTTCAAGGATATATCAACAATTATAGGAAGTGAAGATCAGACTGTTGTTGGAATTCTTTTGGGATTAGAGGGCGATATCGATGGTATGATGTTATTCATATTTGATACTAAGTCGGCACATCACCTTGTTAACAGCCTTATGTTACAGAATGATGATGTTGTTGATGAGAGTGCAGATTTTACTGATATGGAAATGTCGGCATTGAATGAAATTGGTAATATAGCATCAGGTTCATATCTTACTGCTATATCATCACTTACAAAGCTTAATATTATAGCGACTGTTCCGCAGATGACTATAGATATGATTGGAGCACTTTTAAGTGTTCCGGCATCAGAATTTGGTAAGTATGGTGATAAGTTATTATTAATTCAGACACAGTTTGGCGAATTAGATTTTGTTAAAGGATATTTTCTTCTTATTCCAGAACTTGAATCATACGATAAGATTCTTCGTTCATTAGGAGTTATTAGCTGATAATATTCTTGGGATGAGAGTAACATTATGAATTTAGATGAGATGATAAAAGTGGGTATGGCAGATTTAAAAGTAGGTAAGTCACCAGATGTTTTAACAACTCTGGGACTTGGCTCTTGTGTAGGAGTTGCTATATATGATCCAGTTACTAAGATTAGTGGACTTCTGCACTGTATGCTGCCAGACAGTACACAGTTTAGAAATAATTCTAATAAAGCAAAATATGCAGACAGTGGAATAGATGAGCTTGTAGCCCAGATGCTAAAGTTAGGAGCAAGCAAAGTAAGGCTTGTTGCCAAGATAGCTGGAGGTGCTCAGATGTTTGCGATGAATACTAACAACGACACATTAAGAGTGGGTGAACGTAATGTGGCGGCTGTTAAGATGAAGTTATCTGAATTAAATATACGTTTATTATCAGAAGATTGCGGATTGAATTATGGACGTACAGTTGAATTTTATTCAGAGACGGGAGAATATGTAATAAAATCAGTTGGTAAGCCAAGAAAGGTTATATAAGCTTATGAAAAGATTTAGAAATGTTTCTGCTATAGTAACATTGCTTGCTGGATTTATTACTGCTGTTGTTATGATAATCAACAGGTATAGTCTTGTTTCATTCCTGTGGATTCTTATAGGGGTAATGGTGTGTTTTTATGCTGTGAGCAGAATTATATGTTTTATAGTAGACAGAAAGATTACCAAAGCAGAAGAACAGGAAGAAGCTGAAAGACTAGAGAAGGAAAAAGAGAGGCTTGAGGCCGAAGAAAAAGAGGCCACGGAAGGCAAAAATGATGAATCTGACGCTATGAATGGTAATCAGAGAGCTAACAGATAGTATACATTATTATTAAGTACGGGGGCATTCTTTGTATGGATGAAGCGGGAAGAAACAGGCTATGGGAAAAGTATATTGCAAGTCACGACAGCGAAATCCGTGAACAGCTCATAGTTGAATATGCACAGCTGGTTAAGCTTGTTGCAGGAAGAATGAATATGTATCTTGGCTATAATGTTGAATATGACGACCTTGTAGGATATGGTGTATTTGGTCTGATTGATGCGATAGACAAGTTCGATAGCGGTAAGAATGTCAAGTTTGAGACATATGCCAGTTTAAGGATAAGAGGTGCGATTCTCGATCAGATTCGTAAAATGGATTGGATTCCAAGGTCCTTAAGGCAGAAACAGAAGAAAATAGATGCTGCTATGGCTAAGATTGAGGCAGATAGCGGCAAAGTAGCAACAGATGATGAACTTGCGTTGGAATTAGGAATTTCAATGGATGAATTAAGCGATTGGCAAGGTCAGATGAAGTCTTCTAATCTTATATCATTGGATGAATATACAGAAGCTGGAAGTGAAGTCAAGATGGAGAGCGTGGGTAACTCACATTTTGAAGAACCAGAAGATGTAGTGGAGAAAGAAGAACTTAAGAAGAAGCTTGTACAGGCAATAGACCTTCTTACAGAGAAGGAGAGAAGTGTTATTGTGTTATACTATTATGAGGATATGACTCTTAAAGAGATAAGTATGACGCTTGATGTTTCTGAATCAAGGGTATCGCAGCTTCATACCAAGGCTCTCAGTAAAATGAAGAAAATAATGGGTGATTATATGTTTCCAGCGTAGACAAAAGCTGTAGTGCAGAAATATAGTGGCAAAAAGCAGAAAGTGAGTCATATATGATTAAAGAATGTATGTCAGGGTATTTTCAATTTTCATCAAAGGAAGATGGATTATATATTACAGTATATCCACCTAAGTCTGGTTATGGAGCAGCCAGCATTGATGATGTAATGTTTTATGTTGATAATAAGAATATAAGCTGTGATAGTGTAAAGCTTATGGAAGCTGTTAAGGCAGGTTCGGCGGCAGAGACAACTGTTAAGGTGTCAGAAGAAAGTCAGCTGGAATGTAGTGAATTTGCTGATTACAGAATAAGCAGTGATTGTATGAGGGTGGAAGCTTGTTTCTATCCTCCTTTTGAGAATGGTGGAATGTTAGATAAAGATGAGATTATAAGGGATTTACAGCATATCGGTGTTACTTATGGTGTGGATGAAGAAGTTATAGACTCGTTTTTAAAAGACAGGCATTACGGCAAAGCCTATACAGTGGCTAAAGGAACTGAGCCGGTAAGCGGCAGGGAAGGTTATGTTGAATATAAGTTCAATACAGAATTAAAGCCAAGACCAAAGATGAACGAGGATGGCACAGTAGATTTCCATACATTAGAGAATGTTAATCATGTAACCAAGGGAGATACAGTTGCAGTTCTTCATCCAGAGTATGTTGGTGAAGCTGGAACAGATGTACTTAACAGAAGTGTTAATCCAGATAAGGTAAAGCACGTTGTGTTCAGATTTGGGCGTAATCTTGTAATATCGGAAGATGGCAAAGAATTAATTACACTGGTAAGCGGACATGTAGTACTTGAGTCTGATAAAGTGTTTGTATCTAATGTGCTTGAGCTTGTTGATGTAGATAACTCAACTGGTGATATAGATTACAATGGTGATGTCAGTATTAAAGGAAATGTACTTGCAGGCTTTACTGTTAAGGCATCGGGCAATGTAGTAGTTACAGGTGTGGTTGAAGGTGCAACAGTAATAGCTGGTGGAGATATCACTTTAAACAGAGGAGTTCAGGGAATGAACAAGGCTGTTATAAAGGCAGGCGGTAAAATTGTATCCAAGTTCATAGAAAGCGTACAGATTGTTGAGGCAGGCGGTAATATTGAAGCGGATTCTATTCTTCATAGCAAGGTAGTAGCTAAAGGTGTTATCAATGCCAATGGAAAGAATGGTCTTATAATAGGTGGCGATGTTAAATCAACAGTTATGATACAGGCAAAGACCATAGGTAATGAAATGGGTACAGCTACAGTTGTAGGAGTTGGTGTTGACCCTACAATGAAGAAGCGGATGGATGAGCTTAAGAAGGGCCTGAGTAAGATGGGGGATGAGAAAATCCAGCTTGCACAGCTTATGACAGCGCTTAGAAAGAAACAGGATGCAGAAGGAACACTTAGTCCTGAGAAGCAGGAGATGCTCTCAAAGACTATGCGTAACCTTTTGGTTATGGATCAGCAGCTGGCTAAAGAAAAGAAAGAATACGAAGACATAAGATCCTGCATAGGTGAAGAAAAGAATGCTTGTATAAAGGTAAGCAACAGGGCTTATGTTGGTACTAAGCTTATGTTTGGTGATATATGTATGTTCCTGAAAGAAAAATATGATTATTGCCAGTTCAGAAAAGAAGGAGCTGAAATAAAGAGTCTGCCACTTTAATTATTAAGTGGTTAATTGTGATAAAGAGGTGTTGATATGATAGTAAGACCGATGGAATTTGGTATGATTCAACAGCAGAATACGGTATCACAAGTCAGACATAATGAAGATGTCAGACCTATGGTAGAACAGCAGACGACGGCGGTTCAGTTACAGAAAGATATCCACACAAGAGCTGAACAGGTGAATCATAAAGAAGACCCTAATAACAGACAGAAAAAGTTTGATGCTAAGGATAAAAGTGATAACGAGTATCAGTCTGGACATAAAGAAAGGAAAAATCAGACATCAGAAGACGGTAAAGTGTTTATTAAAGACTTGGAAGATATAGACTTTGACGTCAAAGTATGATTAATGGAGAGATAATGGGAACTGTAGCGATAGTTTTAATAGTTATAGGTATAATATGCGTTATAATAAGCATTATACTTGGAATAACTGATAATAAAGAACAGGCTGATAATGCTTCATATGTATCAGATTATGATTCGGCAAAGCAAGTGTCACAGGTATCAAAGGCTATAGATGACATAATTGAGAAGAAAATGCAGGATATAGAAGAAAAGACTGAGGCAAGCCTTGATAAAATATCCAATACCAAGATTCTTGAAATGAATGAGTATGCAGACAATGTTCTAAAAGAAATCAATCGTAATCATAATGAAGTAATGTTTATGTATGATATGCTTAACGAGAAGGATAAAGAGATTAAGACTACAGTTAAGAGTGTCAATGCAACTAACACACAGGCAAGAGGAATGGGAACAGTAAGGGAAAGACTTATAAAGCTTGATGAAACACAGAAAGCACCACAGAGAATAAGTGTTGATGAATTTCCACTTGATGATAAGTTAGATAAGAATCAGAAGATTATGACCTTATATAATAATGGCTATAACGATGTTGATATAGCTAAACGTTTAAAGCTTGGAGTTGGAGAGGTTCGTCTTGTTATCAAGTTATATGTTAATGCAGCAGGCGAATAAAAGTAATTACTGGTTAATAAGGTTAGTGTATAAAGTGATTAATACTGATTGTTATCAGGTGAAATTATATTAGAATTAAGGAACAGGTGCATTATACAATGAAGTTAAGATATTATTTAAGCGGTCTTGGAAGCGGAATTATTATCGCAGTTCTTATTATGCTTATTGCTGACAAAGTTATAGCGGTTAATAATAATGTTAATGGTTCAAATGTCCCACAGGAGACGACTGGTTCTGTTATAGCCTATACAACACAATCGGATAAACATAATGAAACAATACAGGCTGAAAGCACAGAACATTCAGAGAATAAGGGTAACGAAGATACAACATCAGCTGATATGGCAAAGAATTCGGTAGTAAAAGCGACGGATAGTTCTACTACAGCTACAACAAGGTATGTATCGGAGGAAGATAAGGTTATAGTTAATATCAATCCTAAGAATATAAAGGTTGCGGCTGATATATCAAAGATACTTAAGAATAAGGGTGTTATAGAAGATGCAGATGCTTTTACACAGTATATGGCAACTTATGGATATTCAAGAATAGTCCAGCAGGGCAACTTTGAATTGATTAAGGGTGATTCATATGAGAATATCGCAAGAATAATAACAAGAAGCGATGTAGATAATAATAATAACACACAGGCTGACTAAGATTATTTGGTCAGCCTGTATTTATCTTTGTTGTTTGTTTTTGTATAAAAAATGCTTGCAATTATTTAATGGTATTGATATAATACATTTCGTGTGAAAAAGCATGCAGGTGGATGGCATAGCGGGTGCCGTTGTACGCAGACGGTGGCTATACGGGATGTGTTGCATAATCCAGGAAGCCTGCAAAAGATAATTTAACCAATGGAGGTATTAAAATGAGCGTAATTTCAATGAAGCAGTTACTTGAAGCAGGTGTTCATTTCGGACATCAGACAAGAAGATGGAATCCTAAGATGGCTGAGTACATCTACACAGAAAGAAATGGTATCCATATCATCGATTTACAGAAGTCAGTAGGAAAGGTTGATGAAGCTTATAAGGCAGTTTCTGATATCGTTGCTGATGGTGGTACAATCCTTTTCGTAGGTACAAAGAAGCAGGCACAGGATGCAATCGCTAATGAAGCTGCAAGATGTGGTATGTATTTCGTTAACGAAAGATGGTTAGGTGGTATGCTCACTAACTTCAAGACAATCCAGTCAAGAATTGCAAGACTTAAAGAAATCGAAACAATGCAGGAAGATGGAACATTTGATGTTCTTCCTAAGAAGGAAGTTATTAACTTAAAGAAGGAATTAGAAAAGCTTCAGAAGAACCTTGGTGGTATCAAGGAAATGAAGAGAATTCCAGATGCTATCTTTATCGTAGATCCTAAGAAGGAAAGAATCTGCGTTCAGGAAGCACACGCACTTGGTATCACATTAATCGGTATCGCTGATACTAACTGTGATCCAGATGAATTAGATTATGTTATTCCTGGTAACGATGACGCTATCAGAGCTGTTAACTTAATCGTTTCAAAGATGGCTGACGCTGTTATCGAAGCTAATCAGGGTGAAGAAGCTGTAGCCGCTGATGCAGAAGAAGTAGCTGAGGAAGCTTAATATTTAAGGTTTGACTTAAGTTTATGTATGCTTCAGCCTGTAGTTTCAGGTTGAAGCATTTTTTAAGATTATTTTAAAATATTATAATTTGGAGGAAAGTAAAATGGCAGCAATTACAGCAGCAATGGTTAAAGAACTTAGAGAGTCTACTGGTGCAGGTATGATGGAATGTAAGAAGGCTCTTACAGAGACAGATGGAGATATGGAAGCAGCTGTTGATGTTCTTAGAAAGAGCGGAGCAGCTAAGGTAGAAAAGAAAGCCGGCAGAATCGCAGCAGAAGGTATCACAAGAGTTGCATCAGAAGGCAACACAGCAGTAGTAGTAGAAGTTAACTCAGAGACAGACTTCGTTGCAAAGAACGCTGTATTCCAGGAGTTTGTTCAGAACGTAGCTGATAAGGCTCTTAAGGCTTCAGTTGATAAGGCTGGAGATGGCGAAGATGTATGTGCAATTCTTGATATGAAGTCTGAGCTTGAAGAAAAGACTATCGTAATCGGTGAAAAGCTTTCTTTAAGAAGATTTGAAAAGCTTACAGGTGACTGTGTTGCTTCATATGTTCACGGTGGTGGAAGAATTGGCGTTCTTGTTGCAGCAGAAGGTGCTACAGGAGATGCAGTTAAAGAAGCACTTACTAACATTGCTATGCAGATAGCAGCTATGAACCCACAGTATATCAGTAGAAATGATATGTCAGCGGAAGAACTTACTAAGTTAAGAGAAATCATCGAAGAGAGTGCGTTAAATGACCCAGCTACTCTTCCAAAGCCAATCTTAAATAAGTTAATTGATAAGGCTGTTAATGATAAAGTATGGAGCGATGAAGATATTGCAACATATGAAGAACATAAGAGCAATATGCAGTATTTATTCAACTTCCTTTCAAAGGAAGCTGCTTCTCAGTTAGCTGAGCTTGCATTAGCTGACAGAGCTAATATTGCTGCTGATAAGATTTTTAATGGATTAGTAGAAGGCCGTGTGTCTAAGCAGCTTAAGGAAATCTGCCTTATGGATCAGGTATATGTTAAGGCTGAGGATGGAAAGCAGTCAGTATCTAAGTATATTGCAGAAGTAGGCAAGGCAGCTGGTTCACCATTTACTATTAAGAAGTTTGTTCGTTTTGAAGTTGGTGAAGGTCTTGAGAAGAAGAATGAAGATTTCGCAGCGGAAGTTGCAGCTCAGCTTAAGTAATTAATAATTATACTTACTAAACCATATCTTGTTAATACAGGATATGGTTTTTTTAATGAATAGTATTTAATAAAAATTAATAATTTCTATTGAAATATAAAAGAGTGATTGATATAATAAATCTAAGTTATATATGAGACGTGTTAATTTTGGATAATAATTGTTGGAAAATTGGATTTATTATATCATATGCACTGCGTTGCTTTTCCATGTATCCGAAGTTTCAAAGAAACTTCTAAGTGACTACGAAGTAGTCATATTATGTCATATTAAAAAGTAAATATGTAATGCTGCGAAGTATATATTAGTGTGTTATATATTATATTAGGATATAACATATCAGCATATGACAATTAATATATGTGGGGTATAATATTATGTGTATTTTATGCACGCCTTGTATGAAACAAAAAGTTACATAAAAAGGAGAAAAATATGAATGTAAAAGATTCGATTAGAAAAAGGTTGAACAAGAGCTTTGCTATGATTTCTCTTGTATGCAGTATTGGTCTTGTTATATGTGGTATTTCATTATTTGTAATAAGCAGCCAGTATCAAAATGCACTTACTAATTATGGATTTGTCCAGGGAGATATTGGTAAGGCTATGACAACATTCTCTGAGGCAAGAAGTTCGTTAAGAGCTGTAATTGGTTATACAGATATGAATGAGATTGCTGATGAACAGAAGAAATATGAGACTAAGAAGTCAGCATTTGAAGGTTATATGGCAGATATTGAGAAGACAATGGTAACTAAGGCCGGTAAAGATGCTTATGCACAGGCTGAATCAGCACTTAATGGTTACTGGACCAAGGCTGACAGCATTTTAAAGCAGGGTGCTACAACAGATAATGGAGCTTCTGGTGCAGCTCAGAGGAAAGAGATTGAAGAGCTTTCACCTATGTACGATAATGTATATGCTGCATTAAAGAATATAATGGATATCAATGTTACTAAGGGTGATGAAGTACAGAATACATTGAATGTTCTTATGTATATATTAATTGTTTTAGTTGTTGCAATTATTGCATTTAGTGTATATATGTCAACACACCTTGGAAGAAGAATTGCTGATAATATTGAGAAGCCAGTAGAAGCATTGGCTGAAAGACTTAAGAAGTTCGCAGCAGGTGATCTTGACAGCGAATTCCCAGAAAGTGAGATTGATGATGAGATAGCTTATATGAATAATGTAGCTAAGGAGATGGCTGCTGACCTTAATCTTATCATCAGCGACTTAAGCAGACTTATGGATGAGATGGCAGCCGGTAACTTTAAGATTAAGACAGATATCGAAGATAAATATGTTGGTAAATTTGTTAATCTTAAAGATGCAATCCGTAATATGAATAGAAAGATGGATGCTACACTTAAGAGTGTTGATGAATCATCACAGCAGGTAACAGTAGGTTCAGAGAACCTTGCACAGTCTGCACAGGAATTAGCAGAAGGCGCTACAGAACAGGCTGGAGCTGTTGAAGAGCTTCAGGCTACAATATCAACTCTTACTGAGCAGATTGCAGATACAGCAGATAATTTACAAAAGACAAGTGACAAGGCTGTAGACCATGCGAAGAATGCTGATGCCAGCAAGGTAGAGATGCACTCACTTATGGAAGCTATGCAGCGTATTAGTGATACATCTAAGAAGATTGAGAATATCATTTCTGATATTGAAAGTATTGCAAGCCAGACTAATCTTCTTTCTCTTAATGCAGCTATTGAGGCAGCAAGAGCAGGTGAGGCTGGTAAGGGCTTTGCAGTTGTTGCTGAGCAGATTAGAATGCTTGCTGACCAGAGTGCCCAGTCAGCCGTTGATACAAGAACTCTTATTGAAGGTGCATTAAATGAAATAGAAGAAGGTAATACAGTAGCTATGAAGGTTGCTGAATCAATGGATTCAGTTGTTCAGGGAATCAATGATATTGCTGATGTATCTAAGCAGCTTAGCGAGAACTCTAATGTTCAGATTGCAGCTATGAGAGAGGCTGAAAAGGGAATCGACCAGATTTCAGAAGTTGTACAGTCTAACTCAGCAGCATCAGAAGAGTGTTCTGCTACAAGTGAAGAGCTTTCTGCACAGGCAGAAGCTATGAATGAATTAATTTCACAGTTCACACTTAGAGATTAATTAATATTGAAGAATATAATGTATTGTGTTATAATTAATCGGATAATGATTGTTATAATGCAATACATTTTTTTGGCTGGTTTGCATTATAAGACAGGCTTGAATTATGGTTATAATCAGTGCTGGTTATAATGGACAATATTTTATATATATCAGACTAATGGAGGATTAAGATGGGCTTATTTGGCAGTAAATCTGATGATAATTCTAAAGATGTATTCAGCAGACTTGGAAAAGAAGTTAAAGAAGATATGATGGTCAATACATTAGAAGATAATGATCTGGCTAAGTTAGCAGCTGGAATGAAAAGTGAGCTTACAGGCTCAGAGAGCAGAGAGTCTATTACAGATAAGCTTGAGGCAGAGCTTAATAATGAGAGCGAAGCTATAGAGACGTTCAGTGACAGTGTTGCACAAGATGAACCAAGATCGGAGTTAGAGCAGATGGCAGAGGAGACAGCGGTTATAACAGCAGGTCTTGTTGTCAGCGGTGATTTGGACTCAGTAGGTTCTATAGATGTATTTGGAACTGTTGAAGGTAATGTTGCCTGCTGTGGAAAGCTTACAGTAAGCGGTACAATAGAAGGAGCGATTATGGCTAATGAAGTGTTTGCTAATAATGCAAAGATTTCAGGAGATATACAGTCTAAGGGTTCAGCTAAGATAGGGCAGGGTACAGTTGTTATAGGTAATATAACAGCAACATCTGCCGTTATAGCTGGTGCTGTTAAAGGTAATGTGGACATTAATGGCCCGGTTGTCATAGACTCATCCGCTGTAATAGTTGGTGATATTAAGTCTAAGTCAGTTCAGATTAATAATGGAGCTACAATAGATGGAAGATGTTCGCAGTGCTATGCCGATGTTGATACATCTTCAATATTTGATATAAAGGCAGTTGGAAAGCATAACAAAGACGAGATTAAGAGTAGTGTCAATAAAGAGACAGCAGGGTTAGACAGCAAGTCAGCAGATAGCAAGTCAGTTAATGACAGAGCAGTCGATGGCAAAGAAGCAGATAGTAAGTCAGCTAACGACAGAGCGGTCGATGGCAAAGCAGCAGATAATATGTCAGCTGATAACAGTACAGCCGGCAGCAGGCCAGCGAATTAACAGATATTATAGATAATAAAGAAATAACAGTTAATAATCGGTAAAGATAATAGTTAGTACTCTGATAAAATACAATATATATAAAGAATGGAGAAATAATATGAACGACATTAAAAGAGTAATTCTTAAGTTAAGTGGAGAAGCTTTATCAGGTGATAAGAAGTCAGGCTATGATGATGAATTAATTATGGATATAGCAGGACAGGTAAAGCAGATTATAGACAAAGGTATTAATGTAGGTGTTGTAATCGGTGGTGGTAACTACTGGAGAGGACGTTCTAATGATAATATCGACAGAACAAAAGCTGACCAGATAGGTATGCTCGCAACAATTATGAACTGCATATATGTATCAGAGATATTCAGGTCACAGGGACTTAAGACTAATATACTTACACCATTTGAGTGTGGAAGTATGACAAAGCTTTTCTCTAAGGATAGAGCTAATAAGTATTTTGAAAAGGGGATGGTTGTATTCTTTGCAGGTGGAACAGGTCATCCATATTTCTCAACAGATACAGGTATAGTGCTTAGAGCCATTGAATTAGATGCAGATGCCATACTTTTAGCTAAGGCAATTGATGGCGTATATGACAGCGATCCTAAGATCAATCCCAAAGCTAAGAAGTATGATAAGATATCCATTACAGATGTTGTTGATAAGCACCTTGGCGTAATTGATATGACGGCTTCTGTTATGTGTATGGAGAACAAGATGCCGCTTATGGTATTTGGACTTAATGAGAAAGACAGCATTGTTAATGCACTTTCAGGTAAATTTAATGGAACAATTGTAACTGTTGATTAATTTGCCGATTTATTGTAATATTCAGTTATATAATAAAAGATATTAAGAAAGAGAGAAATATAATGAGTGACATTAAAGAATACGAAGATAAAATGAAGAAATCAGTAGACTCATTAAAAGAGGACTACACAACAATAAGAGCAGGAAGAGCTAACCCACATATATTAGATAAAATTAAGGTTGATTATTATGGAACACCTACTTCACTTCAGCAGGTGGCTAATATCTCTGTTCCAGAAGCAAGAATGATTCAGATTCAGCCTTGGGAAGCAAGCCTTATTAAAGATATTGAAAAGGCTATTCTTGTATCAGACCTTGGACTTACACCTAATAATGATGGTAAGGTAATAAGACTTATATTCCCTGAGCTTACAGAGGAAAGACGTAAAGAACTTGCTAAGGACGTTAAGAAGAAGGGTGACAATGCTAAGGTTGCCATAAGAAATGTAAGAAGAGATGCTAATGATACTGTTAAGAAAGAGAACAAGGCAGGAGAGCTTTCAGATGATGAAGCTAAGAATCTTGAAGATGATGTTCAGAAGCTTACAGATAAATATATAGCTTTAATAGATAAGGCAATAGAAGAAAAGACTTCTGAGATACTTACAGTATAATGAATAATATATGGGGAGGCTGTTGGTTTATAGCAACAGCCTCCTAATAAGTTATATGGATAATATTATATATACATTAATATAATGATGCTATCTGGCATATAAAAATATAATAATATATGAAATGATAAATGTATCTAAATATGAAGTTATAAGGATACCGATATATGAAACTATAAAATATTGACTGTGGGGTAATGTATGGATAAATATAATGAGGAATTAGGGCTTAAGATACCTGCTCATGTTGCTGTCATACTTGATGGTAATGGACGCTGGGCTAAAAAGAAGCATATGCCAAGAACATATGGACATATGCAGGGAAGTAAAGTTGTAGAAGATATGTTGTATGTTGCAGATGACCTTGGCATACAATATTTTACAGTATATGCTTTTTCAACAGAGAACTGGAAGCGTTCAGAAGAAGAAGTAGGCACTCTTATGAGCATTTTAAGAAAGTATCTTAAAGATTGTGTCAAGAAGTCTATGAAGAACAATGTAAGGTGCCGTGTTATAGGACGCAGGGAAGAATTAAGTGATGATATAGTTGAGAGTATTAATAATCTTGAAGAAAAGACTAAGAATAATACAGGACTCAATTTCACAATAGCAATCAATTATGGTGGCAGAGATGAGATTGTAAGAGCTGTCCAGAAGATTGCACAGGATGTTAAAGAGGGAAAGATTGCACCAGAGGCTATAGATGAGGCTATGATAAATGCTAATCTTGACACAAAGGATATTCCTGACCCAGATCTTTTGATAAGAACTAGTGGCGAGCAAAGACTTTCTAATTATCTTCCATGGCAGCTTGCATATACAGAATTCTACTTTACAGATGTATTCTGGCCGGATTTTAACAGGGAAGAACTTATTAAGGCTTGTGAGAAATATAATAAAAGAGACAGAAGATATGGCGGAGTTAAGGAGGAATAGAATTTGTTAAAGAGGATAATAAGTGGAATATGTCTTGTGGCAATTGCCGTTCCATCATTGTATTTTGGTGGCTGGCTGTTATATGCGGTATGTCTTATGGTAGCACTTATCGGTAATTTTGAATTGTTAAGGGTCACCAATCTTCAAAAGACACCATTGGGAATATGTGCATATGCGGCAACAATAGCATATTTTATAAGCCTTAACATAGCAGAGCATAGATATACTACGCTAATTCTTGTAGTAACATTTCTTGTTATGATGAGTGTGTATGTATTCACGTTTCCAAAGTATAAGGCGGAAAATGTTATGTGGGCATTCTTTGGAATCATATATGTAACCGTGATGATAGCTTATATATATGAAACAAGAATGTCAGATAACGGAATATTTATTGTGTGGCTTATATTTATTGCTTCGTGGGGAAATGATACATTTGCTTATTTCACAGGAGTGTGCATAGGAAAGCACAAAATGGCACCTGTGTTATCACCTAAGAAGTCGGTTGAAGGTGCAATAGGCGGAGTGATTGGTGCAACAATACTCGGTGCGGTATACGGAGCTTTAGTAAGTTCTAAAATGGCAGGTGTTATTGATAATTCGTCTGTGGCATTTGCAGTAGCAAGCCTTGCAGGGGCGTTATTGTCAATAGTTGGTGACTTGGCGGCATCTGCAATTAAGAGAAATTATAATGTTAAAGATTATGGTACATTAATTCCGGGACATGGTGGAATTATGGATAGATTTGACAGCGTAATATTCACAGCACCGGTTGTATACTGGGCGATAATACTGCTTAACAGTATAGGACTTTAAAGTTACTATAGTATAGATTAGGAAAGGGTGTAGATAATGAGAGGAATATCAGTTCTAGGTTCGACTGGTTCAATAGGAACTCAGACTTTAGATGTTATTAGAAGAAATAAAGATATAAAGGTTGTTGCACTTGCAGCAGGAACAAGAGTGAAAGAATTAGCAGAACAGGTAAGGGAATTCAGACCATCTTTGGTATGTATTGGAACTGAAAAGCTTGCGGGCGAGTTAAAGCTTCTGCTTTCAGATATTGATGTAATGATAGTGTATGGTGATGAGGGACTTATAGAAGCGGCAACACATAAAGAAGCGGATATTGTTCTTACGGCCGTTGTTGGAATGATGGGCATTGTTCCAACGATTAAAGCAATTGAAGCACATAAGGATATTGCACTTGCCAATAAGGAGACACTTGTAACAGCAGGACATATTATAATGAAGCTTGCTAAGGACAATAATGTTAATATATATCCTGTAGACAGCGAACATTCAGCGATATTTCAGTCACTTAACGGCGAATATCCTAAGGAGGTTGAAAGAATACTTCTTACAGCATCAGGTGGTCCATTCAGAGGAAAGAAAAGAGCTGACCTTGTAAATGTGACAGTTGAGGATGCACTTAACCACCCTAACTGGGCTATGGGAAGAAAGATAACGATAGACTCATCAACTATGGTTAATAAAGGCCTTGAGGTAATGGAAGCACAGTGGTTATTCAATGTTCCATCATCTAAGGTCACTGTGGTTGTACAGCCACAGAGCATAATACATTCTATGGTTGAATTCATTGACGGAGGAATAATGGCACAGCTTGGAAGTCCTGATATGCGCCTTCCTATACAGTATGCCCTCTATTATCCTCATAGAAGAGAGCTTAATACTAAGAGAGTGGATTTCTTTGAACTTGGCAATATTACATTTGAAAAGCCTGATATGGATACATTTAAAGGACTTAAGCTTGCTTATACAGCTTCTGATAAGGGCGGTAACATTCCAACAGCATTTAATGCGGCAAATGAGCTTGCAGTTGCAAAGTTCCTTGACAGAAAGATAAAGTATCTTGATATACCTGATATTATAGAGTATGCAATGAATGAAGTACGTTATATTGATAATCCGTCTGTAGACGAAATATTAGAAACAGAACAGACAGTCTATGAAATGATAGAAAACCGTTTGAAGAATGGAGGAACAGAGTGGTTATAAATATAATATTAGCGATACTTGTATTAAGCATAATCATAATTATACACGAGTTTGGACATTTTATTGTAGCTAAGGCAAATGGAATTACAGTTGTGGAATTCTCACTTGGATTTGGACCTAAGCTTATACATTTTAAGAAAGGTGAAACAGAATATAGTCTTAAGCTGCTTCCTTTTGGTGGAGCCTGTATAATGCTTGGTGAGGATTTCTTAGAGGCAGATGATGATGAGCAGGAAGATGCAACAGAAGGCAATAATACTGGCAAATCTGGAAGCGAGTTGGATAATGACTTTTGCAATGGTGGAACAGCAGAAGATAATGGCTTTGGAAATGCTTCAAGGTATTCATCTGATAATACATCGGCTGGAAGCTATATGTCTGAGAAGAAAAAGCAGGAAGCACTGGAAGCTGGCTATGATATGTCCAAATCATTTGCTAATAAATCAGTGTGGGCAAGGATTGCAGTTATAGCAGCTGGACCAATATTTAACTTTATACTGGCATTTGTCTGCTCGGTTGTAATTATTGGAAGTATAGGCTATGACCCTTGTATTGTTGATGTTGTATATGATAATTCACCAGCGGTAAGTGCAGGGCTTCAGGAAGGTGACAAGATTATAAAGGTTAATAACCAGAAGATAACATTTTACAGGGATTATTCTTTCTATAGGGTGTACCACGCTGATGATACTATGAATATAACATATGAAAGAGATGGACAGAAATATACAACAACTCTTACTCCGGAATATGTTAAACAGCAGAAGTACCAGATGGGTGTTACTTTAGAGCAGAATGGGACAATAGCAGGCGTATCTGACGGAACACCAGCACAGAAGGCTGGGATTAAGAAGGGTGATATAATAACAGCGGTTAATGGCGTTGCAGTTGACGGAAGTACCAAGATTATTGAGCTTGTAGGACAGTGTAATGGCGAGAGTGTTGATATTACAATAAACAGAGATGGTAATACAATGCAGTTAAATGTGACACCGGATTCTGTAGAGAATGAATATTACTATACAGGTTTTGCAAGCTATGGGGCAAGACAGAAGGTTTCACCTATATCAGTAATCGGTTATGCGTTTAAGGAAGTTGGATATAGTGTTAATACTGTAGTTAAGAGCCTTGGAATGATGTTTACAGGACAGGTGGGAATTAATGATCTTTCTGGTCCTGTTGGAACAGTAAGTGCTATGAGTAATATTGTAGAAGAAAGCAAGGCTGATGGAACATTTTATGTAATTCTTAATCTTTTAAATCTTGCAGGGCTTATAAGTGCCAATCTTGGAGTTATGAACCTTCTTCCAATACCGGCACTTGATGGCGGAAGACTTGTATTTCTTATACTTGAAGTATTAAGAGGCAAGCCAGTCAAGAAAGAACATGAGGGTATGGTGCATTTTGTTGGTATGATATTCTTATTTGTTCTTATGATATATGTTATGTTTAAAGATATAAGAGGACTTTTTTAATAAGAAATGAGGCTTAATATGTATAGAGATAATACAAAGGTTGTAAAAATAGGCAATAAGTTAATCGGTGGCGGTAATCCTATAATGATTCAATCTATGACTAACACAAGAACTGATGATGTTGAGGCAACTGTCAGCCAGATACTGGCTTTAGAGAAAGCAGGCTGTGATATTATAAGATGTACAGTTCCAGATATTAATGCCGCTAAAGCAATCAAGGAGATTAAGAAGCATATTCATATTCCATTGGTTGCAGATATACATTTTGATTACAGAATGGCAATAGAGGCAATTAATAATGGTGCTGACAAGATAAGAATTAATCCAGGCAATATCGGTGGAACAGATAAGATTAAGGCTGTTGTAGATGCTGCCAGGGCTAAGAATATCCCTATAAGAGTAGGGGTCAACAGTGGTTCACTTGAGAAAGACCTTATAGAGAAATATGGCGGTGTTACAGCCGAAGGACTTGTTGAGAGTGCACTTGATAAAGTAAAGATTATAGAAGATCTTGGTTATGATAATCTTGTTATAAGCATTAAATCGTCAGATGTAATGATGTGTGTTAAGGCACACGAACTTATAGCAAGGAAGACTAATTATCCGCTTCACGTTGGAATTACCGAGTCAGGTACGTTATTCAGCGGAAGCATTAAGTCATCAATAGGTCTTGGACTTATATTAGGACAGGGCATAGGTGATACAATAAGAGTTTCACTTACAGATGACCCTGTAAAGGAGATAGAGGCGGCTAAGCTTATTCTTAGGACACTTGGCTTAAGAAAAGGCGGTATTGAGGTTGTATCTTGTCCTACCTGTGGAAGAACTAAAATTGACCTTATCGGTCTTGCCTCAAAGGTTGAGGAGCTTGTTAGAAACTATGACCTTGATATTAAGATAGCTGTTATGGGCTGTGTTGTAAATGGTCCTGGAGAAGCTAAGGAGGCTGATATAGGAATAGCAGGTGGTGACGGCTGTGGTGTTCTTATAAAGCATGGCGAAATAATTAAGAAGTTTGAAGAAGATAAACTGTTAGCAGTGCTGAAGGACGAATTAGATAATTGGAAAGACTGATTATTATTATCCTTTGGCAGAAGGTGTTGGTTAAAGATGCGTAGATTTTTTGAAGTATTTAAGACATTAAAACTGCCAGAGGATATTGGTATGTATATGGAAAATGTTGAGGTTACGAGAGTATCCAAGACATCAACGAACTCATTGGCGAGAGTATACATAAAGAATGACAGGGTTATAAGCAAGAAGATAATATACAGGGTAGAAGATGCCCTTAAAAAGCAGATATTCCGTATACAGAATATGGATGTAAGAATTATAGACAGATATAATCTGTCAAAGCAGTATACGCCACAGACAATAATGGACGTGTATTATGACAGCATATTATTTGAATTGGAGAAATACTGGACACTTGAGTATAATCTTTTAAAGAATTCAACGTGGGAGTTTGAAAAGGATGACCTGCTTGTGCTTACATTAGAGGACGGATTTCTTGCAAGAACCTATGCAGATGACCTTAAGGAATATTTTCAGCTTATATTTCTTAACCGTTTTGGCTTTGAGATAGATGTTGAATATAAGTATGTTGCCAAGCTTGAGAAGCGTTATGAGAAAGAAAATGAACATAAGCTTAATCTTAGAATTAAGCAGATTGAAGATAACTTTATGGCAGCAGGCGAAGAAGCCAAGAGCGATAATGGGGCAGAGAAGAACAAAAAGTATGCCGAACAGAAAGCTAAAGCCGCTGCATTTTTTAATGAAAGAGGAGCTTCTGGAAAAGATCTTACACGTTATAGAAAGCCAGCTAATACAGATATATTATATGGAAGGGACTTTGACGATGAAGTTACTGCCATAGAACAGATAGAATCGCCAATAGGTGAAGTTGTCATAAATGGTATGATAAGAAGCATAGAAACAAGAGAGATAAGAAACGAAAGAACTATATTATCTATCGTTGTTACAGATTTTACAGACAGCATTGTAGTGAAAATGTTTGCAAGAAATGAACAGCTTCCAGATCTTTATGAATTCATTAAAAAGGGTAATTTTCTTAAGATAAAAGGCATAGCTTCAATGGATAAGTATGATCAGGAGATTACTATATCCAATGTGTCAGGAATACGAAAAGGAAGTGATAACAGGTCAGTAAGAAATGACTTATCACTTCATAAGAGGGTAGAGCTTCACTGCCATACGAAGATGAGTGATATGGATGGTGTATCTTATGCCAAGGATATAATAAAGCAGGCGATAAGCTGGGGACACAAGGCAATTGCGATTACTGATCACGGAGTTGTGCAGGCATTCACGGAAGCTTATCACACTATGCAGGATCTGGAGTTTAAGTATAATAAAAAGGGTGAGAAGTTAGATTTTAAGGTTATATATGGTGTTGAGGCATATCTTGTCGATGATACCAGGAAGATAGTAATTAATCCGGCTGGACAGGACTTTAAAGGGGAATTCGTTGTATTTGATCTGGAAACAACGGGATTTTCGGCTTTGGTAGACAGGGTAATAGAGATAGGTGCGGTAAAGATTAAGAATAATGAGATTGTAGACAGATTTTCAACATTTGTTAATCCACAGATACCTATATCTTTTAGAATTGAGAATTTAACAGGTATTAATGACCAGATGGTTATGAATTCAGGAACTATCGAGCAGATACTGCCTGATTTTATAGAATTCTGTAAGGGTTGTGTTATGGTAGCCCACAATGCGGAATTTGATATGAGTTTTATAATTAATAATGCTGAGAAAATGGGGATAGAATTTGCACCTACTTATATAGATACAGTGCTTTTGTCACAGTTCCTTATACCGGCATTACATAATTATAAGCTTGATACATTAACCAAGCATCTTAATGTTGTGCTTGATAACCACCACAGGGCGGTTGATGATGCAGAGGCAACAGCACATATATTCTTAAAGCTTGTGCAGATGCTTTATGAAAGGGATATATATACACTTGATAAGCTTAATGAAGAGGGAACGCTTGATGATGAGTCAATTAAGAAGCTTCACCAGTACCACTGTATAATACTTGCCTCTAATGAGATGGGAAGAATTAATCTGTACAGGCTTGTGTCGGCTTCACATCTGCAGTATTTTAACAGATTTCCCAAGATACCAAAGAGCCTTGTCAATAAGTACAGGGAAGGTCTTATAATAGGAAGTGCGTGTGAGGCAGGAGAGTTGTTCCGTGCTATGGTAAATGGACGTTCAGATGCGGAGATTGCAAGAATAGTTAATTTCTATGATTATCTTGAGGTGCAGCCAATCGGTAATAACAGTTTTATGATTGAGAAGGAAGATTATTACGTTAAAGACGAAGAGGACTTAAGAGATCTTAACAGAAGAGTCATATCTTTAGGTGAAAAGTTCGACAAGCCTGTAGTTGCAACGTGTGATGTGCATTTTCTTAATCCAGAAGATGAAATATACCGTAGAATAATTATGGCAGGAAAAGGCTTTGATGATGCGGATAACCAGCCACCGCTGTATCTGCATACTACAGAGGAAATGCTTTCTGAGTTCGATTATCTTGGAAATGATAAGGCATATGAGATAGTTGTAACTAACACGAATAAGATAATGGATATGTGCGAGAAGATTAGTCCGGTACGTCCTGATAAACGTCCTCCTGTAATTGAGAATTCAGATCAGATGTTAAGGAATATATGCCATAACAGGGCACACGAAATATATGGACCAGAACTTCCACAGATTGTTACAGAAAGACTTGAGCGTGAGCTTAATTCAATTATATCTAATGGTTACTCCGTTATGTATATTATTGCACAGAAGCTTGTATGGAAGTCAAATGATGATGGATACCTTGTAGGTTCAAGAGGTTCTGTTGGTTCATCTTTAGCGGCAACTATGGCTGGTATTACAGAGGTTAATCCGCTTAGTCCGCATTATCTTTGTCCAGAGTGCTTTTATGTTGACTTTGATTCAGAGGAAGTTAAGAAGTTCGCTGGTGGTGCAGGCTGTGATATGCCAGATAAGGTGTGTCCTAATTGTGGTCATAAGTTAAATAAATTAGGTTTTGATATACCATTTGAAACATTCTTAGGATTTAAGGGTAACAAAGAGCCTGATATCGATCTTAACTTTTCTAATGAATACCAGAGTAAGGCACATGCTTATACAGAGGTTATATTTGGAAAGGGACAGACATTCAAGGCTGGTACAATCGGTACTGTCGCAGAAAAGACAGCGTATGGATATGTTCTTAAATATCTAGAGGAGAGAGGCAGGGTTAAACGCCGTTGTGAAATAGAACGTATTGCTGAGGGCTGTATAGATATAAGAAGAACAACAGGACAGCATCCGGGAGGAATTGTAGTTCTTCCTATTGGTGATGAGATACATTCATTTACACCGGTACAGCACCCTGCCAACGATGTAAAGAGTGGAATTGTAACAACACATTTCGATTATCATAGTATTGACCATAACTTGTTAAAGCTTGATATTCTTGGGCATCTTGACCCTACTATGATTAGAATGTTGCAGGATTTAACAGGTATTGACCCTTTGGAAATACCACTGGATTCAAGAGAAGTAATGTCTTTATTCAAGGATACTTCGGCACTTGGAATTACGCCTGAGGATATTGGCGGTTGTAAGCTTGGTGCACTTGGAATACCAGAGTTTGGTACAGATTTTGCTATGCAGATGCTTATTGATACTAAGCCACAGTATTTTTCTGACCTTGTAAGAATTGCAGGGCTTTCACACGGAACTGATGTATGGCTTGGTAACGCACAGACACTTCTTAAAGAGGGCAAGGCAACCATATCTACGGCGATATGTACACGAGATGACATTATGATATACCTTATCCAGAAAGGACTTGAAAGTGAGCTTGCATTTACAATAATGGAGAAGGTAAGAAAAGGTAAGGGACTTACACCTGAATGGGAGCAGATTATGAGGGAACACGGTGTTCCAGACTGGTATATATGGTCTTGTAATAAAATCCAGTATATGTTCCCAAAGGCACATGCCGCAGCTTACGTTATGATGGCATGGCGAGTAGCTTACTGCAAGGTGTTTTATCCGCTGGCTTACTACTGTGCATATTACAGTATAAGAGCCAATGCCTTTGATTATGAAAAAATGGCAATGGGAAGGGAACGATTGGAGTATTATATTAATGACTACAAAGCTAAGAAAGCAGACGGCACGATATCCAATGTTGAAGATGATGAGCTTAAGGATATGCGTATTGTTCAGGAAATGTATGCAAGGGGCTTTGAGTTCGTACCTATTGACATATACAAGGCAAAGGCAAGGTCATTTCAGATAATAGATGGAAAGATTATGCCATCATTTAAGGTAATATCCAAGGTTGGTGAGTCTGCTGGAGAATCAATAGAGATAGCCGCAAGGGATGGTGAGTTCTTATCAAAGGACGACTTGCGCCAGAGAGCCAGGATTGGACAGACGGTTATAGAGAAGCTTGGTGAGCTTGGACTTCTTGACGGGATGGCAGAGAGTAACCAGTTATCATTATTTGATGTTATATAGTATTGCATATACATATATAAGTGTGTTATCATCATATAATATATGCGGTTAGAATACGATTATAAAGATGCAGTATATATGTTTAATTAATTTGATGAGGTGAAAAATGTTAAAAAAATATCTTATATGTTTTCTTGTATCTATGGTACCTATTGTTGAACTTAGAGGAGCAATTCCTATATCACAGGGAATGCAGCTTCCATTATTACAGTCATATATAATATGTGTAATAGGTAATATGCTTCCGGTTCCGGTTATATATCTTTTTGCAAGACGTGTTCTTGAATGGGGTGCAGACAAGAAATATATCGGAAAGTTCTTTACATTTTGTATTGAAAAAGGTCACAAAGGTGGAGAAAAGTTAAAGCAGAAGGCTGGGAATGGTCTTTTTATAGCACTTTTATTATTCGTTGGTATTCCAATACCTGGTACAGGTGCGTGGACAGGAACACTTGCAGCAAGTTTCCTTGATATGGGCTTTAAGAAGAGTGTAATTGCTGTTCTTGGAGGAGTATTGCTTGCAGGTATAATAATGGGTATTGCTTCAGCAGGAGTATTTACAGCAATATTTAGTTTTGCATAAGCATAGTGTATACTAATATTAAAGAATATAATTAATAAATACCGCATATATTCTACAGATTAATGCGTATCCGGTTATGGGACATAAAAGTTGTAGAATATATGCGGTATTATATTTTGTGTAATAGTAAATTCTTTTTATTGCGGTTTGAGATTACTTATTAATATGTTGCAGATTTTCTTGGTGTCTTTGGTAGAGCGGGTCTTGTTATAGGCTATTCCGTATTGTATTTCACGCTGGTCTGTAATGGGTAGTATGCGGCAGCTATCAAGCGGGGTATCAATGCAGAATTCAGGCAGTATTGCAATGCCATATCCACATTGTGCAAGAAGCTCACTTGTCTGGCTGTTCTCACATATAAAGTGATAATTATCCTGTGAATGAAGCACAAGTTTTTCCTGTAAAAGATTTCCTTGTGTGAAAGGAATTAAACGCTGGTTAAGCAGTAAAAGGCAGTGTCCTTTTAAGTCATCAAAGGAAATAGCTGACATTGAATGTAAGTCTTTATTATCCTCAGTAGTCTTATTATAGTCATCAGATATCAAGGCATAGCTTTTCATATTCTTTATAGGCTTGAAAATGCAATCGGTATTTTCAATCATATCTTTAGTAACGAGCATTATATCTATATGTCCGCTTTCAAACATTGTCTTAAGACGTGAGTAGTCACGCAGAAACAGCATAGGATATATATCGGGCATACATTTTCCTAGTTCTTTTAATGCTGGTTTAAGTGCCTTTAATTCGGCATTGCTTGTACAGCCAATTCTTATATAGGACAATGACTGGGATACCACATTGGCAATCTTCTTGCTTGAAAGATTAATTCTATTAAGGATATCCTTTGCATCTCCATAGAATTCAGCACCGGCATCGGTAAGCTGTACCATTTTTGGTGTCCTTATAAAAAGTGCCGCACCCAGTTCTTCCTCAAGGCTTTTAATATGGTGTGTGACAGTTGGGGTTGTAAGAAACATTTCCTGTGCAGCTTTTGTAAAATTAAGCTTGTCGGCAACTCTTATAAAACATTCTAACTGCTGTGTAGTCATAAAAATCTCCTTAATTATATTAAATAATCTGCATAATTGATTATAGTTCATAATATATTAATATTTCAAGAGTACATTAGAAAAAATCTAACGATGTTGTATTTTTACAAATTCCATTTTTTTAATAATAATGTTAAAATCGTTCACGCTGATAGGATTAATTTGTCTGTGTACACCAGATGATAATAATTAAGAATAGCAATGTTAATTGGGGAAGATATTCAGCCAGTAACATGTGTATAGTAACAATTGTGTACAGAAAAGAGGAATGATATGGGCATTATTAAAAAGCTTTCCCGTTCGATAAGGGAATATAAAATGGTTTCAATTATGACACCAGTATGTATCGTATTTGAGGTAATATTTGAAATTCTTATCCCATTTATGATGGCGAATATGATTGATTCAGGAATAAGTTCAGGTAATGAAAGTGCACTTGTTAAATATGGGACTTTGCTTATACTCTGCGTAATGGCAGGTCTTGTATTTGGTATCCTTTCAGGAGGTCTATGTGCCACAGCTTCGGCAGGCTTTGCAAAGAATTTAAGAAAGGATATGTATTACAAAATTCAGGAGTATTCATTTGCAAATATTGACAAGTTCTCATCATCAAGTATTGTGACACGTCTTACAACAGATGTAACTAATGTGCAGAATGCTTATATGATGATTATCAGAATTGCGGTAAGAGCACCATTTATGCTTATATTCGCACTTATTGCGGCATTTATGACAAGTACTAAGCTTTCATTAATATTTCTTATTGCAATTCCAGTGCTTGGTATTGGACTTTATATAATAGTAAGCAGATCGCATATATATTTCGAGAGAGTATTTAAGATATACGATAATCTTAATGAAGTAGTAGAAGAAAATCTTACAGGTATGAGAGTAGTTAAGTCCTTTGTCCGTGAAGATTTTGAAGAAAAGAAGTTCACTAGGGTATCAGAAGCGATATATAAAATGTTCTTAAAGGCTGAAGGTATTGTTGCATACAATATGCCGCTTATGCAGTTCTGCATATATTCGTGTATGCTTTTCTTATGCTGGTTCGGTGCAAGAATGATAATTACATCAGGAGCAACAACACTTACTACAGGTGAGCTTACAAGTCTTATAGCATATGCTATGACAATTCTTAACTGCCTTATGATGTTATCAATGGTTATGGTTATGATTAATATGGCGAGAGCTTCGGCTGAGCGTATTGTTGAAATTCTTGACGAGGAAAGTACACTTCACAACTGTGACAATCCAGAGGATAAGGTAAATGACGGCTCAATCCAGTTTGATAATGTAAGCTTTAGTTATATAGATGATAAAGAAAAAGAATGTCTTAAAAATATTAACCTCAATATTCCAAGCGGTTCAACACTAGGAATTATAGGTGGAACAGGAAGCGGTAAGAGCTCATTAGTGCAGCTTATACCAAGACTTTACGATGTAACAGAGGGAAGCGTTAAGATTGGCGGTGTTGATGTAAGGGATATAGATATCTATACATTAAGAAATGAAGTTGCAATGGTGCTTCAGAAAAATGTATTATTCTCCGGAACTATTAAAGAAAATTTACGCTGGGGTAATAAAGAGGCAACAGATGAAGAGATAATACACGCCTGTGAACTTGCACAGGCAGATCCATTTGTCCAGACATTCCCTAAGAAATATAATACATATATCGAACAGGGTGGTACTAACGTATCAGGTGGACAGAAGCAGAGATTATGTATAGCAAGAGCACTTCTTAAAAAGCCTAAAATACTTATTCTTGATGACTCTACAAGTGCCGTTGATACTAAGACAGATGCTTTAATAAGAAAAGCATTTAAAGATGAAATACCGGATACAACTAAGATAATAATAGCACAGAGAATATCATCAGTTCAGGATGCAGACTGCATTATCGTAATGGAGGGCGGAAAGATTGATGGCTGTGGAACACACGAGCAGTTATTAAAAGAAAATGCTATATATAAAGAAATATATGAATCACAGACGAAAGGAGATGAGCAGTAATGGCAGGTAATGAGAAAAAGACTGATATCAATATGACTGGTAATAAAGGCAGAAAGCCATCAATAGATGGAAAGACATTAAAAAGACTTATGTCATATATTGTAGGCAGACATAAACTGACATTTTTTATGGTTGTTGTATGTATACTTATAAGTTCCTGTACAGTAGTAGTCAGTTCATTATTCTTACAGATACTTATAGATAACTATATAACACCTATGTTATCAGAGGTTAATCCGTCATTTGCACCATTATTAAAGACAATAATTATGCTTGGATGTCTGTATCTTGTTGGTGTATTATCAACATTTGCATACAACAAAATGATGATTAAAATATCACAGGGAACTTTAAAAGCAATCCGTGATGATATGTTTACACATATGCAGACACTTCCAATAAGATATTTCGATACTCATACGCATGGTGATGTAATGAGTCATTATACTAATGATACTGATACATTAAGACAGTTCATATCGCAGGCTCTTCCACAGTTCATCTCAGCAGTTGTGACAATAGTAGTTGTTATTGTGTCTATGATTGTCAACAGTATACCGCTTACAATACTTGTATTAGCAGTAACCTGTATTATGCAGATTGTATCCAAAAAGATAGGTGGTGCAAGCGCCAGATATTTTATAAGACAGCAGATAACAATAGGTAAGGTTACAGGCTTCATCGAGGAGATGATTAATGGACAGAAGGTTATTAAAGTATTCTGTCACGAGGATGAGGCAAAGCATGATTTTGATAAGAATAATGAAATGCTTTGCAGTGATGCAACTAATGCCAATAAATACGGTAACATACTTATGCCGGCAATATCACAGCTTGGTAATTTACAGTATGTACTTATTGCCCTTATCGGCGGACTTCTTGCATTAAGAGGGGTTGGTGGAATTACTGTTGGAATGATTGTTGCCTTTCTTAATCTTTCTAAGACCTTCTGTATGCCTGTATCACAGATAGCGCAGCAGATTAGTATGATAGCTATGGCGTTGGCAGGAGCAGAAAGAATATTCGGACTTATTGATGAAAAGCCGGAAGAAGATGAAGGCGATGTTACTTTAGTACGCGTAAAGTGCGATGATAAAGAACTTAATAACAAAGAAGCCGACAATAAAGATGCCAGAATGGTATTTATAGCAGGTGAAGTTACAGAAACAACTGACAAAGACGGCAGATGGGCCTGGAAGTGTAGGAAAGCTGATAATACAACAGGTTATATACTTCTTAGGGGAAAGGTCGTATTTGATGATGTAATATTTGGATATAATGAGAATAAGATTATACTTAATAATATTAATCTATGGGCTAAATCAGGACAGAAGATAGCATTTGTTGGTGCAACAGGTGCAGGTAAGACAACTATCACTAACCTGATTAACAGATTTTACGATATTAATTCAGGAAATATATTCTATGATGGAATAAGCATTGACAGAATTAAGAAGGACGATTTAAGACATTCACTTGGCATTGTATTACAGGACGTTAATCTGTTCACAGGAACTATTATGGATAATATAAGATATGGTAATCTGTCAGCGACAGATGAGGAATGTATTAACGCCGCCAAGCTTGCCAATGCAGATGACTTTATAACAAGACTTCCTGACGGTTATCAGACTGTGCTTACACAGAATGGAGCTAGTCTTTCACAGGGACAAAGACAGCTTATATCAATTGCAAGGGCAGCAGTTGCTAACCCACCTGTAATGATTCTTGATGAGGCTACATCTTCAATTGATACAAGAACAGAAGCACTTGTCCAGAGAGGTATGGATAACCTGATGAAGGGCAGAACAGTATTCGTAATAGCACACAGGCTTTCAACTGTACGCAATTCAGATGCTATAATGGTATTAGACCACGGCAATATAATTGAGAGAGGTTCACACGATGAACTTATTGCAAGTAAGGGAACATATTACAGCTTGTATACAGGAGCATTTGAGTTGTCATAATATTAAGCTTGCTGTGAGAAATGTATTACCAAGGCTGGCGGGTGTAATTAAGTGAATATTTATATTTAAGAGGCGTTAAGCCTCTTTTTTAGTGTATTGCGGCTACAGGAATACTGAAGCTGTTAGGTTGTTTATTTGAGAAGATGCAGCCTTGAGGAACTTGAAGAGATGTGTCCGAAGGGTATAAGGTTGTTTGTAAGATTAAAGAAGTTGAAATAGGGCTACCGCAATCCCACTTGCTTTAGACGGTGGGTTAAGGTAGCCGGAAGCGGAGGGGTGTGCTATACTTGCGTTATGGGAACGTGGAAATCAAAAAACAGACACAAATATTTGTTACAGTATCAAATTATTTTCGTATGCAAGTATAGAAAGAAATTGCTGATGTCAAAACAAATATCAGATGATATAAAGCAGTTTTCTTATGAGATATGTCAAAAGCATAAAGTCATTATCAGATATATGGAGACAGATAAAGAACATACTTTTTGGACGGACGGATATTTTGTATGCAGTGTAGGAAATAATTCTTTAAGGAACATGCAGGATATCCGAAATTCAAGAGCAAACACGATAACCATAAATCATACACAACAAACTTCACAAATGGAAATATTGCGGTAGATTTTGAGACGGGGAAGATAAAACTGCCAAAATTAAAAGCGGTAAAAGCAAGGTTACACAGGGAATATAGTGGGCAGATTAAGTCAGCGACCGTTTCGCGGGTTTCCAGTGAAAAATACTATGTATCCATACTTGTAGAAACGGAGCATAAGGAACTGGCACATACAAATCATAACATAGGAATCGATTTAGGAATTAAAGATTTATGTATTACTTCCGATGGGAAGGTATATGAGAACCTAAAAATTATAAAAAAATACGAGAAACAGCTTGTAAAGCTGCAAAGGCAACTGTCACATAAAGGGAAGAGAAGTAAGAACTATTATAAAACAAAGAAAAAGATAGCATTATGCCATGAGAAAATAAGGAACATAAGAAAAGATTATCTACATAAAGTTTCACATGAGATTATCAGCGAAAACCAAGTGATAGTTTCAGAGAATTTACAGATAAAAAACATGGTAAAAAATCATCAGCTGGCAAAAGCCATAAGTGATGTATCATGGTATGAGCTGACAAGACAGTTAGAGTATAAGGCAAAATGGAATGGCAGGAAATACATCAAAATAGATACATTTTATGCTAGTAGTCAATTATGTTCTGTTTGCGGGTATCAGAATCCAGATACAAAAGATTTGTCAGTGAGGACATGGATATGTCCGAAATGCGGAGCAGAACATGACAGGGATATCAATGCCGCAAAAAATATACTGACAGAAGGATTAAGACAAATAGCATAAAGAAATATATAGGGCAGGGACTGCCCAAATTAACGCCTGTGGAGATAGTAGGGAGCAAAACATCCAGTGGATGTTTGTTCTGCTCCGACCGGAGTGGAACGTAGAAACGAGGTCGATGAAGCAGGAAGCCTATTGGCTTAAGGCAATGGGTAGTTCACAATAATAAATTGTTGTATTATGATGTTGATAATAAAATATGGAGGTGTATTATGAAAGCACATAAATATTGGTCAATTGGAGCAATAGTTACAATGGTTGGAACTTTTTATACAGGATATAAAGGGTTAAAAGCAGCACACAAATACTTTGCGTTTGGCTCTCTGATATGCTTGATTATGGCAATCTATTCTGGTCATAAAATGATTTCTGGCAATAAGAGGACAAGAAAACAGATGGAATTGAAAGAAGTGGAGGAATAATATGTTAGAAGTAGGAAAAAAAGCACCGGACTTTGAATTGCCGGATCAGAATGGAGAAATGCATAAATTAAGCGATTATGCAGGAAAAAAAGTGATCTTATATTTTTATCCAAAGGATAATACACCAGGATGTACGAAGCAGGCATGTGGTTTTTCTGAGCGTTATCCACAGTTTACTGAGAAGGGAGCTGTTATTCTCGGAGTAAGCAAGGACTCTGTAGCGTCTCACAAGAGATTTGAAGAAAAATACGGACTGGCATTTACGCTATTAGCAGATCCGGAGCGTAAAGTTATTGAAGCATATGATGTCTGGAAAGAAAAGAAAAATTATGGAAAAGTATCTATGGGTGTAGTAAGAACTACATATCTTATTGATGAGCAGGGAATCATTATAAAGGCAAATGATAAAGTCAAGGCGGCAGATGATCCTGAAAATATGCTTAAGGAATTGGCATAATGAAGATTATTTTATCACCTGCAAAAAAGATGATAGTAGATACCGATAACTTAGCACCGGTTGAACTGCCTGTCTATATTGATAAGACAGCAGAAGTATTAAACTGGATGAAAAGCAAATCAAAAGAAGAACTGAAAGCTATCTGGAAATGTAATGACAAGATTGCAGAGCAGAACTTTAACAGATTGGAAAATATGGATCTTTATAACAGGCTTACTCCGGCTGTTTTAGCATATGAAGGGATTGCATTTCAATATATGGCACCATCTGTGTTTGAAATCCAGCAGTTTGAGTATTTGCAAAATCATTTAAGAATCCTGTCTGCGTTTTATGGCATTTTAAAACCAATGGATGGTGTGACTCCTTATCGTCTTGAAATGCAGGCAAAGGTTGGAATTGGAGATGCAAAAAATCTGTATGAGTACTGGAGAGACTTGTTATACCGCTCAATAATCGATGACAGTAGGATTATCATTAATCTTGCATCAAAAGAATACTCAAAATGTATAGAAAAGTATCTGACACCACAGGACAGATATATTACGATTGTATTTTGTGAGTTATCCGGAGATAAATTGGTAACAAAAGGTACCTATGCCAAGATGGCTCGTGGTGAAATGGTCAGATTCATAGCGGAAAATAATATTGAAAATCCAGTGGAGATTCAGAAATTTGACAGACTCGGATATTCGTTTAGGTCTGATTTATCTTCAGATTCAGAATATGTATTTGAACGCAAAATAAAATAGTTATTCAGGTAAAAGATGCTAAGTTTGGAAATTTTATAATAATGAGAATTATTACTATTTTTATTGACAACAGGATAATAGTGATATATAATCCTTATTAAGAACTAATCCTAACAAGGAGGGCAGATGACAAGTAGGAGAAATACCATTCAAAAAGATTTAGTACGAAACGCTGTGTATGAGATGAAAAGACACGTTACGGCAAATGAAGTGTATGAATTTATAAAAGAAGAATATCCAACAATTGGAAAAGGAACTGTATATAGAAATCTTGATATATTGGTAGAGGAAGGTGCATTAAGAAAGGTTGAAGTTCCGGATGGACCAAACCGATTTGATTTTACATTGAAAAATCATTACCATGTAAGATGTATAAAGTGCGGTGAAATTTTTGATGTGGATATGGATCAAATACCGGATTTGCTGGAAAGAATTCATAACACTCATGGAATTGAATTTGTGGATTATGATATTTCATTTAAAGGTATTTGCTCGAAATGCAGGGAGAAGGTAAAGGAGGAACAGTATGGATAGGAAAGCAATGTATAAGTTGAGTTATGGACTGTTTATATTGACCGCTAAGGAAGCAGAAAAAGATAACGGATGCATCATTAATACAGCCATTCAGGCAGCTTCGGAACCAAACCAGTTAAGTATCTGTGTAAATAAGGCAAATTATACGCATGATATGATTCAAAGAACCGGAAAATTTACTGTATCAGTCTTAAGTCAGAAGGCACAATTTGAATTGTTCAAACATTTTGGCTTCCAATCAGGAAGAGATACCAATAAGTTTGAAGCATTTGAGCAGTGTGCCAGGGGGACAAATGGTATTTATTATATTACAGAAGGTACAAACGCATACATTTCTGTGACAGTTACTAAAACAGAGAACTTGGGTTCACATACGATGTTTATCGGTGAGATAACCGATATGGAAGTTTTAAGCAATGTTCCTTCAGTAACATATGATTATTATCAGAATAATATTAAGCCTAAGCCACAGGAGGTTGGAAAAACAGAGGACGGTCAGACAATATGGCGTTGCAGAATCTGCGGATATGAATATGTAGGCGAGGAATTACCAGATGACTTTATATGTCCTTTGTGCAAGCACCCGGCATCAGATTTTGAAAAAGTAGTAAAGAGAACGGAGGTAAAAGAGATGGCAGCAAACAAATATGCAGGAACACAGACAGAGAAGAATTTACAGGAGGCATTTGCGGGGGAGTCTCAGGCCAGAAATAAGTATACCTATTTTGCTTCTGTAGCGAAAAAGGAGGGCTATGAGCAGATGTCTGCATTATTTTTAAAGACCGCAGATAATGAGAAAGAACATGCAAAGATGTGGTTCAAGGAATTAGCAGGAATTGGTGATACAAAGGAAAATCTGGCAGCAGCTGCAGAAGGCGAGAATTATGAGTGGACAGATATGTATGAAGGCTTTGCGAAAACAGCCGAAGAAGAAGGTTTCCCTGAACTTGCAGCCAAATTTAGAGCAGTAGGAGAAATTGAGAAGCATCACGAGGAGAGATATCGTGCACTTCTTAAGAATATTGAAACTGCACAGGTATTTGAAAAGAGTGAAGTTAAGGTATGGGAATGCCGTAACTGCGGACATATCGTGGTAGGAACAAAAGCACCTGAGGTATGCCCGGTATGTAATCATCCGCAGAGCTATTTTGAAGTACATGAAGAGAATTATTAAGGAATCTGCAGATCCTTTAAAAGATTATAGAGACAATTGAATTGTAAATTTTACACACGGAAGGAAAAAAAGCATAGAAGTATATGCATATTGTAATCTGTATGGATTATGAAAATGCTAGAAGCATTTATAAATATTAAGATTACAGAACAACACAAATATAACCAGCAATATAGGCTGTATATTAATATATTTACAAGGAGGAACAACAAATGAAATACATATGTGATGTTTGCGGATGGGAATACGATGAGGAGAAAGGATATCCAGAAGGTGGTATTGCACCTGGTACAAAGTGGGAGGATATTCCGGAAGATTTTGAATGTCCGTTATGCTCTGTAGGAAAAGACCAGTTCTCAGAAGAATAAATGTATTAAGATAGGATTATACCAATGAAAGAAGAATTAAGTATAGATATCATCGGACTTGCAGGAGCCTGTTCTTATGCTTTGGACTGTATAGAAGCAGAGTTTGTAAATATCAAAAACAAACATGGAAAAAGAGTGGCTTATATAAGTATATGCATGGCTGAATATTGGAAGATTCAAGGTGATGAATTACAAGATTTAGCTATGTGTGCATTACTGCATGATAATGCTTTGACACAATATATTTCGGAAGAACTGAAAAAGGATTCCGTCATTAATTGTAAAAAAGATTTATCAGAGAAAAAAACAAATCTTCATTGTATTTATGGTGAAAAAAATATTACTAAAATTCCATTTAAAACAGATGTGTCAAATGTGATTTTGTATCATCATGAACATGCCGATGGAACTGGTCCTTTTCAAAAAAAGTGGAATGAAATTCCATTGTTTGCAAGGATTATTCATCTTGCAGATACCATTGATATTATAGGAAATAACACAGGATCTGGAAATAACAGTTGGAATTTTATATGTCAGTACCTTTTAAAAAATAGGGATGGATTATTCGATTCAGAATGTGTGAATGCCTTTTTTCATGCATTCACAAATTCTGAATCTTTTATGTGTTTAAGTGATAATTCTTTTGAAATGAAGCTATGGGAGATTATCCCAAGAAAAAAACAGGTTTTTGATTGGAAAACGTGTAAAAATGTCGCAGATTTTTTTGCAAAGATTGTAGATTATAAATCTTCTTTTACAAGCAGACATTCTATAGGAGTGGCTGAAAAAGCAGCTTTTTTTGCTCAATATATCGGATATGCTTCTATTAATGTGCAAAAAATTTATCTGGCTGGTGCACTGCATGATATTGGGAAGATGGCAGTAGGCAATGAAATTTTGGAAAAACCGGATAAACTGACAGATGATGAATTTTCACAAATGAAGAATCATGCTGGCTATACATACCTTATATTATCAGAGGTTAATGATTTTGAAGAAATACGAGACTGGGCAGCTTTCCATCATGAAAAATTAAATGGAAAAGGGTATCCTTTTGGAAAAACCGCAGCTGAATTAAATGAGCCGGAACGTATTATGGCATGTATTGATATTTATCAGGCATTAACCGAGGACAGACCATATAAGAAAGGTTTATCGCACGAAAAAACGTGTGAGATGCTCGATGACATGGCGCAGAAAGGTTTTATTGATTCTGATATTTCCAAGAAAATTAGGGAATGTTTTGGTGGAATCTAACATTAAAAACGAGAAAATATAGGAAATTCATGATAAATGTATCTTGATATAATTAAAGAAATAATTGTTGTAAAAAGCAGAATATAGAGATTTGCGTTAAGTAATTTATTAAGTATCATTTTATAAAAGCGTGATTTTTACAGAATGGAGATAAAAGTATGATGCTAGAAAAAGGGCTGGAGAAAGATAAAATAGAAGCTGAAGCACTCTCTGAAAAAATGAAGCGATATTAATGAAGATAATTACATATCAGTGTCAAACAAATAACCTGAATTAATAAAGAATAGGTGGATAACAAAGTGAACATAACAGTGTATTTAGGAGCTAACAAAGGCATAGATGATACATTTTCAATAGCTGTAAGGGAACTTGGAAAATGGATAGGAGCAAATGGACACACTTTAATATATGGTGGTTCTAAGACAGGACTTATGGGCGAACTTGCAGAAAGTGTGCTTATGGAAGGTGGCAGAGTAACCGGCGTTGAGCCACAGTTCTTTGTAGAGGCAGAAGTTCAGTATGACGAGATAACAGAACTGATTGTAACTAAAGATATGACAGAAAGAAAGACAAAGATGATAGAACTTGGTGATGCTTTTATAGCATTTCCGGGTGGAACAGGTACGCTTGAAGAGATAACTGAAGTTATGTCAAAGTTATCTCTTAACCAGCTTTTTGCACCGTGCATATTCTACAATCTTAATGGATATTATGACAGTATTAAAGAATTTCTTTCTCATATGATTGCAATGGGATTGTCAACTAATGAACGTCAGAAAGATATATATTTTGCATCTGACTTAACAGAAGTCGTGTCTATTTTATCCCATTTTTAGAAAGCCACGCTGATATATCAGAGCCAGCACCAGCTACCTTTTATTGTCAATGTGTGATGAAAGTGCAGGCTTAACTTTATTTCTTGCATCAGTACGCGCCTGTTCAACCACGCCGTCATCATAATTAGAGAGTACTGCTGTTCTGTAATGATTGAGAACACATCAGCTCCTGTCTGTTGTTTTAACATCATTAATATGTACTATGGCTGTAACTTATAACAATGGATAAGGAAAAGAGGTTGTACAATGAAAAATAAAGTTAAAGTAAGAGAAGAAACTGTAAAAGTTAAAAATATAATTTAAAGATTGTATGTATTAAAAAGAAGATAATAGATATTGGGAAGGACACTGATTAGATTTACATTAATCAGTGTTTTTTTGCAACTTAGTATGCTAAAAATGCAACTTACTGTTATGAGTGTAGACGTGATAAGAAAAAAAGTATATATATGTTGTAAGACATTTATATAAACAAAAGAAAGTAAGGGTGAAGTTTTGAAATTCACGGTAGAACAGATTACAGAAAGTAGTGAGGAAGAAGTATTCGTAAAATGTTATGACACACAGACGGTCTGGGTAGAAAATATACATAAAGTGGTATCAGGACAGAATGTGATTGGTGCGTATAAAAATGGAGCATTTTTTCGTCTTGAAATGTCTGATATATATTATTTTGAAGTTGTTGATGGTAATTCATTTATATATGGCAATAAGGACGTGTACATTTCACGCGACAAGCTTTATGAATATGTATGGATAAATTAATGCTGTGGGTAAAAAAAATATGTGACACTGTGTGGAGTTCTTATGATTTGCTCATTTTTTATGTGTCTGTTTTTTGACCTGACAAGAAAACTGAATTTATTTACATATTTTGGTCAGTGTCTTTTGCTTGCACTGATAGCATTAGCTTCATTGGCCGTTTACTATTCACTTGTAAGTAATGAAGCAGAAAAAGCGTTTTTACAGGTGCAGCAGGTTGCCGACAGGCTGGTGCATATAGCTATGTAGTAATTAATTATTATTGCATTTAATAAAAATGCCGCACAGCAGATAATAATTATATGAATTAATAAGTATTATGAAGTAATAATACAGGCAGGAGAATAATAGTGAAGATTACAATACTGGATATCGCATCTGAGGAAGAGGATGAGATAATAATTAAATGTCATTCCTTAAGTGATGATATTAATGAGCTTATATGCAGATTAAAGCAGGGAAGCCGTAAGCTTATAGGCTATGATAATAATGGAATATGTATGTTGGAAGTCGGGGAAATATATTACTTTGATACGATAGACAACAGAGTGTTTGCTTACTGTAAAAAAGATGTTTATGAGGTAAGGGAAAAGCTTTACCAGCTTGAAGAATTACTTATTTCATATCATTTTATGAGAGCATCAAAGTCGATGATTATTAATCTTGATATGATAAAATATTTATCTCCGGCGTTCGGAGGCAGATTTGAAGCTTTGCTTGAAAATGATGAAAAGGTAATTATATCAAGGCAGTATGTGCCAGTGCTTAAAGAGCGGCTGGGACTATAAGGAGGAATAATGATTAAAAGATTAAAAATATTAGTAGATACATTTGCAAAGATTACATTAGGAGTGTCATTTGCGGCGGCGTTTTACATATCAGTAATATGGGGTCTTGATGCACATATCAGTGTAAAGGTATTATGGGAAGTTCTTATAGTGTCGGCAGTATGCACTATTCCAATACTTATGTTTCCAGTAGATGGCGAAAAGGAACTATCAAAGAATGGTATGCTGTTAAGGCGAATAATATATTTTATATTTGTTAATTGTGTGGTACTTGGACTTGGCTGGCTGTTTGGCTGGTTTTATATAGAAAAGCCAGCGATGGTAGCTTTTATGGAATTTCTTATTATATTCGTGTATGTAACAGTAAATGCAGTTGTATATATAAGTGAAAATGCTGAGGCAAAAAATATGAATAAAAGACTGGAGGAGATAAAGAAAAAAACACGAGAATTGAAAAAATCGGACAAAAAGAATATTTAAAAATTTAAAGACAGTGGAAAAGTATAATAGACGGTATAGATAAGAGATACAAGTGCGTCAGATATTGAAGGTAATGTAGTAGATACACATATGTCAGATATTGAAGGTAACGCATTATATACACATATGTTAGATATTGAAGGTAATGCAGTAGATACACATATGTCAGATATTGAAAGTAATGCAGTAGATACATATATGTTACATATTAAAGGTAAGGCAGGTGATACAAGTATGACAGATAATCTATGTAAAACAGATAATATGATTACATTAGATATTATAAAAATAGAACATCTAAATAAAAGCTTTGGCGATGTCAAGGCAGTTAATGACTTAAGCTTCAGAGTAAAGAAAGGTGAGCTGTTTGCATTTTTAGGTGTTAATGGTGCAGGTAAAAGTACAACAATTTCCATAATATGCGGTCAGCTTCGCAAAGATAGCGGTCGTGTCTGGATAAAAGATAAAGATGCAGACTGCGCAGGAAATGAAACTAAAAGAATGTTAGGCGTTGTGTTTCAGGAAAGTGTTCTTGATAAGCCGCTTACGGTCAGGGAAAATCTTAAAAGCAGGGCTGCTTTATATGGAATTACTGGAAAAGTATTTAAAAAAAGACTTAATGAACTTAAAGAGCTGCTTGACTTTGGCGATTACATAGATAGACCAGTTGGAAAGTTGTCAGGAGGACAGAGAAGAAGAATAGATATTGCGCGTGCATTGCTTCACAGACCAGAGATACTAATTCTTGATGAACCGACAACAGGACTTGACCCACAGACAAGACTTCTCATATGGAATGTTATTGAAAAGCTTCGTATCAATGAGAAGATGACAGTATTTCTTACAACACATTATATGGAGGAGGCTGCCAATGCCAGCTATGTTGTTATTCTTGACAAAGGAAGAATTGTCGCAGAGGGAACACCGCTTGAGTTAAAGAACGAATATGTCAGGGATACGATATCGCTGTATGGCGTTACAGAGGATGAGGTTAAGTCACTTGGAAACGAATATAGAAAAATACGCGATGGTTATAGCATTCAGGTTAAGAATACTCTTGAAGCGACAAGACTTATTGTAGAACATCAGGAGATATTCCGTGATTATGAGGTTACAAAAGGTGGTATGGATGATGTATTTCTTGCCGTAACCGGAAAAATGCTGGGAGGTGGACAGTAATGAGAGAAGTAGCTGTGCTTGTAGACAGAAATCGTAAATTATTTTTTAAAGATAAGGGAATGTTATTTTCATCAATGATAACTCCTTTAATTCTTATAGTTTTATATGCTACATTTTTAGCAAAGGTTTATAAGGACTCTTACACTTCTGCATTTAATAATATGATTGAATTGTCAGATAAGATGATTAATGGGGCGGTGGCAGCACAGCTTTCCGCGGCACTTATTGCAGTGAGTTGTGTGACAGTTACATTTTGCGTTAATCTGACAATGGTACAGGACAGGGCAAATGGAACAAGGAGAGATTTTGATGTATCACCTGTCAGCAGGTCAAAGATATACATAGGATACTTCCTGTCAACAGTAGTGAATTCACTTATGGTCAACAGTTTTGCACTTGTATTATGTCTGCTTTATGTATTAAAAATGGGCTGGTATATGAGCTGTCTGGACGTGATTTTGGTTATTGTGGATATGGTTATTCTGGTGCTTTTTGGAAGTACACTTTCAAGCATTATAAGTTATCCGTTAAAGACACAGGGACAGTTATCTGCGGTAGGAACGATTGTAAGTGCAGGGTACGGCTTTATATGTGGTGCTTATATGCCTATTTCTAATTTTAGTGAAGGCTTACAGAAGGTGTTGTCATATCTTCCGGGTACATATGGTACATCATTAATTAAAAATCATATGTTAAATGGTGTATTTAAGGAAATGTCAGATATAGGTCTGCCAGAAGAAGTAATTACGTCCATAAGGGATACACTTGACTGCAATCCCGTATTCAGGGGACACGTTGTAAATGTATGGCAGATGGGAATTATTATGGCTGGAAGTATAGCTGTTTTTGGAATAGTGTATCTTATTCTAATAAAGGTCCGTAAGAATTAATTCCACTTGAAAAGCTGTATACATATGACAGGGAAGAACAGACGTGGAGATTTGAATAGCCAGCAATAAAATATTATTATGGTATTGCATTAAAATAGCGTGGCAGAGTATAGTATTAAGCATAATACATAAGGAGACAGATGTAATGGAGAACAGTTACAGGTATTTTAAGAATGACCAGTGTAAGTATTACCCTTGCCATAAGATAGAAGAAGGGCAGGATTTTAACTGCCTTTTTTGTTATTGTCCTATGAATTGTTATACTGATTGTCTGGGAACGCCGAATTATATAACAAGAGCAAGTGGAAAGCGTATCAAGGATTGTACCAATTGTACATTTCCGCATATTCCTGAGAATTATGATCATATAATACAATTTTTATCAAAGAAGATGAGATAAAGGATAAGAAATACGATGAAGAAAGCTATTTTAATTGTAAGTTTTGGAACAACTTATACAGATACAAGAACTAAGAATATTACAGCTATTAAGCAACAGGTAAGTATGCTTTATCCGGATACAATTGTAGAAGAGGCAGTATCAAGCACAATTGTAAGAAAGCATATGCAGGAGAAGGAACATATTAATGCGAAAAGTCCGCTTGAGGCACTTATAAGCTTAAAAGAGCAGGACGTAACACAGGTTGTTGTATTTCCAACACACATAATAGACGGAATTGAGAATAACCAGATGAAAAATGCAGTAGAGGAGTGCAGGCATTTATTTGATAAGATAGTTGTAGCTGATGCACTTTTGGCAAATGCTGATGATTATACAGATGTTGCCAAGGCTTTGTGGGAGTCGTTAAAAGAGCTTACTGGTAATTCAGTATTGATATTTATGGGACACGGAACAGAGCATATGGCTGACAGCAGTTACAGGGTAATGGAACAGGCATTAAGGGCATATGCCGCAAAGCCTGTCTATATTGCTACAGTCGAGGGAAAGAGAACAATTCAAGATGTAATTAACGATATGAGGGAAGAAGGAATTGTCAATACTGGCGTTTTTCTTGCACCGCTTATGTTAGTTGCAGGTGACCACGCTAATAATGATATGGCAGGAGATGATGAGTCATTTGCCACTATATTAAAAGCTAATGGATACACACCACAATGTGTTATAAAGGGTATAGGTGAATATCCAGCAGTACGTCAGGTGTATTTATCACATTTGCAAAAGGCAGTTAAAGCATTAGAAAATGTATCAGATACAGATAATTTGCCTGATAAAAAGAGTGGAATATTATATGGCATTGGAGTGGGTACAGGCAATCCTAAGCAGATGACATTACAGGAACTGGAAGTGATTAAGTCGTGCGATTTAATAGTTATTCCAGCAGTATCCAAGGAAGAATGTTATGCGTACCGCATAGCAGAGCAGGCATGTAGTGAAATTTCCACGAAGCCAGTTTTGTGTATGCCGTTTCCTATGATTAAGGATGAGGGAAAGCTTGAAATCTCACATAATAAAATATATGAAGCGATTGAGGAATATCTGTATCAGGGTCAGAAGGTCGGGATGATTACAATAGGTGACCCAAGCATATATTCTACATATATGTATATGCATAAGCGTGCGATGGCTAATGGATGGAGGACTGAGATAATAAGCGGAGTTCCGTCATTTTGTGCTGTTGCGGCAAGGCTTGGCATATCTTTAGGTGAGAAGGGCGAAGAGATACATATTATTCCATCATCAGATAATATAGAGAATACATTTTCATATAACGGAACACTTATATATATGAAGTCAGGAAGAGGTCTTAAGCAGTTAGTTAAGGCACTGCGTGCAAAACAGGAAGCAGGAGAAATGTATGAGATAAATGCAGTATCTAACTGTGGAATGGATAGTGAAAAAGTATATCACAGCCTTGAAGAACTTGAAAATGCTGATGTATATCTCACAACCGTTATAGTAAAAAGAAAAAAGAAAAACAATTGAAATTAATAATTGCATTTCTAGTAATAATATGAAATAATGAACGCTGGATAATATCCAGATGATAACGTAATAGTCACTGTAAGCGAAGTACGATAAGTATTTCAGGGAATCAGGTGTGAATCCTGAACAGTTCCGCTGCTGTATACAGGGAGGCGATATCCATTAATGCCACTGGAAGAAGCTTGATATTAATATAAGCTTATTCTGGGAAGGCGGATATTGCTTATGATCTGTGAGTCAGAAGACCGGCTTACAGGCAGAGTCATAATAGTCGTTGCGAGAACAACAGACTATTGTTTTTTATGCAATAGGAAATTTCGATAGAAATTCCAGATTGTTAAGACACATATGTGTCTGTTCCTTTTCTGCTGATAATAACGTAATCATCAAGCACTTCATAAGAAAAGAAAAGGAGAATGAAAATGAAGAAAAAGAGATTTCTGTCACTTCTGCTCACAATCGTAATGCTTGTGTCTACACTTGCAATGAGTGGATGTGGAACAGGAGAAAAGTCAGCTAATGGTAACTATGATGGAGAACTTGTGTATGACCATTCAATGGAATTAGAGTATGCAAAGCTTTTCTCTGTAGATTATTACAAGGGCGGTTATAAGCTTATTACAATAACTAACAGAGATGAAGATACAGCAATTGTATCTAAGCAGTCAAAGCTCTTACTTGTTCCAGAGGGAATGTCTACACCATCAGGAATTGATTCTGACACTGTAGTATTAAATGCACCTGTAACTAATATGCTCGTATCATCTACACCAGTTACATCGCTTATGAATGCGAGTAACTGTCTTTCAGGCATAAGCCAGGTTACTTATGATAAGAAATCGTGGTATATAGATGCGGTTAAGCAGGCATTTGATGATGGCAAGCTTACTTATGTTGGCGATTACAAAGCCCCTGATTATGAAACAATAATAGCAGGTGCACCAACACTTGCAATATTCTCAACAATGCTCACAAGCGTTCCAGATGTAGCAGAGAAGTTAAAGGAATTAGGAATTAACTATATATTAGACCAGTCTACATATGAAGACCATCCATTAGGAAGAGTAGAATGGGCTAAGCTTTATGCAGCACTTTGTGATAAAGAAGAGTCTGCAACACAGATGTATAATGCACAGGCAGCATATGTAAATGCTCTTTCAAAGGCTGAAAATACAGGTAAGTCAGTTGCAGTATTCTACATTACATCTAAGGGCAAGCTTTATGTAAGAAATGCAGGAGATTATCTTGCACAGATGGTAAATATAGCAGGTGGTAATTATGTATTCTCTGACCTTAATACAGATAAGACAGGAACACAGGAGATGGGTATCGAAAGCTTTTATGAGAAAGCCAAAGATGCAGATTATGTAATCTATGTATGGAATCTTGGCGGTAAGCCATCAACACTTAGTGATTTCACAGGTTATAACAGTGTTCTTTCTGATTTAAAGGCTGTTAAAGATGGAAATGTATGGTGTACAACACCTGATTTCTTCCAGATTGCAGATACAATCGGAAGTATGATTAATGATATTAACCTTATGTTAAATGCTGATGCTGATACAACAGAGCTTACATATTTAAAGAAGTTAAAATAAAATGATGAGTGGGGTATACTCACTTAAAAAATCTATTTATAATTTTGCCAATTAATTAGGTGATTGCGAAACTCGTAAAAAGTTACAAATAACAATCAATTTTGCTGAGTTTCGCAAACGCTTATTGCTAATTAATATCAGAATGGAGAAAATATGCAGATAAAACAGATGCTCCGCTACCAGCTTGTATATATACTGCTTGCAGTATTACTTGTTGTGGCGGTTATATTAAATATTAATACAGGCAATATCCATATATCTCCTGCGAGAATTTTCAGAATTATATTCTTAAAGGGTGATATGGGAACACCTGAATACAATATTATCTGGAAAATACGACTTCCACGATTATGTATGGCGGCTATTTTGGGCGGTGCTTTGTCTTTATCAGGCTTTTTGTTACAGACATTTTTCAGAAATCCAATAGCAGGACCATTCGTGCTTGGTATTTCATCTGGTGCGAAAATGTTTGTTGCAATCACAATGATATTTCTTTTAAAGTATGTATCAGGTATGCCACTTTGGGCACAGGTTGCAGCGGCATTTGTTGGTTCACTGCTTGCAATGCTTTATGTACTTATATTTGCCAATAAAGTTAAGAGTATGTCTATGCTCTTAGTTGTGGGAATTATGATTAGCTATATATGTTCTGCAATAACAGATATTTGCATTACATTTGCGAATGATTCAGACATTGCCAATCTTACACACTGGGCTATGGGAAGCTTTTCAGGAAGTTCGTGGCCAACTGTAAAGCTTGCAGCTTTTGTTGTGTTCCCAACAGCTATTACTACATTTCTGTTCTCCAAGCCAATCAGTGCATATCTTTTAGGTGAAGGCTATGCCCAGAGTATGGGAATTAATATAAAGTTCTTCAGGGTATGTATTGTACTGCTTTCGAGCCTTCTTTCAGCTTGTGTTACAGCACTTGCAGGTCCTATATCGTTCGTTGGAATTGCAGTTCCACATATTACAAGATTATCACTTAAGACGACAAAGCCGATTGTTACAATCCCTGCAATATTCTTATGCGGTTCGGTGTTTTGTATGTTCTGTGACCTTATTGCAAGAACAATATTCTCACCATCAGAGCTTGCGATAGGAACGGTCACAGCAGTATTTGGTGCACCAGTTGTTATATGGCTTATGGTAAAGCAGAAGAGATAATTGTTGTAAGGAAATGGAAAGTGGAGAAATATATGGAACAGATATATGTACAGACAGAGGATTTAAGTGTAGGCTATCATAAAAAAGTGCTTCTGTCAGATATAGCGCTTAAGGTTAATAAAGGTGAAATCCTCGTATTAATCGGACCTAATGGTGCAGGAAAGTCTACAATAATAAAGAATCTTATAAAGGAAATGAGTCCTATAGGTGGCAATATATATATAAAAGGCAGGGAAATAAGCGATTACACAAGTAAAGAATACGCTAAGACTATGTCTGTTGTGCTTACAGAAAAGATTAAGACCGAGATGATGACGTGCCGAGATGTTGTTGCGATGGGAAGATATCCGTACACTAATTATTTTGGCAGACTTACCAATGAAGATGAACAGATAGTAAATGAGTCATTAAAGAAGGTATCAGCACTTGATATAGCAGATAATGATTTTTCGCAGATTAGTGATGGACAGCGCCAGAGAATTATGCTTGCAAGAGCAATATGCCAGAAGCCTGAGGTCATAGTGCTTGATGAGCCGACTTCATTTCTTGACATAAGACATAAAATTGAGCTTCTGGATATACTGCAGGAGATGGCTGTTAAGGATAATGTCGCTGTTATTGTATCTTTACACGAAATAGAACTTGCGGCTAAGATAGCAGACTATGTTATGTGTGTTGGTGCAGATAGAAAGATAGAATTTGGAAGACCGGAAAAGATATTTACAGATGAACGCATAAGCAGGCTTTACGGAATTACACACGGAACGTATAATTGCATGTATGGAAGTACAGAATTAAAGAAGCCGGAGGGCACACCGAAGGTATTCGTAGCTGGCGGTGCTGGAACTGGAATATTAATATATAGGGAATTACAACGTATTGGTATTGCATTTACAGCAGGGATTCTTTATGAAAATGACTGTGATTATCCGATAGCCAAAGCACTGGCGGCAGATATTGTCACAGAGAAAATGTTTGAGCCTATAGGAAAAGAAACATTAGACAAAGCCTGTAAAAGAATTGATGAGGCAGATTATGTTATAGATACAGGCTGTCCAATCGGCAGTATTAACAGTGCAATGAAAGAATTATTAGATTACGCAGAAAAGAAGAATAAGAGAATTCTTACAAAGCCAGACATAGATACAATGAAATCATTATTCTAAGGAGAATAGATATTATGAAACCAATGGATATTGAAAAAGAGTCATTTGCAATAATAGAGAAAGAACTGACAACTGATATTCCAGCTGAATATAAGCCGGTTGTCAAACGTGTTATTCATACAACGGCGGACTTCTCATACGAAACAAGTATGACATTTTCCAAAGGAGTTATTGAGGAAGCACTTAAAGCTATTAAAGAAGGTGTGGATATTGTTACAGATACCAATATGGCGAAGTCAGGAATAAGCCACAAAATGGCAGAGAAGTTTTCTTGTTCGCTTAATTGTTATATGGCAGACAGTGATGTTGCCAGTGAAGCGGCAAAGCGTGAGGTTACAAGAGCAACAGTCAGCGTGGAGAAGGCGGCAAAGGATAATCCAGACTGTATTATGGTTGTAGGCAATGCGCCAACAGCTCTTATGAGAATAAGAGAGCTTTATGATGAGGGCATATTTGTGCCAAGACTTGTTATTGGAGTTCCAGTTGGTTTCGTAAATGTAGCCAGCGCAAAAGAAGAGATTATAGAAAGCGGAATGTCATATATAGTAGCAAGGGGCAGAAAGGGCGGAAGCAATGTTGCCGCCGCAATTATGAATGCTTTGTTCTATATGGCGGCAGATGATGATAAAGAGTGGCGCAGATGTTAGAAAGATATGTATACAAAAATCAAAAGAAAATGCGTTGCGGATATACAACAGGAACCTGTGCCTGTGCCGCCGCCAAAGCTGCGGCATATATGCTTCTGTCAGGCAGGGAAGTAAAAGAGATTAAAGTGATAACTCCTATGGGAGTATCACTTACACTTCCGGTTATTGACATAGATATTAAAAAGGATAAGGTAATATGTGCAATTAAGAAGGACAGTGGGGATGACCCTGATGTGACTGATGGAATAATGATATATGCACAGGTTGCTTATGCTAAAGATGATATAATGAGCACGATAAATACTGACAGAGTAATTGTAGATGGTGGAATAGGAGTAGGAAGAGTTACAAGAGAAGGCTTGAAATGTGCTGTTGGAGAAGCGGCAATCAATCCAGTACCGCTTAAGATGATTAAAGAGGCGGTAGCAGAGGCAGCAGAAAGTTATTCTTATGAGGGAAGTCTTAAAGTTATAATATCAGCACCCAAAGGAGTTGATATTGCCAAGAAGACGTTTAATCCGAACCTTGGAATTACAGGGGGCATATCAATTCTTGGAACAACAGGAATTGTAGAGCCTATGAGTGAACAGGCACTTATTGATACAATTAAGACAGAGATTAATATGCACATAGCACAGGGAGAGAAAGTGCTTCTTGTTGCACCGGGTAATTATGGACAGGATTTTCTGCTTAATACACTTAATATTGAGCTGAAAAGAAGCATAAAATGCAGTAATTATATTGGCGATACAATAGATATGGTGTGTGATGCAGGTGCTAAGGCAATGCTTCTTGTGGGGCATATAGGAAAGCTTGTAAAATTAGGTGCAGGAATAATGAATACACATTCCAAAGTGGCAGACGGACGAATGGAAGTTCTGTCAGCCTGTGCAATAAGGGCAGGTGCAGATAATGATACAGCATTAAAGATACTTGATTGTATTACGACAGAGGCGGCACTTGAAATTTTGAAGAAATCAGACATACTAGAGAAGACTATGTATCAGCTTACGCTTCGTATAGAAGATGTATTGCAAAGAAGAAGCAGTGGCAAGATAGTAATTGGAACAATTGTATTTTCAAATGAATATGGAATATTAGGGAAAACACCGGCGGCAGATAAGCTGTTGGAACTTATAAAAAGCAGTTAAAAATCATAAAAAGCAGTTAAATTGTGAATTATGTATGATAGACATAAATTATGAATTAATATAGAGCAGACACAGGAGAATAAATATGGTAAAAATAGTCGGAGCAGGACCGGGAGCGAAGGATTTAATTACAGTCAGAGGTATGCGTATGCTTAATGAAGCGGATGTAATTATATACGCAGGTTCACTTGTAAATGAGGAATTATTAGAGTATGCAAAGAAGGATTGTGAGATATATAACAGTGCATACATGAACCTCAGGGAAGTTATTGATGTGATTGTAAAAGCAGAGGGCGAGGGAAAGAATATAGTGCGCCTTCATACAGGAGATCCGTCATTATATGGTGCAATAAGAGAGCAGATTGAAGAACTTGCCAAATACGGAATTACCTGTGAGATATGTCCTGGAGTGAGCAGTTTTCTTGCTGCCGCGGCGGCAGTTAAGTGTGAGTATACAGTTCCAGATGTAGCACAGACAGTAATTATTACAAGAATGCCGGGAAGAACTCCGGTTCCGGATAATGAGAGCATAGCAAAGCTTGCACAGCATGGCACATCAATGGCTGTATTCTTAAGCTCATCACATTTAGAGGAGCTTAAAGAAGAATTATACAAAGGGGCATTTACACCAGATACACCTTGTGCATTATGTTATAAGGTAAGCTGGGAAGATGAGAAATGCATACGGACAACATTAAAAGACCTTGACAGTGAAGCAAGGAAAGCAGGCATTACAAGAACTGCACTTGTATTGGTCGGGGAATTCCTTGGGGATAAATATAGTTTTTCTAAATTGTATGACCCAGAGTTCACTACGGAGTATAGAAAATGAGGACAATTATAATAACCTTCACACACGATGGTATGAAGTCAGCAATGAGAGCCCGTAAGGCAATGGATGGTGAAGTAATAATATACTGCCACCAAAGATGTGCAGATACTTATAAGAATGAAGCAGTATCATTTGCGGCAGTTGGAAGTGTTATAAAGAGCGAGTTTGCAGTAAGTGACAGAATATTATTTGTGTGTGCCGTTGCAATAGCAGTAAGAACTATAGCACCATATCTTAAAAGCAAGGTTACAGACCCGGCGGTGCTTGTTGAGGATGAGGGCGGAAAGTATCTTATATCACTTCTATCAGGTCATATTGGCGGAGCTAATGAGTGGTGCAGTAAGCTTGCTGTCAAAATAGGTGCAATGCCTGTAATTACTACAGCGACCGATGCAAGAGGAATGTTTGCAGTTGATATATTTGCCACGGAACATAATATGAGAATAGTTAATCCGGTTATGATAAAAGACATATCAGGCAGGATATTAAATAATGAGCCTGTAGGAATAACAGGAGATGATAAATATGAGGGATTGTTAAAAGAAACACAAGAACGCTGGCACGGACAGATTAAATATACCGATAACAGTAATAATGAGTATGAAAGCGGTGTACAGATAATTACAGGCAAAGACGATAAAATAGTATTTAAGCACACATTAAAACTTGTACCACAAGAGCTTGCAGTAGGAATTGGCTGTAAAAAAGGCAAGTCAGCACAAGAAATAGAGCAGGCTGTCAAGAAAACATTTGATAAAGCAGGGCTTTTGCTGGAAGCAATTGCAGTTGTGGCTTCGGTTGACAGAAAAGCAGATGAAACAGGAATAATTGAATTTGCAAGAAAATGGAAAGTGCCATATAAGACATATACGCCTGAATATTTAAGAATTGTTGAAGGTGATTTTGTATCTTCAGCTTTTGTTGAAGAACAGATAGGTGTAGGAAATGTATGTGAGCGCAGTGCGAGTGCTGCGTCTGCTGGTGGAGAAAAGCTTGTAGGAAAGACAGCAGGTAACGGAATTACAGTAGCAATTTACAGAGTGGCACACAAAAATAAGGAGTAGATTATGCTTAAGATAGTAGGTTTTGGAAGCGGAGCAAAAGAGAATATGACATTGGAGGCATCAGCTGCAATAGCCGGTGCTGGACTGATAGTTGGATATACTACATATGTTGATATATTAAGGCAGTATTTTCCAGATAAAGAGTACTATTCAACTAATATGATGCAGGAAAAGGAACGCTGTCAGTATGCAATAGATACAGCTAAAGAAGGAAAAGAGGTAGTGCTTGTATGCAGTGGAGATAGCGGTATATATGGTATGGCAAGCCTTGTATATGAGCTTGCAGAGGATAATCTGGATATTAAGGTTATATCAGGTGTAACAGCCGCAAGCAGTGGTTCAGCCTGCCTTGGTGCACCATTGTCACACGATTTTGCGGTTATCAGCTTAAGTGACTGTATGACACCTTGGGAGCTTATTAAGAAAAGAATAAAGGCGATGGCTGACAGCGATATGGTAATGTGCATATATAACCCATCAAGCCGCAGAAGAAGCGGATATTTAAAGGAAGCCTGCGATATTGTATTAAAGGTACAGTCACCGGATACAGTGTGCGGTTATGTAAGAAACATAGGAAGAGAGAACGAAACTACAGGAATTCTTACATTAAAGGAGCTTGCGGATTTTAAAGCGGATATGTTTACAACAATATACATAGGCAACAGCCATACTAAGGTAATTAATGGGAAAATGGTTACACCAAGAGGATATAAGGTTGTATGAGAAAGACGATAATGCTTTTTGCGGGGACAACAGAGGGCAGAAAGTTATGTGAATATCTTACAGGAAAGAACTGTGACACTTATGTATATGTAACGACTGAATATGGCAGGGAATTACTGCCGCAGGCTGATAATGTGCATATACATACTGGTAGAATGGATGAGGCTGATATGCTAAAGGAGTTAGAAGCTAAAAAGCCATATATAGTTATTGATGCCACACACCCATATGCTACACAGGTTACACATAATATTAAAAATGTGTGTGACAGCAAGAACGTTTCTTATGTGAGGGTATTAAGGGAAGATAATGACAAAAAGCCAGAGTTTAAGTCAGATAACATTACATATGTTAAGTCAATAAAAGATGTAGTAGAACTACTTAACAGTGAACAGCATAATAGTAAAAATATTCTTATGACGACAGGCAGTAAGAATATACCAGAGTATATTTATATTACGAATTATAAAGAGAGAGTATATTTAAGGCTTCTTCCTAATCCTGAAATGTTACAGAGTGCAATAGAAGCAGGGATTATGCCGTCACATTTAATAGGTATGCAGGGACCATTTTCACAGGAATTAAATGAGGCAGTAATAAGACAGTTTAATATAGGTGTTCTTGTGACAAAGGAGTCTGGCAGTAATGGCGGCTATGAAGAAAAGGTGGTGGCTACTGAGAATACAGGCATTGACTGTATAGTAATAAAACGTCCAGTAGAAGAAAATGGAGTAAGCCTGCCAGAGCTTATTAAATATCTTAAGACAAAAGGGTTATAAAGCCTAAAAGCTATGTGGTTTTAGAGTTATAAAGTTTTAGGAAAATGGCTGTCTATAATGTTAACGAATTAAGGTGGAGTGAATAATGAAAAGGGTAATTATAGCTGGTGTGGGGCCGGGCAGTAAAAGCTGTCTTACAGAGGAAGTAAAGGAAGCAATTGATAATTCAGAGGTGCTGATTGGTTCTAAAAGGCTGATAGAAGAATACACAGATAAGAAGACATTTTATGCAGTAACAGCAAAAGACATAATAGATATTATTGATAATGAAAATGCCAATAACTACGTTGTGCTTATGTCAGGTGATACAGGCTTTTACAGCGGTGCAAAGAAGCTTGCAGAGGCACTTGCTGGAAAGTATGAATACAGCATTATGGCAGGTGTATCTTCTGTAATATATCTTGCGGCAAAGATAGGAAAGTCTTGGGAGAACGCAGCTTTTGTAAGCCTGCACGGTAAGAAACAAAGCTATATACCTGTAGTTTTACAAAATGAATTGACATATTTTCTGACACAGGCAAATGTATCACAGATATGCCAGGAGCTTTATAGGGCAGGACTTGGACAGGCACATATATGGATTGGTGAAAATCTTTCATATGATAATGAGAAGATAACTAATGGAAATGTGTCTGAATTTACTGAATATATTTCAGAAGGACTTACGGTATTGGCAGTTTATAATGAACATTCGCGTGCATTTTCAATAACAGGAATTGCTGACAGCAGTTTTATCCGTTCTGATGTGCCGATGACGAAAAGGGAAATCCGTGCAAGCGTTGTAAGCCGAATGGCGGTATCTAAGAATTCCTGCGTATATGATATAGGTGCAGGAACAGGCTCTGTCACAGTGGAGCTTGCACTTCACGCACTTTACGGAACAGTGTATGCAGTTGAGAGGACAGAAGAGGGCTGTAGTCTTATAGCTAAAAATGCAGAAAAATTTGGACTTAATAATATAGAGATTATACACGGCAATGCGGCGGCTGTTATTGACAGTCTGCCAGTACCCGATAAAGTATTTATTGGTGGAAGCGGTGGAGAGTTAGAATACATTTTCAGCAGTATTCTTAAGAAAAATCCATATGTCCATATTGTGGTTACGGCAGTGACATTAGAAACACTTAACAATACTATTTCATTAATGGAAAAGAATGGTATGAATGTCCTTGATATAGTCCAGATTGCAGTGACAGAGGTAAAGAAAAGGGGCAGATATCATATGATGTCTGCGAATAATCCAGTATTTATTATAGAAGGAAGAGGTGCAAAGTGAGCCGTATAATGATAGCAGGGACAGGCAGTGGAAGTGGCAAGACAACAATTGTCTGCGGTCTATGCCAGTGTTTTAAAGATATGGGACTTAATATATCAGCGTTAAAATGCGGGCCTGATTATATAGATTCTATGTTTCATTCGCGTGTGTTAAATATGAGCACAGGTAATCTTGACAGCTGGTTTTGTGATAATGCAACAATAAAATATCTGCTTGCAGGTAAAGAGGATAAGAGTGATATAACTATTGTAGAGGGAGTTATGGGCTACTATGACGGACAGGGCTTTAGCACAAAGGGAAGTTCTTATGAGATAGCAGACATTACAGATACGCCGGTTATTCTTATAGTGAACTGCCGTGGAATGAGTAATTCAATCGGCGCAGTTGTAAAGGGTTATCTTGGATATGAAAAGAACAATAATATCAAAGGTGTAATCTTTAATAATCTTTCAGACAGGTTATATGGTAATGCCGCACGCATAGTTAAAGATATGGGGATAGAACCACTAGGCTATATGCCATATAAGAAAAATGCTGTGCTTGAAAGCCGTCATCTTGGTCTTGTGACCTCGGCAGAGGTGGAACATTTTCAGGAAAAAATCAACAGTATTGCAGAGCAGATGAGGGAAAGCGTTGATATAGAAGGAATACTTAGAATTGCAGAAAATGCTTCAAAGCTGGAAGCCATACATAAGAGCATAGATAAAAAAGATGTAAGGATTGCAGTTGCAAAAGATGAAGCTTTCTGTTTTCTTTATGATGATAATATAGATTATCTAAGGCAGTGCGGTTGTGAGATAGTGTATTTTAGTCCACTTGCAGATAATAAGCTTCCGGATAATATAGACGGGTTGTTACTATATGGCGGTTATCCAGAGCTTCACGCCAAAGCGTTGTCAGAAAATGTATCAATGAGGAATGATATTGCAAAGAAGATAAAAGAAGGACTTCCCTGCATAGCAGAATGTGGAGGATTTCTTTATCTGCACGAATACTTAGAAACACCAGAAAAAGATAAATATCCTATGGCGGGAATTATAAAAGGAATGGGATATAATGCAGGAAGACTACAGCGTTTTGGCTATATGACGCTTACGGCAAAGAAAGATACACTGATTGCCTCTGCAAATGAAAGCTTTCGTGCACACGAATTCCACTATTGGAATAGTGACTGCCCTGGTGAAGATTATGAGATAAAGAAAGCTTCAGATAACAGTATAGCATCAGCCGGTTATGGAAGTGATACGTTGTATGCTGGATTTCCACATATATATTTCTATGGCAATGAACAGGTGGCAGATAATTTCATAAATGCCTGTGTCCGCTATAGAAAGAATTATAAAAAATATAATGACAGGCTTGAAGGTTATGATATTGAAAGTTTTATTCCAGAATTAGGTTCTGATATTAAAAGGATTATTCCAGAACTGTCAAAGATAAAGGCAAGCAGTAAAGATAGTGTACAAAAAGCACATAGTCATTGGAATGGGATAGCAAAGCCACTGCACGGACTTGGACTTATGGAGGAAATAATAAGCCAGATAGCAGGAATCGAGCATACAGCAGATGTCAATATTGACAGACGTGCTGTTATTGTAATGTGTGCAGACAATGGCATAGTTGAAGAAAGTGTTACCCAGACAGGACAGGAGGTAACCGCGATAGTGAGCTGTAATATGGCAGACGGAATATCAAGTGTATGCAGAATGGCGGCATATGCCAATGCAGATGTTATTCCTGTGAATGTTGGAATTGCCATGGATACGCTTGAGGACGGAACAGATGTAGGAACTTATAAGGGGCTTGTCAATAAAAGGGTTATGTCTGGCACTAATAATTTCCTTAAAGAGCCGGCAATGTCAGAGGAACAGCTTATACAGGCTATATATGCAGGAATTACACAGGTTAAGGAGTGTAAGGAACAGAGGTATAATATTCTTGCAACAGGAGAGATGGGAATAGGCAATACAACCACAAGCACGGCACTTGCCTGCATACTTTTAAATCTTGAGCCACATATGGCAACAGGCAGAGGTGCAGGGCTTGATGATAAAGGTCTTAAGAAAAAGATAGAAGTTATTACCAGAGCTAAAGAAATGTATGGAAGCTGCCAGGACAATCCATTAGGTCTTTTACAGAATATAGGCGGACTTGATATTGCAGGGCTTGTCGGAGTATATATTGGTTGTGCACTTTATGGAATACCTGTTGTTATAGATGGTGTTATCTCGGCAGTTGCGGCACTTATTGCAGTAAGGTTGAATAGTCAGATTGGTGATTACATAATAGCTTCACATCAGGGAAAAGAGCCTGCGATGAAAGCTCTGCTTAACGAACTTGGAAGGAAGGCTGTTATACACGGAGAGCTTGCACTTGGAGAGGGAACAGGTGCGGTTATGATGTTTCCACTTCTTGATATGGCTTTGCAGGTGTACAGGGAAAATACTACATTTGATGATATACGCATAACTGCCTATGAGGATTACGAAAAATGTTGATTATGGTTACAGGAGTAAGCGGCAGTGGCAAGTCAGAATATGCCGAGCAGATAAGCTGTCAGCTTGCAAAGGACAATAAAAAATATTATGTGGCTACTATGTATCCATATGGAGAAGACGGCAGAAGCAGGGTTAAGAAGCACAAGCTGCAGCGTGATGGCAAAGGCTTTGAAACGATAGAGCAGTATCAGAATATAGGTGGTGCACTTAAAGGATGTAAAAGAGATACAAAACCGGTAGTATTGGTTGAGTGTATGTCTAATCTTCTTGCTAATGAATGCTTTGAAGAAAACGGACATCCAGATAATATATTTGCTGAATGTATGCAGTTGTATTCAGAGTGCAGTCACCTTGTAATTGTGACTAATGAAGTGTTTTCAGACGGGTGTGAATATGATGATAGCACAACTGATTATATAAGACGGCTTGGAGAGCTTAATGTAAAGCTTGCAAAGGCAGCAGACACAGTTGTTGAGGTTGTATACACTATTCCTGTAGTATTAAAGGGGGATATCAGTTATGTCGGTAATTAAATCATTGGTAATTGCATTTTCAATGTATTCCAAAATACCAATGCCACATTTGGAATTAGAAGAAAAAGATATGAGATATGTAATGGGCTTCTTTCCGTTAGCAGGTCTTGTTATAGGTGCAGTCATATATGGCTGGGTGTATATCAGCGGTCTGCTAAATGTGCCGGATATCAGCAGGACACTTGTTCTTGTAGTAATTCCTGTACTGATAACAGGAGGAATACATATTGATGGCTATATGGATACAAGTGATGCACTTAATTCATATGGCGACAGGGAAAAGAAGCTGGATATATTAAAGGATTCGCACATTGGAGCATTTGCGGTTATAAGATTGTTTATGTATTCTGCGTTATATTATGCAGCGGTATATATTATTGTGCAGAAGTCAGATGATATAATACTTTTGATTCTGACACTTACATTTTATCTGTCAAGAATTATAAGTGGTCTGGCAGCAGTTAATTTCCGAGGAGCAAGGAACAATGGAATGTTGCATACATTTACAAATGCAACAGCAGTAAAATGTGTAAATGTAATGCTTGCGGTACAGTTAATTATATGTGTTATACTTATGTGCCTTTGCAGTGTTACAGGTGCTGTTGTAGTTATCGTTGTGGCATTCGTGGTTTTATTGTATTACAGATATATGGCATATAAGCAGTTCGGCGGAGTGACAGGCGATTTGGCAGGGTATCTGTTATGTGTAAGTGAACTGTGTATGACAATAGCTGTTGCTGTTATAGCATTGATTTAGTTAATAAAAATGTGCACAGAAACGAGGAATAATATGGAATTATATTTTGGCGGAGCTTATCAGGGAAAGCTTGATTATGTATGTGGCAGAAAAAATATAGTTAAAGAATTGTGTGGTAATGCAGAAGATACAACGAGTAATATATATTCAGAAGATGAGAAGTGCATTAAAAATAAAATATGCAATAATAATATAGCTGATGGAGCATATTGCAGTATTGAAGATATAAAAAATGCCTGTATATTAAATCATTTTCATCTGCTTATAAAAAGACTGCTTAAAGATGGGAAATGTACAGATACGCTTATAGATACCATTTATGCCGGCAATCCATCAATTATAATAATATGTGATGAGATTGGCAGTGGCATAGTTCCTTTGAAAAAAGAGGACAGGATATACCGTGAAACAGTTGGGCGTATGCTTTGCAGGGCTGTAAAAAAGTCCGACAGGGTGGAACGTATAGCGTGTGGCATAGGACAATGCCTGAAAGGTGAATAATATGAAGATTGTATTAATCAGACACGGTGCAACAGCAGGTAATATCGAAAAAAGGTATATAGGCATAACTGATGAGGACTTATGTGCTTTTGGGATTGAAGGTATATGTAATAACATTAAGGCAGGTTATTACCAAGAGGTACAGGCAGTGTTTGTAAGTCCGATGAAAAGGTGCAGGCAGACGGCTAAGCTTATATATCCTGAATATAAACAGCATATAGTGCCAGATTTCAGGGAATGTGATTTTGGTATGTTTGAGGGAAAGAATTATAAAGAGCTTTCAGGTAATGAACAGTACCAGAGATGGATTGACAGTAATGCAACGATACCATTTCCACAAGGAGAAGATGTTGCGGATTTTAAGAAAAGAAGTGTTAAGGGCTGGTATGATATGATTAAACAATGCCGTTTATTGAATTATTCGGACATTGCATGTGTAATTCACGGCGGCACAATAATGTCAGTAATGTCAGAGATATATGGTGGTGGCTATTATGATTATCATTGTGGCAATGGTGATGGGTATATATGTGATGTGGCTTTAGATGGAAGCATTAATAATTATACAGAACTTTTACGTTATGAGTAAAAATATGCGTATTCTATGAGTAAAGATATGTATTTATCTTGAGTAAAATATGTGTTTGTTATAAATAAATATGTGTGTCTATTATATGTTAAAGTATGAGTTTATTCTGAGTAATAGTGTGTGAAGGAATGAGGAGTTTATGAATTTATTTATATGCCAGACAATAGCAATTGGCTGTGGTTATATACTGGATCTGCTTATTGGCGACCCTCACTGGCTGTATCATCCAGTACGTCTTATAGGTAATCTTATTTCGTGGTTGGAAAGCATTTTATTAAAAGAAAAAGATACATCTGCTAAGAAGTACGGAAAGGGTATGGTGCTTGCAATATTAACGCCGTTAATAACGGGTATTGTTATTGTATCTATTCTGGCTGCCTGTTATCATATTAATATGATACTTGGCTGCGTAATTGAAACAATAATGTGTTATCAGATACTGGCAGTAAAATCGCTCAAAGTAGAAAGTATGAAGGTATATTATGCTTTGGATAAAGAAGGGTTACAGCAGGCACGTAATGCCGTTGCAATGATAGTCGGCAGGGATACGAAACAGCTTGATGAACACGGCGTTGTAAGGGCAGCTGTTGAAACTGTCGCAGAGAATACATCAGACGGAGTTATTGCACCATTATTTTATATGATGTTATTCGGGGCGGCTGGCGGTTTTGTATATAAGGCTGTTAATACAATGGATTCAATGATAGGTTATAAGAATGATAAATATTTGTACTTTGGAAGATTTGCGGCGAAGTTAGATGATGTTGTGAACTTTATTCCGGCAAGAATAGGCGGCTGTCTTATGGTTGTGTCAGCAGGAATTGCACAGCTTGCAGAAAAATGTAATACAAAGGATAAAACAAATTCACACTATAGTATAGGGAATGCGTGGAAGATATTTAAAAGTGACAGAAAAAAGCACAGCAGTCCTAATGCCGCCCAGACAGAGTCAGCCTGTGCAGGAGCTTTAAAAGTAGCATTATCAGGCGATAATTATTATTTTGGAAAGCTTGTGCATAAGCCACAGATAGGTCAGGCGATACGTCCGCTGGAAGCTGTGGATATAGGAAGAAGTAATATTTTATTATATATTACTGCATTTCTTATGGTAATTATTGTGTTATTAATAAGATTGATAATAATGCTGGCAGTCAGATAATGATATTTTAATCAGATTGGCATATTGATACAGAGATTTGAATACTGATACAGAGATTGTCAGGCAGATGAGAGGTTACAGCTATGGAACAGCAGATGCACGGTGGAAATATATATGATAAAAATATATACGACAAAGAAATAACGCTTGATTATTCGGTTAATATTAACCCCTTAGGAATGCCGCAGGAAGTGTGTAATGCGATTACGCAGGATATTGGTGGTTATCAGACATATCCAGACATTAAGTATACGGCATTAAGAAATGCAATTGCCAGCAAAGAGAGTATTAATGCAGATAACATTTATAAGGTTAATATTAGTGCTAGGAATATACTCTGTGGTAATGGTGCTTCAGAACTTATAATGGCAGTTGTAAGGGCTGTACATCCAGAAAAATGTGCCATTGCTGCACCTTCATTTTCAGGCTATGAGCGTGCAGTTAAGGCATATGGAGCAGGGATTGTATATTATGAGCTTGACAGTAATAATGGCTTTAGCTATGAATATGTAAGTGGACGATTAGAACAGCTTGATGTCCAGTTATGTTTTATATGCAATCCGAACAATCCAACAGGGAATATTATACCTGAAAATATTCTTATCAATATATTAGACATATGCAGAAGAAGAAATATTATAGTTGTTGCGGATGAGTGCTTTTTAAGATTTAACCGTAATTATGAGAAGATAAGCTGTAAACGTTTTCTAAAGGATTATAATAATCTTGTAATAATAAATGCGTATACCAAGTTCTATGCAATGGCAGGAATAAGGCTTGGATATCTCATGAGTTATAATGATGAATTAATCGACAACATATCTTTACAGCTTCCAGAGTGGAATGTATCAACAGTGGCACAGCGTGCAGGAATTGCGGCATTTAAGGATAAAGATTACGAGGGGCACACATATAGGCTTATCGAGAAGGAGCGGGAATTTCTTACAGATAAATTATCGGCTATGGAATGTATCGTATATCCGTCTGTGGCAGACTATATAACTTTCAGGCTTCCGTCAGATAAGGCTGGCTGTCAGCTGCAGGATGAATTATTAAAAAATGGAATTCTTATCCGTTCGTGTCAAAGCTACCGCAATATGCCGCCAGACTGCTACCGCATAGCAGTTAAGAAGCATACAGATAATGAAATTCTTATTGATTTCATAAGTAATATATTAATAAAAAGGACAATATAGATTAAGAATAGATAATTGCAAAGTGGCAATATATCCATAGATATCAATAACGGACAAATTATTATATATAAATATTATAATAAAGTTAATTAGGATAGGAATTTAACATAGATAACAGGGAAGGTGCAGTGATTATGGCAAGAAATCTGATGATTCAGGGAACAATGTCCAATGCAGGAAAGAGCATTATAACAGCAGGAATATTAAGAGTGTTAAAACAGGATGGCTACAGTGTAGCACCATTTAAGTCACAGAATATGGCACTTAATTCATATATAACAGCCGATGGTCTGGAGATGGGAAGGGCACAGGTTATGCAGGCAGAGGCGGCTGGGATATCCCCTTGTGTAGAGATGAATCCTATACTTTTAAAACCGACAAGTGATGTTGGTTCTCAGGTAATTGTAAATGGAATACCATTAAAGAATATGCCGGCTAAAGAATATTTCCAGTACAAAAAGCAGCTTATTCCAGATATATTAGAAGCGTATAATAAGCTTGCCAGTGCGTATGATATTATTGTTCTTGAGGGTGCAGGCAGTCCGGCAGAGATTAACCTTAAAAAAGATGATATTGTTAATATGGGAATGGCAAAGCTTGTAGATGCACCGGTTCTACTTGTAGGTGATATTGACAGAGGTGGTGTATTTGCACAGCTTGTTGGAACAATTATGCTGTTAGAGGAAGAAGAACGCAGGCGTGTAAAAGGTCTTGTTATGAATAAGTTCCGTGGAGATAAGAGAATATTAGAGCCGGGCATAAAACAGTTATATGATATATGTCCAATTCCAGTTGCAGGTGTAATTCCTTATGTTAAGCTTGATATTGATGATGAGGACAGCCTTGCTTCACGAATTGAGCCGTCAGCCTGCAATGAACATATGCCAGGTGAGCAGTTCGACATAGTAGTAATACGTGTGCCTCACATTTCTAATTTTACGGATTTTAATGCACTTGAGCGTATTGAAGAGGTCAATCTGCGTTATGCAGATAAGGCAGAACAGATTGGGAATCCTGACCTCATAATTCTTCCGGGAAGCAAGAATACAATTAATGATTTAAAATGGCTCCGTAAAAATGGAATAGAAGCACAGATTATAAAATGCTCCAGACAGGAAGTTCCAGTATTTGGAATATGCGGTGGCTTTCAGATGTTAGGAAATGTCATTGATGATTCGTGTGGTGCAGAAACTGGAGAAGTTGTAGCAGGAATGGGACTGCTTCCAGTAACAACCACATTTTCAAAGAATAAACACCGTACAAGAGTGCAGGGGATAACTTGTATACAATCTGGAATGTGGGAAATGCTTGGGCAGAAGAAATGTACAGGCTATGAAATACATATGGGCGAAAGTACAATAAGTGAAGATGGTGCGAATCCATTTGCAAGAATATTCAATACTGTTGATAAGACTGAATATATGGATGGCTGTGTACGGGGTAATACAGCAGGAACTTATATGCATGGGATATTCGATGGACAGGAATTCTGCGACAGCTTTATTAATATGCTTTGTGCAAGGCGTGGTATTACATCAAAGAGTGGTGTCAGAATAAGCTTTGAGGAATACAAGCAGAGAGAATATGATAAGCTGGCAGATGTGATCCGTGAGAATATGGATATGAAGTATATATATGAAATTATTGGTTAAAGCTAAATTGAATAAAATGTATAATGTTTAATAAAGGTGTATTATTTTGAAGAATTAATACACCTTTTATTGTACATAAGATGCATATACATCGCATCCTGGGTACGGACAGCATTATGTTCTGCGATAGCCTCTGCTATTTCACGATGAGTTTCGATGGTTTCAGTTTTAAGGATGTTGCCGGTTGTTTCAACAAAAAGAGGGATAGAGCTGTTTATTATTGGGTATTGACAGAAATTAATGACAAGAGTATAATGCAAAATGACAAAAGAAGTTGTCATTATAACAATGAAGGTTGTCAAATTGATAATAAAAGTTGTCATATGGAGGTGTGGTATGATACTGCGAAATCGTCTGAAGGAACGCAGGGCTGCGCTAGGTGTCAATCAGCAGGAGATGGGAAGACTGTGCGGAGTGTCAAGGCAGACAATCAGTCTTATAGAAAGGGGCGATTATTCGCCATCAGTCAATCTTGCATTAACGATTGCAAAAGTATGCGGAGTTACCGTGGAAGAAGTATTTTATTTACAGGAGGAAGATAATGATGGGAAATGAGGAAATTAAGAAAGCAAACAGAAAGGCGCTGCCTAAGTTCATACTGCTTTGTATTATAGGAGCTGTAATCGGAGGCATAACTGGGTATCTTGTTGGAGCAAATGGAATTGATACAATGTCAGGAAATTTTAAAGCCGTAGTTAGTGGTTATGTAGTATTAACTGCACCTTGGATTATGCTTGCTATTGCAGTTATAATTCCTATAGTGTTAGTGCCATACTACAAGAAGGCTAAGAAGCAGTTATCACAGTGGGATGGTGAAGATGAAGAGGTATCAGATAGTGTCGAAGAGAAGCTTTCTATAATTCAATGGGTTTCAAGTGGGGCGCTTATAATTTCATATTTTCTTATTGCGGCATCATATTCAGGTGGTACAGCAATGTTTGAAAGCGTTAACAATATGATAGGATTAACTGTAAGCATTGCAGCATTTTTAGGGATTATGGCAGAGACTGTTATTATACAGCAGAAAAGTGTTGACTGTGTAAAGATAATGAATCCTGAAAAGACGGCATCGGTATATGATATGAAGTTCCAGAAGAAATGGCTTGAAACCTGTGATGAAGCAGAGAAGATTATAGTTGGGAAATGTGCATTTAAAGCATTTAATATAACGAATAGTATGTGCAGTGTGCTTGCAGTTATTCTTGCAATCAGTGCGCTTATGTTTGGAATTGGTTTTCTTCCTTCATTTGTTGTATGCCTTATCTGGATAGTTAATATGTCAATATATTGCAAAGAATGTCTGAAATATTCAAAAGTTGGTAACAAGATTATGTAGATAAATATTTTCGGAAAATGGGTGTAAGGAATTAAATGCGTAGCTGAACGTGGTTACTATCAGGAAGAAGGAAAAGAGGCTGCAGATTTGTAAGACATGAACCCAGTGTTTTAGCGGCTTATAGCACGTATAAAGATCTGTTTTTGAATTTTTTGAAATTTTTTCAAAAATTTTTCAAAAAAGTGCTTGACGAATTACACTGGGTCGTGTATTATAATGAAGTGCTTTGCGATAGCAACTAACACAAAGCAAGACTTAAGATGTGGCTTATTGGTCAAGTGGTTAAGACGTCGCCCTCTCACGGCGAAGACAGGGGTTCGACTCCCCTATAAGCTATTCTGCGTTATAATTGATTCGAAAGAGTGGACTTTATGTCCACTCTTTCGTTTTTGCAATATAATTATTGTCTGATTAATGCAGAATGAAAACTGAATATTATTAAAAGAAAGAGGTAGTAATGGGTAAGAGAGAAGATTATGAAGCTAAGACAGAAAAGCTTATAATGCCAATTGTTGAAGCCAATAATGTAGAACTTTTTGATGTTGATTATATTAAAGAGGGTCAGGACTGGTATCTGCGCGTCTACATAGATAAAGAAGGTGGAGTTACAATTGATGACTGTCAGGCTGTAAGCAGAGCTTTTAATGAGATACTTGATAAGGAGAACTATATTACTGACCAGTACATTTTTGAAGTGAGTTCACCGGGACTTACAAGACCTTTAAAGAAAGAGAAGGATTATGCAAAGAGTATTGGGAAACTTATAGATATTAAGCTTTACAAAGCTGTTGGAGGCATAAAGGAATATACAGGCATTCTTAAGGAATACGATAAAGACAACATTACAATAGAGGTTGATGATAATCTTATAAAGATTGAGAGAAGCAATCTTGCAATGATTAGATGGGCATATGTTGAATAGATATATAACTAAAGTTGTTAATAATGGAGGATAAGAAGATGAATAAAGAATTGATACTTGCGATTGAAGCCTTAGAAAAAGAAAATGGAATCGACAAAGAGATTATGTTTGATGCCATTGAAAAGTCATTAATGGACGAATATAAGGCTGAATTTGACAAGGCAGATAATGGCAGGGTTGTACTTGACAGAAGAACAGGTGATTTCCACATTTATTCAGACAGAACTGTAGTTGAAGAAGTAGAAGTTCCAGAGTTCCTTGATACTAAGAAAGGAAAGTATGTATCTGGTACAGAAATAGCACTTGTTGATGCAAGAAAGATTAAGCCGGGATGTCAGCTTGGTGATGTTATTACTATAGAAGTAAAGTCAGAAGAATTCTCAAGAAAAGCAGCTAAGAATGCCAAGAATACAATTGTTCAGACTATAAGAGAACAGGAAAAGAATGCACTCTACAACGAGCTTCACGCCAAGGAGAAGGAAATTGTTACAGGTGTTGTACAGAGAATTAACGACAACGGTGATATGACTATTGACATAGGAAGAACACAGGCAGTTCTTAAGGCAGATGATAACTTTAAGGATAAGCAGTTCAAATGCGGAGAAAGAATCAAGGTATATGTTGCAAGTGTAAGCAACAGAGAAAGAAGCGGTTTATCAGTTAAGATTTCAAGAAAGTCACAGGAACTTGTAAAGAAACTTTTTGAAGAAGAAGTTACAGAGATTAAAGATGGTACAGTTGAGATTATGGCTATCGCAAGAGAAGCAGGTTCAAGAACTAAGATGGCTGTAAGAGCTAATGTTCCTCATGTGGATCCAGTAGGTGCATGCGTAGGTATTAATGGTGCGAGAGTTAAGAATATCGTTAATGAACTTGGTAATGAACAGATTGATATTGTTGAGTGGGATGACAATCCTGCCCAGTTAATTGTTAATGCTTTAAGCCCTGCAAAGGTTGTATCAGCAGTAGCAGATGAAGAAGAGAAGAAGGCTAAGATAATTGTTTCAGAACAGCAGTTATCACTTGCAATCGGTAAGTCGGGACAGAATGTAAGACTTGCAGCTAAGCTTACAGGTTACGGAATTGATATTAAGAGCGAAGCTGATCCAGAAGCATTTGCTGATATGGATAAAGACAACGCAGAAATCGTATATGGTGAAGACAGTGAAGGATATGATGACAATCAGGCAGATAATGTAATGTCATTGGATGAAGACTATAACGAAGATGCAGCCTCTGACACAGAAGTTGTAGAAGAATAATATTATTGGAGAGTGATAGTTTGGCAGCAGTAAAGAAGATTCCACAAAGACAGTGTATAGGTTGTAATGAGATGAAAGACAAAAAGCAGCTTATACGGATATTAAAGACTCAGGATGAACAGATAATAATAGATACAACAGGCAAGAAGAACGGAAGAGGGGCGTATATATGTCCTGATGCGGAGTGCCTTAAGAAGGCAAGAAAGTCAAGAGGACTTGAAAGGGCTTTTAAGATGGCTGTTGATGCATCTGTTTATGATGAGTTAGAAAAGGAGATGAATAATCTTGGACAATAAAAGAGCGTTATCAATGATAGGTCTTGCACAGAAGGCTGGAAAAGTAGCAAGCGGTGAGTTCTCTACTGAAAAGGCTGTGAAAGAGCATAAGGCATATATGGTAATAGTAGCAGATGATTCATCTGATAATACCAAAAAGAATTTTAAGAATATGTGTGAATATTATAAAGTGCCAGTGTATTTCTTTAGCAATAAGGATGACTTAGGGCATGCTATAGGTAAAGAATTCAGAGCATCACTCGCAATCCTTGATGAAGGGTTTAAGAATAGTATTGAGAAACATTTTAAACAAGATTAGAGATAATCGGTGTAAATAATACAGAAATATTATTCCTGTATTGGAAAAGAGGTTAAATGGCAAATATGAGAGTTCATGAGTTGGCGAAAGAATTAAATATTTCATCAAAAGCGATAACTGATATTTTAAGTAATGCTGACAAGAAATATACAGCTATGAGCGGACTAGGTGAAAGTGAAATAAACAGTGTAAAGAGCAAGTTTACAAAAGCAGCTGGAAATACAGCTAATAAATCAGAACCTAAAAAGGCAGAAGAAAAACAAGTGAAATCAGAGGAGAATAAGAATATTAAGGCACAGGATAAGACTGGTAATAAGTCAGAACAGAATACACAGGATACTAAAGTGGCAAACACATCTAAGGATGTAGATAAGAAGCACATTTCTCAGGTGTACTTCCCACAGAACAGCCAGAAGACTGATTCAAGAGATAGAAATAATAATAGAGATAATAACCAGAATAGAAATAACAGAGATGGTTATAGAAATGACCGTAATAATGGCGGTTATAGAAATGATCGAAACAATGACCGCAATGGCAGTTACCAGAACAGGGACAATAACGGCCAGAACAGAGATGGTTATAGAAATGACCGTAATAACGGCGGTTATAGAAACGATCGAAACAATGACCGTAATGGAGGTTACCAGAACAGGGATAATAACGGCCAGAACGGCGGACGCTCAGGAAGAGATGGCCAGGGATTCTCTGGTCAGAGAAGAAATGACAGAGGTTCTTCAGCACCTAAGGACGATTTCATTTTTGAGACAAAGCCAGACTCAAGAAGACCAGACTCAAGAAAGAATGATTCAAGAAAGAATGACAGAAAGAAAGATAATGAGGCAAAGGAAAATCTTAAATTTGCTAACAGCAAGTTAGAGAAGAAACCGGCTCCAAAGCAGGAGAAGAAGGAAGAAGAGACAATTAAGCAGCTCATTTTACCAGACAGCCTTACTATCAAGGAACTTGCTGATAAGATGAAGGTTCAGCCATCTGCAATTGTTAAGAAGCTTTTCTTACAGGGCAAGGTTGTAACAATTAACCAGGAAGTTGATTATGATACAGCAGAAGAAATAGCACTTGAGTTCAACTGCATATGTGACCACGAAGTTAAGGTTGATGTTATTGCAGAACTTCTTAAGGAAGATGAAGAGTCAGAGGACGATATGGTTGCAAGACCACCAGTTGTCTGTGTTATGGGACACGTTGACCACGGTAAGACATCTTTACTTGATGCAATCAGGGAAACACATGTAACAGCTAAGGAATCAGGCGGTATTACACAGAAGATCGGTGCTTATATGGTGGATGTCGATGGACAGAAGATTACATTCCTTGATACTCCTGGACACGAAGCGTTTACAGCTATGCGTATGCGTGGTGCACAGGCTACAGATATTGCTATTCTTGTAGTAGCAGCTGATGATGGCGTTATGCCACAGACAATCGAAGCTATTAACCACGCTAAGGCAGCGGGCGTTGAAATTATCGTTGCTGTTAATAAGATTGATAAGCCTAATGCTAATATCGAGAAGGTTAAGCAGGAACTTACAGAATATGAACTTATCGCAGAAGACTGGGGTGGTTCAACTACATTTGTTCCAGTATCAGCTCACACTAAGGAAGGTATTGACGAACTTCTTGAGATGATTCTTCTTACAGCAGAGGTTAATGAGTTAAAGGCTAACCCTAACCGTAAGGCAAGAGGTATCGTAATTGAAGCGGAGCTTGATAAAGGACGTGGTCCAGTTGCGACTATCCTTGTACAGAAGGGTACATTAAGAGTTGGTGATGCAGTTGCTGCAGGTTCTTGTTATGGTAAGATAAGAGCTATGATTGATGATACTGGAAGAAGAGTTAAGGAAGCTACTCCATCTATGCCTGTAGAGATTCTTGGTCTTAATGATGTTCCTAATGCTGGTGAAATTATTATGGCTACAGAGAGTGAGAAGGAAGCAAGAAATATTGCTGATACATTTATTGCAGAAGGCAAGAAGAAGCTTCTTGATGATACTAAGCATAAAGTATCACTTGATGCATTGTTCGAGCAGATTCAGGCTGGTAATATGAAGGAACTCGACCTTATTATCAAGGCTGATGTACAGGGTTCAGTCGAGGCTGTTAAGCAGAGTCTTGTTAAGCTTTCTAATGAAGAAGTTATCGTTAAGGTTATCCATGGCGGCGTTGGTAATATTAATGAGTCAGACGTTGTGTTAGCCTCTGCTTCTAATGCTATTATCATCGGCTTTAATGTTAAGCCTGATAATCAGGCGAGAATAGTTGCTGAGAGAGAAAAGGTTGATTTAAGACTTTACAGTGTAATCTACAATGCAATTGAAGATGTTGAGGCGGCTCTTAAGGGTATGCTTGAACCTATATATGAGGAAAAGATTATCGGTCATGCTGAGATAAGACAGATATTCAAGGCTTCTGGTGTTGGTAATATTGCCGGTGCTATCGTTACAGAGGGTAGAATTACTAAGGATTCAATTGTAAGAATTACAAGAGATAAAGAGCAGATATACGAAGGACCTATTGCTACACTTAAGCATTTCAAGGATGATGTTAAGGAAGTTAAGGGTGGTTCTGAATGTGGTATGGTATTTGAGAACTTTGGTCAGATTCAGGAAGGCGATCTTGTAGAAGCTCATATAATGGTAGAAGTACCTAGATAGAGTTGATCCGATAGTCCAGGAAATTGAATTTTCTGGACTATATGGTTTTGACAGTGATATAATTATATATTAGAAAGTAGGAGTATATGCGTAAAAATAGTGTTAAGAATACCCGCATTAATGGGGAAGTATTAAAAGAACTAAGCAATATAATCCGTAGTGAAATCAAAGACCCAAGAATCAATCCGATGACATCGGTTGTATCTGTTGAGGTCGCACCAGATTTAAAGACTTGTAAGGCGTATATAAGTGTACTTGGCGATGAGCAGTCACAAAAGGACACTATTACAGGACTTAAGAGTGCGGAAGGCTATATAAGAAGAGAACTTGCTAGAACAGTGAATTTAAGAAATACACCAGAAATCAAGTTCATTCTTGACCAGTCAATTGAGTACGGAATTAATATGTCTAAGCTTATAGACGAAGTTACACAGAAAGATAGTGATAGTCATAATAAGTAAGAAGGTGTAATATATGAATATTATTGAAGAGTTAGGTGCTGCAAAAGTAGTTGGTATAACAGGGCATATAAGACCAGATGGTGACTGCACAGGTTCAGTGCTTGGTCTGTATAATTATTTAAAGGATAATGCACCAGATATAGATGTAAATGTTTATCTTGAACAGCCATCAGACAAATTATCATATCTTAATGGTTTTGATGCTATAAAAAATGTTATTGAGCCGGATAAGAAGTTTGATGCATTTATTGTTCTTGATTGCAGTTCAATAGACAGAATAGAGCCATTCGCAGACGGCTTTAAGAATGCGGATAAGACTATATGTATAGATCATCATATAAGCAATGACAGTTTTGCAGATGTTAATAATGTTATTCCAACAGCGAGTTCAGCGTGTGAAGTGCTTTATGACACATTTGATGCCGGTAAAGTAAGCAGGAATACTGCTGAATGTATATACACAGGTATTATACACGATACAGGTGTATTCAAATATAGCTGCACATCACTCCACACTATGGAGATAGCAGGAAAGATGATGCAGATGGGAATAGATTATTCTGATATAATAGATAATAGCTTTTATAAGAAGTCTTATGTACAGAACCAGATTCTTGGAAGGGCGCTTCTTGAAAGCGTGCTTTTTTATGACGGAAAATGTATATTCTCAAGCGTGACAAGAGATGAAATGGATTTCTATGGAGTTACTGGCAGGGAGCTCGGAGGAATTATTGAACAGTTAAGGCTTACTGATGGAGTTGAAGTTGCAATATTCTTATATGAAACAGGCGATAATGAATATAAGGTAAGTCTTCGTTCTAAGAAAGAGATTGATGTAAGCAGGATAGCTGCCTGCTTTGGCGGCGGCGGACATATAAGGGCTGCCGGCTTTAATGCTAAAGGCACTGTATATGAAATCGTCAACAGAATAGGCGAAATAATTGAACAGCAGTATGCACAGGAGTAATCACTAAGAAAGGTTAAGTTGGTATGAACGGAATTATTAATGTATACAAAGAAAAAGGTTTCACATCACACGATGTGGTTGCAAAACTTCGTGGAATTCTTCATATGAAAAAAATAGGTCATACCGGTACACTTGACCCTGATGCAGTTGGCGTGCTTCCGGTGTGTCTTGGTAAAGGAACGGGTCTGTGTTCCATGATTACAGACTGGACTAAGACCTATGAGGCTGTAATGCTTCTTGGTACAGTTACTGATACTCAGGATACATCGGGAACTGTTCTTAAGACAAGAGAGGTTAATGTCACTAAAAGACAGATATTGGAAGTTTGCAGCAGCTTTGAGGGAGAATATGATCAGATTCCCCCAATGTATTCGGCACTTAAGGTTAATGGAAAGAAGCTTTATGAGCTTGCAAGAGCAGGGGTAGAGGTTGAGAGAAAACCGCGCCGTATAAAGATTAATTCTTTGAGGGTTAATGATATTAACCTTGAAGATGATATTAAGACGGTTACAATTACTGTAGACTGCTCCAAAGGAACCTATATAAGGACGTTGTGTCAGGATATAGGAGAGAAACTTGGCTGTGGAGCTTGTATGATGGAGCTTATAAGAACAAGAGTGGGGGATTTTCTTATTGATGATACTCTTACACTTAATCAGATAGCAGCTTATATGATTAAGGGAGAGATGGAAGAACATATTATCAGCATTGATTCTATGTTTTCGTCATATACCAGACTTACAGTAGATGAAGCTTACAACAAGCTTTTGTATAATGGCAATAAGCTTCCTTTAGAAGCGGTTGTTAATGAAGATTGTGAGTTTCTTGATATGGAGAAATTCAGGATATATGATTCTGGCAATACATTTGTTGGCATATATCAGTATATTGCGGGACAGTTTGTCCTTGAGAAGATGTTTTATGAAGGATAAATGATGTACCTGAAAGGCGGTGTAGACCAGTATGGAATACATACACGGAACGGAGGATTTCAAGCTGGAAAGGTCCAGCGCTGTAACGCTTGGCAAGTTTGATGGTGTTCATCTTGGACATCAGAAGCTTATATCCATAGTTAAAGAGAAAGCAGAGGAACAGGGACTTTTGTCGGTTATGTTTACATTTGACAGAATTCCACTTAGTATCTGTCCTCAGAAGAACCAGCATTTTTTATCTACTAATTCTGAGAGAAGAATGTTATGCGAGAATTATGGAATAGATGTCGAGGTTGAGTATCCATTTACTACAACACTTATGAATATGGAACCAGAAGAATTCGTAAGTGATATATTGATTAATAAATTGAAAGCAAAGGTAATTGTCGTTGGAACTGATTATTGCTTTGGCAGGGATAGAAGCGGCAATGTGGAATTTCTTATAAGCAATGCGGCTAAATATGGCTATGAAACCATTGTTGTAGAGAAAGAGAAGTTTCAGGATAAAGATATAAGCAGTACATATGTAAGGGAAGAATTAAAGTTAGGACATATGGAGACAGTCAATGTGCTCCTTAACAGACCTTATTCGATAACAGGGATTGTTGCCAAGGGTAACCAGCTTGGCAGGAAGTTAGAGATACCTACGATTAATGTATATCCTACAGAGATTAAGCTTCTTCCACCGAATGGAGTGTATGCATCCAGAATATTAATAGATGGTGTCTGGTATTATGGTGTTACTAATCTTGGTACTAAGCCGACAATAAGTGATGGATATGAAGTGAGTGTTGAGACTAATGTATTTGACTTTGATAAAGATGTATACGGAAACAGGGTTGAGGTGGCACTTTATCATTTCTTAAGGCAGGAAATGAAGTTTGAAAATGTTGAGGCATTAAAGAAGCAGATGGAAAGTGATGCAAGCTTTGCTAAAGAGATGTTTCTTATACAATAAAAGATAAATGGAAATATTTTGAGATTGTTTTTGAAAAGATATTTTTGAAGTGATTTTGAAAATGTCTTGAAATCTTGAAATTATTTTGTAAATCCACTTGATTTCATATTGGTGTTATGATATATTATCAACGTATGAGCCGTCACTCAGATACGGGACACTCCGACCCCAGGCTTGGTGGCAGGTGATTAATATTTAGGAGGAATCAACAATGATATCTAAGGAAAAGAAAGCAGAAATTATTGCTAATTACGGAAGAAAAGCAGGAGATACAGGTTCTCCAGAAGTTCAGATTGCAATCTTAACAGAAAGAATTGCTGAATTAACAGAACATTTAAAGATTAACCAGAAGGATCATCACTCAAGAAGAGGTCTTTTAAAGATGGTTGGTAAGAGAAGAGCTTTACTTTCTTACTTAAAGAAGAACGACATCGAAAGTTACAGAAACTTAATCGAACGTTTAGGAATCAGAAAGTAATTAATTATTTATGGCGGAGTTGTATAACTTCGCCTTTTTCTTTTGGTAATATGCTTGCAAATCAGGCAGTAATTACTTATTATTAAGCTAATAACAGAAAGATTTCACCGAGACCACTCAAAAGCGTACTTAATTAAGTGGGTTTTTGAGTTGTTTCGGACTTTCTGTTAATACAATTAAGCAAGCCATAACAGGCGGAAACGAGGAAATTTATGTTTAAACAGTACACAATGGAATTAGCTGGCAGAACATTAAGAGTTGATGTCGGCAGAGTATGTGCACAGGCTAACGGAGCAGCTCTTATGCACTATGGTGATACAGTGGTACTTTCAACAGCTACTGCATCTAAGGAGCCAAGAGAAGGAATTGATTTCTTCCCATTAAGTGTTGAATTTGAAGAAAAGATGTATGCCGTAGGCAAGATACCTGGCGGATTTAATAAGAGAGAGGGAAAGGCTTCTGAGAATGCTATTCTTACATCAAGAGTAATAGACAGACCTATGAGACCTTTATTCCCTAAGGATTACCGTAATGATGTTACACTTAATAATATGGTTATGGCAGTAGATCCAGAGTGCCGTCCAGAGCTTGTTGCTATGATTGGAGCCTCTATTGCAACTTGTATATCAGATATTCCATTTGACGGTCCTTGTGCTATGACACAGGTTGGTATGATTGACGGAGAATTCATTATTAACCCATCACAGGCTCAGTGGCAGGAAGGTGATCTTCAGCTTACAGTAGCTTCTACTAAGCAGAAGGTTATTATGATTGAAGCCGGTGCTAATATCATTCCAGAGGACAAGATGATTGAAGCTATATATATGGCTCACGATATCAACCAGACAATCATTGCATTTATTGAGAAGATTGTATCAGAAGTTGGAAAAGAAAAGCACTCATATGAGAGCTGTGCTATTCCAGCAGAGATGTTTGAAGCTATGAAACAGGTAGTATCTCCAGAAGAAATGGAAGTTGCTGTATTCACAGATGACAAGCAGACAAGAGATAAGAACATTGATGAGATAATGGAAAAGATGAAAGAAGCATTTGCTGATAATGAAGAATATCTTGCATTACTTGGTGAAGCTCTTTACCAGTATCAGAAGAAGACTGTCCGCAAGATGATCTTAAAAGACCATAAGAGACCTGATGGACGTGCAATCAACCAGATAAGACCGCTTGCAGCAGAGGTTGATATCATTCCTAGAGTTCATGGTTCTGCTATGTTTACAAGAGGACAGACACAGATATGTGACGTTGTAACACTTGCTCCTTTATCAGAAGCACAGAAGGTGGATGGACTTGATGATAATGTTACAACTAAGAGATATATACATCACTACAATTTCCCTGCATACTCCGTAGGTGAGACAAAGCCTTCAAGAGGACCAGGACGTAGAGAGATTGGACACGGAGCTTTAGCCGAGAGAGCACTTATTCCAGTACTTCCTTCAGAAAAGGAATTCCCATATGCAATACGTGCTGTATCAGAGACATTCGAGTCTAATGGTTCTACATCAATGGCTTCAACTTGTGCATCTTGTATGTCACTTATGGCTGCTGGTGTTCCAATTAAGAGTATGGTTGCAGGTATCTCTTGTGGCCTTGTAACAGGTGATACAGATGATGATTATGTTGTTCTTACAGATATTCAGGGTCTTGAAGATTTCTTCGGAGATATGGACTTTAAGGTAACTGGTACAACAGAAGGTATAACAGCTATCCAGATGGATATTAAGATTCATGGTCTTACACGTCCTATCGTAGAAGAAGCTATAAGAAGAACAAGAGAAGCAAGACTTTTCATTATGGATACTTGTATGAAGCCAGCTATCGCTGAACCAAGAAAGACTGTAGGTGAATTCGCACCTAAGATTATCCAGACTACAATTGATCCGGCTAAGATTGGTGAAGTTGTTGGACAGCGTGGTAAGGTTATCAATGCTATCATCGAAGAATGTGGTGTTAAGATTGATATCACAGATGACGGCTTTGTATCAGTATGTGGTGTTGACCAGGCTGGTATGGATAAGGCTATGAAGTATATCAGAACTATTGTTGATGAATTTGAAGAAGGAAAGATATACGAAGGTAAAGTTGTAAGTATTAAGGAATTCGGTGCATTTGTTGAGTTCGCACCTGGAAAGGAAGGAATGGTTCACATTTCTAAGATTTCTAAGGAAAGAATTAATATGGTAGAAGATGTTCTTACTCTTGGTGACGTTGTCAAGTGTAAGTGCATGGGTAAGGATAAGATGGGAAGAATAAGCTTCTCCATCAAGGATGCTGAATAATTAATAATTCAGACATTTAATAATTGATATATAAAGATATTAACTGATAAGTGGTTTAACCTGCTGGCTTGACTGCTTATTAGTTATTTATAGTGATTCTAATTATAAGGAGGATACAGATATGGTAGATCAGAATTGTGCATACTGTATGGAAGGTGAACTTGTTGCAAAGTTCGGTATTAAGATATGTGAATTAGAGACATCTAAGGTATATCTTTTCAAGGAGCAGAGTCATCCAGGAAGATGTATTGTTGCTCACAAGAAACATGTAGGTGATATGAACGAGCTTACAGCAGAAGAAAGAGCAGCTTACTTTGAGGATGTTGCAAGAGTTGCAAGAGCAATTATGAAAGCGTTTAACCCAGATAAGGTTAACTATGGTGCATATGGAGATACAGGACATCATCTTCACTTCCACCTTTGTCCTAAGTATAAGGACGAATATGAATGGGGTGGAGTATTCCTTATGAATCCAGATAAGAAATACCTTACAGATGAAGAATATGCTGATATGATTGAGAAGATTAAAGCTAATCTTTAAGATTAAGTGGTGTTTTAACATATAATTCTGCTGCTTTTGCAGAAAATATAAGAATGCATACAAAATATTGTGATATTGGTATAAAATTTATGCAATATCACAATATTTTTTGCTTTTTTTAATGTAATATGATATAATTTGCAATAAGTAATCTTGATATACATTTATAGAAAGATGTAGGAACGGAGATTAATATGGGAAATGCGGGAGATAATACTAAAGATAATACTACAAATTCTAAGATTGTGAGTGATGAATTATATCTTTATTCGTTGAAGAAGATGGCTGATCTTAACGCTAAGAAGAATGAGTCGCCGCTTACAGGTCTATATGGAATTAAGGCATTCTTTTATGAAGCTAATGAGCTTATGAAGAACAACAGTGATAAGAAGTTCGCTGTTATAAGAATGGATATATATCATTTTAAGACAGTTAATGAGTTCTGTGGACGTGAAGAAGCGGATAAGCTGCTTAAGTACATATCTGGATTGTTTTGTGATTATGAGGTGGAATTTTGTATTGCAGGTCATTTCAGGGCTGACATATTTGTGTTATGCACATCATTTGATGACAAGCAGGAGCTTATTGATATTGTTAATTCGATTAAGAGCAGAATAGACCAGTATAATATACAGTGCAAAGTTCTTCCCGCATTTGGAATATGTATTAATCATAATAATATGGATATAAGCCTTATGTGTGATTACGCAGATCTTGCGATTAAGAAGATTAAGGGCAAGGTATTTAAGACATATGAGTTTTATGATAATGCTATGCGTGAGTCTATGCTTTTGGAGAAGAAGATAGAAAATGATGTGATTCCGGCACTTAAGAATGACTACATAAAAGCATATGTACAGCCTAAGGTTGATATGCACAATGGGCATATTATTGGCGGAGAGGCACTTGTAAGATGGCAGAACGATAAGGAGATGATATATCCTGACCAGTTCATACCTGTTCTTGAGAAGAATGGATATGTAATTGATGTGGATAATTTTATATGGAACAAAGTATGTGCCTGTATTAAGATGATGGAAGATAAAGGTATTGAACCGGTTCCTATATCAGTTAATGTATCAAGAATGCATGTATATCAGGAAAAGTTCACAGAGAATTTAAAGAATATGGCCGGTGAATATGGTATAGATCCTAAGTATATTCCGCTAGAGATAACAGAAAGTGCGTTTACTAAGGAAGAGGGCAGTCTTTTTAAGAAGGTTCAGTCATTGCAGGGATATGGCTTTAAGTTCTCAATGGACGATTTCGGTTCGGGATATTCTTCTCTTGGAATGTTAAAGAGCGAGCGTGTAGATGAAGTTAAGATAGACAAGACCTTTGTTGATGATATAGCAACAGATAAAGGAAAAGTACTTCTTGGCAATGTCATAAGAATGATTAATGAACTTGGAATAGATATGATTGCAGAAGGTGTTGAGACAAAAGAGCAGGCTGATTTCTTAAAGGAGAATGGCTGTATGTATGCACAGGGCTACTATTATTATAAACCTATGCCTATTGAAGAATTTGCTAAATTGCTTGAAAATTCAGCCAGATAGTGATAGAATATTTGTCGGCGTATTTTAGATTAGAAATAAGAAGATAAGTAGATTAAAGGAGAAATAAAATGTCAGGACATTCAAAATTTGCTAACATAGCCCATAAGAAAGCTGCAAATGATGCTGCTAAGGGTAAGATTTTTACAAGACTTGGTAAGGAGATTATGGTTGCCGTTAAAGAAGGTGGACCTGATGTTAATAATAATAGTAAGTTAAGACAGGTTGTTACTAAGTGTAAGGCTGCTAATATGCCTAATGATACAATTGAAAGAGCTATTAAGAAGGCTGCAAGTACAGATATGTCTAACTTTGAATCAGTTACATATGAAGGATATGGTCCTAACGGAACAGCTATTATAGTTGAGGCATTAACAGACAATAGAAACAGAGCTGCTTCTAACATCAGAAATGCATTCACTAAGGGTGGCGGTAATGTAGGAACACCTGGCTGTGTATCATTTATGTTCGATAACAAGGGACAGATTATCGTTGCTAAGGAAGATTGTGATAAGGATGCAGATGATCTTATGATGATTGCCCTTGATGCAGGTGCAGATGACTTCAATGAAGAAGAAGACAGCTATGAGATTACTACAGCTCCAGATGATTTTGGCACAGTAAGTGATGCACTTTCTAACGAAGGAATTACATTTGCTTCAGCAGAAGTTACAATGATTCCACAGACAATGGTAGAGCTCACATCAGAAGATGATATTAAGAAGATGAGAAGAATATTAGCACTTCTTGATGAAGAAGATGATGTTCAGAATGTATACCACAATTGGGACGAGCCAATTGAGGACGAGGAATAATAACAATATAGCGTAGCCATTAGATGATTATATATCATTTTATGGTTATATGTGTTTATGATAAAAAGGCTGCTGGTATGTTAGTATATATTAGCAGTCTTTATTTTATGTAATAGGAAATTCCAATAGAATGTGTGGAAAATGTCTAAAATGTTGTCTAAAATGTCAAAAAACAACTTTTCAATAAGCGTGAAAAATGTTATTATTTAATTAAATATTTTTGATTACGTTTAATTGAATATATGGATATTTATATATTTCTGGAGATGATTAATGATAATTAAGGAAGTTCCGGCTGAAGGTAATTTAACTATTGAGGTCAGTCTTAAGGAAAGAAAGTTGGAATTTCACTCACAGTGTGTAGAATCAGGAGTGAATTATATATATGCCCAGCCGATAAGGATGGATGGTAAGATACTATCATTTAATAGTGAAGGGCATTTGATGGTTAATTTAATATATTTAAGAGAAGAAAAGAATCCTATAGTATGGAAAGGTGTCGGAATAACGACTGTCCAGAATAATGGAAAGAATGTATACAAGATAGTTGCATCAGGGGAAGGATTTGAGATGAACCGAAGAGAGTCGTTTAGATTGTTTCTTGGTCTGGGAGCGGTTGTCCAGATAGGTTCTAATAAGAAAGCTGTTAATGTTATTCTTAAGGATATAAGTGAGAATGGTTTCTCATTTGTTGAAATTGAAGATATAGATGCAGAGAATCTTCCTGTAAGACTGGTGTTTAATGATATGAAGACAGGTATAAGCCTTATTGGAAATATTGTAAGAAAGGTTACAGTAGGTGAGAAGAAGATTATCTATGGCTGTACACTTACATCCTGCAATATTGATGTGGCACGTTATATCAATGAGAAGCAAAGACAGTTCCTTGCTGCAAGCCGTAGTTCACGTAGTTCAGGGGAATCTAATAAGGAAGCACTAAAGAGGTCTTTAAGAGAACCTACACAATATGAATCAGCACTAAAGGCAGCACAGGCAAATCAGGACAGTAAGAAACATGGTAAAAGAAAGAAGGGGTAAAATTGGAGAATAATAATAAAAGAGTTGTTGACAACAGACAGAATATCAATGACGACGAAAAGATGAAGATTAATATGAGGGCAGAACTTGATGAGCATTATACAATGCTTAAGGAATGTCCTAAGTGTGGCACGAGAATGATATATGCATATGGAGAGGTATATGAATGTCCTAAATGTGGTAATAAAGAATTTACTGAATTTGGCAAGATAAGAGATTATCTTGAAAAGCACGGACCACAGAATGCAGTCACAATAGCTGATGCAACAGGTGTAAGCGTTAAGACTATACAGAAGTTCTTATATCAGGGCCGTATTGAGATACCAGATGGTTCTGGTTCATATATTAAGTGCCAGATGTGCGGTGCAGAGATAAGATACGGAAGATTTTGTCCGGAGTGTTCAGCTAAGCTTAGCAGGGATAATTCATCTATGGTATATGTTGGAGAGAAGCCAAAGCATAAGATGGATTACAATGGCAAGATGCATACACTTGATGAGAGCGAGATGAAGAATGTATCAAGAAAGCCAGTTGCAATGAGAAGAAAAGATAAGAAATAATGAAACAAAAAGAATAATCCCTAAGACTCTTTGTTAGCTTTTGTCAAAGAGTCTCAAGGATTAAAGATATAAAAATCCGCTGTATATTGATTTTACATTTCAATATACAGCGGATTTTAGTTTAATATTATTAACAAATGAATGTCTATAATACTATTTGTCCGTGCTTGATTTTATAAGTCGAAACCAAAGTAACGAACTGCATTGTTGTAAGAGATGCCTTCAACAATCTTCTTAAGAGCCTTCTCATCGTTAGGGTATTCACCGTTCTCAACCCATCCACCGATAAGTTCACACATAATTCTTCTGAAGTATTCATGTCTTGTATAAGATAAGAAGCTTCTTGAATCTGTAAGCATACCGATGAAGTTGCCAAGTAAGCTTAAGTTAGCGAGACTTGTCATCTGGTTAGTCATACCAACCTTATGATCATTGAACCACCATGCTGAACCCTGCTGGATCTTACCAACAGCCTTAGAATCCTGGAAACATCCAATAACAGTACCGATAGCAGCATTAACTGATGGATTAAGTGAGTAGATGATAGTCTTAGGAAGTTCATCTGTGCTGTTAAGAGCGTTAAGGAACTGAGCCATCTCTGCTGAACAGTCATAAGTGTTGATGCAGTCAAAGCCTGTATCAGGACCTAACTGATTGTATCTGAATACATTGTTATCACGGATAGTGCCATAATGTATCTGCATTACCCAGTTAAGCTTGTTGTATTCTTTTCCAACAGATACCATGAATGCTGTCTTGAACTTGTTCATTTCTTCTGTTGTGATAGCTTCACCTGATAATCTCTTAGCAAATATAGCTTCGATTTCTGCATCTGTGTAAGGCTTATACATAACATATTCAAGAGCGTGGTCAGATACTGAACAGCCCATTGAATCAAAGAACTGCATTCTGTTTCTTAAAGCATCCATTAGAGAAGCGAAAGAGTTAACCTTGATTCCGCTTACATCTGATAATGTGTTAAGATAGTCAAGATATTCAGGCTTTTCAATGTTCATAGGCTTGTCAGGTCTCCATGCTGGAAGAACCTTTACATCAAATGTATCATCAGCAGCTAATACCTTATGCCATTCGAGTGAATCAACAGGATCATCAGTTGTACAGATTAACTTAACGTTAGACTTCTTGATAAGGTTTCTTACTGACATAGAATCTTCCTGTAACTTAGCGTTGCAAAGATTCCATACTTCTTCAGCTGTATCACCATTTAAGATACCGTTGTAACCGAAGTATCTCTGAAGCTCAAGGTGACTCCAGTGGTAAAGAGGGTTACCGATAGCCATTTCAAGTGTTTCAGCCCATTTCTGGAACTTTTCACGATCAGAAGCATCACCTGTGATATACTTCTCATCAACACCATTAGTTCTCATCTGACGCCACTTATAGTGGTCACCGCCGAGCCATACCTGTGTAATATTCTCGAACTTTCTGTCTTCTGCGATTTCCTTAGGGTTGATATGACAGTGATAATCAACGATAGGCATCTTGTCAGCATAGTCGTGGAAGAGATGCTGTGCTGTAGGTGTTGAAAGTAAAAAGTCTTTGTCCATAAATTGTTTCATAGTTCTTAATCCTCCTGTGAATTAAAAATGTGTTGTATTGCGTTTTATAATATCAGCAGTGATAATGCTGTGTTTATCAGCAGATTCACCGCACAATACCTTCATAAGAACATCTACTGCTTTAGTTGAAAGCTGTTCAACGTGGCTGTCAATAGATGTAAGCTCTGGTTCAGTGCATATGGAAAGAACCGAGTTGTTAAACCCTATAATCTCAAGCTCATCAGGAACACTGATGGAGTGGGAGTGTGCATATTTGACTGCACCTGCTGCAAGCGAATCATCAGAAGTTACAACAGCATCAAATTCGATACCTTTATTATAAAGATAATTAAGGTATTCCTTGGCGTGCGAAATGTTCTTGCCACATAGATGTCTGTAATCTTCAGGAAGCGAAATGTCTGCTTCTTTCAAAGCTTTCATATATCCTGCATATTTGTTCATACCGCTGTATGAATTGCTTGTGTATAAGTAGACTATATTACGATGTCCATTATTAATCAAGAGGTTAGTTGCATTATATATGGCAATTTCATCATTGCACATAACAGAATATATATTAGGTGCATCAAGGTATCCATTCACTAAGACAATAGGGATATCCTTAGCTGCGTTAATTATGTAATCATTATTGTGAATATTGGTATTCTCAACAAACTGTGAACCGGCAAGTATTATGCCGTCAACTCTTTTGCTTAACAGGAGTTCAAGATATTTCTTCTTATTAGTATAATCCTTACCTGTACAGCAGAGTATTGAGTCATAGCCATACTTTCTTAATTCCTGTTCAAGATAATATACAGCATTGGCAAGGTAAATATCAGAGGAGTCAATACACATTATACCTATGGTCTTCATTGTATTAAGACCTAAGCCTCTTGCAAATACATTGGGTGTATAATCAAGCTCTTTCATAGCATCTAATACTTTGTTCCTTGTAGTTGATGATACTTTTGCATTACCATTAAGAACACGGGAAACAGTGGCAATAGATACTCCTGCTTTATTGGAAACATCATATATATTCATAAATTAACCTCATTCTTGTAAGCTTTGGACAGCGCTTGCATTAATGTAATATATAGGTGCAATTGTTCGTTAGGTCATTAATTATGATGAATAATTATAATTAACAGAATTGTATAATTACAAAAGTGGTAAAATATCATAAAAAACGCTTAATGTAAGCACTTACATATTGATAAACTGATTATACAATGGTATTATTATAAAAGCAAGTATGTAAAGTGTATTTTTATTGTACTTAATTAATTATTACTATTAAAGAGTTGTGCAATTGTTTAGTAATGAATGAAGAACAGTAACTGATAATTAAATTTAACAGACAATAATGTATACAAAAATAAGTATTGACTAAAAATGTTTTTAAGTATATCATAATCTGTGAAAGATGATGAAAGCGCTTACATACGCTTTGGATACCATTTACTGGTTAAGAATGCGTAGTCCGGCAAAGCTGAGTGATACTGCGCTACAATAATGTTAAATATGGAGTATCTTAATATTTTGATTAACACCAGGATATTTCATAGTCAGTATCTGCGCCCTGCGTGGAGCTGAGATGCCCTTAAAGTGGGCGGAATGGAGGAATAATATGCAGAGATTAAACAAGAGTATTACACATGCAGTTGACAGACCTGTAAAGGTTATGCAGTTTGGTGAAGGTAACTTCCTTAGAGCATTCGTAGATTATATCTTCGATGTTACTAACGAAAAGACAGATTTCAACGGTGGTGTTGTTATCGTTAAGCCAATCGAGTTTGGTACACTTGAAAGATTCCACGATCAGGAATGCCAGTACACACTTCAGTTAAGAGGTTTCGTAGATGGACAGCCTAAGGAAATCACACGTCAGATTACATCTGTTGTTGATGCTGTAGCAGCTATCGAAGATTATGACAAGTACATTGAATATGGTACAAGTGAAACACTTAGATTTATCGTTTCTAATACAACAGAAGCAGGTATCGTATTTGACGAGACAGATAACGATCCTAATGCTCGTCCTCCTAAGACATATCCTGGTAAGCTTACACAGCTTCTTTACAAGAGATACCAGAAGTTCAACGGAGCAGCAGATAAGGGACTTATCTTACTTCCTTGCGAGCTTATCGCTGATAATGGTATCGAATTAAAGAAGTGCATTATGAAGTTTATAGAACTCTGGGGTCTTGAAGATGGATTCAAGGACTGGGTTAACAATTACTGCTCATTCTGCCCAACACTTGTTGATAGAATTGTTCCAGGTTATCCAAGAGAAGATGCTGCTAAGCTTTGCGAAGAGTGGGGCTATGAAGATCAGCTTATCGACAGAGCTGAGGTATTCGGTCTCTGGGTTGTAGAAAGTGATTCTAACCTTCCACTTGAACAGCTTGAGAAGGAACTTCCATTCAAGGAAGCTGGACTTAATGTAGTATTTACAAAGGATCATCATCCATATAAGGAAAGAAAGGTAAGAATCCTTAATGGTTCACATACATCATTCGTATTAGCATCATTCCTTGCTGGTAATGATAACGTAGAGAACTCTATGAAGGATCCAGTTATCAGAAAGTATATGGAAGAAACACTTTACAATGAAGTTATTCCTACACTTTCACTTTCTAAGGAAGATTGTGAAGAATTCGCTAAGGCTGTTATCGACAGATTCCTTAACCCATTCGTAGATCACAGATTATTAAGCATTTCACTTAACTCTGTATCTAAGTGGGAAGCTAGATGTCTTCCTTCATTCTTAGGATATGTTAAGAAGTTTAATAAGCTTCCTAAGTACCTTACATTCTCTATCGCAGCACTTATGAGCTTCTACACATCACAGACAGAAGCTGAGTTCAACGGCGGTATTGTATTAAAGGGTGACAGAAATGGTGAAGAGTACAACATCACAGATGATAAGGCTGTACTTGATTTCTTCAGAGATAACTCTGGTAAGACACCAGCTGAATTCACACACGCTTATTTAAGCAATACTAAGTTCTTCGGTGGCGAAGACCTTACTAAGGTTCTTGACCTTGAAGAAGTTATCACAGGATATATTACAGATATCAGAGAAAGAGGTATGAGAGCTGTAGTTAACGATTTAGCTCTTGATGATGAAAAGTTAGCATAATTGCATTGGCAGTTTGCAGCAAAGTATTCATAAGCCTTAGCTGAATATAAGTTTCAGCATTGATTTATATCGTATTTTAAAGCATTAATAAGGGCGGGTGTTCTTTTTCATCCGCCCTTAAGTTATGTAAGAGGTATTGTGTATTTATACCCTTTTATTGTTATAATAAAAATGTTATGATGTGAATGTAATCATTGAATTTCATAATTCTATGATGTACGTGGTTAATGATACATAGAGATTATATTAATTACAGGAGGTAGTTATGCAGGATTTTATTAAGATTAATAAAGATGATAATGTTGCAGTAGCTCTTAAGCCAATCGCTAAGGGCACAACACTTAATGTTGCTGGTACAGAAGTTACTACAATAGAAGATATCCCTCAGGGACATAAGTTTGTTATCAAGCCTATTAAGAAGGGTGATGCAGTTATAAAGTATGGTTTCAGAATCGGTTTCGCACAGGCTGATATTGAAGTTGGTGGATGGGTTCATACACACAACTTAAAGACAGCTCTCGGTAAACTTCTTGAATACACATACAATCCAGAAGGACATAAGGACGTTGAGCCAACAGAAGAAGCATTTTTCGATGGATATATGCGTGAAAATGGTACAGTTGGTGTAAGAAATGAAGTATGGATTATCCCTACAGTTGGCTGCGTTAATTCTATTGCAAGAGCAATCGAAGCTACAGCAAGAGCTAACAAGCCAGAAGGTGTTGATGAAGTTGTTGCTTTCCCACATCCATACGGATGTTCACAGGTAACAGAGGATCAGGAGAATACAAGACACGTACTTGCTGACCTTATCAACCATCCTAATGCTGGTGCAGTACTTGTACTTGGTCTTGGCTGCGAGAACAGCCGTATTGAAGTTCTTAAGGATTATATCGGTGAAGTTAACCCAGACAGAGTTAAGTTCTTACAGGTTCAGGATGTAGAAAATGAGCAGGAAGCTGCTGAAGGTATTATGAAGGAACTTATGTCTTACGCTGCTACATTTAAGAGAGAAAAGGTTAGTGCTAAGCATCTTATCGTTGGTATGAAGTGCGGTGGTTCTGATGGTTTATCAGGTATCACAGCTAACCCAACAGTAGGTCTTTTCTCAGATATGCTCGTATCTAAGGGTGGTACAACTATCCTTACAGAGGTTCCAGAAATGTTCGGTGCAGAGACTATCCTTATGAATAGATGTGCTAACAAGGAACTTTTCGAGAAGACAGTTCACCTTATCAATGACTTTAAAGAGTACTTCATCAAGAATGGTCAGGAAATCTATGAGAATCCATCACCAGGAAACAAGGATGGTGGTATCACAACACTTGAAGATAAGTCACTTGGATGTACACAGAAGTCTGGTTCATCACTTGTAAAGGGTGTATTAGCTTATGGTGAAAGAGTATCTGATAAGGGACTTAACCTTCTTAGCGCACCTGGTAATGACCTTGTTGCTTCAACAGCTTGTGCAGCAGCAGGAGCACAGATGGTTCTTTTCACAACAGGACGTGGAACACCATTTGCATCACCAGTACCTACAGTAAAGATTGCTACTAACTCAAGACTTGCTGGCAATAAGAGCAACTGGATAGACTTCAACGCAGGAAGAATTGTAACAGATGACCTTCCACTTGAAGATGCAGCTAAGGAACTCTTCCAGCTTGTATTAGATGTTGCTTCTGGTAAGAAGGTAAAGGCTGAAATCGCTGGCTTCCACGATTTAGCTATCTTTAAGCAGGGTGTAACTCTCTAATTAACAAATTTTAAGGATTGTGTTAATTGTTTTTCAGAGGCAGTTGTGTATCTTTCAGATTTTGCGTGGCTCTGAATAACAGCATATAAATATAGTGACATATAAGATTAAGGCGGGCAGATATTTACATTTCTGTCCGTCTTATAATGTGTCTGTGAATGCTGCTTATACGGAATGTGTCAGTGATATGTTTCATATATGCAGAGATTATAGTAATGTGTGTTCGAAACCTTCCACACAAAAAACAAAACTAAAGGAGTATAAAAATGAGTATATTATTTAAGGATAAAGAGGGTACAGATAGAAGTATTCCTGAAAATGATAATAAAAATAATAGCAAAAATAATAGTGGTAATAGAAATATTAAAAGCACACAGTTTAAGGTTGCCTTTATTACACAGGCGGCTGTGATTGCGGCACTTTATGTTGTGCTTGTTATTATGTTTAACTATTGCAGCTTCGGACCTATACAGTTTAGAATAGCAGAGGCACTTACAATCCTGCCTTATTTCACACCGGCGGCGATACCAGGATTGTTCGTAGGCTGTCTGTTATCTAATATATTAGGTGGTGCGGCTATATGGGATATAATATTTGGAAGCATTGCGACACTTATCGGTGCAATAGGAACGTATGCGTTAAGAAAGAATAAATGGCTCGCACCATTACCACCAATTATCGCTAATACACTCATAGTTCCATTTGTCTTAAAATATGCTTATGGTTCAGAGGGGGTATTTGCTATGTTCTTTGTGACAATCGGAGCAAGCGAATTCATTGTGTGTGGCATTATTGGAATGCTGCTTTTGTTTGCACTTAATCCGGTAAGAAATGTTATATTTAAGGGTGTGGAGTAATTGGTACAAGAATTAAACAAAATGTTTGATATACCTGATTACAATCAGGAAAAGAAAAGTTGATATAAGAAAATAACAGAACAGGCGGCATTATGGGAATGCTGCCTGTTCTGTTATTAATAGAAATGATTTGTTGCGTAATAAGTAAGTTCCCGAGCTTCATAAAACGGGAAGTTTGAATAAGAATTTACACAATTAAAGCCCTTGACAAAAAAATACCGGGGGGGGGTAAAATGTAACAGGAATTTATTAAATGTGAAAATTTTATAATAAGTAAATTCTTAAATTACATTTAAAGGAGAAAAATATGAGGTTGATTAAGAAATTGACAGGCTGCATAGAAGTAATTGCAGCAACAGCAGTAGTTGCAACAACATTATTTGGTGGTGTGACTGGAAAAGTAAGCGTTAATGCGGCAGAGGTGACAGATAAGCCAGTTTATTATTGGGAAGATGATGATACTGTAAATAAAAATGGTGTCAAATATGTAATGGACAAAGAAGATTCGACGGCATTTAAGGAGTATTTTGGATATTTTGATGATGATGACAGCCGACAGATGAATATTTTCTATGAGGACAGTACATTAAGAATTGATGCAGATAAGTCGGCATATGGTATAGATGCTGCTAAAGAAGTAGATGTTTATGCATATGAATTAAGCAGAGACGAGTCTGGAAAGCTTGTATTTGACAGAAAAGCAGTGTGTCTGCAAGGGGAAGGTGTTATTGGCGGTGGCTTTGTTGGCGCTTTTGAAGTTATGCCAATCAGCTTTAAAGGCTTCTCAGGTGAAAAGAAATATCAGAAGGCACAATTTACCAAGTTATATAATAGCAAAAGTGATGATGGAAAATTTCAGGCAGTAGTGAGGAATAGCTATAATATTGATTTTATTTATATAAATCTTAAATATGAAGCTTCAGATGGCGAGGAGCGGAATAATAATGTAATTATGATGCCTGACTATATGATAGATAAGACAGTCCTTCATTTAACCAAAGTTACAGATGATAAGACTGATGATGTAACAGATAACACATATACATATGATGCAACAGACAAGGACACACAGGTTGTTGACAATGAAACCTTTACAAAGCTTTTAAAGGAAAATGAGAATAAGGATATTGTAATTAAATCTAATAACAATGTTACATTTACATTTGCAAAGGGAACAATGAAGAGTGTTGATGGAAAGAACGAATATGACTTTTCGACAACGATTAATCCAGCTTATGCAGACACAATGCCATCATATGTAACAAAGGATAATTTCGTGTCACAGGTGAAGTTTAATTATTCAGGACAGCTTCCAGCAACAGCAAGTATCCGTATACCAGTTGGAACACAGTATGCAGGAACTACACTTTATTACTCACTAATGAAGGCTGATGGTACATTTGCAGGAACACAGGCAGTAGTGGTAGATGAAGAAGGTTATATGACAGTAAAGCAGAACCATTGCTCAGAGTATGTCATAACTAAAGAAGCCCCTGCACTTATTAATGATAAAGAAGCTTCTACATCAGAGGATAAGGAAGCCACTGTAAATGACCAAGGTACAGATGCTTCATTATCAGAGCTTACAGAGACACCTGCAACTTCAGATGGATATAGCGTATATGTATATATGTCCTGCATTATAATGGCTTTGGCTGGTGCTGTTATATACAGAACAGCTAAGAGAGCATAAAGAAATGGAAATGTAATGTAATGAGCGCAAAGGAAAAGGAAGCGGCTGCAACGCAGGGCATATGATTAAAGTCAACAATTAAAGGAAAATGTTATGAAATTAAAAGAACTAATGCTTAATAATAAAAAAGTATGTATCAGTGTTATAAGTGGAATTGTAGTTATTATTGTGCTTATTGCTGCGATAGTTATTAAAATTTCATCAGTTAATAATAGCGGTCAGAATGATAAAGCAGTAGTATTAAATAACCAGAGCAGTGAGACAATATCAGATAATAAGACTAAGGAAATGATGTCAGATGAAAATATGACAACAAAAGATAGTAATTTAGCTGACTCTGCTGAAACAGTTGAAAGTGATACAGAAAAATCTGATGAAAATGTTATGGAGGAAGCAAAAGCAGAAGAGAATAACGCTGCTGAGAATAATAATTTGTCAGGTGACAATAGCGGTAACAATTTACAACAGGAATATAATGAACCTGAAGCAGAAGCTCCTGCAACACCAGCTCCAGAACCTGATCCAATTCCAGCTCCCGAACCCAAACCCGAACCAAAACCAAATCATGAGCCAGAAGTTGTTGAAGATCATGTTGTTTATAAACCTGACGGTTCTATAGATTTAAATGAAAGCTATTGGGCAAATAGAGAAGATGCTAGTAAAGCAATTTGGGAATCTTCAGAATTAGATGACTTTCAAAAGAATATAATGACAAAATATAACTGGACAAATGGTTCTATAACTAATATGGGGTGGTCCGGCAAAAATAATAAATGGGACGTTTATTCTTATAGCTATCTCATTAGGGAAAAAGGTTCTAGTAATAATATTAAATTTGAATTTAATGGAAAAGAGTTTGTAGAAAAATAGAGGTTAAAATATGGAGAATTCCATAAATCGCAGGAAAATGGTAATGAGTATATCTATGAAAAGCTATGTGATATACAGTTTATCAAAATACCCTGTGAGATAAAGTCTTATGATATGTATATTGACAATACTGTTAGTGGAAAAGATAATACTTCTGATACCAATACCGTGACCGGCTTTATCCGATAGAGGATAGATATATAGTCGATTATGACTTTATGCAAGGTTGTATCTTGATGGGACTATGCAAATGTGGATTGATGCGGAGAATTCGTTAGAATTATGGTAAATAATTTTTGATTCAAAGAAAGCACCAAATGATTTGTAGCGTCATTTGGTGCTTTCTTTATAGATTCCGTCCCTGATACTGTATTGTTACTACATAAACGGTTTTGTGTGGTTCATCGATGCGAAAAATAGCCATGTAGTTATCAATCAGTAACTGTCGGTAGCCTTTTCCGGCATATCTGCCTTCGTTTCGCTCTTGGTGGGATTGAGGAAATGTATCTAAGCTTAAAATGGCTTTTTTAATTCGGTCAGCTTGTCCTTTGGCATTTTCAGGAGCCAATTTCTCGTTTGCGATATACTCGTAAATGCAGTCTAATTCATGGATTGCTCTAGGGTTGACCTTTACGTTGTATTTATCCAAAATGTTTTTTCTCCAATTCTGCAAAAACTATTTCTGCGTCGACTGCTTCTGCTCCGTTAGCAATTTCCTGCTCAGACTCGAAGATTGCTTGGTCGATGCGATTCATTCTTGCGAATTTATCATATAGTTCACTGCTCATAACAACCAAGTCGCTGTATCCGTTTTTGGTAATAAAAATAGGCTCCTGTTCCTTGTGTGCGATATTAGAAATCTCGGTTGTATTGCGTAAATCTTTAATAGGCATAATAAGTGGCATAATATTCACCCTCCTTCTTTGACACAATTATAGCATAATTATGCTCAAATATCTATGAGAATATGCAATATTATGAAAAAAAGAAGATTTGTCAGTATTTATCAAAAGTATTAGTCTTTTTTATGTTGGTGTATATTTATATACACGCCTGAAAATAAAACACTCCATCCTTAGTAAAGAAATCATATACCCCGTTATATTTCTCAATCACAGATATTATGCTTCTTATACCGATGCCATGACCGGCTTTATCCGATACAGGAGTATTATTAACAAATATAGGTTCAACAGCATAAGTATTAGTGATGTTAATACATAATTTATTGTTTTTATCAAACACCTTTACTGTGATAATACGGTTTGAATTAACCTCGCCGTAGTCAGAAGTGCAGCCGGAATTGTAGTCAGAAGCAGTGTCGGATATGCTGTTATATGAATTATTAATAGATGTCCTGGCTGTCTGTACAAGCTTGCAGGCATTTATGGCATTTTCAAGTGCATTTGCAAATAGACTGCAAAGGTCAGTTGGCTTGTAGTCAGCAAGGTTGGCGGCAGTAACTGACACTTGTGTGGTGATATTATATTTGTCAGCTTTGGCAATATAGGAAGATAATATAAGGTTGACAGCTTCATTAGCACAGTATCTTGTTATTTGGCTGTTGTTAAGACTGGTACATATCTCCCTGATATAATCCTGTGCCTGTGCGTAGCTGTTATCATTAAGACAGCTTTGTATAAAGTTCATATGGTGTCGAAGGTCGTGGCGGTATATAGCTGCCTGTTTCTGATAGTCCGATAACTGGGCAATCTCTTTTTCTGCCTGTGCAGCTGCGGACAAGAGAATGATATTTTCACGCTCGGCGGTATTTTTCTTATTTAATAGAGCCAGTATAACTGTTGATAATATAAAATAGAGTATGACAATAAAGCTGTCCATAAATTCTATAACAACAGCTTCTCCGCGGTATAACAGGTCTGTGTATACAGTGAATGCGTACTCTAAAATATAATAAGTAAGAGGCAGGAGAAAGAACATTGATATAATGGTCTTTGATTCGTTCTTAAGCCTTATTATGTAAGGAGAAATGTATTTAATTACAATAAATATAAGTGGGATTGTAATAATAATAGTTACAATATCTGATATCATAGGAATATCTTTGAAAATGTAAGCGGCAGCAGTGCCGAACCATTTTCTTGGGGTACACATAAGATAAGCCGACAGAACTGCAATTGATGAAATGTATATATTCTTGTGGCAGACAAATCTTATGACAAGAATTAAAGGTATATGTATAAGGAAAGGATAGCTTTTATAAAGCATATTCTGACCAAGTAGCAGATAGCATACAGCCTGAAATAACGCAAATGTGAGAGTTGTATATATAAACAGCTTATGGTTATCTTCCAAGCGTATATCAGCAAAATAAAATGATACAATAATGCCAAAGATAAGAACAAAGATATAATTAATAAGATTTAATAAAGTAGAAATATCCATATAGCCCCCTGTTATTCTTCCATCTGGAAAGTTAAATACTGCTTCTTGATTTCAACGACACGGCGTTGTGCCAATGGAACTGTTTTGTTATTGCTCAGATGAATTTCATTACTAATAATAGTACTTATGTAGTTCATATTTACAATATATGAACGGTGTGGAAGCGTAAATTCTTTGTGAATACTAAGTGTATCACATATTGAGGAGAATACGTCGGTTGATGTTATGTGTTCTCCATTTTTAAGATGAATAGTTACCTTGCGGTTTAATGCTTCCGCATAGACAATATCAGCTGTACGGATTTTGTGTATACCTGAATTGTTCTTAATAATTATGTTGTTTGCCTGTTCGATGTTAAAGAAGTCTATTAAATCATCAAGCGTAGTATACAGGCGTTCTTTGTTCACGGGCTTTAACAGGTAATTAAATGCCTTGACTTCATAGCTGTCTACTGCAAATTCGGAAGATGAAGTTAAGAATATTATAGGTGCGGCTTTATCAAAGGTACGGATTTCCTTAGCGAGTGCAAGTCCGTTCATTACTGGCATAATAATGTCAAGAAAATATATGTCAAACTTCTCAAATCCAGCAGTAGAAGCAAGCTCGACACTGCTGTTATAATATTTCACTGTGAAGCTGATATTAGATGAGGCTTCATAATTATCTAAAAGTTCTCTTATTATACCTAATTCGTATTGGTCATCATCACATACGGCAATCTTCATAGTAATCTCCACTTCTAACAATTAATACTTACGTTATTATATATTTCTTTTTGATAAAATTCCATAGAAATTTACATTGTTCGCGTTGAAAAATGTAGGTTGATATTATAAATAGTGTTAATTAGCTGATTTATTTCAATTATTGTGTTATATAACTGAAAAAGGAGGTATACGGAATTCTGTATACCTCCTTTTTATGCTTAAAAGCATAAGTTTAAATGGATTAACTAAAACAATGTTTAATTATCTCTGAACTCTGGCACCAGCTCCACCAACGATACCTTCAACTTCCTTAAGAGAAGCCATTGTTGTATCACCAGGAGTTGTCATAGCTAATGCACCATGAGCAGCACCATAGTTAACAGCCTTTTCAGCGTCTTCAAATGTCATAAGACCATATACAAGACCTGAAGCGAATGAATCTCCGCCACCAACTCTATCCATGATTTCAAGTCCATCATACTGAGCAGCTTTGTAGATTTCACCATCAGCCCAGCAGATTGCTGACCAGTCATTAACTGTAGCTGTCTTAACCTGACGAAGAGTTGTAGCAACAGCCTTGAAGTTAGGGTATGTAGCAGCAGCTTCGTTAATCATCTTCTTGTAACCATCAAGGTTAAGAGTCTTAAGGTTCTCATCGTTACCTTCGATTTCGAAACCAAGGCAAGCTGTGAAGTCTTCTTCGTTACCAATCATAACGTCAACATACTTAGCAACTTCCTTATTAACTTCCTGAGCCTTAGCTAAACCGCCAATAGCTTCCCACATAGATGGTCTGTAGTTAAGATCGTAAGATACGATTGTACCGTACTTCTTAGCTGCCTTACAAGCTGCAATAACAGTTTCACAAGCCTGTTCAGAAAGAGCAGCATAGATACCACCTGTATGTAACCAACGAACACCTAAGCCACCATCGCTCTTGTTCTTGAAGATGTAATCAAAGTCGAAATCTTCTGGAGTAGCCTGAGAAATAGCTGTGTTAGCTCTATCTGAGCAACCCTTGGCACCACGGATACCGAATCCTCTTTCTGTGAAGTTGAGACCATTTCTGCAAAGACGACCGATACCATCTGTCTTCTTCCAGCAGATAAGGGATGTATCAACACCACCCTGTTCGATGAAGTCCTTCATAAGAAGACCTACTTCGTTATCAGCGAAAGATGTAATAACAGCAGTTCTCATACCGAAGCACTTGTGAAGACCACGGATAACGTTATATTCTCCGCCACCTTCCCATGCTCTAAAGCTTCTTGCTGTACGAATTCTTCCTTCACCTGGATCAAGACGAAGCATTACTTCACCTAAAGATACAGCATCAAATGTGCATTCTTCAGCTGGTCTTAAATTTAATTTCATTTTTTAGATACCTCCAAATAAATTTTTACATAATCATATTAACATATAATTTAGATTTAATCTATATATTTAAGTAAAGTTTTGTATAAAGCTGTCAAATTTCCACCGATTAAAAAGAATATTGGTAAGTTACATTATATATAAATTGAAATATAATGTATTATGTAAGATGTAATGCAATTTATAAAAAGTGAAATGTTTTAAAAAAATATACATAATTATTGAAAATAGAACTTTTTGCTTATTGAAAATATTATGGAGATATTGTAAAATATTTCTAAAATAGTATACCAATGAATAATATTTATGAAATGAGGCATATATATGAGCAATATCAAGAAGTTAAGAAAACTCAAAATTCAATGGAAAATATTGCTTTCAGCAATGCTTGTTATATTCGTATTTGGCGGATATATGGTATTTGCTAAAGCTGATTCCAGTGTCACTGTATCAGTGACAACGACAGCAACAATTGTTAATCAGGGCACAGAGTCGAACAGCATCGTGGCAACTATGTCGGGAAGAGATGAGAATAATGTCAGTCAGGATTCACCGGATAATTATAAGCCGGCAGTAAGAAATCTTAAATGGACAGTATCCAACTCTGATATTATTAAATTTGTCGTAAGTGATAGTGCGGGAACTAAATATGCAGACACAGCAGAAGGCACTGCCAATCCTACAATATATGGTAATAGAGCAGGTAAGGCAACAATTACGGCTACATATTATACTAAGGCTTATGGACCAGACGGTAGCATTACTTATGAAGAAGAGCTTGGAAATGACTCCGTAGATATCATCGTTCCTTTAAAGATTAACAGCTTTAAGGCATACAGAAATGGTGTAGAGCTTACAAAAGAAGAAATGCTTTGTTATCAGGTAGGAGATATTATTGAGATAGCATCTAATGCCAATGATACTAATAAAATATTTGTTGAAACAGACAATGATAAGACAGGAAGTCTTTCTAAAGATGGTGTTGTAGAGAAAGTATCATCTTCAGGTGCTAAAGTAACACTTAAGATTGTTGGTGGTGGTAGAACTAATCTTAAAGTAAGAACAGCAGATGGTGACGGTATCAATTCTCTTACAGCAACATACCAGATAACATCAAAGGTTGAATACACTGATGGAGTTGCTAACTCTGAAGGACATTCTATCCAGAAGCTTTCTGATGGTACAAGATTTATTACATTATCAGATAAAGATTTTGAAGACTTTAAAGAAGAAACAATTCCTTCTAATATTAAATATCCAGCAACAGCAGGTGTTACATATGTATCATCAGATACAGACGTAATTACATATAAGGCTGGAAGCATAAAAGGTGTTAACGCAGGTGTAGCTCAGGCAACAGCAGGTGTTGCAAGTATTGATGTACAGGGTAACATAGGTTGGGCGACAAAAGATGTAGTTAATGTTGTCGTTCCATTTAAGAAGCTTGGAAATGATGTAAGCAATATGAATGTAGGCGACTCAATACAGCTTAAGACTTCTGCTAAATCAACAGAGGTTACCTGGTCAACATCTGATAACAGCGTACTTCAGGTTGATGCAACAACAGGTCTTGTTACAGCAATGGGAGCTGGTAAAGCTACTATATATGCAACAAGAGTTGATGATGAACTTTCAACAAAGTACAAGCTTAATAATCAGCTTTCTTATGAGATTACAGTTATCGATGGATTTGGCTTAAGCCTTACATCAATGAGTGTTAATATAGGTGATACACAGAATCTTGTAGCACTTGTAACTAATAATCCTAGCAAGGATGATATTACATTTATAGTAGAGAATCAGCCAGATGCAGCAGGAGTTGTTCCAACTGAGACTTTAATTAATGTAGTTCAGTCAGAAGACGGAAGAACATTCAAGGTAACAGGTATTGCATCAGGTATAGCACATATTAAGGTGACTCAGAATGTTAATGGCGTTATTAAAAAAGCTACCTGTGTTGTATATGTTACAACACCAGTGGGTGAGATTACTATTAATCCTTCATCACTTACAGTAGACAGAGGTTCATCTGATACTGTACAGCTTATATTTAACCCATCAGCACCAACTAATAATAAAGTATTATGGTCATCATCTAATACAGATGTTGCAACAGTAGAAGGTGACAGCTATACAGCTACAATTACTGGTGTATCTGGTGGTGCAGCAACAATTACGGTCATAACAGAAGACGGACTTAAAGTAGCAACTTGTGATGTATATGTAAGAGAACCTGTAACAGGTCTTGTACTTAATGCAACAACAGTTGAATCATCAATGGCAGTTGGTCAGTATCAGCTCGTTGCAACTGTTCTTCCAGCAGGCGAAGGTGTTGACCGTGCTGTAACATGGACATCATCAGATCCATCAGTTGCAACAGTAGATGAGAATGGTCTTGTTAAGTATGTTAAGCCTGGATATTGTACAATCGTATGTAAGACAACAGACGGAGCATATATAGCTACTTGTAACTTTATCATAAGCATACCAGTAGAGCAGATTAAGCTCGATTATACTGATGAGATAATGTCAATAGGCAGTACATTAAGAATTACAGCAGAGGTTCTTCCGGTAACAGCTACTAATAGAACAGTAGTATGGGAATCTTCTAATACTAATGTGTGTATCGTAGATTCTAATGGTCTTGTAGAAGCAGTTGGAACAGGAAGCTGTACAATCCTTTGTAAGTCATTGGACGGTAACTACACAGCAATGTGTAATATATATGTTAAACAGCCTGTAACACAGGTTATACTTAATACAACAGATATAACTGTAAGACAGGGTCAGGTATTCTGGCTTAATGCTACTTGTCTTCCAGAGAATGCAGATAATAAGATTATCAGCTGGGAAAGCCGTGATGAGAGCGTGTGTACAGTTGAGAGCGATGGTAAGGTTACAGCAGTAGGTGCTGGTACAACCTCTATTATTGCAACCAATGTTGATACAGGACTTACAGCATATTGTGTTGTAACGGTTACACAGCCGGTAACAGGAATTTCGCTTAACTCAGATTATCAGGAATTATGGGTTGGAGCTAAATATGCAATCATACCGGTAGTTGAACCTTATGATGCTGAGAATAAGAATGTTACATATTTATCAAGTGATCCATCAGTAGCAACAGTAGATGAAAATGGTGTTGTTACAGCATTAAAGGGTGGAAGTTGTATAATTGAAGTGACAACCGAAGTTAATAAGTTAACGGCGGCTTGTACGATTGTAGTAAAAGAGTATGTATCATCAATAACTCTTAGTGAAACTGATAAATTTATGAATGTTGGTTCAACAGGAACGCTTGTTGCTTCTGTTGGAACGGATACAGCTACTAATAAGAATATAGTATGGTCATCTTCTAATTATGATATATGTTATGTAGATGGCAATGGTAACTTAAGTGCCAACTCAGTTGGTAATGCAGTTATTACAGCAACAGCGGCAGACGGAAGTGGTGTTAGTGCTTCTTGTATTGTAAAGGTTGTTGATCCTGTAATAGGAATTACAGTTGAACCAGATACAGTAAGGCTTCTTGTTGGTGATTCAGCTAAGGTTACAGCAGTCATAACACCAGATAGTGCAACTGTCAAAGATGTATCATGGACATCATCTAATGAAGCTATTGCAACAGTAGATGAGTCGGGAGAAATATTTGCCCTTAGTACTGGTAAATGTAAGATAACAGCTACATCACAAGACGGTAACGAAGTTAAGGGTGTATGCTGGGTATATGTAACACCAGTTGTTAACATATCATCATTAAGAATTAACTCTAAAGAAATATATATGCTTTCTGGACGAGCTAGACAGTTATCAGTAATTGTAAGACCTGTTAATAATACAGATTCTTATGAGTGGTATTCAACAGATACAGGAATTGTACAGGTAGACCAGAATGGTGTAATCACAACCGTTGGTCCTGGTACTGCAGATGTGTTTGTTATAAGCAATAACAGCAGTGTAGAAGCTTCATGTACGGTACATTCGCTTGCTATGAGTACATCACGAGTGAGATTGGAGCAGTACGATAGATTTAATCTAGATGTAATAGGTACAGAAGATGCTGTTACCTGGAGAAGTTCTAATCCAAGAGTATGTACGGTTTCATCATCAGGTGAAGTTATAGGTAGACGGGCAGGAACAGCTACAGTAACAGCTACAGTTCATAATAAGACACTTAGCTGTACGGTAACAGTTACTAACATCAGGTAATGCTGCTGGAAAATTTCAATTCTTGATATAAGCTTTAAAGATATTATAGAACTTAAAGATGGTTATGCCAGACATTCAAGTCTGGCATAACTATTCTTTATATAATATTTTGGCTGTTATCAGAACATAATGGAACTGACTGTAATAATAAACGGCTTATAGAACAAAATAGACAATATAAAAAGAAACAGGCACTATAAGATTATTCTTATGGTGCCTGTTCTTTATTATTTAATATGAGGGGGAGATAGAAAGAATTAACTTTGCTATCTGATTATTAATATAACCTGTAATTGTGTGCAAAGTATGTCTTATTTGTGAAAGAACGATAAAAAGAATTAAGAAAATAATAAAATAATATATATCAAATGGGTAATGGCTATAAAGTTCAAAAAGTTTAATTTGTTAATTTATTGATTATTGAGTATCAATATGTTAGAATTTATTCGTTAAAATATAAAGGCAGGGGAATAAGTATGAATAGCAATGACAAAGATGAGTTAGATAATGAGTTAATTAAATCAATGAAAAAGCTTGTTGAAGAAGAAACTAACGTTGCTAAAGCGTTCATAGATACTCAGAGCGAGTTATCAGATGAAGATGATGAGTTGGCTGATGAAACAATGGGTAAGACAAGAGTTATACCTAAGGTCACAGATGATATGCTCACTAAAGTAAGTGATGCTACAATTAATATCAGTGATTTGAATGTAGACAAAGAACTTCAATCCAATAAAGAACAGAATAATATAGATGATACCAGCAGAGTAAAAGAGTACAATAAAGTCAGGGAGTCAGAACCAGTAACAGAATATAATATGGCAGAACAGCAGGATAAGAGCTCTGATGCACATATGAATAATGGTAATAATGAGAAAGATGACAGCGTGCAGGAAAAGGCTAAGAAGCCTATGGATGCTAAGAGGAAAAAGATGATTATAGCTGTTTCCTGTGTAGTAGCTGCTTTAGTAGTTATTATAGGTATAGTTGTCGGAGTTGTTCTTAATAATAAGAATAAGAATTCGTTCCAATATAATTATGATAAAGGAATGGGTTCTTATCAGAACAAGGATTATGATAATGCTATTAAGTATCTTGCTAAAGCTTCCAAGTTATCTGAAGGCAAGAAAAATGTAGATTTAAAATATACATTGTATCAGTGTTATGCTGCAACAGATAATACAGATATGTCAATTGAAGTGTTAAAGGATATTTTATCATTTGATGAGAATAATGAGAAAGCTATAAAAGCATTAGCTTCAATATATAATACTAAGAAAGATGGAACAAGTCTTAATAAGCTTATTAAAGATTATAAGGATAAACAGGGTTACAAATATCTTACTGATTATGTTGTTGAAACTCCTAAGCCATCAGTTGAAGCTGGAAGCTATGATGATGTAATTAAGTTACAATTTACAGAGAACAGCAGTTCAACAATATATTACACAACAGATAAGACTGAGCCAGATAAGAAAAGTAAACGTTACACAGGTACAGCAATAGAAATACAGAGTGGTACTACTACAATAAAGGCTATTGCTATTAGTGACATAGGAGTGTGCAGTGATGTTGTGGAGCTGGAGTATACAGTTGACTTTAAGAAGCCATCTGCACCAACAGTAAGTCCTGCCTCAGGAACATATGAGGAAGGACAGACGGTGACAATAGATAATATTCCAGCTGGCAGTACAGCATATTATACATTAGATGGTTCTACACCAACTAAGAATTCGGATGAATACTCTGAACCATTTACGATTCCAACAGGCAATAATGTAATATCGGTTGTCATAATTGATTCACATAACCAGTCAAGCAGTGTTGTTAAGCGTAATTATGTTGTCAACAAGGCTAAGACATATGTATATAATGAGGCACTTGAGATATTAAAAGCAAAGCTTATATCAAAGGGAGTGCTTAAGTCAGATGGAGCTACAGCTGCTGACGGGTCTACAGTTACATTTGTATATCAGTCAAGGACAACTGTAGATGGAGTTGAGATGTTCGTTGTAAGATATGATGTGACATCTAAGACGGGTAAGACTTCTACGGCTGGTTATTATGGTGTCGCTACTAAGACAGGTGACTGCTATACAGTGACACAGAATGGCGGAGCATATAGTGCTGCCGCATATAATTAAGTTTTGATGTGTGATTAACACTTCAGATAATATATAACTGAAAGGGGTAATAAAATGTACAAGATTCTTAAGGCTGAAAAATTAGCAGAAAAGATTTTTCTTATGGATGTTGAAGCACCAAGAGTTGCTAAGCACTGTGAACCTGGCCAGTTCATAATTGTTAAAATGGATGAAAAAGGAGAGAGAATTCCTCTTACAATCTGCGATTATGACAGAGAAGCTGGAACAATAACAATTGTATTCCAGATTGTAGGAGCATCAACAGAAAAAATGTCTCACCTTAAAGCAGGTGATGCTTTTAGTGATTTCGTTGGTCCATTAGGATGCCCTTCAGAATTAATTCACGAGAATATTGAGGATTTAAAGAAGCAGAATATCGTATTTATAGCAGGTGGTGTAGGTACAGCACCAGTATATCCTCAGGTAAAATGGCTTCATGAGCATGGCGTAGATGCTGATGTTATCGTTGGAGCTAAGAACAAAGACCTTATCTTATTAGAAGAAGAGATGAAGGCAGTGGCAGGCAATCTTTATATAACAACTGATGATGGCAGCTATGTAAGAAAGGGTATGGGTACAGATGTACTTAAAGATCTTTATGCACAGGGTAAGAAGTATGACAAATGTATAGCGATTGGACCATTGATTATGATGAAATTCGTCTGTCTTTTAACTAAGGAATTAGGTATACCTACAGTTGTAAGTATGAACCCTATTATGGTTGATGGTACAGGTATGTGTGGTGCATGCAGACTTCAGGTTGGTGATGAGATTAAGTTCGCTTGTGTAGACGGACCGGAGTTTGATGGACATTTAGTAGACTTTGACCAGGCTATGAAACGTCAGCAGACATATAAGACAGAAGAGGGCAGAGCTATGCTTGCAGCCCTTGAAGGAGATACACATCACGGTGGATGTGGACAGTGTAATTAATCAACGGAAAAGAGGTATATATAATGGATGTTATGAAGAAAGTTCCAGTAAGGGAACAGGCTCCAGATGTAAGGAATAAGAACTTTGATGAGGTATGCCTTGGATATAATGCAGAAGAGGCACAGGAAGAAGCAACACGTTGTCTTAATTGTAAGAATGCTAAATGTGTACAGGGATGTCCAGTATCAATCAATATTCCGGAATTCATACATAATGTAAAAGAAGGTAATTTTGAAGAAGCTTACAAGGTTATTGGAAAGTCATCTGCATTACCTGCTGTATGTGGCCGTGTATGTCCACAGGAAACACAGTGTGAAGGTCAGTGTATAAGAGGAATTAAGGGTGAAGCTATATCAATTGGTAAGCTTGAAAGATTCGTAGCTGACTGGGCTAGAGAGAACGATGTATCACCAGAGATGCCAACAGAGAAGAAGGGTAAGAAAGTGGCTGTTATCGGTTCAGGTCCTTCAGGACTTACTTGTGCTGGTGACCTTGCTAAGATGGGATATGATGTTACAATATTTGAAGCACTTCACGAAGCTGGTGGTGTATTAGTATATGGTATTCCAGAGTTCCGTCTTCCAAAGAAGACAGTTGTTGCATCAGAGATTGAAAATGTTAAGAAGCTTGGCGTTAAAATTGAAACTAACGTAGTAATCGGTAAGTCGATGACAATTGACCAGCTTATTAATGAAGAAGGTTTTGATGCTGTATTTATCGGTTCAGGTGCTGGTCTTCCAAGATTTATGGGTATCCCAGGAGAAAATGCTAACGAAGTATTCTCAGCTAATGAATACCTTACAAGAAGTAACCTTATGAAAGCTTTCAGAGAGGATTATGATACACCAATAGCAAGATTTAAGAAGGTTGCCGTCGTTGGTGGTGGTAACGTTGCTATGGATGCTGCAAGAACAGCATTAAGGCTTGGTGCTGAGGTACATATTGTATACAGAAGAAGTGAGGAAGAACTTCCTGCAAGAGCAGAAGAAGTACATCACGCTAAAGAAGAGGGTATTATATTTGACCTTCTTACTAATCCAACAGAAGTCCTTACAGATGACAAGGGTAATGTTACAGGTATTAAGTGTGTTAAGATGGAACTTGGCGAACCAGATGCTTCTGGAAGAAGGAAGCCTGTTGAAGTCCCTGATTCAGAATTCGTAATGGATCTTGATGCAGTTATTATGTCACTTGGTACATCACCTAACCCACTTATCTCATCTACAACTAAGGGTCTTGAAATTAATAAGAGAAAATGTATCGTAGCAGAAGAAGCTAATGGGCAGACATCTAAGGAAGGTGTATACGCTGGTGGTGATGCTGTTACAGGTGCTGCAACAGTTATTCTTGCTATGGGAGCTGGTAAAGCTGCTGCTAAGGGTATTGATGAGTACCTTTCAAAGTAAGTAATTATATTTACAATAATAGTAAAAAGCTGTTGATTTATTATCAGTGTTTAGATAATAAACCAACAGCTTTTGTTTATCTTATGTTGTAGCCTGATTATAGCTGGGTAATATTTAGCATTGACAGGCTGCGTGATTTTATAGCAGACTGTATGGTTCTATGGAAGCCAGTGTTTTTATAAAGCTGATTGTATGCTTTTTATAGAAGCCTGTATATTCTTTTTGTTTTTGTAAAGTTGATTTACATATTGAAAATGCTGTCAATGTATTTATCAGAGATAGTGTCACATAACCCTTCGGATGTGTCAGGGAACTGTTTCATAATAGCATTTTTGATGTAATCACTTCTGTTGAAATATTTCATTTCTTCTGCAATATCATTGTTGTAAGAACCTTCAATATCTTCTTTGGTTATATTGTCATTAAGCCAGTTGATAATAGTGTCAGTTGCTTCATTTTCAATGGAGGCACTTGACTTGATTTTCTTGGAATACTTTAATGACCAGAAACCTATTGCGATAAATCCAACGAATAAAAGACCAAGAACAATATTTACAAGTATGAAGTTAGAACTGCCTTTTACTACGAATTTTAATATTCCTATGTCATTAAGAATAAGAATAATAATTCCGGCAGCGCCGCATACAAAAAATGTGATTGCTGATGACAGGTTATCTTTATATTTGTCATCTGTTGATTCGTACAGATTACCGGAGTGCTGTAAAAGCTCGATGCCTTCTTCTTCCTCGATAATATTTTTGGCTTCTTTTTCTGATATGCCTGATTTCTTAGCTTCGTCAATGATATTTTCATCAACTGTATTGTCTGACGGTGAATTTAAGCTGCTCACAATAATCTCCTTTCTGTGATATGAATAATGTGTAATATGTAGCATTAAAATGCTTTGCGTAAATTAAACTATATATAATTGGTAAAATGTGGTACTATTACCAGATGTAAGCAGAATGTAAATGCTGTCTGTATATTAAAATATATATGCTTAATTACTATTTGGTTAATTATAAAGTATAAATGTGAAAAATTAAAGAATATAGACAGAAAATTTAAAAGATTGATAATTAAAAGGAGGTTATAGAAGATGAGCAAGGTTCTTATTGTTACAGGTGGAAGTGTTAATGTTGCGTGGGCAAAGGAATGGCTTGATAATCAGATATTTGATTATTGCATAGCGGCTGACAGCGGGCTTGAGTATGCTGATAAGCTTGGTCTGAAGGTGGATTTTCTACTTGGAGATTACGATTCAGTAGATAAAGATGTGCTTGACACATATAAGAGTGATACTGAATTTGAGATATATCCTAAAGAAAAAGATTATACCGACACACATCTTGCGATTATGACAGCACTTAAAAAGGGGGCAACAGACATATATATACTTGGTGCGACAGGAACAAGAATGGATCACACAATTACCAATATAGGAAATATGAAAGTGGCAGCTGATTGTGGAAAGGACTGTCATATAGTTGATGAGCACAATTATATATATCTTTTAAGCGAGGCTGTTGGAACACATATAATTGGTAAAGACAGCCAGTATGGAAGATATGTGTCAATTATTCCTATGTCAGAAAATGTCAGTTTAAGCCTTGAGGGATTTAAATATACGCTTGATAATTATGAATTAAAACAGGGATTAAGTATATGCCAGAGCAATGAAGTGGAAGATGAGCAGGGAATAATTAAGGTTCATAAAGGGGTTGTTATAGTTCTTGAAACAAAAGATTAATAACATAAATGTCCTATGTGCAAAATTAATGAAAAATGCGTATAAAATTAACAAAATAACGTGGAAAGCAACAACAAATCTCTTGTAATTTAACTTACATTGTTATAAAATAAACAATAGTTGTTTGCATTAAGCAATATATAACAAAGAGGAGGTCTCGGTGATGAGTAATACTACACAGGCTTTATCAAGAATCGAAGCAATTCTTGATGATAGCAGTTTTGTTGAAATCGGAGCGGCTGTTACAGCAAGAGCAACAGATTTTAACATGCAGGAAAAAAAGGCTCCATCTGATGGTGTAATCACAGGATATGGAGTTATCAATGGAAATCTTGTGTATGTGTATAGCCAGGATGCTGCTGTGTTAGGCGGAACAATTGGTGAGATGCATGCCAAGAAGATTGCTAATCTTTATGAGAAGGCAATGAAAATGGGAGCTCCTGTGATTGGTCTGATTGACTGCGCAGGTTTAAGACTTCAGGAAGCAACAGACGCCCTTGACGGATTTGGACAGATTTATAAGAATATGTCATTAGCTTCTGGAATTGTTCCACAGATTACAGCCGTATACGGTGAATGTGGTGGAGGTCTTGCTGTTCTTGCAGAACTTTCAGATTTCGTATTTGTGGAAGAAAAGAAGGCTAAGTTATTTGTTAACAGTCCTAACGCATTAGATGGCAACTATGAATCTAAGCTTGATACATCAAGTGCAGAATTTATGGCTAAAGCAGGTGTTGCAGATTTCATTGGTGATGAAGAAACAATCGCTAATGGAGTAAGACAGCTTGTATCAATGCTTCCATCTAATAATGAGGAAGGTGCTGTATACACAGATAATCAGGACGACCTTAACAGAGTATGCGCTGATATGTCAGCAGAGATAGCTGATGCTGCACTTGCTCTTACAGATATTTCAGATGATGGATTATTTGTAGAAGTTAAGGCTGAATATGCTAAGGAAATGGTAACTGGCTTCATTCAGCTTGATGGAGTTACAGTTGGTGCTGTTGCTAACAGAACAGCAATATATGATGAGAATGGCGAAAAGGCAGAAGAGTTTGCAGCTGTATTAACTACAGATGGAGCTTATAAGGCAGCCGAATTCGTAACATTCTGTAACGCATTTGAAATACCAGTGCTTTCGCTTACTAATGTTAAGGGCTTTGAAGCTAATGTAAGAGCTGAGAAGACAATTGCCAAGGCAGCTGCTAAGTTAGTATATGCATTTTCTAACGCAGATGTGCCAAAGGTTAATGTAATTACAGGTGAAGCTTATGGAAGCGCATATGTAGCTATGAATTCTAAGTCAGTAGGTGCAGATATGGTATATGCCTGGTCACAGGCAAGCATCGGTATGATGGATGCTTCTTTAGCTGCTAAGATTATGTATGCTGATGAAATCGCAGCAGCAGATGATGTTACAGCTAAGATTAATGAAAAGGCTTCTGAATATGCAGCATTACAGTCAAGCGTTGAGCAGGCAGCTGCAAGAGGTTATGTTGATACAATTATTAACCCAGAAGATACAAGAAAGTACATTATTGCAGCATTTGAAATGTTGTTTGATAAAAGAGAGGTTCGTGCAGATAAGAAGCATGGCACAGTATAATTGAAGAGGTGATAATATGAAGAAAATTAAGTTTAAAAAGTTCTTAGTGTTATTCTCATTACTTATCTGTGTATTCTGTATGACAGCCTGCAGTTCATCTAATGGCACTATATCAACAGTAAGTGCCAAGACAGAATTAAAACAGCAGCAGCTTGATGCCAGTGAGGCTTATCTTGTAGACTGGGTTAAAGATATGATTACATATCTTGATAAGAATGATTCTGCTAAGATAACAGCGGATGCAGAGGCAGCTCAATCACTTACAATGGTAAATAATAAGTTATACATTGTTGACCAGAGTGGAATTAGTGTTAAGACAATAGCTTTTTATAATAGCTGGAATAGCACAAGAGGTGAGTTAGGTGCTTTAAAGAGTATCAATGAAATTAATGTAGAACTCAATAGCAAGACAGGTGAGTTATGTACTATTACAGTTGATACTTCATATGAGAAGAATGATAAATGTACATTTGAATTCGTAATTAATGATGACTATACACTTGAAAATGGTGCTATAAATCCATCATATACTACAGGACAGAAGATGTATAAAGCAGTAATGAATACTCTTATCGGTATGGGAACAGTATTCGTTGTACTTATATTTATTTCATTCATTATTTCATTATTTAAGTACATCAATAAGTTTGAGAACAAAAATAAGGCTAAGAATGAAGCATCTAATGATGCCCAGGGTGTTGATAATGCTATTGCTCAGATAGTTTCAAGCGAAGAGCAGGATGAAGAAGTTGATGATCTTGAACTTATAGCAGTTATAACAGCAGCTATTGCTGCATCAGAGAATACATCTACAGACGGACTTGTAGTTCGTTCAATTAGAAAGGTTAATAGCAGGAGGAAATAAATTATGAAGAATTATACAATAACAGTTAATGGTAATGTATATGATGTTACTGTAGAAGAAGGAACAGGAAGCACAGCAGGTGCAGCTAAGGCAGCAACACCAAAAGCAGCAGCTCCTAAGGCAGCACCAAAGGCTGCAGCACCAGCAGGCGCACAGGGTGCAGTAAAGGTTAATGCACCAATGCCTGGTAAGATTCTTAAGGTTAACGTTAATGCGGGCACAGCAGTTAAGAAGGGTGATGTATTACTCGTTCTTGAAGCTATGAAGATGGAAAATGAAATCTGTGCACCACAGGATGGTACAGTTGCTACAGTTGAGTGTGCAGCTGGTGATTCAGTAGAGTCAGGTAAAGTATTAGTTTCTATGAACTAATTGATATATCAATTAGTTGTGTAGAGATAATATACGGAGGTAAAAAATGGAATATATTTTATCAACATTGGGAAACCTCGTTCACCAGACAGCATTCTTTAACCTCACTTGGGGTAATTATCTGATGATTCTGGTTGCGCTGTTTTTCATGTATTTGGCAATCAAAAAAGAATATGAACCTCTGCTTTTAGTACCTATTTCATTTGGTATGTTACTTGTTAATCTTTTCCCGGATATTATGTTATCTATTGAAGATTCAAGCAATGGCGTAGGTGGTTTGTTACATTATTTTTATTTATTAGATGAATGGAGTATTCTGCCATCACTTATCTTCCTTGGTGTTGGTGCGATGACAGACTTTGGTCCACTTATCGCTAATCCTAAGAGTTTCCTTTTAGGTGCAGCAGCACAGTTTGGTATATTTGCTGCTTACATTATGGCTATATTTATGGGATTCCCAGATAAGGCAGCAGCAGCTATATCTATTATTGGTGGTGCTGATGGTCCTACATCAATATTCCTTGCTGGTAAATTAGGACAGACTAATTACCTTGGACCAATAGCGGTTGCAGCATATTCATATATGTCACTTGTACCAATTATTCAGCCACCTATTATGAAGTTATTAACAACTGAAAAAGAAAGAAAGATTAAGATGGAACAGTTAAGACCTGTATCTAAGCTTGAGAAAATTCTTTTCCCTATTATCGTTACAATCGTTGTAGTATTAATTCTTCCTACAACAGCACCACTTGTTGGTATGCTTATGCTTGGTAACCTTTTTAGAGAGTCAGGAGTTGTTAAGCAGCTTACAGAAACAGCATCCAATGCACTTATGTATATAGTTGTTATTATTCTTGGTACATCAGTTGGTGCTACAACAAGTGCAGAAGCCTTCCTCAATCTTGATACATTAAAGATTGTTGCATTAGGTCTTATTGCATTCTGCTTTGGTACAGCGGCAGGTGTAATATTTGGTAAGATTATGTGTAAGGCTACACACGGTAAGGTTAATCCACTTATTGGTTCAGCAGGTGTATCTGCAGTTCCAATGGCAGCCAGAGTTTCACAGAAGGTTGGTTCAGAAGCAGATCCTTCTAACTTCCTTTTGATGCATGCTATGGGACCTAACGTAGCCGGTGTTATTGGTACAGCGGTTGCAGCTGGTACATTTATGGCGATGTTTGGTGTTATGTAAAAACGGACTAAGAGGCTCTAAGCTCGCATAATACGCGGGCTAAGACCCTCTAAGTCCGTAAGGAAATTGCCATAGGCAATTTCACTGAATCCAGGAGGTGTTAGAGTATATAATACGCAGACTAAGACCTTCTAAATTCATTAGAAGCTGCTTACGCAACTTCGTTGTGGACAGAGGAATGGTCTATATATATCATAAGACCTTCTAAGTCTGAATAGAAGTTACTTACGCAGCTTCATTAGAGTTTATTTACTTTATATATAGGAATATATAGGAGGAGTTTAAGATGGCAGATCAGGTTAAGAGACCATTAAAGATAACTGAGACTGTATTAAGAGATGCTCATCAGTCACTTATTGCTACAAGAATGACTACAGAGCAGATGCTTCCAATCATAGACAAGATGGATAAGGTTGGATATCATTCAGTTGAGTGCTGGGGCGGTGCTACATTTGATGCATCACTTCGTTTCCTTAAGGAAGACCCTTGGGAAAGACTTCGTAAGTTAAGAGATGGTTTTAAGAATACAAAGTTACAGATGTTATTCAGAGGACAGAATATCCTCGGATACAATCATTATGCAGATGACGTTGTAGAATATTTTGTACAGAAGTCTATCGCTAATGGTATTGATATAATCAGAATATTTGACTGTTTCAATGATTTAAGAAATCTTAAGTCATCAGTTGAGGCAGTTAAGCTTGTTAAGAAAGAAAATCCTAATGCTCACGCACAGATAGCACTTTGCTATACACTTGGTGATGCATATACTCTTGATTACTGGAAAGAAACAGCTAAGAGAATTGAGGATATGGGTGCAGATTCTATCTGTATCAAGGATATGGCAGGTTTACTTGTTCCTGCTAAGGCTACAGAACTTGTACAGGCATTAAAGGATGGTTCTTCACTTCCTATCCAGATGCATACACATTATACATCAGGCGTTGCTTCAATGACATATATGAAGGCTGTTGAAGCAGGTGCTGATATTATCGATACAGCTATGTCACCATTCTCAATGGGAACATCACAGCCGGCTACGGAAGTTATGGTAGAGGCATTTAAGGGTACAGAGTACGATACAGGTCTTGACCAGAACCTTCTTGCAGAGATAGCTGCTTACTTCCAGCCAATGAGAGAAGAAGCATTAAAGTCAGGTCTTATGAATACTAAGGTTCTTGGTGTTAATATTAAGACATTATTATATCAGGTACCTGGTGGTATGCTTTCTAACCTTGTATCACAGCTTAAGGAAGCTGGTGCAGAAGATAAGTATCAGGCAGTTCTTGAGGAAATTCCTAAGGTTCGTAAGGACTTTGGTGAACCACCTCTTGTTACACCATCATCACAGATTGTTGGTACACAGGCTGTTCTTAATGTATTACAGGGCGAGCGTTATAAGATGATTACTAAGGAATCTAAGAAGGTTCTTATGGGTGAATTCGGACAGACAATTAAGCCATTCAACCCAGAAGTACAGAAGAAGGCTATAGGTGATGCTACACCTATTACCTGCCGTCCAGCAGATCTTATCGAGCCACAGCTTGAGAAGTTCAAGAATGATCCAGTCGTACAGCAGTACAAGCAGCAGGATGAGGATGTGCTTTCATACGCATTATTCCCAGCAGTTGCTACTGAGTTCTTCAAGTACAGAGAAGCACAGCAGAAGAAGGTTGACCCTGCTAAGGCTGACACAGAGAATAAGGCATATCCTGTTTAATAGCTAGTGGTATGATTTGTTTTTTTCCATAGAACCCGCAACAACTGGTGGTTTTAAGTGAAAAAATGGGCGTGGGACGTTAGTCCCACGCCCATTTTTGTCATTTTCTGGCAGATTGGGATATATGACAACTGTAATTATAAGGATAAATAAAGTAATATAGCAGCATAAAAATATAAGAAACAGGAGGAATAACTTATGGTAAAAAACAAAAAATGTCATAGTAAAAAAATGACAGCATTAGTTGGAGCTGTTGTGCTCGCTGTATCGGCAGCAGTTTCATTTGCAGCACCACAAGTAAAAGCTGCCAACGGACCATGTGATACTGGCGATTGGGCTTATGCTTATATTAATGTAAGAAATGGAGAGGAAAGTACGCTGCTGTTCTCATCAAAAGGCACTAATTCCATAGATGGAATGTCTTATGACAGAGAAACCAACACACTTACATTAAATAATTATAAAAACAAGACTGCTGGAATAGCTACTAATATGATGGGTGATGATTTCAAGATTAACCTTATTGGTGATAATGAAATCGGAGGTATTGGTTCATATGGTGATGCCTGGGGCGGTTCCATCAATATATGTGGTAATGGTTCCCTGGTTATTAATGCAGACAGAACAGGTGATTATGGTGTAGCTTTCTTCGCTGAGGGAACTAATTCAGTACTTTCAGTTGCAGACACATGTAATGTCACTATATATTCAGGTTCAAAGGCAGTAGTGTATACAAGCGATAATCAAACGGACAAACCAATCAAAGATAGTGGAACATTAAAGGAAAATGTAACATATAATGTTTCACATCCACTGCAAATATCACAATTATATGCCAGGTATTATGAGTACGACCCTTATACAACTGATACAGTATATAAGAACGAGGCAGATAATACTTCATTATATTATATTAAGGAACTGACATATGTTGAATCTGGGAAAGTAACTTATACAATGTACAAGCTTACCACAAAGAAAGCTCTGGGTGACGTATATTATGCTGATAAGATAGGCGAATATGATAATATCCCTGCTGGATATACTGAAATCACATTAGACAAGCCTATTTCATATTATGAGTCAGACAGTGGAAGCGGCGGAACAAGTCAGGTTATAATCAATACAGCAACAAAGGAAAGATATGTATCTGCATATGCATATGAAAACGGAAAATCATTTTATAAAATATGCAAGCTTCTTGAAAAGCTTGGTGTAGATGAACGAAGCAATGATGAAATATGGCTTGTTGATTATAGCAATCCTGTGGCAACATATAATCCTGTATGGGGAAGTGATAATCTTCCAGACGGATACAAGTATGACGGAACAGAGGTAGATAGTCTTTATAATGTAGAATGTGTAGCAGATAAGCTTACATTTACAGCTAAATCATCTAGTGATAATACGACAGATAATTCAAAAGGAGACACAACCAATAATCCATCTGACAACACAACAGATACACCAGCAGATGAGAAGCCATCGACACCAGAGTCAAGCACCACTAATACAGTAGTAGATGTATCAGACGGCAGCACAACTATTAAGGCTGATGAAATCAGAAAGATTATTGAAGATAACAAGGTGAATGATGTTGTTATCAAATCTAACAATGATGTTACATTTACATTTGCAAAAGGAACAATGTCAGAAGTATCACAGGTTGCAATATATGACTTCTCAACAGCAATTACTTCTGATATAAAAGAAGCAGGAGATATGCCGGCAGATGTAACAGAGGATATATTCGTATCTAAGATTGTATACAATTATTCCGGCGTGCTTCCAGCAACGGCAAGTATTAAGTTAAATGTTGGAAAAGCATATGCAGGCCAGACACTTTATTACAGCCAGCTCTTAGATGATGGAACAATAATTAGTATGATGTCAGCTGTAGTTGATAATGATGGTTATATGACAGTAGAACAGGATCACTGCTCAACATATCTTATTACAAAACAGCAGATTACAAGCAGTTCATCAGATATAAGTTTACCAGGCACATCAGTAGAAAATGTAACAGAAGCCGCAGGTAATACAGTTGAAACACCACAGACAGGAGATATGACACATATATACTGGGCAGGATATTTATTAGTATTATCATTAATAGGCATTGGATTTACAATTTTAATGGCTGGTAAGCTAAAGAAAGAACAGTAATAATATTTATTGATAAAAAACTGCCTGAATGAGAGTTGACATATGTATTTTCAAAAAGTAATATTAAAGAAGTGTTTGTTCACACTAATTATATGTGAAATACAGTAAATATGTATAAAATGGAGGCAGAATATGAGAATAGGTATTATTGGATACGGAAATCTTGGAAGAGGCGTTGAGTGTGCTATCAGGCAAAATCCAGATATGGAGCTTGTAGCAGTATTTACAAGACGTGCACCAGAAAGCGTATCTATATTGACAGAGGGTGCTTTAGTATGCTCAGTAGATGAGGTAGAGCAGTGGAAGGATAAGATAGACGTAATGATTCTTTGCGGTGGAAGTGCTACAGATTTACCAGTACAGACACCAAAGTTTGCAGAGATGTTTAACGTAGTTGACAGCTTTGATACACACGCAAGAATTCCAGAACATTTTGAAAATGTTGATTCTGCGGCTAAGAAGAGCGGACACGTTGGAATTATATCAGTAGGCTGGGATCCAGGTATGTTCTCTTTAAACCGTATGTATGCCAATGCTATTTTACCAGAAGGCAAAGATTATACATTCTGGGGTAAGGGCGTAAGTCAGGGACATTCAGACGCTATCAGAAGAGTTGAGGGCGTCAAGGATGGCAAGCAGTATACAATTCCAGTTGAGGCAGCCTTAGAAGCTGTAAGAAATGGCGAGAATCCAGAGCTTACAACAAGACAGAAGCATACAAGAGAATGTTTTGTAGTATTAGAGGAAGGTGCTGATGCTGCAAAGGTAGAAGAAACAATCAAGAATATGCCTAACTATTTCGCTGATTACGATACAACAGTACATTTTATCAGTGAAGAAGAATTAAAGAAAAACCACAGTGGAATTCCTCACGGAGGATTTGTTATCCGTACAGGAAATACAGGCTGGAACAAAGAGAACAATCACGTTATAGAATACAGCTTAAAGCTTGATTCTAACCCAGAATTCACATCTTGCGTTATCGTAGCATATGCAAGAGCAGCTTATCGTCTTTATAAGGAAGGTCAGAGCGGTTGTAAGACAGTATTTGATATTGCACCTGCATATCTTAGTGCTAAGGATGGAGCAGAATTACGCAAGAGCCTTCTTTAATTAATATGGTGTTATTAATATTATATTGCAGGAATTGATAATGTAATTATTGTAAGAATTAATTACATAAATATTATGAACTAAAATAAGATTGACCTTTGGAGGTATATTATGGCTTCTAAAGGTCAATTTTATTATTTTAAGTCAACTATATACTTTGCACTAATAATAGTGTAATATAAATATGTATGCGTTATTTATAATAATGTCACAATATACGTTACTAATAAACACAGAAAGGTATTTGAATAGATGATTAAGCTTGAAAGATTTGAAGTTATGAATTTTGAAAATGCTATGAGAGGAGCGAGAAATCCGCTTAATAGCTGGGCTAGAATGGATAGTAAGACAGAAAATGGAGTATTCACATTTGGACCTAATGATTTAGATTTAGCGAAAAGGCTCTGCAAGGCTGGTTCAGACCATAGAAAGTTTATAAGACAGATATTTGTAACAGTAGATATAACAGCACCAATCTACTGGTGGAAGGAATACGATACATATAAGGTTGGAACAGTTGCCAATTCAACAAGTACAATGCATAAAATCCACAGCAAGTCATTTGAAATGGAAGATTTCAGCGTTGACCATTGTACTTCTGAGGCGTTAGATATGATGCAGAAGAATATAGATTTTCTTGAAACAATACGCCAGAAGTTCATAGAAACTAAGGATAAAGACCTTTGGTATAGTATGATTCAGTTGCTTCCAGAAAGCTATAATCAGATGCGTACCTGCACATTTAATTATGAAAATCTTGCAGGAATGTATTATTCAAGAAGAAACCATAAGCTTGCAGAATGGCATACATTCTGTGACTGGGCACTTGAGTTACCATATTTCAAAGAACTTTTGGTTCAGGAATAAAGAGGATAGAGAGGTTTCCTATGAGTAAAGTTGTAGTTATTGGAGGCGGGGCGGCAGGTATGATGGCTTCTATTATAGCCGCCAGAAATGGACACACAGTAACTCTTATAGAAAAGAATGATAAGCTTGGAAAGAAGCTTTTTATAACAGGAAAAGGCCGCTGTAATTTTACTAATGCTGGTGATGAGGACGACATTAAAAATAGTGTTGTAACCAACCCTAAATTTATGTACAGTTCATTTAAAGGCTTTTCTAATTATGATGTAATGGGATTCTTTGATGAACTTGGACTTAGGTTTAAAATAGAACGAGGTAACCGATGTTTTCCAGAGTCAGACCATTCATCAGATGTAATCGGCACATTGGCAAGAGAATTAAGAAAATGCAAAGTGGATATTATGCTTAGCACAGAGGTTGTTGATGTTACAGCCAGGGAATTATCAGAGAATGTAGTATCAGAAAATGCAGTGTCAGGGAAAATAGTATCTTGCAATGCAGTATCAGAGAATATAGCAAATGATAGTGTAAAACTTGAAAAAAAGTATAAATCCAAGAAAAAAGAACCTAAATCTAAGAAAAAAGAGCCAGAATATATATCGCAGTTTGTAAGTGTTGAAGTTAAGGAGTTATCTACTGGCAGAAAGCAGGTTATAAAAGCTGATTCCTGCATTATAGCAACAGGTGGTAATTCTTATTCAAGCACTGGTTCAACAGGCGATGGCTATAGATTTGCAAAGGCACTTTCACATAATGTTACACCTATTATACCGGCATTAGTTCCTCTCACAGTAAGAGAAGAATGGGCTTCAGAGCTTATGGGACTGAGCCTTAAGAATATAGCAATAAGCATATATGACAGTATGGGTGACAGCCGTAAAGAGCTGTATAGTGACTTTGGTGAAATGCTATTTACGCATTTTGGTGTGAGCGGGCCAGTTATTCTTAGTGCGAGCAGTTATACAACAGCAATATTAAGAAAAAGACCGCTTAAGCTTGTGATAGATTTAAAGCCAGCTTTATCAGAGGAACAGCTTGATGAGAGAGTTCTTAGGGATTTCTCAGAGGAAAAGAATAAAACCTTCCGTAATTCACTTGATAAGCTGCTCCCTAAGAAACTTATCCCTGTTATAGTAAGGCTCAGTGATATCAATAAAGATAAACAGGTTAATGAGATAACAAGGGAAGAAAGATTAAGGCTTGTACATCTGTTAAAGCATTTTGAAATGACAATAACCGGTACAAGAGGCTTTAATGAAGCTATAATTACACAGGGCGGTGTTGATGTTAAAGAAATCAATCCGACAACTATGGAGTCAAAGTTAGTTAAAAATGTGTATTTTGCAGGAGAGGTGCTTGATGTAGATGCGGTTACAGGCGGTTTTAACTTGCAGGTAGCGTGGTCGAGTGCGTATGCTGCAGCAATGCATTTGAATAATTAAATAATGCCAGCGTGTTTTATAACACAGGCAGAAAAGAGGATTATTATGTCTTATTCAGTAGCAATTGATGGACCGGCAGGAGCTGGCAAGAGTACAATAGCAAAGCTTATATCTAAGCAGATGGGTTATATATATGTAGATACCGGTGCTATGTACAGGGCAATGGCGGTATATTTTAACCAGAATAATATTGACCCCGCAGATGAAGCTGCGATTAATGCGGCAGTCGATAATGTAAAGATAACAATAGAATATAAAGACGGCGAACAGCAGGTTATCCTTAACGGCGAGAATGTAACCAGTCTTTTAAGAACTGAGGCAACAGGCAATATGGCTTCAAAGACATCTAAGTATAAGGCTGTAAGAAGCAAGCTTGTTGATTTGCAAAGAGAGCTTGCGGCAGCAGAAAATGTTGTTATGGATGGACGTGATATTGGCACAACAGTTCTTCCAGATGCCAATGTAAAGATATATCTTACTGCAAGTTCTGATGCCAGAGCCAGAAGAAGATATGACGAACTTAAGGCAAAGGGTGAAGAATGTGATTTACAGAAGATAAAAGAGGATATTGAACAGAGAGATTATCAGGATATGCACAGGGATATTTCACCATTAAAGCAGGCAGATGATGCAGTTCTTGTAGACAGTTCTGATATGGGAATTGATGAGGTGGTGGAAGCCATCAAGACAGTTATTAATAAAGCAAAGTAGTGATTTGGAGGATATATGAAAGAGGCAGAAGTTATACTTGCCAGGTCTGCTGGTTTCTGCTTTGGAGTTCACCGTGCAGTGGATACAGTGTATGAAAGAACAGGAATGGAAAATGTATACACATACGGACCTATCATACATAACGATGAAGTTGTAAAGGACCTTGAAAGCAAAGGGGTCAAGGCAATATCAGATGTAGCACAGCTTGACGGTATTGATAATGCTACTGTCATAATAAGGTCGCATGGTGTATCTAAAAATGTGTATGAGAGCATAAAGACAAAGAATTATGAAGTTGTAGATGCAACCTGTCCATTTGTTCTTAAAATACACAGAATAGTTGAGCAGGAGAGCAAGGCAGGAAAGCAGATTGTAATAATAGGCAATGAGAAACACCCGGAAGTTGAGGGCATTAAAGGGTGGTCAGTAAGTCCTGTATATATAGTGGATTCTATCGAAAAAGCACAAAATCTTGAGCTTGACAGGGCAAAAGAAGTGGTTGTTGTATCCCAAACGACATTTAATTACAATAAATTTCAAGAATTAGTTGAAATTATCAACAAAAAGAGTTACAATATTACCATTAAAAATACTATTTGTAATGCCACGGAAGAACGTCAGACAGAGGCAAGAGATATTGCACGGAAAGTTAGTGCGATGATTGTCATTGGTGACAAGAGTAGTTCCAATACGAGAAAACTGTATGAGATTTGTAAAGGCGAATGTGAGGATACATTTTACATTCAAACTCTAAGAGATCTTAATCTTAACGATTTAAGATTCATAGACAGCATAGGTATTACAGCTGGGGCATCGACCCCGAACAATATCATTGAGGAGGTTTATACTAATGTCAGAGAATTTTGCAGAGATGTTAGCTAACGAAGAGTGGAAGGAAATTCATACAGGAGAAGTTGTTGATGGCACTGTAATAGCAGTTAAAGAAGACCATATCGTTCTTAACATAGGCTATAAGCACGATGGAATTATCACAAGAAGTGAATATTCATCAACACCAGGTATCGATTTAACAACAGTTGTTTCTGTTGGAGATGAGATGAAGGCAAAGGTGCTTAAGCTTAATGATGGAGAAGGACAGGTTCTTCTTACATATAGAAAGCTTGTTGCAGAGAGTGGAAGCAAGAGACTTGAAGAAGCATTTAATAACAAAGAAGCTATAACAGCTAATGTATCAAGAGTTATTAAGGGTGGTCTTGAAGTTGTTGTTGATGAGACAAGAATCTTCATTCCAGCAAGCCTTGTATCAGATTCTTATGTTAAGGATTTCTCAGAATACAATGGTAAGGAGATTACATTTGTATTAACAGAATATGATCCAAAGAACAGAAAGGTGATTGGTGACTGCAAGCAGCTTATCGTAGCTAAGAAGAAGGCAGCTCAGGAAGAACTTCTTTCTAAGATTAAAGAAGGAGATACAATCGAAGGTACAGTTAAGAATGTAACAGATTTTGGTGCATTCATTGACCTTGGTGGTGTAGACGGACTTCTTCATATTTCAGAGATGTCTTGGGGAAGAACAGAGAACCCTAAGAAGGTATATAAGGTTGGCGATTCAGTTAAGTGCTTCATCAAGGAAATCAATGGTGACAAGATTGCACTTTCAGTTAAATATCCAGACCAGAACCCTTGGAATGATGCTTCAACAAAGTATGCTGTAGGTAATGTTGTTACTGGTAAGGTAGCAAGAATGACTGACTTTGGTGCTTTTGTTCAGCTTGAAGACGGCATTGATGCTTTACTTCACGTATCACAGATTTCTAAGGAACACATCAACAAGCCAGAAGATGTATTAAAGATTGGTCAGGAAATTGAAGCTAAGGTTGTAGACCTTAACGAAGCTGACAAGAAGATTAGCCTTAGTATGAAAGCATTATTAGATGATGCAGAACCACAGGAAGAGGCTACAGAAGAATAATTTAATAATTAATTGTCAGATGTTCTGATGATTGGCTGTAACTTAATATTTGATAATATAAGAGCTGTACACCTTAGCGTGATATATACTTTCTATGCCGGGTAGAACCGGTAGAAAGTATATATACAATGTTGGTGTACAGCTCTTGTTAAATTTCCTTAAATTTCCTTAAGCTTTCTGTCAAAATCTGGGGTGCGAATTATATTAGAAGAATAATTACTTATATTGCATAAGTGTCAGATAGCTTCGTCCTTTGCGGGTTTCGGCTTCATCACCTATAAAGATATACTTTCCATGTCCACGGATTACAAGTACATCATCTTTTTTTAAGTTCTGGCTTTTATTCTCGGTACATATTCCATTGAGGAATATTTTCTTGGACGTAAATAGCTCATTGGAATTACTGCGTGATAATCTGGTGAGGGAAGCAACAACTGCATCAATCCGCTTAGAAGCAGCAATTATTCGTATCTCTTCAAGTTCTGGTTTGATTGCTTCAATCTCATCAGTGCATATTGTACATCTTATGTGTGTGTGTTTAATAGAGTCCAGATTATCACATATATAATCAGCTATGTGCGAAAGGCAGTATACATAAGCATCAGGCACTTTAATTATAATGTCACCGACTAGTTCGCGTTCAATTCCAAGGTTCATAATTGCACCAAGGTAATCACGGTGGTTAAGCTGTTCAGCAAATTTGACGGATAATGGGCTTATTCGGATAGTTGAGATAGGGTAACCGGCATCATAGCCATAGAGTTCCTCAGAGCCGAAACGTATTATTTTGCGTTCACATACAGGATTGCCACCCCATTCATCATATGGTATAAATGATAATTCGTTGCTCATTTTGTTGACAGACGACAGTTCATTTATACTTAAAAAATTAGTGTAAGTATATATATTGTGATTGAAAGCCTGATTGGCAGTATCTATTATTTTTCTTTTTAAAAGCTGTTCTTCGTTCATTGTGTTAATTCCTTCTATTTTATAAATTGGTGATATGTGCGTATTGTGCTTAGATTAAATTGATATAGTAAATTAATGTTTATTATAATGTAATTAATTATATATGTCTAATACGATGTTTAATATATTGGCAAATTCAATATTGGCAGAATGAGTTGTAAAATCCAGAATATTGTAAAATTGAATATAATGGTAAGCTTAATTGGATATGGTAATTAGATATTTTATGTAATGTTTTTATATTTTTTATATAATGATAAAATTTTGACACAATTAATATTGTGTGATAAAATCCATATAAAGCTAAGGGATTGCAACAACTGCGGAATATGTTACAGGAAAGAACAGAGGATATCAATATGGTTAAAGATTATGAAGATTTTAAGAAATTTGTGTTAGGACTTACAGGAATTGACCTTAATGCTTATAAAGAAAAGCAGATGAAGAGAAGAATAGATACACTTATAGCAAGGAATAAGCATACAGGTTATGACAGTTATTGCAATGCGATAAAGAATGATGCCCAGATGCTTGATGAATTCGTTAATTATCTTACAATTAATGTGTCAGAATTCTATAGAAATCCAGCGTTATGGAAGAAGCTTGATGAGATTATCCTTCCAGACCTGATTAAGAAGTTTGGACCAAGACTTAAGATATGGAGTGCTGCTTGTTCAACAGGTGATGAGCCATATTCACTTGCAATGGTGCTTGCAAAGAAAGTCCCACTTAAAGATATAAAGATATATGCTACCGATATAGATGACCAGGTTCTTGAAAAGGCCAAAGATGGCGTGTATTCAGCCAACAGCTTAAAGGGACTTCCTGATGAGTATAAGAATAAATATTTTGAAAAAATGGGAGATAAGTACTATAAGATTTCAGATGAGATTAAGAAGTGCGTTGAGTTCAAGAAGTCTAATCTTTTAAAAGACTCATATCCTCAGAGCTGTCATCTTATAGTTTGCCGAAATGTACTTATCTATTTTACAGAAGATGCCAAGTTAGAGATATATAAGAAGTTCAATGATTCATTAGTTAAGGGTGGCTGTTTATTTGTTGGTAATACAGAGCAGATTATCAATTATAAAGACCTTGGTTATGAATCTAGTGAGTTGTTTTTCTACAGAAAAAAGTAATCAGTATATGTACTGCCTGAAGAATTATGTCTTCAGGCAGTTCTTTTTTATCGTATAAAAGGTATATATTAGCATCATTATACTCATATCTGAATATATATTCAGAAGTCTGGAGACTGTCTGTATTGTAACAAGGCAGTTTGATAAACGAAGCGAATTTTTTAGTGTATGCTGTTTCTCTGGTTGCTTTCACTTTACATTCAGCATCAACATAAGCAGCTACACTTTTGTGAATGGCAGTATCTTCGTATGGAAGATAGTAGTAATTCTTATAATCACTATAATATAATCTGAGATTATCAGTTATTAATGGCAGTTTGATTTTCATAGTATTGCCATTGATTCTTATGGCATATCCATTATTATCAAGATGAATAACGGGTATGGGAACTGCACAGGGCAGGGTATAGTTAATTATTAAATCTCCATTTTTATTAGTATCATCGGAATATTCAACAGAATATCCGGTATAGGTTGCATTTTCTTCTAATACAGCATTGTAGGCAGTTATAGATGAAAGCTGGATTAGTCCGTATACATCATCATAATTATGAAGCAGAAGCAGTTCTTCGTAAGAAGCTTCGCCAGTCTTAACATAGTCGTTGTATACCTTGATAAGCTCGCCGCCAGAGAATTCATCATCACGGCTTATGTTAAGGAATTGCTCAACAGACTTCTGGTTACAACTTTCAAGCTTTAGTAATGTCTTTAATGGACGTACACATTTGTATAAATCATAGCTTAAGAGCTTATCAAGTGTGTACGGAATGTTAAGGTGTGCGGCTCTGTCTTTAATAAATGGAATGTCAAAATTATCTCCATTAAAATGCACCAGTGTATCAAATGAAGCGGCAGCATTAAGAAAGCTTGCTATTACCTGCACTTCGTCAGACTTGGACTGTGCAAGCCACTGTATTATGGTAAGTACGGAATGCTCTATATAAGCAGCACCTATTAAATAACAGAAGCTTGTTTTGTGCGAAAAGCCTGTTGTTTCAATGTCGAAAAATATTGTATGCTCGCTGCAGAGAGAATTATTCATAAAATTATCAGCAGTATTATTAGTATTGCTGTCGTTGTTGTGTATATCGTTTAGATTAAATGTTTTAGTTATAGTCTTCATTAATTATAAATCCTTTGATTACAAAAAGTATACGTTAAAAAAATGTCAGTTTTTGTTTATTATATACGAATATATACACAAAAAAAAGTAGATTTTTAATGATAAATGATATATTATATTAATATATTAATTATCGTTCATAATTATTATAAATCAGATACACAATCATTAAGCTTGGGTTTTATGGTTGTCTATCTGTTTTTGCATTGCTTTGGATGATAACATATATTATTTTATAAGGAGAAATATGTCATGGGAAAGTGTACATTTAAAGGTGGAATACATCCATATGACGGCAAGGAATTATCAAAGGATAAGCCTATAAAAGAGTTGTTCCCTGCTGTAGGAGAGATGGTTTTCCCACTTTCACAGCACATCGGTGCGCCGGCAGTTCCAGTAGTTGCCAAAGGTGATTACGTCCTTGCTGGACAGTTGATTGCTGAGGCTGGTGGATTCGTATCAGCTAATATCCATTCATCTGTTTCTGGTACAGTTAAGGCTATAGAGCCAAGAACGCTTGCCACAGGTGGAAAGTGCAATTCAATCATCATTGAGAATGATGGAGAATTTAAGGAAGTTGAGTATACTCCTAAGAAGTTAGAAGAACTTTCTAAAGAAGAAGTATTACAAAGAATTAAGGATGCAGGTGTAGTAGGTATGGGTGGTGCAGGCTTCCCTACTAACGTAAAGTTAAGCCCTAAGAATCCAGAAGGAATTGATTATATTATAGTAAATGGTGCTGAATGTGAACCATACCTTACATCCGATTACAGAAGACTTCTTGAAGAGTCAGACAAGATTGTACTCGGCTTAAAGGTTGCATTAAGCATTTTTGATCACGCTAAGGGTATTATTGGCATTGAAGATAATAAGCCTGAAGCTATCAAAGTTATGCAGGCAGCAGTTGCCTCTGAGCCAGATATCGAGGTTAAGGTTTTAAAGACCAAGTATCCTCAGGGTGGTGAGCGTAGTCTTATCTATGCTACAACAGGCAGAAGCATCAACTCAACTATGCTTCCAGCAGATGCAGGATGTATCGTACATAATGTAGATACAATATACAGCATATATATGGCTGTTATTGAAGGAAAGCCACTTACTAAGAGAATCGTTACTGTTACAGGTGATGGTGTTAAAGAACCAGGCAACTTCTATGTATGGCTTGGTATGAACTACAGACAGCTTCTTGAAGCAGTTGGCGGTGTAGTTGGCGAACCAGAGAAGTACATATCAGGTGGTCCTATGATGGGATTTGCTATGTACAGTCTCGATGTACCAGTTGTAAAGGGAAGTTCATCACTTCTTGTATTCCAGAATGATGTTGTATCTAAGCTTGAAGAGACAGCATGTATCCGTTGTGGAAGATGTGGTGAAGGATGTCCAAGCCATTTACTTCCAGCTAAGCTTGCTTCATTTGCAGCTAAGAACGATGAAGCTGGTTTCGTTAAGTTTGATGGTATGGAGTGTGTAATGTGCGGAAGCTGTTCATATGTCTGTCCAGCTAAGAGACCATTAACACAGCAGATTAAGGCTATGAGAAGTATCGTTCTGGCTAACAGAAGAAAGAAATAAGGGAGGATTAAAAGTGAGCGAGATTTTTAACGTATCAACTAATCCACATGTACGTAGCAAGGATACTACTCAGACTATTATGAGAGACGTACTTATAGCGTTAGCCCCTGCTAGTATATTTGGTATTTATAACTTCGGAGTTCAGGCACTTATTCGTATCATAGTTGGTATTGTAGTGTGTATGGCTTCTGAAGCAGTATATGAGTATTTTATGCATAAGAAGATAACAGTTATGGACCTTAGTGCTGCTGTTACAGGTCTTCTTATTGCACTTAACATTCCTTCAACTCTCAACATTGGTTTTGAGATTGTTGGCTGTGTATTTGCAATTATTATTGTTAAGCAGTTGTTTGGCGGAATTGGTCAGAACTTTATGAACCCTGCACTTGCAGCAAGATGTTTCCTTCTTATTGCATATACAGGTCCAATGACTAACTTCGTATGTGATGCATATTCCGGAGCTACACCTCTTGCTATATTAAAGCCGGGTTCAGAGGTTGTAGGACAGACAGCACCAACACTTCTTACTATGTTTATTGGTAAGACAAGCGGTGTTATCGGTGAGACATCAGTTATATGTCTTCTTATCGGTGCTATATATCTTGTTGTAAGAAAGATTATTTCATTAAGAATTCCACTTTCTTACATTGGAACATTTGCAGTGCTTATATTCCTTTTCGCACCAGGACATCAGTTTGATGCTATGTATATGTTACAGGAAATCTGTGGTGGTGGTCTTATTCTTGGTGCTTTCTTTATGGCAACTGATTATGTTACATCACCTATCACACCTAATGGTAAGTTAGTATTCGGTGTATGCTTAGGTTTACTTACATTCATATTCAGAATGTTTGGTGGTTCAGCAGAAGGCGTTTCATACGCAATCATCTTCTGTAACCTCTTAGTACCTCTTATCGAAAGAGTTACAGTACCTAAGTCATTTGGCAAGAAAAAGCCGGAAAAAAAGGCAAAGGAGGCTGCATAAGATGAAGAATATAATAAAAGACGCATGTATATTATTCGCAATTACACTTGTTGCAGGTATCCTTCTTGGTCTTGTATATAATGTAACTAAAGACCCTATCGCACAGCAGAACGAGAAGGCTAAGCAGAAGGCTTACCAGGAGGTTATTGCTGATGCTGATAAGTTTGAAGCACTTGATGGAAGTTATGCTTCTGATAAGGTAGCAGAAACAGCTAAGGCAGTACTTGCAGCTTCTGCAACAGATTTCTCTAAGGATGATGTATCAGAGGTAGTTGCTGGTATTAAGAATGGTAAGATTATAGGTTTCGTAGTAACAGTTGTTGCACATGATGGTTACGGCGGAGATATCAAGTTCTCTGTTGGACTTTCAACAGATGGAACATATCTTGGAACATCTATTCTTACAATAAGTGAAACAGCAGGTCTTGGTATGAGAGCTAAGCAGGATCCTTCATTCTTAGCACAGTTTAACGGAACTAAGACTTCAGAATATAAGGTAGTAACAGATGGAACAGGTTCATCATCAGACAGCTCTATTGATGCAATCGGTGGTTCTACAGTTACATCTAAGGCTATAACAAAGGGTGTTAATGCAGCATTAGCTGTATATGCAGACCTTGCTAAGGCTAATGTTAAGACAGTAGGAGGTGTTTCAGTTGAATAAATGTGTTGAAAGACTTTATAATGGTATTATCAAAGAGAATCCTACTCTGGTTTTAACACTTGGTATGTGTCCTACACTTGCGGTTACTACATCAGCAATCAATGGTATCGGAATGGGACTTTCTACAACAGCAGTTCTTATGCTTTCTAACCTTTTCATTTCATTACTTAGAAAGGTTATTCCAGACAGCGTAAGAATGCCAGCTTATATCGTGATCGTTGCATCATTTGTTACAATAATACAGTTCTTATTACAGGGCTTTGTGCCATCTATATACGATGCACTTGGTATCTACATACCGCTTATCGTTGTTAACTGTATTATCTTAGGACGTGCAGAGTCATATGCTTCTAAGAATCCAGCACTTCCATCAATGTTTGATGGTATCGGAATGGGACTTGGTTTCACATGCGCTATCACAATCCTTGGTGCAATCAGAGAGTTACTTGGTGGCGGAACAATCCTTTCAACAGGTAGTTCAGCACTTGTAGATCTTTCTAACTTTGGCTATACACCAGCTAGTATATTTATCCTTGCACCTGGTGCATTCTTCGTACTTGCTATGTGCGTAGCTGTTATGAACAGAGTAAAGAGAAAACACGGAATGAAGCCTGCTGAGGTTCCAGACTATGTTTCAGATGAAGAAAAAGAGAACTAAGGGAGGAGAGTAAAAGATGAATTTATTAGTTATCGCTATAAGCACAGCGCTTGTTAACAACGTTGTATTAAGCCAGTTCTTAGGTCTGTGTCCTTTCCTTGGTGTATCAAAGAAAATAAACACAGCTGCCGGAATGGGTGGCGCTGTTATCGGTGTTATCTCTATATCATCAATCATATGCAGCCTTATATATGATTTTATATTAACACCACTTAACCTTACATACCTGAATACTGTAGTATTCATTCTTGTAATAGCAACATTAGTTCAGTTTGTTGAAATGGTACTTAAGAAGTGTATGCCACCTTTATATGAGGCACTTGGTGTATACCTTCCACTTATCACAACTAACTGTGCCGTACTTGGTATCGCTTTAACAAATGTACAGAATTCATACAACTTAATCGAATCATTTGTAAGTGGTCTTGGTACAGCTATTGGTTTCACAATAGCTATCGTAATAATGGCTGGTGTACGTGAGCGTACAGAGGACAATGATGTTCCAGAAAGTTTTAAGGGAATGCCTATCGTTCTTTTAACAGCAGGACTTATGTCAATTGCATTTTTCGGATTTTCAGGAATAATCTAAGGAGGATATTGAATAATGACAGGTATTATTATTGCGGCTTGTGCCGTAGGTGTAACAGGTCTTCTTCTTGGACTCTTCCTTGGATTTATGGGAAAGAAGTTTGCAGTTGAGGTTGACCAGAAGGAAATAGATGTAAGAGCAGAGCTTCCAGGTAACAACTGTGGTGGTTGTGGATACGCAGGTTGTGATGCACTTGCAAAGGCTATCGCAGCAGGTGAAGCTGACTGTGGTGCATGTCCAGTTGGTGGTGCTCCGGTAGCAGCAAAGATAGCAGCTATTATGGGTGCTGAAGCAGGAAGCCAGGAGCGTATGACAGCATTCGTTAAGTGTGGCGGAGACTGTGATAAGGCAAAGAATAACTATGTATATTCTGGTGTACAGGATTGTACTATGATGAACATAGCACCTAATGGTGGTCCTAAGGGATGTACATACGGATGTATGGGTTATGGCTCATGCGTTAAGGCTTGTCCATTCGATGCTATCCACGTAGTTAATGGTGTAGCTGTAGTAGATAAGGAAAAGTGTAAGGCTTGTGGTAAGTGTGTTGCTACATGTCCAAGACACCTTATCGAGCTTATTCCATACAAGGCATCTTACGCAGTTAACTGTTCTTCACAGAACAAGGGTAAGGATGTTATGCAGGTATGTTCAGTTGGATGTATAGGCTGTATGTTATGTACAAAGCAGTGTGAGTATGGTGCTATAACTGTAGAGAACAATATCGCACACATCGACCAGTCTAAGTGCGTTGGCTGTGGTAAGTGTGCTGAGAAGTGCCCTAAGAAGATTATTCATAAGCAGAATTAATTGCTGGGTAATCGGGTAAATCAAAATTATAAAAACCGCTGGTGGAAATGTTGGGAATGGCATTTTTACTGGCGGTTTTTTGTGATGTAGAGGTTGGTAAAGAAGTTTATAGTTTAAAGAATGTAGATGTAAACCCTGCACAAATATGATAAAATAAAAGTCAAGAGTTTGTATATTTTTTTGAATTGAGGTGATATGTTTGGCTAACCCAAAAGAAGACAATGAAAATAATACGGAATGGATTATTGCGTGTAATCCAGATAAATATGATGTTATTGGAGCCTTTCAGGAGTTAGGTTCAATAGATTGGACACAAAATGCCAACATTTTTGTAGGAGATATTGTTTACATATACGTTTCAAATATGGTTCGCACTATAAAAGTTAAATGTAAAGTAAATGCTGTCAATAAAGCAGTACCAACTATAGATGATAGTAAATTTAATAAGTCAGATGAATTTGATGGCTCAAAGGGGCGATATATGGAGCTGGAAATGATTGAAGAATTTTCAACAGGATTGTTTGAAAAGAGTAGATTAGAACAACATAGTTTTAAATCGCCACTTGGGCCAGTGAGAGTATCATCGGAATTAAAAGAGTATTTAGATATTGTTCAGGAATTGCTTCATGCAGATGAAATGGAACCAGATACTCACGATGCAACATATGAATTAATTAGAGAGGTTATAAATTCATATGAAATAATGGGAGATTTATCTGTATGTGATTATAAGGATTTGAATTTAGTATATCTTATGTGTGTGGGAACTTGGAAACATGGATTTGATGCAAAAAAGAAAACAATAGATGCTAGTCACCTTCCTGATAGCGAAAAAAACAGATTGAAAAACTTGTTGGATGAACTTGGAGAGAGGGCAAAACGTGGAGAATATGCCAATAATAAGGAGAACGATGCTAACTTTGGTATGTTCGGAACGGGATTTTATACATTTGAAAATAAAACAGACGAACACTCACCAAAAGACTTTATTCAAATGTGTATTGATATTAAGAACCTTTCTAATGATAAGGAAATATTTAATAGATGTGAACGGACATTAAATGAGGGTTTTCACGGAATGCGAGCTGCATCAGCATCTATGGTACTTCATTGTTTGAAACCTATGACTTTTCCTATTTTTAATAGTAATATGGGATTTGACAATATTTATGTGTATTTCAATATTGATATTAAACGTAAAACAGAACTATGTACATATATCAAAAATGTAAGAATTGTTAAGACATTTCGTGACAAATATTTTACTGTGAAAAATTATAGGATATTTGATATTACGGCGTGGGAGATTGGAAAAGCAAGACAACACACTAATATTGACTATTTAGGAGCAACTGATTATTATCCAAGTCTTAATGAATATAATCCTGGGATTACAGCAGAAGAATATGAAAGAATTCTTGATAATGAGAATATTGTGAAACGTGTATGGTTAGACACTCTTTATTATTTGTACATAATGGGTGGAATAGGAAGCTGCAAGCAGATAACAAATAAATATGGAAATAGCGCAGCACATTATAATATGAATACAATAAAAGTGGCTAAGGCAGTGCATAAGGAAACGCAATGCCCATTATGCGTAAGAGAGTCTGGTGAAAATGAATATTGGCCGGTGCTATTCTATGGAAGAGCTTTGGAAGACAGTGATGAAGGCGTATTTAGTTATAAGATGAGGGAGCCTTTGATGGAAGCAATTAAATCGTTAGAAGAAAGAGGTGTGTTTCAGGAAATGAAAGAATTAGATAAAGAGTTTGATAAGAACTTAATATTATATGGTCCCCCTGGAACTGGTAAGACATATAATTCTGTTATATATGCTGTTGCAATTTGTGACGGAAAGCCAGTAGATGAACTTACAGATTACGCTGCAGTTATGTCAAGATATAACGAATTAAAGAAGGTTGGAAGAATATCATTTACTACATTTCATCAGTCATATGGATACGAAGAATTTATAGAGGGGATTAAACCAATTATTGATGAAATTAAGCAGGACATTGGATATACAATAGAACCGGGAGTGTTTAAGAAGTTTTGTGACAATGCGAAAAGTATTACTTGTACAAGTACAGGTATAGAAAGCACGGTGATTGAAGAAAATACTGAGCCATATGTATTTATTATTGATGAAATTAACAGAGGAAATATATCAAAAATATTTGGTGAATTGATTACATTAATTGAAAGTACAAAGAGAGCGGGGATGTCTGAAGCAGCATCAGCTATACTGCCGTATTCTGGTGATGAATTTAGTGTGCCATCAAATGTATATATTTTAGGAACAATGAATACAGCCGATAGATCGATTGCGTTGATGGATACAGCTCTTCGGAGAAGATTTCAGTTTGTTGAGATGATGCCGGACTCTGATGTACTTAGAAAAATTCATGCAGATAAGGTAGAGGATTTAGATGTGGCAGCAATGCTTGATAAAATTAATGAAAGAATCGAGTACTTATATGACAGGGAGCACACTATTGGACACGCTTTCTTTACTGACCTTAAAGATGATGCAACACTTGAAAAGTTACAGTCTATTTTTGAAAAGTCTGTAATTCCATTATTACAGGAATATTTCTATGAAGATTATCAGAAGATACAGCTTGTCCTTGGAGATAATGCGAAGAGCGATGACAGCTTGAAATTTATTATTGATGAAAAAGTTGTAGCAAAGAATATTTTTAAAGGAAATGTGGAAGATGTTATTGATCTTCCAGAAAAGAAATATGCAATCAATTCTAAAGCATTTGAAAATATTAATAGTTATAAAGAAATTTTGTAAAGTGTGGTGATAACGTGGATAAACCATTTGAGGTGAAAGAATTTGACACTATTATTTGTAATGAGGATTATAAAGATGATGAAAAATACAAGTATCTGAATCAGAAGGATTTTGATAATCTGGTAGCGTTTATTCATGAATTTACTGGAGATGCGGATAGTGCAGATGCACTTGATTTTATGAAAATTAGTTACAGGCGTAATGTCGGAGAAGTCATTACTATAAAAAATTACGTTGGGTTAATTCAGCTTAAGAATGGTTTTCAAATTCAAGTGCTTCCTAAGATAGCTTTTGGAGAGGAAGATGAAGAAAATGTGAAAACAAAGAAAGTATTTCTTAAGATGCTTTGCAGTATGAAAGATTTTCCTTGTAAAGTGTTCAATGAATCTTCTTTAAATGTAGCTCAGATGAATTTGTATGAACTGTTTATTAATATGTATCTACAGAAAGTAAGACAACTGGTAAAGCGGGGGATAAAGTTGAATTATGTTGAACAGGAAGATAACTTACGTTATTATAAGGGAAAATTACTTGTAAGCGAGAATGTGAGAGTAAATTTAGCACATAAAGAGCGTTTTTACGTTTCCTATGAAGAATTTCATCCAAATCGTGCAGAAAACCGTCTTGTAAAGGCTACACTCGCAAAGTTGCAGAGATTAACAATAAGTGCAGAAAATTCAAAAGAAATAAGACAGTTACTAACAGCATTTGAAATGGTAGATGCTTCTGTCAATTATACAAAGGATTTCTCACAGGTTGTAATTAACAGAAATACAAAGGACTACGAAGTGCTAATGCAGTGGTCAAAAGTGTTTTTGATGAATAAAAGTTTTACAACATTTTCAGGAAGTACAACATCAAGAGCATTGTTATTCCCGATGGAGTCAATATATGAGAGTTATGTGGCACAGCAAATGAAGAAAGTAATAAACCCAGAAGGTTGGGAGGTTTCATGTCAGGATAGGGGACAATATCTTTTCGTGGAACCGAGGAGGCAGTTTGCCCTTAGACCGGATATTGTCATTAAGAAAGGCGAACGTATAGTGATTTTAGATACTAAATGGAAAAGCTTGATTAATAATGAAAAAAATAATTATGGCATTTCACAACAAGATATGTATCAGATGTATGCTTATTCTAAGAAATATGGTACTTCTGAGATATGGCTTTTATATCCAGTAAATGATGAAATGAGAAATCATAAGCCTATCCGGTTTGAAAGTGGAGATGGAACTACAGTAAATTTATATTTTATAGATGTTGATAAAATAGAGGATAGTTTGCGGGAGTTAAAGGATAGATTAGAAGTAGGTGAAAAAGTGAAATTTTAGATGGTAAATGATAATTTGCGTTGATTTTTTAATTAATTTGAGTATAATAATATTAGAATCAGAAATGTTCTCGATGTAAGAGCATCGTTAAAAGTTGGGCTGCATATGGAGCAGGATAATTTTCCATATCGTTAGATGTCTTAACTGGGCATTGAGCTTGGTAACTTGGATAAAGTTATAGTCCACGTGGGGGACTTAATGATTTCTACGTCGTTATGGATATCTTAACTGGGTATCGAGGCTGACAACCAGCATAAAACTCTTTTTATTAAAAGTAATTCTTAAGGAGTGTGGTTAAGTATCACACTCCTTTTTACGAATGATTAAGTTTATAATAAAGATAGCCTTTAAAAATTACCCAATATCATATATAATATTATTTGCTGAGCTTAAATCAAGTACAACAGAACAGCTAAGAGAGGTATTATAAAATGGAAATTTATGAAATGATAGACCTACAGGATTGTCCAAGATGTTTAGGACCTTCTTTGTTAGAGGAAGTAGACCATGGTTTTTATGTAACTTGCCTGGATTGTGGATGCCAGTCAGCAACATTCAGATATAATAATGACGAAGACAAGCTTGAAGCTGCGAAGAAGACAGCTGAGTTATGGAATACTGGCAAGGTAATATATACGGGATATGGAGATTAATAATATATGTATGCATAGTTTTGAAGCATGACAGATATGTTTGTGTGCAATGTTATTATAATTAATGTATAGTATAGATGGGAATATATATAATAATCCCGAATGTGATATATAAGATAGGAGAATTAAACGATGAAGAGTCAGGAAGAACTTTTTAATATGACAGTAATGGAATTAAGAGAGTATATGAATTCACTTTCTAATGAAGAAATAAAGCAGGCAGCAGAAATGTTTGAATATGATGAGCATGAAAGAGATCCTCTTACACTTCTTTCAGCACCTAAGCTTTTTGAGTATATGAAATATGCAAATGGAGCAGTAGATATTGATTTTGGCGAATAAGGCTATAAAGAGGGAGTGTGATTAATAGTCACGCTCTTTTATTTATGCTGGGAGGCAATAATTGTGGTGGTCTTTGTGTATTAAAATAGTAAAAGAAATTATAATGAAAATATCAGCAAAATAGAGAGAGAATGTGAGTGATAAGTTATATGGGTTTGTTTAAAAAGAAGGCAAAAGTGCATTCGTATGACAAAAGCATATAAATGAAAATACATGTAGAAGGAAGATATAATTATGGTTAAGAAAATTGTAAAAGGAAAGCAGATATTTGCAAGAAAGGCACAGCCTGCGACAGAAGCAGACAGGCAGGTTGTGACAGATTTGATAGATACGTTAAGAGCAAATAGGGAAATATGTGTTGGAATGGCTGCAAATATGATAGGTGTGAATAAGTCAATAATAGTTGTGGCATCAGGTCCATTTCAGTTTGCAATGATTAATCCTGTTATAACTAAGAAGTCTGGTGAATATAAGACGGAAGAGGGTTGTTTATCATTAGATGGTGTCAGACCTTGCATAAGATATGATGAGATAGAGGTTGATTATCTTGATAGTAATTTTAAGCCACAACATGGGAAGTATAGTGGGTTTACGGCACAAGTCATACAACACGAAATCGACCATTGCTGTGGGGTGATAATATAATTAGGAATAAGTAGGAGGTTTTTATTGTAAATGAAGCAGAAAATATTGAATAGTAGCTGGTCGCTTTTTTAGTTATTGAGTGACCAGTAAATTTTTGACCTTAACTTGACACAAGTAGAGGTGAACCATTGTTGTGGAGTGGTAATATAATTAAGAATAAGTTATAAAAAATTATTGAATATCCAAGCAATATAATAATTAAATATTAATAATTACAGGCAGGACTAAATCAGCTTTGTACTAAAAAGAGTATAGAGTGGTTTGTCCTGCTTTTTTCTTTTGCAGAAAGTTATGAATATGTTAAAATAGTTGGAAAAATTAGATACTAGATGAATTATTGCTAATTATATTAATTGGGAGGATTTTCATTGTAATTTTAGCTAATTATTGTACGGAAGAGTTTTATATATGCAATATAGGATGAGGTAGAGAAGAAAGAAAAATGAGAAAGGTACTTATAATAAATAAGTCTGGTCGAGGGTATGAAAGTGATTATGCCTGTTTATAATGTGCTTGGAATAATTCCCGCAGTGCACGGTATGTCTAATAAAATAGTGGTTATGGAAAGATAGTTGATTTTTTTGAATAAATCAGACATAATTAATATGATAAATATGTAAATAACAGGTGTAAGATTAATAATGATTGATAACATAGAATATTATATGGAATATCTTGACGGACTGACTAAGGATATGCCAGAGGAGTTTGTAAAGCTTGCACAGGTATTTGAACTTAGTGTGTTCGAGCCTGTTTATATGGAAGGCGAAGATGATATATATGCAGCTTATCTTATGAATGATTCAGTTGAAAGTTATTTTGTTTTTGAGAATTCTATAATGACAGGAGAATATAAGAATATTGACTGCGAACAGCTAGCTGGAATAGAAACACTTAGTGACGGATATATGCTTATAGTTAATCAGGGCGGCGAGAATATATTTACAATAAGATTTAATAAGCTTGGTATTAAGACTACATATTTTAATTATGGCAGTATGGGACATTTCTGGGTTAAGGGATATGAGTATTTAAGACAACTGGAGTATCAGCTTGCGGATGTCAGGGATAAATACAGGTATCTTGGAAGCTCGTCTTGTACCAGTAAGGAGCTTATATTTATGCAGCTTGCAGATTTTCCGCCTATTAAGAAGTATAAATCAGTGCCAGAAGCTTATTATGTGCCATATCCCGATGCAGTTTATTCTGAGGCAGTGAATTATCTTATAGATATGGCAGTGAGTGTTGGCGATAAACGTATGGCAGGTATGCTTAAATGCTATTTGAATAAACCGGACATAATTAAGTGTAATATTATTGCAGCTATGTTTCATAGAAAGGCACATAGTAGATTTATAGATAAGCTTATTATGGATGTGCGGAACGAAGCTGACAATTATGTCAAAAGGACGTTTAACAGTGAAGAGGAAGCACAGTATAAGATAGTTCATAATAAGGCTCTTAAGGCACTGGATAGATACAAAGAAGCAGGATATGAGTGTCTGTTATACAGGGAAGAACCATTTATGTATTCCAAGGACTCAATTACATATAAAGAACACATATTAGTGTTTAGAAATGGTCGTATTAATAGAAAATGTGATATATATACATATGAAGCATAGTATATAAATATAATATATAAGTGAAATTTATACTGTTCCACAATATATTTTAATAAAATTTACTGCATATATAATGAATATTGAGAAAAATATGTCATTCGCGCAAGAAAAATGTCATTTCGCGCAGATGGCATTTTTTTTGTGTTTTTTTATTGTATAATAATGCCAACATATAAAGCTTTCGTAATATTTTTAAATACTGCATATGTTTTTATTGCAGGGAAAGTACGATAAGAGAAAGGAGAGTCTATGAAATATTTGAAAAAAATTATAGCAGTGGTATTAGCTGCAGGTATGATTATCTCCAATGCACCTGTGGCAGGTTCAGCTGCAAACCAGAACAGCAGGGCATCTAAGAGAAATCATAATTGGTATGATAAGTGTGCTGACGATATTGATGAGAATTATACTTATGAGGGTTCAGACCTTGGGATAGAGGCTACTGAATATTATACAACTTTTAAAATATGGGCACCAAGTGCAACGGATATAAAAGTTAATATTTACAGAAAAGGTGTGAATGATGACGATGAGTCATCAAAAGTTGGATCGTATACATTGGAAAAAATGTTCACTAATGGGAATAGAGATGCGTGGACAGGTGTATGGACGATACAGCTGGTAGGAGGAGACTTAAGAGGATTCTATTACAATTATACAATTTCTACGACAAACATAACTGGTGCACACGATACAAAATATCAGGTTGCAGACCCATACTCAATAGCTGTAAGTGCAGATGGCAAGCGCTCTTATATTACAGATCCGGATATGGTATCTCCGGATGGATGGGAGAATGATAAGCATATATATGTAGATACAGCTAAAGCTAATAATGTATACAAAGTAAGTATTAAAGATTTTTCAACAGATACATCATCAGGTACGACATCAAATGGCAAATACAGTGCATTTACAGAAAAAGGTGCAACTGTAAATAATGCAGGTGAATTGTCATCAGGTATTGATTATCTTAAAGAATTAGGTGTTACAACCGTACAACTTGCACCATTTTCAGATTATGCTTCTGACGATGAATATGTAGTTGCGAATTTTAATGCACCGGAGCCGGATTATGCTTCTGATGCATCAAATAGTGAAGCAATAATAAAAGAATGTAAAGCAATGATTCAGGCACTTCATAACGCGGGAATTTCAGTTGTAATGGAAATGCCATATACACATACGGTTACACCAACAGAGTCTGTATTTGAAAAAGTAGTTCCTGGTTATTATTACAGACATAATACGAATGGAACTTATTACACTACAACTGATTATGACAATGAGTGTGCCACGGAGCGTGCAATGTATCGTAAATATGTTGAAAATTCTATGAAATACTGGGCAGAGGTATATCATATAGATGGATTTTCAATAGATTTAGTTGACTGCTTTGACACAAAAGCATATCATTCAAGACTGGATAAATGGTTAGATGAAGTAAAAGAAAATGTTGCAAAGACAGATCCCAGACTTGTTATATGGGGCGATAATTATACCAAGACAGATAGACAGAATAAGACATCTATATATGATAATATAATTAGTTCTATTAATGGAAGCACATATGGAGCAAGAAATGAAAAAGCAATAAAAATGTATAAACAGCAGGCTGCAATGAAATATGCAACACCAGGAATATTATATATGGATGCAGGAGAAGAAATGTGCAGTAGTGTTGAAGGAACAACACAGCAGGACAAGTCAGTGCTTGAATGGCAGAAATGTATAGATTATACAGATGTAGTATCTTATTATAGAGGTCTTATGGATATTAGAAAAGCCTTTTCACCACTTGCCGATAGTCAGAATATTAGTAATAATAAAGAAGCTTATGTACTGACTAATACAACAGAAGGTGAATGGAGCACTATGGCAGTATTGAATAATGATACAGCTGATGATAAAGAGATTGCAATTCCAGCTTCAAGAGAGGCTGCAGACTGGGTGATTATTGCTAATGGGGAAAGTGCCGGTTTAGTATCACTTGGTGAAGTCAGTGGTTCGACTGTAAAAGTGCCGGCGTATACGACAATGATTCTTGTAGACAAGGAGAGTTCATTGCAGGTATCAGTGCCAGAAGAAAAAGGAAGAGTAATTATTGATTATCTGCGGACAGATGGTTATGGTAATAGCAGTTTTGAGACACCATTAAGAGAGTCGATTACGCTATATGGTACAGTAGGAACAGGGTTTGTTGTGCCACAGAATCTTAATATTTCATCTTATTATGATCTTATTAATGCGGAATATGGCAAGAAGGGTGTATTTGAAACAGGTACAATCAGGCTGCGATATTATTATAGTGCTAAATATAAGCCAGATAGTTTGGTAGATGGAATTGTTAATGATGGTCATTATTGTGAAGAAGTACGATTCAAAGTAACTGATCCGGCTTATACAGAGGTAAGAGTTGATGATAAGAAGCTGACACCAGATAGTAATGGTTATTATACTGTCTCATATGCTGATAAAGAACAGACTATTAAATTAATAGATAATAATGGCTGTAATGTGCAGCTTTATATAAAGGTACTGGAAAATCATATACCTAACAATAACGATTGTACTAAAGATTCTGTTTGTACTATCTGTGGCAAGGTATTTCCTGCACAGACAAGTCATAAGTACAGTGATAGTTGGTCAAAAGATGATACTTACCATTGGAAAGTATGTGAGAATGATGGCTGTGAAGTAACAAGTACTAAGACAGAGCATAGTGGTACAGACGATGGAGATTGTACAACACCTGTAATATGTGAATGTGGACAGATTGTTACAGCGGCTAAAGCAGAACATACTTATGGTGAGTGGAAGTCTAATGGTGATGGCACACATACAAGAAAGTGTACAATACAGGGCTGTACAGCAGAAGAAACTAAGGATTGTGAAGGCGGAGAAGCAACATGTACTAAAAAAGCTGTATGTACATATTGTAATTCAGAATATGGCGCGTTAAATCCATCTAACCACAGTGGAAGTGTTGAATGGGTGCAGACGGAGGGTACACACCAGAAGAAATACGAATGTTGTGGTGCTGAATATGAAGCTGTTGAAAGTCATAAGTGGGAAAATGGACATTGCAGTGTATGTGGATATGGCTGTGAACATACAGGTGGAGAGGCAACCTGTACAGAAAAAGCAGTTTGTGCTATTTGTAAGCTTCCTTATGGAAAAGTAGATGCCAATAATCATACTGGAACGGAGGAATATATTAAGACATCAACAACACACGAGAAGAAATATACCTGCTGTGGTAAAGTAACATTAGTTAAAGAAAATCATAAGTGGAAAGATGGTGTATGCGAAATCTGTGATTATAAATGTGTACATACAGGAGGGGAAGCTAATTGTACAAGCGGTGCAATATGTGAAAACTGTGGTATGGAATACACAGATAAAGAGCCTTCAAAGCATACAGGAAATCCAGAGTGGGTGCAGACCAAAGATACACACAAGAAAGCCTATGATTGCTGTGGCTTAGAGGTATCAGCAAGAGAGGAACATATCTGGGAGGCAGGAGTATGCAAGATATGTGCTTATCACTGTCAGCATACAGGTGGAGAGGCAACCTGTATACAGAAAGCACAGTGTGCAATCTGTAATGAGGAATATGGAACATATAATCTTGGTGTGCATAAAGGTTTAAAGTTAGTAGAAGGAAAGGCGGCAACTAAGGCAGAAGAAGGTAATATTGAATACTGGCATTGTGAAGATTGTGACAGATATTATATAGAAGACAATGGCTATGTCGAGATAGAGAAAGCAGATACAGTAATTGCCAAGATAGCCGATAATAATAATTCAAATGGAGCAGGTTCAGGTGATGCAGGTTCGAATGATACCGGAGCAGGTTCAGATGATGCAGGTTCGAATGATACCGGAGCAGGTTCAGGTGATGCAGGTTCGAATGATACCGGAGCAGGTTCAGGTGATGCGGGTTCGAATGATACCGGAGCAGATTCAGGCAGTTCTGGTGTTAATGATACCGCTATAGAAGTGAAAGAAACCCCGGATACAGCTGACAATAACAGTATATTTGTATGGCTTCTTATGTTATCTGTTGGAGGAATGACAGTATGTATGGCTATTAGCAGTAAGAAAAGGAGAACTAACAGATAATAAAAAAATAACAGAAAGAAAAGCTGACAAATAATATCAAACAGAATATTATGAATGGCAGAATATATTCAGAGGCAGTATATTCAGGTGTTTATAATAATATAGTTTTAATGGCGTGTGAAAAATAGAAATTTTTCACACGTCTTTTTTATGTTATAAGATATAGTATATGAGTGAAAACATAAGAATATAAAATAAATTAAAAAAATTGATTGACATGTCAGCACTAACATGTTAGTATGATGACATCAAAGTAATTATGCAGCATAATATTTATGGATAATTGGTGCACGTATTAATTAATAATATGAAGTGCATTATAATAAAGTGTTTTTTTGATTTTATTTATTATATTTTAATTTAAGGAGGATTTAGCATTATGGATATGACATTAAGATGGTATGGACCAGGTTATGACAGTGTAACACTTAAACAGATAAGACAGATACCTGGAGTTAAGAATGTTATTACAACATTATTTGGAAAGCAGGCGGGAGAGTTATGGCTGCCTGAGGAGATAGCTGAACTTAAGAAGGTAGTATGTGATGCTGGTCTTGGAATAGCCGGTATTGAGTCTGTTAATGTATCAGATGATATTAAGATAGGTACAGCTAAGAGAGATGAACATATTGATAATTATATTAAGACATTACAGGCTCTTGGCGAAGCTGACATCCATATGGTATGTTACAACTTTATGCCTGTGTTTGACTGGACACGTTCTGAGCTTGCAAGAGTAAGGAAAGATGGTTCAACAGTTCTTGCTTATAATCAGGATACTGTAGATATGATTGATCCTGAACATATGAAAGAGTCAGTTGAGAAGATGTCTAATGGTTTTGTTATGCCGGGATGGGAGCCGGAAAGACTTGACAGATTAAAAGAACTTTTTGAAATGTATAGTGATGTGGATGCAGAAAAGCTGTTTAATAATCTTGTATATTTCCTTGAAGCAATCGGACCTGTATGTGAAAAATATGATATAAAGATGGGTATTCATCCAGATGACCCAGCATGGCCAATATTCGGATTGCCAAGAATTATGACAGGTAAGGACTCAGTTACAAGACTTCTTGATGCTGTTGATAAGCCTTATAATGGAATTACGTTGTGTACAGGCTCATTTGGTTCTAACCAGAATAATGATTTATGTGAGATTATTAAGGCCTGCAGGGGCAGAATTCCATTTGCACATGTAAGAAATCTTAAGTACAACTCTCCAAGAGATTTTGAAGAGGCAGCACATTTATCATCTGATGGATCTATAGATATGTATAAGATTATGAAGACTTTATATGATACAGGATTTGACGGAGTCATAAGACCAGACCATGGAAGAATGATATGGGATGAGGTTGCTATGCCAGGATATGGTCTTTATGACAGAGCATTAGGTGCCACATATCTTAATGGTCTGTGGGAGGCTATTGATAAGTCAGCCAAATAAATTTTGTATTAAAATATGATTTTATATATGGATATGTATATAGGAATGGAGGATTATCATGAAACTTTCAATACAAGGTATTAAAGATAAAGAAGCATGGGAGAAGGCTGGAATAAAGCTTCCATCATATGATGTTGAAAAAGTTGCAACAGCTACAAAGGAAGCACCTGTATGGGTTCATTTCGGAATAGGCAACATTTTCAGAATATTTATAGGTGGAATAGCAGACTCATTATTAGAGCAGGGATTGTCAGATAAAGGAATTACATGTGTTGAAACATTTGATTATGATGTAGTTGATAAGATATACAAGCCATTTGATAATCTTGTTATGGCTGTTACATTAAAGGAAGATGGAAGCACTGATAAGAAAGTATTAGGTTCACTTACAGAGGCTGTTAAGGCACAGTCATCAGTAGAGGCAGAGTGGTCAAGATTGAAGAAAATATTTGCAAGTCCACAGCTTCAGATGGTTTCATTTACAATAACAGAAAAAGGATATGCACTTCGCGATGCAAAAGGAGAGTATTTTCCATTTATCAGAAGTGATATAGATAATGGTCCTGATAAGGCATCATCAGCTATGGCAGTTGTGTCAGCACTTTTATATGAAAGATTTAATACATGTAAGGCACCTTTAGCAGTTGTGTCTATGGATAACTGCTCACATAATGGTGAAAAGTTAAGAAATTCAATAACAGATATGGTAGGCGAATGGCAGAAAAAAGGTTTTGTTAGCGAAGATTTTGTACAATATGTCAATGATGAAAATACAATATCTTTCCCATGGTCTATGATAGATAAGATTACTCCAAGACCAGCAGATACTGTGGCTGAGTCGTTAAAAGAAGCCGGGGTTGAAGATATGGACCCTGTTATTACATCAAAGAGAACTTATATAGCTCCATTTGTTAATGCAGAAGGACCACAGTATCTTGTTATAGAGGATAGATTTCCGAATGGAAGACCACAGCTTGAAAAGGCAGGAGTATATATGACGGACAGGGATACAGTTAACAAGGTGGAAAGAATGAAGGTTACAACCTGTCTTAATCCATTGCATACAGCACTTGCAGTATATGGTTGTGTATTAGGCTATGACCTTATAGCTGATGAGATGAAGGATAAGGAGCTTTCAGAACTTGTAAGAAGAATAGGGCTTGTTGAGGGGATGCCTGTTGTTACTAATCCTGGTATTATAGACCCAGAGAAGTTTGCAGATGAAGTTATAAATGTGCGTATACCTAATCCATTTATGCCTGATACACCACAAAGAATTGCAACAGATACATCTCAGAAGGTTGGCATAAGATATGGTGAAACTATAAAGTCATATGTTGCCAGGGATGGAAGTGCCAGAGCACTAACTGCCATTCCGCTTGCGATTGCAGGCTGGTGCAGGTATCTTCTTGGCATTGATGATAATGGTGAAGCTTTTGAATTATCCACAGACCCTATGGCTGATGAATTGAAAAGTCAGCTTGATGGTATCGTATGGGGTGAGCCATCATCTTACACAGGTCAGCTTAAGAACTTATTGTCAAATGCTAACATATTTGGTATAAATTTATATGAAGCAGGAATTGGTGATAAGATTGAAGAAATGTTTGTCGAAGAAATATCAGGAAAAGGTGCTGTAAGAGAAACGCTTAAGAAATACTTTTAATGTGATGCAGATGTCATAATATATGTTTGACATGCTTATCTTATATTATATATAATATAAACATATTGTGCCGTTCAGAGCTGTAGAGATTATGCAGGATATTGGTTCTGGACGGCTTTTGCTGTTTATTTTATTAATTGTTTTATATTTTTATATTAATGGCAGGTTGCTTTTATATATAGAAAGGCTGTAATTTTATGGAAAAATCATTAAATGAAGAAACATATGAAAAATTAAAATACGATATAATGAATTTTGAGGTTTTGCCAGGAGATTCTATTAGTGCCCAGAAGATTGCATTAAGATATAATGTATCAAGGACACCTGCAAGAGAGGCAATAGTTAATCTTGAGAAAGAGGGGCTTTTAAAGGTTATACCCCAGTCTGGAACGTATGTAGCCTGTATTAATTGTAAGCGTTCAGAGCAGGAATGGTTTGTCAGAAAGAGTCTTGAGATTGGAATGGTCGATGCAATTTTTGAAAATGCAAGTGCGGATATGCTTGATAAGATGGCAGAGCTTAATAATCGCCTTATTAATTATGACGAAGAAACAGAAAGTATTTCAAGAATAGAGATAGATAACGAATTTCATCAATTAATATATGAATGTTCTGGCGAACAGCTTGCGAAGAATATAATAAAGACACAGATGAGTCATTACAACAGAATAAGATATCTTGCAGAGCTGAATAAAAGCATAAGCGTAAAGACTAATGATGAGCATAATATGCTTATAGAAGCAATAAGGAATAAAGATAAGAGGATGTATCTTCGCGTTATAAAAGCACATATAAGCAGAATATTTAATGAACTTGATAAGCTTAAGGGAATATATCCGGAGTATTTTGAAAAAAATTGAAGTGGATGAAAGAAATTCCCCTTATATCCACATATTTTTGTATCATTATGTTAAAAAAGATAAAAAAGACTGACGTAGTATATTATTATCACGTCAGCCTTTTTTGATTTATAGCTTATTTGTGCTGTATCATTTCGCGGTATTGCGTAGGAGTCATGTTTTTAAGCTTTTTAAAAAGCTTGGTAAAGTAGTTCACATCGTTGATGCCACATTGTGCAGCAATATCCTGAATAGCTGACTGTGTTGTGTTGAGCAGATATATTGCATGCTCGATTCTTTTATTGTTTACGAAGTTCGTCAGAGTTACTCCTGTTTCTTTCTTAAAAAGCGTTGATAAATAACTGCTGTTTAACATAAACTCTTCTGATAAAGCGTTAAGGCTTAAATCAGCTGTGAGATTGAAGGATATATAGTTGATTATATTCTGTACAGGCTTGCTATAGGTCCGTAATGAGTATGACTGGACAAGAAGACAGTATTTTCTTGTTATTTCATTTTCTAATACTTCAAGCTGTGCGATTGATGTGCAGTCTTCAATTTTAATTGCAAATTTGCGCGATATTTCATCCAGATGTACCGGATGTATATATGCAGTCTGTGCAGCTTTACGGCAGATTGTATTTAGTATAATCATAAAGTTCTTTCTGTCACGTATAGAGTCAGATAAGCGTGGCTTTATATCAGCAGTGTTAAGATGTTCCATACTTTCAATTGACTTGTAATCTCCATGGGCTATACATTCCATAAGAAATGCTTCATTTTTATAGCGGGTTTCCAGAGCTTCTATAGATTTTTTTGTGGGCTCAGGTGCCTTTTCTTTATACATATATGGGGTTGAATTCTTATTAAGTACATGTTTTTTTTCAATAGTATAATTATTACCCCAGAGCTTGCTGCAAAGACAGATTATAATAGCTGAAATACAGCGTTCATCAGCAAATACTGGCAGAGCAGAGTAGTACAGCTGCATAAACTCATTATACTGCGGAGGAACTGAATTGTAAGAACATAAGTCAAGTATTCTCTGGTTAGTGAATCGTTCAAATGAAAATGGACCTGCTATGAATATTTTTGTGCTATCTGGAAGCTTAATATGTATATATTCACATGAAAAACTGTCATGTATAAATAATGCAGTGTTATCCCTGTTATAAGAGCTGATGAACTGGCTGAAGCTTTCTTCATTATTCATATAAGCATTCTGGGTGAAAATGTTATTTCTAAGTCCACCATCAATTTGATTATCCCATATGTAAGGAGCATCAATAATATAGGATGGAATTTTTATTTGCGATAAAAGTTCGATTGTATAATCTAAATATATTTTGTATTCCATATATATCCCCCATAGCTATATTTTTACATTGTATTTACATATTATAGCATAAGTTGTATAAAATATTATCTATTAATTATTATTTTTAAAATAATTTTTTAAATTATGATATGTGCATGAAACAAAAAATTATATCTGTAACAATTATAAACTTTAAAACTAGCATGTCCCAAATGTAATCACTAACATGTTAATATGAGCACAACTGACATGTTAGTATAATTTAATTATACAATAGTATAATTTTTAGTATGAAAATTGTACAGGTAAAAATTATACTATAAAGACTAAATTTAGTAATAACTGATAATAATTAAAAAGGGTATTATAAAACCATAGAAAACAACAGCACAACGAAGTGCAGAACAATATTTAAGGACGTCTTTAAAGAAACTATATAACAATTAATGATGAATACAAAATATATTTCGCATAAGAATGGAGGATATACAATGAAAGAAACTAATGGAAAGGTAAAGCCTTTCGGTATAAAAGATAAGCTGGGCTATATGTTTGGCGATTTTGGTAATGATTTTACATTTTTGTTATCAGCAATGTTTTTACTTAAGTTCTATACAGATGTTATGGGAGTTTCAGCAGCACTTGTAGGACTTATGATGATGGCAGCAAGATTCGTCGATGCCATAACAGATGTAACAATGGGACAGATAGTAGACAGAAGCAGACCTGGTAAGAAAGGTAAGTTCGCTCCTTGGATAAGACGTATGTGTGGTCCGGTTGCTGTAGCTTCATTTCTGATGTATGCAACATATTTTAAGGGAATGCCAATGGGATTTAAGATATTCTGGATGTTCTTCACATATCTCCTCTGGGGAAGCGTATGTTACACAGGAGTTAATATTCCTTATGGTTCAATGGCATCTGCAATTTCAGATAACCCAACAGACAGAACATCACTTTCTAACTGGAGAACAATTGGTGCAACACTTGCACAGACAGCTATAGGTGTTATATTACCACTTGTAGTATATTATACAGATGCAGCCGGTAATTCAGTATTATCTGGTGAAAAGATGATGATTGGAGCATTAATCTGTTCAATAGGCGCAGTTATATGTTATATGCTCTGCTATCATATGACAACAGAAAGAGTTAAGGTAGAACAGAATACACAGAAGTTCTCATTTAAGGAACTTATTAAGCAGCTTGTTCATAATAAGTCATTAATAGGAATTATAGTATGTGCATTAGTATTCTTACTTGCACAGTTATCATTAAGTAACATGAATGCTTATGTATATCCTAATTACTTTGGTAATATAAAGGCTATGTCTATAGCAAGTCTTGCAGGAACAGTTGTTATACTTGCACTTTCAACATTTATAGTAAAGCTTGCTTCAAAGATAGGTAAAAAAGAATTATCAATGATAGGATGCTTTATAAGTGCAGCTTCCTTCATACTATTATTCATAATTCATACACACAATGTATTGGTATGGGTAGGATTAATAATCGTAGCTACAATAGGAACTTCAATGTTTAATATGGTTATATGGGCTATGATTACAGATGTAATTGATGAGTCAGAGGTTCAGACAGGAGTCCGTCAGGATGGAACAATTTATTCAGTATATTCATTTGCAAGAAAGCTTGGACAGGCTTGTTCATCAGGTTTATCAGGAGTGCTTCTTTCAATAATAGGATATACTTCAGTAACAGCCTTTGATCCAAAGGTAGTAGATGGAATATATAATATTACCTGCCTTGTACCAGCAGGAGGAATGATATTACTTTTACTTGCTTTATGGTTCTTATATCCTCTTAATAAGAAGAGAGTTGAAGAGAATGCAGAGAAGCTTAGAATTAAGAGAAATGAAAATGCATAGTGCAAAACAATATGTAGGTATAAAGTCGGGGCGTCTGACCCCGGCATCATCTGAAAAATAAAATTATTATACAAATTATTATACAAAATTTTAAAATTACAGGAGGAATCAATTATGTTATATCCAATTTTAACAGAATCAAGATTATTAAGTGACTTAAGTGGAGTATGGGATTTTAAGTTAGACAATGGCAATGGCTTTGATGAGAAATGGTATGAAGCACCATTAAAGGATGCAGATACTATGCCAGTTCCAGCTTCATACAACGATTTAAAGGAAGGAGCTGATTTCAGGGATCATTACGGATGGGTATTCTATCAGAGAAACATTTCAGTTCCATCATATGTAAAGAGCCAGAGAATTGTATTAAGATGTGCAGCAGTAACACATTATGCAAAGATTTATCTTAATGGTAATTTAATATGTGAGCATAAGGGCGGCTTCCTTCCATTTGAGGTTGAGTTAAATGATGTGTTAGAGGATGGTGATAATCTTCTTACAATCGCAGTTAATAATGTTATTGATTATACAACTCTTCCGGTTGGTGGTAAGGCTAATATGATGAGCGGTCTTATGGGTGGAATAGGTGCAGGAGCATCTGAAAAGCCTCAGAACAATCCTAACTTTGACTTCTTTAACTACTGCGGCATCACAAGACCAGTTAAGATATATACAACACCTAAGACTTATATCAATGATATAACGGTAACATCAGATATTGACTTTGGAAAAGAAACACCATCAGCAGTACTTAACTATGATGTTGAGATTGAGGGTGTTGATAAGGACAGTACAGCTTGTAAGATTGAGGTGTTTGATGCTGAAGGTAAAAAAGTTGCAGAGGCAGCAGGAACACAGGGAAAGATTGAGCTTGAGAATGTAAAGCTTTGGCAGCCATTAAACTCTTATCTTTACCAGATAAAGGTTACAGCAGGAGAAGATGTATATACTCTTCCATATGGTGTAAGAAGTGTAAGAGTAGATGGAGTTAAGTTCCTTATAAATGAAAAGCCATTTTACTTTAAGGGCTATGGAAAGCATGAGGATACATTCCCTAACGGACGAGGAATTAATCTTCCTATGAATACAAAGGATATATCTATTATGAAGTGGCAGCATGCTAACAGCTTCAGAACAAGCCATTATCCATACAGTGAAGAGATGATGAGATTATGTGACGAGGAAGGTATCGTTGTTATTGATGAAACAACAGCAGTAGGTGTTAATCTTCAGTTTGGTGGCGGTGCTAACTTTGGTGGAGAAAGAATCGGTACATTTGATAAAGAACATGGTGTTCAGACACAGGAGCATCATAAGGATGTTATAAAAGATCTTATTTCAAGAGACAAGAACCATGCCTGCGTTGTTATGTGGAGTATTGCCAACGAGCCAGACTCAGCAGCAGAGGGAGCATATGATTACTTTAAACCACTCTACGACCTTGCAAGAGAGCTTGACCCACAGAAACGTCCTTGTACATTAGTAAGTGTTCAGGGAACAACTGCTGATACTGATTGTTCTTCTAAATTAAGCGATGTTATATGTCTTAACCGTTATTATGGCTGGTATTTTGGTGGACCAGATCTTGAAATTTCTGAAAAGGGACTTCGCAAGGAGCTTTCAGACTGGGGCAAACTTGGAAAACCAGTAATGTTTACAGAATATGGTGCAGATACTGTCAGTGGACTTCACGATACAACATCTGTTATGTATACAGAGGAATATCAGGTAGAGTATTATGAGATGAACAATAAGGTATTTGATGAATATGAATTCGTAGTAGGTGAGCAGGCATGGAACTTTGCAGATTTTGCTACAAGCCAGAGCTTACTCAGAGTACAGGGTAACAAGAAGGGCTTATTTACAAGGGATAGAAAGCCTAAGATGGTAGCTCACTACTTCCGTAACAGATGGAGTGAAATTCCAGAATTTGGATATAAGAAGTAATATACAAATAAACAATCAGGTAAATATAATAAGTGATTCACATTAAAACTTTCTCAATTTTATAGTAACAATAAAAAGGGGTGTCGCATTAAGAAATTAGTGCGGCGCCTCTTTCTATACATCAAAAACAATTATATGAAATGTAGTTAATGAAAGAGACTGATATTGACAAAGATAGTGAAAAACTATTAGACTATAACTATATTAAATAGTAGTTTGGAAATGGAGATTAAGATGGCAGAAGTCAGAGTTATTAAATTAAATGAAAGTGTGTATTCTAAGAATGATAATCAGGCGGATATGACACGCCGTATGTTAAATGATAAGAAGGTGTTTTTCGTTAATATTATGTCATCACCGGGAAGTGGTAAGACTACTATGCTGTCAAGACTCATCAATATGCTTAAAGATGATTACCGCATAGGTGAGATGGATGTTGATATAGAGTCTGATATAGATGCAAGAAGAGTAGCAGAGTCAACTGGTGTAAAGACAATGCAGATACATAACGGAGGTTTGTGTCATATAGATGCCAAGATGACGGCAGATGCAATAAGCGAGTATGGTGTAGATGACCTTGATATACTATTTCTTGAAAATATAGGTAATCTTGTGTGCCCTGCTGAGTTCGATACTGGGGCACACCGTAATGTTATGATACTATCAGTTCCTGAGGGTGATGATAAGCCGCTTAAGTATCCGCTTATGTTCTCAGTATGTAATGTTGTACTTGTCAATAAGATAGATACTCTGAAAGCATTTGATTTTGATATGCAGAAGTTTACTAATCATGTTAAAGAACTTAATCCAAATGCTATAATTATGCCAATAAGTGCAAAGACAGGTGAAGGTATGGAACAGTTTGTAACATGGCTTGCAGATGAACGTAAAAAGTTAACTGAGAAAATTTGATGGGGCTGATTATATCGAAAAACTGCCAACAGTTACAGCATTATGCAGCGCTGTAAAAAATGGACACGCAATTATATTTTATTTAGACATCGATAATGACAGCGTTCAGGTGATTAAGTCATTTGATGAATCTGTTAATATTTCAGAAGTGTATTTTGAATGTTTTGCAATTGTTCAAGATATAGCTGGATATTACGGAGTAATAAGAGATAAGAAACAAGATGGATTGAGGAAGAATAATATGATTAATAATTTAGGTGAGGGCAGTATACCTAAGCTTATGGCAAAGCTTGCAATTCCAGCGGTTGTAGCTCAGGTAGTGAATTTGCTCTATAATATAGTTGACAGGATATATATAGGACATATACCACAGATAGGTGCAGATGCACTTACAGGTGTTGGCTTATTTACGCCGGTTCTTATGCTTCTTAATGCATTTGCAATGCTTGCCGGTTCGGGTGGAGCACCAAGGGCTGCTATTTATATGGGTAAGAAAGATAATGCTACGGCAGAGAAAATTGTCGGGAACTGTTTTACATTTTTAGTGATATGTGCAGTCGTGCTTACAGCAGGATTTTATGGGACATTGCCAGTGCTTCTTAAATGGTTCGGTGCAAGCAGTGTTACAATGCCATATGCTCTTTCATATGCAAGGATATATGTGCTTGGGAGTATATTTGTTCTTATTGTATTAGGAATGAATTTGTTTATTACAACACAGGGTTTTGCGAAGATTAGTATGATGACGACAGTTATCGGGGCAGTTATTAATATTATATTAGACCCAATATTTATATTTGTATTTAATATGGGTGTTCAGGGAGCAGCACTTGCAACAGTGCTTAGTCAGGCAGTTGGTGCAGTATGGATATTGCATTTTCTTACCGGAGATAAGACCATTTTAAGACTTAGAAAAAGTAATCTGAAGCTTAAAAGCAATATAATAATGCCCTGTCTTGCGCTTGGAATATCAAGCTTTGTAATGCTTTCAACAGAGAGCATATTATCTGTAAGCTTTACATCAAGCCTGTCACGTTATGGAGGTGATCTGGCAGTTGGTGCTATGACGATTATAACAAGTACTAACCAGCTTGTTCTTATGCCATTGCAGGGAATATGTCAGGGTGGACAGCCTATTATGAGTTATAATTACGGTGCCAAGAACTATGACAGGGTTAAGAGGGCATTTTTTACACAGTTTAAGGTATGTATTATATTTACAATTGCAAGCTGGGCAGTTATGATGCTTGTGCCTCAGGTATTTGCCGGAATGTTTACAAACAATGCAGAACTTAAGCAGTATACAGTGTGGACGTTAAGAGTGTATATGGCAGGCATATTTGCACTGGGATTTCAGATATGCTGCCAGCAGAGCTTTATGGCACTGGGACAGGCAAAGGTCAGCCTTATTATGGCCTGCCTTAGAAAGCTTATATTGCTTATACCGCTTATATTCATATTTCCAGTATTTATGAGCAATAAAGTGTTAGCGGTATTTCTTGCTGAACCTGTAAGTGACATTATAGCAGCAGTGGTTACCACAAGTGTATTTATGGTTAAATTTAAGAAACTGCTGGTAGAGGATAATAGCTGACAGTATAAATAGAAAATATTATAAATATATCAGGAGATAACAACTAATGAAGTCACAGTATGAGCATATTATTCATCCATTTCCTCCGCTTTATGACAATAACTCTAAGATACTTATTCTTGGAAGTCTGCCATCAGTTAAATCGAGAGAGCAGATGTTTTTCTATGGACATCCGGGCAACAGGTTCTGGAAGGTTATAACGGCAGTCATTAATAACAGTGGAATGAATGATAAGAATATTGAAGTCCCAGTTACAATAGAGGAGAAGAAGATGATGCTTCATAATAATCATATAGCTTTATGGGATACTATATATAGCTGCGATATAATTGGTTCAAGTGACAGCAGTATTAAAAATGTTGTGCCAACGGATTTAGGACAGATTATAAGCAATTCCCGGATTGAACGTGTATACTGTAATGGTGCAGCTTCAGGTAATTATTACAAAAAGTACCAGCAGAAGGTGTTGGGTATTGAAGCTGTTGTTCTTCCGTCCACAAGCCCTGCTAATGCGGCATATTCACTGGACAGGCTCATTGGAATATGGAGTGGAACAATAAATATATAAGTAATATGGAAAGTAAGGACAGATATTTGGATAATAATAATCATAAATATAAAAAAGATATAATATTAATTGCAGCATTTGTAATCATAGCAGTTATTGCATTTGTTGTGATTAATCATTTTGTTAAGAAAGATGGTGCATTTGTGCAGATAAAGGTTGACGGACAGGTGGTAAATACAATACCTGTCAATCAGAATGAAACACTGACTATAGAAGGATATCAGGGTGGAAGCAATATTGTCACAATAGAAAATGGTGGTGTGACAATGACAGATGCTGATTGCCCTGACAAGTTATGTGTTAAGACAGGAAGGATAAGCAAGACAGGTGAAACAATAGTCTGTCTTCCACACCGTGTGGTTGTAGAGATTATAGGAGCGGCGGCTGATGATAGCGGGGTCGATTCAATAGTAAGATAGTAATATAAGTAAGGCAGTTGGAAAAAAGTGCAATAGTGTGTTCGTAAATGCAGAATAGGATGAAAAGAAAATTATTATATAATAGTTGAAGGAGTAAATACATTAAAGAATATGACAAAAGAACATAAAAAGAACAACAGCACATATAACATTGCTATGTGCGGGGTGCTTACGGCACTGGCTATGATATTCAGCTATATTGAGAGTATTATACCAGTTCCAATACCAGTTCCTGGAATTAAGCTTGGAGTTGCCAATATAGCAGTTATCACAATTCTTTATACATTGGGAATTAAGGAAGCGGTTATAATTAATATTTTAAGAATATCACTGACTGCAATGCTTTTTGGTAATCTTAACAGCTTTTTGTTTAGTATTGCGGGAGCAGTGCTTAGTATGGTAACGATGATTGTTCTAAAAAAAATAGACAGTTTTTCGTATATCGGTGTGAGTGTAAGTGGAGCAATTATGCATAATGTCGGACAGATAATCGCGGCAATATTTATAATGGGAAGCAGTGCTATAATATATTATCTGCCAGTGCTTATAATAGCTGGTGTAATAACAGGTATTATTATAGGAATTGTGTCAGGAATAGTAGTTAAATATGTAAAAAAAGGGGGCATCGCACTAATTTCTTAGTGCGACAGCCCCTTTGTGGTAATAGGGTAATTAATAATTTATATTTCACATGCTACATCATATGCTGATTTAATAGCATGCTCAATATTACTTGGACGTTCTCCAGCACAATCACCAATATAGTGAAGTGGAAGAGGACAATCAGAAAGCTCTGGAAGGTTCTTTCTTGCACCAACAGCCATTACAACAAAGTCTGAAGCAATTTCTTCTGTTGATGTATTGTCGTCTATTGTTTTTTCAACAACTACAGAATCATCTTTAATTTCTGATAATTTTGCAGATGTTACTATTTGAACATTATAATGCTCTAATTCCCTCATTAGAGTAGGTAAAATAGTGTTACTTTCTTCTTTTGCAATCTGATCCATCATTTCAATAATTGTAACCTTACATCCGCGTGAAGCCAGATATTCAGCGGTTTCAACACCTACAAGACCACCACCGATTACAGAAACATTACCGAATACGATTTCTTTCTTGGCAAGTACATCCCATGCACTTGCTACAGTTGGAAGATCTTTGCCAGGAACAGGGATTATTGCATTGTTTGCTCCTGTTGCCACAATTACTTCATCGAATGAATTATAATCTTGGGATGTGAATTCCTGACCAAGCCTGAATGTTACATCCAATTCAGGAAGTACATTTGTATAATAATTAATGCTTCTCATCATTTCTTCTTTTCTTGGAGGTACACTAGCAATAAGTAACTGACCACCAATCTGAAGTGATTTCTCAAATATAGTTACATGATGTCCTCTTAATGCGGAAACACGTGCAGCTTCAAGTCCAGCAATACCAGCACCAATAATTGCTATATTCTTTGTTGATGCTGCAGGAGTAATCTGACGAGATCCTTCGTAACCATTTTCAGCATTAAGTACACAACTTAAGAAAGCACGATTCTGAATATTATCTGTACATCCTTTATTACACATCATACATGTTCTGACATTACAGCAATGTCCATCTGCACATTTGTTTGCAAAGTCAGGGTCTGTGAGAAGAGAACGACCTAATCCAATAATATCAGCAGAACCATTTGCAATAACTGCTTCGGCAGCTTCTGGTGTAACGATACGGCCTACTACAGATACAGGAATAGATACAAGCTCTTTGATTTTTTTAGAATAAGAAACCATAAATCCGTATGGCTGTGTTCCCATGGCAGGGATTGTATCACCCATATTTCCAGTATGGTTAGCCTGTGCAACATGTAATGTGTCAACACCGCAAGCTTCTAATTCTTTAGCAAAAATGCAAGCTTCATCAAGTGGAAGACCACCTTTTCCTCTAAAACTATTTTCTCCAAGAGGAGTAACTATAGGAAGCTTGTAGTCGATAACCATGTCAGGTACGATTGTTTTTAATCTTTTTACAAGTGTTAATGCAAAACGTGTACGATTAGCCAGGTCACCGCCATATTCATCAGTTCTATGATTTAAAATAGGAGAGCAGAGAGAACCAACAAGACGGTCTCCATGTACTTCAATACAATCAACACCAGCTTCGTGTGCTAAGATAGCACAGTTTTCCATATGCTTTATTATTTCATCAAGTTCTTCTGCAGTTACTTCATTTACAAAGTGCTGCATATCATGGTGAAGTTTAGCTCTTGCTTCCTGCATTTTGCCCTGATGAAACAAATCGTTTAAAGCTTTAACATTGTAGTCAGGATGGAATAACTGAATTCCAAGTTTTGCGCCATTTTCATGACATGCGTCAGCAAGTCTTTTGAAGCTTTGAACCTGCTCAGGTGAATAAAGCTTTGGTGTAGGAGAGAATGTTGGAAGTGGTGCAACATCTCCAATTACTATATATCCGACACCGCCTTTTGCGAGACGCTCGTAAAAACGAAAACTTTGTTCTCCAATTGAACCATCTTTTTCCTCATATCCTGTTGTAAGTGGTGGGAACATAATACGGTTTTTAAACTCAATATTTCCAACTTTTATAGACTCTAATAATTTCATTGTTCATACTTCCTTTCAAATTGAATATACTATTTAAGTGGTGTTAAAAACTCTAACATTAATTTGTCTAATTCTGCTCTTGCAAAAGCACTGGCAAAATTGTGGTTAGCCCCTTCAATTGTTTTATAATTGCATTTTCCATTGTAAAGTGACTCATATCTATGGCATGTTGCATCATCTACCAAATCATCTGCAGTTCCTCTTATAAGGAGGACTGGTCCGTTGTATCCTTCTGCTGACGAGAATGGCTCATAATTAAATAAATCATAATTAAAAGATGTTGGGAAAGTGAGTCCTTCAATATCGGCCTTGGTGATCCCCTTAGCTTCCATGGCTTCAGCACGATCCTTACATCCAAACCACATTCCAGCACCTGGACACATAAGCATGAGAGCATAAGGATTAACAATAGGAGCGGCAGTAGCAGCTGCGTATCCTCCCATACTCTGACCAGATAAGATAATCTTATCTGGATTGGCAAAATCTTGTGTTTTAGTCCAGTTTATAATATCCTCGATATCGTGTAGGATACCTGTAAAGGTCATGTCCTCGAATTCACCATCACTTTCACCATTTCCGTATAAATCAAAACGGACACTGGCAAATCCATGTTCAGCTAATAATCTGGCTGTGTGCGTATAAATACTTTTGTAACCGCTTTTATTCCCTGTAAAGCCATGTACATTTACAATAGCAGGAAATCTTGTGCCATCTTCTGGAATGTTAACTATTCCGCGTAAGATGTGTCCATCACGGTTTGTGATTTCTACTTGTTTTGTCATTTTAAAATACCTCAATTTCTAATTTTATTCTGCAGTAGTAGCATTTCGCTTGTCAGCTAAATCCTGTAACATTTCAGCTGTTTTCTCTTTTGTAAGAGGGTAGATAAATTTTAATACCAGAACAGCTAATAAATATCCTACAACATATAAACCTGTATATGTTTTCCAAAGATGTCCTGAGAATGCTTCATTCTGAACAGCTTCATTAACCTGGAATCCAGCAATTGCAAGTGCAAAACTACTCATACTTCCTGATACAGCATTAGCAAGTTTACGGAAGAATGTATATGCCGAATATACAATTCCTTCATTACGTTTTCCTGTCTGAAGTTCTTGATAATCAATTGCATCATTTACAAGTGCCCAAACTAATACTTGGAAACCACTTACTCCAAGATAGCAGATTCCGTTGATGATAATAAAGAGCATAGGATTTTCAAGTGGGAAGAAGAATAAAATAGCATAAACAACAACTGAGAAAGTTGCACTGTACATAATCCATTCTTTCTTTCCAAATTTCTTAGCAACAAATTTTGTGCCTACGAATGCAATAAGTGACCAGAGTACACTTAACATACCTGAAACTGCCATGATGGCAACATTTCCAAAATAATCGCGGAATAAATAAGTATTTAATCCGTTAACCATACCTGCTCCAACAATACCGATAAAGCTTGATAACATAACTCCGAGTAATGCTTTGTTTTTAGTAATATCTTTAATTACCTGGAAGTAGTTAAACTTTTCTTTTTTCTCAACAACTGGCTCTGTAATAATACGCTCTTTACACCAATGAGATGTAAACATAAGACAGATTAATCCAATAACTGCACAGATTGCTGACATAATAAGGAAATGGCTAGGTACTGGCTGGTTATCTTTATATAAGAATAATGGTCCAGCAATAACGATAACTGTCATAAAAATTGTACCGCCAAGACTTCTGAAACGAGAAAGGTCAGTACGTTGGTTAACATCATCAGTCATTACACTTGAAAGACTACCAAATGGAACGTTGACACATGTGTACATAATTTCGTAAACAATATATGTAATGAACATATAAGCAATACGTGCACCATAAGCGAAATTGCTTACGTTAACAAATCCTAATATACAGAGTACTGCAGTTGGAAAAGCAAAGAATTTAATCCAAGGAATAAATTTTCCTTTTCCTTTGTTTTTGTGGCTATCAACAAGTGCACCAATTAAAGGGTCATTTATAGCATCCCAAAACTTTGTAACAAGCATAAGGATTCCTACGTGTACTGGATTAACTTTTAATACCAGTGTATAAAAAATAGCAAGATACATGGCACGGAACTGCTCAGTACAGCAACATCCCAAATCGCCAAGAGTGTAACCAATTTTGTCCTTCATGGAAAAAGGTCTTGTTTCTTTCATGATAATTTACCTCCAAACATTTATATTGTTTTAGTAGCTACAATCTTATTATATTGGGGTTATGCTGATATCCATATACAAATATTGCTTGCAAACTACGAAAAATTGATATATTGTATATTTTGACGAAATGAACAAAAAATATAATAGGAAAGTGTACAAAATAGACATATGAAAAAGCAAGGCTACAAAATGGAATATTTGAAAATATTGGATAGTGCCCAGCGAAGCTTTGGGCAAAAGGAGAGCTATACAATTGTATTTATAGCTGGTGGGATAGGGTATATGCACCAGGAGGACGATAATATTGTATGTACTATGGAGGATTTGATATTTATTAAGCCAGGTAATAAAGTAAAGCTTGAATATCGTAAAAATAAGTATCCTCTTGAAGTTTATGTTCTTTATATAGGTGGAGAACTTTTAAGGAAATTGTCAGATGAAGAAACAAGACTTGATGAAGCGTTTGATTTTGTTCCGTATCAAGTTAAGATTGTTCATTCTGAGACTGAATCGGCTATGCTTATAAAGAATATATCAAAAAAGCTCTATTCGATGAATAATGAGCCGCCTAAATTTGCCCGCTCATTATACGAGAAAAGCCTATTAACTATGATTCTTGTACTTGCACTTCGCTCATCTGTTCAGGAGGATGTACAGATTAAGACGAATAAGAAAAAACACGTTGTAATGGATGATATTTTTATTTATATCAGAGAACATTTGACAGAAGATATCTCGTTGGAGTGCTTGGAAAATGAATTTCATATAAGCCGTTATCATATAGTAAGAGAGTTTAAAAAATTGACAGGTGAGACACCTCATTCATACATTGTAAAGAGCAAACTTGATTTATGCCGCCATTATATAGAGCAGGGGAAAAGTATTCATGAGGTATATGAGCTTGGTGGATTTGGAGGGTATAATCATTTTTTTAGAGCATTTAAGAAAGAATATGGTGTTACTCCAATGCAATATTACAAAGATTTAAAGATTGACAGGAATGAAAAGTAATGATTGTGTTTGTAGAATAAAGCAAATAAGGGGCATCGCACTAATTTCTTAGTGCAATGCCCCTTCTTTTATATCATTATTTAGTTTAAATTCTTAATAGAATTACTGTTTATACTGTGTCATTGATAAATCATCAATAGTCTTAACAACAGTATGAGGAATTGGCTTCCATTCAACCTTCTTAAATAACGCTACAATTGAGATTGGAATATATGTAGCTATAAAGAGAGGAAAAGAGAAAAGATACATAATCTTCTTTCTTGCAGGTGCAAGAATCTTCTTCCACTCAGTTATTAAAGTTATAAGTCCTATTACTAAAAGCATCATATAGAAATTAAAGAAACCAAGTAAAATAGCCTGAACAGTTGGACCAGCAATCTGCTTGAATAATGTAGGATTAAGACCACCACATAATAATATTATTACATTAAGAAGTATTGTTCCAAGTGTAAATAAAGTAGCAGGTGCAAGTGTCATTATCATATCATAGCAGGATACGAACATTCTCTTTTCCTTGAACATTGTCCTGAATAAGTCTCTGCCATACTTAAATAATACCTGATAGAAGCCTTTTGTCCAACGCATACGCTGATTCCAAGACTGTTTAAATGTTGTTGGCTGTTCATCATAGAACATAGCATCTTCGCAATAACCAACCTTTTCGCCATCAAGAATATTAGTTACAGTAAATTCAATATCCTCTGTTAAAAGATTACATTTCCAGCCGTGGTTCTTCTTGATAATAGAGCTGTCTACAAGATAGCCAGTTCCGGATACAGCACAGCTTGTCTTAATCATCATTCGTGGGTTGTTAAGATATTTAGCTTCTCTTATAAACCATAAAGAATAACCGGCTGTAATCCAGTTAGTGTCATAATTCTTAGAGTTACGATAGCTTGTGACAACTTTGTACCCACTGTCGAATACTTTGTTCATCTCTCTGACGTAATTGACATCGATAATATTATCTGCATCGAATACGAAATAACCGTCATAACAAGTGTAATCACCGCGTTCTTCACATATCTTATTAAAGACATAGTCCATAGCATAGCCTTTACCAATAAGTATATTGTTGAAACGCTCATAAACAATGGCACCGTGTTGTCTTGAAATCTCCGCAGTATTATCAGTACAGTTATCAGCTACTACGATAACATCAATAAGCTCTGAAGGATAATTCTGGTTCTTAATACTGTCAATTAAATTGCCGATAACGGCATTTTCATTACGTGCGGCAATAATAAATGCGTATTTGTGAAGTGTCTTAGCTTCGGTGTTGTAATTCTTTTTTTTCTTTTTACCAAGCAATGCGATAATAACGTATATTCCCTGATAACAATAGAAGATGGTCAATACAATATACACAAATGCGTTGATATCTGATACGATTTTCATTTGAAATCCTCACTAATCATTAAAAAATAAAAGTCTGTTAAAACTTTTACAAACTTTTGCAAAGTTCTTTACAGATTATATCATTAGTTCGTTAGCTGTCAATAGTTAATCGAACTAATATTTCTAAAAAAAGTGACAAAATTCGCTCTCAATGTGATATTATATGTGTTATTATATAAAAGTTACATATACACATTGGCGAAAGGAATACTAAAATGTATAAAGAAATATCTCAATTAATTATGTATGGAAATCTCGATAACAGTTCTATTTTATCATCAATGGCAGATATATTCAATCGTTTTGATAACAAATTATCATCAAAAGAAGAGCTGGTTACAGATATATATACTCAGGTAAAAAGAATTTTAGAAGTTGCAACAGATTATGGTTTCGATAAGAATTTATGGCAGAATTATCTTACATATTTTCTTATTACTAATGAGAATCCATTCAGCATTACCTGTGAAAAGGTAGGAGCTAATGACGGAAGTGTTAATGTATTTGCAAAGAATGACTTTAAAGTATTCTACAATCTTTTCCATTATGATTTTTCATTTATAGAGAAAGAACTCGGCATTGACTGTTTCTCTATAATCTCTGATTATAAGGCAATCGTTAAGAAGGAGCTGATGTATAATAAAAATGTAAGTGAAAAGGTTCAGGCATTAAGCGAAAAGCTTGCCAAAGCTGCTAATGCAGATGAATTCTTTGATATGGTTACAGAATTCTATAAAGCATATGGCGTAGGTATGTTCGGACTTAACAAGGCGTTCAGAATATCTGCAACAGAGAATGGAAAGCTTACATTTAACCCTATTAATAATATGGATAAGGTTGTATTAGATGATCTTATTGGATATGAGATACAAAAAAAGAAGCTTGTTGAGAATACAGAGAACTTTGTTCAGGGCAGAAAAGCCAATAATGCTCTTTTATTTGGTGACAGCGGAACTGGTAAGTCTACAAGTATCAAGGCTATCGTTAATGAATATTATGACCAGGGCTTAAGAATGATAGAGATATATAAGCATCAGTTTAAGGATTTATCAAATGTAATAGCGGCCATTAAGAACAGAAACTACAAGTTCATTATATATATGGATGATTTATCATTTGAAGAATTTGAGATTGAGTACAAGTTCTTAAAGGCAGTCATTGAGGGTGGCGTTGAAACTAAGCCTGACAATATTCTTATATATGCGACATCTAACAGAAGACATCTTATAAAAGAAACATGGAACGACAGAAATGATATGGAATCTTCTAATGGAATTCACAGATCAGATACAATTGAAGAAAAGATGTCGCTTGTTAATAGATTTGGCTGTCAGATAAGCTATTCTAAACCATCTAATAAAGAATATTATAATATTGTAATAGGACTTGCCAAGAAAAATGGACTTGATATGTCAGAAGAAGAGCTTATGGCTGAGGCTAATAAGTGGGAATTAAGTCACGGAGGCATATCAGGAAGAACCGCACAGCAGTTTATTAACCATTGTCTTGGAATGCGGAAGTAATAATATGACTACTTCGTAGTCACTTAGAAGTTTCTTCGAAACTTCGGATGCACTGAAAAGCTGCACAAAAATAATGATATTATAAAACAGCATTTTGCGAAATAAGATGAAAAATAGCAAAATAAAATCATAAATAGTATTTTAAATATAAGAGCGGAGAGTAATAATGTATTCATATATAATAGGTGAATTTGTTGAGGTGACACCAGAAGGGATAGTTATAGAGAATAATGGGATTGGCTATGACATTAAGACATCGTCCCTTACAGCTGAAAATATACCTAAATCAGGTGAATTTGTAAAGGTGTATACATATCTGCACGTAAGAGAAGACGATATGAGCCTGTATGGATTTCTTACAAGAGATGAACTTAACGTATTTAAATTATTAATAAATGTCAACGGAATAGGTCCTAAGGGGGCACTTGGAATATTATCAGCAATCAGCACAGATGATTTAAGATTTGCAGTACTGTCAGATGATGTTAATCTTATAAAGAGCTGTCCGGGTGTTGGTGCTAAGACAGCACAGAGGCTTATTATTGAACTTAAGGATAAGTTAAAGGTTGAGGAAGCCTTTGAGATGGCACTTAATAACAGAAATAAGGCAAATGCGGCAGCAGAGCAGGATAATTCTATTATTGTTATGAATGATGCTGTTGAGGCACTTGTATCACTTGGCTATAGCAGTAAGGATGCGATTAAGGCTGTCAAGAAGGTTGATGATATTGATAAGAAGAATTCAGAGGCAATACTTAAGGAGGCTCTTAAAAGCCTTGCAACTTTATAGGTAAAATAAAAGAATATTTGAATATAAGAGAGCATTTGATTATAAAATAGTGCTTAGTTATAAAAAGGTTATTTAATTATGAGGAGGTGAAATACAACGTGGAAAAAAGAATAATATCCACAGAAATCCTTGCGGAAGATGCAAAGATAGAAAATTCGTTAAGACCATTAAAGCTTGATGATTATGTAGGACAGGAAAAGGTTAAAAGAAACCTTAAAGTATATATAAAGGCAGCAAAGGAGAGAGGAGATTCATTAGACCATGTCTTATTTTATGGACCTCCTGGACTTGGTAAGACAACACTTGCTGGAATTATAGCTAATGAAATGGGAGTTAATATAAAGGTAACTTCTGGTCCGGCTATAGAGAAACCTGGAGAAATGGCAGCAATACTCAATAATCTTAGTGAGGGAGATATATTGTTCGTTGATGAGATACACAGACTTAACAGACAGGTTGAGGAAGTACTGTATCCAGCAATGGAAGATTATGAGATTGATATAATGATTGGAAAAGGTGCTACTGCAAGGTCGATAAGACTTGACCTTCCGCATTTTACACTTGTTGGTGCAACGACAAGAGCAGGACTTTTATCTGCACCTTTAAGAGATAGATTTGGAGTTGTTAATCATCTTGAATTCTATAATTGTGATGAATTAAAGAAGATTATAGTAAGGTCAGCAGAGGTTCTTGGTGTTGATATTGATGATGATGGTGCATATGAGCTTGCAAGAAGATCAAGGGGAACACCACGACTTGCCAACAGATTATTAAAGAGGGTAAGGGATTTTGCACAGGTAAAATATGACGGTAATATAACTAAAGATGTTGCTGATTATGCACTTGACCTTTTAGATGTTGACAGGGACGGACTTGATAGGAATGACAGGCTTATTCTTTCTACAATTGTAGAGAAATTTGACGGAGGACCTGTTGGAATAGAGACACTTGCGGCTTCTATTGGTGAAGATTCGGGAACGCTTGAAGATGTATATGAGCCATATCTTATACAGAATGATTATATTAACAGGACACCGAGAGGAAGAGTTGCAACAAAGAAAGCATATGATAATCTTGGTATTGAACTAAGAGAGTAGATATTGTATACTTACTATATATTATTGTTAAGCAGGTCAGGAGGATGCAGATGTCATCAAAGAATACAACAGAGGTAATCATAGGTGGAAAAGTATTTACTTTGGGAGGATATGAAAGTGAAGAATATCTTCAGAAGATAGCATCATATATTAATAATAAACTTGCTGAGTTCGGTAAAGACGAGAATTTTAGAAAGCAGTCAGCAGAGATAAGAGCTAATCTTATGTATCTTAATGTTGCCGATGATTATTTTAAGGCAAAGAAGCTTGGTGATGGTTTATCTTTAGAGATTGAGAATAAAGATAAGGAAATCTATGACCTTAAGCACGAACTTATTGCAGCACAGATAAAGTCTGAGTCTGCTGATAAGCAGATTGAGGAATTGAAGGGTAACATAGAGAAGCTTCAAAATACCATTGTAAAGCTTGAAACAGAACTTAATGATTCAAAGAAATAATTATATTTAGCGGGGCTGGGGACAATGTGCTACAGTCCCGATTTGATTAATAAGTATTATAGAATGAGGATAAATGATATATTATGGAATTAACACATGGTAACAACTACAACAGAATAGAAGTTCTTGCACCAGCAGGTTCTCTTGAAATATGTAAGGCTGTTATTAATGCAGGGGCAGATGCGGTGTATCTTGGAGGAGATATGTTCGGTGCAAGGGCATACGCAGGCAATCTTAATAATGAGGAGATGCTTGAGGCACTTGACTATGCACATAGAGCTGGGTGCAGAATATATCTTACAGTTAATACACTTCTTAAGCAGAAAGAGATAGAAGGACAATTGATTTCATATATAAGACCATTTTATGAACACGGACTTGATGCGGTTATTGTTCAGGATTTAGGAGTTATGCGGCTTATAAAGAAGCATTTTCCAGATATGGACATACACGCAAGCACACAGATGACACAGACAGGCAGTCTTGGTGCTAAGCTTCTGTGGGATATGGGGGCAGAGCGTGTTGTCACTTCAAGAGAGATGACATTAACTGAGATTGCACAGCTTCATAAAGATTGTCCAGATATGGAGATTGAAAGCTTTGTTCATGGTGCTATGTGTTATTGTTACTCGGGACAATGTCTTATGAGCAGTTTCAGAGGTGGAAGAAGCGGCAACAGGGGAAGATGTGCACAGCCCTGCAGGCTTTCTTATAAAGTATATGATAATGACAGTCAGATTAACGACAAAGATAATTCCTTTGCATTAAGTCCTAAAGATATGTGTGCCCTGCCTATACTTCCAGATATAATAGAAGCTGGTGTGTATTCGTTAAAGATAGAAGGAAGAATGAAAAATGTGACCTATGCTGCATATGTTACTTCTGTATATAGGCATTATGTTGATGAATACATTAAATATGGAAGAAAAGGCTATAAAGTAACTAAGAAAGATATAGATAATCTATGCGATATATATAACAGGGGTTCTTTTACGACAGGGTTTTATAACAGCAAGAAGGGTAAGGAGATGATGTCGTATGAACGTCCTAATCATAGGGGGAGTGAAGCATTAAAGGTCGTTAGCAATGATAAGGGAAGGGTTACATTTAAAGCATTAAAGGATATCAATCCACAGGATGTATTCGAGATTGACAAGGAACACAGCTTTGAGAGTGGCTCGTTTGTTAAGGCGGGTAATACTTTAGTGGTCAATCTTCCAAGAAAATATAATCTGTACAAGGACAGAATTATTAACAGAATGAAGAATTCTTTTCTTGAAAGACTTGTAAAAGAAAAGTATGTGCAGACAAGCTTTGAAAGAGATATTGATATGTATATGGAGGCTGTGAAAGGCTCACCATTAAGTCTTACCGCTGTGACTGGTCAATTCAGTGCAAGTATATCTGGCAGTGAGGTGACTAAAGCTTTAAAACAGCCAGCCGATTACGAAGATGTTAAGAGCAAGCTTATAATGACAGGTAACACCGGATATAAAGTGTCTGGCATAGAACTTCATATGGATAATGATGTGTTCTTATCGGTTGGAGAATTAAAGAAGCTAAGAAGAGAAGTTATAGCACAGCTTGATAATAATATATTAAGTTCATATTGCAGGACATATAAAGAGCCGGACGATAGTATAATAAATCCCTGCTGTATGACATATAACGAGCAGGATAATAGCATATTAAGTTCGGATTGTGATGCACATAATGAGTATCACAATAATTGCACAGGTATTGAAAGCCAATATAATGATGTGTCAGATAATGCTGGCAAGATGTTATGTACAGTATATTGTCATTCCTTTGATATTGTCAGCTCGGTGATTGATATAGTCAGCAGTCCTGATAATAAGCTGGATATTGCAGTTGGAAGAATATATCTTGATTTTGGAATGTATTACAGCGACCGGCAGAGATTTGTTAAAGCGTGTGAAAAAATTAACAAAATGGGAATTAAGCTGTTTATAGCACTTCCTTATATTCTTGAACAGAGCAGGGCAAGACAGCTTTCGGCTATGCTTGATGATATAGAACATAATACTGGAATAATAATAGATGGCTATCTTGTAAGAAATATTGAAGAAATTGGACTTATAGGAAGCAGAAAGTCTAAAGTTAAAGATATAATTACTGATACAGGACTGTATGTATTTAATAAGTATGCAGGTTATGAATTGAAAGATATTGCTGATAAGGCGGGGGTAAGGCTGCTATCCCACACACTTCCGCTTGAGCTTAATAATTCTGAGTTACAGGATACTCTGACTGCTGGAAGTGAGATTATTGTGTATGGAAAAATACCTGCTATGGTATCTAAATCGTGTGTTAGAAAGACTTATGGAATATGTGATAAGAAGTGTAGTACAACTCTTTTAAAGCAGGGTAGTGATGTAAGCTACATAGTTGAGAGCGTATGCAGTTATTGTTACACAGTGACGTGGGCAGGCACATTTGATTTAACAGAGGAACTTAAAAGAAATGACCTTGGCGTTAGGTCGTTAAGATTTGAGTTCATAGATGAAGATACTTTTACAATAAAGAAAGCTTTAAGCTTTGAGGGGGTATCGCCATATAAGGGACATTTCTATAGAGGAGTCAATTAATTATGCAGACAGTTTGTTTGGAATTATCAAAATATGTACTTGCATTTCTTATGGCTTTCTATGCACTCGCGGCATACAGGGGTGCAGTAATAAGAAATGAAGATAAAAGAAAAAAGATATACCGGATACAGAATATTATAATGGTAATTGTACATTTTACTGGTTATCTTATAATGTATGTTGTGTATGATGATATGAATTATATATATCTGTATTTTGCACAGCTGGTATATCTTGGTGCAGTTATTATGCTTTATATGGTATTTTATCCTAAAGCATCAAGACTGCTTGTTAATAATATGTGTATGCTGATGGCGGTTGGCTTTGTTATGATAGCAAGATTAAGTTATACCAAATGCGTAAAGCAGTTTGCTATAGCGGTTGCGGGCACATTGCTTACACTTGCCATTCCGTGGCTGTTAAAGACGGTGAAAAGCTTCAGAAAAATGGGCTGGATATACTGTGGCACAGGACTTGTGCTGCTGCTGGCAGTTCTTCTTGGCAATAAGATATATGGAGCTAATCTTGTGCTTACCGTGGGACCTGTGTCAGTACAGCCGGCAGAATTTGTAAAGATATTATATGTAATGTTTGTAGCTTCGATGTTTAATAAAGCAACAACATTCAGACAGACTGCTGTAGTTACAGCATTTGCCGCACTTCATGTTATAATACTTGTGCTGTCAACAGATCTTGGAGCAGCACTTATATTTTTCGTGGTCTATATTGCTATGCTTTATATTGCAACCAAGAATGTGTTATATGCAGGTGCAGGTATTATGGGTGGAGGAGTTGCAGGTGTTATCGCATATAAGCTTTTCTCTCATGTAAGAAAAAGAGTTATAATATGGAAAGATCCGTGGAGCCATATTGATGATAGTGGTTATCAGGTATGCCAGTCGCTGTTTTCAATAGGAATGGGTTCGTGGTTTGGATATGGTTTTTGCCAGGGTATGCCGGATAAAATTCCTGTTGCAGAAAAGGATTTTATGTTCTCAGCTATTTCAGAGGAGTTTGGATTAATATTTGCTATATCGTTATTACTGGTATGCCTTAATAATCTTATACTTATGATGAACATTGCATCAAGATGTAAGACATTGTTTTACAGGCTTGTCGCAGTTGGACTTGGAGTTACATATGGCTTTCAGGTGTTCCTTACAGTTGGAGGAGCAATAAAGCTTATTCCGATGACTGGTGTAACACTGCCGTTCGTAAGTTATGGAGGAAGCTCTATAATAAGTTCGTTAGTGATGTTTGCACTGATTAATGGAATGTATAATATGAGACTTGATGAAAGCGAGTATGAAGATGACAGAAAAGGTAAAAATGCAAAAAAACAATCAACAGCAAAAACAACGTCGAAGAAACATCAGGCGTAAAGAAAAAGAAACGGATATTGTAGAAGGAAGTAAAAAAGGCCTTAGAAACAGGGAAACTAATATAATATCTTTTGTGTTTATAGGCTTATTTGCAATTATGATAGTATATCTTTGTGTATTTAATATCAAAGATGCCAAAGATGTTATTAACAATCCATATAATAAAAGAATAGATAATCAGGCTGATAAGGTTGTGAGAGGCGATATATATGCTTCTGATGGAACAGTGCTTGCAACGACTGATACGGCAGATGACGGTACAGAGACAAGAGTGTATCCACAGAAAAAGCTTTTTGGCCACGTCATAGGATATAATTCCAAGACGAAGATGGGAATTGAGTCAACAGAGAATTATTATCTGTTATCTGAGACAGATAATATATTTGATCAGATATCCAATGATTTAACAGGCGATAAGGCAAAGGGACATAATGTGTATACAACATTGGATACAACCTTGCAGAAGGCAGCATATAAGGCACTTGGCAGTAACAAAGGTGCTGTGATAGTTATGGAAAGTTCTACAGGAAAGATACTGGCAATGGTTTCCAAGCCTGATTTTGACCCTAATCTGGTAGATAAAGATTACGATAAATGGATTAATTATGATAGTTCTGAGTCGGTTCTTTTAAACAGGGCGACACAAGGATTGTATGCACCTGGTTCAACCTTTAAGATACTTACAACACTTGAGTATATAAGGGAAAATGGTACAGATAATTCATTTATGTATGTATGTGACGGAAGTGATTATGAGGAAGGCGGAACAACAATTCCCTGTGCAGATGGAAAAGCACATGGAAAGCAAAATCTTGTAGATGCTTTTGCTAATTCCTGTAATTCAGCCTTTTCACATATAGGTGCAGGACTTAAGCTTTCCTCATTTAAGAATCTATGCACATCATTTTTATTTAATAAGAATATACCGGTAGCATTTGAATATAATAAAAGTTCATTTGCACTTGGTGAGGAGTCAGGCATAAGCGAAGCACAGGAAACTGCAATTGGACAAGGAAAAACTATGATAAGTCCACTCCATAATCTTATGATAGCTGCAACAGTGGCTAATGATGGTACAATGATGACACCATATCTGGTTGACAGAATAGAAGATGCTTATGGCAGAGTAGTAAAACAGAATAAACCAACAGTTATTGACAAGCTTATGACAAGTGACGAAGCACAGTATCTTACAGAATGTATGGAAGAGGTTGTTGATTCAGGTACAGGTGGTTCAATGAGATGGTCATCATATAATGCTGCTGGTAAGACTGGCTCGGCACAATACGATAATAGTGATAATGTACATTCGTGGTTTGTTGGATTTGCTCCGGCAGAGACACCAGAGATTGTAGTAAGTGTTGTGCTTGAGGGTGGCTATTCAGGTGTATCAAGTGCACAGTATATAGCGAAGGCTGTATTTGATGCGTATTTTCAATAATATGTTAATATGTTTGGCAGGAGCTTATTTGTTGATGACGTCATATATATAAGAGATTGCGAAAAATGTCAGAAAACAGCACGCTATGTCAAACATTTAGCCTTGATAAAAAAATATCAGCATTGTATAATGGATTGGAGGAAACGATATGTCAGAAGCAGTAAGCTGTGGAGGAGTAGTAATATTCAGAGGCAAAGTTCTTGTATTATATAAGAATTTTATGAATTCACGAGATGGCTGGGTACTTCCAAAGGGGACAGTCGAAAAGGGAGAAACTTATGAACAGACAGCTGTGCGTGAAGTGAATGAGGAGGCAGGTGCTGATGTAAGAATAAGAGCTTACATTGGCAGTACGAATTATTCATTTAAGGCTGGACACAAGAATATCGATAAGATCGTTCACTGGTATCTGTGTGAATCCGACAGCTATGACTGTGTGCCTCAGAAAGAAGAATTTTTTTACGATGCAGGTTACTATAAGTATCACGAGGCGTATCATCTTCTGGAATATCCGAATGAGAAACAGATACTTTCAGATGCTTATACAATGTATAGACAATTAAGAAAAGAAGGAAACTGGTGAGTAATGGTAGTAGATTCAGTTAATATGTTAGATGGTAATGTATATCTTGTAAGTCAGGGAGATAATATTAAACCGGCTGGTGCAACTGATTTTGATAATGTAATTAACAATATAAGTTCAGGAAGTGAGTCATTAGATGATATATTTAATGAAGTATCTAATGAATACGGTGTTAATGTTAATTTGTTAAAGGCAGTTGCAAAGGCAGAGTCGGATTTTGATACAGAAGCAGTATCATATTGTGGTGCACAGGGGATTATGCAGCTTATGCCAACAACGGCAGAATCGTTAGGTGTTGAAGATCCGTTTGATGCAAGACAGAATATTACAGGTGGAGCGAAGATGCTTGCGTATCTTTTGGATGATTACAATGGCAATGTTACACTTGCCCTTGCTGCATATAATGCTGGAAGTGGTTCTGTAAGCAAATATGGAGGAGTTCCTCCATATAAAGAGACATTAGGATATATAGACAGAATTAATGACATATTAGGTGGAGCACTTTCTTCTGATTCAACAACAATTGATGGAGCTGGTGCTACAGATCTTTCACAGAGTACAGGTGTTGGCGATACAGGAATAATGGTTAATTCACAGAATAACAGCCAGCAGGGACAGAACAATCAGGAGCTTTCAGTACTTAAAAACCAGATAACAGCTAATAAGTACAATATATCTGATGCAGTATTAAAGAGCCGTGTATCATCAGGAACAAGCAGCTCTAATGTGCTGTTCAGCTATGATGATTACAAATATGTAATTAATACATATAAAGCAATATTATCAAAGCTGTTAGCAGCATCATCGACTATTAATACAAGTGATGATAGTAATACATATAATACAGCATACAATAATTACAGTGATGATAACAGTGCTTTAGGATACTATAAGAATGGTCTGCTTAGCACAAGTCAGTCAGTCCTTAGAATGCTTAATATGAATTAAAGATTATAACCGGCATTAACACTGCTGGTTTAAATAGACAGCGAGCATTGCCGCTTTGCAATTGATAGCAATGTAGAATGTGAGGGAAAGATTATGAACAATAAAAGAATTAAGGTTACATTATACAACAGAACATATAAAGAGATAGATATGAGTGACTTTACTTGTCTTCCAGAAGAATTATTTGCTAATAGAGATGACATTGTGGAGGTTGTGCTTCCAGAAGGTGTTAAGGTTATAAGCAACAATGCTTTTGAGAACTGCCAGAGGTTGGAGAAAGTAGAATTTCCATCGACACTTGAAAGAATTGAAAGTGAAGCATTTCTTAATTGCTTTAATCTTAAGAGTGCACAGTATGGCAAAGATGTAAAGATTGACCCTACATCATTTAAGGGCTGTGCTAATCTTACATATTAATTTGTGGTTTTAATATATTAATAATATGGCAGGAGCGGTATATGGCGTGTGAGGGAGAGGCACACAGCCAGCAGATTACAGCTTCCTGCCATTTTGTATTAAATCAGGATAATGGTAAGTTAGAATAACCATACTTGACGAATTATCATAACTAATATACAATTCAACGTGGAAAAATATATAAATTACATTCAATGAAATCTGTTAAAAGTACAGACTTTAATACGTAACAGGAATGTGGAACGGAGAGTAAGATGAGCGAAAAGAAGACATTTGTAACATTAGAGCAACTTAAGGAGATTGATAAGACATATCCTACACCTTATCATCTTTATGATGAGAAGGGAATAAGAGATAATGCAAAGAGATTAAAAGAAGCATTTGCATGGAATAAAGGTTATAGAGAGTATTTCGCGGTAAAAGCTACCCCTAATCCATACATATTAAATATATTAAAGGAGTACGGCTGTGGAGTTGATTGTGCATCTGAGACAGAGCTTATGATGGCGTATGCACTTGATTATAAGCCGGGTGAGATTATGTTCTCATCTAATGATACACCAGCAGAAGAATATGCTTATGCCAATAAGATTGGTGCAACAATTAATCTTGATGATATTACACACATTGAATTCTTAGATAAGATACTTGATGGAAAGTTCCCGGAAACTATGAGTTGCAGATATAACCCTGGCGGATATTTCCAGCTTGGAACATCAATTATGGACAATCCGGGTGATGCCAAGTATGGTATGACGCACGACCAGATTATTGAAGCCTTTAAGATATTAAAGAGCAAGGGTGTTAAGCATTTTGGTATACATTCATTCCTTGCAAGTAACACAGTTTCTAATGAATACTATCCAACACTTGCTAAGATTTTATTTGAGCTTGCTGTAGAGCTTCGTGATAAGACAGGAGCTGATATTAAGTTTATTAATCTTTCTGGTGGAGTTGGTGTTGCATACAAGCCAGACCAGACACCTAATGATATTGCTGTTATCGGTGCTGGCGTTCATAAGGTATATGATGAAATTCTTACAGCAGCTGGTATGGGTGATGTTGCAATATATACAGAGCTTGGAAGATTTATGCTTGCTCCTTATGGCTGTGTTGTAACAAAGGCTATCCACGAGAAGCATATTTATAAGGAGTATATCGGTGTTGATGCCTGTGCAGTAAATCTTATGAGACCAGCTATTTATGGTGCATATCATCATATTACAGTAGCAGGTAAGGAAAATGAGCCTTGCGACCACAAGTATGATGTAACGGGTTCGCTTTGTGAGAATAGTGATAAATTTGCAATTGACAGAATGCTGCCAAAGATTGATATGGGAGATTATCTCATTATTCACGATACTGGAGCACATGGTTATTCTATGGGTTACCAGTATAATGGTAAGTTAAGATCAGCAGAGCTTCTTCTTAAGGAAGATGGAAGTGTACAGATGATAAGAAGAGCAGAGACACCAAAAGATTATTTCGCAACATTTGATTTTTGCGATAAGCTTGATAAGCTTAATTTAAATTAATCATTGATTAAAATTAACGATTGGAAATAGGTATATGAAGAATTTAGGATATATTGCCAGTGAGATAACAAAGGGTAAGAATTTATCAGATAATCTTGTTAAATATGGAAAGGGATTGTCATCATTATATAATGGCCTTGCTTATATTAAGATGTCTATGAATTATTATACAATTCTTAATATGATTAAGGATAATGAGATAGATGATGAGCTGTTTCTTGAAATGTTCCAGGGTGTCAATGAGATAATAGAGATTTCTTCCATAGATTCAGCTGTTGCCAGTGAAGATGTGCTTACAGACAAGATTAGTTCACTAAGAAACCGTCTTATAGCTATTATGGAAAGCATAACTGATTATGTTGACAAGTTTAAGATATACGAATATGTATTGAACAGAGTAGAATACCGCTTCAAGGATGATGAACTTGATGAGGAATACTATAATACATATATGACTAATGACATAATGCACTACATTTTATCTGATAAAGATAATGTATCTATCAATGGAAGAATATCTGAAATGGTTGGCCAGCTTCCGATAAGAATGTCAAAAGCAAGATTTTATGATCATATTAAAGACGCATTTACGCTGTATCACGGAGCACAGAAACAGACAATTGATGATTTCTATTATTCGTTAAGTACAAGTGCGATGTTAAAAGATGCTGATAAAGACTCAATGTTCTTTAAGGATATGAATGATTTCTATGTAACGTTAAAGAATGCAGATTATAAAAATCTTGACAGCAGTGAGTACACACGTTTAAGGGGTGCACTTGATATAGCTACAGAGAAGATGAACAATGCAGCTGATATATATGTGCTTCTTGCCCAGATAATTAATGATTTGTATACAATTATATTATCTGATAATAATACAATAGGGGATAATACAGAGGTAAATGTTGCTAAAGATATTATTCTTAAGTCTAAGAGCCTGTTTGAAGATGAGCAGGAGCTTGATGAGATAGCAGAACTCTTTACAGCTTTTGAGGGCAAACAGGAGCGTATATTAGAAACTGTAATGGCGGCTGATTTTGCAACACAGTATGCTGCTGCCAACCTTAATGATACATTAGATGAACTTGCACTGTCAGATATGTACAGCTCGCTTGAAGCAATCAGCAAGCTTCAGTCAGGAAGCGACTTTGTTGATATATCGCCTAAAGAATATTTTGATGCAATTCCTGATGATTCATATGCTGATATGGCGGCAGAAAAGCTTATTACAGAGCTTGATAGGTTATTTACAGACTGTCAACAAAGTGTTAAAAGAGCAGTTATGGCGGCTGTATTATCAATGCTTCCAGTGTTCTTTAATAATACGGAAGAAATTCAGGATTATATCAACAGTTCATTAATACAGTGCAGTGATGAAGCTGAGAAGAAGGCTGTTGTTGAAGTAGTAAGAATGATTATTGCCGGACAATAAATGTATATTAAGCGGTCTTGTACTGCTTGGAAACGAGGAATATTGTGAAGTGGTATAGAAAGCTGTATATTGGTGAGAATGCAAAGAAAGATAAATATAAAGTATTTGGACATATAAGAAAGAATAGATTTTGTGCAGATACATTTTTGATAACACTTGCTTCTAACACTTGCAATATTCTGGATATATATTCGGCTAATATGCTTTTACAACCACATTTTAAGAATAAAAATGTAAACGAAGAAATATATGTAGTTGGACTTGCTAAAGGACGCGATGAGGCACTTAATCTTGTGAGAGATATAATTGATGAAGTGTATAATGCTACAGGTGGATTTGATATAAGAGAATATCTTGGATTTGGCAATAAATAATAATGGGGGCATTAATGGTTCATATTATATTATTAATTCTTAAAATAGCAGGAATAGTGCTTCTATCATTGCTTGGAATATTAATTCTGCTGGTGCTTATGGTTTTATTCGTGCCGGTAAGATATAATATTAGTGCTGATTATCATAGCAGGCTTACGGCAAATATTAAGATAAGCTGGCTTCTTAATGTTCTTAGGCTAAAAGCATCATATGCTAATGACTTATCGGTTAAGGCATATGCTATGTTCTTTAAAATATTCGATAATAATTCGGATAAGGAGAAGAAGCAAAAGAATAAAGAAGGCGATAAGTGCATTGATGATATGTATGTGGCGGACAGCAGTCAGGAAACTGCCGGACAATACGCTGCTGGTAGACAGAATGAAACAAGTGGTGCTGGCAATAGTCAGGATACTGCTGTGCAGGTTGAAGCATTAGAAGCTGAAAAAGCCGTTGCTGATAAAAAGATGGTGGCAGATGAAGCTTTAGAAAAGACAGATGAAAAAGCCTCAAGGAGTTCTTCTAAAGAAAGGCTGGAAGAAATTCATAAAAAAGCTGACATAAAGCAACATATAGAAAGCAGAAGTAATAACCAGCATAATGAGGATGATAAACATAATAGGCAGTCAGTCAGCCAGCCTCATAAGAAAAAAGACCTCATTGGCAGGCTGAAAGCAGCACTTAATAGTGTGAAAGATAAGCTTATAAGCATAAAAAGCAAGTTTAAAAAGCTTTTAAAAGCCATTGCGGATAAGAAGCGAAGTGCCTGGCAGAAGATTAATGATTTAAAAGTAATTATTAATGATGAAGAGAATAAAGAACTTGTAAGGCTTATTAAGAAGGAACTTAAAGAACTTATAAGAGAAATAACACCGGTTAAGTATGATGTTAATGTGCGCTATGGTTGTGAAGAACCATATATGACAGGCAGGATATTAGGAGTGATTGCGGTTATATATGGAATTACAGGTGTTCAGTTTAATATAACCCCTGAATTTGAACAGAAAGTGCTGGAAGGGGATATATATATGAAAGGCAGGGTAAGAATATACCGCCTGCTTTTGATAGCTTTAAGAGTATATAAAAACAACAGGTTTAGAAAGCTTGTGTTTAATAAGGGTTAGTAATGGAGGATTAATATGGCAGAGAATAAGAATGATTTTAATGAAACTGTTGCATCGCTTTTTAAGGGTATGGATTCCTTTTTATCAGCTAAGACAGTTGTTGGGGAAGCGGTACACGTTAATGATACAATTATACTTCCATTAGTTGATGTATCGTTTGGTGTTGGGGCCGGTGCATTTGCTGGTGATAAGAAGAATAACGCCGGCGGTGGTATGGGAGGCAAGATGTCTCCAAGTGCTGTTCTTGTTATCCAGAATGGTGCAACTAAGCTTGTTAATATCAAAAATCAGGATACTGTAACTAAGATTTTGGATATGGTTCCAGATGTGGTTGACAGAATAACTGGCAAGTTTGGTGATGTAAAGATGGATGATGATATTGATGAAGCTATCAGTGATGTTACAGATGAAGAATAGATTATAAAAAATGAGTATACAGCATATACATTTACAAAATGGATAATATGTATATCTGCGCCATATGTATTGATAACATCATAAAGATAAGGGCAGTGTACATAAGAAGAGGATTGTTATGTGCAGAATGTTGGGCTTTATTATGTTCTGGATTGCGGTTGGAATGATTATAGGGTTAATCTTTACAGGTAGTATGTTCTGGCATATAGTTATAATAATTGCTCTTATTATTATAGGTTATAATATGTTTTGTCATTAAAATGTAATATTTTTAGTAAAAAGGTGTTGCAAAATGTAATATGTTCTGATACAATAATTTCTGTTGTGGGTAAATTTACCCAATACCGGTAAGGAGGTGTAATTGATATGGCTAAATGTGCAGTTTGCGAAAAAGGTGCTCACTTTGGTAATGCAGTGAGTCATTCTCATAGAAGATCTAATAAGATTTGGAATTCTAACGTTAAGTCTGTTAGAGTTAAGGTTAATGGAGCAACAAAGAAGATGTATGTATGTACTTCTTGCTTACGTTCAGGTAAAGTTGAGCGTGCCTAATGCTATTAATTTTCGAAAATTTATATCAGTACATTAAAGTGAATTGCACAATTTAATAAAATTGCGTAATTCACTTTATTTATTTTAGCTTTGATAGTATAATGAAAATATACTTTATATGTGGGGAAAGTTTGACTGCGCAAAACTTCTTGCAAATATGCTTCATAAGAGGCTTTGCATAGATTCCTTAAAATACAAGTCGCAGTATGGAGGCTAGATATGAATGGAACATTAAACAACAAATTAGGAAAAGTATCCATCTCAAGTGATGTTGTTGCTCAGTATGCTGGTTCAACAGCAGTTGAGTGTTTCGGAATTGTCGGAATGGCGGCAGTAAGTATGAAAGATGGTCTTGTTAAGCTGTTAAAAGGTGATAGTCTTACAAGAGGTATTAAGGTTGAGATAGACAGTGACAATAGAATAGAAGTTGATTTTCACGTTATAGTTTCTTATGGTGTAAGCATTTCAACAGTTGCTGACAACCTTATTGAGAATGTAAAGTACAAAGTATCTGAATTCACAGGCCTTGAAATTAAAAAGATTAACATATATGTTGAAGGCGTTCGTGTTATAGATTAATTGTTTTTATAAAGTAGATTGACGGGCCTTGTTTATGGCAGAATGGAGGAAATAAAGTGGCTACTACTACAATAGATGCAGCACTTGTGCAGAAGATGTTTCTTGCAGGAGCTAAGAATCTTGAATCAAAGAAAGAATGGATTAATGACCTTAACGTATTTCCAGTACCAGATGGTGATACAGGAACTAATATGACTCTTACAATTATGTCAGCGGCGAAAGAGGTAAGTGCAATTGCCAATCCAACAATGGAGAGTCTTTCTAAAGCTATTTCTACAGGTTCATTAAGAGGAGCAAGAGGTAATTCAGGAGTTATTCTTTCTCAGCTTCTTAGAGGTTTTACTAAGGAAATGTCACACGTTAGTGAGATAACTGTTGAGACACTTGCAGTTGCAACACAGAGAGCGACAGAGACAGCTTATAAGGCTGTTATGAAGCCAAAGGAAGGAACAATCCTTACAGTTGCAAAGGGTGTATCTGATAAAGCGGCAGAGGTTGCAGGGAATGTGACAGATTTAGAAGAAGCATTATCAGTGATTATTGATTATGCAGAGGAAGTGCTTGCTAAGACACCAGAGATGTTACCAGTATTAAAGGAAGCTGGAGTAGTAGATTCAGGTGGACAGGGACTTGTAGTTGTTCTTAGGGGAATGTTAGATGCCCTTACTGGAAAAGTTACTGATTTCACAATTACAGAACCTAATGCTGAGTTTAAATCTGGTTCTAGTATGCCGGGAAAAGGTGCTGCTATTGAAGATGTAGATATTAAGTTTGGTTACTGTACAGAATTCATAATTATGCTTGAAAAGTCATTTGATGAAAAGACAGAGGCGGACTTTAAGGCTTTTCTTTCATCAATCGGTGATTCAATTGTGTGCGTTAATCTTGATGATATCGTTAAGGTGCACGTTCATACTAACCATCCTGGTCAGGCATTTGAAAAGGGGCTTGAATATGGTCAGCTTACTAAGATGAAGGTTGACAATATGAGAGAAGAACATAACCAGAAGGTTGTAGCACAGTCAGAGATGCAGTCAGCTATTGCTGCAGATGCTATGAAGAAGCACGAGCAGGAGAAGAAGGAACAGGCACCTAAGAAGGAATTTGGTTTTGTTACAATAGCTGCTGGTGAAGGTATAGCAGAGATATTCAAGGGTCTTGGTGTTGATGAAGTAATACAGGGTGGACAGACAATGAACCCATCAACAGAGGATATTCTTAATGCCGCAGAGAAGATTAATGCAGATACTATATTTGTTCTTCCTAACAATAGCAATATTATTCTTGCTTCTAATCAGGCTGCTTCAATTATTGAGGATAAGAAGATTGTTGTTATTCCAACAAAGACAATTCCTCAGGGAATTACAGCTATGATTAACTTTGAGATGACAAGAAGTGCAGAAGAGAACGAGATGGCTATGCTTGATTCACTTTCAACTGTACAGTCAGGTGAATTAACATATGCTGTAAGAGATACTTCAATTGACGGCAAAGAGATTAAGAAGAACAATTACCTTGGACTTGGTGACAAGGGACTTGCGGCTGTTGGAACAGATATGAATACAACACTTATAGATATGCTTGATACATTTGTGAATGATGACTCAGAACTTATAAGCGTATACTATGGACAGGATATTAAGGAAGATGATGCCAACGAACTTGTATCACAGATAGAAGAGAAGTTTGACGGTGTTGATGTGGAACTTCAGTATGGTGGCCAGCCAGTATACTATTATATAGTATCTGTTGAATAATAATTAAAGATATTAGCCCTTTATTTAATTGATGATGACACGCATATAAGCTGTCAGATATGGAGTAGATGTATGGATATTACTCAATTAAAAGGAGTAGGGGCTGTAACTGCTAACAATCTAAACAGGCTTTCTGTATACACAGTAGAAGATCTCGTAAAGCTGTATCCGAGAGATTACGATGTATATGAAGAGCCTGTTTTTATTAGTTCAATTGATGATGATACAGAGATTGCTGCTATAGAGGGAACGGTAGTTGGAAGCCCTGATATATATGGTAATGGAAGGCTTAAAATGCTGTCTGTTATCATTAAGGATTCAGAAGGCGGTGCGATAAAATGTGTATGGTATAATATGCTATTTTTGAAAGCATCATTAAGAATAGGAACACACTATGTATTCAGGGGAAAAGTGAACCGTAAGAAAGACAGTTATATATTAGAACAGCCGCAGATGTATACAATGGCTCAGTACAATGAGGTTAAAGGTCAGCTTATGCCTATATATCCTCTGACGAAAGGATTATCTAACAAGACTGTTGTAAAAGCAGTAACACAGGCACTTGATAAATATAAAATCGGGTTGGAAAAGGAATATATACCTGAATATATAAGGGAAAAGTATAATCTTGCAGAGCATAATTATGCGATGGTTAATATACATTTTCCGCAGAGTATGGATGATTATATTATTGCAAGGCATAGGCTTGCATTTGAGGAATTTTTTCTGTTCGTGCTTGCAACTCTTAATATGAAAGCTTCTAACGAAAGAATACCTAATAGCTATGTTATCCCTGATAATGTAAAGACAAGAGAGTTCATTAACCAGCTTCCGTTTAAGCTTACTCATGCACAGCTAAGAACATGGGAAGAGGTTAAGAATAATATGAGTGGAAAGCATCTTACAAGTCGTCTTATACAGGGAGATGTTGGTTCTGGTAAGACGATTGTCGCTGTGCTTGCACTTATGAATACAGCATTTGCAGGGTATCAGGGGGCAATGATGGTTCCTACAGAGGTACTTGCCAGGCAGCAGTATGAGTCTATAAGAAATATGTTCGCCAATGCCGGTATAGATATTAATGTTGGACTTCTTACAGGTTCTATGACACAATCTGCCAGGAGAAAAGTGTATGATGATATAAAAAATGGTACTATTGATATAGTAGTTGGTACTCACGCACTTATTCAGGAGAAGGTTGAATATAATAATCTGGCACTTGTAATAACAGATGAACAGCACAGATTTGGTGTCAACCAGAGAAAACAGTTGTCAGATAAGGGGAACAATCCGCATATAATTGTAATGAGTGCAACACCAATTCCAAGAACTCTTGCGATTATATTATATGGCGATTTGGATATATCTATTATAGATGAAATGCCATCAGACCGACTTGCAATAAAGAATTGTGTTGTGGATGATTCATACAGGCCAAAGGCATACGCATTTATTAAAAAGCAGGTCAGCGAGGGCAGACAGTGCTATGTAATATGTCCTATGGTTGAGGATAGCGAGAATATTGAAGCGGAAAATGTAATAGATTACACGTATAAGTTAAGAGCTGAACTTAAAGGCGTGCGAATTGAGTATCTTCACGGTAAAATGCGTCCAGTCGATAAGAATGAGATTATGGAAAGATTTGCCAGCGGAATGATAGATGTGCTTGTATCTACGACAGTTATTGAGGTTGGGGTAAATGTTCCTAACAGCACGGTTATGATGGTTGAAAATGCTGAAAGATTCGGACTTGCACAGCTTCATCAGTTAAGAGGACGTGTCGGAAGAGGAAAGTACCAGTCGTATTGTATATTTGTTACTGGCAATAAATCCAAGAAGATAAAGGACAGGCTGGATATACTGCAATATTCCAATGATGGTTTTAAGATAGCAGAGGAAGATTTGAAACAGCGTGGTCCAGGAGATTTCTTTGGGGTACGACAGAGTGGTGATTTTGATTTCGGAATAGCAGACGTATTCACAGATGCCAAGACTTTAAAAGAAGCCTCAGATGCGGCTAAAGAGATGATGGATAGCGGCTTTGACATAGAGGATGGTGCTAACAGCTATCTTAAGGAAAAGGTTGATGACTATACGAGAAAATGTCTGGAGAAAATCAATTTATAAAGGAGACTGGTTATGAGACAGATGGAATTTACAATGAGCAGGCCTAATCTTGTTAAGCAGGGTGATGAGGTTGAGATAACTGAGGGAAAGCTTCCAAGCAGTTATTATTATACTATTGAGCCAGCAGTTGCTATGTCAGGCAATTACTCAACTCCTGACAGGCTTAAGTCAAGACAGGGAGTTGTTAAAGAAGTCGGAGAGACAAGCAGAGGATATTATGTGCTTGCGGAATTTGAAGATTGAAAATATATTAATAATATGTATAATTAAATATTGAATATTAAACATTAAATGATTTATAAGGAAAGGTTTGGAATAACTAATGGAAAAGAAGAAAAGGGGCAGTTTCACGGGAGAAATAGGATTTGTACTTGCGGCTGCGGGAAGTGCTGTTGGACTGGGTAATCTGTGGAGATTTCCGTATCTTGCGGCACAATATGGCGGAGGAATATTTATTCTTGTATACATTATACTTGCACTTACATTTGGCTTTACTCTTATGACAACAGAGATTGCTATAGGAAGAAAGACAAAGTTAAGTCCGACAAGGGCGTATAAAGAGGTTGATTCTAAGTTTGGATTTATTGGGCCGATTGCATTTATAATACCGGTTATCATTCTGCCATATTACTGTGTAATAGGAGGATGGGTTACAAAATATGTCACAGTATTTGCGGCAGGACAGAATATAGCTGCTGCCGAAGACTCATTTTTTGGTAACTTTATTGGAAGGGAATATGCACCACTTATATTCTTTATTATATTCCTTGGGCTTACATCACTTATTGTAATATCAGGTGTAGAAAAAGGAATTGAGAAGGTGAGCAGTTATCTTATGCCAGCACTAATTGTGCTTGCCATTATAATATGTATATATGTAATTACAATTCCAGGTTCATCAGCAGGAATTAAATATTACCTTCTGCCGGATTTCTCTAAATTCTCATTTAAGACGGTGTGTGCAGCTATGGGACAGATGTTCTATTCAATGAGTCTTGCAATGGGAATTATGATAACTTATGGTTCATATACTAAAGATGAGGTGAGCATTGTAAAATCTGTCAACCAGATAGAGATATTTGATACAGGAATTGCCATTCTTGCAGGAATGATGGTTGTTCCGGCAGTGTATATATTCAGCGGTGAAGCTGGAACATCACAGAGTGGTGCAGGACTTATGTTTGTAACGCTTCCTAAGGTATTCACACAGATGACTGCTGGAAGATTTATAGGCGGATTGTTTTTTGTGCTTGTGTTTTTTGCGGCACTTACAAGTTCGGTATCCGTTATGGAAGCAATAGTTTCAATGCTTATAGACAGATTTCATATAAGCAGAATTAAAGCGTGCCTTGGTGTTATTATATTCTCGGTTGCCCTTGGAATACCTTGTTCACTTGGTAATGGGGTATGGTCACACATTACAATATTTGGAATGGATTTTCTTACATTCTTCGATTTTATAAGCAACAGTCTTCTGCTTCCTATAGTAGCCTTCTTTACCTGCCTTATGATAGGCTGGTCAACGGGTGCTGACTATATTATTGGAGAAGCTACCAAGAATGGAGAAGCTTTTAAGCGTGAGAAAATATACCGCGTTATGATTAAGTATATAGCACCGGTATTATTGCTTATTATTCTTGTGTTCTACACATTGGCACAGTTTAATATAATTAAATTCTAATTTGTCACAGAATATGTATTTTTAATTCGTTACAGGTTATGCGATGAATATAATTACAGGGTTATGTGATTAATATGTATGTCAGATGAAAGCTGTACATTTTCTGCCACACAGGCAGGAATGGAGGTGTTCGTCTGGCATATTTTTTTATTGAAGGGAATATACATTTATATGCGTATATATGGAGGTTAGATATATGGATGGAAAAGAGCTTGTATCAGGTGCAGCGTATGATGTATATATGGATATTAAGAAAAGAACCAATGGAGAAATATATTTTGGTGTTGTAGGACCTGTAAGAACCGGTAAGTCAACTTTTATCAAAAGATTTATGGAATTGTGTGTCCTTCCTTCTATGAAAGATGATAATAAAAGAAAGAGGGCACAGGACGAACTCCCACAGTCGTCAGGTGGAACTACAGTTATGACAGTTGAGCCTAAATTTATTCCGAGTGAAGCAGCACTTATAAGTCCATTTGAGGGAATTAATATGAAGGTGAGGCTTGTTGATTGTGTCGGATTTATGGTTGAAGGGGCTAATGGGCATCTTGATAATGGAAAAGAGAGAATGGTTAAGACGCCGTGGGATACTAAGGAAATAGCGTTTTCCAAGGCGGCAGAGATTGGGACTAAGAAAGTGATAAATGACCATTCAACAATAGGGATTGTTGTGACAACAGATGGTTCTTTTACAGAAATTGACAGAACAAATTATGTGGCGGCAGAAAAAAAGACAATTAATGAATTAAAAAAGATAAATAAGCCGTTCGTTGTAATATTAAACAGTGATAAGCCTTATGCTGCAAAGACCAAAGAACTTGCTGTTAATATGTCGGCTGATTATGAAGTTCCTGTTATTCCGGTTAATTGCGACCAGTTAAAGAATGAAGATGTTAATAATATTCTTAAAGAGGTGCTTAAGCAGTTTGCAGTGACACAGATTGATTTTTTTGCACCTGAATGGACACAGGTGCTTCCTGATGAGCATTGGCTCAAAAAAGAGCTTATGCAGGTGGCTGGAGAGGTGTTAGAAGGCATTAATACAATAAAAGATGCTGATAATTATAAATATAGTGCAGATAATGAATACATAAAGAAGCTTGATGTTACAGATGTGTCACTTTCGGAGGGAAGGGTGAGTGTGAAGATGTCTGTAGATGCTAATATTTATTATGGCATTTTAAGCGAGCTTACCGGAACTAAGATATTAAATGAATATGAGCTTATAAGTACAATAAGAGATCTGGCGTTAAGAAAGAAGGAATATGAAAGTGTATCTGATGCGGTAACTGATGTTAATATGTCTGGCTTCGGTGTTGTAACGCCTGTAAGAAGTGCAATAGAATTAGAAGAACCAGTTGTTATAAAAAATGGTAACAAATATGGCGTTAAGATTAAGGCTAAAGTTCCGTCAGTGAATATGTTAAAGACACAGATTAATGTTGAGATTGCACCTATAGTCGGAACTAAAAACCAGGCAGAGGATCTGATTAATTATATTAAAGATAATACAAAGGATAATCCGGACGGCATATGGGATACTAATATATTTGGAAAGACGATAGAACAGATTGTTAATGACGGGATATATGAAAAGACACATAATATAACTAAAGATAATATGGATAAGATTGGGGAGACTATAGAAAAGGTTATGAATGAGAATTCGGGACTTGTCTGCCTGATTGTGTAGCTGAGTGCTTGATTGTAAGCGAGAATTCTGATAAAATTAGTTGTAATTAATGTACTTTGCACAATAAAAGGCAAATAGGAGGACAATATGAAAAAGGTTGAAGATTATGTAAGAAGTATTCCAGATTTTCCAGAGAAAGGAATTATATTCAGGGATATAACAACAGTAATCCAGAGTCCAGAGGGATTAAAGCTTGCTATAGATGGAATTAATGAAAAGCTTAAAGGTGTTGATTATGATGTTGTAGTTGGACCAGAATCAAGAGGATTTATATTCGGAGTTCCAGTTGCATATGCTAATGGCAAAGGCTTTGTTCCTGTAAGAAAGAAAGGTAAGCTTCCTTGTGAAACTATTTCACAGGATTATGAGCTTGAATATGGCACAGCAACTATCGAGATGCATAAGGATGCCATAGTACCGGGACAGAAGGTTGTTATTGTAGATGACTTAATCGCAACAGGTGGAACAACAGAAGCTATTATCAAGCTTATTGAACAGCTTGGTGGTGAAGTTGTAAAGATTATATTCCTTATTGAGCTTGAGGGGCTTAAGGGCAGGGAAAAGCTTAGCGGATATGATGTTGATGCAGTTATAAAGTACGCTGGAAAGTAAAATAATAATGAGGGCTGTATGTTTGCTTCAGAGTGCCTTAGTGGGATTTTCTGACAGGATGCAGCCTTTGTTTGGATATGGAAGGGGTGATGTTATGCCAACACCACATAACACAGCGAATACAGGTGATATAGCTAAGACAGTTATAATGCCGGGTGATCCTTTAAGGGCGAAGTATATAGCTGATACTTATCTTGATAATGTAGTCAGGTTTAACAATGTAAGAAATATATATGGTTATACAGGTGTATACAGGGATGTTGATATATCCGTTATGGCTAGTGGCATGGGTATGCCTTCTATGGGCATATACAGCTACGAGTTATTTAAGTACTATGATGTCGATAATATTATAAGAATAGGGTCGGCAGGAAGTATATCTGACAAGGTTGACTTAAGGGATATTGTGTTAGCTATCGGTACAAGTACTGACTCTAACTATGCTAAGCAGTATAATCTTCCTGGAACATATGCACCTGTGGCAGATTTCGGGCTTTTAAACTGTGCATATGAGCAGTCGAAGCTTTATGGTATTGCTGCTGAGGTTGGGAATGTCGTATCAACAGATGTTTTTTATAATGATAATCCAGAATATAATAAGGCGTGGAGTAATATGGGTGTGCTTGCTGTTGAAATGGAATCAGCGGCACTTTATATGAATGCCGCCCGCCTTTCAAAGAATGCTCTTGCTATGTTTACTATAAGTGATAATCTTATGAATGGACAGTCATTATCGGTTGAGGAAAGACAGGAGGGCTTTGATGATATGATAAAGCTTTCACTTGAAACTGCAAGATTGTATAATATCGGGGGAGGCGTATAATGGACAAGTCGGGTTATACAGATATGACAAGTATACAGATACTTGTATTTTTTGCACTTGTTATTATTATTGCTGTATATGTCACAGTTACGAATAATAGAAGAAAGCAGAATTTAATTATTAAAAAGCTGAAAAATGGCTGGGGAAAACCGTCACAAAGAAAGTATTCCGGTGAAGATTATGAGTGTATATCACATTACTTTAAAAGAAATGAAGATGAGAACTCTATAGATGATATAACATGGAATGATCTTGGTATGGATGCGGTATTTTGTATGATGAATAATACGAATTCATCTGCAGGACAGGAATATCTATATAAGATGTTAAGATGTCCCAATGCGGATATCCAGTCGCTTAAAAAGCTTGATAAGCTTGCCTCTGACTTTGATAAAAATGCTGCTAAAAGACTTGACATACAGAAAATATTTGTATGGATAGGACGTGCAAAGCATATATCAATAAGTGATTACTGCGATGTTGTGGTAGGACTTGAGAAAAAAAGCAACGTTCTTCATTATGCTTCAATGCTTTTTATTCTTGCAGCAGTTATATTTACCTGCACCATAAGCCCAGTGCTTGGAATATGGCTTTGTATCGCAGCTATCGCATTTTCGATAATAACGTATTATAAATATAAGGCTGCTGTTGATAGGTACTTCATATGTGTTAATCATATTGTGAAACTGCTTATGGGTGCGAAAAAGATAACAGCACTTAATATTGATTTTCTTGGTGAGTATAACGATAAGTTAAAGAATATATCAGAGGAGCTTTCAGATATAACAAAGAGGTCATGGCTTCTTGAAACGGGTAATGTTGATGGTTCTATAGCCGAGATTTTGCTTGATTACCTAAGAATGTTGACACACGTTGACCTTATAAAGTTTAATAATCTTATAAAGCTTTTTAATGATAAAGAAGATTATATATATGAGCTTATAGATACACTTGGTTTTATAGAGGCATCCATATCAGTTGCTTCATTCAGATGTATGCTTGGCAGCTGGTGCGTTCCTGAGTTCAGGAAGGATAATGATATGCAGCTTGAAGTAAGAAATGTATATCATCCGCTTATAACAAAGCCTGTAGCCAACTCTATAAATACTAAGCATAATGTACTTCTGACAGGATCTAACGCTTCTGGAAAATCGACATTTCTTAAGACAATCGCGATTAATGCACTTTTGTCACAGACAATATATACGAGTGTGTCGGAATACTACAGAGCACCTGTATACAGAATATATTCGTCAATGGCATTAAGAGATGACCTTAGCAGCTCCAACAGCTATTATATAGTGGAAATTAAGTCACTTAAGAGGATGTTGGATGCGGCTTCTAAAGAGGGACATCCTGTTCTTATGTTTGTTGATGAGGTGCTTCGTGGAACTAACACGGTTGAGCGTATTGCGGCATCATCAGAGATACTAAAGAGCATAAGGACTGATAAAGCACTTGTGTTTGCGGCAACACACGATGTAGAGCTTACATCACTTCTTAGAGGAAAATATGATAATTATCATTTTCAGGAGGAGGTTACAGATGATGAGGTTGTATTTGATTTCAAGCTGTATACAGGACCTGCAACCACAAGAAATGCAATAAAGCTGTTAAAGACTATAGGTTATGACAGCACTATTATTAATGCGGCTGAGAGAAGTGCGGGCTATTTTCTTAATAATGGAAAGTGGAATGTTGAAAATTGATATGAGCTATGGTAAAATACTATGTTGTTTATAGCTGCTGCAAAGCCGGCAGTAGCAGAAAGGAAGGCTTATGGTAGGATTAACATTAGTTTCGGAATTAATATTTGAAGCGGTAAAGTTTGTAGTTATGCTTGGACTTTTAGTTCTTGCAGTATTTGCCGGTGGTAAGATTAGAAAAGGATTAGATGCTAAAAAGGCAGCTAAACAGGAGGAAGAATAAAGTGCAGTACAGAGGCGTTAACGAATTAAGAAGATTATATCTTGACTTTTTTGAGAGCAAGGGACATTTAAAGATGAAGAGTTTCTCACTTGTTCCACATAATGATAACAGTCTGCTTATCATTAATTCAGGTATGGCTCCATTAAAGCCATATTTTACAGGTCAGGAAATCCCACCAAGAAGAAGAGTGACTACTTGTCAGAAGTGTATCCGTACAGGTGATATTGAAAATGTTGGTAAGACAGCAAGACACGGTACATTCTTTGAAATGCTTGGTAACTTCTCTTTTGGCGATTATTTTAAGACAGAAGCTATTCATTGGTCTTGGGAGTTCCTTACAGAAGTTGTAGGACTTGATGCCAATAGATTATATCCATCAATATATGAGGAGGATGATGAAGCTTTTGAAATCTGGAATAAACAGATAGGTATTGCACCTGAGAGAATATTCAGATTTGGTAAGGAAGATAATTTCTGGGAACACGGTGCTGGACCTTGCGGTCCATGTTCTGAGATTTATTATGATCGTGGCGAAAAGTATGGCTGCGGAAAGCCAGGCTGTACGGTAGGCTGTGACTGTGACAGATATATGGAAGTATGGAATAACGTATTCTCACAGTTCAATAATGATGGTAAGGGTAACTATACAGACCTTGTCCAGAAGAATATTGATACAGGTATGGGTCTTGAAAGACTTGCAGTTGTTGTTCAGGACGTTGACTCTATATTTGATGTTGATACATTACAGGCACTTCGTAATAAGGTATGCGAGATGGCTGGTGTTAAGTATAAGGAAGATGAGAAGCAGGATGTATCTATCCGTGTTATCACAGATCATATACGTTCAGTAACATTTATGGTAAGTGATGGTATTATGCCATCTAATGAAGGCAGAGGCTATGTACTTAGAAGACTTTTAAGAAGAGCGGCAAGACATGGAAGACTTTTAGGAATAGAAGGAAAGTTCTTATCGAAGCTCTGCGAAACAGTTATAGAAGGTTCTAAGGACGGATATCCAGAACTTGAAGAAAAGAAGGAATTCATTACTAAAGTTATATCTGAGGAAGAGGATAAGTTCAATAAGACTATTGACCAGGGATTAAGTATTCTTTCAGATATGGAAAAGGAACTTCAGGAGAAGAACCAGAGCGTTCTTTCTGGGGAAGATGCTTTCAAGCTTTATGATACTTATGGTTTCCCTATTGATCTTACTAAGGAAATCTTAGAGGAAAAGAACATAACTATTGATGAAGACGGCTTCATTAAATGTATGAATGAGCAGCGTGAGAAAGCACGTAAGGCTCGTAAGACAACTAACTATATGGGTGCTGATGCAACTGTATATGATAAGATTGATCCAGCTATCACAAGTGAATTCGTTGGATATGACAAGCTGTCTAATGATTCCAAGGTAACAGTTCTTACAACAGAAGAAGATGTTGTAGAAGCTCTTTCAGAGGGAGATAAGGGAACAGTTATCGTTGATCAGACAGTATTCTATGCAACAATGGGTGGTCAGGAAGGTGATAAAGGTTATATCACAACTTCTGAGGGCGAATTTAAGGTTGATACAACAATCAAGCTTAAAGGCGGCAAGATTGGCCACGTTGGAACTATGACAAAGGGTATGCTCAAAGCTGGCGATACAGTTACTCTTACTGTAGATTCAGAATACAGAGCAGATACATGCAAGAATCATAGTGCAACACACCTTTTACAGAAAGCATTAAGAACTGTACTTGGTAACCATGTTGAACAGAAGGGTTCTTATGTAGATCCTGAAAGATTAAGATTTGACTTTACACATTTCCAGAGTATGACAGAAGAGGAGATTAAGAAGGTCGAAGATATTGTCAATGAAAAGATTGCTGAGGCAATTCCAGTAGAGACAAAGATTATGACAATCGAAGAAGCTAAGAACACAGGTGCTATGGCACTTTTTGGTGAAAAGTATGGTGAGAAGGTAAGAGTTGTATGTATGGGTGACTTCTCTAAGGAGTTCTGTGGTGGTACACATGTTGCCAATACAGCTAACATCAGACTTTTTAAGATTGTATCTGAGTCAGGTGTTGCTGCAGGAGTAAGAAGAATAGAAGCTCTTACGGATAAGGGAGTTCTTAAGTTCTTTAATAACCTTGAAACTCTTGTAAAAGAAGCTTCAATAGCAGCTAAGGCAGAGAGCACACAGCTTGTAAGAAGAATTCATACAATGAATGATGAGATTAAGGCACTTATATCTGAGAATGATAAGCTTAAGGCAGAGCTTGCTAATAATGCTTTAGGTGATGTGACAGATAATGTTGTTGATGTTAAGGGTGTTAAGCTTCTTGCAACTAAGGTAGATAATGTTGATATGAATGAACTTAGAAACCTTGGCGATAAGTTAAAGGGAGAGATTGGTTCAGGTGTTGTACTTGTTGTAAGTGCACTTGCGGCTGATAAGGTTAATATGATAGCAATGGCTACAGATGATGTTGTTGCTAAGGGTGCTCATGCTGGTAATCTTATTAAGTCTGTTGCTTCACTTGTTGGTGGCGGCGGTGGCGGACGTCCTAATATGGCTCAGGCTGGTGGTAAGAATGCTTCTGGTATTGATGAGCTATTAAAGAAGGCACCAGAAGTGCTTGCAGAGCAGCTTTAATTATAATAGTAATAATAACCACTATGATATTGGTTATAATATTAATTTAACAAATTGTGCTAAAATCGCAAAATTTCTGTTGACTTAGGTGATTTCTGTGATATAATATCTGTTGTGCGATTAGGTAAAACCCTATATGTATTGCCCAGCACAATTACGCAACAGAAGGGTGGTCAGGAAAAGGTATGTCAAATGTCATCGTTAAAGAAAACGAGTCTTTAGATAGCGCATTACGCAGATTCAAGAGAAACTGCGCAAAGGCAGGCATTCAGCAGGAAATTCGTAAAAGAGAACATTACGAAAAGCCAAGCGTAAGACGCAAGAAGAAGTCAGAAGCTGCTAGAAAACGTAAGTTCAATTAATTTGATAGCGAAATATTTAATCCCGGTGTATTTTAGAATACATCGGGATTTTTTTGCATATTTTATATATAAGCGTAAGTTGTTATGCTGGGGTAAGATATGGGAAAGTTTAGGTGTGCGAAAGATGTGCGTTCGGTTGTTATGCCGCAGTCTGTTACTATGCCGATTCTTACAGTTATTGGCAATAAGGAAATGTATATAGAGAATTTTAAATCAATAATGGAGTATGAATGTGATAGTGTCAAAGTCATTACAAGGCGTGGAATTGTACACGTTAAGGGAAGTGACCTTGATATAGGATATCTGGATATGGATGAAATATCCATAAAAGGGAGGATTAAAGAGATTACATTTGAGTAATATGGTTAATGGGGTGCTGTGTATAATATGAAACTGGGTATTAAAGATGGATTGAAGCATATTTTTTATATTGAACTGGAAATAAGCGGGGATGGTATAAATACATTTTTTAATATGTGCAGAAAAAAAGATATAATATTTTTTGATGTACAGCATATTAAAGCTGGCAATAATGCTGTGCGTGCCAGGATAGCAAGAAATGATTTCTTTATGATAAAAAATCTTGTTAAGGCGGCAAGGGTGCATATTAAAGTTATCAAAAAGGCTTATCCAAGATATTACATATTTAGATACAGACAGCATTATTCGTTTGCCTACGGGGTGCTTATTGCATTTGTTATAATAAAGCTTCTGGGAATGTTCGTATGGAAAGTGAATTTTAATGGTAATTATGTATACACAGATGAGTATTTGAAAAGTTATATAAAGGATATGAAAGTTTATAATGGAAATATGCTTAAAAATATTGACTGTGCGTATATTGAAGAGTGCATAAGAAATGATCTTGATGTTACATGGGCGAGTGTTGAGATAAAGGGCTCAATGGTTAATGTATACATAAAAGAAAATTATTCTATGAATAAAGAAGCAGTGAAGTCTGTGTATAGTGACGGTGAAGATATAGTAAGCAGTTGTCAGGGTGTTGTTAAGAAGATAATTACAAGAAGTGGTACACCACTAGTAGCCTGCGGTGATGAGGTTCAGGAGGGGCAGGTGTTAGTATCTGGCAGGGTGGCTGTTACTGATGACTCAGGAACGGAGCTGTATCAGGTAGATGTATGTCCTGATGCAGACATTTTAGTTCATACAGTAATTGCTTATGATGATATACTGGAAAGGGAATACGAATACAGACAGTATACCAAGAGGAGATATTCTTCGTTAATTATAGAAAATAACAGCGGCTTAATTAAGCTGACCAAGCCGCACAGGCGGATAGAGCAGTATGATATAATAACGCAGAAATATCCATTGATTGTTGCAGGAGGGATAGATACTGGAATTGTTATTGGGGTAGAGAACAGAAAAGAATATAAAGTTGTGAATGACAGGTATAATGATGTCCAGTTAGAAGATATTCTTAATGAAAGATTACAGATGTATATTTCACATATGGAACAAAAAGGAGTGCAAATAATGGATTGTCGTGTTAATATAGATACAACTGATGACAGAGGAAGCTGTACTGGAGAATTGGAAGTACTTCTTCCGGTTACTAATTGATATACATATTAATAGAAAGAGGATTAATATTAATGAGTGAAGTAGAAGTTGTTATTGATATGCCAGCAGAATACAGCAGTATGGTGTTTGGACAGTTTGATGAATATGCCAAGGCAATAGAGAGTAATCTTAATATAGAATTAATAGCAAGGGACGGAGTTGTAAAGATAATAGGAGCAGAAGCTAATGTTATAAGGGCAAGAGGCGTGCTTGATAATCTTATAGAGCTTGCAAGAAGAGGTAACCAGATAAGCAGACAGAGTGTTGATTATGCAATATCGTTATCATTTGATGATAAGCAGGATACTATGTTAGAGATAGACTCCGATACAGTATGCAGGACTATAGCAGGAAAGCCAATTAAGCCAAAGACATTAGGCCAGAAGAATTATGTAGACCAGATAAGGGATAAAATGATTGTATTTGGAATAGGCCCTGCTGGTACAGGAAAGACATATCTTGCAATGGCAATGGCTATTCAGGCATTTAAGTCTAATGAGGTTAATAAGATAATTCTTACAAGACCAGCGATAGAGGCAGGAGAAAAGCTGGGATTTCTTCCGGGTGATTTACAGAGCAAGGTAGACCCATATCTTCGCCCTTTATATGATGCACTTTTTCAGATTATGGGTGCAGAAAGCTTTAATGCTAATATGGAAAAGGGACTTATAGAGGTAGCACCGCTTGCATATATGCGAGGAAGAACTCTTGATAATGCGTTTATAATATTAGATGAAGCACAGAATACAACGCCTGCACAGATGAAAATGTTCCTTACAAGAATAGGTTTCGGTTCTAAGGTAGTAGTTACTGGAGACCAGACACAAAAGGATCTTCCAAGAGATGTAACATCTGGTCTGGACGTTGCTATGAAGGTGCTTTCAAAGGTTGATGAGATAGGTTTTGTAAAGCTTACTAACCACGATGTAGTAAGACACCCTCTTGTACAGAAGATTGTAAAAGCTTATGAGGAATATGAGAACAGACAGAACAAGAAAGAATTTGACAGGCGGAATAGGAAAGAATCTGATGGCAGGTCAAAAAAGAATTACGACAGCAGACAGGGTAAGAAAGAGAAAGGAACAAGAAAGAATGACAATTAATATAGAATATGAAACAGATAAAAAGTTAGATTTAGATTATGAGAAGATAATTAATGAGGTTGTTAATGAGGCAGCTGCATATGAGAAATGTCCATATGAGATAGAGGTTAATGTCACATTGACGGATAATGAGGCGATACATCAGATTAACAAAGAGTTCAGGAAAGTTGATGCACCTACAGATGTTCTCTCATTTCCTATGATTAATTATGAAGCACCATCTGATTTTGAGTCACTTGAAGACGAATTTGAGAATAACACAGAGGACTATTTTAATCCGGATACAGGTGAACTTATGCTTGGTGATATAGTTGTATCAGTAGAGAAGGTGGCTGAACAGGCTGAAAAATATGGACACAGTGAAGTGAGAGAACTTGCATTCTTAGTTGCACATAGTATGATGCACCTTTTTGGATATGACCATATGACAGAAGAAGAAAGCAAGGTTATGGAAGCTAAGCAGAGAGAAGTCCTTGATAATATAGGAATTGCAAGATAATTATATTGGATATATTACAATTATAAGAATGATAATATTGTAGTTAACTATAAAATGACAACATTGAGGTTATATATTGCAGTTATAAGAATATAGAAATTGCGGGTGAGAGGTATAGGTATAATGGAATACACAGATAGAGAGCTTTTAGATAAAGCAAAAGAGGCAATGGTTTATTCGTATTCACCTTATTCAAGGTTTAAGGTCGGGGCTTGCGTACTTACAAAGGACGGACATATTTATACAGGCTGTAATATAGAGAATTCAAGCTTTGGTGCGACTAACTGTGCAGAAAGGACAGCAATATTCAAGGCTGTAAGTGAGGGTAGAAAAGAATTCGCTAAGATTGCCATAGTGTCATCTTCAGGTTTAAAGACGTATCCGTGTGGAATATGCAGGCAGGTTATGAGTGAATTCTTTAAGGGTAATGAGCAGATAATTCTTGAAAATGCTGGAGAGATAATTAAATATACTATTGATTATTTACTGCCTGATAGTTTTAAATTGTAATAAATAGTAAAATGAAATGTATAAAATATAACATTTTGCAAATAATTACCATATAAATTCATATTGCAAGGAAGGTGCAAAAGAATGGAAAATGGTATATTTAATAGAAGAAATGTTATATCAATATGTGTTGTGGCGGCTGTAATTGTAATATTAACAATAGTATTTCTGTCACGCAGCAATACAGGCGATGAGCATATAGATGACATACAGAAGGACAGAGTTAAGTATGAAGATATGCAGAATAAAAGAGCTGGCACAGAACAGGTGACGTCCAAGCAGACAGCAGGGGTATCACAGCAGAATAAGACATATACCGATAATTATCTGTTGCAGTTACAGGACGGACAGGCTGTAATATACAGGGGCGTATTGAAGAATTCGGACATTGAATATGAATTCTACGATTATGCCCAGATTGATATTGAACTGCTGCCAGAAAGCATAAAGAAAGAATGTACAGACGGGCTTGGTTTAAATGGAGAACAGCAGCTGTATGATTTTATACAGGCATACAGCATAGAATAACAGTAATAAGGATAGTGATATATGAAAAGCAAATATGTGAAAAAGCACGAATGTGTCATAATCGGCGGCGGTGCGGCTGGAATGATGGCGGCAGTACAGCTTGCAGGTTATGGAATAGATAACTGCATAATAGAACACACAGGAAAGATTGGAAGCAAGATATTACAGACAGGCAATGGCAAGTGTAATTTTACTAATCTTAATATGAGCAGTGAAATGTATCAGAATAAAGATAACAGACTTGTTATGGAAGTTATTGATAAGTTTGATGTACAGCATACGCTTAAATTCTTTAAAAGTATAGGCGTATATTATACACAAAAGGATGGTTATGTATATCCACATTCTAAGACAGCCGCTTCATTACAGAATGCATTAAGATTGGCAATAAAGAACGCTGGCATTAAGGTTAATATGGATACTGTCATTAATAAGATTTATAAGAAAGAAGCTGATGGAAAGGATGTGTTCGTTCTTGAATGTGACGGTATAGACTTTATAGCAGATACAGTAATTATTGCAACAGGTTCAAAGGCTTCGCCAAAGACAGGCTCAGATGGTTCGGGTTATGAGCTTGTAAGACAGCTTGGAATTGATATTGTAAAGCCACTTCCCGCACTTGTACAGCTTGTATGCGGTGACAAAGCTGTATGTAAGCTTGGTGCAGGTGTAAGAAGCTATGGAAGCATAGAGCTTTGGGTTGACGGACAGTGCGTAGCAAATGATACAGGAGAAATCCAGTATACAGATTATGGAATATCAGGAATACCAGTATTTCAGGTAAGCAGATTTGCAGTAAAAGCTATAGATGAGAACAGGGAAGTCAAGGCTGTTATTAATATGATACCTGATATAACAGATAGTGATATAGAAGACATTTTCAACAGGCGAATTATAGCAGAAGGTTATAAAACGTTAGAGCAGTTCTTTGAAGGGCTTATTAATAAAAAGCTTGTTGCTATGATAGCGGCAAGATGCAAAATAAGCGAAAGTAAGCACATAGCAGATATTGATATTGAAAAAATGCGACATATTATTGAAACTATGACACATTTTGGATTTGTTATAACAGGTGATAAAGGATTTGATTATGGTCAGGTGTGTCAGGGCGGAGTTGCTCTTGATGACATTGACATAAGTAATATGGAATGTAAAAAGGTAAAGGGTGTGTTCTTTGCTGGTGAGGTTGTTGATGTTGACGGCAAATGCGGTGGCTATAACCTGCAATGGGCGTGGAGTTCGGCATACTTAGCGGCGGCAGGAGTAAAGGAAAGGATAAATAATTGAAACAGGAAAAAGTAATAAGAATTAATAATATAAAATTAAAACCAGACCACACAGAGGCTGAGCTTTTAAAGGCAGTTAAGAAAGCACTCAGGTTAAAGAATAACTGTGATATAAAGTCCGACATTATAAAGAGGTCTATAGATGCAAGACATAAGCCTGACATTATGTATGTATACAGTGTTGATGTGAAGAAGCTTGTTATCAATAATAAAGATACGGATTTGAAAGCGTTTGCAAAGAAAACAGCCAATAATAATATTACATATAATGAGAAGGTTATATATGAGTTTCCATATGGCAGAATTAATAATTATGAGGGCGCAGGAATTAAGGAAGAAGACAGGCCTGTTATAATCGGCTTTGGACCAGCGGGAATGTTTGCGGCACTTAAGCTTAGCGAGGCTGGACTTATGCCTGTTGTATATGAGCGTGGGGACAGTATTGAAGAAAGACACAGAAAGGTTGATGAGTTCTGGAATACAGGAAAGCTTGATACACAGTCAAATGTGCAGTTCGGTGAAGGCGGAGCAGGAACATTTTCAGACGGAAAGCTTAATACAGTAATAAAAGATCCTACAGGACGAATAAGAAATGTTCTTGAAATGTTCGTAAGATTTGGCGCTTCATCAGAGATATTATATTCTAACAAGCCGCATATCGGTACAGATGTGCTGATGAATGTTGTATACAATATACGAAAGTATTGTGAGAGTCTTGGTGCGCAGATTAATTTTAATCATAGAATAGATGACATTAATATAAGTGATAAGAAAGTAAGCTCAATAAAAGTGTACGATATCAAGAATGATATATATTTTGAAAGACAGTGCAGACAAGTATGCCTGTCAATCGGACACAGTGCAAGAGATACATTTAAAATGCTTGATAGCAAAGATATAATGATGGAGCCGAAGTCATTTGCAGTAGGGTTAAGAATAATGCACCCACAGGAATTCATCAATGAAAATGCGTATGGAAAGTGTGAGTACAAGCTTCCAACAGCAGATTATAAGGTTACATACAAATCAGTAAGCACAGGAAAAGAACGTGGTGTGTATTCGTTCTGTATGTGTCCTGGCGGATATGTTGTTAATGCAAGCTCAGAGGAGAATATGCTTGCAGTTAATGGTATGAGCTATTCTGGGCGTGACTCAGCTAACGCGAACAGTGCAATGATAGTAACAGTTACACCAGATGATTTCGGAAATGGAGTGCTTGACGGCGTGGAATTCCAAAGAAAGCTTGAAAGGGCTGCATATAAAGAAGGGGTTGGAAAGATACCTGTGCAGTTATTTGCTGATTTTAAGGAAAATGTTACATCAACAGGGTTAGGCAGGGTAACACCTTGCATTAAGGGACAGTACAAGCTTTCCAATATAAGAAATGTACTTCCTGAATATATATCAGAGGCTTTGTGTGAGGGAGTTACAGGCTGCTCTAGATACATAAAAGGCTTTGATATGGACGATGCTGTATTTGCAGGCGTTGAGAGCAGGACTTCAAGCCCTGTAAGAATAACACGTAATGATGAGCTGATGTCGGTTGGCTGTGCTGGTCTTTATCCTTGTGGAGAAGGAGCAGGATATGCCGGTGGAATAACTTCTGCGGCGGTTGACGGAATTAAGATTGCAGAGAAAATTGCGGCAAATATAGACTTTTTTAAAGAGGTATAGTACAATACTTTATTAGGTATTTAACCATATAGGAAAGTCAGATAAGCTTATGCTAAGTCAGGCTGGCGGGAGTGAGGAATAATAATGAATATAAGAGAAGCAGTTAAGGATAAGAAGAGAATAGTAATTAAGATAGGTTCTTCTTCGCTTATGCACAATGAAACAGGCAGGCTTAATCTTGGAAAGATAGAAAAGCTGGTGCGTACAATAGTGGATATTAAGAATTCTGGCAAGGATGTTGTTCTTGTTTCATCAGGAGCTATCGCTGTTGGAAGAATGGCAATAGGGCTTAATGAGAAGCCTGATGAACTCCCTGTAAAGCAGGCGTGTGCGGCTATTGGACAGGCAAAGCTTATGATGGTATATCAGAAGATATTTGCTGAGTACAGTACTACAGCGGCACAGGTATTAATGACTAAGGCTACAGTTATGAATGATAAGAGCAGAAGAAATGCACAGAATACATTTAATGAGCTGTTAAATCTTGGTGCAGTTCCTATTGTTAATGAGAATGATACAGTATCTACATACGAGATTAAACAGGTTCAGACTTTTGGAGATAATGACAGGCTTTCAGCAATTGTTACTTCAATTATTGATGCAGACCTCCTTATATTGTTATCAGATATAGACGGATTGTATACAGACGACCCTAATTCTAATCCGGATGCAAGATTTATTAATCAGGTAGATGTCATAGATGACAAGCTTCTTAATATGGGCAAGAGTACATCAGGAAGCGGTGTTGGAACAGGTGGTATGGCAACTAAGCTTAAGGCAGCAGGAATAGCTGTAAGCTCAGGTGCAGATATGGTTATAGCAAATGGCAATGATATTGATAATATTGCTAAGATAATGTCAGGTGCAGATGTCGGTACACTTTTTGTAAGCTGTAAAGACGAGAATTTTGACCTTGTCAAATTCATAGGCTAAGGGGAGGTGCTGATGGACATAAAGCTTATAAGGAATACAGAAGATGCCGTGTTCAAACCAATCAATAACGGGCTTGTGTTACAGATGGTGGATGATAACTATAAGTTTCTTGATTTTATTGGTAAGAAATTGTATATCCTTAATTCTATTACGAATGAGAGGTATGAAATCTCACCAGAAATCAAGAAATATAATATAGCCAGTATTATTTATGCCCATAATACGCACGATTATGTGTTCTATGTATCTGCGGAGCAGATTACAGACAGCAAGGCAGATATATTGCTGTACAGATATTCATTTGATGATAACGAGAGTACACTTGTGTATAGATATGAGATTGATGAACTTGAGAAAATCAGACAAAGTCATATACATATATATGTATTGGAATATGATTTTGCAATAATTGAAGAAATCGGACAAGATAATGAAGTGACTAATGTAGTGCTTCGGGATTTTAATTCTGACAGGGAAATATCAACAGAAGGGTCACTGCTTAAAAGACTTGGACTTTATAATATTATTCCGTTAGAGGGCAATAACAGTGTGTTAAAGCTCGGCAGTAGAAAAGACTTCGATGGCACAGATATTAATGAAGAAAAGCATAATCAGGAATATATAGGTATTGTTAATACCAAGCAGTTTGTATCTGAGATGATGTTAAATCCAGCAGAGATTACTATGGATATATTAGATACAGCGGATACGGACAAGACATTTGCATATATGAAGCGTTCTGAGAACCGGGTTATATATTCAAAGTTTAATATAAGTGCAATGTCAGAAGAAGTTGTGCTTTATGATTTTGAGAATAAAGTAAAGCAGATAAGAATTAATAATGATATTAAGGAAGCATCAGACCTTAGTTATACATATGTTATTGAGGGCAATCCCTACACAATAAAGAAGGACAAGGATGTGACATATCTTATTAATCTTAATACGCAGAAAGAGGAATATCAGATTCCTTCTAATATGCAGATACAATATGTATGTAATGATGTAATTCTTGTCACCCATATAAAGCACAGAATACCATTTATCAAAAAAGGTTCAGAGTATATTGAAGCCTACAAGTTTCCAGATATACACCACGCACTTCTTAAGAAGAAAGCACAATTTAATACCTGTATGGTAAATGGAGATGACCTGCTTGTATTTACATTGTAGGAAGTTGATATAATAAGAATGGAGAAAATATGGTAACAGAGAATACAATTAAAAGAATAAATGAACTCTATCATAAGTCTAAGGGTGAAGGTCTTACAAAGGAAGAAGCCGAAGAACAGATTAGATTAAGAAAAGAATATGTTGCGGCATTCCGTAATAATTTAAGAGGCACATTAGAGACAATAAAGATACAAAATCCAGATGGTTCTATTATAGATGTAAAGCAAAGACATGATGAGAAGATGAAGAATAATGACAGTAAAGCAGAATAAGAAAGAAATCAGAACATTAATAACTAATAAGAAAAAGGCTATGTCTGCTGAAGAAATAACTGCAGGAAGCAGAATAATTACAGACAGACTTGAGTTGTCAAAGGAATATCAGGACAATGATAATATACTTATATATGTAAGCTATAATCAGGAAGTCGAAACATCGGGTATTATTAATAAAAGCCTTGAACGTGGCAAAAAAGTGTATGTTCCTAAGGTTATAATTAATAAAGAAGACAGGTCAGATAAATATATGGAATTTGTAAGAATTAATTCTTATGATGACTTGCAGGATGGATATATGGGAATTAAAGAACCTGTATCTGACGACTATGAAATTCCACAGGACGGACTTCTTGTTATGCCAGGGCTTGCTTTTGATGTTACGCTTAACAGAATAGGTTACGGCGGTGGATTTTATGACAGATATCTTGTTAAGAATGGCGACAGATATTATAAGACAGCCATATGCTTTGATTATCAGGTGCTTGATGATATACCGGCAGAGGAATTCGACATAAGACCAGATATGATTATAACTGATAAAAGAATTATAACAGCTCAGGAGCTGTAATTAATAAAGAGATATGGATATTGAGGAGTTGTAAAAATACTTATAAATGATAATTAGTTATTAAGTATTAGTGCAGTTATGCACGGAAGTGAGGATTGATATGAAGACATTAACACAGATGGGCAGTGATGCAAAGAAAGCGTCCACATATCTTGCAAAGCTTGGCATTAAGGAAAGAAATAATGCTTTATTAAAGGTTGCTGATGCCCTTGTAAAAAGAAGTGATTACATAAGAGAAGCTAATGCTATTGACCTTGCTAATGGCAAGAAGAATAATATGAGCACAGCTCTTTTAGACAGACTTATGCTTACAGAGAGCAGAATAGAAGGAATGGCTGACGGCTTAAGAGTTCTTGCAGGACTTGACGATCCAATAGGCGAGGTCAAGTCAATGAAGACACGTCCTAATGGACTTATGATTGGTAAAAAGACTGTTCCATTAGGAGTTGTTGCGATTATATATGAATCAAGACCTAATGTTACAGCAGATGCTTTCGGACTTTGCTTTAAGTCAGCTAATGCCTGCATATTAAGAGGCGGGAGCGATTCTGTTAATTCTAATATAGCAATTGTGAATGTTATAACAGATGTATTAAAAGGACTTGGAATAGACCCTGATGTCATAAGTTACATTTCTGAAACAGATAGAAAGTATGTTGATGAGCTTATGCACCTTAATGAGTATGTAGATGTAATTATACCACGAGGTGGAGCAGGTCTTATTAAAAATGTTGTCAATAACAGCACAGTCCCTGTAATAGAGACAGGAACAGGAAACTGCCATATATATGTAGATGAATATGCAGATATAGATATGGCGGTGAATATAATATACAATGCCAAGACACAAAGAATTGGCGTATGCAATGCGTGCGAATCGCTTGTTGTTCATAAGAATATTGCAGGTGAAGCTATTCCGGTAATAGTAGATAAGTTAAAGACCAAGAATGTAGAGATACGTGGTGATGAGAAAGCTTTAGCTATAGATGACAGAATAATAAAGGCAGATGATACGGATTGGGGACATGAATATCTTGATTATATTATATCTGTTAAAGTAGTAGATAATATAGATGAGGCAATTGCACATATCAACAGGTACAATACGGGTCATTCAGAGTCAATAATAACTAAAGATTATAATAATGCACAGAAGTTTCTTAATGAGATAGATGCGGCTTGTGTATATGTAAATGCTTCTACAAGATTTACTGACGGCTTTGAATTTGGATTTGGAGCAGAGATAGGTATAAGTACACAGAAGATACACGCAAGAGGACCTATGGGACTTGAGGCGTTAACAACAAGTAAATATATAATATATGGCAATGGACAGGTTAGAGAATAGGGCTTGAATATTATGGGACAAATGGGAGAAGATATAGCAGACTGGAAATATTTTTTATCTATAATATCTAAATGCACAGATGATTATCTATACATATATGACTTAAGTGATGATTATGCGATATACAGTAGTTCTATAACAAAGGATTTTGAACTTGATGTTGCGGAATTCAGTAATGCGGGAAGAAAGTTAAAGGATGTAATATATCCAGATGATTATGAAGCTGTATTTAACAATATTAGTGAACTTCAGAATGGACATATAAGCTGTCATAATATGGAATATCGCTGGAAATCAAGAAAGAACGGATATGTATTTATAAGCTGCCGCGGACAGCTGGTACGAAGAAATGGCATTAATTATATGATAGGCCGTGTATCAGAGATTGGGAAAAAGAACAGATATGATAATGTAACCGGCATATATACAGATTTAATTCTTGAAGACAGGTATGACGATATTGTAAAGAGCGATGGTCATACAGGCTGTATTATGCAGATAGGGATTGATAATTTCAAAGAGATTAATGAGAAATATGGCACTAAGACAGGCGATGAGGTGCTTGCAATATTGGCAGGCATTCTTGTCAGACAATCCAAAGAACAGACATTTTCTGTATATAGGACAAGAGGAGACGAGTTCATAATAGTATCCCTTGATATGAGCGGTGATATTAAGAAAATTGCCAAGATGTTATACAAGACTATAAGAGAAGATATAGACAGTGTTATTGATGACAGAGGATATGATGTATTCTTTAATATATCAGCAGGTGCGTATGCGTTTGATACTAATACAGATACCTATAAAGATATTATTAAGAATACCCGTTTTGCCCTGCATAAAGCAAAGCTTAACGGAAAGAACAGATTTGAATTTTTTGATAAGGCTGATTATGCTAATTATATAAAAAGGCTTGAAATTCAGGGCGAGTTAAGGTTTAGTGTTAATGATAATTTCAAAGGATTTGAATTGTTTTACCAGCCGATTGTTGATGCTGATACAGGTAGGATTGAGGGTGCAGAGGCACTTTTAAGATGGAAAAGTGACCAATATGGTTTTATGTCGCCTGTAGAGTTTATTCCACTGCTTGAAGAAAGCTCACTTATTATACCATTGGGAAGATGGATTATAGATACAGCTGCTGCCCAATGCAACGAATGGGTAAAGATAATACCCCAGTTTGTTATGCATATTAATCTTTCGTTTGTACAGATTGCAAAGAGCAATGTTATAAAAGATGTAATTGAGAATATAAACAAATATGATGCTGGAAATGAACATTTTGTATTTGAGATTACTGAAAGCATACAGATGGATTCTAATATTGCGATAAAAAGAGTTCTTAAAGAATTCGTGGATAATGGCTTTTTACTTGCAATAGATGATTTTGGAACCGGATATTCTAATTTTGAATATATGAAGGATAAGATGTTTGGTATCTTAAAGATAGACAGGGCATTTATTACTGATATACATCTTACAGATAACAACAGAATACTTGTCAGCTTTATTATAAAAATGGCACACGAGATGGGTGTTAAAATATGCGTTGAGGGTGTTGAGACAAAAGATGAATTGATGGCTGTAACAAAGCTTGAGGCTGATTATATACAGGGGTATTATTACGGCAAACCTGTCAAAGACGTTGAATTTTGCAGAATGATTAAACAACAGGAAAGAATAAAGAGGTAATATATAAATAATGGATACAACAATTGAGAATATGATTAACAGCATAGATTTATCTGCCCCGGTTCCAGAATACGAGCCGATGAGACAGTATTACTATTTAAAGGCCTGCAGAAAGATTGTTAAGGAAAAGTCAGAAGCACTTAACAGACCACTTACTGCTGTAGTTTCAACATTTGGCTGTCAAATGAATGCAAGGGACTCAGAAAAGCTTCTTGGAATATTAAAGGATATCGGCTATCAGGAGTCAGACGATGAAGAAAATGCTGATTTTGTAATATACAATACCTGTACAGTACGAGAAAATGCCAACTTAAGGGTATACGGACGTCTTGGACAGTTAAAAAAGGTTAAGAGAGCCAATGGCGAGATGATTATTGCAATGTGCGGTTGTATGATGCAGGAGCCGGAAGTTGTAGAAAAGATAAAGACATCTTACAAATTCGTAGATATTGTGTTTGGTACATTTAATATTTTCAAGCTTGCAGAGCTTATGTATATGTGCTTTACAGGTGATGAACAGGTTATTGATATATGGGATTCTACTAAGGAGGTTGTTGAGGAGCTTCCAACTTCAAGAAAGTATCCATTTAAGTCTGGTGTCAATATTATGTTTGGCTGTAATAACTTCTGTACATATTGTATTGTTCCATATGTGCGAGGCAGGGAGAAATCAAGAGAGCCAAAAGAGATAATAAGAGAGATTGAAAGACTTGTAAGTGACGGTGTAAAGGAAGTAATGCTTCTTGGACAGAATGTTAATTCTTATGGCAAGACACTTGACGATAATGTTACATTTGCCGAGCTTTTAAGAGAGATTGCCAAGATTGACGGACTTGAGAGAATAAGATTTATGACACCTCATCCAAAGGATTTATCAGATGAGCTTATAGAGGCAATAAGAGATAACAGCAAGATATGTAACCATATACATCTTCCATTACAGTCAGGAAGCAGCCGCCTTCTTAAGCTTATGAACAGACAGTACACTAAGGAGCATTATCTTGAACTGGTAGACAAGATAAGAAATACAATCCCAGATATATCTATTACAACAGATATAATTGTAGGCTTCCCAGGTGAAACAGAGGAAGACTTTGAGGATACACTTGATGTTGTAAGAAAAGCAAAGTATGACAGTGCTTACACATTTATATATTCTAAGAGAACTGGAACACCTGCTGCCAAGATGGACGGACAGGTCAGTGAAGATATAGTAAAAGACAGATTTAACAGATTGTTAGCAACTGTATCTGAGGTGAGCCACGAACATATCAAGAGATATGAAGGTATGGATATGGATGTATTGGTTGAGGATATAGATGACCACGATAATACATTTGTAACAGGACGAATGACTAATAATATTTTAGTCCATTTCAAGGGTGACAAAGAACTTATAGGAAGTATAGTCAATGTACATCTTGATGAATGTAAAGGCTTCTATTATATGGGAACAAAGAACGATTAATATTATAAGCAGGATGACTGGAGGATAAAGATGGCTGAGTATTCACCAATGATGCAGCATTACATTGCTACAAAGAATGAATATAAGGATTGTATACTGTTTTACAGACTTGGTGATTTTTATGAAATGTTCTTTGATGATGCTGTAGTTGCATCTAAGGAATTAGAGCTTACTCTCACAGGAAAAGATTGCGGACAAAAGGAACGTGCACCTATGTGCGGCGTTCCTTTTCATGCTGCGGAGACTTATATTAACAGATTGGTATCAGCAGGCTATAAAGTTGCAATATGTGAGCAGATGGAAGACCCTAAGCAGGCAAAGGGCATAGTAAAAAGAGAAGTAATAAAGGTGGTAACACCGGGAACTAATATTAATACACTTGGACTTGATGAAACAAGGAACAACTATATGATGAGTATAGTATATCTTGGTGATAATCTTGGAGTTTCAATAGCGGATTATTCAACGGGCGATTTCTTTGTGACAGAGTTAGCCGGTGGAAGTGAGCTTATAGATGAGATTAATAAGTTCGTGCCATCGGAGATAATTGTTAATGAATACTTCGCAATGAGTGGAATTAATCTTGATACTGTCAATACAAAATTTGGAATAGCTATGTCAACGCTTGATAACTGGTATTTTAACGAGGAGACCTGTAAGAAAAGGCTTCTGGAACATTTTCATATGGAGATGTTAGATGGACTTGGTTTAAAAGATTATACAGTTGGAATAATAGCTTCGGGTGCACTCCTGACTTATCTATATGAGACACAGAAAAGCAATATGCCTCATATAACAACACTTCTTCCTTATTCGTCAGGCAAATATATGCTTATTGACAGCTCATCAAGAAGAAATCTTGAGCTTGTTGAGACAATGAGAGAAAAGCAGAAGAAGGGTTCGCTTCTGTGGGTGCTTGACAAGACTAAGACAGCTATGGGTGCAAGAATGTTACGTTCTTATATTGAACAGCCGCTTATTAACAAAGATGATATAATTAAAAGACAGGACTGTATACAAGAATTGGGCGACAGCCTTATCGACAGGGAAGAATTAAGGGAATACCTTAATCCAGTGTATGACATAGAAAGAATTATGACTAAGATAAGCTGTAAGACAGCCAATCCAAGGGATTTAATAGCTTTCAGGAATACACTTGAAATGCTTCCACATATTAAGAGGATTATAGGTAATTTCCATTCAGAGGAATTTGCAGCCTGCTATGATAAGCTTGATGACCTTGCTGATTTGTACGAGCTTATTAATTCAGCTATAGTTGAAGAACCACCAATATCAGTAAGAGATGGAGGTATTATAAAAGAGGGCTATTCAAAAGAGGCTGACGAGTTAAGAGATGCCAAGATAAAAGGAAAGGAATGGCTGTCTGAGCTTGAGATAAGAGAGAAAGAAAGAACAGGAATTAAGACATTAAAGGTTAAATATAACAAAGTGTTTGGCTATTATCTTGAGGTGACAAATTCATTTAAGGACAAAGTACCTCCTGAATGGGTAAGAAAGCAGACATTGACTAATGCAGAGCGTTATACAACAGATGAGCTTAAACATCTTGAAGATGTAATTCTTGGTGCAGAGGATAAGCTTTATTCTTTGGAATATGACCTTTTCAGCGAGGTAAGGGAGCGTATTGCCTCGCAGGTAGTCCGCATACAGGGTACAGCAAAAGCGGTTGCTATGATAGATGCATATGCTTCATTATCAGTTGTTGCGACACAGAATAATTATGTAAGGCCTAAGATTAACGATAAGGGTGTAATTGATATAAAGAATGGAAGGCATCCAGTAGTTGAGAAGATGATAAGCAATGATATGTTCATAGCCAATGATACATATCTTGATAATAATTCCAACAGGGTTGCGATAATAACAGGACCTAATATGGCTGGTAAGTCAACATATATGAGGCAGACAGCTCTTATTGTCCTTATGGCACAGACAGGAAGCTTTGTCCCTGCAGACTCTGCTAATATATGTATTGTAGACAGGATATTTACAAGAGTAGGTGCATCTGATGACCTGGCTTCCGGACAGTCTACATTTATGGTTGAGATGACAGAGGTTGCTAATATTCTCCGTAATGCGACATCTAATAGCCTTATAATTCTTGATGAGATAGGACGAGGCACAAGTACATTTGACGGTCTTAGTATAGCGTGGGCGGTTGTCGAACACATTGCAAACACTAAGATATTAGGAGCAAAGACATTGTTTGCAACTCATTACCATGAATTGACAGAACTTGAAGGAACACTTGACGGCGTTAATAATTACTGTATAGCAGTTAAAGAGTGCGGGGATGACATCGTATTTTTAAGAAAGATTATAAAAGGTGGTGCAGATAAGAGCTATGGAATACAGGTGGCCAAATTAGCAGGTGTTCCAGAAAATGTATTAAACAGGGCTAAGGAACTTGTTGTAGAACTCAGTGATGCAGATATATCACAAAAGGCAAAGGATATTGCACAGTATTCAAAGAAAGTGGAGAAGATGAATGACCGTTATAAGAAGGTCAATGAACTGGAAGTAAAGCAGATGACACTTTTTGATACTGTAAAGGACGATGATATAATAAAGGATATAAAAGAGCTTGATATAAGCAATATGACACCAATCGATGCGCTTAATATTCTTTATAAGCTTCAGGGCAAGGTTAAGAACAGATACTTTGTTAATGAGAATTAATGTGAAGTGAGGGTTAATATGGGAATTCAGTTACTTGATCAGAATACAATTAATAAAATAGCGGCAGGAGAAGTTATAGAAAGACCATCTTCTGTTGTAAAAGAGCTTGTTGAAAATGCAATAGATGCCGGGGCGACTGCTGTAACTGTCGAAGCAAAGGAAGGCGGAATTTCATTTATCAGGGTTACGGATAATGGTTCAGGTATTAAGAAAGATGAGATAGATATTGCATTTAAAAGACACGCCACAAGTAAGATTAAGTCAATTGAAGACCTTTTAACTGTATCCTCACTTGGTTTCAGGGGTGAGGCACTTGCGAGTATAGCGGCAGTATCGCAGATTGAATTAATAACCAAGACTAAGGATGATATAACAGGAACGAGGTATCAGTCAGAGGGCAGCGAGGTTATATCTGTTGAAGATATCGGTGCACCTGATGGAACAACATTTATTATAAGAAATTTGTTCTTTAATACACCAGTCAGAAGAAAGTTCTTAAAGTCAGCGATGACAGAGGCAGGATACATTAATGCGTTAATGCAGTATATGGCTTTATCACATCCTGAGGTTTCATTCAGATTTATTAATAATAACCAGAATAAGCTTCATACATCAGGAAATATGAAATTAAAGGATATTATATATAATGTGTATGGCCGCGATATAACTGCTAATCTGTATGATATTAATGCAAAGACACAGGATATTAAGATTGAGGGTTATATAGGGAAAACTTTTATTAACAGAGGTAACAGGACTTACGAGAATTATTACATTAACGGACGTTATATAAAGAGCAATATAATTAATAAGGCAATTGAGGAAGCTTATAAAGGTTTTATAATGCCTCATAATTATCCGTTCACTGTAATACATTTTACGATAAGTCCGGATATAATTGATGTGAATGTCCACCCTACCAAGATGGAATTGAGATTTCAGAATAACGAGTATGTATACAATTTCGTATATGATTCAATATTATCAACGCTTAAGGGAAAAGAACTTGTGGCAAAAGTTGAACCAGATGGACAGTTTATGAATAAAATTCATAATGATGAGCTGGAGCAAAAGAAGGCTGAAGAACAGAAGCAGATGGCTGGGTATAGTGCAACGGGAGTACAGCAAAATGTACCGTCAGATTCAGGTGCTGCGGCTACGCAACATAATATGTCGGCAGGCTCAGGTGCTACGGTCAAGCAATATGGTGTACCGGCAGGTTCTGGTGCTATAAATGAGAATAAGGTTATCGCTAATGAATCTTCGATTATGAATAAAACAAGGCTTCCAGAGCCATTTGAAACCGTGAGGTCTGATAAACTTATTAAAGAAGATATTGTACAGTATAATTCAAGAAAAGCAGAGGAGAGCAGGCAGATATCTTTATTTGAGGATAAGCTTCTAGATGAGAAGAATAAGAATAATTACAGGATAATAGGACAATTATTTGATACATACTGGCTTATAGAATTTGAGGACAGATTCTATATGATGGATCAGCACGCGGCACACGAAAAAGTTCTTTATGAGAAGACGATGAATAAATTGAGAACTCAAAAAATTGATACACAGATGCTTATGCCGCCTATTATTCTTACTCTTAATATGAATGAGGAAGAAGTACTTAAAAGGAATATGTCAATATTTAATAAGCTTGGATATGAGATAGAAGAATTTGGCGGCAATGAATATAAAGTAACAGGAATACCGGCAGGTTTTCCGAAGCTTGATTACCGGCAGATGCTAACTGACCTTATAGATGGTCTTATGCAGGATGGCAGAATGACAGATATGGATATACTTACAGAAAAGGTAGCGTCTATGTCGTGCAAGGCGGCTATTAAGGGCAATAATGAAATATCATATGAAGAAGCAAAGGAACTTATGGAAGAACTTATGAAAGCTGACAATCCATATAACTGCCCACACGGCAGGCCAACGCTTATAGTTATGAGTAAATATGATATAGAAAAGAAATTTAAACGAATAGTGTAAAAGGGGAATAGTGTATGTGTAAACAACCTTTAATTATACTTACAGGGCCAACTGCTGTCGGAAAGACTTCACTTTCTATTAAACTTGCAAAAAAGATTGGGGCACAGATAATAAGTGCAGACTCTATGCAGGTATACAGGCATATGGACATAGGAACTGCTAAGATTACATCTTCTGAAATGCAAGGCGTAAAGCATTATCTTATAGACGAAATAGAACCTACAGAGGAGTTTAATGTCACAATATTTAAAGAAAAAGCACTAAAGGCTATAGAACAGATAAGAAATGACGGCTATATACCTATGATTGTAGGTGGTACAGGATTTTATATACAGGCTTTATTGTATGATATAGAATTTGAAGACAACGATGCGGATACATCGTATAGACAGGAGTTATACCAGCTTGAAAAAGAAAAAGGTGCTGTGTATCTTTATGAGATGTTAAAAAATGTGGATCCTAAATCAGCAGAGAGCATACATTACAGAAATGTAAAAAGAGTTGTAAGGGCACTGGAATATTACAAGCAGACTGGCAACAGAATATCTGAACACAACGAGGAGCAGAGAAAAAAAGATTCACCATATAATTATAAATATTTTGTTCTTAATGACATAAGGGATAATCTTTATGAGAGGATTAATAAAAGAGTTGATATTATGTTCGATGATGGTCTTATTGATGAAATGCAGTTGCTTACCAAAATGGGCATAGGCAGGGATAATACTTCTATGCAGGGCATAGGCTATAAAGAAATTCTTGATTACTGGGACAATTTGGGTAAGCCTTATGGAAGCACTATTGATGAAAATGGTATCGCCTTATTAAAGGAACAGATTAAAGGCGATACAAGACATTTTGCAAAAAGACAGCTTACGTGGTTCAGGAGAGAAAAAGTTATTGACTGGATTAATATTAACGAATATGATTATGATTGCGTTAAAATTATGGATTATATGCTTGATAAGCTTAAAGATAGTGGTATTATTAAGTAATGCAAAATTAACAATCAGGGAGAAAGATAATGAAGGAAATGTATTGCGGACAGCTTGGAATTGATGAAGCTGTATACAATTATGGCAATAATGTACTTGAAAATTTAAAGGAACGATTTGAAGCTATTGATGAAGTGGCTGAGTATAACCAGTTAAAGGTTATCGCGGCTATGCAGAAGAACAGGGTCGCTGAGATGCACCTTTCAGGTACTAGCGGATATGGATATAATGATGAGGGAAGAGATACTCTTGAGAGAGTATATGCAGATATATTTAAGACAGAGGACGCACTTGTAAGACCACAGATTATATGTGGAACACATGCTTTAAATGTAGCTATCTCATCTAATTTAAGACCGGGTGATGAGCTTTTATCGCCAGTTGGCAAGCCATATGATACTATGGACGAGATTATAGGAATAAGACCATCAAAGGGAAGTCTTGCAGAATACAATATATCATACAGACAGGTTGATCTGTTAGATGACGGAAGCTTTGATTATGATGGAATAAGAAAAGCTATTAATGAAAAGACTAAGCTTGTTACTATACAGCGTTCTAAGGGTTACGCAACGCGTCCGACATTATCTGTTGAAAGAATTGGCGAGCTTATACATTTTATTAAAGATATCAAACCAGACGTTATATGTATGGTAGATAACTGTTATGGTGAATTTGTTGAGAAGATTGAACCATCAGAAGTCGGTGCGGATATGGTTGTCGGTTCACTTATTAAAAATCCAGGTGGCGGACTTGCACCTTGTGGAGGATATATAGCAGGAAGAAAAGACTGCATTGAACAGGCAGCTTACAGATTATCTTCACCGGGTCTTGGAAAAGAGGTTGGTGCAACAATTGGTGTCAACAAAGATTTCTATCAGGGATTATTCCTTGCACCAACTGTAGTTGCCGGTGCACTTAAGGGCGCTATATTTGCAGCAAATGTATATGAAAAGGCTGGATTTAAGTGCGTCCCTGATGCAACAGAGGAAAGATATGACATTATTCAGGCAGTTGAGTTAAAATCAGAGGAAGGTCTTATAGCTTTCTGTAAGGGTATTCAGGCAGCAGCACCAGTTGACAGCTTTGTAACACCTGAGCCTTGGGCAATGCCAGGTTATGATTCAGATGTTATTATGGCAGCAGGTGCATTTGTACAGGGGTCATCAATAGAACTTAGTGCGGATGGTCCTGTAAAAGAACCATATGCTGTATATTTCCAGGGTGGTCTTACATGGTACCACGCTAAGCTTGGAATTATGATGAGTATGCAGAAAATGTATGAAAAAGGGCTTCTTAAGATTTAGTAATTGTGTTATACTACATTAGTCAGTTTTTTAATAATATTATAATATATTGAATAGTTGATATTGTATTCTTATAAAAAAGTTGATAAAATGTTAGCGTATTATTAATATTAATACGCAAGAATGGAGGAATATGAGTAGTATTTCCAAGTACAAGAATGGCTGGTTTCTTATACTGTTCATTCTTATAGGTATTGTGCTGGGTGGTCTTATAGCTGAGATAACATCGGGCATACCAGCACTTAGCTGGCTTTCATATGGCCAGTCATTTGGGGCGGGACTTATGGAGAGTCCTGTTATTCTTAATCTGGGATTTATTGTTCTTACATTTTCAATTCAGATTAAGATAACAATTGCCAGTATTATTGGCGTTATACTCGCAATTGTTATATATAAATTTATTTAGGGTAAATCTTATCTAAGATTTTATGAATGACAATTTAATATGTGACAAAGATTGTATTAAAGACTTAAGACCATACGAGAAATGTATAGCACTTGGTGAACAGTCGCTTACTGATACAGAGCTTATCGCAGCGATAATAAAGACTGGTGTATCAGGAAAGCCTGCGGGAGAGCTTGCAAAGGATATTCTTGACAAGTCCCATAACAAAGGATTGTTAGGACTATTTGATATGTCTATTGATGAACTTATGGATATCAAGGGAATAGGGCTTGCGAAGGCGGCACAGTTAAAGTGTATCTGTGAGTTGTCAAGAAGACTTGCCAAGCAGTCAGCAGGGAAAAGACTGGATTTTTCATCGCCATATGCTATTGCTGAGTATTATATGCAGGATATGAGACATTTAACCAAAGAACGTCTTGTTCTTGTAATGCTTGACAGCAGGCTTAATCTTATTAAGGACAGTGTTATATCAATCGGAACGGTGAACAGCTCACTTGTTTCAGTTAAAGAGGTGTTTAGTGAGGCTTGTAAGAACAAAGCAGTAAGCATAGTTCTTATTCACAACCACCCAAGCGGTGATCCAGCACCAAGTCCGCAGGATATAAGTGTTACAGAGCAGATAAGAAAGGCGGGGCTTATTCTTGGAATACATCTGATAGATCATATAATTATTGGAGATAATAATTTCACAAGTCTTAATGAATGTGGTTATTTGAGACAATAGAATTGTTGCTACAGGAAAGGAAGAAAATATGTCTAACGTATATGGAATTGATATTGGTACAAGTAATTTTAAAATGTGCTGTAAAGAAAAAGATACAATATTAAATGAGAAGAACATTATAGCCATTGCTAATAAGAAAGACCTTTTAGCATTTGGTGATGAAGCATATGAAATGTATGAGAAAGCACCAGAGAATATTGATGTTTCGTTCCCGGTTAAGTTTGGTGTGATTGCAGATATTGAGAATATGCAGACTTTGCTTCTTAATTTCTTTAATAAGGTTAATGGAGATAAGAAGAATACAGGCAATAATGATTTCTATATTGCAGTTCCTACTGATGTTACTGAAGTAGAAAAGAGAGCATTTTATGAACTTGTTGCTGATTCAAAGGTTAAAGCCAAGAATATATATATCGTTGATAAGCCAGTTGCAGATGCAATCGGTGCAGGTCTTGATGTAACTAAGTCAAGAGGTATTATGATGGTTAATATCGGTGCAGAGACAACAGAAATCTCTGTATTGTCATTAGGTGGTATTGTAATAAGCAAGTCAATCAAGATTGGTGGTAATAAGCTTGATGACTGCATTATCAATAATGTTAAAAAGGTATACAATCTTGTAATAGGAAGCAAGACAGCAGAAAGCTTAAAGAAGGAACTTGGAAGTGCGGTAAAGGTTGAAGAAACATTTGCACTCGGCTTTGGACGTAATGTACTTTCAGGACTTCCTGTAAGCGTAGATGTATCATCAGATGTTGTCTATAATGCGATTGTTGATGCACTTCACTCAATTATGGATGCAATCAAAGTTATACTTGAGAGAACTCCACCAGAACTTGCAGCTGATATTATTAAGAATGGTGTATATGTATCAGGTGGTACATCACAGATTAACAATCTTGAACAGTTTATAAAGCAGGAGACTAATCTTAATGTTAATATCGTAGACCAGCCTTCTGAAAGTGTTGTAAGAGGTCTTATAGGAGTAGTAAATAACCCACAGTTTTCTAAGGTTGCATATACTCCACAAGATAAAAATTATGATTAAGGACAGGTAATATGAGAAAAAAATTATCTTCATATATGACATCAAGATACATTCTTATTGCAGTGACGGTTGTATGTATAATATTTGTTTCAACAAGCTTCTTTACAGATAGTCTTGTAGCACCTTTAAGAAATGCTGTTTCTATGGTTGTTGTTCCGTTGCAGAAGGGAATGAATAATCTTGGACTTTGGACCTATGATAAAGTTACTACTTTACAGGAAATCTCAGTTGTATTAGACGAGAATAATGAGTTAAAGAACCAGATAGATAATCTGACAGAAGAGAACAACCAGTTAAGACAGGATTCCTATGAACTTACACGTCTTAGAGAGCTATATAAGCTTGACGAGAAGTATCCGGGCTATACTAAAGTAGGTGCAAGAGTTATCGGTGTTACAACAGATAACTGGTCTAAGGCATTTAAAGTAGATAAAGGCCTTGATGACGGAATTAAGAAAGATATGAATGTTATTGCAAGTGGTGGTCTTGTTGGAATAGTTGCTGAGGTAGGAAAGAATTATTCCATAGTCAAGACAATTATTGAAGATAATAATTCAGTAAGTGGAATGTTAATAGATACTAATGATACCTGTATAGTTGAGGGAGATATTGAGCTTTCTGACAGTGGTCTTGTACATCTTAACCATATTAAGGCTGATATAACAGTAAGAAATGGTGATAAGATAGTTACTTCCAATATCAGCGACAAATATCTTCAGGGAATTCTTATAGGATATGCAAAGGATGTAACAGCGGACTCTAATAATCTGACACAGTCAGGTTATCTTGTCCCAGCAGTTGATTTTAATAATCTTCAAGAGGTACTTATTATAACGGAAATGAAAAATCAGTGATTTAAAGCAGGAGTGTTATGAAAAGGAAAGTTGCAGAAATAATTTTAATATTATTATTTTATCTGATACAGGTTACATTTGGCAATGCTATCGGAATAGGTGGCATTACACCTAATCTGCTTATAATACTGCCGGTGCTGTTTGGCTTTTTTAAAGGCAGGAATGAAGGAATGTTAGTAGGCTTCTTATCAGGTGTTATGTATGATCTTTTCTTTTCTTCACTGTTTGGATTTTCAGCATTGGTTTTTGTATACATAGGATATTTTTCGGGAATATTTTATAAAGAATATGAGAAGGTTGAAGTCCTTATTCCATTGGCAATGATAATGGCATCTGATTTTGTTTTTGAATTTTTATCATATATAGGCAATTTCTTATTACACAACAGGCTGAATGTAGACTTCTTTTTAAGAAGATTTATTATGCCGGAGGTTGTGTATACATTAGTTGTAGCATTGGTATTGTATTATCCTTTGATGAAGTTCGATTCAATATTAGATATTCAATGGAAGAAAAGGAAAAAAGGTATATTAGATGAAGGAAGTATTTGAGTATATATTAAGTCTTTTCAAATCAAGAATTTTTCCACTTATATTGGTATTTGCCATATTGGTAGGCGTGCTTATTAACAGGCTGTTTGGATTGCAGATAATCAATGGAGAGTCTTATGTAAAAGATTTATCAAGTTCTATACAGAAAGATATGAGCGTTGCGGCGACAAGAGGAAGAATATTCGACAAGAATGGTGTGCTTCTTGCTTATAATGACCTTGCATATGCCGTAAGAATAAGTGACAGCGGTAAATATAACAATAACGCAGAGAAGAATGAAAAGCTTAATGCTTCAATAGATAAGACACTTGATATTATTGAGGCAAAGGGAGATACATATTCTAATGATTTTCCTATTGTATATGAAGACGGACAGTATGTATTCAATATAAAGGATAATGAACTTTTAAGATTTTTAAGGGATATATATGGCAAACGTTCAATAAGTGAGCTTAGTGATGAAGAAAGAAATGTAACAGCACAGGAGCTTTTCAGACAGTTATGTGAAAAGTATGAGGTTGTTGTTGCGTCTGATAGTTCAAAAAATCAGGCAACGGTTCTTTCATCAACAGTTAGTTTCCTTAAATCACAGGGGTATATGGTAGAAGCAGCAGGTTTTTCTGTTGACCATGCACTTATGATTGTTAATTTAAGAAGATATATGTCTGCTAATTCATATAACAGATACATTTCTTTTACAATTGCCAATGAGGTATCAGATGAAACTGTTGCGGCAATACTTGAGAGTTCAGATGATCTGACAGGTGTTACAGTAGAAGAACAATATATAAGAAGATATGTGGACAGTGTATACTGCTCACAGATATTAGGATACACAGGTACAGTATCTACAAGCGAGTTAGAAACACTTGGAGATAAGTACGACAGTAACGATACTGTAGGTAAGAGTGGCATTGAGAAGAGTATGGAATCCGTGCTTTCAGGTACTAAGGGTGAACGACAGGTTTATGTAGATACAGTAGGACGAATTACAGAGGTACTTGGTGAGACAGACCCAGAGACTGGCAATGATGTGTACCTTACAATCGATATTAATCTTCAGAAAAATCTATATAATGCAATTGAGGACAGACTTGTACAGATACTTCTTACTTATATGACAAGTGGTGATACCAAGTATTCATATACTTCTAACGGAAGTGTAGATACTGTATACATTCTTGCTAAAGAAGTATATTTTGCACTTATTGATAACAATATTGTGTCAATAAAGCATATCGCTGAACAGAGTACAGACACGGAGGCACAGGTTTATTCAGCTTTTCTTTCAAAACAGGACAGTACAATGGACTGGATACGAAGTGAGTTAGCTGACGGTGATACACCTTATGGAAAGCTCAGCGAAGAACAGCAGCTTTATATATGGTATGTGTATACAAGCCTTAAAGACAGAGGGGTATTTAATACATCTAATGTCGATACAACAGATGATGTATATAAGGACTGGACACAGGCAGATGGAACAAGTCTTAAAGAACTTCTGACACACGGAATAGCTAAGAATTGGATTAATCTTAATGTTTTCTCTACTGAACAGTACACAAGTTTACAAGAATCATATGATGCACTTCTTGATTATATTGATGGATATTTAAGGGAAGATACTTCATTTTATAAGAAAATGTATAAATATATGATTAATTCTGGTTCTATATCAGGAAGACAGGTATGTATGCTTTTGTATGAACAGGGAGTGCTTGATATGAATTCTGAGAATTCAAGATATTCAGCATTAGCAGCAGGAAGCCTTGGAGCATATGATTTTATGACATATGCGATATCTAATAAAATAATAACTCCTGCCCAGCTTGCATTAGAACCTTGTTCAGCATCTGCTGTTGTAACAAATCCTAAGAATGGTGATATCATAGCAATGGTATCTTATCCAAGCTATGATAATAACAAGCTGTCAGGAAGCGTTGATGCCAAGTATTTCAACAGTCTTATTAATGATAAGGCAAGTCCTATGTTAAACAGGGCAACACAGTCATTTACTGCACCCGGTTCAACATACAAGCCATGCACAACTATAGCAGGTATGGATACAGGTATAATATCATCTGGAACTACATTTTATTGTTCTGGTTCATTTGATAAAGTAACACCATCACCAAAATGCTGGAGATTATCAGGACATGGTGGCGAAGTGGCTGCAACAGCGATAAGAGATTCCTGTAATGTATTCTTCTATAATGTAGGTTATAATCTTGCGTGCAGTAAGAATGGCAATTATAACAGTACTTACGGAACAACTATATTACAGAAATACTCAGACCTTTTGGGTTTATCGACTAAAGCAGGTGTTGAAATTGAGGAAAGTGAGCCAATGGCTTCTAATACTAACTCAGTTGCTTCAGCTATCGGTCAGGGTAACCACAAATACAGTACATTAAACCTTGCAAGATATGTAACAACTATAGCTACATCAGGAACCTGCTATAATCTTACACTAGTAGATAAGATTACAGATTCTGATGGTAATCTTATTGAAGATAATCACGCTGATGTTGATCATCAGGTTGAGCTAAGCAGTAATATATGGAGTACAGTACACGAGGGTATGATGCTCGCAGGTAATTCATATTCAACAATAGCCAAGCTTGGTTTAAAGATTGCAGCTAAGTCAGGTACTGCACAGGAAAATACTAACGAACCAGACCATTCATTACTTGTAACATATTCTCCATACGATGATCCGCAGATATGTGTATCGGTATGTATCCAGCACGGATACTCATCAACAACATCTATGGATTTGACAGCAGATGTGTATAAGATATATTATGGAATGGAATAGTTATAAATAATATTAAATAAGGGGTGAAGATAGTTGGATAACTCAGTAGTAATCAAGGGAAGTAAGAATGGAATTACTGTTAAACTCGATGATAATCTTGGATTTGACGAGCTCAAAGACAGAATAAGAACCAAATTTGCGGCGTCAGCCAAATTCTTTGAAAAAGCCAATCTTGCATTATCACTTGAAGGAAGAAATCTTACTGACAACGAGGAGCAGGAAATTCTTGATATTATATCTGAGGAGTCGGATATTAACATTGTGTGTCTGATGGAACACAACAAGGATAAAGATGAAGTGTACGCAAGAGCAATCGCCAAGGTTGCCGGAGATGGCATATTGCCAGATGTACCATATGATAATACAAATGAAGAGGTTATGCACAGCCGTGTATTTTCCAGTGCCAGCATAGATGATGTATCGACAGATAATACACTTACACAGCCATTATGCCAGTTCTATAAAGGAACATTAAGATCAGGACAAGTTCTTGAAACAGAGAGTAGTGTAGTAATACTTGGAGATGTTAATCCGGGTGGCAAGGTTATAGCGTGTGGCAATGTTATCGTATTAGGAAGCTTAAGAGGCAATATATATGCAGGTGCCAATGGCAATGAGAATGCATTTGTTGTTGCTCTTGATATGGATCCTATGCAGATTAAGATTGCAGATGTTATAGCCAGAAGTTCAGATGCTCCTGTTGTTATAAAGAAGAGATTAAAGAGTAAGGTCAAAGGCGTACAGCCTAAGATAGCATATGTATTTGAAGGCAATATATATGTTGAAGATTTTGCACAGGATGTACTTGAAGATATTCATTTATAAATTTGAATGTGTAAACAGGTTTATTTTAGAATAAATGTTCATAAATTCAAAAAAAGTCTTGATTTAATGAGCAAAATTACGCATAATTATTCTATTGTGTATTTATTTACTTAGTATATTAATTTTGGAGGAAATAAAATGAGTGAAGTTATTGTTGTTACGTCAGGAAAAGGCGGCGTAGGTAAGACTACAACTACAGCTAATATAGGTACTGGTCTTGCTAAGCTTGGAAAAAAGGTTGTTATGATTGATACAGATACAGGCCTTAGAAACCTTGATGTAGTACTTGGACTTGAGAATAGAATTGTATACAATCTTGTAGATGTTGTAGAGGGTAACTGTCGTTTAAAGCAGGCTATGATTACAGATAAGAGATGTCCTTATCTGTATCTTCTTCCAACAGCACAGACAAGGGATAAGTCAGCTATTTCACCTGAACAGATGATTAAGCTTGTAGATGAGATTAAAGCAGATCCAGAGAACTTTGATTACATATTACTTGATTGCCCAGCCGGTATTGAGCAGGGCTTCCAGAATGCCATAGTTGCAGCTGACAGAGCTTTAGTTGTAACTACTCCAGAAGTCTCAGCTATCCGTGATGCTGACAGAATTGTAGGTTTATTAGATGCTAACGGCTTAAAAGACCGCGAGGATTTAATTGTCAACAGAATAAGAATGGATATGGTCAACAGAGGTGAGATGATGTCAATCGCAGATGTCAACGACATTTTACAGCTCAATGTAATAGGTGCTGTTCCAGATGATGAGAATATTGTAGTTGCTACTAACAAGGGTCAGCCTTTAGTAGGTGACAGCAGTATGGCTGGACAGGCATATATGAATATATGTCATAGAATTCTCGGTGAAGATGTACCTTTCCTTGATCTTAATGGCAAGGGTGGATTCTTTAAGAAGTTATCATCACTCTTTAAGGGCGATAAAAAGAACTAAGACCAATTCAGGCCTTAAGTATATGAGCCATATATGGCAGAATGGAAGAAGATATGAGTTTACTTGATTTATTTAAGAAGAAGGGTTCTGGTGATGTAGCAAAAGACAGACTTAAGCTTTTGCTCGTATCTGACAGGGCTAATTGCTCTCCTGAAGTTATGGAAATGATAAAGAATGACATAATTAAAGTTATTTCAAAATACATGGTAATAGATGCAGAAGGACTTGATATCCAGATAACATCTACAGAATCAGAAGGTGATAATGGTTCTGTACCTGCAATCTATGCTAATATTCCAATTAAGGATATGAGAAATAGTGACAAATAATCACGTGTAATCAAATAAGGATTATTGTGGTGGAGAATTTATGTTTAAAAAATATAAACTAAGATCGTATAATTTCAGGCTTATTGCTTTGATAACAATTACCTGTTTATATGCGTTAATGGTTGTAAACAGTGCTAATTCAAGTTATACCATAAAGCAGGGTGCTGGTATGGCTGTAGCATATTTAATGATGATTTTTATATCATTTGTTGATTACAAATTTATAACTAAATATTACTGGCTTTGGTATGCAATAGGCAATATACTGCTTGTTCTTGTACTGCTTATAGGTAAATCAAGCCACGGTGCGAAAAGATGGCTTGGCATAGGTACATCTTTTCAGATACAGCCTTCAGAGTTTATGAAGCTTATTATAGCCATATTCTTAGCTAAGGTAATATCTATGTATAAGGACAGGCTTAATACGTGGAAGTTTCTTGTCATAATTGCACTTGTACTTTTAGTTCCTATACTGCTTATAGTTAAAGAACCAGATTTATCTACCACTGTTATGGTTGTTCTTATAGTAGTTACTATTATATTCTGTGCAGGGATAAGTTATAAGATAATTGGTATGGTGCTGCTTGTTGTAGTTCCACTTATAGCAGCATTTCTTGTATACATTATTGCTACACCGGATCCTATATTTATGGAACAATATCAGAGAAATCGTATTGTCGATTTCATATACGGAAGTGATTCTACTGATGGAACGGTAAGTGCTGGTGTATATCAGCAGAATTATGCGGTTCAGGCAATAGGTTCAGGACAGTTATCAGGTAAAGGCCTTAATAATGAAGATCCATCTTCACTTAAGAATGCCGGATATATAGCAGAAGCACAGAATGACTTTATATTTGCGGTTATAGGTGAAGAACTTGGATTTGTAGGCTGCTTAATTACAATTTTTTTGTTGTTTACTATCGTAATAGAGTGTATAATTACAGCAGTAAGGGCTAAGGACTTAGAAGGGCGGCTGATATGCTGCGGTGTAGCGGCGTATATAGCATTCCAGACGTTTATTAATATAGGCGTTGTTACAAAGCTTCTGCCTAATACAGGTTTGCCACTTCCATTTTTTAGTTGTGGCGTAACATCACTTGTTAATTTATTTGCGGCAATGGGAATTGTGTTGAATATCAATCTGCAAAGAAATGTCGACAGAGATGATGAGATATTTGCAGATGATTTCCGTGGATAATAGATAAGTATTAAAGATATTGGCTGTAACAAGCCATAGCATTAAAATGCAATCTTGATAAAATAACAGCATAAGATAGGGGGTTCTTATGAACATTGGTTTAATAGCACATAATTCAAAGAAGAAATTAATGCAGAATTTCTGTATTGCATACAAAGGAATTCTAAACAAGAATCAGTTATTTGCGACGGGTACAACAGGAAGACTTGTAGAAGAAGTTACTAATCTTTCTATACACAAGTTCCTTGCAGGACATCTTGGTGGTGACCAGCAGCTTTGTGCCCAGATTGAGCATAATCAGCTTGATCTTGTCATTTTCCTAAGAGATGTGGAATCACCAAATCTTCATGAACCAGATTCTAATAATATATGTATGCTGTGTGATATGTATAATATTCCATTAGCAACTAATCTTGCCACAGCAGAATTATTGATTAAGTCGCTGGAAAGAGGCGATATGGAATGGAGAGAAATATATCAATAATCAGTGAGAATTATTAAAATATAAGCTGCCGTTTGAACAAGAACGGTAGCTTTTGATGTATTATTAATGATTAAGGGAGGAGTTATGCCAGGTAATAAAGTAGTCAGGTATAAAAGAAGACCACGGGCTGTGGCATTTATATTTGCCCTTGTACTTATTTATATAATATGTTTTTTTGTGTTGTATACAACCAAAGCAAAGGTTCAGACATATGAAGTTAACGTAGGTTCATTAACGAATAATGCTGTATTTACAGCGTTAGCAGTAAGAGAGGAAAGTGTATACAATACACCTTATTCTGGCAATGTCAATTATTACCAGCGGGAAGGGACGAGAGTTAAGAAGGGCGATACCATTTATACTGTCGATGAAACCGGCAGGGTATCAGAGATACTTTCTTCATATAACAAATTAGGTGAGAATTCACTTTCAGAGAAGAATTTATCAGATATTAAGACGACACTCAATAATTATAAGACTGATTATGATGGAAGTGATTTTACATATGTATATGACCTGAAATCAGACCTTAATGTGACTGTATTACAGTCTATTAATGAAAATGTTGTTGCTAACCTTGATTCTATTGTAGAGAATACAGGAAGCCAGAACCTTTTCCAGACAGTAACAGCTGAAAGCAATGGTATTGTTGTATATGCGGTTGACGGATACGAACAGATTAATGACAACAATGTAACAACTAATGATTTCAATAAAGATAACTATAATAAGAATAATTTAAAAGGTGAATCACTTATTGTATCAGGTAATCCTGCTTATAAGATAGTTACAAGTGAAGACTGGTATATGCTTATCAGGTTATCTAAAGATGATATTGATGAGTATGGACTGGCTTCTAAGAAAAGCCTTAATATTAAGATTAAGAAAGATAATATGACAGTAAAATGTGGTTTTTCTATTATAGAGAAGAGCGATGGCTATTATGGAAAGTTATCACTAGACAGCTATATGATAAGATATGCACAGGAAAGATTTCTTGATATTGAGCTTGTTACAACTGGTAAGAGTGGTATGAAGATACCTGTGTCAGCAGTTACAGAAAATGAATTCTACGAAATTCCAAGGTCTTACCTTACAAAAGGTGGTAACAGCAGTAATCAGGGATTTATATGTGAGAAATATGATAATGGTAATCTTATAACTACATTTGTTGAAGCAGATATATACAAGCTTACTGATGATTATGTGTATGTAAGCAAGTCAGACTGGGAATCAGGAATTGCGGTTGTAATGCCAGACTCTGCATCAAGGTATGTTATCGGGGCAACGAAGAAGTTAAAAGGTGTATATTGTGTTAATACCGGATATACAATATTCTGTCCGGTTGAGATTATTGATGAGAATAATGAATATTATATTGTCAAGCAAAATCTTACACACGGAATATCAGTGTATGACCGAATTATATTAGACGCATTGAAATACCAGCCAAATGAAATGATATATTAATCAGAATGGAGAATTGCTATGTTGGATAATCATAATGAAATGCTAAAATCTAATTATGAAGCTGTTAAGAAGAATATTAAAGCAGCTTGCGAGAGGAGCGGACGTGATAAGAGTGAAGTGTGCCTTATTGCAGTAAGCAAGACTAAGCCACAGGAAGATATAATGCAGATATATGAATGTGGTGAACACCAGTTTGGAGAGAATTATGTTCAGGAAATGGTAGATAAAGTTGATGCTCTTCCTAAAGATATAGTATGGCATATGATAGGACATTTACAGCGTAATAAAGTTAAATATGTTGTTGGCAGGGCTTCTATGATTCATTCGGTTGATTCATTAAGATTAGCAGAGGCTGTTAATCAGGAGGCTGTTAAAAAAGGGATTGTAGCTGACATTTTAATTGAAGTAAATGTTGCAGGCGAACTTAATAAATTTGGTTTTAAACCAGAAGAAGTTGAAGCGTTTGTTAGAGCAATTAGTGGATTTAGTGGAATTAGAGTCCGTGGATTGATGACAAGTGCTCCATATGTAGAAAATCCCGAAGATAATAGGTGTTATTTCAGACAATTAAAGCAATTATGTGTTGACATTAATGCTAAAAACATTGATAATATCAATATGGATGTGCTTTCAATGGGTATGACTAATGATTATGTTATAGCTGTTGAAGAAGGTGCTACTCATATAAGAGTTGGTACTGCTATATTCGGACATAGAGATTATGGTAATGCGTAAGATAAAGACATATGTGTGTTGATACAGAAGGATAAGATTTTTAGTTACTATAATTAATGTAATATTATAATATATTAGGGAGAGATGTTATGAGTTTTGTTGATGGATTTTTGAATCTTTTCAAGGTTCAGGATGATGAATTTGATGATGATTACGATTACGATGAAGAATTTGATGATGACGAAGATGATGATAAGCCTTCAGCAAGAAAGAAGCTTTTTTCAGGTTCTAAGAAGTCAGATGATGAAGATACATCAACTTCATTTACAATGAGCGACAAGCCTAAGAACGCAAGAGGAAAGGTTGTTCCAATTAAGCAGACAGCGAGAGGTCTTGAAGTAGTTGTTATCAGACCAGAGTCTATGGAAGATGCAAGTGAGATAACAGATACGCTTTTAAGTGGTAAGGCTGTTGTACTTAATCTTGAAGGAATTCACGTTGAGATTGCACAGAGAATAATTGATTACTCAGCAGGCTCATGTTATTCGATAAGAGGTAATTTACAGAAGATTACCAATTACATATTCCTTGTTACACCTCCTAATGTGGATATTTCAGGAGATATTCCTGAGATAGTAGCTGGTGGTATTGATCTTACATCATTTAAGAATGATACAAAGTTCTAGATAATTTATATTACTGCCACTCTTTGGTTTGCAAGGAGTGGCAGTTTAGTTATTACTAAGATTAGATTGGAGAATATTATGTCTAAGTGTATTAATGTTAAATACGAAGGAAAGCCTTTATATAATATTGTTATTGAACAGAGCTTCGATAAGTTAGCAGAAGAATTTGATAAGTTAGGCGTTACAGGAAGAAAGCTTTGTATTGTGTCTGACAGCAATGTTGCACCTTTATATGCGAAGTATGTAGAGGATCAGTTATCAAAGACTGGCAATAAGATATTTACATATGTATTTGAAGCTGGCGAGGCTAACAAGAATCTTGATACAGTTGAAGATGTCTATGAGTTTCTTATTAAGAACCATTTTGATAGAAAAGATATGCTTGTAGCACTTGGCGGTGGTGTTGTTGGAGATTTAACAGGATTTACAGCAGCTACATATCTTAGAGGAATAAGCTTTATACAGGTTCCCACATCTCTTCTTGCACAGGTTGATTCAAGTATCGGTGGAAAGACAGGTGTCGATTTCAGAGCATACAAGAATATGGTAGGAGCATTTTACCAGCCTAAGCTTGTATATATGAATATATCAGTGCTTAAGAGCCTTTCAGACAGATTATTCAATTCTGGTTTTGGTGAAATAATCAAGCACGGTCTTATTAAAGATGCCGCTTATTATGAATGGTTAAGAGATAATATCAGTAATATTAAGAGCAGAAATTCAGATGCCTTAGAGCAGATGATATATGTAAGCTGCAATATAAAGAGAGAAGTTGTAGAAAAAGATCCTAAAGAAAAAGGCGACAGGGCACTTCTTAATTATGGACATACATTAGGACACGCAATAGAAAAGCTTATGAATTTTAAACTTTATCACGGCGAATGTGTTACACTTGGAATGATTGCTGCATTAAGAATATCAGTCAATAGAGGCGATATTGATGAGAAGGCATATAATGATGCAATAGATATGTTCAAGTTATATGATTTCCCTCTTAATGTAACAGGAATTACAGCAGAAGATGTTGTCAAAGTGTCAAAGAGCGATAAGAAAATGGATGCAGGCAAGATTAAATTTATTCTTTTAAAAGAAATCGGTAATGCTTATATTGACTATGATGTAACAGATGAGGAGATGCTTGCAGCATTAAAAGATGTTATTTTATGTAATAGGTAATTTCAATAAAACACCATATTATATAAAAATACTATGTGACGATGATACACACTTGCACGAAGCTCTGGTTTAACGCTAACGACCGTGCCTTGGCGTGGGAATGTGCAAAGCACATTCTGTTTTATAAAGAGAACATAATAATTGGAGAATAGAGTATATGTCAGATACAGATATTATCAACACAGCACAGCAGGATATTAATGGCATTAGTAAGAAAAGACGAATATTAAGCCTTGTCTTATATATTGTTATAACAGCAGTGCTTACACAGATAGACCAGATAACTAAGTATATAGCTGAACAAAGGCTGTACAATAAGCCGGATTTTGTAATTATTAAAGATGTTCTTCATCTTACATATCTTAGAAATAACGGAAGTGCGTTTGGAATGTTTAGCGGAAAGATTAATGCCTTTCTGGTGCTTACAGTAATTATGATATGCTTAATTACATATGTAGTTCTTAAGATGCCATTAATCATAAAATATATACCTGTATACATAACCTGTATATTACTTGCTGCTGGAGCTATAGGAAACTTTATAGACAGGGTGAGATTTGGATATGTTCGTGATTTTATATATTTCAAAATAATTAATTTTCCGGTATTTAATGTAGCAGATTGTTATGTTACAGTGTCAGTTATTATATTTATAATACTTATTCTTTTTGTATATAAGAATGAAGATGATTTTGCGTTCTTATCTTTAAAGAAATAAGCAGGGCAATATATTAATTATAAGAATCTTGGATTATTACCAGAATTGAGGAATAGAATGCAGAATAATATGGTTGACGAAATAATAAATACGGATAAAGAAAATTTGCTGGAAGATACTACATTTATTGTAGATATTGATGACAAGAATACACGAATTGACAAGTATCTTTCTGATGAACTGGCAGATGTATCACGTTCAAGAATACAGAAGCTGCTTGATGAGGGTATGATTACTGTCAATAATAACAAAGTCAAATCCAATTATAAGGTTGCGGCTGATGATATTATAAATGTACATATTCCTGAGCTTGTAGTTCCTGAAATTGTTCCTGAGGATATTTCGCTTGATATAGTATATGAAGATGACGACATAATAGTTATTAATAAGCCAAAAGGTATGGTTGTACATCCAGCTGCAGGGCACTATAGTGGAACGCTTGTTAATGCCCTGATGTATCATTGCCGTGATAATCTATCGGGAATTAATGGTGTATTAAGACCGGGAATAGTTCACAGAATTGATATGAATACAACAGGTGTTATCGTTGCCTGCAAGAATGATTATGCACATAATTTTATTGCACAGCAGTTAAGTGTTCATTCTATTACAAGAAAATATTATGCCATAGTACATAATCAATTTAATAACACTGAGGGTGTTGTAGATGCTCCGATTGGCCGCAATCCATCAGATAGAAAGAAGATGGCAGTTGATAAAAAGAATGGTAAAAGGGCAGTAACGCATTATAGAGTATTAGAACAATTTGGCAAATTCAGCTACATTGAATGTCAGTTAGAAACCGGACGGACACATCAGATAAGAGTTCATATGGCAAGCATAGGACATCCGCTGCTTGGAGATGATGTATATGGAAGCGGCAAATCTCCATTTAATCTGTGTGGACAGACCCTGCACGCAGGTGTTCTTGGTTTTATACATCCGACAACAAAAGAGTATGTGGAATACAGTGCAGATTTGCCAGAATATTTTCAAAAGGTTATTAGCCGGTTAAGGAACAGTTAAGTCATATTATACAGAAGCAGATAACAGTATATAATTATTTATATAGTAAATATCAAGTATTGTCTGGGCACTTCAATATGACAGATATCAGGATTTATAGCAGGTAGTAGGATTATGAGAAGGAAAGAGTTTATTGATACTATATTAAATGGTATTTCGGATACATTTGATATATATCATAATTATTGGTTTAACAATAGAAAATTTGTCATATACGCATATAATTACAAGAACAGGGATAAGTTCTCGACAACTGATTCTGCAAAATTATGGGATATGAAATGTTTTGAGCATTTATTCTTTATTAACAGTGATTCACTTGATGAAGAACAGTTAAAGGATCTTGTTAAGTTCACGATTGAGCAGATAGAACCGCATTTTGTCCGTAATGATAACAAACTTCCTTGTAAAAATCATATGTATTCATATATTTCATTTATAATTATTACAAGAAATAAGCCTGATGATAATGTAAAGCTTATGATAGAGAAGACTAACATTGTAAAGAAATATATATTTGGAGCAAGAGGGTACAGTAATATCCGCCTGGTCTGTGTTACCCCAAGCCAGTTCAGCGTTATTTCCAACCGATATGGCAAAGAAATATCCGATTATCTTAAGAAGATGATGTCCAGCGGTTATTAATAAATATCAAAAATATTGTGTAAAATGAATGAATTTTGCATAAAATAGCTGGATTTTATATACAATTTAATGTATAATACAACTAAATCAAAGAGCTGTTTGAAATATTTAGGTAACCGGGAGGTAATGTATTATGGATGAAAGAACAGTAATTACAATAGGTCGTGAATTTGGTAGTGGCGGACACGAGATAGGAATGAAGCTTGCTGAGAAGTTAGGAATTAAATGTTATGATAAGGAACTTCTTCAGGTTGCTGCAAAGGAAAGTGGATTGTGTGAGGAGTTATTTGCCTCTCAGGATGAAAAGCCTACTAACAGTTTCCTTTATTCTTTGGTTATGGATACATATTCACTTGGTTATTCTAATTCATATGTTGACATGCCAATTAATCACAAAGTATTCTTGGCACAGTTTGATGCAATAAAGAAGCTTGCAGCTAAAGAGTCTTGTGTGATTGTTGGACGTTGTGCAGACTATGCACTTGAAGATGATCCATTTGCAGTAAGTGTATGGATTAAAGCAAGTCTTGATGAAAGAATTAAGAGAATTAAGAAGTTATATGAACTAAATGATTCTAAGGCGGCTGATCTTATACAGAAGACAGATAAGAAGAGAGCAAGCTACTACAATTATTATTCAAGTAAGAAGTGGGGCGAAGCTAAGAGCTATGATTTATGTATAGATAGTGGTCTTGTAGGCATTGATGGAGCTATTGAGCTTATATTAAAGTTCATAGAACTTAAAGAGAAAAATCAGAATAATGGTTAATTGATATGGAAATTCGTGGTTATAAGCGCATAAAGAAGAAAGATATTAAAAGATGGTTCAAAGGCAGTAATTTAATAGTATATATTTTAATTTTACTGTTGCTTTTATTGATATTGTTGTTTGCATTTAAGACGATAGTCAGTATGCATAATGATAATGTATCATCAGATAGTGATGAGTCTGCAGATACAACAGAGGAAGATACCGGTTCAACAACAGAGGAGTCTGCATATATAGCAAAGAACCAGTCGTATAAGATTAGAATTAATGTCAGCAGGAACATTGCTATTATATACAGTATAGGTTCTAATAATGGGTTCGATAATGTTGTGAAGGCTTTTTATGTATCTGTTAACAGTAATATTAATACGGGTGATACATTTATATCAGAGAAGGCTGAGTGGCGTAAGCTTGATATTACTGGATATGGTCATTATAGTACAAGACTTAATAATTCAGAATATATATGTTCATCTGCATATTTTACCAAGACAGTTGGTAATATGAATATAGATGAATATAATAAAATGGGAACAAGTGCTTCAAGCGGTTCAATCTATATGACACCTGCCGATGCCAAATGGATATATAATAACTGCGGTGTTAATACACAGGTGCAGATAGAGAATGATTTCGATATCCCTTCTTCAGTTAATATAACAGAATTTAAAAAATATAATTATGTTGATAAACTCGAAGAATAAATATGAGTATCATATAATTTGTCTTAATATAAAGATGAATTATATGATACTTTTTTTGTGACAATTTTTGACTAAAGGTCATAATTTGTGATATACTTTAAAAGTTATTATAAAAATTACATAAATTAACAAAAATTAACAAAGGGAGAAAATTATGTCACAGATTATTATTATGGCAACGATAATTATATATCTTGCCGCAGTTGTGTACATTGGTGTTCTATGTTCAAAGAAGAACAACGCCGTTGATGATTTTTATCTTGGTGGACGAAAGTTAGGACCATTTGTTACAGCTATGAGTGCAGAAGCGTCTGATATGAGTAGCTGGCTTTTAATGGGACTGCCAGGACTTGCTTATCTTACAGGTGTTGCGGATGCAGCGTGGACAGCTATAGGTCTTGCAATAGGAACATATGTGAACTGGCTGATTGTAGCTAAAAGAATACGTAAATATACACAAGCATATGATTCATTTACAATTCCTGATTTCTTTTCAAAGAGATTTGGAGATGATAAGAGAATATTAACATTAATAGCTGCTATAGTTATTGTAGTATTCTTTATTCCATATACAGCTTCAGGATTTGCCGCCTGTGGTAAGCTGTTTTCAAGTCTTTTTGGATTTAATTATTTAACAGCAATGATAATAAGTGCAATTGTTATTGTTGCATATTGTACATTAGGTGGATTTCTTGCCGCTAGTATGACAGATTTAATTCAAAGTATAGTTATGACAATAGCACTGGTTGTAGTTGTTGTATATGGTGTTAATGTTGCAGGTGGTTTTGATATGGTTATGGAAAATTCCAAAGCACTTCCAGGATATCTTGGATTATTTGATACATATTCAGCAGCAACTAATTCAGCAGAGCCTTACAGTCTGCTTAAAATTGCCTCTATGTTAGCGTGGGGACTTGGATACTTTGGTATGCCACATGTATTATTGAGATTTATGGCTATAGAGGATGAAGAAAAGCTTAAATTATCAAGAAGAGTTGCTTCTATATGGGTAGTTATTTCTTTATCTGTAGCTGTATTTATTGGTATTGTTGGCCTTAGTATGACTAAGGCCGGTGCTATTGAAACACTTACAGGAAGTAACTCTGAGACGATAATTGTAAAAATAGCTCATTTATTATCTACACACGGAGTTGCAACAGCCATAATTGCTGGTGTTATATTAGCAGGAATTCTTGCAGCGACAATGTCTACAGCAGATTCACAGTTACTAGCAGCAGCTTCAAGTATTTCACAGAATATACTTACAGATGTATTCCATATTAAAATGTCTAAAAAGACATCTATGAATGTAGCTAGAATTACAGTTGTAATTATATCTGTAATTTCAATTATTCTTGCATCAAATCCGGACAGTTCTGTATTTGAAATTGTATCATTTGCGTGGGCTGGATTCGGAGCTACATTTGGACCTGTTGTATTATGCGCATTATTCTGGAAAAAAGCTAATAAATATGGAATTACTGCTGGAATGATATCTGGTGGAATTATGATATTCGTATGGAAATATGGAATATCTAAGCTTGGAGGAATATTCTCAATATATGAATTGCTTCCAGCATTCATTATTGCATTACTTGTTATAGTTATTGTAAGTTATGCAACAGGCGGTCCATCAAAGGAAGTTATTGAAAAGTTTGAAAAAGTTAAAAATAAGTAATTAAATATAATAAACGCAACATAACGCCGATAAACTGAGATTTATCGGCGTTATATGTTTAACTTATACTGCTCTTTTTATAGATTTTTATAGATAATAAAAGCTATTGTTAATTACTGTAGGCATTATACATTATACAACAATAAATATAACAATAGCTTTGAATTATTTATTGATTATTTAGCAACAAGCCTTCCCTGATATAGCTTTTTCTGGAGCATATTAATATGGAATTCTTTCTGGTATTTCTTTATCTTGTTAGTTTCATTCTCGGTTATAATAGATAAAGCCAGTCCCTGATTGCCGTTACGTCCACATCGTCCAACACGGTGTATGTATTCTTTTGATTCTTCAGGCAGATTTACATTAATAACAACATCAATATCATCAATCTGAAGTCCTCTTGCAGCTATATCTGTGGCCAGTAATAACTGGAGCTTTCCTGAGCGGAATTTATCAAGTGTATTACGCTTGGTTGTTGCATCTGCATTGCTTGAAAGGTAACCCACATTATAATTATGATATAAGAGCTTTTGGAGTGATTCTTCAAGGTCATATTTGGTGTTAATAAAGATTATTGCCTTGGAAGGTTTAACCGCCTTAATAAGCTTTCTAAGAGTTTCTATGCGTTCACGTCTGTCTGTTATAACATAGTTATGCTTTATTGTTGAAGGAATTACACTTTCAGAAGCTTTGATAGAATTAATATCAATGTCTATAGGTTTAAATGTAAGGCTGTTAGCTTCTTTGCGTGTCTTCTTATCTATGCTTGCAGAAAAAAGAAGAACTTGAGTATACTTCATAAGTGACTTTCTTATCGAATGAACGTGTTCAATATAAGTCTTTCCAAGAAGCTTGTCAGCTTCATCTAATACGAGTGACTTTACTTCGTGTACCTTAATCTTCTTCATATTGATAAGCTGACATATTCTTGCAGGTGTTCCAATAAGAATTGAAGGCTTAGACTTAAGATTATCAATCTGTCTGTTAATATTACCCTCTCCAGTTACAAACATAGATGTATATGGACAACCCTCATATGAGAATAACTGTTCAGCCTGATGGTTTACCTGGGAAGCAAGTTCACCATTAGGAACAAGGATTATAGCCTGAATATTCTTTGAATGAGTAGGCTTATGTCCATTATAGGTGTTCTTATTATTCACAGTGCTTCCAGCGTTGTTATTCTTAGAACTAATATCAGCATTGTTATTCTTGAAACTATTATTATTGCCTGTTATATGTGAAATTATAGGGCAAAGATAAGCTAAAGTCTTACCTGTTCCAGTTCCTGAGCATACAATTACATCTTTATTGTTAGATATATGCTTATAAGTCTTAGCCTGTACATCTGTCATATCTATTATGCCGGACTGAGAAAGTATTGAAACAACATTAGTATCAATATTATCTATATCTTTAAATAACATATTTATATATCTCCATTCTGTATAGTATTATAATATATTATTCTATCAGATTAGATGTTAAAAGTCTAATTGTGTTCAGATGAATAATAATATAATAACAGATGATTACCAGTAATTATAGTATCAGATGTCATATTATTAAGCTGCATAATATTATTAATGTATGTATTACGGTCTTCCAGTCCATTATTATAATCAGCTTCTAATGACCATAATGTATCATCAGAAGTTACTTCTACACTTGTATAATACTTCTTTAAATATGGTCTGGTATCTGTCTCAGAGGCTTTAACCATAATAGAGCCAAGTGTTATTACAGCCAGAATAATTACTGGAATTATAAGCTTTAATAAAATATTATTACATATGCAATATCTATTATCAGAATTATTATGCCCTAAGCTGTTATGTTTAATATTGAATATGTTATCACTATTACGCTTATCAATATTGTATTGTCTATTATTAACACTTTCACTATAGTTATTACATTCATTATTATATATATTGATTAAATCTGTCTGGCTATGTACTGCTATTGAATTGTTCATAATATTACCTCCAACTGATGCATTTAAAACATATGTTCTTTATATTGGTAATTATAAATTGCGAACAGTTGTTTGTCAATATTAATCGAACATAAATTCAGAAAAAATGTTCTGAAAATACGTTTGCGTTATAGACAGATGTATGTTATTATATTGTATATAGTTATATGATTTGGAGGTAAATATATGGCATATGGCAGAATAACACAGAAACAGTCTGAGATACTTGAATATATAAAGTCACAGATATTGAATAAAGGATATCCACCATCAGTTAGAGATATATGTGCTGCTGTTAATTTAAAGTCAACATCATCAGTACACGCACATCTTGAATCTCTTGAGAAGAATGGTTACATAAGAAGAGATCCAACAAAGTCAAGAACAATAGAGATTATAGATGATAATTTTAATCTTGCCCGCAGAGAGGTAGTTAATGTACCTATTCTTGGCCGTGTAGCTGCCGGAGAGCCTTTGCTGGCAGTTGATAATATAACTGGCTACTTCCCTATTCCAGCGGAATTTATGCCTAATGAAGAGTGTTTTATGCTTACTGTTCAGGGTGAAAGTATGATTAATACAGGAATTTACAATGGCGACCACGTTATTGTTAAGAAGTGTAATACTGCTGAGAATTCAGATATTGTTGTAGCACTTATAGATGATTCTGCAACAGTAAAGAGATTTTACAAAGAAGACGGACATATAAGACTTCAGCCAGAGAATGATTTTATGGATCCTATTATAGTCGATGATTGTTCAATAGTCGGTAAGGTTATAGGTCTGATAAGATGGCAGGTTGATTAATTATCTGCACATAATATAGTACATAATACACACTGTATATAGTATCATAATTATAATGTATATAATAAAAGCTGTAAATTTATGAATGGTGATAGATAAATAATACCGATAATCATAAATTTACAGCTTTTATTATTGCTTTTTTATTTTTAGAGCGTATCTACATCAACTTCTTTGCCATCTCGCCATAATCTTTCAAGATTATAGAATGAACGGCTTTCTTCATCAAATATGTGAAGTACAACATCATTATAGTCAAGGAGAATCCAAGAAGCATTGTTGTAACCCTCTACCTTAGGGTCATCAAAGCCAGCCTTGTACATCTGTTCTTCAACATTGTCAACCATAGCCTGCACCTGATTGGCATTGCTTCCGTTGGCAATTATGAAATAATCTGCAAGGATAGATATTTCACTTATATCTATTACTTTTACATCATATCCCTTTTTTTCCTTTAATGCTTCTACAGCTACTTTTGCCATCTGTTTTGAAGTATCTTTTATCATAATATTTAGTCCTTTCTGTTATCATTTTCCTATTATTATTAAGGTTTATTTGCATTTATAAAAGTTATAGGTATCCAGAGTAATGCTGTCAATAGGATTGCCTTTTTTGTTAAGATAATTAATTGTATCATTTAATATCTGTAAAACAGCTTTGTCAATATCAGTAAATGCAAGATATCTGATTGTATCAAGATTAGCCGCTTTGTTGCGATATGGTTCAATATAGTCAGCTACAAATACGATTTTCTCAAGCATAGTCATATCAGGATGTCCGGTTGTGTGCCATTTGATAGCACCAAGTATATCTTCATCTTTAATACCATATTTTACATCTGCATAAAATGCACCAAGCTTTGAATGTAAAAGATAAGGGCTTTCGTATTCTGACTTAGTTATTTCTATATTATTCTGTTCACATTCGGTTATTTTTTGTTCGTCTGGAACACATTTTGCACAGTCGTGTAACAGGCCGCTTATATACGCTTTCTGCATATCTACACCATATCTTGATGCAAGACAGGCAGATGTATCTGCAACACCAATAGTGTGTCTGAAACGCATTTTATCACTCTTTAAAGCACGTTTAACATCTTTTCTAAGGCTTTCAATATATGAATTATCCATACCATTTATCTCCATTCTAGTACACTAATAAAGAAGTAAAATAATTAAATGGTTTACTATGCATTGATATATAAATATATATTTATATTTATAAATTACCATTTTGCAGCAAAAATCTTTTTGATATTAGTATCTTTTATTTTTAAGCCGTAAAAAATTTTTTATTATACAATCCATTGTCGGCTATATATCCAGCAACCGCATTTCCAACAAACGGCGAAATATTGTGACCTGCCGCCGCTTCATCACGGATAAATGTTGAGCTGAATGGGTAATCATCGCAAGATATTAAGTCTATATGTGCATTATACTTATCTATAAGCCAGTCACGTCTTTTTATAAGCTCATCGAGTGGGTGTTCGTCCCTGTTAGCGGCAAGTATATGACAGTTGGCACATATATAATCAGGCTTATACCATGTATTAAGTGTAAATAATGAGTCTGCACCGATTATAAAGTATATCTTATCATAATCGTCTTTCAGCAGTTTTAATGTATCGGCTGTATAAGTTCTGCCACCACGTTCTATCTCTAATGTTGATAATTCCATATAGTCATAATCTTTAATAGCAAGGCTGACCATATTACAGCGATGTGTGGCAGAAACTATATTGCTGTTGTCCTTATAAGCCGGCGAATATGATGGCATAACAAGAATATGTGGTATATTGAATTGTTCGTGTGCCGCTTTGGCAATCGCAATGTGTCCATTGTGGACAGGATTAAATGTACCGCCCATTATTCCAACTATGCCGGACATATAGCCTCCTTAAAAACTCATTATGTTAATTCTGTAATATGATTTATTTAATTTGATATTACTTCTTCTTATTATCCTTAGGAAGTTCAATTTTCTTGTTATCCTTAGACTCTTTATATAATACAATCTTCTTTCCGATAACCTGAACAACCTGTGAGTGTGTTCTCTCAGCTACAATCTGTGCGATTTCCTTAGGATCATCAGCACAGTTCTGAAGAACATTAATCTTTATTAACTCCCTTGCTTCCAATGCCTCGGCTATAGCCTTGGTATTTTCTGGGGTAAGACTATTCTTTCCAAACTGGAATATTGGATCCATAGTCATAGCAAGTCCCTTTAAATATGCACGCTGTTTGCTTGTCATAGTTAATTCCTTTCTTTTATGTGTTTCATTGCATAGTCAGTGATAAGATTATGCAATGAAATATTTATAGTGTCATACATTATTTCTATTAAGTAAGCTCTATAATAATAAAATTTATTAAGCTCTATAATAATCAAATTCAAGATAATCGCCAACCCGTACTGTATCACCCTCTTCAATTCCAAGTTCTTCAAGTCGGTCGATAGCACCAGAACTCTTCATAAACTTCTGGAAGAAGTTAAAGCCTTTTTCTGACTCAAGGTTAGTGTAACCAAGCATTTTATCAATACGTTCACCTTCAACGATGAATACGCCATTCTCGTCAATATATACATTGTAATTATCATCTGAGTTATCAAGAAGTTCGTCAACATCGAATTCCTTCTCAAATATAACTACATCATCAGGGAAGTTATCAAGAAGCTCTCTTACTGCGTATAAAAGTTCTTTAACGCCCTGTCCGGTTACGGCTGATATTGGGTATACCTTAATGCCTTCCGGCTCAAATGCGGCCTTTATAAGCTCTACAGGGTTAGTTCCTGAGCCGTCATCATATATGGCATCAATCTTATTGGCAGCTATTACCTGAGGCCTTTTAAGAAGATCAGGATTGTAAGCCTCTAATTCTGCATTGATAGCCTTAATATCAGCTATAGGATCTCGTCCCTCAGTAGAAGCTGCATCTACAATATGGATAATAACCTTAGTTCTCTCAATGTGTCTTAAGAACTGGTGTCCAAGACCAACGCCCTCAGAAGCACCCTCTATAAGACCTGGAATATCAGCTATTACAAAGCCCTTACCACCATCTATATCAACAACACCAAGATTAGGGTTAAGTGTTGTGAAATGATAGTTAGCTATCTTTGGACGTGCATTAGTTACTCTTGATAAAAATGTAGATTTACCCACGTTAGGGAAACCAACAAGACCTACATCAGCAATACATTTTAATTCAAGTCTTACCCAGAGCTCTTTAGCTTCCTGTCCCGGCTGTGCATACTGTGGAGCCTGCATTGTAGCTGTGGCATAGTTCATATTACCCTTTCCGCCGCGTCCACCTTTAAGGATAGTTTCTTTCATATTATCGCCTGACATATCAGCTATTACCTTGCCTGATTCGTCATCATATATTACAGTACCTTCAGGAACTTTGATTATAAGGTCTTCTCCGTTCTTTCCAGTACATCTTTTCTTTCCGCCTTCTTCACCGCTCTGTGCGATATACTTGCTATTATGTCTGAAATCACCAAGTGTATTAAGTCCTTTATCTACCTGAAATATGATGTCACCACCGTGTCCACCATTACCGCCATCTGGTCCACCAGCAGGTACATAAAGCTCACGTCTGAAACTTACGTGTCCGTCCCCACCCTTACCAGATTTAATAAATATTCTTACTTTATCTGAAAACATATTAATCTCCATTCTAACGCTGCTAAAAGCCGCTTGTTATATTACATAAATATATAAATAAGCCAATCTGAAATATCATATCTGAAATATCGTATAGCAATATTTGTATTATATATTAAAAGAAATATTGCCTGTTTATAGGTTAAAACAATAATTAGATATTAATTAGTTAATTAATTATCCCCTCTAATTCACAAAAAGCCCCAAATCCGAAGATTTGGAGCTTATAAAAACTAATTAGTTCTCTGAGGCAACAGGATAAACAGAAACCTGCTTCTTATCTCTGCCCTTTCTTTCAAACTTAACAGTTCCATCAACAAGTGCGAATAATGTATCATCGCCACCACGACCAACATTAACACCTGGATGAATCTTTGTTCCACGCTGTCTGTAAAGAATATTACCAGCTAAAACGAACTGTCCATCAGCTCTCTTTGCACCTAATCTCTTAGATTCTGAATCTCTACCATTCTTTGTAGAACCAACACCCTTTTTATGAGCGAAAAACTGAAGGTTCAAATTCAACATAACATTACACCTCCTTGACGGTAATCAATAAGTAATCAGGATTATCAGCAGCCATAGTTCTTAAACCAAGTTCTAAGGCATCTAACAATACCTGTGTTGTATCACTGATATTAGAAGTGACTATGTAATCAATACTAGCCTCCTCCTCATCAACCGACATATCATATACGGCATCCGTGAATTGCTCAATCGAATTAATCGTATTGATAGTCAATACAGAAATTGCAGAACAGATAATATCACTACCTTCTTCTGCATAGCCAGCATGTCCTGCTGACTTAAAGCCTACAGTCCTGTTCGTAGCAGACGACTTGTAGATTGTTATATGAGTCATGGATAACACACCTCACATCCGATTAATAATTAAGCATTAATCTTTTCAATCTTAACCTTAGTGAAGAGCTGTCTGTGACCGTTCTTCTTGTGATATCCAGTTTTTCTCTTATACTTATACACGATGACTTTCTTGTCCTTACCTTCTTCAACAACGCTTGCTGTAACTGTTGCTCCTGCTACTGTAGGATCACCAACCTTAGCTTCACCGTTATTAACGAAAAGAACCTGGTCAAATGTAACAGTATCGCCAGCGTTAACACCAAGCTTTTCAACCTTGATTACATCGCCTTCTGAAACTGTGTACTGTTTACCACCTGTTGCAATAATTGCGTACATATGGCACCTCCTAAAATAATTACTCGCCAGTTTTGGAGAGGTAAAATACCTGCTTATGTCCTAACTGAGCGGCACACTAGAATATAATATAGTATCAGTAAACAAATGTCAATAGTCTTAAAAAAATAATTCTAAAAAAATTATAAAATCCACAATCCTATAAATCCGCATATAATTCCACATATAATTCCGGCAATAACATCTTTAATAAAATGCACACCCATAACAACTCTTAATACTGCAAGCACAAGTGTCATAACTAAAAGTATAATACCGACAGGCTGGTATATATATAACCAGCACATTGCAATAATAGTGATTGAGAATATATGTCTGCTTGGCATAGACTCTCCCTCTTTATCTTTTTTTACAATAGGTGTTATATTATATTTTGTATATGGTCTTGGTGAATCAAGACATTTTCTTATAAATGATACAAATATAAATGAAGTTAATGGTGCAAGTATAAGTTTAGCTGTAATAAATACATTAGATGTTTCAACATAACCTGTTGCATCTACGCTTAGAGCAATTGCAGGTGTTGCGATTGTTGATTTGGATCTGGCACATAATACAATAAGAACCATATACGATAGTGCAGTAACATACGGAAGCACTTTATATAATAAGAGCAGAATGTTCTTTAGTGCCTTATGCGTATCAAGGTAATTGTATACAGCATTATATCTTTTTTCATAGCCCGTTAAATTATTCTCTGACATAAACTCACTCTCCGGTTTTGATTAATTCTTTTAATGTCTTGCCATTATTCTTTCGTGTCATTTCAACAAGTCCAAGAGGTGTAATATCAACCACATTAGTCTGGATACTTTCTAATCGGGCGTATTCCTTAAGAACTGATAATAATTTATCCCTGCTTTCCTGCTGTGCCATATTAATAAAATCAATAATAATAATTCCAGAAATATTTCTTAAGCGGAGCTGTCTTATAATTTCAATTCCAGCTTCAATATTAGTCTTTAAAATGTTGTTCTCTTTATCAGCTTCTTTTTTTGCTTTTGTAACATTTTTGCCTGAATTGACATCGACAACACTCATAGCCTCTGTCTGTTCGATTATAATGTAGCCTCCGCATTTAAGCCATACTTTTCTGGATAATGCTTCTGATAATGTCTTTTCGACAGAATAAAGCTTATATAGAGGCAGTAATTCATCTTCATATAATCGTAAACTTATATTGCTGTTATCTTTAAAATGCGTATTAAGCAAATCATAATAATATGGAATATCTGTGATGACTTCAATTGTATTATCAGCCCTAAGATGCCTGAGTTCGCTTACCATAGGCGGCTCTTTTTCATAAAGCTTAGTGTAAAATGTTCCAAATACAGCATTCTGTATTATATGTTCGTACTGGTCTATAAGAGAGTAAGCCTCATTAAGTACTGTATTAATATCTGCATTAGCGGCACTGCTTCTTATAATTATTCCATAAGAAAATGTACCTGAAGCCTGAAGTTTATCATTAAAAGCTGTAAGATGTTCTTTAATATAGTCCTTTAGAACAGAAGAAACTTCTATACATACTGGAGCTTTCTTGCATTTGTTAGATATTGATACGCCTTTGACATCACTTGACACTACAATATACTGCCCCGATATATCTATCTTGGAAGTTGCTGTAGGCGGCTTTGTCTTATGGGCATCATTGCTTACCTGTACTAAAAGCTTATCACCGATGTTGACAGCTTTATTATTCTTTGTATTAAGAAATATATTATTCTTATTATTTTCAAGCTGGTAATAGCATTTAATTTTATTTTCAATTTCAACAAAAGCAGAGCTGATGTTTTTAACAACATTTTCAACTCTGCCAATGTATATATTACCAACCAGGCTGCTTTTGTCTACTATATTAAGACTAAGACAACCGTTGTTGTTATACTTTGAATATATTATATTATCGTTAATCTGTGTAATGATATATTTAATAGTCATATCCTGCTCTCATCTATGAATTATAAATCTCTAAGGTACAGATTACGATAGAAACAGCTTCTGTTGCCAGTGTGGCAGGCTGCACCTATCTGACGTACCTTTGCAAGTATTGTATCATTATCACAGTCAATGTCAAGTGAACTTACATACTGGTAATGACCAGAAGTTTCGCCCTTAATCCATAATTCCTGACGGCTTCTGCTGTAATAAGTCATAACCCCTGTATTAACAGTATGGTTATAGGCTTCTTCGTTCATATATGCAACCATAAGCACTTCATTATTGACATAGTCCTGTACAACTACTGGAATTAAACCATCTGAGTTAAGCTTGAAATCAGAAAATGAAAGGCTTGTATTAAGCTTTTTAGAAGCTTCAATTACAGAACTTCCAGATTCAAACATATCAACAGCGTCTTTAAGGTTAATTCTGTTCTCATATAAGGCTTTTCCTATTATTGCTCCGTGGATACCTGCATCATTGATATTCTTTAAATCCTGCACACAGGACATTCCGCCAGAAGCGATTATATTAATTCCTGTCTTATCAGATAAAAGCTTAGTCTGTTCAATATTAGGACCCTGAAGCATACCATCTTTAGATATATCAGTATAGACAATTGTCTGGACACCCATATCTTTCATAGCCAAAGCTAAAGAAAGAGCAGTCTTGTCACTTACCTTTTCCCAGCCTTCAACGGCTACAAGCCCGTCCTTGGCATCAACACCAACAACAATATGTTCAGGTCCGAATTTATCAATTGCCTGCTTTATGAAATCAGGATTTTCAACTGCCTTAGTACCAATAATTACACGGTATACACCAAGGTCGAGAACTTCTTTAATATTCTCAAGTGTTCTTACTCCACCGCCCATCTGGACAGGTATATTGACACTTGATACTATCTTTCTGATTGTGTCAGCATTTACGCCACGCCCCTTTAATGCACCATCCAAGTCAACAGTATGTATGAATTTAGCGCCGTCCTGTTCAAAGCCCCTGGCTATTTCATAAGGCTTATCTGAATATACTGTTACATCATTAAAAAGACCTTTTTTTAATCTTACACACTGTCCGTCTTTAATATCAATAGCTGGGTATAATCTCATTGTATGCTCCAATCTTTACTTAATATTTATATTTACAGGCTTCCCTTTGTAGATAATACTGATTTAATTCTTGCATCTTTCATACAAGCTTCATCTAAAGCCTTGGCAAATGCCTTGAACATTCCCTCAATAATGTGGTGGTCATTCTCACCGGTTATCTTTCTTATATGAAGGTTCATTCCTGCACTGTATGATATGGCATAGAAGAATTCTTTAACCATCTGTGTATCAAAATATCCAACCATATCGGAAGTGAATTGTGACTCAAATACAAGATATGGTCTTCCTGATAAATCAATCGCACATAATATAAGTGCTTCATCCATAGGAAGAATAATATCACCATATCTTCTTATGGACTTCTTATCACCAAGAGCTTTTTTAACAGCTTCCCCAAGCACGATACCAACATCTTCAATAGTATGGTGGCAGTCAACGATTAAGTCGCCTGTAACTTTTAAGTTAAGGTCGAACATACCATGCTTTGCGAAGCTTTTTAGCATATGGTCAAAAAATCCTATTCCTGTATCTACCTGTGCATTGCCATCTCCGTCTAGGCACAGAAAAAGTTCTATATCTGTCTCACTTGTCTTTCTATGAATTGTTGCCTGTCTTGCCTGCATATTTGACATATATACGTCCTCGATTCTGATATAATTATATATTAAAAATGTCAGGGCAAAAAAGATATTCTGCCCGTCACATCACATATAATGTCCGATTTATTCAAAACGAACTTTTATTGAATTAGCGTGTGCAGTAAGATGTTCTGCTGCCGCAAAGTTCTCAATATCATTATGTATAGCTTCAAGAGCTTCCCTTGAATAAGATATTATGCTTGATTTCTTAATAAAGTCATCAACACTTAATGCTGAGAAGAATTTAGCTGTACCATTAGTAGGAAGTACATGGTTAGGACCAGCAAAATAATCTCCAAGAGGCTCTGAGCTGTATTCTCCAAGGAATATTGCACCTGCATTCTTAATCTTAGTCATTACATTAAATGGATCTTTAGTTACAATCTCAAGATGTTCTGATGCTATATCGTTGGCAACTGAAACAGCTTCATTGATATCGTCTACAAGAAGAATATAACCATAGTTATCAAGTGATTTAGATATAATCTCACTTCTTGATAGTTCCTTTAAGAAGCCGTCAATCTCAGCAGATACTTTATTGGCAAGCTCACTGCTTGTTGTAATAAGGATTGCTGATGCCATCTCATCGTGTTCAGCCTGAGATAAAAGATCTGCGGCTACATATCTTGGGTTAGCTGTCTCATCAGCAATTACAAGAATTTCACTAGGACCTGCAACAGAGTCTATACTTACATAACCAAACACAGCTTTTTTAGCAAGGGCAACATAGATATTACCCGGACCACATATTTTATCAACTTTTGGAATAGACTCTGTACCATAAGCCATAGCTGCAATTGCCTGAGCACCGCCTGCCTTGTATACAACATCAACGCCAGCCTCATTAGCTGCTACAAGTGTTGTAGGATATACCTTCCCTTCGTGGTCTGGAGGTGTACACATAATAATCTGTTCAACACCTGCTACTTTAGCAGGTACTACGTTCATAAGAACTGATGATGGATAAGCAGCTTTTCCGCCAGGTACATATACACCAGCTCTTGCTAATGGAGTTACTTTCTGTCCAAGAATAGTTCCGTCCGGCTTAGAGTCAAACCAGCTGTACTGCTTCTGCTTTTCGTGGTATTCCTTAATATTCTTAAGAGATTTTCTTATTACATCAACTAAAGCTGGGTCAACCTTTGTGTAAGCTTCCTCAATCTCATCTTTAGTTACAACGATATTAGAAGCATTAATGTCAGCCTTATCAAAGTCTTTAGTATACTTAAAAAGAGCCTCGTCTTTGTTAGTTCTTACATTTAAAAGAATATCATTAACGGCTGCTTCAAACTTTCCGTAGCTGTTAGGACTTCTTTTTAATAAATCCTCAAGGATATTATTCTTAGTTTCATCTGTTAATTTAACTATTCTCATATAGTCCTCCATCCCATTCGTTGAATGTATTTTTTACTATTTAATATAAACAATTATTTGTGATTATTTGTTATCAAGGTAATTCTTTATATCATTAATAAGCTTTGTAATTCTTTCGTTTTCCATTTTCATACTTACCTGGTTAACAACAATACGTGCTGATAATGGGCATACTTCTTCAAGAACTTCAAGACCATTTTCCCTAAGTGTTGCACCAGTCTCTACAATATCAACAATAACTTCTGAAAGCCCTACAATAGGTGCCAGCTCAACTGAACCGTTAAGCTTTATGATTTCTACTGTCTGGTGCTTCTTGTTATAGAAATAGTCTTTGGCAATATTAGGATACTTGGAAGCAACTCTTATAAGTTCGTGGTGCTGTAATTTCTCCCTGGCTGAGGCTGGACCACATACACACATTTTACATTGCCCGATTTTAAGGTCATATACTTCATATAATGAACGTCCCTCCTCAAGCAGTGTATCCTTGCCTACAATACCAATATCAGCCGCACCATATTCTACATATGTTGGAACATCTGAAGGCTTTGCAAGGAAAAATCTTATACCTAACTCTTCATTAGTGAATATTAACTTTCTTGTGTTCTCGTCTTTCATCTCATCACAAGTTACACCGATATGTTCAAATATCTCAAGTGCTTTTTTAGCTAAACGGCCTTTAGCCAGTGCAATAGTTATGTATCTCATACTAATCTCCATTCTTGTTCTTTATAGAGCAGATTAAATCTGTGCATGTTAAATATAAACAACATCTGAAAGCTGTGAAGCCTTTGCATATTCAATATACTGGCTTTCAGACTTATTATTATTCTTTCTTATCATACATACATTAATGCCGTCTTTTCTTAATTCATTAGCACGTTTGACAGCATCCTGAAGCTTATCCTCACTGTATACAAGAAGCACACCGCTGTATTCAACTTCAATCTCTATATTCTGTCTGTTAATTGCAGCCATAAGTCTGTCAATTATAAGAGAGAAACCAATAGAAGCCTTGTCACAGCCGAACTGCCCAAGAAGCTTATCATATCGTCCACCACTTGCAATTGGTTCGCCCGTTCCAAATGTAAATGCGTGAAATATAATTCCTGTGTAATATGTATGGTTACTTAATTCACCAAGGTCAAAGGATACATACTTATCGTAGCCATTAATCTTAAGAAGCTCATAAAGATTGGTAAGTCTGTCAACAGCCTCTATGCATTCTGGAATATTAGTAAGGCTTCTGGCTTTATCAAGCACCTCTGCCTGTCCAAAAAGCTGTGGAAGCTCTAATAATACCTTAGCTGTATTCTTATCAATATTAAGATTAGTAAGGATTTCTTCTACACCGATATAATTCTTCTCATTAATAAGATTAAGAAGTTCTTCGTATGTATCTCCTTTAATTCCTGCATCTTTTAATAATCCGTTAAAGAAAGCTACATTGCCGAGCTCTACCTGAAACTCAGTAAGCCCAGCATTCTTCATACAGTCAATTACCATACAGATTATTTCGTAATCCGCATCAATTGAAGCATCATCTATTAATTCAGCACCGATAACTGTATTCTCTTTTAATCTGCCCTGATAATACTTGCTGACATTAATAAATGTATTGCTGACATAGCAGAGTTTAATAGGAAGAATATGATCCTCAAAGTATTTAGCTGCTGCTCTTGCTATAGAAGGTGTCATATCAGGTCTTAACACAAGAGTATTGCCATATCTGTCGAATAACTTGAACATTTCATTAGAAGGTACACTGCCTCGTTCTTTGCTAAATACATCAAAATATTCAATAGATGGGGTCTGTATATCGTTATATCCGTAAAGACGGCATACATCGTGGAGCTTGTTTTCTATTATTTTCTTTTCAACACATTCAGTGCTGTATATATCGCGTACACCTTCAGGTGTATGAAGCAGATCTTTTTTCATAATCATCCTCGATTCGTGTAAAATTTATATCAGCATCACTTTACTAAAGTAACGTGATAATATGTTAAAGAGATTATACATAATGACTTTTAGGCTGTCAAGCCTGATTGTATACAATATTATAGTTCTCCATGAATGTCTTCCTTGTAGATTATATATCTGTTACCGCCCTTTGATATAGCAATATCTGTGGCTTTTATCAGTTTATCAGTTATAACCTTAAAATCTGTTCCGTTATCAGGATATCGTCCAATTCCTATAGAGAATAATGGCATAAATGAGACATCAAATGCTTTACATTCCCATATAATACGCGACCTCATATATTCGATAAATGCCCTTAGCTCTGATTCATTATAAAGATCTTTAACTATAACAACATATTCTGTTTCATTATCAGGATTACCTGCTACACCACGGTATTCTACAACCTTTAATAATGTTTCTTTGATTATGTCAAGAATTGTATTATAAGCCTTTTTGCCATGGGTATCCTTGTATTCAGTAATATTATCAATATGAACCTTGATAAATGCAAATCTATAATTTTTATTATAAGAAATATTGTTAAGCGTATATTTCACAAGTCCCTCACGTCCAAGCATTTTATTACAGTCTTCATAATCATATGTAGTCTTTGAGAATACATTATTGGCATCTGGAAGCTTAAGTGTTCCAACTGAACGTATTGGTTTTCTTTGTGAGTATATTGTTGAGCCATTTATATATGAGCCGGTAGGCTTTAATCCATCACCATAATTAACATTTATACTAAAATGGTGCTGGTACACACTCTTAGCATTTTTTATATTATTAAAATATGCAGTATATTCTTTTATTGACTCATCTGGTATAAGTCCTTTTTTTAGAATTCTTTCGTATACATCATCAATAGTTGAAGATATTACAGCTATGGCATCGTCATTAACATAATTATATATGGTAAATAAATCTTTATCATATTCATAGGTGTAGACTAATTTATCATTTATTGATAGCACTCTCCTATATATTCCTATATCTTCATTAAGATGATTAGTATGATTTTTAAGACCAATGACATCAGATATATTAAGTTCAAGGTATTCTTTCTTGTGGTTATTGGACATATAAAGTCTTTTTATATCCATAAGAACCCATCTGTATGAGTTATCAACTCTTTTCATACGCAGAACCATACTTTTACTTTGCCCAATACGCAGGTTATTAGACACATTAATAAAATCATCAATATCTACCTGATGAATTGCATCAGAGATTGCTGCCTTTCGCACAGCACCAAGAAATTTGTACATTTTCTCGTTAGCTGTGATAATCGAAAAATCCGTGTCAATAAGTGCATATCCATTGACTAATTCATAATTGTCAAGATAATTATGTTTCATAATTACTGCTCCCGTCTGTCTAAGTCTTTTTGAATCGTTTCCAGATAGTGAATCATAATGCCTTTGCCAGAATTGATTCTAAAGCTTTTATCAATCTCATCATAAGTAAAACTTTTTCTTTCACCAGCTTTAGCTCTTTCCCAAAATTTTATTATATCAGAAAATGGCAAATAATAGAACTCATCTCTTGCTGAAAAAAATAATATTATAAAAGCAATTCCGTCCTGCCTTTCAAATTCTTTCATAAATTCAACCTGATGTTCGTGTATATTATGTATTGGAAATGTATCTGCAGCACATTCCTTAGCATCAAAACATACAGGTATTCCCTGTATAACACCTATATAATCAACAGTACTCTTCTGTTCAAAGTACGCAAGTGTAATCTGTCTTGTCTCCTGATTAATCTTAATAGGCGTTATAGGTGTTGGTATCTTCTGTATAAGTCCTAAATGGTTCAGAAGATATTTCTCATTGGTCATATTAATATATTCTTCTAATGAAGAGCCTCTAAGACCTCTTGAATTCCAGGCTGCCATATATTTTCTCCTTTTAATACATTTAAAAATATATCTGGAATATCCGTATGTATATGGATATCCATATCAGGTATATTAAGCTCATAAGAATGTAATAACTGGCTTTTACAATTGTATTTGTCAGTGAACCTTCTGTTAAAAGAAGCTTTTCCGTACTTATAATCACCTGCCAGCGGATGATTGATACTTGCAAGGTGGGCACGTATCTGGTGGCTTCGTCCGGTTATAAGATGAACCTTTAGAAGCGTGGCATTATCAGAATATGCAACAGGGATATATTCCGTTTCGATTGGAAGATATTCACTTGTATCCCTGCCCTTTGGCAGCGTCTGGCATATTGTAACTTTGTTAAGCTTTTTATCCTTGTAAAGATAGCCTTTAATCAGTTGTCTTTTATCAACCTTTCCAGCCACGATACATATATAATATTTGGTAAGTGTTCTTTCCTTAAAATGTGATGAAAGCTCCTGCAAGCCTTTCATCGTCTTACCTGCCGCAATTATGCCGCTTGTGTTTCTGTCAAGGCGGTTACATATTGATGGTGTGAACATAGCAAGGTCTTCATATGTAAGAGAATTATTATGAAGCAGGTATGCTGTAATATATTCTACTAAAGAGCAGTCATTTTTATCAGCCTTTTGTGACAGCATACCGACAGGCTTATTAATAAACAGGACATTCTCATCTTCATACACAATATCAAGCGGTCTGTATATTTTTTCATAATCAACAGAAAGACCTTTTTTAGAAGCTGTGTAGGAATATTTATCAGCCGTGCTGTCTGTATGTTTGCCATCTGTTCTTACAGCAGGTTCATTAGCAGTGTTATCAGCAGCTTTGTCTGTCATATTATTGGTCTGTCTGCTGCCAGCATTAGATATGCAGCTTTTGCCTTCACTGAACTTATTAAGTGTTTCATCAGAAAAAAATATTTTGATAGAGTCGCCTGATTGTAATTTCTCACTTCCGTCAGCCTTCTTGTCATTAAGTGTAATATTCTTTTTTCTAAGCATTTTATATATAAAGCTTTTACTTGCGGCAGACAGATACTTTGAAAGATACTTATCAAGCCTCTGGTTGTCGCCTAATTTATCTATTATTAATTCTTTCATTCAACACTCCACATATTATAAGCACATATTAAGGCAGCTTTCAGTTACATACTTCATACGGTTGTTCTTATTCGTATCACTGTTGTCGTAATTAACTGCCATATTAGCTGCTCTTTTAATAAATGTATCATTTTCTGTATAAAGAGTGACAGTCACATTTAACTTGTCATTCTTTAAGAATTCTTTAAGGCTTGTCTCAAATAATGACTTATCCGGAGTTTTATCATGGCTTAATGCAATTATTGTGTTGTCAGATATGACCATAGCACATACGCCAATGGGCTTTTTGTTATTGCTGACAATTACATCATATAAAGCTGATAACTCTCCCTTTGCAGCTTCTACGCTTGTATATAGTTCCTTATCACATACCTTATGTGGCAGTAATATAAAATAAGAAACTGCTATTTTAGCACCGGGAAGCACAAGAACAGTTGCCACAAGTGTCATATAATTATTTCTTGATTTAAAGATTATTAAACCTGTTACAAATACTGCGGCAATTATTAAAAATGCAATAATAGTAAGAAGCAGGTTAAAACTTCTTTTGTATTTAAGATAACCAAACTCACCTTTTTCTTTTTTACTCATAACTTATGTCCTTTTTTAGTGGATTTTGATTTATTATTGGAACTTCTTTTACCCGCACCAGCACTATTATGTTTTCCCTTATTGTTATAAGCTGTGGTATTTTTAACAGTCTTATGTTTGCGTGATGAAAAGTTCTTTCCTCCTGTGTTATGGGATATTTTTCTTGGTGGAATAAGGCATTTTGGTCCAAATCCTATAAGGTCTGTACGTCCATTTTTAATAAGGGCTTCCTTAACAAGATCGTAATTATCTGGATTACGGTATTGTATAAGGGCTCTCTGCATTTCCTTTTCGTGGTGGCTTACAGGAGTATATACCTTCTCCATAGTAGCAGGATCTAAGCCTGTATAATACATACAGGTAGACAGCGTTGATGGTGTTGGATAGAAATCCTGCACCTGTTCGGGCATATAACCAAGATCCCTTATATATTCTGCAAGCTCAATCGCCTCCTTCATAGTCGAACCGGGATGGCTTGACATAAGATATGGGACAACGAACTGCTGCTTGCCTGTCTTATTATTAATGCGCTTATAACGTTGTAAGAACTTTTCATATACATCATTGGAAGGCTTGCCCATTTTCGTAAGGACATTATCTGATATATGCTCAGGTGCAACCCTTAACTGTCCGCTTATGTGATGTTCACATAACTCTTTAATAAATGTATCATCCGCATCACACATACAGTAGTCAAAACGTATTCCTGAACGGATAAACACCTTCTTAACGCCAGGCACTTTACGAAGCTTTCTTAAAAGCTTAATATAATCAGAATGGTCAACTGTAAGATTCTTGCAGGGAGCCGGAAAAAGGCACTGTCTGTTCATACATACGCCCTTAGTAAGCTGCTTTTCGCAGGAAGTATGCCTGAAATTAGCTGTAGGTCCTCCGACATCGTGTATATACCCCTTGAAATCTCTATCTTTAGTCATAGTAACAGCTTCATAAACAATGGATTCGTGGCTTCTTACCTGAATTATCCTTCCCTGATGAAATGTTAAGGCACAGAATGAACAGCCTCCAAAACACCCTCTGTTGCTTGTTATTGAGAATTTAATCTCTGATAAAGCCGGTATTCCGCCATCTGCTTTATACATTGGGTGATAATCTCTCATATACGGAAGTGCATATACATCGTCCATCTCCATAGTAGTAAGCGGTTTTGCTGGTGGATTCTGTACGACATATAGTTTTTCTTTGGCTTTTTCTACAAGTATCTTTGCAGTAAATGGATCAGTATTTTTATACTGTGTATAAAAACTTTCAGCATATATTCTTTTATCTTTTACAATCTCATCATAGGATGGAAGATTTATATAGTCAGATAAATTATCCAATGTCTTAGTCTTGTATACAGTTCCATTGATATAAGTTATATCTTTTACATCAATTCCTGCATTAAGTGCATCAGCTATCTCAACAATAGAATGTTCGCCCATTCCGTAAGAGATTATATCTGCACCCGAGTCTATAAGAACGGAATGTTTTACTTTGTCAGACCAGTAATCATAGTGCGACATTCTTCTTAATGAAGCTTCAATTCCACCTAATATAATAGGAGTTGATTTGTATACCTGCTTAATTAAGTTACAGTATACGATTGTCGCATAATCAGGTCTTAATCCCATAACTCCGCCAGGTGAAAAGGCATCTGAATGACGTCTTTTCTTATTGACGGTATAATGGTTTACCATAGAGTCCATATTACCTGCCGACACTAAAAATCCAAGACGTGGTTCACCAAGTATTGTTATGGAATCTTTATTCTTCCAGTCTGGCTGTGCTATTATTCCAACTTTATATCCAAAGGATTCCAATACCCTTGATATAATAGCAGGTCCAAACGATGGGTGGTCTACATAAGCATCACCTGAAACATAGACGAAATCACATTGCTCCCACCCTCTTTTTTCCATATCTTCCCTGCAAACGGGGAGAAAATCGTGTATCATATATATCCTCATTTCTGTGCACACTTTAATGCAGTATAACTGCAATATATCTAACAGGTATCTGGTTGATTTGTGTCAAGTGCACACAGACACAAATGTTAATTCCAGCTTTTTAATAAATCAATTTCACTACCAGTTAATGGTCTGAATTTTCCAGGTTCAAGTGTTTCATCAAGCTGTAACTGTCCCATTGATAATCTTTTAAGATAAAGCACCTCTGAACCGGCTGCCTTAAACATTCTTTTTATCTGATGAAACTTTCCCTCTTGAATTGTTATATTTAAAAATGTTGTATCATCCTGATTGTTATATTGAAGTATCTCAAGCTTTGCTGGCATTGCGGTAAAATCTTTATCAACAACAAGCCCATTTTTAAACTCATCAATATATTTATTGTCTATACTGCCTTTTGCTACAACATAATAAGTCTTATCAATATGGTGCTTTGGTGATAACAGCCTGTGTGCCATATCACCATTATTAGTTATGATAAGAAGTCCTTCTGTATCCTTATCCAGTCTTCCAACCGGAAATAAATCCTTACGTTTCTTATCAGTTATAAGCTCAACGACAGTCTTAAAATTCTTATCAGATACAGCAGACACAACGCCCGCTGGTTTATTAAGCATATAGTATTCATATTCCGAATAACCCAACACGTTATTATCAATGGTTACAACATCCTTATCTATATCTACTTTAGTTTCCGGACGTGTGATAACTTCACCATTGATTGTAACTTTTTTCTTTCTGATTATGGCTTTTACGGCACTTCTTGTTCCAGCCTGCATATCACAAAGATATTTGTCTAATCTAATAACCATTAAAGTCCTTTCCTACTACATCCATCTCCAGCCGGCAAGATATTTATTCTTAAGCTGCGAGCCATTAGATTTACCCCAGCCTAAAGGATATCCGTCAACGCAAAGCAATGCCCAGCCCTTGCTGTCAGCAAAATCATCAACGTCAATTGTCTCGCCCTTTAAATATCTTACAACACGCTCATCGTCTACGCTAAGGTTAATGCAGTTATTATACTGTCTCATTGTAAGTGCCATAGCAAGTGCCTGACTTGGCTCAAAGCGGTTCTTTTTAAGTTCACCAAGCAAAAGACCATTTCTTATTATTCTAAGCCCCTTTTCATCAGCCATATACCTGGAAATATAGTACACACGGTTATCTCTTATATTAATATATTTAGTGTCGATATCCATTGATACATTTGCAAGGAAATCCTTTAACTCATCTGGAACTTTAGTATTAAATGCTCCTCTTGTATAATGTGAATTATTAATGTCATCTGGATTATCCTTTTTAAGAAGTGCAACAAAATGTCCTTCGCCATGCATTTTATGTGGGAATATCCTCACACATTTGTCAAGATTATACTTATTATCATTATCAATATCAGTAAAGCCCTTAGTAAATCCTTCGTATGGTTTAATATCAACAAGTTTCATATCTGGACAGTTATCAAGAAGATATTTAATGCTCTCTTCATCTTCCAGAGAAGAAAATGTACAGGTTGAATAAAGCATCATTCCACCTGGGCGGAGCATTTTCGCCCCGTGTATGATAATGCTTTTCTGTATTGCAGAATATACTTCTGGACCGCTCTGTTCCCACGCTTTGATAAGTTTGTTATCTTTTCTGAACATACCCTCACCAGAACAAGGTGCATCTATAAGAACCTTATCAAAGAATTCTGTGAATCTTCCTGATATCTTAGCTGGGTCTTCATTAAGCACACAAAGGTTAGAAACACCAGATACTTCAACATTCTTAAGTAGTGCCTTGGTCCTTGAATTACTTATGTCATTAGTTATAAGAAGCCCTGTTCCATTAAGCTTTGCTGCAAGCTCTGTCGATTTGCCTCCCGGTGCGGCACACATATCAAATACGACATCACCCTCATCAATAGGAAGTACATTAGCTGGTGTCATTGCACTAGGCTCCTGAATATAGTAAAGTCCGGCGTAATAATATGGGTGCTTTGCTGGTTTATCTGTTTCTTCATAGTAAAAGCCATTCTCAATCCAAGGTATGGGTGTAAGCTTAAATGGACTTATCTTAAGAAAATCTTCTGTTGAAATCTTAAGGTTGTTAACACGAAGTCCATATAATCTTTTATCATTAAAGCTTTCAAGATAATCATCAAAATCATCTTTAAGCATATCTTTCATTGAATTAAGATATTTCTCTGGTAAATTCATAAAATCCTCTTTCTTTATACATTTTATATACTCTGTGCTTTATAATTCTCTGCAATCATATCTACCTGCCTGCTGAATCTTTGCAGTCTGGCAACATCATCAGTCTGGTATATCTCATAGAATTCATTCTGAATTCTGATGATTTCCTGCTTGTTAGCAACTTTATAAAGGCTTTGTATATTATTAAGTATGTCAGATACAATGTTAGCTTTGGTTGATACATAATTCTGTGCATCAATAATTTCATCGTGAATACTCATCATCTCGTTATCAAGCGTATATATGGCATCTGCGGCTGATGTAAGTCGTTCCCTTACGTGCTTTGGAATATTGCCGTTATATTTGTACTGGAGAGAGTGTTCAATTATAGCCCAGAAGTTCATTCCAAGTGTTCGTATCTGGATTTCTACTGGAATTATCTTAGTCCCCTTTACAGTTTCAACTTTATACTGGACTATAATATGATAGCTTCGATATCCGCTTTCCTTGATATTCTTGACATAATCTTTCTCAGTTATGACTTCCATATCGCTTCTTGCCCTTATAAGGTCAGCTACATTATATATGTCATCAGTAAACTGGCATATAAGCCTTATACCAGCGATATCAAGAATATGTCCTTCAATTTCATTAAGGTCTATATTATGCTTCTGGGCTTTTAATAAGATACTGGATATAGATTTAACCCTTCCTAAAACCTGTTCAATTGGAGAATATATGCCTGCTTGTCGATATTCTTTAACCATATGATTAAACTTAACCTGAAGCTCCTCTACCGCAAGCTCGTATGGGTTAAGGATTTCTTTCCACATCTGTATTTCCATATAAGTCCTCGTTTCTATTATATATTTTCATAAATTCTTTAAATCTTTTCACTATTAGCCGACGATAATTATAGCACATAACGATACTAATAACCATAAATTAAAGTCTTATTTTGATTAGATTTTAGTATCCAATATGGGTTGATTGACACTTCATTGCCTGAATTATCAGTTATGTACATCCCAAAATGTAAATGTGTCTGAAATTTGCCAGATGTACCCTCTACTTTGCTGTATCCTGTACTTCCCATATAGCCAAGCAGTTCTCCCTTACGAATTATATCACCTGCTTTATAAGCTTTGGCATAGGAATCAAGGTGGGCATAATAGTAATATATTTTATTAGCAGACGTTATGCCTATCCGGTAACCGCCAAGCTCTAACCAGCCGACGTTAGTTACTGTTCCGTCACATACAGACACAACAGGATATAATCCATCTTTATTAATATCAGCACATATATCAGTTCCCTCGTGTGTTCTGTTACCTTTGTAGGTTCTTTCATAATTCCACGAATTAACATAGTTAACCCACTGCTCTGTCTTTGAAGAGTGTGGCACAGGAAAATATTCCATATCATATAGTATGCCTGTTGCGGTTTGTTTTAACAGCTTGAATTCAGCAGCATTTTTCTTACAGAAGATTGTTTTGACCTTGTTAAAATCAGACACGGTAAGCCGTTTAACAGCATTGTCCGTTATATGACATTCATTCATACAACACAGTACAATAAATAACTCAGCAGGGTTTACATTCATCTGTTCTGCCTTATTAATAATATCCTGCAAATCACATTCCACCTGCATTGCACGGAAGTTATCATCTGATACGGTTAATGTCGTATATGCAGCAATGCACGTATAGTGTCTTATAATATTAAGATGAATACTGCATATTAAGGCACAGCATATTGTGATAATAAGCAGATTCGTTTTATTATTTATAATGTCCGTTTTATTCATATTTTCCATTAACACTTTATTGTTCACTAAATAATATGTCTAACAGGCTGTTGTAATGAATAGAATAAATTATATTAAACGGACAAATAAGACTTTCTTATCAGGAAATAAATATATGGGTAAAATCAAGAATTCTGCTTATTCCCCACAATTAAATAATAATCACAATAACACATATACGCTGTCATTAATCAATAAACGTGATAACAATTATTCGTCTAAAATAAATCACAAAAAGTGCAGCCATAATGTGATATTTCTTATAATGCTTATAATATTTCTTATAACTGTCTGTTCACCTCACATTATTATTAATGCAACGCTTAAAGGTATCAAATTATGGGCTTTAAGTGTTATGCCGGGATTGCTGGTGGCTATGATTATCATAGGCTGTATTAATTATTATATGCCAGTGAACAGCCGTCTGGGACTTGTATTTATTATATTTATAAGTGTGCTCTGTGGATTTCCAATAGGTGCTATTAACTGCATTAATTATAAGAAACAATCAGACAGCAGAATAATTGATAATATAACAGGATACTGTAATATATCAAGCCCCGGATTCGTTATCGGATACATATATTATGGCACCATAAATAATTCCATAACAATAATAAAATTCCTTATTGCTGTATATCTTCCTGTAATAATTCTGTGTGCTGTACAGCTTATTAAATATCCAGTGAATAACAATAATAATAAAAATAGTAATAAAGAACCAATTAATAATTGCACAGCAAAAATATTTTATAATAGGACATCTAATACCAGATACAAAGTTAACTTAAATTCATATAATATCCAACATACAGATAATATGTGTAATAACGGCAGACAACACACTATAAATTCACATAAGAATTTCTTCAATGTATTAGACAATGCCATAATAAAATCAATTGATAATGTATTAAAAATGTGTGGATATATTGTTATATTTTCCTGCATATGCTCTATGATAGATGTACTTTTTGGAAGATTTAATTATATCAATATGATTATATGTTCTCTGTTAGAGATGACTAACGGCATATATCTTATCGCTTCAAGTGATATCAGTGCTTCAGTTAAGGCTGCATTTATATTGACAGCCAATGCATTTGGCGGAATATCTACATTAATGCAGACAATCGGAATCGCTGGAACATCTAATAACAATAACGGGATAAACATAAAAAAATACATATACCAGAAAATAATGTTAAGCCTCGCAACAGCCGGCATATCATTATTACTGATATATGTATTCTGATTAGCATTATATAAATTCATTAATATAATCTATACAGCAAATTATATTTCTTACATAAGCCTTATATTGTTACTATATATATTATATTTTATATTGGTATTATATTTTTGTATTTATATTATAATTATTCAAGGATATCCTCATCCTCAAATTCTTCTTCATAACCATAGTCTTCTGTGTTGCCTTCAGGCTGGTCAGGTGTGTTATCTACAGCTTCCTCTTCTTCCTGTACAACAGGAGCTTTTAATTCATTACGATTATTATTGACAATCGAAAGAACATTTTCAAGACCAGACAATAAAGAGTCGTACTTCTCGCGGTTGTCACGGATAGACTTTTCGATTATATACTGAAGCTTCTCAAGCATATCATCTGTATAGTCCATAGCACCCTGACGTATGCTGTTGGCATCTTCTGTCGCACTGTCAAGAATAGCCTGCGCCTGTGCACTTGCCTGCTCTATAAGGGCATTAGCCTGTGCATATGCACGCTGCATAATCTCGTGTTCATTAATAAGTTCTTCTGTCTGTATCTGTGCAGCATTAATAATAGATTCTGCCTGTTCTTTTGCATCGGCAATTATGGCATCTTTGTTGTTAAGAATTTTCTGGTATTTCTTAACTTCTTCAGGTGTCTTTAATCTTAATTCAGCCAGCATATCTTCAAGCTGCTCTTTATTTACAATAATCTTAGTATTAGATAATGGCTGAAATTTACAATTATCTATGTAGCTTTCTATATCGCTTATAAGCTGTTCGATTCTACTCATTTTATATCTCCCTTTTCATTTGCCTTAATATTATAACTACTGCTGTATCGTTCTCTCACTATATCTATAATAGACTCTGGTACGAATTTACTTATATCGCCGCCATACATAGCCATTTCTTTAACAATACTTGAACTTAAATAAGCATATTTAAGACTTGTATTAAGGAATATTGTATCAATATCGGGAGCAGCTACTCTGTTAGTCTGGGACATAGCAAGTTCATATTCAAAATCAGTTACGGCTCTAAGTCCCCTTATTATAGCCTGTACATTATGCTCTCTTGCAAAATCTACAAGTAGTCCACTGAAACTTAAAATCTCGACATTAGGAATGTCTTTCGTAACTTCTTTTAACATATTAACACGTTCATCAACTGAAAACAATGGTGTTTTGGTACTGTTGTTTAACACACCCACGATAAGGTGGTCAACAAGTGCTGCTGAACGCTTTATTATATCAAGATGTCCTAATGTAACAGGGTCAAAGCTTCCAGGATATATAGCTTTTTTCATTTAGTCTGCACTTCCCTTCAGTCTTAAGAATAAATGTTTATTAGTCTTATATTTTTTTACCCGGTAAATATCAAAACCATATTCGTCAGCATAGTCAAGGTCAGCATCAAGCTTTTCCTCAACAATTATAATTGTATATTCATCTATAATATCTGAATTTCTAAGGGCTGCTAATACATCACGCTCATAATCGTTAGAGTATGGTGGATCCATATAGACGATTGAGAATACATCTTTGCCCTTAAGCCTGTTGATTGCAGATAATACATCCATTTCCATAACATCTGCTTTATCAGCAAGCTTGGTAAACATAAGATTATCCTTAATACATTCAACTGCTTTTTTTGAATTCTCAACAAGCACAGCCTTAGCTGCTCCACGACTTAAGGCTTCAATTCCAATTGCACCGCTTCCAGAATATAAATCAAGAAATTTACATCCTGGAATATCTGACTGGAGCATATTAAATAATGTCTCTTTAATTCTATCCTGAGTTGGTCTGGTATCTGTTCCTTCAATAGTTCTTAAAGGAAGACTTCTGGCCGAACCTGCAATAACTCGCATATAATTAACCTCTCGTATATTAATAATTTAGTGCCATTCAACATTGCCGGCTTCGATTTTCTTATCTCTTAACATAAGGTCTTTAACGCCATCTGCTGGAGATTTGCCATCAAATAACACCTGATTTACCTGTTCAACTATTGGCATTTCTACGTTGTATTTTTCAGCAAGCTTCTTAGCTGCCTTAGCTGCATATACACCCTCTACAACCATCTGTACTTCATCCATAGCTTCTTTAGTTGTATAGCCTTTGCCGATAAGAATTCCGGCACGTCTGTTACGGCTGTGCATACTCGCACAGGTAACAATAAGGTCACCTATTCCAGACAAGCCTGAAAATGTAGCAAAATCCGCACCCATAGCAAGACCGAGTCGTGTTATCTCAGCAATACCCCTTGTTATAAGTGCAGCCTTAGTATTATCTCCATACCCTAAGCCGTCAGCAATACCAGCAGCAAGTGCGATTACATTTTTCAATGCACCACCTATACATATTCCAAGGACATCAGGACTTATGTATACACGGAATACATTACTCATAAACATATTCTGCAAATATTCTGCATCTTTCTTGTTAGCTGTACCAATTACGCAGGTTGTAGGAATTCCCCTTCCAACCTCCTCAGCGTGGCTTGGACCTGATAACACAGCAACTACAGCCTGTGGAATTTCTTCCTTTGTTACCTCACATAATGTCTTTAAAGACTCCTCCTCAATACCCTTGCCGACATTAACTATATATTGTCCTTCTTTAACATATGGTGCGACGATTTTAGCTGTTGACCTTGTATAAGGAGAAGCAACCGCAAGTATAAGCACATCACTTTCAGTTACAACTTTTTCTGTGTCAGCACAGAATTTTACGCTTTCTGGGAATATTACACCTGGAAGACATTTTTTATTCTCTCGTGTGGCGTTAAGCTCATTAATCTCGTCCGGAAATACTGACCAGACTGTTACATCATGTCCATTATTATGAAGAAGCATAGCAAGACCAAGTCCCCAGCTTCCAGCTCCTAATACACCTATCTTTACCATTAATAATCCTCCATTACTGCATTACTTTTTTTCTCCAATTTTACGTTCTGTTCCATTAATAAGTCTTTTAATATTACCACTGTGACGTGCAACACCAAGAATAACGAATAATAACACAACTATAGAAGCCTCTATGAATTCATTATTGTTAAGTGGAAGCCATCCAACAAGCCCCCATATTACAAATTCTATAAAGAAACCAATTATGCCGGTAATAGAACCTAATGATACATATCTTGAGAACTTGGTTACTAATCCAAATGTTACCATTCCAAATATTGTAAACATAAAGCAATATTTAGGAAAAAGTATAAGACTTATTACTAATCCTGATGTAGCAGCAATACCTTTTCCACCTTTAAATCCAAGGTAGAACGGAAAGTTATGTCCAAGGACAACTCCAAATCCGCCATAAAGGATAAGAAGCATTTCTGATATATCTGAATTACTGCCATATATAAAATGTATGATTATGGCAGTAATGCAGGATTTAAAAGCATCCATAAAATATGTTATAAATCCGGCTTTCTTTCCAAGTGTACGCATAGTATTAGTTGTCCCAGCATTGCCACTGCCATAATCTCTTATATCAATATGATTAAACTTGCCAATCCAGAAACCTGTCTGGATAATTGCACCAATAAAATATCCTAGAATAAGACATATCAATCTGTTAAGCATTATTCTTTCTCCTTACGTTCCCTGTTAATAAACCTTATTGAAGTACCTCTGAAACCAAACGCTTCTCTTATACGGTTCTCAATATATCTTGTATAAGAGAAATGTGTTAATTCCTTATCATTAACGAACATTACGAATGTCGGTGGTTTAACAGAAACCTGTGTCATATAGTATATTCTTAATCTCTTACCCTTATCTGAAGGCGGCTGTTTCATAGCAACAGCTTCTGTAAGAATTTCATTAAGAACACCAGTTGGGATTCTCATAGTCTGGCTGTCGATTATAGTATCAATCAGCTCATATATCTTTCCAAGACGCTGTCCTGTCTGTGCTGATATAAATATAATCTCTGCATATGACATAAATGAAAGAGTATCTTTTATCTTGCTTGTGAATTCATATATTGTCTTGTCGTTCTTCTCTATGGCATCCCACTTATTGACAGCAATAATTATACCTTTGCCACGCTCGTGGGCTATTCCCGCAATCTTAGCATCCTGTTCAGTAACACCTTCTGTTGCATCAATTACAAGAATAGCTATATCACATCTTTCAACAGCTGCAACAGTTCTTATAATACTGTATCTTTCAAGATCTTCTTTTATCTTGCTCTTACGTCTAAGACCAGCAGTATCAATGAATACATATTCTTTCTTGTTATATGTTATAGTTGTATCTATCGCATCTCTTGTTGTTCCCGCAATATTAGATACAATTACCCTGTTCTTTCCAAGGAGCTTATTAATAATTGATGACTTACCAACATTGGGTTTACCAATAATGGCAACCTTTGGACGCTCATCTTCTTCCTCAGTTTCAGACTCTTGCGGAAAATGCTTGATAACCTCATCAAGCATATCACCAAGACCGAGCTTTGATGCTGCTGATATTGGATGTGGGTCACCAATTCCAAGGTTATAGAATTCGTATACATCAGGCATAAGCTTATCAAAGTTATCAACCTTATTAACTGCCAGAATAACAGGCTTTCTTGAACGGCGTAACATATCTGCTACTTTAGCATCTGAATCAACAAGTCCCTGCTTGACATCGGTAAGGAATATAATTACATCTGCCGTTTCAATAGCTATCTCAGCCTGCTCTCTCATCTGTGCAAGAATTACATCACTTGTATCTGGTTCAATACCACCTGTATCAATTAAAGTAAATGATTTATCAAGCCATGTAACTTCAGCGTATATTCTATCTCTGGTTACACCAGGGGTATCTTTTACAATAGAAATCTGCTGTCCTGCAAGATCGTTGAATAATGTTGACTTACCAACATTGGGACGTCCTACTACAGCGACTATTGGTTTACTCATATATCTGCCTCCGATTTAATTTCTTATTTTATGAAAAATTAACATACATAATCTAAAATATAATAACAGTTTAATTGCTTTTTGTAAAGCACTATGCTATTATACGGAATATTGAAAATGCTTAATTTATGGGAGGTTTTTCGTGTTTAATAAAGGTTTAATAAAAAAGCTGGCAGCAGTTGTTATGTCAGCAGTCACTCTGTTTTCAGTATCAGGATTATCTTCGGCATATGTTAGTGCCGCAGATACCAATCATTTTAAATTTGCTGATATAGATTTAGTCGTAGATGTTCCAAAAGAACTTATATGTTTTACAAGAACAACAACTAACAATAATTCATACCTCGAAAAGCTTGGGGTTGATGAGGCTGCTGTATTAACTAATAATATGATAGCCAATAAGATCTATCTTGAAGCTGTTCCAGAAGATGTTAATTATGAAGTTGTTATATATGGCAATACAGCTTCCAACAGTCTTAGCAGCTTTAATGAATTAGACGAAGATTCACTTGATTCATTATATAAAGAATATGTTGCCTCCCAGTCATCTATCAACAATGATAATATTAAAGAGGAACTGCTTAATTCCAGCATTGTCACAATCAATGATATTCCATATTTTGTGACAGATGTTTATTCATTATCTAATGATGTTACTGTATACACCAGAAAATATTATACGGTTGTCAGAGGGTATATATACACTTATGCAATACAGTCCAAGACTGATAAAGTAAGCGATGATATGAATAATAACCTTGTAAGCATAATTAACTCAGCCAAATACCAGAAAGTAAAGAATTCACCTTTGCAGAATGCCGTATTTACAGAAACTCTCTCTAATATTATTACGGTTGGTGTTCCGATACTTATACTTCTTGTAATATTACTGGTAATTACCAAAGTGGGTCCTAAGGGACGGGCTAAGAGAGTTAATGAGGAAGCACGATTAAGGGAAGAATATAAGAGAACACATAATAAATAAGCTGAATTATAAAAATGAGCTGATACGCTGAATGATTAGTAAATATTAAATGATTAGCATTTAATAAATCATCTGCTTGGCAGCTCATTTTTTATAATCAATATTTATAATTTGTAATCGTTTATATTATATAATTCCTTATGAATGGAAAGTTTTTTAAATAACCATTTTATATCAGGTTAATCGCATATATATAAAATTACACATAATACCACGTCTTCCACCACTCGCCCTATGTGAAAAAAGCAGCTCTTTATTACAGCTTGTACATACATCAGCTACATATATATTGTGTGGGAGAAGTCCTGCATTAATAAGGTTGATATAATTAGCAGCTATCAAATCCAGATGGTATTTGCCTGTACATTTATTGTTATCATCTGGTGTTAATATCAGCTCTGTTTCTTCGGCAGAATATACTTTCATAAATTCTATGGCAACATCTTCACTTACCTGATAGCAGTTCTTACATATTCCAGGACCAACAAATGCAATAATATCAGCTTCATTACAGCCAAAGCTTTCCTTCATACATTCAATGCCATTCTGTGATATATTGCCAACTGTTCCTTTCCAGCCAGAATGAAGTGCTGCTATAACACCTTTTTTAGCATCAACAAGAGTAACAGGAATACAATCTGCAAATGATGATACAAGACAGAGATTATTAGTATTAGTTATAATTCCATCTATATTATCGTAATCACGTTCTTTTATAATACCCATTCCTTTATTGGAATTATCGACAATTTTGATGTTTGTAGTATGTGTCTGCTTGGTATACACCATATTTTCAACAGGTATATCAATAGTATCAGCCATTAATTTAAAGTTGGCAAGTACATTTTCATAGCTGTCAGCACTATACTGCCCTACTGGATTGAAAGTCAGATTCATACTTTCATACATACCACTGCTAACACCGCCAAGACGTGTAGAGAATGCCTGCCTTATATAAGGATTGTTCACAAAAGGCTTAAATGTAAGGTATGGCACATTATCAGCAGAAACATTCGTTATAATTGTATCCGTAAAATTATCTTCATTGCCGTATTTTTCTATAAGTTTATGATACAACTCTTTTGTATTTAATCTTTTTAAATCGAATATGCTGTAAGGCATAGACACCTCCATTAATTCATTAATCATAAAATTCAAGAGTATTCAAACGCATTTTTTATATGTTTTATTGTTCCGTCTTTATATATTGCTATTACATCGAAGCGGCACGGATAATTGACATACCCGTATTTTACACAGAAATTCATAGCTGTATGACATATCTTTTGCTGTTTGTGAAGATTAACAGCCTCCAGCGGGTCGCCAAATTTTGAAGAACTTCTGTATTTACATTCTGTAAACACAAGCGTTGAATTACATTTTGATATTATATCAATCTCACCATATCTGGTTCTATAGTTTCTTGTAATAATTGTATGTCCGTTTTGTTCAAGAAATGCAGCAGCTAATGTTTCATATTCAGAGCCTGTAGCCCTGCTGTTTTTAGGTTTGTTTATATTATGCAATGCACTTATATCATCAAGTATGCTGCTACTCTTAAACTTACTATTGTTCTTAGACTTATCAGCCATTAATTTTGCCTCGTAATTTATCTGTCTTGTCCACGAATACAAGTATTTCAGCAACTACTGTATATAATTCAGGTGGTATCATATCTCCTACTTCAAGATTGGACAATGTGTTGGCAAGCTTGCTGTCCTCATATGTTGGAACATCAGTTTCCTTAGCTTTTTCAATAATCTTATCAGCAAGATACCCTTTTCCTGTAGCTATGATTTTAGGTGCCTGCTCACCTTTTTCATATTGAAGTGCAACCGCAATCTTTGGTTTGTTGTTATCCTTATCCATCCTAATCCTCATTTCTGTGCGATAATAAATGTGCAATAATAAATTTTCACGCCAATCTTTGATAGGCTTTTATGTATATATATATTTTGATATATTTATGTTATATATACACTTATGCTTTTATATCAAATACATACTGTCCGCCATTGTCCGAACGTACATCTTTTTCTATAAAATCTGTATTAAAATCAAAGTCATTTTCTTTATTAGACAAGGTCATCTCAAAATGTGTTGAATAACCAAGCTGTTTAAGACGTTCATTTAATTCATCAATATGAGCATATACAAAATCAAGCAATTCCTCTGTTTCAAGAATAAAATTCGTAGATACATTGGTATGATTAAGCTTTACATATACATCAACAGATCCAAGATTAGGCATATCCAGATGAAGCATAGCGCTTACTTCATCCGGATTGTTAGCAAGTGATTTTTTGTTAGTAAATACATACAAATCCCCATTGCCTTCGCTATCAGAGAATTTAAGCGGCATCTGGAAAAATGTCATATTCTTATTAAGGTCATTCATAAAATCAATATTGCTTTTTATGTCAGACATATTTTTAGCCAGATCATTATCTGCTTTACTGCTCTTTAATACATTTTCGACATCTTCCATTACTTTCTTGGTACGCTTGTAATAATTGGTGAGCGTATCAGGAGTGTCTGCAACATCTTTAGGTGTTATACGCATAGTTTCATTGATAAACTGATGTAAAAGCTTGTCAAATGTCGCTTTATTGGTTGGAAGAAATGCAGGGTCAGTTATTTTATTATTATTAAGAATAGCGTTGAGCATATCTTTAGTAGTCGTTGATGGGTCATTTAATTTCTCTGCAATATCACCGTTAGAGCTTTCTGTTAATTGTCTTGATAATTCATTAATAAAATCCTTGGAAAAGCTTTCTGTTACCAGTTTTGATGTAACATTTGTGTTATCATCTGCATTGCCATACATACTATTAACGACTGTATTAATCTGTTGTATATCATCACGGGAGAAATCGCTGAACGCACGCATTATATTATCAGACAGTGCATTCTCCATAGTACTAAGCTGTCCGTCAAGCTTGGCATTAAATGTTTCATATGCCTTATAAAGATTGATATTCTCCTCTGTTACAGGCATATCAAGACGTACAAGATTGGCAATTGTCTTAATGTCACTATCCGGAAACTGTGCCATATATTTATTGACAGTATTAAGCATATCTGTATTAACCGGCATATTAAGGGATAACAGTTCTTTGACCATAGCTGTATTCTCCTCAGTAGGATACAGACCTGCCGCTTCAAGTGCTTTATCGATGAACATATTCTGTTGTTCATCAGCAGGCAGTACTTTTAATGAAATCTGATTATCCTTTACCTGATTGACTATAAATGTAACAACTTCTCCCTGCTTAACTGCCCCCTGATTGGCTAAAGTTGCAGAAAGAAGCGAACCATCATTAAGGCTTATAACAGCATCAGAGTCATTTAATTCACTTATAAAGCCTGTCAGTACGCTTCCAGCGATAAGATTTTTAATAAGTGAACTGTTATTGTTAATATTTTGTGCCTGATTGATACTAGAAGCTGTATTCTGCCCAACCCTGTTGTTATTAACATCATATGACTGGCTCGTCTGTCCCAGATTTGTTTTTAGTAATTGTTGTATATTAATATCCATAAGCCAGCCTCCATATTTATTTTAAGGACATATTTTAGTAATAAATGTTTTTCTATGTATAGGACAAGGTCCGATTTCTTTAAGTACATCTGTGTGAAGCTTTGTTCCATAGCCCTTATGCTTGGCAAATCCATACTCAGGATATAACTCATCATAATGGTACATAAGCCTGTCCCTTGTAACCTTGGCAATTATACTGGCACTGGCAATTGAAAGACTTTTTGCATCACCCTTGATAATAGGCACTTGTTCAATGTCAACATCTGGTATTGTAACTGCATCATTAAGTAATATATCGGGTTTAACTGTGAGATTATTAATGGCTTCCCTCATAGCTTCATAAGTTGCATTTAATATATTTATCTCATCAATTCTTTCTGGTGATACAATTCCAACTCCTACACTCACAGCTTCATTAAGTATTACGTCATATAACATTTCTCTTTTTTTCTCACTTAATTTCTTGGAATCATTCACATATAATATTCTGCAACCCTTTGGAAGAACGACCGCACCAGCAACAACAGGACCTGCAAGTGGGCCTCTTCCAGCCTCATCTATACCACATATATAAGAAAATGCTTCATATTCTTTCTCATATACGCACATATTTTCAACGCGTTCTTTTTCCTGTGCAAGCTTTAATGCTTTTTTAGCTTCACGTTCTTCACTGGTTGTCTTAATCTTATCTGACATTGTTCTCTCCATTATCTTCTAAGTATCTTCTAAGCATCTTTTAAGGGGTTTCTAATGATATTCGTCCTAATCGTCCACTTCTGAAATCATCCAGAATAATATTAGATATTTTCTCGTAATCAATATTATTGCCCTTCTTGATACAGCCTCGCTTAACAGCCGCCTGTTCCATAATATATAACGCTACTGAATTATCTGGATTGATAGCATTTTCATCATAACTTGCGGCAGTCTTTTCTTTATCAAGACCGTAGCGTTCAATAACATTATCAGAATATTCACTATATATATATTTTATTGTATCGATAGCAAGCTCCTCGACATTAAGTATCTCATCATTCATAGAACCTATCATAGCAAGTCTTTTGCCGACTTCCTGATTGTCAAACTTAGGCCATAAAATACCCGGAGTATCTAAAAGCTCAACATTCTTATTAAGCTTTATCCATTGTTTTCCCTTAGTAACGCCCGGCTTATTGCCTGTCTTGGCACTAGCTTTTCCAGCATAGGAATTAATAAATGTTGACTTTCCGACATTAGGTATTCCAACAACCATTGCCCTTATTGGTCTGTTTAATATTCCTCTCTGCTTATTACGCTCTATCTTATCTGCACAGGCTGTCATTATAAGACCGTTGACCTGCTTAATACCCGAATTATTTCTTGAATTAAGCTTAAGGCAGTATATATTATTTTCATTAAAATAATTAATCCACTGGTTAGTTATCTTATCATCTGCAAGGTCTGATTTGTTAAGAAGAATAATTCTTGCTTTATTGACCGCGAGGCTGTCTATATCAGGGTTACGGCTGCTTATAGGTATTCTTGCATCTACAATCTCAATAACCAGATCTATAAGTTTAATATTTTCTTCCATCATTCTTTTGGCTTTGGTCATATGACCGGGATACCATTGATAGTTCATTTTATACCTCATTTCTACAATTAATACGAATAATTAGTGTTAATATCATATCAATATCGATACTTTGATTAGTATCCATACTTTAATCTTAATAAATGCTATTTAATAAATTTAATATCTTCAAATGGACTAAGCACCATCCACGTCTTTCCTATAATATGCTTTCTTTTAACCATTCCTATACTTGAAAAACGGCTGTCCTCACTGTTGTTACGATTATCTCCAAGGCAGAAATATTCATCATCTCCAAGTTTTACAGGATTAATTGTCATACCTGCTGTTACAATATATGTATCAGTAATATCATTCTCAAGTAATTCTCCATTAATATAAATGTGTCCTTCTTTAATCTGGACAGTTTCTCCAGGAAGTCCGATAACTCTTTTAACATATAACTTGGAAGAGCCGATAGAGTCTGGTTCAAATGCTATGCAGTCAAAACGCTTAGGACCTTTTATTGCATATGCAAATTTATTAACAAGCACAGTATCATCGTTATTAATCGAAGGTTCCATAGAACCTCCAAGTATAGTCGTTCTTGTGCAGCTGAATGAAACAAGCACATAAGCTGTTAATATAACCATTAAAATATCAAATATATATTTTAAAAGGTTAAGTAAAGTAGTATTTTCCTGATATCTTCTATGATATGAAATCATATTCTCCTCCAATCTATGATTTAGTATACAAATATACATTTCTATTCATTATACAAAATACATCTTTATGTGTCAAAAAAAGAATGTCACCTGTTACTATTAACATAACAAGTGACATTCTTTATAATGAGATAATAATAATTATCTAACTAATTCCTTAACCTTAGCAGCCTTACCTGTTCTCTGACGTAAGTAGAATAACTTAGCACGTCTAGCTTTACCGCGTCTTACAACTTCAACCTTCTCTACGATAGGTGAATGTAATGGCCAAGTCTTCTCAACACCGATACCATTAGAAATCTTTCTAACTGTGAATGTAGAACGAACTCCTGTACCCTGCTTCTTTAAAACAGTTCCTTCAAATACCTGAATTCTTTCACGGTTTCCTTCCTTAATCTTAGCTGATACTCTAACTGTATCACCTACATTAAATGCTGGTACTTCAGCCTTAAGCTGAGCATCTTCGATGTTCTTAATAATTGTATTCATGTGTGACCTCCTTATTATTCCGACGTTCTTAATGTGATATACACAACAGAGGACCATCTCTCTTTTTCACAACTTGATAAGGATAACATATATACTAATAATATGCAAGACCAAAATTTAATTAATTTATAAAATTTTAGTTATCTGACTTGTCATTATCAAACGGACTACCATAAGGTGCGTTATTCACTGAACCTGTATAACTGTTACCTGGTTCTTCACTGGCAGAACTTCCATATGATGAACTGTCATTATTGGCATTGTTAAATACATTATCAGCATAACTGCTATCTGATGAGTAATTATCTGTATTACCGCTGTATGAGCTATCAGAAGCTGCATTGTAATTGTTGAATGAATTATTATCAGAATTATAGTTGTTATTGCTGTAACCGCCATTAAATCCATTATAACCATTGCCGTTGAATGAATCATAATCTGAGATTTTATTGAGCTTATCCTGTGCAATAAGGTAGTTAACTATTCCCAGTCCCAAAAGCTGTAATACAATAAAAAGAATTTTGGAATTGCTTGAGCCATCTCCTATTCCTCTTGAATTAGCAGCGTAGTCAACTCTGTCACCAAGCTTGTAAGACCAGTACCAGCCGTATATTCCACAGGTTACAATTGTTAACAAGAACGCTACCGGACCAGAAGCACTCTCATTATCATTGGCTGCCAGCTTAGAGTCGTCAGTAAGACATATAAACCAGTAAATGCCAAAAATTCCACAAGTAACAATCGAGAGAATGATGTACATTGCAATGTTTCGTTTCTGAATCATATAGTGATTCCTCCTCATATATAAATTATTGTGGGTTACTATATGTATATATTATGTCAATTCATATTAACCCACTTGTGCTTATTGTAGCATATATATCTCAAAAGTAAAATATGTATTATATTATTAATCAATATACTGTTAATTAATATCAAGCAGTCCTTTTAATATATGAACTGTAACTGTCCTGTTAGTCATATCATGGCTTAATATACACTGGTCTATTACTGGCAGATAATATATTTTGCCTGTATCAGAAGTAACCTCGTATACGTTGTTAGCCCCTGTTTCAATTACGTCTGTCAGATTGCCTAATTCTTTACCCTCATCTGTAATTACACGAAGTCCTATTAAATCACATATAAAATATTCGCCTGGTTCACATTTTACTGCATTATCACGTGTTACGAGCAGATCACATTTTGTATAGATTTCAATATCATTAATATTGTCAAATTCTTTAAATTTCACAATTACATACTGTTTAAAGAACTTTACTGACTGCACTGTAACATTGACATTGCCACGCTTGCCCGCTATTATACATTCTTTTAATTTCTTAAATCTGTCAGGGTCATCTGTTGTAGGGAATACCTTAACTTCCCCTCTTATTCCGTGTGTCGATGTTATAACACCAACTCTTAATAAATCTTGCATATACACCTCTCAAATCGTAATTATTCATTTCATAGTTCTGCTGTTATGACAGGTAAAATATAATATCTGATACTTCTTCGCAAGCTTTTCAATCAGCCTGTGTGCATTATTAATAGAAAATGTATCCATATTTACAAATGGATCGTCCAATATTATAAACGGTTTTTTATCTTTATACATTGAATCAATAAATGCAAAACGCATACATATTCCAGCCAAATCCTTACAGCCTGAACTTAAGAACCTAATCTCCCTGTACTGCCCAGCTTCATTCTTTAAAAGATTATTATGTATATCAAAACTATACATATTGCTGTCTGTATTATCAGACACAATATCAAAATACTCTTTAAACTTAGCATTTACAGGTGCCTGATACTTCTTTGCATATGAAATCCTTGCTTTTTCAAGATAATCTTTAGCTTTTAACAGATTATTATAGTTGGCAAGGAGTGTTTCATAGTCTGCTTCAAGTCCATTTAACTGACTCTCATACGAACTCAGCTCATCAAGCTCATTTTCCTTTAAATTAAGCCTGCTGTTATATTCGTTAATAGTATTACTGCACAATTCCATACCAGACCTTATATTATTAAGCTGTGCATTAAGTTCAGTAATATCATAATCAGGCATATCATCTAGTTCACGAAGCATACTTAACTGCTGTTCATAATTAACATTATTCTGCCTGAAACGCTTAAATGCATTGTCAGCATCCATATAAGACTTTCTGTACTGTTCAATATAATTAATCCGTTGTCTTATACCGTTAAGCTTTGATATACATTCATTAATAGCATTATCAAAGCCCTGAATATCAGGTATTGCGGTATGTTCCATATAATCAGACATAAATGTATTAATACTTCCAATTATAGCTGTTACATTATACTCTTTCAACCTTTTATTATATTGAAGTTCTCTGTCCCTAAGCATTGAAAGTTCTTTCTTCTGCTGGCTTAACTGCATAAGTTCATAATATGTATCATCAATATTATGTTCTGGCACTATCGCTGATATCCATTCATCAATATCGTGCTGAAGCTTGTTATACTGTTTAGTAAGAGTATCCAGCTTTTCTTTTATAATATCATATTGTTCATTACGGATATTATAGGTACGCATATTATTCTTGTATCGGTCTTTGTTAACAAGACCATAAGCAATACCTCCCATTATACATACAATACCAAGTAAAAAAGTAATAACTGCCAGCGAAGGAATTATAATACCTGCAGCAATTAATATAATTCCAATAATAGCTGCCGCAATAGTAATAGCAGGCGAAGATTTCTCCGGCTTATCATATACAGCTTCATAATTAGCAGTAAGGTGTGCTCTTGTATCTTTAATATCCTGATATAGTGAAGACATTTTATTATATGCTTTCATATAATAATCAATCTCTTTGTCTGTAACATTAGAAAGTTTCTCTTCAAGGCTGTCAAGACGTTCTTTTTCTGACGAACTCAACTCAATGTGCTTTAACTGGATGGATATTTTATTAAGCTCATCTAAGTTGCTGAACTGTATACTTAACTTTTCAACAGACGGAAGTTTGCTATATTCTTCCTCATACTGCTTATAAGCTGTATAGCGTTCTGCAAGCTGCGAATTATATATATCATATTGTTCTTTAAAGGCTAAAAGATCTTTCCGTCTGGAAGCTTTATCAAGAATATCTGAAACAGACGTCTGCTCTTTATCAAGCCTGTTATATTCCTTCTTCTGTTCAGTGATTAACGAAATTGTCTGTTGTAGTGCCTGTTCAAGCTCATTCTTTCCCATAAGCTTTGCCTTAAGCCGTTCAATATCCTCTTTCATCTTGTAAAGCTGCCCGGTCTTTCTTTTGGGACTAAGCGAATTAATCTTATCATTCATATGTCCGATTACTTCATCATAATTATTAACATCTACATCATCTACGGCGTCACAGCCAAGAAGTGCCGCTATATCGCCTGTACTGCCGCTTTCACAATTATTCTGAAAAATATAAGCTGTTTTTTCAAAAGAATCACTGTCAATTTCAAATATCTCTTTACCAATATCAGAAGTATAATCAAATGAATCTAATTTCGTTATAGTATCTACAAGCTTAAAGGTATCGTCCTTATCTTTAGCTTCAAAGGTACGGTATATTGTATACTGCTTATTATCAATCTCAAATGCAAGACTTCCACCATATAAGCCGCCCTGCCAAGGCTTAAACCGCCTTTTTTCATTAACATAATCATCTCTTTTACTGGTGTTATCAAAACCAAAAAACATAACCTTGATAAATGCCGCAAGCGTACTTTTACCCCAGCCATTTTCTTCTATAATCTGATTAATGCCATCTTCAAATACATAGTCAAAATTATTAAATTGTCCAAAATTATCAATATGTAAACTGATTAATTTCATATAAATTCCTCTCCTGATAACGCATCAATGCCTATCTTTATTATTGAAGCTTTCGTAATATCATCAAGTGTATCGTCACTTTCTACCAGTCTTACAAACTCCCCTTTTAATGACTTGTCATACTGGTATGAGCTGTAATCTACTTTTATTGAAGTATGGTCATATAATTTAAAATAATAATAGTCATTCTTAAAATTCTCAGTAATATATGTAAGGTTCTTCTCTGCGTTAATATCAATCTGTCCTGTAAGCACAACTTTGATAAGGCTTGCAGACGCATAATCTTTCTTATAAAGAACCTCTCTTACTTTTTCTGCCATCTCTACTGAATTCATACATTCAGATATATCAACATCTTCTTCATACAAATTCCTGTAGGAAACACTGATAAATTCATTACCTACAAGCTTGTTATCCTTAATATCAAGAAGTACAAAACCGTGTTCACCACATTCATCAAAGCCTCGTCCTTCAAGGCATCCTGGATAACAATATACTCCCCTTGAATCAAGCTGTTCCATCTTGTATGAATGGATATGTCCCAGTGCGAGATAATCAATTGCCTTATTCTTAAGTTCCTTTAATGAAATTACCTCAGTCTTATCCTTTGACGATGACATAGCTTCCTGTCCGTGCAAAGTAACAATATTATAATTATTACTGTCAAGTACAAGTGAGTTATATATAACATTGGAATTATCTGCTGTTAATTCCACACCATTAATAGTAATTACTGAATTATCCTCTGGTGCTTCAATCTTATATGAAGTCCAGCTGTCATTAAACATCTTAATATTATCCGGTATTGTATCACAATCTATAAAAAGACTTTCTGCATCGTGATTACCTCTTAGATAATAAAATGTTATATCTGGATTGTTATTAATTGCGGACAGAAAAACATTTCTTGCATTAGCTGATATATTCTTCTTGTCATATAAATCCCCTGCAATAATAACAGCCTTTACAAAGTTATCTTTAGCATAAGCAATCATTCTCTCAAATGTAGCAAGAAGCTCAGCTTTTCTCTGCTTAGCCTGTTCCCTGCTTAGATTGCTTGTCATATTAGAATCAAGGTGCAAGTCTGCACAATGTATTATCTTCATAATGCTTCCCCACTTTTATCTTACTTAATTAATCTATATAATAATGCTGCAGCAATAATCTTATTATCCTGCGATTAATTATTTTATAATTATTGGCATTATATAATCATCAATTACATATATAATACACTATGTCGAACATATTTTCTATTGGTAAATATATACAAAATAAGCCATTATGCTTATACATTAAGCATAATGGCTCATTAACAGTGCATTAATTGTCTATCTCTACAATAACCTTTTTGTCGGTATTCGATGCGGCTGCAGATACAACAGCTCTAATAGACTTTGCAATTCTTCCGGATTTACCGATTACCTTACCAATATCTGAGGAAGCAACCTTTAAATTTACGATAATTGCTTTATCTTTCTGTGTTTCTGTTACTACAACCTCATCCGGATTATCAACTAGTGCTTTAGCGATAACTTCCACTAACTGTTTCATAGCTAAATACCTCCACTAGTCTTATTTTTCGATACCTGCCATCTTGAAAAGCTTTCCAACTACTTCTGTAGGCTGAGCTCCGTTTGATAACCACTTCTTAGCAAGTTCAGCATCAATGTTAAGCTTGCATGGATCGTAATTAGGATCATAAGTACCGATTTCGTCAATAAATCTACCATTTCTTGGAGATCTTGAATCTGCTACGATAATTCTATAGAAAGGAGACTTCTTCTCACCTAATCTCTTTAATCTGATCTTTACTGCCATTATTGTTTCACCTCCTGTAATTAATTATATCTATGTTAAAAAGGCAACTTAAAACGTCCCTTTTTAGCACCTTTCATCATACCAGGCATCTGTTTCATCATCTTCTTCATCTGCTCAAATTGTTTAACAAGCCTGTTTACTTCACTGATATTAACACCAGCTCCTCGTGCTATTCTGTTCTTTCTTGATGGATTAAGAATATCTGGATTCTTACGTTCCTTAGCAGTCATAGAATGTATGATTGCTTCTGTACGCTTAAGATTAGCTTCTGCCTCATCTTCATCTGGCATCTGGATATTCTTCATATTACCGCCAAGTCCCATACCTGGAAGCATACTCATAATAGAACCTATACCACCCATATTACGAATCTGTCCCATATATTCAAGGAAATCGTCAAAATCAAATTCAGCTTTTTTAATCTTAGCTTCCATCTCTTTGGCTTTATCTGCATCAATCTGTGCCTCAGCCTTCTCAATGAGTGTAAGAACATCACCCATTCCAAGAATTCTTGATGCCATACGATCAGGATAGAACTGTTCAAGGTCTGACAGTTTCTCTCCCATACCAACATAAAGAATAGGCTTACCTGTGACAGCCTTAATTGAAAGTGCTGCACCACCTCTTGTATCACCATCTAACTTAGTAAGGATAACTCCGTCAATTCCAACCTTTTCATTAAATGAAGATGCTACATTTACCGCATCCTGTCCAGTCATAGAATCAACAACAAGAATAGTCTGGTCAACATTAACCTCACTCTTTATATTAATAAGCTCATCCATCATATTCTCATCAATATGAAGTCGTCCGGCTGTATCAAGAATTACTATGTTGTAATTATTCTCCTTGGCGTGTGCTATCGAAGCCTTAGCAATATCTACAGGGTTATGTCCTGTTCCCATAGAAAATACTTCAACGCCCTGCTTATTACCATTGATAGTAAGCTGTTCTATAGCTGCTGGCCTGTATACATCACAAGCTACGAGCAAAGGCTTCTTGCCCTTGGCTTTGAACTTTCCTGCAAGCTTGGCTGTAGTAGTTGTCTTACCAGCACCCTGAAGACCCGCCATCATAATGACAGTAATTTCATTCCCCGGCTTAATAGCAATCTCTGTTGTCTCAGAGCCCATAAGGGAAATCATCTCTTCATTAACTATCTTAATAACCATCTGTCCCGGTGTAAGACTTGACATAACATCCTGACCAATCGCACGTTCTTCTACTGACTTAATAAAGTTCTTAACAACCTTAAAATTAACATCAGCTTCTAACAGTGCCATCTTAACCTCTTTAAGTGCTGCCTTTACGTCAGCTTCAGAAAGGCGTCCTTTGCCGCGAAGATTCTTAAATATGTTTTGAAGTTTATCTGAAAGACTGTCAAATGCCATTATATATCCTCCTAAAATGTTTAATAATCTTCGATAATTTCGTTAGACAGGTCTTTGATCTCTAATATCAGCTTCATATCTGGTGAAGCAATATAAGAATCAACAAGCTCGTCTATCTTGGTTACTTTGGCTTTAGTATCCATAAATTTCTCAATAAGATGAAGCTTGGACTCATATCCTTCTAATGTATTGGATACCCTCTTGATAAGGTCGTGAACACCCTGTCTTGATATATTATATTCATCAGCAATCTCACTTAAAGATAAATCGTTAAATACGGCATCTTCATATACATTGCGCTGATGTTCATTAAGCAGTTCGCCATAAAAATCATATAATAATGTCTGTTCTACAATACGTTCCACAACACACCTTAACTTTCTGGTTCAAATGATTTATAAGCCTTGAGTATAATATCATAGCAAATAAAAAGTGTCAAGCTTTTTTACTTGACACTTTTTAATATTTTTTGATTTAATTTTTAAACCACAAAACGCCTTGGTTATTCGTGTTAAAACATATTTACTATTTATCTGGTTATTTACTATTTATCCGGATATTACATTCTATTATTCATCTGTGGTGCATTTCCATTAGAGCTGCCGTTATTCATATTAGGCATACCTGAGCCGCCATTGCCAGGCATATTCATTCCACCAGCTTTGCCAAGACCGCTTGAAACATTGCTTGTGACATCAGATGTAACTTCAATTGATAATGTAGTACTTCCTGCTGTAATGTCATAAGTATTACCTGTTGTTATCTTATCTGAATATACAATTGCTGCGGCATAAGCCTTTGATGGTGTATATGATAATATCTCATTGCCATTCGAGTCGCTTAATGTATACTTGCTGCCTCCACTTACAGATGTAAATGCAGTAACTATACAGGCTCCATTACTTGCACCTTTTGGAATTTCAAGCATTCCGCTTGAGCCAAATGCCATAACTGTTCCACCATTAATTGTACAACTGTCATCATAGTCAATTGCTGTATCGCCGTCCGAGGTTGGACCAAGTACAACGATATATCCACCATTTATTATAATGGAGCCATTGGCATCAAGTCCGTCACCGCTTGCATTTATCAAAAGATTACCGCCATTAATTGTTATACTTCCGTCAGATGAATTAATGCCGTCATCACTTGAAACAACGCTTATATCTCCATCATTAATAACTATGTCATCAGCTTCAATGCCTTCATAGCACTGTGTTATATTTATTGTTCCACCATTGACAGTAAGCAAGTCATCTGCATGTACTCCGTCATCACCTGTAGCTGCATTTATAGTACCACCATATATATAGATTTCTGAATTGCAATGTACAGAGTCATCATCAGAGTCTATTGTTATGTCTCCGTCATTGATTATAAGCATATTGCCAGCTTTAATACCTTTTCTGCTCTCAACTGTATCATCTGTGGTAGTTGTTGTCTTATTGTTATTAAAACCAAAACCACCACGGCCCATATACATATTATCTGTATGTGTCTGTGTTGTATCAGCCGCACCATTATTAGTCTTTATATTAATAGTACCATCATTAATAACAAGTATATTTTCAGCCTGTATGCCATCATTAGAAGCCTTAATAGTTATATTACCGCCTTCAATGATAACATTTCCTTTAGTTGTGTCTGTATCATAAGTTGACTTAATCCCGTCTGAACCTGCATTAATATTAATATCACCCGCTACAACTCCGCATAGATCTTTACCGATTATACCGTCCTCAGCACTTGTTATGTTTAATGTACCAGATGCGATAATGCAGTCATCTGTACTCTTAATACCGTTGCGGTATCCAGCATTGACATTTAATGTACCATTTCCATTGATTATTAAATCCTCTTTAGAATATATAGCGGCTGAATAATCTTCTTCTGTAGATAAACGACTGCTGTCTGTAATTGTATTAGTTGTGTTATCGGCAAGTGTAAGTATAACTTTCTTGGCATCTAACACCTTAATTGGTGCTGTTGTTGTATTCCTTATAGAAGCATTATTAAGAATTAATCTTACAGTTCCCTTATCTGTCGCATTAACGATTATATTTCCTTCTGTTACATTTCCTGATATAACATATGTTCCTGCTTTAGTGATTGTAACTGTTGAACCTGATATTTCAACCGATGAACTATCAGAACTAATCTGGCTTCCAAGTGTAATATGTGAAACTGATGAATCATCCCATGATGATACCTTATCTTCATCATCTAATTCGATTGATAAATCTGAATCCGCACTTGAGGCAAGTTCCTCGAGTGATACAATGCTCTGGCTCTCTGTTGTTGTATTGTTATTATGAGTATTAGAACAGCCTGTAAATACAGCCCCCATTAACATAGCTGCTATTGTTGCATATAATAATTTATTCTTTACCATATGAGTCATCTCCTTTGTTGTTTATGCGATTATCATAATGGCAAATAGTGGTTTAAATATGTAAATTGTGTGTAAAAAATGTGAAACCAGCCACAAAACTGATTTCACATCTATACTTGTATATTATATACATTTTATGTAAGCCTGTTAAAATAAAACTTTTATGTATCAGCGTAACATATCAGTGTCACTTTGATAAATTAGATATTAACCTTAACAAGACGTGGTCTTAAACCGTTCTTTTCAAGCTCAGATACAATCTGGTCTTTGTGTTCATGTCCGAAAGCTTCAATAGTTATTCTCAATTCAACTGTAGCCTTTCTGTTAATGCTTACAAACTGGTTATGATCAAGCTTGATTACATTACCATTAGCGTTGGCAATTATCTGTGCAACTCTTACAAGTTCACCCGGCTTATCTGGAAGAAGTACAGATACAGTAAATATTCTGCTTCTCTGAACAAGACCCTGCTGAACAACAGATGACATTGTTATTACGTCCATATTACCACCTGAAAGAATTGAAACAACCTTCTTATCTTTAACCTTAAGCTGTTTAAGTGCTGCAACTGTAAGAAGACCTGAGTTCTCTACTATCATTTTATGATTTTCAACCATATCAAGGAAAGATACAATTAAGTCTTCATCAGGAACTGTTATTATATCATCAAGATTCTTCTGAAGATATGGGAATACCTTTGTACCCGGTGTCTTAACTGCTGTACCATCAGCTATTGTGCTGACAGTTGGAAGTGTTGTAACCTTTCCATTCTTTAAAGAAGCCTGCAGACAATTAGCACCGGCTGGTTCAACACCGATCACTTTAATATTAGGATTAAGAAGCTTGGCAAGTGTAGATACACCTGTTGCAAGTCCGCCGCCGCCAACTGGAACGAGGATATAATCAACTGTTGGGAGTTCTTTAATAATCTCCATAGCAATTGAGCCCTGTCCTGTAGCAACATCAAGGTCATCAAATGGATGAACAAATGTAAGTCCCTTTTCTTCTGCTAACTTAAGAGCATATTCACAGGCTTCATCATATACATCTCCGTAAAGTACAACTTCAGCACCATAACCCTTAGTTCTGTTAACCTTTATAAGTGGTGTTGTTGTTGGCATAACAACAGTAGCCTTTACGCCATACTTCTTTGCCGCAAATGCAACACCCTGTGCGTGGTTACCAGCAGATGCTGTTATAAGGCCTTTCTTTCTTGCCTCTTCTGACATTGTGCTTATCTTGTAATATGCACCTCTTACCTTGTAAGCACCTGTATACTGCATATTCTCAGGCTTAAGATATACTTTATTGCCTGTCTGGTTGCTGAAATATTCGCTGAATATAAGGTTAGTTGGTAATGTAGCTTCCTTTACTTTCTCAGCAGCTTCTTCAAATTTCTTTAAAGTTAATTCTTCCATTGTAAATCTACTCTCCTTATAGTTACTTTATATTATTAAATTTATTATCAGTAATAATATACATCATTAATCTAATTATCAATATAAAATATCATTAATTGAATTAAAATATTACATTAATCATCATCTTCTTCATTATCTGATGTATCAAATAATGCGTTGACAAATGTATCTGAGTCAAACTTCTGTAAGTCCTTAACCTGCTCACCTACACCAATGTACTTAACAGGTATTCCAAATTCTGCCTGAATAGCAACGGCGATACCACCCTTAGCTGTTCCGTCCATCTTAGTAAGAATAATTCCTGTTATATTAGTTACATCATTGAATTCGCGTAACTGTGAAAGTGCGTTCTGACCAGTTGTCGCATCAAGGACTATAAGATTTTCCCTATACGCATCAGCATACTCTCTTTCAATAACTCTGTCAATCTTGCGTAATTCTTCCATAAGATTTTTCTTATTCTGAAGCCTTCCGGCTGTATCACATAAAAGAACATCTGCGTGCCTTGCTTTTGCCGCTGCTATAGAATCATATATTACAGCCGCTGGGTCAGAGCCCTCATTCTGTGCAATTATATCTGCACCTACCCTGTTAGCCCATTCTGTAAGCTGTTCAATGGCAGCAGCCCTGAATGTATCAGCCGCAGCAAGGACAACCTTTTTGTTCTGCTCTTTTAAATGGCCTGCAAGCTTTCCTACAGAGGTAGTCTTTCCAACACCATTAACACCAATAAGCATAACAATTGACTTAGTATTCTCAAATTCATATGCATTGGGCCCAAGGTTCATCTTCTCTTTGATTGTATCAATCAATAACTGCTTGCAATCTTTAGGGTCTTTTATTTTATTCTCTTTAACCTTAGCCTTAAGGTCTTCAATAATCTCATCAGTTGCCCTGACACCAATATCTCCCATAATAAGAGTCTCTTCAAGTTCTTCGTAGAAATCATCATCAATTGAAGAAAAGCCATTAAATATATTATCAATGCCCGACACGATATTATCTCTGGTCTTTGTAAGACCTTCTTTAAGTTTACTAAAAAGTCCCATATTAACTCTTCCTTTCTTTAGGCTCATTCAGATCATTGGCAATAAGGTCTACAGAAACAAGAGTTGATACACCCTTCTCCTGCATAGTAATACCATATAATCTGTCTGCCGCAGCCATAGTTCCACGTCTGTGGGTAATTACAATAAACTGTGTATGCTTTGTAAGCTTATGAAGATAATTAGCATATCTTCCAACATTAGAATCATCAAGTGCAGCTTCAATTTCATCAAGAAGACAGAATGGTGATGGCTTTAAGTTCTGTATGGCAAATAATAACGCAATTGCTGTAAGAGCCTTTTCTCCACCTGATAACTGCATCATATTCTGGAGCTTCTTTCCTGGTGGCTGGGATACAATTATAATGCCCGCTTCAAGTATATCTTCATCTTCCACAAGTTCAATTGTACCACGTCCACCGCCGAATAATTCCTTGAATACCTTATCAAATTCCACTTTTATCTCTTCAAATTTGGCAGTAAACTGTGTTCTCATTCCATTATCAAGTTCTGTTATAACCTTCATAAGCGACTGTTCAGCCTCAATCATATCATCGTGCTGTGTCTTTAAGAAAGTATAACGCTCGCTTACTTCTTTATATTCTTCAATGGCATTAACATTTACATCGCCAAGTTTCTTAATAGAAGCTTTAAGTATATTAATCTGCTTTCTTAAATCATTAAGATTAGTTAATTCATCGCTCTTTAATTCCAGTGCATAGCTGTATGTAAGTTCGTATTCATTCCACATATAATCAACAAGTGAATCATTAGATTCATCAAGCTTATCGTGCTGGTTATGAAGACGCATGCTTTCTTTTTCAAGAAGGATAATCTGCTCATTAAGGGTTTCTCTTTTCTTAAAGAACTCCTTATGGCTTGCAGTAACCTTTTCTTTGTCAGCTTTAAGCTTAGCCAGCTTCTCGTTATTAGCTTCAAGCTCTTTAACTGTCTTTTCAATATTATACTTAACATCAGTTATTTCCTGCTGTTTAGTCTTTATTAATTCTGCTGTCTGTTTTATCTTATCGTTAATACTCTCTTTTTCATTATCAAGACTATTAATCTCATCAGAAAGTCTTTGAATATTTTCATTAATAAATGCAGCTTTCTGTTCAACTGATGAATGTGATATCTTTAAATTCTCAAGCTTAAGTGATACTGCCACCTCATTCGCTTTCTTTTCTTCAAGCAGCTTATTAAGGTTCTCAATCTCTTTTCTTGAAGCCTCATTCTCGCTGTCAAGCACATTAAGGCTTCCACTTACCTGCTGTTTATCACTGTTGACCTTTGATATCTCAGCATCTATTCCAGCCTGTTCATTTACTGCATTTGAATATCCATCAATTATCTCTTTTAACTTGTTATCAGCCTGCTTAAGAGTTACATCTAAAGTATTCTTCTTAATGTGTGTCTCTCTTTGCTGTTTATTTAACTGGTCAAGATTATCCCTGTTCTTACCAACTTCACTTCTAAGCTCTGATATAGAAGCTTTGGTTTCTGTAATAGTCTTGCTTATGCTTGAAACCTCTGTCTTAAGTTCTTCAATCTCTCTCCTTCGTCCAAGAAGGTTGCTTGAATTCTTAAAAGCACCACCTGTCATTGAACCGCCTGGATTAAGCTGCTCACCTTCAAGTGTTACAATTCTTAATGAATATTTATACTTTCTTGCAATTACCAGAGCATTTTCTATATTATCAACTACAAGAATACGTCCAAGCAGATACTTTGCAAGTCCTTCATATTCAAAAGACACCCTTACAAGATTGCTGGCAACTCCAACAACACCCTTCTCATTAATGCAGTTATCGTTCTCTAATGTATTTCTTGAATGAATAGCATTGAGTGGTAAAAATGTTGCACGGCCAAGCTTATTTACTTTAAGGTAATTAATAAGCTCCTTAGCAGTATTCTCTTTGTCTGTAACTATGTTCTGGATTGTTCCGCCAAGTGCTGTTTCAATAGCAGTTTCATACTGCTTCTCCACTTTAATAATATCTGCAATAACACCAAGAATACCAGGGTTGCTGTCCTTTAATTCCATTATCTTACGGATACTGTTGCCATATCCGTCATATCTTTCAGTTATATTAACTAAAGATTCAAGTCTTGACTTGCTTCTATGATAATTCTGGGTAAGTTTGTCAAGTTCCTGTGTCTTCTCAGTTATTACACCCTTAATAGATGTTACATTGGCATTGGCTTGTGCAATTGAAGCATTAATACTGCTTATATTAACATCACATTCTTTTAACTGTGAAGTAATAGAAGCTATTACCTGTCTTTGTGCTGTTTCATCACTTTTTCCAGTTATTATCCTGCTGTTTAACTGCGATTTACGGATTTCAAGCTGTTCAAGCATTGTAATGAACTTCTGGTTCTCTGCTTTGATAGATGACTGTTCTGTCAGATTATCATATATAAGTGTCTGACGGTTCTCTATCTGTCCTGATATTCCGTCTATCTCAGCCTTTACAGCCTCAGCTTCCTCATTAATGGCATTAAGCTTTGTGTTATATTCATTAATCTCTGTATTAATTGCCTCTGCCTGCTTCTTTAATTCATTAATCGAAGCTGTCTTGGCATTCTTATCCTTCTCAATGTCATTAATTCTCTCAGAATGAAGCTGCTTGTTGGCGTTAAATGTCTTAACCTGTTCCTCAAACAGATTAATCTCACCCTTGAACTTCTGGTTATCAAGCTCTAATGCAGATGATACCTGATTAGTCTGCTCGATTGTAAGATTAAGCTCATTAAGCTGGTTCTCAGCCTCTTCATATTCTGCCTTAGTAGCATCATATTCATTTCTTGAGCCAGCCAGATCATTATCAGCAATCTCTATTTTATTATCAAGCTCAGCAATTTCTTTTCTTATACGGTCAGTTTCTAATAAAAATGCGTTGACATCATATTTTTTCAAATCTGACTTTAAATTAAGATATTCCTTTGCTTTCTCAGACTGTACCTGTAATGGGCCAACCTGCTTTTCAAGTTCTGATAAAATATCATTAACACGGACAAGATTATTTCTTTCATTATCAAGCTTCTTGATAGCCGCAGCTTTACGGCGTTTAAACTTAACAATACCTGCCGCCTCATCAAAAAGCTCCCTGCGTTCCTCAGGTTTACCACTAAGGATTTTATCAATCTGTCCCTGTCCGATAATTGAATAACCTTCTTTACCGATACCTGTATCATAGAACATCTCTGTTACATCTTTTAATCGGCAGGTATGTCCATTAATCTTGTATTCACTTTCCCCTGAACGGTATACTCTTCTTGATACCGTAACTTCATCATATTCAACAGGAAGTGCGTGGTCACTATTATCAAGTGTTATTGCAACATACGCAAAACCAACAGGTTTACGGTTCTGTGTTCCTGCAAATATGACATCTTCCATTTTCGCCCCACGAAGCTGCTTCGCACTTTGTTCACCAAGAACCCATCTTACAGCATCGGCGACATTACTTTTCCCAGAGCCATTAGGACCTACAATGCCTGTAATTCCGTTATGAAAGTCAAATACTATCTTATTGGCAAATGACTTAAAGCCCTGAACCTCTATACTCTTTAAATACATATATACAATTCCTTTGCTATTTTCTTATAGGAAATTCATATCCCTGCTTCTTTAATTCCACAAGTGCCTCATATGCCGCGTGCTGTTCAGCGTGCTTCTTGGTATGACCCTTGGCTGTAACGTGGAACATTCCATCGACCTTCGCACTTGCAATAAAGTCTTTATCGTGCTCTGGTCCTGATTCTCCTATAATCTCGTATACAACTTCCTTATGTGCCGCCTGTACGACTTCCTGTAAAATAGTTTTGCTATCATAAAAGAGTTGCTTGCTTTCCAAATCATTAAGAATAAATGATTTAACGAATTCTTTTGCATTAGCAAAACCACCATCCAGATATATTGCTCCTATTACCGCTTCACAGGCATCTGATACTATAGAATCTCTCTTTCTTCCGCCTGTTAATTCCTCACCTTTACCTAACATTATGAAATTATCAATTCCAATAGCTCTTGCACATATAGCAAGTGTAGGTTCACATACAATACTTGCACGAAGTCTTGTCATCTGGCCCTCATTCATATTGCTGTAATTCTTATAAATGTAATCGCTTGATGTAAGTTCCAGAACCGCATCACCAAGGAACTCAAGTCTTTCATTATCCTTATACTTCTTAATCGTCTTCTCATTAGCATAAGAGCTGTGAGTAAGTGCATTTTTTAAAAGATTAATATCTTTAAACTGATAATTAATTTTATCCATTAACTCAGATAAATTCTTATTATACATTCAATCTCCAATCTGGTGTCAATCTTATAATTATGTCCAATTTATTCAAAAAAGAAAATACAGTCAGATAAAATCCTGCCAGATTACTTTATATGTAACAGGGAATTCTATCAAAATTTCCTGTTACATAAAAAAGCATTAATTTATCCGTGTAATATGCACACTTATAAATTAATGCTCTATTGACACATATTATAGACCCCTGCTATATCAACACCAATATTCTTTATATTAATTATTTAGCAAGTGCATTCTGAATCTGAGTTGCTGCATCTCCTACAGTAACAATATTCTCAATTGCATCGTCTGGAATCTGAATACCGAACTGGTCTTCAATCTCTGTTATAATCTGGAATACATCTAAAGAATCTGCCTTAAGGTCATCAACAAATGCTGATTCTTTAGTAATCTTATCCTCGCTTATATTAAGTACATCTGCAATAATTCTCTGTAACTTCTGAAATTCCATATAAATCCTCCATTCTGACCTGATATCTTAATTATATGAATATCAATATATATCAGGCGTTATACACAATTCTAAATCTGATATTCTTATTATAAATATAATATCTATTCTTGTATTACTATTATAAATATAACATCCGTTCTTGTACTACCATAAATATTATATCTATTCTTCTGTTAATTCCGGCATATGCGAAAGTGACTCAACAATCTGCTCATTAATATTGCTTTTTGAAAATGTCACGCATTGAAGAATTGAATTCTTTACCTCTTTAGCTTTGGCACTTCCGTGTGTCTTAACAACAAGACCATTAAGACCTATAAGTGGTGCTCCACCATACTCTGATGCATCCATAGTCTTAAGTGTACTCTTAATTGAGTCCTTAACAAGCATTGCTCCAATCTTTGACTTAAGATTAGAATAAAATGCACCCTTAATCTTAGATATAATTGTACCAGCAAGACCCTCGTAAAGCTTTAATATAACATTACCAACAAATGCATCACACACGATAACATCTGCACCGCTTCTTGGTATCTCTCTTGCTTCAATGCTTCCTATAAAGTTAATATCATCACACGCTTTAAGAAGTGGAAATGTCTCCTTAACAAGCTGGTTGCCTTTCTCCTCTTCAAGACCAACATTAACTATCGCTACTCTTGGCTTCTTAATCCCAAGACAGTTCTCCATATATATAGAACCCATCTTAGCCCACTGCACAAGAAAAGCTGGTCTGGCATCAACATTAGCCCCACTGTCAACTATCAGCACACAGCCTTTATCAGTAGGAACAATCGCACCTATTGGTGGTCTTTCAACGCCTGGAAGACGTCCAACAATAACCTGTCCACCAACTAATATAGCACCAGAACTTCCTGCTGATACGAAAGCATCAGCTTCTTTATTCTTAACCATATTAAGAGCCTTAACCAAAGATGAATCTTTCTTATGTCTTATAGCCATAACAGGTGGCTCACCTGTTTCTATAACCTCTGTAGCATTAACAACTTCTATCTGCTCTTTGCTATAAGTATATTTGGAAAGTTCGTTATTAACAACATCTTCTTTTCCAACAAGATATACAAAACATTCTTTGCTTGTATTTACGGCATCTACCGCACCTTTAACAATCTCGCCAGGGGCATTATCTCCACCCATAGCATCAAGTGCAACTTTTATCATAAATATACCATTCCTTATATAAATTATGCCTTTTAAATATACTACTAAAATGCTATTTATGCAAGCAAAGCTTAAAAGAAAGCATATGCTAAGAATGTATTTCACCTATATTCTTAATAAGGAGCCAAAAAGAATATATCTATGAACAGGAACACCTTTGGTCTTAGCTGTATCTATCCCACCATCCAGGCAGATTAGAAACTTTCATTTATTAGAAACGTACACCGAAAGGCATAAAAAATGAGCCTGCCCTCTAAAGGACAGACTCATTAAATAAGTTACTCTATAGAAATTAATCTACAGTAACGATTTCTTTCTTGTTGTATGAGCCACAAGACTTACATACTCTATGAGGCATCATTAATGCACCACACTTGCTGCACTTTACGAGATTAGGAGCGCTCATCTTCCAATTAGCTCTTCTCTTATCTCTTCTAGCCTTTGAAGATTTATTCTTAGGACAAATTGACATTCGGTTACACCTCCTTAAAATTCTTTAAAATATCTTTGAAAACAGACATTCTTGGATCCAGGATATCCCTGTCACAACCGCACTCTCCTTTGTTCAGATTCGCACCGCAAATCAGACAAATTCCTTTGCAGTCCTCCTTACATAAGGTCTTTCCCGGCATGGATATCAGTATTTCGCCGAAAACTAACTTGTCCACGTCGAGGTCGTATCCATCAATATAGTCTTTTTCTTCTTTTGCTTCTTCCTCGGATGCGTTATCATTAAAGTCAACAATCTCATCAACCGTATAGTCAACGCGTGTATCAACTGGCTCTAAGCATCTGTCACAAGGAATACTAAGGGTAACATAAGAATCAGCCTTAATAGAAAGCTTATTCTTACCTAGCTTCTTAATGATAACATCAACCGCAGGCTTATCAATTATATCATAATCAGAAGAACCTGTATTAAATGTATTCATCTCAATATCTGCTTTATAACTCTTCTCATCCTGTGAACCGGATAAAAGCTCTCTTAAATCAATTAGCATAATTGTCTCCAATTCATACTATATATAGTAAATAAGCATAACGCTTACCACACTTGGTCTATTATACGCACCTGATATTGTTTTGTCAATAACTAATTTAATATATTTAATCGCAATATATTAAACCGCACAATATATTCAATCGTAATATATTTAATCAATTAACATATGTCGTTAATTACTTTACAAGTGCTAATGTTTCTCTTGCAATAGCAAGTTCTTCATTTGTAGGAATTACGCAAAGCTTAACCTTTGATTCTGGTGTAGAGATGATGCCTTCAACACCGCAAGCCTTCTCAGAAGCTGCTTCATCAAGTTCAACTCCGAGGAATCCAAGATATTTACATACCATTGGTCTTAACCAAGCTGCATTTTCACCAACACCAGCTGTAAATGTGATAGCATCAACACCATTCATAGCTGCTGTATAAGAACCGATGTACTTAGCTACTCTGTAAGCATAAGCTTCAAGTGTAACCTTAGCTACTTCGTTACCTTCGTTAGCTGCTGCGTTAAGATCTCTAAAGTCAGAAGAAATACCACCTGACATACCAAGAACACCTGACTTCTTGTTAAGGATGTTAAGCATTTCACTTACTGTAAGGTTCTCATGGTTGCAAAGGTATTCGATGATAGCTGGATCAAGATCACCTGAACGAGTACCCATAATAAGACCTTCAAGTGGAGTAAGACCCATAGATGTATCTACACACTTGCCACCGATAGAAGCTGAAATTGAAGCACCGTTACCAAGGTGGCATACAATAACCTTAGCTGTCTTAGGGTCAAGGTCAGCAAACTTGATTGTTTCCTTTGATACGAAGCTGTGGCTTGTTCCGTGGAAGCCGTATCTTCTTACACCATACTTTTCATAGTATTCACGAGGAATAGCATAAAGATAAGCCTTTGGCTCCATTGTTCCACCAAATGCTGTATCCCATACAGCTACATTTGGCTTACCAGGCATAGCAGCTTCAACAGCTTCAATACCGATAAGATTAGCTGGATTATGAAGAGGTCCTAAATCGAAGCACTCTCTTACTACCTTCTTAACATCTTCTGTTACAAGACAAGATTCGATATACTTCTCACCTGCATGAAGTACTCTGTGACCTACAGCAGCAATTTCATCTGTAGACTTGATCACACCGTGTTCTGCATCCATAAGAGCATCAAGTACAAGCTTAACAGCAATGTTGTGATCCTTCATAGGTGTTTCAACAACATACTTATCCTTTCCTGTTGGCTTATGTGTAAGGATAGAACCATCAATACCGATTCTTTCTACAAGACCCTTTGCGATAACGCTCTCATCTTCCATATTGATTAACTGATACTTAAGTGATGAGCTTCCGCAGTTTAATACTAAAATATTCATTCTTATTAATCTCCTATAAAATTAAATATAAGTTATATAATCATTTAATATAATATAAATCATTTAACAATACTTTCTTTATCGGTTCACCGATAGCACTATATTCAAAATAAAAATATCATATTAAATAATCAGTCTACGTTAGTTATACAAACAATATGAGGGGCAAATAATTCGTCCCTCATATTATTATAAATGATGTACCTGACTGCCGCGTGGCAATCATATCATCAAAATGTATGTACACAATTATTTAGCAGCATCCTGAGCCTGAACTGCTGTCATAGCTACAACACCAACGATATCTTCTGCGAAGCATCCTCTTGAAAGATCGTTAACTGGCATTGAAAGACCCTGAAGAACTGGACCATAAGCGCCAGCCTTAGCAAGTCTCTGAACTAACTTGTAACCAATGTTACCAGCTTCAAGTGAAGGGAATACTAATGTATTAGCCTTACCAGCAACCTTGCTGTTAGGAGCCTTAAGTGCTGCAACTTCTGGAACTAAAGCAGCATCTAACTGAAGTTCACCATCAACAGCAATGTCTGGGTACTTTTCGTTAGCAATCTTAACTGCATCAGCTACCATAGTTACTCTTTCGTGCTTAGCACTTCCGTATGAAGAGAATGAAAGCATAGCAACTTTAGGTTCTGCACCAACAAAGCTCTTGAATGAATCTGCAGATAATGCTGCAACTTCTGCAAGCTTCTCTGAATCAAGATCTGGGTTAACAGCACAGTCAGCGAATACGAATAATCCATTCTCGCCTAATTCACAGTTAGGAACCTCCATAAGGAAGAAACCTGATACACTGCTGATACCTGGCTTAGTCTTTAATAACTGAAGAGCTGGACGGATTGTGTTACCTGTTGAATGGCAGGCACCTGAAACTGCACCATCAGCATCACCGCACTTACACATAAGGCATGCATAGTACATATAATCCTTCTCCATCTGTTCCTTAGCCATCTCAGGTGTAACACCCTTCTTAGCTCTTAATTCAACGAACTTGTCGATATATTTCTGCTTATTAGGATCATTGAATGGATCTACGATTGTAGCACCTGTAATATCATATCCCTTGCTGTTCTCAGCGATTTCTTCTGGTGTACCGATGATTATAAGATTAGCGATACCTTCCTTTAAAATCTTCTCAGCAGCTGCGAATGTTCTCTTATCCATAGATTCTGGTAAAACGATAGTCTTCTTATCTGCTTTTGCTCTAGCGTAAATTGTGTCAATAAATGCCATGATTACTGACTCCTCCTTAAAATATGAATTTCGGCACATTATGTTTACCATTATGTTACCGCTACTTTTGCCCCCATTATATACCTTTTTTTTGCGTAAGACAAGGTGAGGATTGTTCTAAATGTTAAGCAATTTTACTGAATTATGTCTATAATCCAATGTTATTTAAGCTGCTGCATTATCATTTATAGTATCTATAACCTTTTTAATTCCAAACCACACGGTTAAATCTGTGAATATATCTACAACGCTACACTCATCACTTCTCTATATGGATTGACCGTAGACAATCCTATTTTAGTAATCTGCCCGTCTATTGGCATAAATAAATCCTGTAATACAGCAAATGCCTGTCTCATCTGCTCCTTATCAAGACATTTGCCAAGTGTAATATGCGGCATCCACAAATATGGCTGATAAAATTTGCTTATATTTGTTTCTGGAATTGTTGCAAATTCATTATATATGGATATCGAAAGCTTCATCATATACTCGTTAAGCACAGGTGCGGCATATATCACGCGTGGAAAAAGCTGTCCGACCGATACTATATTTATCGTATTATTTACATTTACAATACCTTTTTCTTCTAAAGGCTGTAACTTTTCCCTGCATACCTTTTCAAATGTTGGAATTAACACATCAACATTCCTTGCCTCAATTGAGCTTAGTGTAAGATGAGGCATAACATTATTCCTTATCATAAAATCATTGCCTGTTTTATCGGCAATTCTTTGTTGCAGATGTTTCAATATTTTATTAGTATTTTCATCAAAATACGCTGATATTAAATACATAATAAGTCCTTTTTAACCATTTTAGTTAGTCTAGCTTCTTTAAAATTGACAAATTTTCACATATAAAACCATAATTTATAATCATTTTACTAATTACATATTAAGTAATATTAAATTACAAACTCACCAGAATCCAAAATTTCACAATTAGTAGTTGATAATATTTTTTCCCATTCTTTAAGTTGAGCATTGTGCTCTTTATCATAAACATATACCTTTACATTTTTTACATTTTTAATTTTATTAATTATCGCAACATCTCCATATGGAGACATTCCATATATATCCAAGTGTTCTATCCCATCCAATTCTTTATATAATTGTTTACAATTAATTAGTAGTAAATCATCAGATGGATAGATATCATTAGATGGATAAAGTCCTGCTACATAATGCAATTTATCCTTATGCTTATTTGTACTTGAAATTATCACATCTGTATTGTTTCTATATAATATATCTATATCATTTTCTTTATGTAATTCGTCTATTATTTTTTTATATTCTGGAATGTTCTTCCATTTTTCAGATATTAATATTTTTTTCTTTATATTATCATACATTGATAAATCAAATTTTCCATGTAAATATTTACATATATGATTTTCATCCCAAAATTCATAATAATTTAATGTAAATATATTTTTATAATCTGCTAATTTTAATGCAACATCCTGTCTTTTTAAATTTATTCCAGTTTTAACATTAAAAAAAATTGAAGTTAATCCTATATCAACAATAATATCTTCTAGCCTTATTTCATCATTTTTAGTAAAATATCCTTTATGATTTTTAATAATACTTTCTTCTAATATAGTAACCAGTTTTTCTATTGATTCATCTTCTGCAACATTACTATATTCTTCTATAATTTTGTTCATATTAACATCAAACATTTTTTCTATTAAAGGTTTATATATCTTTAAATTATCACTAAATCTTTTTCGTATTTCACTTGCTTTTAAACTATCAATCCCTAACCGTATATTAATGCCATTGCCTAATAATAATGATTTATCCATATACTACCTCCTTCAATTAATTTTATATTTAATATCTTATAAAAACACGCATAGTCGTATATAACATATTATATTTAGAATTTAATTTTTCCAATCTCAATATAATCAAATATATTTTTATTGTATTTTAAACACATTATTATATACTATTATGTATAGTTAAAACCTAAATTTATTACGATGTTACCCAACCCTAATTGGGCTTTTAACATAATCGCCCTGTTCTTTAACTCCATATTTTCCGGCAACAATCATATTATAAATATTAGCCGCGTGTATATCATCAAGCAGCATTTCCTTATAGTCAGCGGTCTTTGTTATAAGTGGGACTTCCACAGTTTTTCTTATATATGAAAGATACTCCTGCCCCTTTTTATCAAATCCAAGCACTCTTATATATGGTGCATTAGAATATTTTTCCATATGTTTTTTATCAAGCCCTAGCGTTATCCTTACAAGTGCTCTTTTTATTCTGGAAAGCGGTACTTCTTTTGTCTTTATATGTTCGCACAGGCTTCCAAATGAAAACGCCTCATTATCTTTACTTCCTGCCCTATGTGGTACTGTCCTTGTTATCATATCCATAGCCGACTTATATAATCTGCCAGCAATCTCCTTGTTTACATCTGGATACTTCATAACATTTTCTATAAATACATTTTTATCATAACTACTCGCAAAAAGTATATCTAAAAGTCTTGTAAATAACGCTTCCGTTATGTCATCAGAATATATATAATTCGTATTTGAAGATAATATTAAACCTGCTTTTACAGGTATATATTTAGAAATATTATCTGCTTTAAGATTTCCTCTTAACGCCGTTGCACTGGCATAATCACTCCTTATATCTGTATCATTATAATCATCTCCCTGTCTCTTTATGGTATAAGGCTTGATAGCATAATTATTTTTTATGATAGCTTTCAGATATTCAACCGCAAGTATGTTATTAGAACTTGTAAGCATTGCCGCAGTGTCTTTATCCGTCAGCTTCTCCACAACCTTCTGTCTTGCGGCAGCATAGGATATTCCATTGGCAGTGTATTTAGATATTTCCTTATATAGTGTATCTTCGTTATCACACAAAATGTGTGCAAGCTTAGAAAGCCTTTCTATATTCCCGCTCTCACTTCCAAAAGCAATACTGTCGGCTTTTATATAATCAAGAACCTTTAAAGCACCAGCGGCAAAGCTCTCAGCACTAGACACAGCATAATTAACAGGCAGTTCAACGACAAGATTAACTCCGCTGTTGAGTGCCATAGAAGCACGCGTATATTTATCAAGAACAGCTGGTTCTCCACGCTGTACAAAATCCCCGCTCATAACAGCAACACTTATATCCGCCCCTGTAAGGTCCATTGCCTTATTAAGATGATATAAATGTCCATTATGAAATGGGTTGTATTCTGTTACAAGTCCTACTGCTTTCATATATAAATCCCCTTGCATTTTAATTCTGTAAATAAATTCTATAAATATTTTGTGCTCATTATATCATAATTTCTGAGTTGTTCTTCAACGCATCCGAAGTTTCGAAGAAACTTCTAAGTGACTACGAAGTAGTCATATTATATCATATGCCCTGCGTTGCTTTTCAACGCATCCGAAGTTTTGAAGAAACTTCTAAGTGACTACGAAGTAGTCATATTATATCATAACATAATTATAATAAATGTTATCTCTATAATTGATAAATCAGTAAGCAAATCCAATTATAATTAATATTAAACACAGCGAATATATCCAACACACAAAAATCCCCCGTAAGCTTTTGCTCCGGGGGAATTTTTACTATATAAGTTATTTCAATATAAACACTCTGTTATATACTAATTACTATATAACTTATGATGTCATATAACTTACAGCAATATATTAATTCTAAAATGTGTAATTAATTCTTAAAACTATGTATAGGCGCTGGTATTCTTCCTGGTCTGTTTACAAATGCTGAGCAGTCAAATGTATTAACCGGCATAATAGGAGCATAGCCTAAAAGTCCGCCGAATTCTACAGTTTCGCCAACACCTTTTCCAACAACAGGTATTACTCTTACCGCTGTTGTCTTCTGGTTTACCATACCGATAGCTGCTTCATCTGCAATGATACCAGATATTGTAGATGCCTTTGTATCTCCTGGTATAGCAATCATATCAAGACCTACAGAACATACACATGTCATAGCTTCAAGCTTTTCAATAGTAAGTGAACCCGCATTAACTGCATCAATCATTCCCTGATCTTCACTTACCGGAATAAATGCACCACTAAGTCCACCTACATATGATGAAGCCATTACGCCGCCTTTCTTAACCTGATCGTTAAGAAGTGCAAGTGCTGCTGTTGTTCCCGGAGCACCGGCTCTCTCAAGTCCGATTTCTTCAAGAATTTCTGCAACAGAATCACCAATTGCCGGTGTTGGGGCAAGCGAAAGATCGATTATACCAAATGGTATACCAAGTCGTCTAGAAGCTTCCTGAGCAACAAGCTGTCCTACTCTTGTTATCTTAAATGCTGTCTTCTTGATAGTTTCGCAGAGTACTTCAAAGCTTTCTCCTCTTACACTTTCAAGCGCATACTTAACAACACCCGGACCACTGACACCTACATTGATAATAGCATCATCTTCTGTAACTCCGTGGAAAGCTCCTGCCATAAATGGATTATCATCTGGAGCATTACATAATACAACAAGCTTTGCACAGCCAAGAGAGTCTACATCTTTCGTTAATGCGGCAGTCTCTTTAACTATTTCGCCCATAAGTCTTACAGCATCCATATTAATACCCGTCTTTGTAGAGCCAACATTTACTGAGCTGCATATAAGTTCTGTAGATGCAAGTGCTTTAGGAATTGAACGGATAAGCAGTTCGTCGCTCTTTGTCATACCCTTTGATACAACAGCAGAATAACCACCTATGAAATTAACTCCGACTTCATGGGCAGCCTTATCAAGTGTCTTTGCAATAGTTACATAATCGTCAGGTGTTTTACAGCATGAGGCACCAACTAATGAAATAGGTGTTATAGAAATTCTTTTATTAACTATTGGAATACCTATTTCCCTTGAAATATCCTCTCCTGTCTTTACAAGGTCTTTAGCAAGAGTTGTGATTTTTTTATATATTTTTTCATTTACTTCATCAAGATTCTCGCTTGCACAGTCAAGAAGATTGATACCAAGTGTAATTGTTCTTACATCAAGATTTTCCTTCTCAACCATTTTGTTGGTTTCAGTAACTTCATATATGTTAATCATTTTTCTCCTCATTTCCGCATCGCCAATGGCGTATACTTAATAATAGTTAATTAAATTCTGTGCATCATATCAAAGATTTCTTCTCTCTGACATTTAATTACAACACCAATTTCCTTGCCAAGATTCTCAAGTGCTGTTACAACTTCATCAAAGCCTGTATTGGAATTTGATAAATCAACTATCATCATCATATTAAAATAACCTGATACGATAGTCTGGGAAATATCAAGAATATTAATTTCTGTCTTAGCAAGATATGTACACACCTTTGCTATGATACCAACAGTATCCTTTCCTACGACTGTAATTACACATTTTTTCATAATAGTCCTCCATTCTTTGCATTTGTGCATATGTATTTATGTAAATATGCTCTCGCATATTTATACCACTGTAGTGCTATATTTCAAGAAGTGTTGATGGCTCACTTCTCTTTGCTACCTCTATATGAAAATCTTTAGACTTGTATTCATTATCACTTAAGTCTATCTCTAACTTAACTGTTTCATATGCAAGCTTATCATAATTATTCTCTTTGCTTAAATGTCCAAGGTATATCCCTTTAATGTTATCATTAAGAAGGGAATTGATAAGCCTTGCTGATGAATCATTCGACAAATGTCCTTTATTGCCAAGTATGCGCTGTTTAAGATAATAAGGATAACTTCCTATCTGAAGCATATTAATATCGTGGTTGGCTTCAACAAGCATCATATCTGAATTCTCAAGATTATCAATAATATAGTCATCATAATATCCAAGATCTGTTATGACCGATGCCTTGTTATTATCACAATATACACTGTAGGCAACTGGTTCATTGGCATCGTGCGATACCCTGAAACTATGTATTGTCATATCTTTAAGATGAATATCTGTATCAGCTTCAATTATATGGTAATAATCTGAGTCTATATTTCCAAGGCTCGTAGCTGCCTTAATTCCATTAATTGTTCCGTCTGTTGAATATATTGGTATTCCATCTTTTCTTGACATTACGCCAAGTCCTTTTATATGGTCAATATGTTCGTGTGTAACAAATACTGCATCTATATCCTTTAATGATACATCTATGCTGTTAAGCCCTTCTTCTATCTTCTTACGGCTTATTCCAGCATCTATTAATATATGTGTATCATCTGAACCAATATATATACAGTTGCCACTACTGCCGCTTGCAATCGGCATCATTCTCATAAGTCAATCCTCATTTCTATTATTATGAATTATAAATTCTTCACATTACTTAAAGCTTGTTATTCCCAGAATATCTTTATATCATCACCATCATTTAGCGGTGCTGTATATTCACTTCTGATACCATTATGTAATATTACAATATTTCCTTTGGGTTTGGAAAGGTCAAAGTCATAAAACTGGAATAAATCAACAAGCACATAATCACTCTTTCCCTTTAATACAACAGGTGTCCCATTAACGATTATTGACACATCCCTGATTGGCCTTTGAATATCAGGTGCTGTATTAAATGAAGCTCCATCGGCTGATTCTTGTGTATCACCAGCATTATTATTACCTTTAGTCGCATCAGACATATCAGACGAATTATTATCATCACTATCATTCTGGACTGCCGGTCCATTTCCAGCTTCATTATTCTGCTCAGTATTGTTATCTGAGTAATAACCTCCGTCAGCATCTTCATTTTCTGTATCATCTTCTAAATCAGCATAGCTTGTCTGCTTAGGCACATTGCTGAATGAAACCATAAAATTCTCATAAACCTTAGTATGTTTATTAGCTGGCATATTATTAACTAATACATCATAATCTTTATAGTCCAGGTCAAGGAATGTAAATAACTGTTCTACTGTATAGAAGTTCTCTATTCTTATTGAGTCTTCATTTCTGATATCATAAAATTCTGACTTTAATTCACCATTAACATATGCAAATCTTGGGCAGACGATATTCTTTCCATTGACAACAAATGTTATATCTGAACCAAATTCTTCTATCTGTCCTAAAGTAATTGAAGCCGGCTCACCAATCGTTGACTCCTCAACAAATATGACATCATTCTGCTCAATTGCTGTATTAAGGCTGGCAGGCTTATTATTAAGTGTAATGACTGCACCTTCCCCGGCAAGACCTCTTACAAGCCTTACTTTGCCATTAACCATAAATTCAATCTGAGCACCCCGTCTTGGGAAAAGCTTCTCATTAGGATAACCTATCTGCATAATCGCATCAAATACTGTGAGCTTATTATTATCATATAACTTAATACGCTCATTATTGACATTAACAAATATAAACTTATTCTTCTGTGTATAATAATTCGTACATATACCTACTGGTGTTACATATAAAGAATCTTTCTCAAAGCCTTCAACATTAAAATCCACTGTTGTAAGGACTTCCTTTCCTCTTATTGCAACTCTTTCAGGTGCTATGCCAAGATTCTTAGCAAGTACCTTGGTGTAACTTGGCATTTTACCGCCACCACCTACAACGAATACAGCATTTACCGGCTTACCGCCATTAAGCTCGATAATCTTATCTGATGTCGACTTTGCCATATTATCAATTGATTCTTCTGCTATTGCCTGTATCTCGCTTGAAGCAACCCTCTGTTCAAGTCCCATAATATCATTGAACACAACCTCTTTATTGTCCGGATTGCTTGCGGATATCTTAATAGTCTCCGCTGTGTTGAAGTCAACAAGATAATTCTTTGCAATTTTTTCTGTTATCTCATCACCTGCTAATGGAATCATACCATAAGCCACAATGCTTCCATCTTTAGTAATACATATATCCGATGTACCCGCTCCGACATCGACAAGACATATGTTAAGAAGTCTGTACTGTTCTGGAATCGCAATATTCATTGAAGCTATTGGCTCTAATGTAAGTGAAGCAACATTAAGTCCAGCATACTCTACTGCCTCGTATAGTCCGTCTACAACTTCTTCCGGAAGAAATGTAGCAATAAGCTCAACAAATATTTTTCTAGCCTTATGCCCCTCAAGGTTACCTATATCATAACCATTAAGCTGATATCTTATAGGTGTATTGCCTACGCAGTAAAATCTGTCTTTCTGTGTGGCATCATTGATTGAATGATGTGCATTCTCTACCGCAAGAAGATTAAGCGAATATATATCCTCCGCTGTAACTCTTGTCTCTTCTTCAAATTCATACTCGGCAGTCGCATTAACTGTTCTTAAAACCCTGCCCGCAGCAGCTATACATACATCTTTAAGTTCCATATTAAGCTGCCTTTCAAGTGCAAGCTTAACCTGACGTATTGTGTCGCCTACTTTATATATATCGTGTATCTGCCCATCAAGCATAGCACGCGTTGTATGGAGCTGCTGTGCCATTGCTGCTATTTTAAATCTGCCATATTCAAGATAACCTACAACGCCAACAACGCTTCGTGTTCCTATATCAAGACCAAACACATAACTATTGTTGGAATTCCTTTCTTTATCCATATCATATCCTCATTTCTGCCCACATTTTAACACAAGAGCCACTTTAGCTCAATAAAATGTTTTGTATCTGTCTGAAAGTATATTCTAAATCCTTATTATTATCAATACAATAGCTGCATTTATCTTTAATATTCTCTAATGCCTGCTGGCTCTTTAATATATTATCAATCTTCTCATCACTATAGCCACGGCTTTCTTTTAAGCGCCGTCTTCTTATATCCTCTGATGTGTCTATATACCACACCTCATCGCAGAATACATCATAATGTTCCGTAAGCAGCAGTGCTGACTCAACAAATGTATAATCTAATATTCCAGCTATTTTATTATTCGTTATGCGTGTGATAACCTCCTGCTTTACTGCCGGGTGGACTATACTATTTACTGCCATACGTTTATTAGCATTAGAAAATATTATATCTGCCAGCTTCTTTTTATCAATCTCTCCAGATTCATCGACAATATCTTCGCCAATCAATGCTATCATCATTTCATATGTCTTAGAACCTTTTGTATACAATCCTTTGGCTACATCATCCGTCATAATAATATCACAGTTGTAATTATCAGCTAAATATTCAAGAACTGCTGATTTACCAGCACCAACTCCACCTGTTATTCCAATTGTCTTCATAAGTAGTCCTCATTTATAGTTATAATATACTTTTCTATATCCATAGTATTAATGTGCCTCAAGCCAGTTTTTACCCTGCTTTATATCTATTTCAAGTGGAACTTTAAGACTTACTGCCTCTTTCATACCCTCTGTTAATATCTGTCGTACTTCATCAATTTCATCTATAGCTGTTTCAACTAAAAGTTCATCGTGAACCTGTAATATAAGGTGTGATTTAAGGCCTTTTTCCTTTAAAGCCCTGCTGACCCTAATCATAGCAAGCTTAATAATATCAGCCGCTGTTCCCTGTATTGGTGCATTCATAGCAACTCGTTCCCCAAATGAACGCTGCATAAAGTTACCAGATGAAAGTTCAGGTATCTCTCTTCTTCTGTTAAACATTGTAAGAGAATATCCTTTTTCTTTGGCAGAGCTTACAAGTCCATCAATAAATTCTTTAATTGATGGATATGTCGCAAAATATTTGTCAATATATGCTTTGGCCTCCTTAGGTGTAATACTTAAATCCTGACTAAGTCCAAACGAACTCATTCCGTATATTATTCCAAAATTAACTGCCTTGGCATTGCTTCTCTGCAATGGTGTAACCTCATCTATAGGAGTATTAAATACCTCTGCCGCTGTTGCCCTGTGAATATCTTCTGATGAATTATATGCAGCTATAAGCTTCTCATCACCTGACATATGGGCAAGTATTCTTAACTCAATCTGTGAATAATCAGCATCAATAAACACATAGCCGTCTTTTGGAATGAATACCTTTCGTATCTTCTTTCCCATCTCCATTCGTATTGGTATATTCTGAAGATTAGGGTCTGTACTGCTTATTCTTCCCGTCGCAGTAATTGTCTGGTTAAATGTTCCGTGAATCCGGCCATCTTCTTTAATATATGCTGTAAGTCCGACAGCATATGTTGAATTAAGCTTTGCTAACTGTCTATATTCAAGTATCTTCTTAACAATTGGATAATCTGGTGCAAGCTTATCTAAAATATCTGCGGCTGTAGAGTAACCACTTTTTGTCTTCTTTCCGTTAGGCATACCCATTTTCTCAAACAGAATAACACCAAGCTGTTTAGGCGAATTAATATTAAATTCTTCGCCTGCAAGCTCATATATCTCTTTCTCAAGGACATTTATCTTCTCTGTAAGTACCTTTGAGTAATCATCAAGCTCATTCTTGTCAACCCTTATACCGAATCTTTGCATATCGTAAAGCACGAATACAAGAGGCATTTCTATATCATTGTATAATGAATACATATCCTCTGATATAAGGACATCTATAACAGGCTGTGCACATCTATAATTTACATATGCCTTAAAGCAGGCAAGTTTAAACAAGTTCGCATCATCAATATCAAAGCTTTCCTTTATGCTTCTCTTTCCAAGAAGCTCTGTCTGTGACATAATAAGCATTGAAAGGTATTCTCTTGCCAGTGCTTCATAATCATATCTTTCATTATTAGGATGAATAAGATATGCAGCAATTGCTATATCCATAAATGCCTGTTCTGATACTTCAAGGCTGTCATCGTTATTCCCATCTGTATAGTTATCAAAAATGTAAAGATAGTCTTTAAGATTATCTATTACAATATTCCTGTTATCTGAACACTTTATTAATATCATAAGCTTATCTTTTAAATAATCAGATGTAATAAAGCCTCCAGCTGCAATATAATATATATCCTCATCAGAATATGATATCGAAACTCCAAGGAGCTCGTCTTCTGCAATTATTCCAAGTCCGATTTTTTTATTTTCTTTAATATGTGAAGCTGCTGTTTCAAACACTTCCTCGGCTTTCGCAAAATCCTCCACCTTATTAAAATGTTTACAACATTCAGGCTCTGACTGTGTACCATTGTCACATCTTTTAAGCATATTCTTGAAATCGTAACGCTTAAAAAGCTTATATGACTCCTGATTAAACATATCATTAATATCCGCATTATTAATGTCATAATCGACATCAACATCTATCTTAATCTCTGATAAATAACGGCTTAATTTAATCTGCTCAATATTTTCTTCTATTGATTTCTTAGCCTTTGGCGGCTTTAATTCTGATATATTATCAATAATATTATCTATATTATGATACTTTATTATTAAAGCTGAGGCTGTCTTAGGGCCTATTCCCGGTGCACCAGGTATATTATCAGAGCTGTCACCCATAAGTGCCTTCATCTCTATGAATTCCGCAGGTGTTACGCCATAAAGTTCTTTTACATCTTCTGGATAATAATCTTCAACCTCTGTAACTCCCTTTTTAGTCTTTGGTATACGGATTTTGATATTAGTATCTGCAAGCTGCAACAAATCCCTGTCACCAGATACAATAGACACGGCAATTCCCTGCTTCTGCGAGTTCTTGGCTATGGTTCCTAGAATATCATCTGCCTCAAAGCCTTCTTTTTCTACTATAGTTATATTCATAGCTGTAAGTAGTTCCTTCATAAGCGGAACCTGCTGTCTTAACTCAGGAAGCATCGGCTTTCTTGTGCCTTTATAACCATCATATACTTTATGTCTGAAAGTTGGTGCACTAAGATCAAATGCAACTGTAACATAATCAGGCTTTTCCTCATCTATAAATTTAAACATAATATTAAGGAATCCATACATTGCATTAGTATGTATTCCTTCGCTGTTAGTTAAATCAGGCACCCCGTAGAATGCCCTGTTTAATATACTGTGCCCATCTATAAGCAGCAATTTACTCATTCTAAATCTCCATTCCAGCTGAAAATCCTGTAAATAGCAGGATACAAAATGCCGTATTACAACATTCCAGCTTTTAATAATATCTGATTATTATACAAATAATAAAAGTCAGAAGCATAATTACTTCTATCATAATATTCAATATTGTTATATTATGATTCCATTCTCTTATTGCATTGCATTTATCTATGCTTAGAGATAATTTCAAGTCAACTAATGTCTTAAAATCATAGCTGTCTATGCAGGCTTTGATAGCTGGAGGGGTATTTTTTGATATATTATCTTCATCAAGTCCGTATGACACAATATAATATATCTCCAGTTCTTCTTTGCAGTCCTCACAATTAAGGATATGCTGTATGAATTGTTCTTCCTGCTTTAATGAAAGATTACCTTTGTCGTAATCTTTAATCATTTTCTGAATTTGCTTGCAATTATCCATAATATGCCTCACTGAACCAATGATTTTACCAACGGACGAAATCGCGCTGTAAGCGCTCTTCTGGTGTGGTATCCGAATTTAGTTTTCTTAATTCAGACTAAAAACCATTGGGGTATTTTAGTACGCCGTGCAGGTTCTGGAAAGCGTCGCTTTCCAGAACTGTCGGGCATTCGCCCTATCAGTCTAAAGCCCAAAGAAGAACTTTGTGCAAGCACAGTTCTTCCTCAGGCTTCAGACTGGCACGGCTCATTGCTTACGCACATTATAGCAGAAAATGCACAGACTTTCCATTAAAAGTCTGTGCATTATCAAAAAATACATTACTAATTTCAGGTTGTTACATTTAACGGATATTTATTTATCCCTGTTAATAACTCTTAATATGAGGTTGACAGCTTCATCTATACCATAGCTTGCACTGTTAATACATAAATCATAGTTGTATGCCTGCCCCCATATATTATTAGTATAGAATTTATAATAGCGTTCACGTTTTTTATCTAATTTAACCAACCTCTTTAATGCCTTAGAATATGGAATTTTCTCAAGTTCCATAATACGTCTTGCTCTCTGCTGTACAGGTGCAGTAATAAACACACTGACATGAGGTATATTATTATTCTTAAGAATAACGTCCGCACAACGTCCTATAACAATAAAGTCCTCTTTCTCAGCAAGTTCCCTAAGGATTTCTGATTCATTAAAAAATGCCGCATCATTAGCTGGAAGTCCGTGGTTACGGCTGAAACGCCTTGCCTTTTCAGGATTAATCATTTCGTGGCTTAAGTCAATCTTCTTGCTCTTCCATCTTGCATCTTTTTCTGCATCTTTACGGATAACAAGATCCTTGAAAATCTCAGCATCATAATAGTTAAGTCTTAATTTATCAGCAAGTGCAAATCCGATATCAGTACCAGCACTTCCCTCTGTACGGCTTATACATATTATCATTCTATTATCGTTGTTATTTCTATGGAAGTTAGATACATTTAACTCACTGATTGATGTATCAAGGATATCAACTGAACCAAATCCGTGAGGAAGTTCTGCTATCTCGTTTAATATGTCATTATACTGACGCATAAACTTAGACTTAGCTTCCTTATCCTTAATTGTTCTTGCCATATTTCCTACAAGAGCAACTTCACTTCTTAACAGATATCCGTGTGGGTTAGTATATATAAGTGCACTAAGCTTATCAAGACATTTGTCCGCATCACCTATAAATACTCGTCCAAGTTCTGAACCTACACTCTCATATACATTGCTATCAAGTTCATATATCTTCTTAGCAAGATTGTAGGCAATTGTCTTAGCATCATAATTTGATGACTTATTCTCATTATTGATACTATTATCAATATTATTAATATTATTATCGCTCATATTGCCTTCCTCCTATAAAAAGAATATTAATGTGTCAAGTATAAACACAGGAACTAAAATACCTATAGACCAAAGCATATATCCGAAGAAACCAGGCATTCTGACACCATTCTCGTCTGCAATGGATTTAACCATAAAATTAGGTGCATTACCGATATATGTACCGGCTCCCATAAATACCGCACCACAAGATATAGCAGTAAGAAGCTTCACAGTTATAATACCTGCACTTGTTGTAATACCATTTGTAAATCCTAATGTACCAGCAGTTGTAAAGAATACAAGGTATGTTGGTGTATTATCAAGGAAACTTGAAAGTGCACCTGTTGTCCAGAACATCTGCCATGCCTTGTTAATTCCAAGTGTTGGGCCAACAGCCTTAAGAATCATAAGAGCTGGCTGCATTGTAATAAATATACCTATAAAAAGTACAGCTACTTCCTGAATTGCACCCCAGTTGAAATGGTTCTTGGTTCTAATCTCAGATTGTGTTGTCTTAAATGACAATAACGCTGATAAAAGAATTATTGCAATCTCTATCATTGTAACAAATGAGAATGTTACTTCTCCAATATGTAAGCCCTTAAGCTCTCCGTTGGCTCCAATAAATGCTGGAACATTAGTAAGTGTACCACTGAGTACAACAGCAATTACGATTGTTACTATAAATATAATATTGTGAGCACCCTGAAGCTTTAATTCTGTTGACTCCTTACTTATATCAGGCACACTACCCTCAGCAATATCAAGTCTGTAATTATGTCTGTCAATCATATAGAATATTGGAAGCAGAATTACAAGATTAAAGCATAATACTGGAAGAAGATGTAAACTCCATGTAAACGGAACCCCTCTCATAAATCCCATAAGAAGTGGTGGATCACCAATTGGTGTAAGACAGCCACCCATATTAGAGATAAGGAATATAAAGAATATCATAATATGACTTCTTCTATGTCTCCAGGAGTTCATCTTAATAAGCGGACGAACCAATAACATACTTGCACCAGTTGTTCCTATTAGGCTGGAAAGAAATGTTCCTATTAATAATGTAATTGTATTTACTCTTGGTGAACCAACCAAATCACCATCAACAGATATATTACCTGTAACACAGAATAAACCAAATAATAAAATAATAAAACTAAGATAATCGTTAATTATACATTCAAGCACCGTTTCCGCTGCTGTTGATGCACCTTTTGTTACCGCATATGGAATGATAAATAAAAGTGACCAGAATATAACTGCGTGTATCTGATGACTTTCCCACCATTCAGCTTTCACAAGTGGCATAATTGCAATACATAAAAGTAATCCTGCGAAAGGGATACAAAGCCATAATGGCAACATAATAAATTCCTCCTGTTCATAATAATGATTATTTATTAGATAAACATAACCTCAATGTTTATTGCTAAAGAATTATAGTCCATTTATTAAAAAAATAAAAGCATTATTAAGTTTTTATTTAAAAACAACAAACCACTTTTCGCTTTTCACACAGCATTAATATATAAAAATACAACAAACAATATATAAGCATAACAAATAATATAAATACACAGACAACTATATATAAACACATAACAAGCAATCTATAAGTAAATGCCAAATTGTATATAAGCCATTTCTATTACATAGTCTATATGTTATACTTTAGACAAATAATTAATTAGTTTACTTATGGAGGTTATTATGTACGACTTAAATGTATTGATATTTGATATAAATAAAACTGCCGAAGATGAGGAACAGGTAAAAACATTAAACAACCTGTTAAGTCTCTTTGGCGGCAAAGCAGAGATAAAAAATAAGTTCGATAGAAACCAGCTTGTATTATCCTACGATGAAGAAAAGCTCAAAAAATGGAAAACAAGAAATGCAGGCCGCACAAGCAATTATTATAATCTTTCCGTTAAAGAAGTCAGGGAAATGATTAATACACTGGGTGCAGAGCAGGCAGCCGCCAAGCTTGGAATGACCAAGCAGGGAATGTATAAAAGGCTAAAACGCTGTCTGGAAATTGATACAGAACGATTCTAGCCATATCTTACACCAAAAATCACAAAAAGGAAGCCTTTATACAAAGACTTCCTTAATCTATTAATGCGGAAGATGGGACTTGAACCCACACGATGTCACCACCGGCAGATTTTGAGTCTGCTGCGTCTGCCATTCCGCCACTTCCGCATAACAATAAAATAATACCATAACATAATTAAAAAGGCAAGTAGAAAGTTTCTTTTACTGTTAAAAAAATGCCAGACCAACATACATCAGTCTGGCAGGTAAATAACAATATTCAATTACATAACACACAGCACTATATTTTATAATTCTTGTGCTCATTATATCATATGCCCTGCGTTACTTTTCCACGCATCCGAAGTTTCGAAGAAACTTCTTAGTGACTACGAAGTAGTCATATTATGTCCTAATTCTCGTGCAGTTTTTCTGCACATATAAAGTTCCGTAAGGAACTTTTACGTGACTACGAAGTAGTCATATTATGTCCTAGAACAAAGAATTATATAATTCCTCATACTTCTTAGCTGAACTCTTCCAAGAGAAATCTGCTTTCATTCCTCTGTCAACTATCTTGTTCCACTCTCTCTTGTGGTTATAGTATACGCTCTTAGCATAATTAATAATTCCAAGCATTTCGTGGGCATTGTAGTTAGCAAATGAGAAACCTGTTCCTGTACTCTCATATTCATTATATGGCTCAACTGTATCCTTAAGACCACCTGTCTCTCTAACTATAGGCACTGTACCATATCTTAAAGACATAAGCTGGCTGAGTCCACAAGGCTCAAACAATGAAGGCATAAGGAATGCATCACAAGCTGCATATATCTTATGTGACATCTCCTCTGAATAGTAAATATTAGCAGATACTCTGTCATTATATTTCCAGTCAAAATGTCTGAACATATTCTCATATTTCTCTTCACCAGTTCCAAGAACTACAAGCTGTACATCTTCTGCACATAACTCGTCCATAACATAAGCAATTAAATCGAGACCCTTCTGGTCTGTAAGTCTTGATACTATACCTATCATAAACTTGCTCTTATCCTGTGCAAGTCCCAGTTCTTTCTGGAGAGCAACTTTATTCTTCCACTTTTCTTTACGGAAAGTAATCTGATTATAGTTAGCCGCAAGAGATTTATCTGTCATAGGATTATATACTTCGTAATCTATGCCATTAACAATACCACTAAGGACATTAGCTCTTGCATTCATAAGACCATCAAGATTCTCACCATAGAAAGGTGTCTTAATCTCCTCTGCATATGTCTCGCTAACAGTAGTTACCCTGTCAGCGTATACTATGCCGCCCTTAAGATAATTAGCATCTTTATATGCTTCAAGCTTATCTGATGTAAAATAGCTGTCATCTAATCCGGTAATATCCTTTACCTTCTTAAGATCCCATATACCCTGGAACTTAAGGTTATGTATAGTCATTATTGACTTTACACCATTGTAGAAATCCCCAAGTGCAAAACGCTCGTGTAAATATACCGGAATAAGTCCTGTCTGCCAGTCATTGCAATGTATTATGTCTGGCTTAAAACCAATAACAGGTATTGCTGACAAAGCAGCTTTACTAAAGAATGCAAATTTCTCAATATCTTCGTGTATCCAGCTATAAGGCTTTGGTCCTCCAAAATAGAATTCATTATCAATAAAATAGAATGTAACTCCATCATACTCCATTTCAAATACGCCAACGTACTGTGTACGCCAAGCTAAATCAATATAGAAATGAGTCTTGTATACCATCTTCTCTCTGTACTCCCAAGGAATACATGTATACTTTGGAATCATAACACGAACATCAAATTCATCCTTATTAAAATACTTAGGAAGCGAACCAACAACGTCAGCTAAACCTCCTGTTTTAATGAAAGGTACTGCTTCTGATGCAATAAATAAAACATTCTTCATATAATCCCCTTTCTATACATCTATGTAACTAAATGTATAAATATAATCAATGTAATAACTATATTAAAACATATTTTTCAAAATATATCAATTACCAGTATCTTCTTACACCAATTATCTGCATTCCGATATTAACTGAAGAAACCTTTACATAATCACCAGGTACAGAAGCATGTATCATCTGTCCTCCGCCGATGTAGATACCAACGTGTCCCGGGTAACATATTACATCACCTGGCTGTGCGGCACTTATGCCACCTGATACAGCAACGCCTCCATATGCCTGTGAACTTGATGAACGGGCAACACCAGATATACCTGCCTGTGCAAGTACATATGATACAAGACCTGAACAGTCAAATCCACTTGGTGAAGCTCCACCACTTCTATAAGGAACACCAACATATCTGTAAGCTATTGAAACAATGTTAGATGCAACTGATGAATCATTATTAGCTGATGTAGGTATTGATGTAACTTTTGTCTTAGTTGTTGTCTGACCGCTTGTTGCAGCTGCTCTTGCTGCTTCTGCCTGTCTTTTCTGTTCTAATGCCTTAGCAGCTTTTTCATTAGCTTCTGCTAATAATTCGTCAAAGTTGCTGATATCACTCTGTGCAGCATCAATTGCTGTATAAAGTGTAGCCTGCTTGTTAGTAAGCTCCTTCTGCTTGTCATTAAGAGCTGCCTGCTTAGTCTCTAAATCACTTTTATATCCAGCGATAGATGCTGCCGTTGCAGCCATCTCTTCAAGCTTGTTACGATCATAGTCATATACCTGCTGCATATAACTTGCCTTATTAATAACATCACTCATATCAGATGCTGTAAGGAATACATCTGAAATTGATGTTGACTGGTCTTCATACATATATTTAATTCTTAATTTAGTATCATCAAACTGTTTCTGCTGTAACTGTTGTGCAGCTTCAAGATCAGCGTTAGTCTGGTCAATCTCATCTGAGAGATCTGCCATATCCTGTTCTAAAGAACTCATCTCTGTAAGAAGATAGGCAGCCTGCTGCTGCAGCTGATCAAGTTCATTCTGTTTATCCTGCTTCTGCTGTGTAAGTGTACTGATTTCGTCAGCAAATGCTGTTGAACCTATAATTGTTGTTCCCGCAATAGTTGTTGCCAATGCTGCTGCAGCAAACGTTTTGAATACTCTTTTACGCATATATAAAACTCCTAAATATTACAATTTTGTTAAAACATTTTTACAAATACGTTAATATTATAATATACAAAGTTCAATATAGCAAGAAAAAACCGCAAAAAAGCTGATAAACTGTCAGTATAATTCCTAAAAAACCATCAAACTGCTGTCTGATGAAGCCTTATATTATCTGATATAAGTGCTATGAATTCTGAATTAGTCGGCTTGCCTTTGCCATTGCTGATTGTATATCCGAACAAATCGTTAAGAATATCCGGATTGCCTCTGTTCCATGCAACTTCAATAGCGTGTCTTATAGCTCTTTCAACACGGCTTGGTGTTGTGTCAAACTTTTTGGCTATAGTTGGATAAAGGACTTTGGTAATACTATTTATTATATCCGGATCATTAACCGCAAGTGTGATAGACTCTCTCAGATACTGATAACCCTTTATATGTGCAGGAACACCAATCTCGTGTATCATTCCTGTAATCTCATTCTCAAGGATATGTTTGTTATGAGGAATACTGTCGTTAACCGATTTTTTTATATTGACAGGCTTTATATTAATAATTCCTCCAATATATTTAATGCGGTCAATCAGCATATTATTATCAAATGGTTTCATAACATAATATGTAGCTCCCATATTGAAAGCATCCTCTGTCACTGCTTCCCTTCCAACTGCACTAATAACAATAAATGCAGGATTAACACAATCATTATCCTCCCTTATCCTCTGCATAACAGTTAGTCCGTCAATCTGCGGCATAATAATATCAAGAAGTACAATATCAGGCTGTGTCTTTTTAATGACATCAACTGTATCCTCGCCATTCGTTGCTGTACCTACAACATCTAACTGCGGCTCTCCATTAATAACCTCTTTGATTACATCTACCATTCTCTTGTTATCATCCGCAATTACAATTTTCAATGGATTCATAAGCAATTCTTCCCCTCGTCATATAATAATATATAAATATGCTTTCCGCCAAAAGAACCTATCTTTCAGCACCGCATAATGAATATATTTATTATTATATATTTAAAAATGTAATTTTACAACGAAAACGCATCGCAACTATCGACATAATTCGACAAATAAAATTAAATCATATAAATATATTGGCATTATAAACCTTTTTATTTAGCTTCATTATTGCAGATAATAATATCATCAGATAAATTTCAAATAAATTTTAAAGGAGGAAAACCATGCTTATTAATAAAAATACATTTTCTAATAAATTATTAAATAAGTATATTTACTGGTCAGGAATAATAACACTTTTATTTATTCTTATTACATCTTATGTAAACTATGTTAATAAGCATTTTCCTGAACAGATATATATAACTGAGCAAAGCGATACAAGTATCAACCTGTCACTCCCCGTTACCGGAAGCGTTCACAACACGCAGAATGGTACTAATAACAGTCTTGCAAATGCTGATTTCAGCCGAGAAGTCACTTTTATAACCGGCAGTCCTGGAAGTTACCACATCGACCTTCATCTGTTCGGCTTCTTATTTTTAAAGACAGTAAATGTCAATGTGGTTGATGAAAAATACGTCTATCCCTGTGGCTTTCAGGCTGGCTTATATCTGAAAAGCAGCGGAATACTTGTAGTAAAGACCGATTCCATCGAGAGCAAATCAAGTGGTACAATAACCCCCTGCGAAAATATTATTACCAAAGGCGATTACATTTTAAAAATCAATGATGAAGAAATCAATTCCAAGAAGCAGTTATCTTGCAAGGTAAATGAATGTGCTGGCGAGAAGCTTAATATAGAATTACTGCGTAATGATGAAATAATAAATGTAACTGTAACCCCTGTTGAGGATAAAAACAGTGAATATAAGCTAGGTCTGTGGGTAAAAGATGATGCACAGGGTATAGGAACAATAACTTATATTGATACAGATTATAACTACGCTGCACTTGGTCACCCGATAACTGATAATACCACCGGCAAAGCCCTTAATATTAAATATGGCAGATTATATAACACAAGAATTCTATCAATAATAAAAGGACAGAATGGCACTCCTGGAGAATTGCAGGGAATTATAGACTACAAGAACAGTACCCCGATAGGAACAATTGACAAGAACAGCTCTTACGGAATATATGGAACAATCGACAACTCTATTGTAAAGAAGCATTCTCTTTCACTTATGAGTGTCGGTTACAGATACAGTGTCCACAAGGGTAAAGCATATGTAAGATTTTACAGGAATAATAAATATGATGACTACGAAATTAAAATTACACAGCTTAACAATAACGATTCCAAAAATATCAGTTTTGTTGTTACCTCTGAAGAACTTCTTGATATGACTAATGGAATTGTACAAGGTATGTCTGGCTGTCCTATTATTCAGGACGGAAAGATAATCGGTGCTGTAACACACGTTCTTATTGATGACTCAAGAAGCGGATATGGCATATATATAGAAAATATGCTTAATGCTTCATAAAATCACCGGCTGGTGTATGCATACCAGCCGGTGATTTTTCAGAGTAATTTTACCGTTCTAGATATAATTATCATAATAACTATATCCAGAAATTATAACTCTGCTTTCACTTTATCAGCCATAATCTTTAATTCTTTGGCATTCTCAAGCACAGAGTCTGTAAGTGTCTCACCGGATAACATTCTGGCAATTTCATTAAGACTATCATCTCCTGCGACCCTCTGGATATTACTGTAGGTCTTATTATCGTGTACACTCTTTTCTATTATGTAATGGGCATCTGCCATAGCCGCAATCTGTGGCAGATGTGTTATACATATTATCTGATGTGATAACGAAAGCCTTGCAAGCTGATTAGATACCTTTGAAGCCGTCTTACCACTTATACCTGCATCAATCTCATCAAATATAAGTGTCTTATCTGCATCTTCTGACATAACTGTCTTTATGGCAAGCATAATTCTTGAAAGTTCACCACCCGAAGCAATCTTTGATAATGGCTTTAAATTCTCACCAGGGTTCGTTGATATCATAAATCTTACATTATCACAGCCCTTTGAAGATAAAGATGGTTCTTTAGCAAAATCTATTCTGAACTTTACATCTAAAAAGTTAAGATTCTTTAAAGAAGCTATGAATTGCTCTGCAAGCTTTACTGCTGCCTGCTGTCTTATGGAACTTAGCTTTTGGGCTATATCCCACGCCTTACAGCATGCTTCTTCATACTCTTTTTTCCTTCTGCTTATAAGCTCATCAAAATTGTAATAATCTGCAAGCTTCGCATTAATAGCCTTTAAGGTATCATTAATAGCCTCTATTGAACTTCCATATTTGTTCTTAAGATTATTAATAAGATCAAGTCTTTCCTGTAGTTCGCTAAACTCTCTTGGATCATATTCAGAGTTCTCTATATATGAACTGATACTGTGTCCGGCATCACGAATAAGTCCTTCAGCATCAGACAAAGTATCACAGCACTCTTTCAATACATCATCATATTCACTTGCTGTTATAAGTGACTTTAATGCAGTTCCTATCATATCACTTATATTATCATTACCTGAATTCAAAAGCATATCTGCATACGAAAGCTCATTAGTAATCTTCTGGTAATTATTAAGCTTATGATATCTTGCTTCAAGCTCCTCATCTTCATCTGGCTGTATATCGGCCGTCTGTATCTCATTAGCTTCATACTCAAGAAATGCTATCTCTTTTTGAAGTTCATCTTTATCCTTATCAATAAGTTCTAACGCTTTCTTTGCTTTAACCATATCTTTATATGCATCTTCCATAGCCTCTCTTAATTCAGCTATTTCATCAGCACAGAATGTATCTACAACCGTCAGATGATTAGCATCATCCATAAGTATCTGGTTATCGTGCTGTCCATGAACATCTATAAGATAGCGTGCAAGCTTCTGTGTCTGTGCCGCTGTAAAATTCTGTCCATTAACCTTTATCTGCGAACGTGTTGGTGTTATCTTTCTTGAAATAAGCAGTTCACCATTCTCAATATCTATAACTCCAAGCTCTTTTATGCGTTCAATTACATTATCATCTTCAATATTAAAAAGCAGTTCTGAAAGTCCATATTCTGCACCTGTTCTTATAAAATCAGGCGATGTCTTGGCACCTAGTGCCGCATTAATAGAACCCAATATAATAGACTTACCTGCACCTGTCTCTCCTGACAGAATATTAAGCCCCTCTTCAAAATCAATATTTTCTTCTTCTATAAGTGCAAGATTCTTAACATGTAAATTAGATAACATATTCCTCCTCTGATACTATATCTTTATAATACTATGCCTTTATAAGTTTCTTAAGTTTATTAGAAACATTTACAGTATCCTTAACAGTCCTTACAGCACACATAATAGTGTCATCACCTGCAATAGAACCAACTATCTCATCAAGCTTAAGTGCATCCAGTGCCGCACACACCGCCATTGCCATACCCGGAACAGTCCTTATAACAAGAATATTCTGTGCCATATCCATAGAAAGATAGCCTTCCTTTAGCACTCTTATATATTTGTCATTAGGTACAGGACTGCTATGTGAAAGAGTTGTATACTTCTGATTAACCCCGTCAATTGTGACCTTGGTAAGATTAAGTGCTCTTATATCCCTTGAAACAGTCGCCTGAGTTACATTATATCCTGCTTTATTAAGTGCATCAGCAAGCTCTTCCTGAGTTCCTATATTATTATCAGCTATAAGTTCTAATATTTTTTTATGTCTGTCTGATTTCACTTTTCTTCTCCTATTCCGGCTACATTTTATTCCTTATCCTTTCAAGGAAAGAAATTCTGCTTGTCTTTATAAGCCGTGCTGTCTTATCAGAACGGGTAATAACAACTCTGTCCCCTGTTATGACATTACAATAGCTTTCTCCATCATATGTAGCTACTCTTTCTTCTGATAATTTCTTATTATCATTCATCTGTATTACAATCTCATCATTCTGTTCAAATATTATGCTTCTCTGAGTAAGTGTATGTGCACATATTGGTGTAATCATTATAAGATGTGCATTCGGCTGGACAATTGGTCCGCCTGCCGATAAAGAATAAGCTGTAGAACCTGTCGGCGTAGATACTATAACTCCGTCTGCTGCGAACGAATTAAGATATTCTCCATTGACATATATATCAAAATCTATAACCCTTAATATTCCCCTTCTGCTAAGAACCACATCATTAAGTGCTACATCTTCATATATAAGCTCGTCATCACGGTATATCTTTCCATCAAGCATCATCCTTGTATCTATCTCATAACAGTCATTAATAAGGCTTTCAAGGGTATCATACACTGTGTTCATATCTGTATCAGTAAGATACCCCAGCGTTCCTATGTTAACACCAAGAAGCGGTATATTCTTAGAATTAAGGTCTCTTGCCGCCTGTATAAGCGTACCATCCCCACCAAGAACAATTATGCATTCTGTATCATCTGGCACAATATCAGCATTCGTATAACAATAATCAGTATGTTCTACATCTGCCGAGTCAGGATTATATATACAGCTTACATTGTGCTTGTTAAGATAATCCAGAATACTGTTTGTGTATACAAGGTCTGGATCTTTAGTTGTATTCGTGACTATGTAAAAAGATTTCATTAACGCCTCTATACTTTAAATTAATATTAATATCTATATGAATATATTACAATGTTTCGTGGGCTTTGTCTACTATATTTTGTATTGTGAAAGGAATATTATCATAGGTTCCTTCTATATGTTTCTGTAAATGAAGAAGATATTCGATATTTCCTTCCGGACCCTTAACTGGCGAGAATTCAAGGTTAAGTATCTCAAATCCAATTGAAATTGCATAATTAATAACCATTTCTATAACTTCGATGTGTACCGCCTTATCCCTTACAACACCGTGTTTACCAACCTTTTCTCTTCCAGCTTCAAACTGTGGCTTTATAAGACATACTATCTGCCCGTCATCTGTAAGAAGATTTTTCACTGGAAGCAGCACCTTTGTAAGCGATATAAATGATACGTCAATGCTTGAAAAATCTATCTTATCCGCAATATCTTCCGGTGTTACATATCGTATATTAGTCTTTTCCATACATACAACACGCTCATCATTACGAAGCTTCCAAGCAAGCTGTCCATGTCCCACATCAACAGAATATACTTTAACAGCACCATTCTGAAGCATACAATCTGTAAAACCACCTGTTGATGAACCAACATCCATACATATTTTCCCTTCAATCGTTACATCAAAATTCTCCATAGCTTTTTCAAGCTTTAACCCGCCACGGCTTACATACTTAAGTGTATTGCCTCTTACCTCAATATTAACAGTCTCATTAAATGATGACCCAGCTTTATCTTCCTTCTGTCCGTCAACATATACATTTCCAGACATAATTATAGCCTTTGCCTTTTCCCTGGAATCAGCAAGCCCCCTGTTCACTAACAGAACATCTAATCTTTCTTTACTGCTCATTATTATTATCTCCAATATTATTATAAACTGCTGTTATACGTTTAACAATTGTATCTTCATCTATTCCTGTCTCACGCCGTAATATATCAACACTTCCGTGTTCTATATAATCATCAGGAAGTGATATGTCAAGCACATAGTTATGAAGTTCTTTATCATTGATATATTGACAGACTGCACGCCCAAATCCGCCCGATGATACATTCTCTTCAAGTGTTACTATAAGCTTATGTGTTGTGCTTATTTTATCAAGCATTGCACTGTCTATAGGCTTTACAAAACGTGCATTTACAAGTGTCACGTTATAGCCCTGCTCTTTAAGTCTTTCCCTTACATTAAATGCTGTATCAACCATACTTCCAAGTGCAAGAATTGCTATATCACTTTCTTCATACATAAGCTCAGCCTTGCCGTATTCAACCGGTGCATTAAATTCGCGAAATCTGACAACTGCCTCGCCTCTTGGATATCTTATGGCTATCGGCCCATTAAATTCTTCCAGAGCGAACTCAAGTGATGACTTTAATTCATAATCATTCTTTGGTGCCATAATAGTCATATTAGGTATTGATGACAGGAATGATATATCAAATATCCCCTGATGTGTCTCTCCATCACTTCCAACAAGTCCTGCCCTGTCTATTGCAAACACAACGTGAAGCTGTTGTATACACACATCATGTAATATCTGGTCATAAGCTCTCTGTAAAAATGAAGAATATACCGCAAACACTGGTTTTAATCCGCCTGCTGACAATCCTGCCGCAAATGTTACAGCGTGAGCCTCAGCAATTCCGACATCAAAAAATCTATCTGGAAACCACTTTGAGAACTTAGCAAGCCCAACTCCGTCTGGCATAGCCGCTGTAATAGCACATACAGACCTGTCTTTCTTGGCTATTTCACATATAGAATTAGAGAACACCTGCGAATATGTTGGCAGAGCAGATTTATTAATCTCCATACCTGTCGCCACATCAAATGGTCCAATACCATGAAACTTGCTTGGATTACGCTCTGCCGGCTTGTAACCACGTCCTTTCTGTGTAACAACGTGAACAAGCACAGGTCCATTTATTCTTTTGGCAACTGTAAGTATCTTGATAAGCTTATCCATATCGTGCCCGTCAACCGGTCCAAGGTAATATATACCCATACTCTCAAACATCGAATCGTGAAGAATTACCTGTTTTAGATTCGACTTTGTCTTCTGGATAAGCTTTACAACCTTGTCCCCTTTAGGAAGCTTATATAATACATTGCCTATATTCTCTTTTAAATCATAGTAAGAGTCTGACGAACGTATTTCACTAAGCATATTAGATACGCCGCCGACATTTTTAGAAATTGACATTGTATTATCATTAAGTATAATCACAAAATTACCCTTAATACCTGAAGCATTATTTAAAGCTTCATATGCCATACCACCTGTAAGTGCGCCATCACCTATAACAGACACTACACTATAATCTTCGTGCTGTATATCTCTTGCCATAGCAATTCCAAGTCCTGCTGATATTGATGTCGAGCTGTGGCCTGTATCAAAAGCATCGTAATCGCTTTCATTTCTCTTAGGAAAGCCGCTCATACCGCCAAATTTTCTTAATTCGTCAAATTGATTTTTCCTTCCTGTAAGTATCTTATGCGTATATGACTGATGTCCTACGTCCCATATAAGCTTGTCCTTTGGAAGATTAAATACAATATGAAGTGCCATAGTAAGCTCCACAACGCCAAGATTAGAAGCCAGATGTCCGCCTGTGACACTTATCTTATCAATAAGAAACTGGCGTATCTCATCAGCAAGCTGGTTGTATTCTATTGGTGACAATTTCTTAATATCGTTAGGTTTATTGATTTTCTCAAGTATCATAATTAACCTCTTTCACATAATTACCTATCTCTATGTATAAGCATTGTGATTAAATCCTCCAGATACTCGTTATGTCCAATAGTTTTAATTGTTTCCAGTGCTTTTACAGACATATCAGCAGTATCTTTTTCTGCTTTTTCCATTCCATAAAGTGTAACATATGTTGTTTTATTATTTCTCTCATCACTTAACACAGGCTTTCCAAGTACTTCCTGTGTGCTTGTAACATCAAGAATATCGTCCTTAATCTGAAATGCGAAGCCTATATTATAACCTGTTTCCTCAAGAAGCTTAGTGACATTTTCATCACAACCTGCAATAATTCCACCAGCCATAAATGCCGCTTCTATAAGAGCACCTGTCTTTAATCTGAAAATGTAATCAAGCTGTTCTTCATTCATTGGCTTATCTGTAAGCATTACATCAAGCGATTGTCCTCCGACCATACCATCAACACCAGCCTTATTAGCTATCACATCTGCGGCAGCAGAATATCTTAATACAGCCTGTGCATCACCTGTCTTTGCTGCTTTATGTATAGCTGAAAGCATTGTTTCATACGCAAGATTCAAAAGTCCGTCACCCGCTAATATTCCAAAATCTTCACCAAATTTCTTATGTGTTGTAAGCTTTCCTCTTCTATAGTCATCATTATCCATAGCAGGAAGATCATCATGTACCAAAGAATAAGTGTGTATCATCTCAAGAGCCGCCATAAATGGATACAATTCTTCCTCGTTAGTACCATTACACAACTTGTAAGTTTCAAGCATAATCATTGGTCTTATTCTCTTGCCGCCAGCTTCCACGCTATAATCCATCGCAGATTTAATATATTCTGCGTGTCCCTTAGCTTCTGGCAAGTACTTTTCTATTATATTATCTATACAGGAGGTCTCTTTGCTTAACTGTTCTTTGAAATTATTCATTATTATCCACCACCCCATTATCATCAATTATAACAATCTGTTTTTCAACCTTATCAAGCATAGTATTACATTTATTGAGTAATTCCATACCTTCTTTATATTTTTTAAAAGACTCATCTAATGTAAGCTCGCCCTGTTCCATTTCATTAAGAACTGCCTCAAGCTTATTAAATGTATCTTCAAGATTAGAAGCCTTTGCCATTAATTATACCTCATTAAACATTATCAATATTTATGACCTTAGCTGTCACAGTACCATCTTTTAAATAAAGCGTTAACAAATCATCTACTGATACATCGTTAACCGACTGTACTCTCTGTTTATTATTCTCTACATAGCTGTAGCCCTTGTCAAACTTCTTTAAAGGACTTACATTATCAAGCCTGTATGCAGCTAATGACAGCTTCTGCCTGTAGCGTTCCACTGCTTGTGTCATCTGGTTATTTAATATATCCTCTATATGAATAAGACGTTGTCTTCTTTCATATATCTGGTTAATAGGATTGTATATCTGCAAAGAAAGCTTGTCCTTCTCTGCCCTGTTCTTATATCTGGCAAATACATTATCCAGAGCATTTCTTAAACGTCTCTTGTATGCCTGCATATAATCATCAACCTGTACCATATCAAATACTGCACACTCTGCAGCGGCAGATGGTGTTGGAACTCTTAAATCTGCCACAAAGTCTGTGATTGTAAAATCTGTTTCGTGCCCAACCGCTGATATAACCGGTGTATTACAGCTAAATACTGCCTCTATAACCTCTGGTTCATTAAATGCCCACAAGTCTTCAAGTGAACCTCCTCCACGTCCAACAATAATGCAATCCACTCCGAACTTATCAAGCACAGCTATTCCCTTGGCAATACTGTACTTGGCATATTCGCCCTGAACTAATGCAGGATACAGATACAGACTTACATACGGATTGCGCCTGTGTGATATATTCATTATATCGTGTATAGCAGCTCCTGTTGAAGCTGTTACAATTCCTATCTTTCTTGCGAAACGTGGTATCGGACGCTTATATGATGAATCAAAATATCCCATATCATCATACTGCTGTTTTAATTGTTCAAACTTCTTATATAAATCCCCCATACCACTTTCGGTAATATTAACGGCATACAACTGATACCTGCCATCACGTTCATATATATCAATTCTGCCATCTACTACAACAGACATTCCATTTTCAAGCTTTATATCAAGCTTTGATGCATAAGAGGCAAACATAACAACTGCAATCGTTCCACCCGAATCTTTTAAAGTAAAATAAATATGACCGGATGTATGATACTTGCAATTAGATATTTCCCCTTTTATCTGAATACGATTAAGTACAAAATCCTGTCTAAACATATTCTTAATATAGGAATTAATCTGTGTTACAGTATATACTCCAGCCATCGTTCCTCTTTCTTAATCTCTTTATTATGCTCTTTAATTCAGCAAAAGGTTATTATACAAGCTTTGCAAGAACACCATTGACAAATGATGCTGCATTATCATCAGAGCCATAACTTTTAGCTAACTCTACAGCCTCATTAATAGCTACATTAACGGGAATATCATCATCATAAAGCATCTCATAGACTGCAAGCCGCATAATAGCAAGCTCCGCCTTACCAATACGGTCAACTGGCCAGCCTTCTGATACCGAATTAATCTTCTCATCAAGCTCATCGCTTAATTCACATACAAGAAGTGCCTTATTCTTAATATATTCGTAGTCTTTCTCATTGACATCTGTCAAATCGTCAAAATAGTAGTCAATCTGTTCTCTTAATTCATTCTTATCGTGGAAAGGAACACGGAATATAAGCTTAAAAACGTGTTCTCTCATTTCTGATCTTGTCATAGGAATCCTCTCATCAATTAATTACTCAAACAGGACTGCCCATTAAGGACAGTCCCAAAAGCTTACTGTACTTAGTTATCAATATTAACGCCAGCAATCTTAATATTAACTTCTGATACTTCAAGACCTGTCATTGTCTCGATTGCTGTCTTAACTCTGTCCTGTACTGTAGCTGATACCTTAGGTATCTCACAGCCATATTTAATATTAAGTGCAAGATTAACTGTCACATCATTCTCACCAACGTGAACCTTAACACCCTTAGATAAATTCTTCATTCCAAGCTTGCTTACAAGTTCATTAGTGATGTTGCCAGACATACTCTCAACACCTTCCACCTCTGTAGCAGCAAGACCTGCAATAATAGCAACAACCTCATCTGCAACTCTTACTTCGCCAATATCCTTGCTTTCGTGAATTGTATAAGTATTACCTCTATCTTCAAACTCTTTTGTCATAATGCCCTCCTGACTGTTATTAACGTAATCTTTAATCTATTATAATAAAAAACACAAATAAATGCAATGATAAGTTACTTAATAACATTAATGGTAATTTTATCCGATGTAACCCCTGTCTTTCTCTTTGCTATATCTTCAATCTGAGCTTTCTGGCTGTTTTCTAATGTCTGCTGGTTAATTACAATGTCAACGCTGTCTTCTGCCACCGAAGCCACCACATCATTAAACCCCTTTGCCTCTAATAACAGCTCAATGGCAGCCTCTTTTTCTGAATATTCTGCAATTTTAGCAAGTTCATTTATCGCCTCTGTCTTTGAAGCCTTATCGATTGCTGTATCATTGACGATATTAGTAAGATTTTCTGTATTCTTGGCACGTATCTGTTCTCTGTTAAGCTTAGCTTCAGAGATTACGCTTGAAGACACGCCCTGTCCTGATGTAAGTATAACACTCCCCGGTTCTTCAAGACTCTCATCATCTGGCTCTTCCTCTGTAAATATTGTATCATCTGTTGATGTATTGACAACTTTACTGCCGCTCTTACTGCTGACAGATATTATATCTGAAATGTTTCCTGCATAATTAATATATCCCGCAACAGCTATCATAATAGCAAGCGCTGTAATAATAACCTGATTTTTCTTAACTCTTTTCACAAAAAACCTCCATATTTAAGACATTTTCATTACTTTGATTTTATGTACAGGAACATTTAAAAGCCCATATACAGCATTCGTAATCTCACTTACAAGCTCTTTATTATCACCACCCTCACATACTATTATCACACCTTCAATAACAGGCATATTCTCCATTACTACATATGGCGTATTACCATTAGCTGTATCATAAAAAATGTGTGTCTCTGTTTTTTGCGTATTATTGGAATTCTCATCATTATTCCCATTAACTTCTTCATCAGAATAATCTGTATCCTTGGCAAGTATCTTTTCAGACGAATTCTTAAGACTGACCATAACTTTAACCTTTCCTGCCCCCTCAACATCAGATAAGGTATCTTCTAATCTTTTCTCTACATATTCCTCATACATTTTCTGTGTGGCCTCACCGCTTTCCTGATTAGATGTTGTGTTTTCTGATACAGTCTGTCTGTCTTTTACGGGAATTGATATAACCATAAGCAGTATGCCTGCTAGTATTACTATTAATATTTTATCTTTGCCTGATTTATTCAATATATTTTCATAATTAAATATAATAATCCTCCTCTCCGTCCTCAACATCATAATACGAAATATTTCTGCACCTGGCTTAATGTATATTGATAAGTATTTCATCTATACTAAAATTATCCGCTACCATTTTAGCGAATTGCTCTATGTCCGATTTATTCAAAGTTGCTTTAACATTCTGTGTGCTTTCCAAACTTGAAACACTTTTTTTGTTTTTTACTGATATATCAATTCCTGTAATTACAGATGAATAATCGGTGTCTGATTTATTCAATATGCTCTTATCGTTTAATTCAACCTTTACATTATTAACTTCAACTCCACACTCCTCTGCTATATTTAACACCCTGCTTATAACTGTCTGTTTTACTGCATTGCTCACATAGCTGTCATAGTCTGATTGAAGGCTGCTATCACCAGTATACGAACTTGAATAGCCTGCAATGTTTTTACTATAATCATTATACAATGTATTTACCCTGTCAGTTATATATTCCTCATTAAATAAAAGCAGAAGTACAGGCTTTAATAAAATCATAAGGAATATAAGCCTCATTACCACCTTAAAGCTGCCCTCATACCTAGGTGGAATAATATTCGTTAATACAGCCGACATAACCATAAATATGAGCAATGCCCTAAGCCACGAATACAGCTTCATTGTGCCTCCTTTCATACTGATACACAGTTAGTTGCAACACATATAATTGCAATTGTTAATATAAACAGGACAAGTGTAATCATCATAATATATACAATCATTCCAAGTGCCTGTCCGAGCGAACTGACTGCCCTTACCATTCTCTTATCACTTATTGGCTGTAGTCCTGCTGCAATTCCCTGATATATAACCGCAAGAAGACCAATTCGCAGCAGCGGAAAGAACATACACATAACTATAGCAATAATCCCCGACACACCGATTGCATTTTTTATTAATGCAGAAGATGAAAGTATAGTATTGGATAACACCTGTGCTGTATCACCTATACCAGGTATAAGGCTTATCCCCATAAATATACCTTTAGAATTAACCGTGTCCTGAACAGGTGTTAATATGCTCTTAATTGCATTAAGTCCAATAAACACTGTAAGTATCGTATAGCAGCACCATTTCACTCCTTTTTTAATAAGGTTACACGCCTTATCCATATGTGCGTCTTTATCTATGCAGTCACATAACGAAATTATGAGATATATTTTATTTGTTTTTAATAATATATTTTTAAAAAATATATTGCTGACTGCAATCATAGCAATTATTATCTGGTAATACACAGCTTTACTCATTATTGCACCAGAAGCACTTATTGCCGGCAGGAACACCATACTGATTGCTTTATAAAGATTAATAATCGATGTAAGAGTGCTGCTGGCTGTATCTGAAGCCTGTATGAACACAACAAACAATACCGTTATAAGAGATATTGCTATAACACTTAATGTGCTTTCGGTAAGCTGCTGTTTATTAAAAAATGGGCCAAATACATTTATAAATGCAGATAATATACATAAAATAAGTATCTTCATACAATCATTACGGTTACTGCTTATAACCTCTGTTATATACTGTACAATCTTCTTACCCGAATCCCTCGTTGAATTACCCGAATATATGCTGTCTACTATATCCTCAAAGGTAACCGAATTGTAACTGCTTTCTTTTAATATCTTATCAATATCCTTATAATCATAATCAGACCAGCCAGATGTATCCGTGACAGTTTCCTGTCTGTTAGTTTCCGCTTTAATCACATTGGCATTATTGTATACAAGCATTAATATTACCGATATTAGTAATACGCTTTTTAATAGCGGTAGTATATAATTAAGTTTCATAAATATATATTTCCGCCCAGTAAATATACTTCTTAATAATGACAACATATATTGGGGGCAGTTATTGTGCATTAATATACATCTTATTTTATACATTTATTAATCATCTCCATAAGTGACAGTACAATTGGAATACTTATTGTTGCAACAGCAATCTTACACATAATCTCAAGCTGTGATGCCGCCGCGTTAAACCCATTATCCCTACACACATCAGATATAAGCTGCGTTATAAAGGTTATTCCTATAATCTTCATTATTATCTTTATATACACATCACCAATTCCTGTTAAAGAAATCATTACCCCAAGCTGTCCTGTTATGGCTGATATGTTATTTATTATATTAATTGAAATAATAAGGCATAACGAAAGTCCTATAACAGAAGCTGTTACCGGTGACTGTTTTTTTATAAGCAGTGATGTTATAACCGTGCATAATGCAAGCATAGATATTTTCAGCAATTGTTACTCCTTTTACATATCAAACAATTTCTGCATAGTTGTAAACAGTTCTAATATGTATGGAAGTATCCAATAAAGCACAAGCAGAAGTCCCGCAAGCCCTGTTAAGAAAGCCTGGTCATCTCTTCCACTATGCTTTAATATCTGATTAAGTATAGAGATTATTATTCCAACGGCAGCTATTTTAAATATCAAATTAATTTCCATACACATCCCCATTCTTTATTATGCTATGTTCATATCAGCATTATTGCTATAAACACTCCTGCTGTTATTCCACCAATCCTGCAGATTTTCATTCTCGGTGCAATATCCATTGCCACATTTTCATTTATTCTTTTAAGCCTTTCAATTGATAATTCCAGATTTTGAACCTGCATATTTTTATCAATATACAAATTAAAATGCGACAATTCATACATTACATTAAGTTCGTCTTTTTTTAATATTTTTCTCCTGTTAAGTACATTTACAGCTTCATCCCACACAGCTTCATATGTAACAATGCCCTCATCACTTAATGTCTTCGCTGCATAACTGAACATTTCCTGAACATAGCAGTTATCAGAATTAACAGATAAATCCCTGAATATGTCAGGGAGCGTGCTTGAAGCATAACCTATCTGTGCCTTAATATAATGAAGGGCTGTTATTAGCGATTGTATAATCCGTGTTCTCATATATAGGTTACTGCTTAAATAAAAGCCATAATATGTACATGCAGTTATTATGAGTGCTGCTCCCGATAATTTAAACATTGCTCCACCGTCCCCTTTCCCATTCTTCCTGACAATATTATTATCTTGTTAAAATAATCAGAACTTATAAGCTCACCCATAAAAGGCTTGTTCATTACATTTTCAAGCGAATAACCGTGAATTGTAGCAATAATCGTACAGCCACAGGCTATACAGTATTTAATTGCCTGCACATCATTCTGCCCACCTATCTCATCTACAGCTATTATCCCCGGCGACATAGCCCTGATTGCCATCATCATTCCTGCATCTTTTGGACAGCCATCATATACATCTGTACGTCTGCCTATATTATTCTGCGGGATTCCCATATAGCAACCTGCTATCTCCTGTCTTTCATCTATAAGACTTACATTAATATGAAGCCTGTCATTATCAGATATATTTCTTACAAGATCCCTTAAAAGCGTTGTCTTGCCACAACCCGGCGGTGAAATAATAAGCGTATGGTCAATACCTCCTCCATATACGAAATCAACAACCTTATTACTACACCCTATAACCTCATGTGCCACCCTTATACAAAGAAAGGTTATGTAATTAAAATTCTTAATGACATTATTCTCTATAATCGCATGTCCTGATATCCCAATCCTATGCCCTCCCTCTATTGTAATAAACCCCTGTTTGAAGCTTTGCTCATACGCATAGATAGAGTAATTGGAAGCTAATTCCAGCATTTTCATTATGCAGTCCTTGGTAACCTTAATATCATACATTATCTCTTTATTGTCATATATTAAAGTTACATTTCTGCCAACTCTTAATCTTAGCTCGTTGAGCCTGCCAAATGACAACGTCTGCAGTCTAAGCTTGTCAGCTAGAGCTGGTGGCAGAATTTTTATAATTTGTCCAATATCCCCCATACAAAAATAACCTCCACATATATCGTTTTTCACAATATATGTGGAGGCTCTTATTAATATTACCATTATTTGTACAGGCTTGTCAGCTTATCTATTCTTTAATTCCTGCACTAAATTATTCATCAAATCATTAATTAAATTCTCAATTAAATCCTTTATCAGCAATCACGAATCATTCTATTGACTTTAAAGATTCCACCATTGGAATTTTCTTAAGTGACGGATACATAATTGCATTAATAATTAATGAGAAAATTAATGTAATTCCATATGATAACAGGAATGAACTTAAATTAATTCTTGTTCCAAACATTACTCCGTCTAATTCTATTGTTGTCATTATGTATGTATGAAGTGCTCTTCCTAATAAAAGTCCTGCAAGACCGCCTATAAGTGTAAGTATGATATTCTCCCTGTATATATACTCTCCAACTTCATTATCATAAAAGCCAAGAACTTTTATTGTCGCAATCTCCCTTATTCGCTCAGATATATTAACATTAGTAAGATTATACAATACAACAAACGCCAGCATACCTGCAGATATTATAAGCACCCATGTAACAAGATCCAGGGACTGTATCATATTCTCAAATCTTGACATATTAACCTTTAAGAATGTAAGCGACTTAACTGCTGAGTTGGACAGATATCGTTCTCCGATAACAGCCTGAACATTATCGCTGTCATCACTAAGTATACCTAATACTCTGTTATTATCTGGTGTATAGCCAAATGTATCATTGAAATAACCTGATGTCATAAAAATATAATTATTAATATATATTTCCATAATTCCAGCCACCTTAACTGCTGCCTGCCTATCATTAATATCACATATTGTAATATTATCACCAACAGAAACCTTCAGATCCTTTGCAAGCTTTTCAGATATAATAACACCGTCATCATTAAGTTCTAACTGGTTATGCTTCTTTCTTGTCCTGAATGTAACGAAATCACTATACTTATCCGTATTATCAACAACAGTTATCTCAGTTGAATAACTGTCACCACCACCTAATGCTTTCACATCAGCAGTATATCCATAATCTGTAGTGTATTCTTTATAATATTCATCTTTCTTTATAGATGATATTATATTGTTAATTTCTTCACTTTCAACATCACTCTTAAATGTAATTACATTATCATAATGCAGTATCTGTTCATACTGGTTATCAATAACACACTGTATACTGTCCTTAATTCCAAAACCTGCCGTTGTCAACGCTGTACATCCTGCGATTCCGATTACTGTCATAAAAAATCTTTTCTTATACAGGAATATATTACGCATAGTAACCTTCCTTGTAAATGAAAGATGCTTCCATATAAATGTATGCTCTAACAATATCTTTCTTCCACTCTTAGGAGCTTTAGGTCTCATAAGTATAGCCGGCACTTCTGAAAGTTCATTGTAACAGGAATAAAATGCCGCAAGGAATGTTACAGCTACAAGACTTATTATAACCGCCACGGACAATAATGTATGGCTTGCATAAGTTATATGCGGCATCTGGTATATTATATTCCAAGAAGTATATATTATATACGGAAACAGCTTTAAACCAACAATACAGCCTATTACACTTCCAGCAAAGGAAGCTATAAAGGCATAGGCAACGAATTTGAATACTATAGTACCTTTTCCATAACCTAAAGCCTTGTATGTTCCGATTAAACTTCTCTGTTCTTCTACCATTCTTGTCATTGTTGTAAGACACACAAGACCTGCAACAATTATAAAGAACAATGGGAATACCGTAGCTATAGCTTTCATTCTATCAGCACTCGACTCATAATCCCTATATGAATATTGTGACTGTCTTGTAAGCACATACCATTCCCAGTCGTCAGAGTTATTCAAAGTTTCATTCATCTGCTCATCATACTTTGAATATACCGCATCAAAGTCAAACTCTTGAACTGCTTTAATATACGCCGGTTCAATATAAGGTGCTATCATTGAAGACACATCATAGCCCGGATAATATTCCTGATACTGCTTCGTAATAGACTCTGTTACCTTCTGTCTTATTGTATCAAGCAGTTCCTGTTTCTTATCTTCCTTGGCTTTAGCAAATTCTTCTTTTATATCCTTCTTCCTGTTATCAAGCTGTCCTGCTGCTATATTCTTAATTCTGTTCTGTACATTTTCAACCTTTTTATCATATTCATCAGAATATGTATCAAGCTCTTTTGCTCCGTCTACTACAGCGTAAGCCTCAGTATAATAATCATTCTTAAATTCATCATCTCCAACATATACACAATAGCTGATATTGCCGTTACCAATATCAGACGAACCTAAATCATAAGAAACAAAGCAAGGCGAATACACTACTCCTACAACTGTATATTCAGTATCCTTAAATGTATCGTTGATATCATCAGAAGTTCCAGACTCGAATTTTAATACATCGCCCACTTTGACAGCTTCCCTTGTAGACTCGTACTTCACAACACATTCTTTATCATTCTGTGGCAGTCTTCCCTCTTTAATGCGAAGTCTGTTAATATAGCTGTCATCATTATCATCCACATTAAGAGGAATACTTAAAACATGCGCAACTGACTCTTTATCATCATAATTGATGAGCACATCTTTGCTGTTGGCACCATATACTGCCTTCACCCCCTGCACTTTTGCAATTACCTGCAAATCATCATCGGTAAGTCCTATAGATGATATTATTCTTAAATCATTCATATTATATTCATCATAATAGTTATCTGACGAACGCTTCATATCGCCCGAAGATGCTGTGACTCCGGCAAAAAATGCAGCTCCTATGGCTGTGATTGCCATTATTGCAATAAATCTTCCAAGCGAACCTTTTATCTCTCTTATTAAATCTTTAAATACCGACTTTCCCATTATGTTTATTCCGCCTTTCCATATTAACTACCATTCTATCTGCTCTATTGGAAGCGGATTTTCATTGACAGTTACACTGTCAACTACTCCATTTTTCACTTTGATAACCTTATCGCCCATAGCTGTCAGTGCAAGATTATGTGTTATAACTACAACTGTAACACCTCTTTCACGGCATGTATCCTGCAACAGCTTTAATATCTGCTTGCCTGTATTATAATCAAGTGCTCCCGTAGGTTCATCGCATAACAGAAGCTTTGGATTTTTGGCCAATGCTCTTGCTATTGCAACTCTCTGCTGTTCACCACCTGATAACTGTGCCGGAAAGTTAGAACTTCTTTCCTTAAGTCCTACTGCTTCTATAACCTCATCAACATCGAGCGGATTCTTACATATCTGTGTTGCAAGCTCAACATTTTCCCTTACAGTAAGATTTTGTACAAGATTATAGAACTGGAATACAAATCCTATATCATATCTTCTGTATGTTGTAAGCCTCTTAGCTGTGAACTTTGACACATTCTCTTTATCTACAATAATCTTTCCTGTCGTAGCTGTATCCATACCGCCCATAAGATTAAGTATTGTACTCTTACCTGCACCACTCGCACCTGCTATAACTGCAAACTCTCCCTTATCTATCGTAAAGCTTGCACCGTTAAGTGCTTTTATCTTTACATCACCCATTTTATAAATCTTCTTTACATCATCAAATTCTATGTAGCTCATACGCACCTCTGTAAATTAATATGATTATTTATGTAGTAAATATATAATAACTCATTTTAGGTATAATAGCAAAATAAAAGTGTATAATTTATTAATTATAATAACCGGGTTTCTTATTTATGCTATCAGCAGTTGCTTATTTTTTTCAAAAGCTTATACAGCCATTAAAATTCATAATTTTAATATGTCTGATTATTTCAATCGTCTTAACTCCATTTAATCGTGTAAATGCTAAAGAAAACGACTCATCTCTGAAAGATAATGAAATACACGCCAGATTTGCAGCAGTAATAGATGCCGATACTAACAGACTTCTATATGGTAAAAATGCTGACACCAAAGCACCTATGGCAAGCACCACCAAGATTATGACATTAATAACCGCCCTTGAGATATGTCCTGATGATTATATTGCCACCACTTCTGCATATGCGGCTTCTATGCCAGATGTACAACTTAATGTTGTAAAAGGCGAACAGTTTTCAATAAAAGACCTGTACTATTCCCTTATGCTTCGTTCCCATAATGATACCGCCGTTATAATTGCAGAAAATACCGCCTACTATTATATCTGTTCTTTAACCGATAAAGAACGCAACGAACTTACCTTTGACATTTCTTTTATAAATGACTACTCTTATAACTCACATTTTATTGAGAATATATCCAAAGAACAAAGCAAAGCACTTGTGCTGGTATTTACTAATTTAATGAATAGAAAAGCCACCAGTCTTGGCTGTAATAGCACGCATTATATAACACCTAATGGCCTTGATGCTTCTGATAATACAGGCATTCACTCGACAACAGCCTATGAATTAGCAGTTGTTATGTCCTACTGCATTAAAAACGAACATTTCCTTTCTATAACACAGACTCACGATTACAGTTTTACAAGCCTTTCCGGCAGAAAATATTCTGTAAGCAATGCCAATGCTTTTCTTAATATGTATGATAACATTATATCCGGCAAGACGGGCTTTACTGGCGATGCCGGCTACTGCTATGTGTGTGCCTATAAGGATAACGACAGGACATTTATTGTTGCCCTGCTTGCCTGTGGCTGGCCTGACAACAAGACTTATAAATGGTCTGACGCAAAACATCTTCTTGACTACGCCAGAGCCAGCTATACAAAGCAGGACATACTTATCTGCCCTAAAGTCTTTAATATAAAGATTAAAAACGGCTCTAAAAGTTCCATTGATATACTATTTGATAAAAAACTGTCTGCCTGCATAAGCGATAATGATAATGTAGAAGTCGTGTACAATATTCCATCAAGCATTGCTGCACCGGTTAATAACGAGTGTATTATTGGAAATGTATGTGTTAACATTAATGATAAAGAAATTCAAAGATACAATATATATTGTAATGAAAACATCAAAAAAGTTTCATTTATTAGTAAAATAACACAAAAAGTCAAGAAATTATAATTGATTATTGTATTTTTTGTGTATTTGATTAACAAAATAATGACACACTAATGTTAATATAGTATAATTATAAAATATGAGATTGTATACATTATGTTAATATATACAAGAATGGAGGATTATTATGAACAGAATATACAAATGCTTTCCAGGAGGTAAATTCAAGGTATTAACATTAAGCTACGATGACGGCAAGCTTGAAGATAAAAGACTAGTTGATATATTTAACAAGAACGGCATACGTGCTACCTTCAATGTCAATTCAGGGTTAACAGATATGCCAATCAGACTGCCTGCAAGCGAATGGAATGATTTATATGACAATCATGAAATAGCTCTTCATACATGCACACACCCTACTATGAACAGATGTGGCAGCTATGAGATAGCAAGGGAAATTCTTGAAGATAAGACTAATATTGAGAAAATAATACATAAACCCGTAAGAGGAATGGCTCTTCCTAATGGAGCCGGCAACAAGCTAATTACTTCTATTGCTGCTGACCTTGGCATTAAATATATACGACCAGCCACTGACCAGTACGCTGTTGTCAAATCAGCACTCGAATATGCCAACGATTGTGAAGGTCCTATTCTTCTTGGTGATGAAAATGGCTTTTCTATGCCAACAGATTATATGAACTGGATACCAACCTGCCACCACAATCATAATCTTGTTGAGTTTGGCAAGCGTTTTATGAAGCTTACTAAAAAGCAGTACCTATATATGATGTATGTATGGGGACACAGCTTTGAATTTGAACGTAATAACAATTGGGAAGTTATGGAAGAATTCTGTGAGATGATTGGCCACCGTGATGATATATGGTATGCTACTAACATCGAAATCGTAGATTACAACGAAGCCTTTGACAGGCTTCAGATATTCGCTGATAATGAATATATCTATAACCCAAGTGCCTGTTCTGTCTGGGTTGCTGTTAATAATGTCCGTGTCGTTGAGATACCAGGTGGAGAAACTATAAAGTTATAGTTATATTTACAATATGTTAAGCCATTATATCAATACCTGTATGCAGCCCTGATTATCTCACATATTGTTTTATGTATAATAATACCTCCAGATATGACATAAATATCTGGAGGTATTAATTATTTCTTGTATAAAATATTCCGATTATTTATTCTTCTGCTTGCGAAGGCTCTTTATTGCTGTAGTTATCTTAATTGGATTGCCATATCTAAGCGTTCCCATTCTGTATATTGATGAACCTATCATACCAACACCTATAATGCTTGCTACAAGTATTATAAATGAAACAACAACTTCCCAAACAGCTACATTTCCCATTGCAACACGGGCAAACATCGCACTGTATGAACTGATTGGCAGATATGACAATACCTTCATAGCAATACCATCTATATTCATAAGCTGAAAAAGAGTAATAAAGTATACAATCATAATAACCATCTGTATGCTTCCGGCACTCTTATTAATATCCTCTGTCTTAGAAACAAGTGCACCAAATGCTCCATATATAAATGTATAGAAAAGCACACCGCCAAGTCCGAATAACGCATAGGTAACAAGTACATTTGCAGGAATATCAAGTAACATATCTAACATTCCGCCCCACGCACTCTGATTAAACTTATACGCTCCAACAATCGCAAGCATAAGTATTCCAGCCTGACATAACGAAGCTATTGTACCAGCAAGCACCTTGCCAAAAAATAAAATCTTAGTATCAGCACTTGTTACAAGCACCTCTATAGTCCTGTTGGACTTCTCCTGAGTAACTGATGTCGCAACCATAACACCATAGAATATTATAATCATAAATATAATGATAATGAGTGCATAACAATAAAAATAATTGTTTCCCATATCTTTGCCAAGAACAATTGTCTGACTATTAATCTTTGGATTAAAAGCCGTTATTATCTGCTCATAATCAAGATTATTGATACTACAGTACACCATCTGATTAAGCGCTGTAAGCACCTGATTAAACTGCATATCAATACTGTCGGTCATGCTCTTATTATATACAATGTACTCATAATCTGTAAGACTGCGAACCACAAATCCTGCCTTGGCTTCCTCATCTGACACTTTATCTTTCAATTCACTTTCTGAAGACACTTTTTCAACCTTCATATCATCAAAAGCCGCCTGAATCATCTGTACATCTGAAAATGTTCCAGACTCATCATATATAAGAATTACATCTTTATTATTGTCTGCTTTATTATCTTTATCAGAATCACTCTTACCATCAACATTATCTTTATCGCTGTCAGAATCTCCAGAATTCTGTTCTGTACTATTAGTAATTCCTGTGATGGCACTTATATCTATAAATCTTGGCACAAACATAATAGCAGCTGCTATAACAGCTATAACAACCGTACTGATTACATACGACTTATTCTTAATATAAGTCATAAGCTCATATTGAAGAACTACACCTAACTTTTTCATCAGCGTACACCTCCCTCAACAGACTTTTTATGTTCACTGCTTTCGCCTTGCGGTAACTCATCAACAATATCTCTATTATAACTATTATCGTCATTACTATTATTCTTATAATCTACCACTTTGTCGTCTTCCATATCATCACCTACAAGAGATACAAATATATCATTAAGAGATGGCTTATAAGTTTCAAAATGCTCAATTTCTATACCACACGCAATCATTCTTTTAAGAATATCCGCCCTTGACACGCCATTTATATTCCTTACAATAATCTCCTCTCTTGTTCTTCCAGTCTCTGTTATTATGTCAGACACATTGTCTTTTATAATCTGTGACAACTCATCAAGCCCCATATTAACATCTGATATAACCAGCTGATTCTCTCCATACTGTCTCTTAATGTCTTTAAGATTGCCTGCAAGTGCTATATTTCCCTTATCTATTATCGCTATGTCACGACAGAACTCCTCTACATAACTCATCTGGTGGCTTGAAAATATAACGATTCTTCCTTCGTTTATGACTTCTGTCACAACATCCTGAAGTATCTTTGAATTCACCGGATCAAGCCCGCTAAATGGTTCATCGAGTATAACTATCTCTGGTTCACACGCAAGTGTTGAAGCAAGCTGTACTTTCTGCTGATTACCCTTGGATAATGTCTCTAACTTTCTGTTGGCATACTCATCTATCTCAAGACGCTTTAGCCACTTCTTTGCATTATTGACTGCCTCTTTCTTGGAAAGTCCTCTAAGTCTTGTAAGATATACTATCTGTTCAAGCACCGTCTTCTTAGGATATAACCCTCTCTCTTCTGGCAGATAGCCTATAAGATGCTTCTTAGGGTTAAACGGCTCATCGTCAAGATATACCTCACCCTCATCTGCTTTAAAGACATCCATAATAATTCTTATCGTAGTTGTCTTACCTGCTCCATTTCTTCCAAGAAGTCCAAGTGCACTGCCACTTTCAACTTCAAAAGAAATGCCGTGTAGAACCTGATTACCTTCAAAAGACTTTGTCAGGTCTCTTACTTCAAGTTTCATTAAAATGTTCTCCTCTCATATTTGTAAAACTTTTATAGTAATTGTATCATATGAAAGAACATTTTGACAGTCAAATTTTTGTTGAATTTTAAGAATTTCGGGAAATATTCTTTCTATATATTCCTATTGAAGTTCAAAACCAAAAAGAGCCTGAAACAAGCAATCTTGTTTCAGACTCTTCTGTCATTATCTATACACGCACATCGTGCTTGTAATATGTAATATTATTTATTACTGTGGCTGCTTTCCGATGTAAGCAAGGATACCACCATCAACATAAAGAATATGTCCGTTAACGGCATCTGAAGCTTCTGAAGCAAGGAATACAGCTGGACCAGCTAATTCTTCTGGCTTTAACCATCTGTTAGCAGGTGTCTTAGCACAGATGAACTGATCGAATGGATGTCTAGAACCATCAGCCTGTCTTTCTCTTAATGGAGCTGTCTGAGGTGTCTCGATGTAACCAGGTCCAATACCATTACACTGGATATTGTACTGACCATACTCAGAACAAATATTTCTTGTAAGCATCTTAAGACCACCCTTAGCAGCAGCATAAGCTGATACTGTTTCACGGCCTAACTCTGACATCATAGAGCAGATGTTAATAATCTTACCGTGACCTCTTTCGATCATTGATGGAATAACTGCCTTAGATACGATAAATGGTGCATTAAGGTCAACGTCGATAACCTGTCTGAATTCAGCAGCTGTCATATCGCACATTGGAATTCTCTTAATGATACCAGCATTGTTAACAAGGATATCGATAGGAGCTACATCCTTAGCAATCTGAGCAACCATAGCGTTAACCTGCTCCTCGTTAGTTACGTCACATACATAACCGTGAGCATCGATACCAGCTTCCTTGTAAGCTGCTAATCCCTTATCTACTAATTCCTGCTTAATATCGTTAAATACGATTGTAGCACCTGCCTTAGCCATTCCGCTAGCGATAGCAAAACCGATACCATAAGAAGCACCTGTAACTAAAGCAACTTTTCCTTCAAGTGAAAAATTTACTGACATTTTAAAATCTCCTTTTCTCTTAATATTATATCAATGAACTCCAGAGCATATGGAATATCACAATATACTCCATACCTCTATGAGAATCATCCATCATAATGGATTATGCCATTAATATTAAACAGCATAATGTGTATGTAACCTATTATAATACAGCTACTCTTTATATATCAATCAATAACAATAAAATAATCTTGTTAAGCAATTATAAAGACATTCTGATTATCTAAGATCCTTCATATCTACATCATCCATATCATCGAAGTCCTGGTTCTCACCAACCATACCCCAGATGAATGTATAAGCGTGAGTAGCTGAAGCTGAGTGAATTGACCAACTTGGTGATATAACAGCTTCTTCATTTCTCATAACAATGTGTCTTGTCTCTGTTGGCTCACCCATATAGTGGAATACAACAGCATCTTCCGGAACTTCAAAGTAAAGATATACTTCCATTCTTCTGTCATGTGTATGACATGGCATTGTGTTCCATACGCTTCCTGGTTCAAGGCAAGTCATACCCATCTCTAACTGGCAGCTTTCAACCTGTCCTGGAAGGATATACTTATTGATTGTTCTATGGTTAGCACTCTCAAGACATCCAAGTTCCTTTTTATTCTCAGGTAAAATGTCCTTAGCTGGATCAATAAATACTGTTGGGTATGTCTTATGTGCTGGTGCACTGTTAAGATAGAACTTAGCCGGGTTCTTAGGGTCTTCACTCTTGAACGAGATATCCTTAGCACCCATACCTATGTACATACCGTCTTTATATTTGAAGTTATATTCCTTGCCATCTACTGTAACTGTTCCGTTACCACCGATGTTAATGATACCCATCTCTCTTCTTTCAAGGAAATACTTAGCTCTAAGTTCAGCACCTGCTTCAAGAACAAGTTCCTTATTAACTGGTGTAGCAGCTCCTACTATAATTCTGTCAATCTGACTGTAGATTGTCTTAATCTCATCAGCTACAAATAAATTCTGAATTAAAAAGTCATGTCTTAATCTGTCTGTGTCATAGTTCTTGACATCAGCAGGATTTGCTCCTGGTCTTACTTCCATTTTTATGTCTCCTTTTCTTGTTCAAATATGATTATGGATAACTTACAATAATATCATCCAGCTCATTTTATATAATATAATATCATTATTTATATATTTTTACAACTAATAATTCGTTTAATAAGCGGACTTGTCTTTACAATATCCTCTGATATTTCAAACGCTTTGATAATTAAGCCCTCTGCCTCTAATATTTTATCTTTATTGGCGGCATAGATTGTGGCAAGGCAGTCACCACATTTTACATAATCTCCGCGCTTGGCTGACAGCTTTACGCCGACAGAATAATCTATAACATCTTCTTTTGTCATTCTTCCGCCACCTAATATCATCGAGGCTTCTCCTATAAGTTCTGACTCAATTCTTTGAACATAGCCTTCTTTATCTGCTTTAACCTCTATTTTATAATTACATTCTGTAAATTCATCTAAATCGTCAAATACAGTTATATCCCCACCCTGACGTTTAATGAATTCCAAGAATTTATTATATGCACTTCCATCATCTATGGAATTCTGTAACATACCTCGTGCCTTGTCTGCATTTTCTTCTACTTTAGAAGCAATAAGCATCTGTGTGCCTAATTCAAGGCAGAGATTAATAAGGTCTTCTGGACCTTCTTTCTTTAAAGTCTTTACCGCTTCCGCAACCTCCAGTGCATTACCTACAGCAAGGCCCAGCGGCTCATCCATATCTGATATTACTGCTATTGTGTTTCTGCCAGCAAGACTTCCTATCTTAACCATCTCTTCTGCAAGTTTCTCGGCATCCTGCATATTTTTCATAAATGCACCGCTTCCGACTTTAACATCAAGCACAATCGCCCCTGCACCTGCGGCAATCTTTTTGCTCATTATACTGCTTGCTATAAGCGGTATGCTGTCAACAATGGCAGTAACGTCCCTTAAAGCATATATCTTCTTATCTGCCGGAGCAAGATTGCCTGTCTGTCCTGTAAGTGCAAGTCCTATCTCTTTAATATTATCAATAAATTCTTCTTCACTTAACTTAGTCCTGAAGCCTTTAATACTCTCTAGCTTATCAATTGTTCCGCCAGTATTGCCAAGTCCACGTCCGCTCATCTTGGCAACCTTGCCTCCACAGGCAGCTACCATTGGTGCAAGTATAAGTGTTGTCTTATCACCAACACCGCCTGTGCTGTGTTTGTCTACATTAATGCCGCCTATCTCTGACAAATCCATCATATCACCGCTATGTGCCATCGCAAGCGTAAGATTGGTTGTTTCCTCATAATTCATTCCATTAAAATATATCGCCATAAGAAGTGCCGACATCTGATAATCCGGAATTGTGCCATTGGTATATTCATTAATAACATAATCAATTTCTTCTTTTGACAATGATTCATTATATTTTTTCTTGGATATTATATCAAACATTCTCATAGCTATCACTCCTCAAACAATTGATTTTTAATTGTAACACTCTGCTTTATTTTACATTTTTGTGAATTTCTGTTTCGTAACATTGTATTTGATTATATACTAACATTTTTCTGTAATTTATGCTATTATTATTAGCAGAATTCTTAAAATAAGAAAGCAGGCAGCAGTTATTGCCTGCGGTTATTAATATAATACAAGGAGATATAATAATGAGTTTTGAATTTATACGAAAGCTTCCTACACCAACGGATATCAAGCGTGATTTTCCAGTTCCTGAAAGGGTTGCTGAATTAAAGAAAGAACGAGATAAAGAAATTGCCGATGTAATTACTGGCAGGTCAGATAAATTTCTTGCTATAATCGGACCTTGTTCTGCCGATAACGAGGACGCTGTATTAGACTATACATTAAGACTTAAAAAAGTTCAGGAAAAGATTGCTGACAAAGTACTAATCATTCCAAGAGTATATACTAACAAGCCAAGAACCACAGGCACTGGCTATAAAGGTATGCTCCACCAGCCTGACCCAGAGAAAAAGCCTGACCTTCTTGCTGGACTTGTTGCTATCAGAAAAATGCACATAAGAGTTATGGAAGAAACAGAACTTATGCCAGCCGATGAAATGTTATACCCTGAGAATTACTGGTTCCTTGCTGATGTACTCTCATATGTTGCCGTTGGTGCAAGATCTGTTGAAGACCAGCAGCACAGACTTACTGTAAGTGGCATGGACGTTCCTGCTGGTATGAAGAACCCTACAAGCGGTGATTTCTCAGTTATGCTTAACTCTGTAATCGCTGCTCAGGCAAAGCAGTCTTTCATATACAGAAACTGGGAGGTTGAAACACCTGGTAATCCTCTGGCTCACACTATATTAAGAGGTGCTGTCAACAAACACGGACAGAACATTCCTAACTACCATTATGAAGATTTAATAAGACTTGCCAATATGTATAAGACTAAGGATTTACTCAATCCAGCTTGTATCGTTGATGCTAACCACAGCAACTCTGGCAAAATGTATGCTGAACAGATAAGAATTACTAAAGAAGTAATTCACAGCCGCAATCATTCAAATGATGTTAAACAGCTTGTTAAAGGTGTTATGATTGAAAGTTATATTGAACCTGGCTGCCAGAAAGTCGGCGAAGGTGTATATGGCAAATCAATAACAGACCCTTGCCTTGGCTGGGAAGAATCTGAAAAGTTATTATACACAATAGCTGATATGCTCAAATAACATTTTCAGACACCCCGGATTTACGTAGGCTTCGCACAACGTGCCTGCCAACAATAATATAAAACTGACTAATAATGCCATTGCTATTTTCCTTATATTAATATTCACATATGACCCTCTGCTGGTTTCCCATATGGATATTAGTATGAATATAGTAATGGCATATATTATATAATGTGGAAATGTCATCACTATGTATACAAACATTCCTTTTATCCCCATATTCATTACACTTACGCTCACAACCATTCCAACGCTCATTCCAATAATTCCGAAAATTATATATACTGCCGGAACTGCAACAGGTGTAATAAGCAGTAATATGAGAAGTGTCAATTCTTTTATTCTCGTTTTGAAAATATATTGCCATAAAGCCACATTATTTACCTTCATATCAATAATAGACAATCTGAAATCATTATTCAGTACCCCAACCTTATCCGTTATATTCATTATTGCATAATTAGCTATCAGTGTCCCTGCAATAACTCCTACCATAACTGCCAGCATATATCTGTATCGTTTTAAAAAAATCCCAGCCATATAAATACCTCCTTATTATCTGGTCAGGCTATTTATATGCTGGGATTTCTTTTAATATGTTTTGATTATTGAATTTAATTATTGAATTTAATCATTTGATTGTTTTAATTACTTTATTTACTTCATTTATAAGGTCTGCTCATATGCAAGTATAGCAGATATTGTCTTGGAATCTTCTATTATTCCGTTCATAATCATATCTTTTAATTCCTGCAATGTATAATACTCAACATTAATATATTCTTCTTCGTCAAGCTGCTGTACTGACTTTGTAAGCTTATCAGCCACATATATATCAACCTTTTCATTGCAGAAAGCAACTGCCGTAATTATAGATATAAGCTTTCTTACATTATCAGGGTCAGCTTTATACCCTGTTTCTTCTTCCAACTCTCTTATTGCCGCAGTCTTGACAGGTTCACCCTTATTAATTCCTCCTGCTGGTATTTCAAGAGTTTCTTTATCTGGTGAATTACGGAACTGCCTTACCATAATAATTCTGCCATCATCACGAACAGCAACAACAGCCGCAGCTCCTTTATGCTCAATATGATCCCAATACACTGTCTTGCCGTCTGGTGTAACAATCGTATCTTTATAAAATTCAAGCATTGAACCTTTATACATCAACTCTCTGCCAACTCTTTTTATATGTTCCATATTGAATCCTCATTTTTATTATTTAATATTATGACACTTATCATAACATGCATCTGTGGCTTTTATGACAGCATTACGGAAATTGTGTTCTTCAAGTGCTGCTACACCAGCTATTGTTGTACCACCCGGTGAGCATACTTTATCCTTTAACACTCCCGGATGCTCGTTAGTTTCAAGAACCATCTTAGCTGAGCCAAGAACTGTCTGTGCAACTAATTTATAAGCATCATCTCTCTTAATTCCATATTTGACAGCACTATCAGCAAGTGCCTCAATAAACATATATACATATGCTGGTGAACTTCCGCTTGCACATACAATAACATCCATAAGCTTCTCATCAACATAGACAACCTTTCCAAATGAATTAAAAAATCTGTCTATAACATCTCTCTGTTCAAACGAAAATTCATCTTTATTGTATGATACGCCAGTCATCCCTTCTCCGACAAGAGCAGGTGTATTAGGCATTGCTCTTACAACCTTAGTATTAATTCCAAGATTATCCTTAATAGAGTCTATTGTAATTCCAGGTGCTATAGATATAACAACGCTGTCTTCTCTTATGACATTAACTATATTCTTCATTACAGCACTATATACCTGTGGCTTAACTGCTAATACTATATACTGGGCATTGTTAGCACACTCTGCATTGCTCTCAGCATATTTGACACCTGTTTCATCACTTATCCTTTTACATTTATCAAGGTCTGGACAGGTAAATATAATATCTGATGGTTCAAATACATTAAGGACACCTTTAAGCATAGCATATCCCATATTACCCATTCCAATAAAGCCTATCTTTGCCATACTGCCTGCTCCTTTCAGGATTTAGTTTTAATTTTTATCAACATTTTATTAATGTTTTTCTATTAAATTACTTCTGCTCAAGAAGCTTTTCTACACTTACTAATTTTGTACATAATACAAATAATTCTGCTGCTTCAGACATTTCCTCTGGTGTAGGGAAAGATGGTGCAATTCTTATATTGCTGTCCTTAGGATCTTTTCCATAAGGGAATGTAGCACCTGCGTTTGTAAGGATAACACCTGCTTCTTTACACTTTGCAACTATTGCCTTAGCGCAGCCTTCCATAGCATCAAATGATATGAAGTATCCTCCTCTTGGCTCTGACCAAGTACCAATTCCAAGACCTGTAAGTTCATCTTCAAGCACCTTTAAAGTAGCTTCAAACTTTGGACGCATAAATTCAGCGTGCTTCTTCATATGTTCCTTAAGACCTGCAACATTCTTGAAATATCTTACGTGTCTTAACTGGTTAATCTTATCGTGACCAATTGTCTGAATTGTCATCTGCTTCTTAATATCAGCTACATTATCCTTTGATGTTGCAAGTGCTGCCACACCTGAACCTGGGAATGTAACCTTAGATGTAGAGGCAAATTCAAATACCATGTCTGGATTTCCAGCTTTCTCACATTCAGAAATAATATCAAGGATTTCATCCTGCTTGTCATCATAAAGATGATGAATAACATACGCATTATCCCAGAATATTCTAAAGTCCTTAGCTGCTGGCTTTAATGCTGCCATTCTCTTTACTGTCTCATCTGAGTATGTGTAGCCTTGAGGATTTGAATACTTAGGTACACACCAGATACCCTTAATAGACTCATCTTCGCTTACAAGCTTCTCTATCATATCCATATCAGGTCCATCAACAGACATTGGAATATTAATCATTTCAATTCCAAATCTTTCTGTTATAGCAAAATGTCTGTCATAGCCTGGAACTGGACAGAGCCACTTTACTTTATCAAGCTTGCACCAAGGTGTATTTCCAAGAATACCGTGTGTATACGCTCTTGATACCTGATCATACATAATATTAAGACTTGCATTACCATATATAATAACGTGTTCAGGTGTTGTTCCCATCATATCTGCCATAAGCTTCTTAGCTTCAGGAATTCCATCAAGAACACCATAATTTCTACAATCTGTTCCGTCCTCTGACTTTAAGTCAGATGAACTATTGATTACATCAAGCATATCCATTGTTACATTAAGCTGAGTTGCTGATGGCTTACCTCTTGACATATTAAGGTTAAGTCCCTTAGCTTTTGCTTCCTTGTATCTTTCATCAAGTTCAGCCTTTAACTGTAATAACTGTTCTTTGCTCATTTCATTATACTGCATATTAATCCTCCATTTCGTAATTAAAAGGTCTTAAATACTATACTATGAAGATGATTTTTTAGCAATAGTTTTCACATTATATTTATGAATTTTGATTAAAAATATTAATTAATTAGACATTTTTAAGAATTTTATTAATAAAATTAAGTGTTAGCTTAATATTATTAAGTCAGCCTTTGAATTTTATACTAAGAATTACATTTCAATAAGCATTGTAATAATTATTGTATATAACTGCCATATGTTTAATTCTGGCATATTAACACTTAAAATCAAAAGGTAATTTAGTCTATTAACCAATTTGACATCAACAAAAGGCTACACAATAGTATAAGACGAAATATTATAGTAAATACTAATACAAAACATAAAAAAAGAAGCTGCCAAGAATTTTGAATTCTTGGTAGCTTCTCTGGTTCTTTAAATATGTTCGTAATTACTTAGCGTAATCAACAGCTCTTGATTCTCTTACAATACTAACTTTAATCTGTCCTGGATATTCCATCTGATTTTCAATCTGTTTAGAAATATCCCTTGCAAGTAATACCATATCTGAATCACTAATCACTTCAGGAACAACCATTACTCGAACCTCTCTACCTGCCTGAATAGCAAAAGACTTCTCAACTCCCTTATATGAGTTGGTAATATCTTCTAATTGTTTTAATCTGTTTGTGTAAGTTTCTAACGTCTCTCTTCTAGCACCAGGTCTTGCGGCTGAGATTGTATCAGCAGCTTGTACAAGACAGGCTATTAAACTTTCTGGTTCAACGTCACCATGATGAGCTTCTACCGCATTAATAACAAGTGCTGATTCCTTGTATCTTCTACAGAGGTCAACACCCAACTGAATATGTGAGCCTTCCATTTCATGGTCGACAGCTTTACCTATATCATGTAATAAACCAGCTCTCTTTGCCATCTTTACATCAAGACCTAATTCGCTGGCTAACAATCCTGTAATCTGAGCTACTTCAATTGAATGTTTTAATACATTCTGACCATAACTGGTTCTGTATCTTAACTTACCAAGTAAGCGAACCAATTCAGGATGAATTCCATGGACACCAACCTCAAGGGTTGCAGCTTCACCTTCTTCTTTAATTAATGTTTCAACTTCTTTCTGGGCTTTTTCAACCATCTCCTCAATTCTTGCTGGATGAATCCTTCCATCAAGAATAAGCTTCTCAAGAGCGATTCTTGCAATCTCCCTTCTAATTGGATCAAAGCCTGATAAAACTACAGCCTCAGGTGTATCATCAATTATAAGTTCTACACCAGTAAGTGTTTCAAGAGTTCTTATATTACGACCCTCTCTACCAATAATGCGGCCTTTCATTTCATCATTAGGAAGCTGTACAACTGATATAGTTGTCTCGGCAACGTGGTCAGCGGCACATCTTTGAATTGCATTAACCACTAATTCCTTTGCCTTTTTATCTGCTTCCTCTTTTGCCCTGCTTTCTAATGTCTTAACCATTACAGCAGTATCATGTTTAACTTCATCTTCAACAGTTTTTAATAGATATTCTTTTGCCTGTTCGGAGGTTAATCCAGAGATTCTTTCAAGTTCCTGCTGTCTTTTCTTTTCAAGTTCGTCAACCTTCTGTCTTTGTTTACCAAGTTCTTCTTCTTTTCTGGTAATACCTAAGTCACGCTTCTCTACTGCTTCAATCTTTCTGTCAAGAGTTTCTTCTTTAGAAAGGACTCTCTTCTCGTACTTCTGAATTTCTGCACGTCTTTCCTTAGTCTCTTTCTCAAGCTCATTCTTAGTCTTTAAAGATTCTTCTTTAACTTCTAAGAGTGCCTCTTTCTTCTTAGTCTCAGCCGCTTTCAACGCTTCATCTATTATTTCTCTGGCTCTTTCGTTCGCATTGCCAATCTTTTCATCATTGCTTTTATTGATGGCTTTACTAGATACAACCCAGGTAATAGGTGCGACTATCACAAGTGTAACAAAAAATGTGACAACTGCCGAAATAAATGACACAGGAGCACCTCCTTATTAAGTTTTCATTGTACAAAAAATACAACATACTAATATTATACTCTAAACGGCATTATGTCAAGGTTACATCAACCTAACTTGTCATTATCTTGCATATATTATCCGGCCTATTAATACTCATTAGTATCACATACCATATCAAGTGCTTTATTGATATCATCAAGCCTAAAGCCCTTTCTGTAAAGTGAAGCTTTTAATTTCTGTAATTGATTATAATCTTTAATATCAATTGAATTAATCTTTTTATTGATATGTCCGATTATTACATTAATCTCCTTTGCATAATCATCTTCCTCACAATAAAATTCATCACAGGCTTCTTTAATAATATCAGCAGAAACACCAAGCTTTAACAAAGATGTCTCAATCACACGCCTTGATTTAGAAGATGACCTCGATATTATATAATTATCAGCAAATCTTCTGTCATCAATATAACCATATGAATATATATACGCTATAGTCTCATCAATACAGCACTTAGGATAACCATTAGCCCATAGCTTCTCCCTTAGCCTGCCTTCTGTATAATCATGGCTCTTAAGCAGAGCCATTGCCCTTATCTTAGCCCTTTTAGTAAGTATAGTTATTATTTCATTGTAAATATCGGACATAATAACACTATCCACTTTAATCTGATACTTTCTTATCTCTGAATTATATAAAACGAACGCAGGTTCGTAATTAACAAATACTCTCCTGCGTTGTTTATTAACATCGATAATCGAAGTAACTAAATATTGTATATCTGAGGTAACTTCATCATTATACATTTACTTCTTCTGCCTCTTTCTCGCCAGTCTTTTTCTTAGACTTAGCTTTAGCATCTTCTGCTTCTGCCGTATCAGCTTCTTCACCTATTCCATAATGGGCACGAACTTTCTTATCTATCTCATCCTTTAATTCTGGATTGTTAAGAAGAAACTGCTTAGCATTCTCTCTACCCTGTCCAATCTTCTCTCCATTATATGAGAACCAAGCTCCACTCTTCTGTACAATTCCCACATTAGAAGCTAAATCAATTAAATCGCCCTCTGTTGATATTCCTTTACCGAACATTATATCAAATTCTGCTTCCCTGAATGGAGGTGCAACCTTATTCTTAACAATCTTAACCCTTGTACGGTTACCAATAACTTCTCCGCCGGATTTTAATGTCTCTATCTTACGGACATCTAGTCTCACAGAAGCATAGAACTTAAGTGCACGGCCACCTGTGGTTGTCTCTGGGTTACCGAACATAACTCCAACTTTCTCTCTTAACTGGTTGATAAATATAACAACACAATTATTCTTACTTACAACAGGAGTAAGCTTTCTTAAAGCCTGTGACATAAGTCTTGCCTGTAAACCTACATGTGAATCACCCATATCGCCATCAATCTCAGCCTTAGGTACAAGTGCAGCTACTGAATCGACAATAACGATATCAATAGCACCAGATCTTACCATTGTCTCACATATCTCAAGTGCCTGCTCGCCACTGTCGGGCTGTGATATGTATAAATTATCAATATCTACACCTATATTCTTAGCATATACTGGGTCAAGTGCGTGCTCTGCATCTATAAATCCAGCTATACCGCCACGCTTCTGAACTTCTGCAACCATATGAAGTGCTACTGTTGTCTTACCTGAAGATTCAGGACCATATATCTCAACAACCCTTCCCTTAGGCACTCCACCTAAACCAAGTGCTATATCAAGGCTTAATGAACCTGTCGGAATACATTCAACATTCATATTAGTAGCTGAATCACCAAGCTTCATTACAGAACCCTTACCAAACTGTTTCTCAATATTAGAAATCGCAGCATCAAGTGCTTTCATCTTATCTTCATTATTAACCAATTATAAATACCTCCATATCAATGAACATTCGTTCGTCTTTAATGATAATATTATATACTGTGTCATTTGTCAATAGATTTTCGAACATTCATTCTGTAAAAATAGTAAATTTAATTAAACACTGTATATATTCACCTGAAATCTATACCAGCCAGTACATTACAGCATTAAAAATGCCGGTTATAATCCGGGTTAATTATATAATGTCAACTTAATATAACATCTAATTACAACATAGTCCGAATTATAATTGCAGCCCTGGATCAAGTCTTAGTTATTATTACTATGTAACATATTGGATAAATATATCCTACCATATACCACTCTTTGTGTAAAGATATAAATAATATTTTACCAATATATTCTACTGATATTAACATCTATATTGCTTCAAATTGCTGATTAAATATGATATCAAATTATACTTCAATCATATCCTGCAAGCCTATACCTGCGACAATTCTTCCAGTATCATATTCAGAGCTTCCTCACAGGCTTTTTTACGTACAGCCTCCCTATCACCTGTAAAGTTGAATTCTTTAGCATAGCTCCTGCAATTATGTGCTATTCCAATATATACAAGACCTACAGGTTTATCGTCTTCCATAGACGGACCTGCAACGCCTGTCACTGATACAGCTATATCCGCATTGGCGGATTTTAATGCTCCGTCTGCCATTTCACAGGCTGTATTACTGCTCACCGCTTTATATCGTTGCAGTGTATCATTGCTGACACCAAGTATTTTGTGCTTAGCTTCATCGCAATAAGTAATATAGCCTTCGTGAAATATTTCTGATGCACCGCTTACATTTACAATTGAAGATGCAACCATACCGCCTGTGCAGGACTCAGCAGTTGTCAGCAGGCAGTTGCACTCTTTTAATTTCTTAACAACTTCTTCCTCTAATTTCATATTTCGTTTCGACTCCTTTTATTAATCCCTTCATAATTCAACAATGGTTCGAATGCACAACACACCCGAACCATCATCTGCAAATATTAAATATAAACATTTAACACATAAAAACATCGAATAGCTATTCCATATCAATCAGCAATTAACAATCACCTCAGTTTATTAATTAATCTGTCTTTATCAATTTTTCATAAAACAGCTTATCAATATCAACTAGTTATTAGAACCCTCTATAAAGATTTTATAATTCTTTACAATATAATCAATCAGTGAAACAACCGTAAGTATAAGGGCAATATATGTGACTACCATATTAACGACCCCGCTAAATGGATAATTCAGGTCTAATATAAGAAGAATTATCATTATCATCTGGAAAGTTGTCTTAAACTTGCCCCAGTAACTTGCTGCGATAACAACACCATTGTCAGCCGCGATAAGCCTGAAACCACTTATTATAAATTCTCTTGCAATAATAATTATTACAATCCAGGCAGCAACTTTATCAAAGTCCACAAGTGCAATAAGTGCCGAACACACTAAAAGCTTATCAGCAAGTGGATCCATAAACTTTCCAAAGTTAGTTACAAGGTTATACTTTCTTGCAATCTTTCCATCAAGAAAATCTGTAATGCTTGCAAGTATAAATATTGCCGCAGCTGCTATATTTCCAGCCATTCCCAATCCTGGTATATATAATACAACAAGAAATACAGGAATCATAATCATTCTTAAAATTGTTAATTTGTTAGGTAAATTCATAATACTCTCCATTCCTACACTTCTGCATATAATCTTACTGCATTGTGCATATTAATATCTGTGATGTTAATTATTCAACAATAGTTCCAATAAGATCATATTCGGTTGAGCCTGTAATCTTAACATCAATGAAATCACCTGACATAAGCTCTCTGTCACATTCAACAAATACAAGACCATCAACATTAGGTGCATCTTTGTATGAACGTCCAACATATGTATTATCTTCTGGTATAAAGCCTTCAATCATAACTCTCACAATTCGTCCAATCATAGCGGCTGACCTGTCTGCTGATATTTCCTGCTGTAACTGCATTAACTCATCTCTGTATTTTTCCTTAATCTCTTCATCAATCTGGTCAGGCATCTGTGCGGCTACAGTATCCTCTTCTCTTGAATATGTAAATACACCTAATCTATCAAACTCACACTCATCTATAAACTGCATAACTTCCTCGTGATCCACATCTGTCTCACCAGGAAAGCCTGTAATAAGTGTAGTTCTTAAGGCAATATCAGGAATCTCCCTTCTAAGCTTTGCAACAATATCTGTAAGCTCCTGCTTTGAAGTTCTTCTACCCATACGCTTAAGAATATTGTCGCTTGCGTGCTGTATAGGCATATCAAGATAATGACAGACCTTTGGCTCATTTTTAATAGCTTCTATAAGCTCATCATTAATCTCTTCCGGATAACAGTAAAGAATTCTTATCCATTCAAGTCCTTCTATTAAGCCAAGATTATGTAAAAGCTTAGGAAGCGACTTCTTTCCATATAAATCAACTCCATAAAGAGTTGTTTCCTGTGCAACAAGTATAATCTCTTTAACACCGCCCTCAACGAGCTTCTTAGTCTGATTAACAAGATACTCAATAGGAAAGCTTCTAAAGCTTCCCCTTACCTTAGGTATTACACAGTAAGTACAGTGCTTATCACAACCCTCTGCAATCTTTAAATACTCATAATAACCCGGGGTTGTCACAATTCTATCAGCTTCAACCATTGGCATTCTGTTCGCATCTTCAACAAAATTAGATATGCCCTTTTCTTCAAGTACAGAATTAATCATATCAGCAATCTTATCATAAGAAGATGTTCCAACAAATGCATCTACTTCCGGAATTTCCTTAATAATCTCATCCTGATATCTGTGTGCAAGACAGCCTGCAACTACAAGCACCTTACATCTGGCATCTTTCTTATGTTCTGCCATCTCAAGTATTGTATTAATACTTTCCTGCTTGGCATCGCCTATAAAACAGCAGGTATTAATTGCTATAATATCAGCTTCCCATTCATCATCAGTGAACTCAAATCCCTTATTCTTTAAGATGCCAAGCATATTCTCAGTATCAACAAGATTCTTATCACAGCCAAGCGAAACAAATAGTATCTTCATAAATAACCTCTATTATACTCTCATAATCATAAAATACTTGTGTATAATAGCATACATTTAACAAAAAATAAATGGCTATCCCCAAGTTAATATAATGTTTAATTAAAATTTAACACATATTAATTATATGATGTTGTGGCAAAAGCCCCAAAATATGAGCAAACTCACATAGTTTTAATCCTTTTGCCCCTGGTATCATTATATTAATGTAGTTATAATAAGTGCCACCGCCGGCAGTGTTATTATGCTTATAAATGTAGTAAGCACCACCATAGCCGCCGCAACGTCCTCATCATATCCGAATTGCACCGCAAATACAGAAGATATTGATGCACAAGGACATGCCTCAAGAATAATTACAACATCAGCAGCCATTCCGCTGATATTAAATATTTTAAAAATAGCTATGCACACTACAGGTATAATGAACATTCTGACAATAATTGCAAAATATACAAGCTTATTATTAAACATATTCTTTATTGGGCTTGCCGCAATTATCATACCTGTAATAAACATAGATAATGGCGTGTTAATAGCCGCCGCATAACTTATTGGCTGGCTTATAATATCTGGAAGCGGAATTCCTGCAATAAATATTAAAAGTCCGATAAACACTGATATTATAGCTGGTGTTGTGAATATCTTTTTAACAATTGCTTTTAAATCAAAGGTTCTGCTTACAATTGAATATCCAAGTGTCCATAAAAATATATTAAATGCTGTCACAAAGGCACTTGCATATATAAGTCCCTCGCTTCCAAATAGAGCCTGTATCAGGGGAAATCCCATATATGCTGCATTAGAAAACATACAACCAAATCTTACGATAGGCACATTATCTCCTTTTAACTTAAAAGATAATAAAAATGTTATGGCAAATCCAACAACTAAAAGCAGTATGCTTAATCCCAGTGCGTACAATATATTTTTAAAAATATTGTCATCAAATTCTGTCAGATAAGAATTAATTATCATACAAGGCACAACAAAATATACCAGAAGGTCAGAAAATGACTTCCTTCCCTCTATTTTTACTGCACCTGTCTTAACGCATATAAATCCAGAAAATATTAATATAAATAATACAATAACCTGTTTTGCTGTTATAAGAGCTAACGTCATATATTTTTCCTCCATTGTTATATATAACATATAATAATGCGAAAGAAATTATTCGTCAATATTAAAATCAGATATAACAATGCACATATTTGAATACTATTCTCTTTTTCTTCTTTAATTCCTTATAAGTTTCTTCCGCCGCTTTTCTGTATAAGGCCAATACATTCTTCTTATAATATGACCTGCCTTTATCTGTATCAGCAAAACGTATATACATCATACTATCGTATACATTTTTTGCTTCTTCGTATGTAATATTGCCATAACGTTCCGAAAGCTTATAAGCAAAATCTTCCTCTGTCCCGTTATATCCGGTAAAATCTCCCGCAAAATGCAGCATTTCCATTAATCTTTCATATATATCACACGAACTTAAAGACTGAATTTTCCTGAGCCTGCTTACCCTGTATAACTTAATCCATAATGGCAGCAAGACAATTAATATAACAAGAGTCAGTATTGCTATATATTTAACAACCACTACAGCTGCTTTAAAGCCTTTTTTTAATGCCACCTTAACAGCTCCGCTTCTTGTACTTACATAAGTTACATCTTCACTGCTATCACCGCTAATGCTCGCTTTATCGAGTGTCCAGCCGTGTTCACTCATAACATTGTTAAATGTATTAATATCATAACCCGGATATGAAACTGCACAGCTTCCATCACTTGCTGGCGTAACATCTACAGGAACCCAGCCATAATTATCAATAAATATTTCCGTCCACGCGTGCATTTTTTTATCAGAAACCTCTGCAACATAAGTTGACTGATCAGTTTCCTTGAAGTCCTCGGCACTTAATCTGTAACCACATACATATCTTGCTGGAACTCCGTACAGCCTGTACATAATTGTAGCCACCGTTGCATAATGAACGCAGTAACCCCTCTGTGCATTAAACAGAAAATCCTCCGCAATATCTGATGTTCCCAACATTACCCCCGGAGTTCTTGTATATCTTGTATTGCTTAGCAGTGTATACATAATAAATGTAGTCTTATCCCTTAGTGATGTTAATGGATTAGCCTGAACATATGAAGTCAGCCTTGGAACCAAACTTTTGGATACAGCAGAATAGATTGGAGTCATAGCTGCCTTATACAACTGCTGTACATTTTTATAATCCCGAACTGTTGTATTATATTTTTCATTACTCTTCTCTCTCCATTCAGACTGCATATCTGCCTGTTCAATATATTCAATATTGTATGTTTTCTTTCCGTCATCACCTTTGCTGAAATTCTTATAACCACTATTGTAATAAGGCTCTATTGTCTGTTTATAATTATCATTAACATATTTAACATCTAATTTTCTGTTTATTTTATTATTGTTAGAGGTCGCAACAATTCCGCTGTTCCTCATATATATATTAATATAATAATACATCTTTTTAAAATATGTTGATGCGTAAACAGGCTGTGATATCGTTTCTTTCTTAAATTCAGTTCTGTCTATATTCTTACATATAGTATCATCATCAGTTGAATCCCAGCTTCCGCCCTTATATTCGCCACCTCTGAAACCGTAAAGATATAAATCCTCTGTTGGCATTTTACTTACCGTAACTGTCATCTGGGTAATTCCAGACTGGTAATTATTGCCTGAACTTATCTCCCCATTAATCTTAACATCAGAACCCTTGCCTGATATTCTCTTTGATGTCTTATAGATAGTCTGCTCTATGCCCGAAATAGAACCATACATATATTCAGAAAATATATTGGTAATAATATCAGCTGCAAAGAAAATAATCACTGTCGCTGCGATACAATATATTATACTTTTCTTATGTATCAACTTTCCGCTTCTTGTTGTATACAGCATTTTCTTACGTCTTCCAAGCACAGCGTAAGACACTCCCACTATAACCTGATGCATAACTATTACAAATATATGAAACAAGCTTACCTCTAATCTTAATATAGGTGAAGCTGCAAGCATTACAACTGTAACCAATGTCAATATAACACGGTTTTTAAATATAACCTCTAACAGATATATAATATAAATAAGCACGACACTGCTTACAAACACCACATATGTAACATTCTGTGTATTTGCCCGTCCGTCAACCAGTGCCTGCATTATTGATACAGACTGCTCTGATATACGTTGTATATTAAATACAGACAATATAGCCATTACAACCACTTCTCCCACTATCACAAATGGCAGAAACTTTCTTTTATTATAATGTGCATAACTTAAAATATACGCATATATTCCTGAGAATAATAATACTCCCACAACTGTAAAACTGACAGCATCTAATTCATCAACAAATAATATAACCGATAACAGCCCTGTCATTATCCCTGCAAAGGCTATATAAGGATTACCATTATATGTGTCAGAATGTGCCTGCCTTACATTAATACGCACGTTCTCCATATACATTTTCTCCCAATAACTCAGTAACATCAGATGATGTATCTATCTTTATGATATTCTTATCAATATACTCTCCAAGGCTGTATTCCCTGTTAATATCCGTATCATTATTACGACAATTATAATGAAGCCTATATAATATATAGTATACATTCTTTAAATCATCATAATCTGATACTGTATGTTTACATAAAGCTCCAGAATTAAGATCATTCCACAGCACTGATACCTTCGTGTTATCCTGAATAAATCCCATAACAAGCACAGCTGTCTTGTCATAAAAGTTACTCATACGCTCAATATTATTAATATCATCAGGCAGTGTATCAAGAAGCACAAGTATCTCCCTGTCAACTTGTCCACAGAATTCCTTAATAAGCAGATCTCCTGTTCTTGAACTTAAATTCCAGTGTATATGCCTGTAAGAATCTCCTGTCTGATATTCCCTTATCTGTCTTATATCATCGTGTGAACTGCCTTTTCTGTTGATATACGATTCTATATTATTGTTGCTTTCATATTGTGAAAAAGCACCTTCATATATACTGCTTTCAGCTTCTGGAAATATCAAAATATTCATTATGCTTAAAGGCTTTATTGTGCAATGAAACAAGCCTGTGCAATCATACACTTTTGCTTTAACTATCTTTACATCAGCCATTCCACAATATGGCAGGCTGACAGATAAATCCATATTATCCTTCCTGCCTTTACAGCCTCCGTACAGCTTTACGTTCTTTCGGTATTTCTTGTATTCTTTACCTTTCTTATCACAATATGACACGACTACATCTAATCTGATTTTCGTGATTGGTATTCCTGTTTTATTGCTTACATTAATTCTTAACTGGCAGCCAGAATTCTTTAACCCCTCAGCCAGATTAACATTAAAATCAAATGCAACATTTCTTTTATATATACGGGTTAATATATACATACCTGCTATTATCAGAAGGTTAACAGCTACATAAAGCATAAGTGCAAATGAATGAAATATGCCTGCTACATACCACACAACAGCAAGTATAATAATCAAAAATACACCTGTCATTATGCCTTCTTTCCTACTGCTGGCTTAGCAACTGATTTCAAAATATCATTAATCACTTCTGCTTTGTCTTTACCATCCATTCTAGCCGCCATATTAAGAATTATTCTGTGTGTTATAACATACTCAAACTGTGCAATAACGTCCGCAGGAACAACATAATCCCTTCCGTTAAGCCAGCTCCACGCCTTACACATCTTTACAAGTGCTATAGTTGCTCTAGGACTTGCACCTCTTTCTATATAACGTGACTTTCTAGTAGCTGTAACAAGATTAACTATATATTTGTATATGCTCTCGTTCATATATACATCATATATTTTATTCTGCATACTTATAAAATCATCTATGCTTACCACAGGTGTCATATAACTTGTCCTGCTCTGCTTTCCTACAGACATAGCCATATCAAGCTCACTTTCATAATCAGGGTAACCGATTGATAAAGTAATCATAAATCTATCCATCTGTGCTTCTGGAAGGCTCTGTGTTCCTGCATTACCAAGTGGATTTTGTGTTGCAATAACAATAAAAGGTTCTGGAACTTCTCTGGTAACGCCCTCAACGCTTACCTTTCTTTCTTCCATAACCTCTAAAAGTGCTGACTGTGTCTTAGGTGATGTTCTATTAATCTCATCAGCAAGAAGCAGATTACAGAACACGCTTCCCGGCTGATATATGAATTGGCCTAAGTCATTTCTGTATACTGAATACCCCGTAAGATCAGACGGCATTACGTCCGGAGTAAACTGCACCCTCTTGCAGTCAAGTGCCATTGCTTTAGAAAATGCTGTCGCAAGTGTTGTCTTACCAACCCCCGGAATATCCTCCAAAAGTATATGTCCTCCGGCCAGAAATGCCGCCATAATCTCTCTTATTTGTTTATCTTTTCCTAATATAACATTGTTGACCTGCTCTATTACATTAAGTGCCTTTAGTACATTATTATCCAAAACCTCTTCCTCCCTGATATATATGCTTAAAATTATACACTATATACAATAACAAAGCAAAAACAATATATTTTTTATTCAGTTTTATTCATCTGTATAAGAGATGGCACATTTTACGGCTCTTCTCCAGCCTGCGAGAAGGTTATCCCTGTCTGATGGTGCCATACTGCTCTCAAATGTGGAAGCCAACTGCCAGTTATCTCTTATCTCATTCAGATCCTTAAAGAAACCAACTGCCAGACCAGCAAGATATGCCGCACCAAGTGCAGTAGTTTCTATACACTTAGGACGTCTTATCTTAGCTCCAAGAATGTCTGCCTGAAATTCCATTAGGAAATCATTGGCACTTGCCCCGCCATCTACTTTTAACTCTTTAACTATATGTCCTGTGTCACTTTCCATTGCCTTTAACACATCATATGTCTGATATGCTATTGACTCAAGCGATGCCCTTATAAAATGTTCCTTGTTAGCACCTCTTGATAAGCCTACAACGCAGCCTCTTGCATAAGGATTCCAGTAAGGTGCACCCATTCCTGAAAATGCAGGAACAATATATACTCCATTGGTGTCATTTACCATTCTTGCATAATCTTCTGATTGTGAGGAGCTTCTTATAAGCCTCATCTCATCACGAAGCCATTGCACAATTGCACCGCCTGTAAATACACTTCCCTCAAGTGCATAATGAAGCTGGTCATCACTTCCTGCCGCAATCGTAGTTATAAGACCATGCTTAGAATCCACCGGCTTGTCCCCTGTATTCATAAGAAGAAAACAGCCTGTTCCATATGTATTCTTTACTTCTCCCGGCTCAAAACAGCACTGTCCAAAAAGTGCCGCCTGCTGGTCACCTGCCGCACCTGCTATTGCGATATTTCCGGCAAGAACAGAAGGGTCTGTATAACCATATATACAACTTGAAGGTTTTACCATAGGAAGCATAACCTCTGGTATGTTGAACTTTTCAAGAAGTTCTTTATCCCAGCACCTGTTATGAATATCAAAAAGCATAGTTCTTGAAGCATTAGTATAATCCGTGACGTGCACTGCCCCGCCTGTAAGTTTCCATATAAGCCATGTATCAACCGTGCCGAATAACAATCTGCCTTCTTCTGCCTTTTTCCTTGCTCCTGCTACATTACTAAGTATCCACGCAATCTTAGTTGCACTAAAATACGCATCTGGAACAAGCCCTGTCTTTGCCTTGATTACATCTGCATAACCATCTTTTACAAGCAGATTAATATCCTTGGCTGTACGTCTGCACTGCCATACAATTGCATTGTATACAGGCTCACCAGTTTCTTTATCCCACACAATTGTAGTTTCACGCTGGTTGGTTATTCCAATGCCTGCTATATCATTAGGCTTAGCACCCAAAAGTGCCATAGCCTCAGACATAACTGCATACTGTGTTGACCATATCTCCATTGGATTATGTTCCACCCAGCCCGGCTTAGGATATATCTGTTCAAATTCCCTCTGTGCCATTGAACAGATATTGCCAGCCTTATCAAATAATATACATCTTGAGCTTGTCGTTCCCTGATCAAGTGCCATAATATACTTTGCCATATTACTCCTTATTTAATGCCTCATCTAATGTATGCCAGCCAAGTACAGCACACTTTACTCTTGCAGGCATATGTGATATATCTTTAAGTGCTGATGCCTCGTCTAATTCTTCAATCTCCTCATCGGTTGCTTCACCCTTAATCATCTTAAAGAATAAATCTCCAAGCTTTAAAGCTTCTTCTTTAGTCTTTCCAATTATCATCCCAAGCATAATATCAGCCGATGCCTGGGATATAGCACAGCCATCTCCAATAAAAGCTCCGTCCTTAATAATACCGTCTTCAACCTTAAGCTTAAGCCATATATCATCACCACAGTTAGGATTTACACCCTCAAGGACGATATTGGCATCTTCTAAGTCGTGTTTAAATTCTGGTCTTATATTATGTTCTGTAAGTATCTCATTATAAAAGCCTCTATTCATCATAACCCATTCTCCTTCTTACGTTAAGCACACTCTCAACAAATGCTTCTGCTTCCTTCTCTGTATTATAGAACATAAAACTTGCTCTTGTCGCATTATTAACTCCAAGAAATGTAAGCAGTGGCTGTGCACAGTGATGCCCAGCCCTTACATCTATTCCGTCAGAAGATAATATCTCGCTTACATCGTGTGGGTGAACCCCATCTATTGTAAATGCTGCTATTCCTGTATGGTTCTTATAATCATCAGAGCCTAATATATGAATGTACTTATGGTCTTTAAGTCCGTTAATAGCAATCTTTGCAAGTCTTTCTTCTTTCTGCTGTATATAATCAAAGCCTATCTCACTAATGTATTTAATTGCTGCTGCAAGACCAACAGCTCCTGCCGCATTTACCGTTCCTGCCTCGAACTTGTGTGGAAGTTCTGCATAAGTTGCACCATCTCTAGTAACTGAATTAATCATCTCACCACCTGTAAGAAATGGCTGCATATTCTTAAGTATGCTTTCCTTACCATAAAGTACACCAATTCCCATAGGTCCCATAAGCTTATGTCCTGAAAACGCAAGAAAATCAGCATCTAAATCTTTTACATCAATCTTCATATGTGGAGCACTCTGTGCCGCATCAACAACCATAACAGCACCATTATCGTGTGCTATTTGGGCTATCTTTTTAATTGGATTGACACAGCCTAATACATTGGAAACCTGTGCAACTGCAACGATCTTAGTATTAGCATTAATTCCCTCTTTAAGAGTATCATCTTTTAATGTTCCGTCCTTCTCGCATTCCAGATATCTTAAAGTTGCACCTGTCACTCTTGCAACCATCTGCCATGGCAGAAGATTGCTGTGGTGTTCCATTATTGAAACTGCTATTTCATCTCCAGCCTTAAGATTATTAATACCATAGCTGTATGCAACAAGGTTAAGGCTTTCTGTTGTATTTCTTGTAAAGATTATCTCCTTATCAGAGTCCGCATTAAGAAACTGTCTTACAACCTCCCTTGCATCCTCATATTCCTTAGTAGCGGCAAGACTTAATGGATAAAAGCCACGGAGAGGATTGGCATTATTAACCTCATAAAATCTGCTTTCAGCATCAATTACGCACTGTGGCTTCTGTGCTGTTGCCGCATTATCAATATATATAGAAGAATTATTATTAAGAAGTGGAAAATCTTTTCTATAATCTTTCTGCTCTTTAATCTCCATTACTGCCTCCATTACTGCAACACTTCTTCAAGCTGCTCCTCTGCAAGCTTTTCTGTGTCCTCGTCATTAATCTTTCTTATAATAACTTCAATTCTTCCTTTAGTCATTATATCCTCAGCGTTCTTCTTATCAATGCCTCTTGAAGCATAATAGAACAATGTTTCCTCATCGAGCTCACCGATTGTAGCTCCGTGTGAACCATTAACATCTTCCTCTGCACAGAGTATAAGAGGTATTGTCTTATTTCTGACATCTTCGCCAAGTAAAAGTACATTTTCTGTCTCTGCACCAACTGAACCAGAAGAACCATTTTTAAAATCAATAGAACCTCTGAAAAGCTTAGAAGCTTCGTCCTTTAATGCACCATCAACTCTTATCCCGCTGTTAGTCTTCTTTCCAATATGATTAGATATAAGGTTAATATCTATATTCTGCTTCTTAGCTCCAAGGTATCCAATATCTGCTGTAAATGCAGAATTATTGCCTATAAGCTCTGTCCTTATTCCATCATAAAGGCTGCCCCTGCCTACGAATACCTGAACAATCTCAAATGAGGCATCATCTGAAAGCCTGCATCCTGTATCGCTTAATACATCAATGCTTTCTGGCTGCATATATACCTGAATAAGGCGTACCTTGCTGTTAAGACCTGTATCTATAAGTGTTCTTAATGCTACCCTGCCTTCTGTACTGCTCTCACCTTTAAAGTTCTCAATTATTGTAAATGTAACATTATCCTCTACATTAACTATAATCTTTCCTGACTGGTTCTTATCATTGCCATTGACATTAATATATAATGTCTGGCCGTTAGTTTCTTTATCTGCATTTACAAGTAATGTATTAGTTACGCCTGCTTCAAATAACACATCTGCTTCTTTGCCTGCACCTGTAAGAACTGCATTTTCTATATCACTGTAATCTTTAGCATTAACATCTGAACATACCTTATCACAGCCTTTTGTATCCATATTACAAGGTACTAAATTATCATCCCATAAAAGACGTGTATCATTCATATTAAGCTGGTACCATGTCTTTGCTGGAAGTGCATTTATTCTATATTCATTATTATTCATAAATTTCTCCATTCCTGCTCATCTTATCAGCACAATTAACCTATACTGCCTTTCATTTCAAGTCTTATGAGATTATTCATTTCAATTGCATATTCAAGTGGAAGCTCCTTAGATACGTTATCTGCAAATCCACTTACGATACAGGCTCTTGCATCTTCCTCTGTCATTCCTCTTGACATAAGATAGAATACTGCTTCATCGCTTATGCTTCCAATCTGTGCTTCGTGTCCGACATCCGCCTTGCTTGTCTTAATATCCATTGCCGGGATTGTATCTGAACGTGATATGCTGTCAAGCATAAGTGACTGACACGATACAGAAGCCTTGGAATTCTCTGCCTTGGAATTAACTATAACTGATGACCTGAATGTACTAATTCCACCATCCTTTGATATTGACTTAGTATTAATATATGAGCTTGTGTTCTTTCCTGTATGGACAACCTTTGCACCTGTATCAAGATTTTGTCCTTTTCCTGCAAATGTAATTCCTGTAAATTCCATTTTAGAATTATCACCCTTAAGAATACTCATAGGATAAAGATATGATACGTGTGAGCCAAATGAGCCTGATACCCACTCAATTGTACCACCTTCCTCAACAATAGCTCTCTTAGTATTAAGGTTATACATATTCTTAGACCAGTTCTCTATAGTTGAATATCTAAGCTTGGCATTCTTTCCTACAAATAGCTCAACACAACCGGCGTGAAGATTGGCTACATTATACTTAGGTGCTGAACACCCCTCTATGAAATGCAAATCAGCTCCCTCATCTACAATAATAAGTGTATGCTCGAACTGTCCGGCCCCCGGTGCATTAAGCCTGAAATATGACTGTAATGGTATCTCAACTGATACTCCCTTTGGAACATATACGAAAGAACCACCAGACCATACTGCACCATGAAGTGCCGCAAACTTATGGTCAGTAGGCTTAACAAGCTTCATAAAATGTGTACGCACCATATCTGCATATTCACCCTTTAACGCACTCTCCATATCTGTATATACAACACCCATCTCAGCAACTTCCTGTCTTACATTGTGATACACAAGCTCTGAATCGTACTGTGCTCCAACACCAGCAAGTGACTTTCTTTCCGCCTGTGGAATACCAAGCTTTTCAAATGTATCCTTAATGTCTTCTGGTACTTCTGACCATTTAGCTTTCATATTAGTATTAGGTCTTACATAAGTTACTATATTGTCCATATTAAGACCTTCTATAGATGGTCCCCAGTCAGGTACTTTCATATTATTATATATCTGTAATGACTCAAGCCTGAAATTCTGCATCCAAGCAGGGTCATCCTTCTCCTTTGAGAGCTTCTCAACTATCTCAGGAGTAAGACCAGCATTTAACTTATATGTGTCCTTATCATCATTCTTGAAATCATATATGTTTCTATCTATATCATCTACATATGTCTTTTCTTTCATAATTCGATGTAAACTCCTTTCATATATCAACGTATGATTATGGCTGACTATTCTGCTTCGTATTCTGCGAAACCATTTTCATTAATCTTATCAACAAGTGAAGCATCACCTGTGCTTATAATCTTCCCCTCAATCATAACGTGTGTATAATCAACTGATAAAGATTCAAGTATTCTTGTGCTGTGTGTAATTATAAGAAGGCTTCCCTTGCAGGTCTTCTGGTATTCTTCTATACCTGCTGATACAGTCTTTACAGCATCAACATCAAGTCCTGAATCTGTTTCATCAAGAATTGCAAATGATGGCTTTAACATAAGAAGCTGTAATATCTCTGCCTTCTTCTTCTCACCACCTGAAAAGCCTACATTAAGATCTCTCTCTGCATAAGACTTGTCCATAGATAAAAGCTCCATAGTCTTTTCAAGTTCTTTCTTGAATTCCATATATCTTGTTCTCTTGCCGGTCTTTAATTCAAGGGCATTTCTTATAAATGAACTGAGTGTAACACCCGGAACTTCAAGTGGGTTCTGGAATGATAAGAACATTCCTGCTTTAGCTCTCTCATTAACTGGTTCATCAATAATATTCTTACCGTCAAACCATATCTCACCACTCTTTACTGTATATCTTGGGTTGCCCATTAAAGCATAGCCAAGTGTTGACTTACCTGTTCCATTAGGTCCCATAAGTACATGTGTTTCACCCTTGCCTATTGAAAGATTAACACCATGAAGAATTTCCTTATCTTCTACATCTACATATAAATCTTTAACATTTAATAAATTCTTATCTGACATAATACTCCTCATTTCTGCACACTCATTTAAACGCATGACTGCTTTGTGCCAAGTGTGCCAGCACAATGCCGCATATATTATCAGGCATTATATGCCGTCTTATTACCCGCCTTATCAATTGCTGTTGCCGCAACATCTGCGAGTGTCATATTATCAAGATAGTTATTAATTACATCTGCAAGTCCCTGCCATATAGGAAGCGTATAGCAGGAAGACGAATGTTCACACATTAAAGTCTCCTCATTAAGACAGGTTACAGGAGCAAGTGTTCCTTCGGTAAGCTTTAATATCTCACCAACGCTGTAATCCTCTGGCTTTCTTGTTAATCTGTAGCCACCGCCGTGTCCGCTTGCTGCTTCTATAAGATTTGCTTTTGATAACATTCTTGTAATTGTCTCGAGATATTTCTTTGACAATTCTTCTTTATCTGATATCTCCTTTAATGGTATATACTCATCACTATGATGAACTGCAAGATATACCATTACTCTTAAGGCATACCGCCCTTTCGATGATATTATCATTTCCTTGCTTCCTTTCTTATTATCATCTTTTTGTATGATATTATACCCATTCGCCTACCGTGTCAATGGGTGAATGTGAAACATTTTCTTCTGACAATATAATAAGCTGTCATCATAGCAATTCCTGTGATTACCCACGATATTGGATATATAATCATAAGCACCCAGAATACGTGTACAACCTTACATACTGTTGATATCCATATAAGTCTTATAACACACGAACCAACACAGGTAATTACCGCTGGAAGCAGTGAATATCCCAGACCTCGCATAGCTCCTGCGCTTATCTCATATACTGCTGTTAATAATTCTAGCGTTGTTGCAATGATAATTCTCTGCCTCGCAAATACAAGAACATCTGCATCGGTCGTATATATACGAAGAAAGAATTCCCTTCCCATAACAAATATACCCGAAAGAATACCACACAATACAAGCGCAAACACTAAAGATATGCGGAATATTTTCTTACATCTGTTATATTCCCCTGCGCCATAATTCTGGCTTGTAAATGTTACTGCCGCCTGAGCGAACGCATTTACAAGGAAATATGCAAAGAATTCATAATTAAGTGCCGCCGCTGAACCTGCAACTGCACTTGAACCAAAGCTGTTAATTGTGCTCTGTATACACACATTGGCTATTGAGAACATCATTCCCTGAAGTCCTGCCGGAATACCTATAACCAATATTTTCTTTAATTCCTTAACAGATATCTTAAGCTGTCTTAATTCCAGCTTTATAGGCTCTGATTCGTGTGTAAGAATATATATAACCATTGAAGAACTTACTATATTAGAAATAACTGTTGCAATCGCAACTCCTGACACACCTAATCTGAACACTATAACAAGCACAAGATTAAGAAGTGTATTAATAACTCCTGCAACAATAAGACAATAAAGAGGTCTTCTGCTGTCGCCCGTACTTCTAAGAATTGATGAGCCAAAGTCATACAGCATAATAAATGGCATACCTAGAAGATAAATTCTAAGATACAACACGGCAAGGTCAATAACATCCTCCGGTGTTCCCATAAGAAGAAGCACAGGTTTTGCTATGAACTGACCTGCAATCATAACAAAAAATCCGCTTATAATGGCAACAAGTATTGCTGTATGTATTGCGGCGTGTATGTTTTTTTCTGATTTCTCTCCTATATAACGAGCAATAACAACATTTGAACCTAATGATATTCCTATAAAAAGATTAATCATAAGTGATATTAAAGAACTGTTGCTTCCAACAGCCGCCAGTGCCTGACTGCTTGCAAATCTTCCGACCACCGCCGTATCAACAGAGTTAAACAACTGCTGTAATATACTGCTTGCCGCAAGTGGAAGAGCAAACAGAAGTATTTTGTTCCATAAAGCTCCACTTGTCATATCTATCGATTTTTTATTAGATACACTCATATATACCTCCTGTGTGTTTAATATATTTAATCATCTGAATACTTAATAGCTTATATATTCTACACCCAAATACAAGTGTGTCAACAATACTTATCAAAAGCACTTTAATAAAATATAATTATTTAACTTCAATTTATCTCTTGTATGTGTTAATTACTGACATACTTATCAATTACGTCAATTACAATTTTATTTTTAATATGTTATACTGTGCGTAGTCAACAAGATATAAATATTAAATATAATGAAAGGAACTTTTTATGAATTCATCTACAACTGACAACCCTCTGGGTTATAAAAAAGAGTCCACTCTTTTAATTAATTTTGCGATTCCCTGCATAATCTCAATGCTGGTAACTGCTCTTTATAATATAGTAGACCAGATATTTATCGGACAGGGTATTGGTATGCTTGGCAATGCCGCAACTAATATTGCGTTTCCACTATCAACTACCTGCACTGCTATCTCACTTCTGTTAGGAATAGGAAGTGCTACGAACTTCTCACTTCATCTTGGGGCTGGCGAGAAGCATTTATCAGAAAAATATGCTGGCAACGGAATATTTCTTATGGCGGTATGCGGAACTGCATTGTTCTTAATTACAACAATATTCCTTACGCCTATGCTTAAATTCTTTGGTGCAACTACTGACGTTCTGCCATATGCTAAGGCTTATACAAGAATAACAGCGTTTGGATTTCCATTTCTTATCGCCAACACAGGTATGAGTAAGTTGATACTTGCTGACGGAAATCCACGCTACTCTATGACTTCTATGCTTGTTGGTGCTATTGTGAATACAATATTAGATCCTATATTTATCTTTATATTTAATATGGGAATGACAGGTGCAGCTTTAGCAACTATTACAGGCCAGATTATATCTTTCTGCATAAGCTTAAGATATATGTTCCATTTTAAGAATATTAAACTTAGCGGGGACAGCTTTAATATAAAATGGTGTTACTGCAAGAACATTTTAATACTTGGTGCAAGTGCCTGCTTTAACCAGATTGCTATGACAATTGTCCAGATTGTTATGAATAATACACTGTCCCGCTATGGTGCACAGTCAATCTACGGCGGTGATATTCCACTTGCGTGTGCAGGAATAATAACAAAGGTTAATATGATATTTATGTCCTTTGTTATTGGTATATCACAAGGCACACAGCCGGTTATCGGATTTAACTATGGCGCACGTAAGTACAAACGTGTAAAAAAGACATACCTTTTAGCACTTGGAGCAGCTTCTTTCTTATCACTGATTGCATTTTTCTGTTTTCAGGTATTTCCAAGACAGATTATCAGCGTATTCGGTAACGGAAGTGAACTTTATTTCCAATTCTCTGAGCGGTATTTCAGAATATATATGTTCCTTACTTTAATTAATGGAATACAGCCGGTTACATCCAACTTCTTTAACTCTATCGGCAAATCGAGCCTTGGCGTATTATTAAGCCTTACACGACAGATATTATTCTTACTTCCGCTCATAGTAATATTCCCAATATTTATGGGAATTGATGGTGTTATGTACGCCGGCCCGATTGCCGATGCCGCAGCCGCAATTGTGTGCGGATATTTCACGATAAGAGAATTAAAAGAGCTTACAGCTAAAGATAAAGCAAGTAATTATCTAACCAAAAAAATCACATATAATTAGTTGCCTAATATTTTCTTTAAATCTTCCTCTGGTGTACTGATAGGTGCTATAGCGTAATTCTCAACAAGTATCTTCAGTACATTAGGTGAGATGAATGCTGGAAGTGTAGGTCCTAAAAGTATATTCTTAATTCCAAGATGAAGGAGTGTAAGAAGTATACATACAGCTTTCTGCTCATACCACGATAAAACCATTGAGAGTGGAAGCTCATTTACTTCACATTCAAATGCTTCTGCTAAAGCAATTGCTACCTTTATCGCACTATAGGCATCATTACACTGTCCCATATCCATAATTCTTGGAAGACCATCAATATCTCCAAGCTCAAGGTCATTAAATCTGTACTTACCACAGGCAAGTGTAAGAATTATAGACTCTGCTGGTGTCTTTTTAACAAATTCTGTATAATAATTACGTCCCGGTCTTGCACCATCACAACCTCCTACTAAGAAGAAATGGCTGATTGACCCATTCTTAACACCTTCTATTACCTTATCAGCAACGGAAAGCACTGCTGAATGTCCGAAACCTGTCATCACATACTCTCCGCCATTAATGCCTGTTCTATGCTGGTCTTCTTTATATCCGCCAAGCTCAAGTGCCTTATTGATTACAGGTGTAAAATCTTTATCTTCCCCGATATGCACCATCTGTGGATATGACACTACCTCTGTTGTAAATACCCTGTCTTCATAGCTTTTCTTAACTGGCATAAGGCAGTTAGTTGTAAATAATACAGCTCCCGGAATTGCATCGAACTCCTTCTGCTGATTCTGCCACGCTGTACCAAAGTTACCCTTTAAATGAGGATATTTATTAAGCTTAGGATATGCGTGTGCTGGAAGCATTTCGCCGTGTGTATATATATTTATTCCTTTATCCTTAGTCTGTTCAAGAAGCAGTTCCAGATCTTTTAAATCGTGTCCTGTTACAACAATAAATGGTCCTTTTTCTACATTCAAAGTAACCTTTACCGGTGAAGGATTTCCATAACTTGTTGTATTAGCCTTATCTAAAAGTTCCATACATTTCAAATTAACTTCACCAACTTCCATAACTACAGGAAGAAGCTGGCTTTCGTCCAAATCAAAGCTTATATATGCAAGAGCCTTATAGAAGAACTCATTAACTGTATCATCTGTATAACCTAACACCATTGCGTGATAAGCATAAGCCGCCATTCCTCTTATCCCAAAAAGAATAAGTGATTTTAATGAACGTATATCTTCATTCGCATTCCATATCTCATTCAAATCATAATCATCTGTATTACCACATCTAGCCTCACAGGCACTACAGCCTGGTGATATAATATTCTTTTCATTATGAACCTTATCAATCATATCCTGTAATGTCTGATTATTAAAATTCACATTAGTTATTGTTGTAAACAGACCTTCGATTATTATTCTGTCTGTATTCTCTGTCTTAGTACTGCTTCCACAAGTCTTAACAAGACCTATAAGTGCACCTGTAAGCTCGTCCTGAAGCTTTGCTGTAGAAGCGTCCTTTCCACAGACACCTGCATTACCTGTACAACCTGAACATCCTGCTGTCTGCTCACACTGAAAACAAAACATTTTATTATCCATATATTTACTCTCCATTATTTAATCTATTTATCCTGGTGCTTCTGCACCCGACACGCACATTATATTTAATGGAGAATTAATTTTCTGTTGTTTATACAACATTTTCTTAATTTATAAATAGAAATAATTTCCTGACATAATACTAATATCTACTTTTCAATGAATACATTTTTCCTGTGATATTTTATATACTTTATGTTCTCTTCTGTAATATCTATTTTCATCGTAGGTGTTATATTCATATACATTCTGTTATTATCATCTAACTTTTCAGAAATTAAAATTCTGCCAGTATCATCAAATGAAATATAACCTCTGTCAAATAACTTATCGTGATTAGGACACATTAATAAACCATTATGTATATCCAGTTTTTCATTTGCATCACTTATACTCCACGGTTTAATATGACTTGCTACCAACAATTCATTCATATTAACATTACACAGACAGCATTTTTTATATTTATTTATTAATTTTTCTCTGAACTTGTCCTGATTAATTCTTACCTTGACAACCGCTTCTTTTTCTTTTCCTTCCAATTCCTCTGTGTATTTTTCTATTTCATTAACCTTATCACTTTTATCTTTTTCATATGTTTCTATTATTTTCTCAACTTTCTTATTTTCATCTTCATTTCCATACCATATATTTGATTGTCCCATACCTTTGACAATATATTTTCTATCATTAACATCCAGCAGCACTGCTTTCTCTGCATATATATTATATACATTAAAAGCTTTATCTCTTTCTTCCATTACATCTTCTGGAATATCTTTTTGCAGTTGCTTAAACACTTTTGCATCTTTATACCAACCTACTATGCGTTGTCCCTTGGCTTCATTACTTTTCGCAATCCAAACAACTGTTATATTTTCAGCATAATCATTATTACCATCTAATTTTTTAATATTTATTGTTTTATCAACTCCAGCCTCTACAAAACCATAATACCTTCCCTTATTTCCAAGAAAATTATATACTTCATATCCTGTATTATTTTTATTGTATGAACCTCCATTAAGCGGCTTTTCATCAACTGCTCCACAATATGACCTCATCCAACCCACTCTGCAATAAAATATTTTATTCATATCAAATCTCCATTCTATATCTTTTATAAAATATAACCTCCAACAGAAATTATTCTATCAGAGGTTATTATCCTTGTAATTATTTAATTATGTTCAGCCACAAATTTCATAGCCTTTCCCCAGAAACTTGGTGAATATTCAATTTCTAATTTTGACCAATCTGCTGGCACTTCATAAGCAACAATTCCATTCATCTTCTTACCCGGCGCAACTGTACCATCTAACTGATTTTTATCAGAAAATGCTGATAAAGCAGAAAGACTTACTGATGTTGAATAATCATTGCAGTACGCTTCAAAACTTATTAATGAACTAACATTAATCTCTTTTGATGAATTATTTACGATTTCAAATTCACAGCTTACAAATACATTACCATCTGTTGGTTGTAAAAATGACTCTCCCTCTGACTCTTCAACATTAACAAGAGTAACCTGAACAGACTTTAATTCTGCTGTTTCACCAACATTAAATGTCTGCTCTACTTTTGCCTCTGTCGTACCATTGCTTTTTGCCGCTTGTCCGTCATTGTCTACCTTCTTGGCACTGCCATTCCCGCTTGTCGCTGCTGCAATAATAATGAGTACGACAATTATACCTATTATTATAGGCAGTTTTTTCTTCTTGTTCATAACTTTTCCTCCTCGTATTGACTTATTCAATATGTCATTTCATCAAGTATATTAGCATATGATTATATAAAATGCAATAAAATCCATTTAATATTAATCTTAAAGGAAGGATTTCCTTATGTATCAAAGATTTTCAACCAAAAGTCCAACTGGAACTAATAACCTGTGTGGTTCTAATATCAAAAAAGCAAGACTTTTAAAAGACCACAAATATTCACAGCGTATGCTTGCTGATGATATGCAACGCCACGGAGCTGACCTTGATAAAAATATGATACAACGTATCGAAGCTGGTCAGCGTTATGTAACAGATATTGAATTACAAATATTTGCTAATGTACTTAATGTATCTGTTGAAGACCTGCTCAGACAATAACTATTACATTTCTATATTTATGCTAACTCTACCTAAATCAAAATATCACATATTATTATTGATTTGTTATGCTGTCAGCATAATTTATAAAAACATAGCTGATTACCGTATTATGTCCTGATAATTCACAGACATAACCATACGATAATCAGCTATATTTTTATATTATAAATGTTTCAATTAATGTAACTGCTATTGCATATATTAATATTATGGCAAACACGATAATTAAGTATTCTATAATGCCAACCAGCAATCTTACCAGCCAATTTGCAGAATTCTGTAACGATAAGTATTTTCTGATATTCATATAATTAGTACTCATTGCACCTGCCAGTAATATAACGAACAGTTTCATCATTGAAATACAAGCGTTCAATAATATCTCTTTCTTCTGCATTGAGCCTTGTTATAGCACTTCTTACTGCTTCAATCATCATCTGTGTTTCAACAATCTTTTCTACATCAACACTTTCATCAACAATATTATCTGTAAAGTGTCCGTCATGATCCAATGCTAAAAAAAAGAGCAAGTGGTTTTTCCTGTCCACCTGCTCTAAATACTTCTCGTGTTCTTTTTCTCGCCAGTAGACTATATATATCTTCACTGACTTTTACCTTTTGTCCTCTGATGTAAAGATATTACTCTTTTGCCATAAAGTTTCCTCCATCTCTTTTTTATCTGCTTGTTTTTCAGTAAGCGCTACATAATAAGTCTCTATTTTTTCAATAACTATTGCAAAATTATATCTTGTTTAAGAAAATATTTTAATTTTAAAGATAAAAAATTCTTCATCCTGCAATGCTTTATATTCTATATTGTAATTATTCAGAATATTACTTACAATATACAAGCCTAATCCATTACTATTTTCCTTATTTAAATCAAATTTAACATCAAATATTTCATCCATATTCGAAATTCTATTGTTACCATATGAATTCTCTATATATAACCAATCATCAACTATCCCAATATTAATTACCCCATTTACATCGGTATATTTTATCGCATTACTAATCAAATTAGATAAAATAATCTTTAACGCTGTTTTTCCTATATAAATATTCTCATCTGATATATAATTATTGACGGTTATTTTCTTTTGATTTGCTAATATTTCGTATTTTTTTAATATATCTTCTAGTGTATCATTTATTTTCAAATATTCTTCATCATTATTCAAATTTTCTATAGAATGAACTGATAATATTTGAGAAATATTTTTTGTTAAACTATCAACGATGTCAATACATTCATTAATATAAATATCTCTTTCTTTATATTTTCCAATATTGTATTTCATATTTTCCAGTATTATTTTAAGACTAGCAAGAGGAGTTTTAAGTTCATGGGATGCACCTTTAAAAAAGTCATATTTTAACTTTTCTAATTTTAAAATTTCTTTATTTTTAAATTCCAAATTATCAATTGTTCTTAATAAAGTAGAATACAAATCATTAATTTGTTGTTTTAATTCTCCAACTTCATCATTAGAATTAACTTTTAATCGCGTTTCTTTATCAAGTTCCATCATTTTATCAGTAACAATTTTTATTTCCTGTATATTATTTTTTATTATTTTTGCATAAATTAAAGAAATAATAGCAGAAAATAAAATTGATATAAATAAAGAATATGGTAAAAATTTAATACTTAAATCTTTCGCATCTTTTTGCATATCAGCTGTAGAAACAAATTGTAGATTTATTTTTTCACCATCATTAAGCGTTATTTCTCTTTCTTCAATTATCAAAGAATTACTATCACTTTCTAAATTAACATTTATATCATCTTTGATTTGTATTTCATTTTTATTATTTTTTTCTTTTATAAATGCTTTTATTTCACTACTCTTCGAATAAAGCTCCAAAGTTTGTTCTATGTATTTTATTTCTTTTCCATTCATATTACTAGAAATTTCATTTGCAATATTATGGATCTTTTCTTTTCTTGTCTCCAAATATGTTTTAGGAAAGATAAAATAAACTAATGAATGAACTAATATAATTATTATTGCAAGAACAGAAAATATTTGTATGAACATTTTGGGAAATATCTTTATTTTTTTCATTTTCTCTCCAATTTATATCCTACATTTCTTATAGTAGTTATACAGTCTAATTGTAATTTTTTTCTAAGTTCTTTTATATATACATCTATTACCCGATCATAAGGAATTTCTTCGCTATCTTTCCATACATAATCAATAATTTGCATTCTTGTTAACACCTGTCCATTATTATCCAATAAACATTTTAATACTTCTAGTTCTTTTGCATTTACATCTATCTCTTCTCCATTTATTTTAGCTGTATAGCTATTAAAATTAACTGATAGATTCTTATATTCAAACTTCTCTAAATGTCCATAATTCTTCTTAATTAAAGAATCTATTCTGGCCTTTAAGACCGGCAATGAAAATGGCTTTTCTATATATCCATCTGCCAAATTAGTAAATGCATCGATTTTATATTCTTCATCACTAAATGCAGTCAGGATTAGAATTGGCAAATTGCTTTTCTTTCTAATTTCTTTCAACACTTCTAAACCATTAATAAAAGGTATCTGAATGTCTAAGATAACCAGATTTATATCGCTATTAAATTTTGACAATGCTTCTCTTCCATCTTTAGCTTGAATAACTATATATCCAAATTCTGAAAGATATTCACTTATTCCCTCTCTTATTATATTATCATCTTCAACGGTTAATATTTTCATGTATACCTCCACTTAAGCATATTCGCTTATATTGTACAGCATATTATTGGGTATTGAAAAGCAAAAAATTTTTGGTGCTTTTCAGCACCAAAAATTTTATTTATTGTCAATTAATAATTCTTTTGGATTCTTTCTTAATATATTGAAAGAAGATATAATCAAAGATACAAGCAGTACTAAACTCATAAATATAACTACATAAATTATGAATTTAGGTAATACATTTATATCTAAACTTGATAATGTCTTGTTAAATCCTTCAGCTTCTGCACCACCACCTAATTGGCTAGATGCAGATTGTCTAGCTATTTGTTTAGCTATATCACCAGTAACCTTATTCAATATATTATTCCCAAGCTTATCAGCTGTATACCCAGCTAAGAAATAAGAACCAACGAATGCGGGGATAGATATAAATACCATTTCAATTAGGAATTGACCAAAAATTTCTAATTTTGATATACCTAATGATAGTAATACCGCTATTTCTTTTTTTCTAGCATTCATCCATAAGAATAATAATAATGAAACTATAACTCCTGCAAATATTAATGAGCCAACAAATAATTTATTTGAAATTGAGTAGATACCTGATATAGATTGTTGTAATGCAGGGTAATTTGATGAACTTTTAATCAAATTATATGCTCTCCAATTTATATCTAATTTCCCAAGATCTTTTATTACACTATCAAGATTCTTATCACCTTTTACAAAGAATGTTGCATCCTGGTATACAGCTGTATCTTCTGTATTACCATAAACTTTAGCAGCTGTATGAACATCAGTGATTAATGTATTTTCGTATAGTTCTTGTGCTGCACTTACTCCACCGCTATTATGCCCATCGAATAGACCTTTAATTTCTACTTCTACTGTTTCGTCTGCACCTTTCTCATTATCAGCATCAAATAAATTAGATTTTATTTTTATCTTATCTCCAACTTTAAGATTATTTTTTTCAGCCAAATCTTTATGCATTAAGATTTTATTTTTATCTTCATTTTCTAAATGCTTTCCTTCTACTAATTTATATGCTCCTGATACAAATTTTGTTTCTTTTGATGAGTCGTTAACTCCGGTTAACATCACTGTTCTTTTAAAATTCTTCGCTCTTTTAGGCGATTGATTCGCAAGAGTCTCTTTAGTTTCAATAATATCATAATCAACTAAATCTGCAACACTGTTTATTCTTTTTACATAAGAGTCTATACTATCTGTTTGAGATATCTTTTTAATATCTTCACCCTTTACATTTCCTCCACCTCTAGGTGTTCCTGGATTTACCTGTCTATTTATCTCCATAGAAAAACTATTTGTTATATTAGCAAATGTTTCTTTTGAAGCTCTGTCCGTAGCATCTTTAATAGATAAACTTATAAGACTTAAAGTTGACATAGCCAAAATGACTAACATAATAATTATTGATTTTAAGCTTTTTCTAGTTACATAAGCAAATGCATTTTTTATCATTATTCAACCTCCAAATTCATTTTATTTACTTTTTTCAACTTTTTACCACTTAGTTCTAAAATGATATCTGCAGAATCTGCTACTTCCTTACTATGTGTTACAACTATTACACATTTATCTCTATCTTTAGCTAATGTCTTTAATATATTAATTATTTCTCTAGCAGTAACACTATCCAGATTACCAGTAGGCTCATCAGTAAACTGTACCCCTATCCCCTTATGCCTTGAAAATAGGGGCTTTAACGGTATGTACATTTGTGTACTGTGTACATTTTCTTTATACGTTAAAAGCAAGCAGATCTTTTCTTTCCAGAAGTCCCCACTTGCTTTTATATATTAATAATACTTATGTCCATTGCTTGCTGCAATACATTTTTGTTTTAATTCTCGGCTTATTTCAAACCTTTCATAATATTCATCTGATTCTGTTTCAAATGCATATTTATATACTTTCACAACTTCTTCGCAATTACTTTGAAATTGACTTTCTTCAACTGTACTATTTCCATCTCCAATCAATCTATTTACAAATCTCTGGTAAGCTTTTAACTCTGGTAATACGCTTGCAACAAAAGTACTTTTCCCCTCTAAAAATTTTTTCTTTTCTGGAATATCAATAATATCAAGTAATATAATACATGCTACAAATAGTGATATAAAATATGACTCTGAACTTATGTATGTTCCTGTAGAACTTGGTACTGATTCAATTCGACTCTTGTAAATCAGTTTATCTCGCAAAGATAAGTGATAATAGTCACTCAACTCTTCCGCTAGTTGATGCAACCAATATTTTCTCTCTGTTCGTTGTTCAGAAAATTCTATTGACTGTTTTTGATACCGATCCATTACTGGAAGATTTATATTCACATCAAAAAACTTATTCAAATATCTGGTTGCATCAAATCCACTTCCATAATAACTTGTTATGGTATGTATTAACTGCTCCTTATTAAGAGACACCACGAAAATCACACGCTCATCATCAAAATAGTGTTTGATTCTCTCCAACATTTCTATGGCAAAAGATGGTCTGCAGCGATCCAATTCATCAATAAATATAATCAGTTTCTGCGCTCTTTCTACAATAATGTCATTGAAGATTCCTTTTACTCGTTCCCGGATTTCTTCCTCAGTCTGTACAAGTGATAAAATATCTACCTTTTTCACTTGTAGCTTTTCAGCTACTGTAAATGGATTCATCTTAAATTCACCTAATGAAATAGGTAACGTTGACAATGCTTTTATTAGTTTTTCACTAATTTTTTCAGAATCTATTTTCGTATCATAAACTCCCTTGCAAGTCTTTGTCATGACTAACAACAGGGACATAAGTGGATCGCTATGATTATCATACATCCATGCATTATAATAGATTGGCAAATAAGAATGCTTCAAATCTATTTTAGCCATCATTTCATTGTCCTTCAAATATTCATAAGATGGAATTTTCTCAATCGGATTTTCTTCATCTGCCCGTTGATTTGCCAACACATATTTTAACACTTCTTCAATCTGTCGGACAAAAAATGTCTTTCCATCTCCCCATTTCGCATCCAAGCTAATGCAGGCACTTTCATCTATGAGTTCTAACCCATCTATAAACTCTTTTATATCTTTATTTCTCTCAAAAGTATTGTTCTTTATGGATGTCCAGATATTTATATCCGTTGCTTCCTGAACATATTTCTTCATATATTGTATTCTCCTTTATCATGAACTCCAATTATGGCTGAATATAATTAACATCTCTATTGTCTCACACAATCTAAACATCAACAATACCTTTTTATTTCAACAACTACCAGCAGGCACGTTCTTCTCGCCCCTGCCAGCCGCTGATTATTTTCTTCTTCATTAAAAATTCTTGATCAGATTCAAATCTCTTTTATTTAATGCCTTTCGCATTGTTTCACTTTCTTTTCGTAATGTCTCGTTCTCTCTTTTCAGTTTCGCTACCTGTTGCTCCAGCTGCAGGATACGGTTGTCCATTGCCATATCTAAAATCTTTCTTCTCTTATCTACCATGCCAGCCTGTAGCTGCAAGGCACGATCTACTGCCTTTCGCACTTCCGGGTTCTTATAGAAAAATCCTCTGGACAGTCCGGTCTTTTGCATCAGTTTGGGAACGGTCACTTTATCCTCTTCTTCAATCATTTCCTGGATTGCCAGTTTTGCCCGCTGGATTTTCTCCACGCTCTGCTTATGGTTTACTTCCAGCATCTTGTCATATTTGCTCATATTCTTTCCCCCATCCGGCCAGATTCGCCCGGATCATCCGGCTCATCTCTGCCCTGATTTCTCTTGTTTCATCTGCGATGATCTGGAGGCTCATCTTTCGGTAAAATTTCACATTCTTTACGGATGTATGCCCCAGTAGTTTTGCGATGGTCCAGTCATCCAGATGCAGTTCTGTTAAGCGGATACCATATACATGGCGGAACATATGCGTTCCAAATCCGAACAATTCTCCTTTATCGTCCCGCAGGTCTTTTTTCTGAATCAGATCCATCACCTTATTTTGAACGGTATTGTACTGCAGGGGTCTCTTGGTATTTTTCTCATCCACAAAAATGTAAAGTGTATCTCCATACCTTTTCTTGGTATATTCCATTGCTTTTTCAATCAGCAGTTCCAGTTCTGCACTGATAGGCTTCACAAATGTAGTTGTTTTCATCTGCCGGATCTGGATCATAGGATGTCCGTCCTGCCGATACAGGCAGTCTGTCTGCAGGGTAAGGGTATCGGATATCCTTGTTCCTAACATCTGGTGAATGACCATGAGTCGCTCAATCTGTTCATCCAGTTCTGCAAGCGCTGCATTAAAACGAATCAGCTCACTGTCTGAATAAGATTTCAATTTAGGCTGCACTTGTTTGGGAAGGTCACTGGTCAGGAATAAACTTTCCAGATGCGAATATCCATATAATTTTCCGATGGTTTCCAGCAGTCCCCGGAGGTTCGTCAGATCTGCCCGGTAATTATTTACGCCCTCCGCTTCCGTTGCAAGGTACGTCAGATATTCTTCCAGCAACTCCCGATTCAGTTCTTCTGCCGAATGGATATCGGGATATGTTTCTTTCAGATATTTGGATAGTCTCCGGATGGCTGTCAGTTCTTTGATAATTGTTGCAATCGCTTCATGATGTAAATGTTCATAAACTGCCTTTTTTGTTTCTTCCCGTAAGTCATCCTGGATAATCGCTGTAAAATTCAAAGTCTGCACATTTTTAATCGGATTCTTTTTATAGGCAATGTCCAGATTCTCTAATGTCCAGATATCTTTCTCAATCTCATCCCGTTCCTCTTTGGCTTCTGTAAATCGATATGCCTTCCGCACATAAGTGATGAGGCTCGATGGCACTGTCTTTTCTTTCCCATATACGCTGATTCCCTGCATGGTCAGTTTCTGCCCATGTTCCAGAAGCCAGCTTCGGATTTTTAGCAGCCATTGTTCCCATTCCAGTTCCTGCAGGCTCTCTGCCCGGATGTGCTTATCCTTTACCATTCTGCAAAATCTCTGATAGATCACTCGTTCCTGTATCATCGTTGCCAATGCACATTGTTGACTTCGTTCCTCAATAAATGAACGGAATTCTTTTTGGAGTCCTTTCGTTGGAAGTAGACCAAAATCAAAACAATGGGATTCTTTTACATTCTTTTTCTGTTTTTCATCTGCTCTTGCATAGCAGTTCAAATCTATTAGATATACTTTTTCATCCATGGAACTCTCCTTTCATCAGTTCCGCCGCAAAGCTGTGGGTTTCTTCCTGGAAGTATGCTTCACTGGCTTTTTCCAGTTTCTTTGGCATATAGTCCACATACTGCCTGGTCATTTCTTCATATTCATGCCCCAAGTAATCTCGTACCGCTTGGATAGAAATACCATTATCATAATAAAGCGTAGCCAGGTTATGGCGGTAATCATGGGATCTGAATATATATTCTCCATCTGCAATCTGATTTTTCTCACAGTATTTCAACATTTGATACCGTAATGTAGCATACTGGAATGCTCCACCTTTTTTGCTTTTAAACAGGTATTCTTCTGGTCCGATCTGATATTTCTTTTTGTACACCTGCACCAGCTTGTACAATGCTTCCGGAATGGGAATCCGCTTATACGTTTTCATTTTCACCTGATATACTTTCAGCCAGTAATCTCCATTCTTCTCTTCATAATCACCACCTGTCAGGGTACATACTTCGCTCCCCCGGATTCCGGTACACCATAAGTGCAAGAACATCAACCGCAGATGTTCCGGAAACTCTGTCAGCTTCGATAAAATTTCCGTATAGATTCTTTCCGGTACACTGCGGTCATGGTGTACATGCATTTCTTTCTGCAGATAATACGTATGCCGGAAGGGAATCTTCTTCAGATATCCTTTGACTACAAGGAAATTGTAAAACTGTAAAATCATAAAGATTCTTCCATTTGCTGTTTTTTCACGGGTATCCTGTCTCTGAACGGATTCCAGATATCTCTGAATCTTCTCTGCCTCCACTTCATAGATCGGCTTTTCCTCTCCATTGAAGTGTGCCAGGAATGTACGAAGTTCCAGCAGCTTGATTCGGATGGTACTGATAGATAAATCTGTGATTCCAAACAGATACCGCAGATATTTTTGCAAAATCTTTTGATTTTCCAGGTTGGTCACCTCTTTAAAGGATACCCATTCCACGGGCTTGCTTGGATTCATTCGTTCTCTGGAAAAATGGAAACGTTCCAAAAACCACACATTCGCATTCCAATGAATTTCCGGTGCCTGTAAAAATAGGATTTTTCTGCTCATCCGCAGGATACCAAACACAGCACTTTTCTTTTCCCCTCTAAAATGTTCTGAGAGTTCCTGCTCAAATTGCTGTTCTTTGGCCAGTGTCATTATCTCAATATCAGCTACTTGTTGCTTCGCACAAAATTGATAGAGCCTTTGCAGTGCCAGCAGTTTCTCTTTTCTGTAACGGCCTTTGTAGGTATGGATCACCTCTTTTAATACTGTAAAAATCTGCATCTTCAAACTTTTTGGACACTCTAGTGTAAAATCCCATAGCAGTTCCTTTCCATCTTTGCTGGTCAGAAAAGATTCTGCTATCTCAATCTCCGGATAATGGCTAAGGCACATCCACTGTTCCTGATACTCTGTAGTATAGTTTCTTCTCCCTGCCAGTGTCTGCAGTTCTTCTTTCATCCGATGAATCACGATTCCATCAAATCCCCGCAAGCAGGTAATCGGTGCAAGAACGGTTTCGTTCCTTTCCAGATATTCTTCGTAGCGGACCCTTAGGACTGCGTCCATCTCTGAAATATCAGTAATTCCTTCTTCTATCAGGAACTTCTTTATCCGGTTTCGTATGGTTCCATTTACCTCTGTACAGGCATCCACCTGCTCACAGATTTTTTGTTCCAGTACTTCCCGCTCTTCCTGCTGTTCATAAATATGTAATTGATAAGCGGGCATGTTCTTCACCTCCTACAGGAGTTTCTCCACATCATAAAGAGCAGAATGTTTTGCATAATATTGGTCGCTGGCTTCCATAAGCTGGTCATCTACAAGGTTCAGATATTTGATGGTCGTATCGATGTGCTTATGTCCATATGCCTCACTGATCATTTCCAGTGGCCATCCGGCATCCCGCCTCATATTTCCGAAGTATCTCCGTAGCATATGAGGTGTCGTATGGATGCCTGTCTTTTTCTCCATCCGCTCCAGCATCCGGTAAACTGCGTCCACCTGAAGTGCCTTTCCTTTTGTCTCTCCTTCGATGTTTACAAACAGCATCGGCTGGTGTTGCAGAAATTCCCGGTACTTGGACAAATAAAACAGTAAAAACTGGAAAGTGGCATCACTGACTTTGGATCTTCGGTACGCCGCATTCTTCGCCCTTGCCTTGTTCTCATTGTCATCCCGGAAGAATACCCGGATGGTGTGTCTTTCATAATCAATATCTCTGGTATAATTTACACCTAAAATCTCGCCGATCCGGTATCCGGTCTCTGCCAGCAGCATGATCAGAAGCTGGTCCCTGCAGTTGGTACACTGCTTCAAAAGTTCCAAAATCTCCTGATGCTCTGCCGGACGGACGTTTCGTTCTTCCTCTTTCAGATAGCCATTGAATGACCGGAACCGCAGCTTCCGTTTTACACCGATGGAATCATGGGTGGTAAAACTGTCATAATATAACACTTTCAGCCTTTCCATATCTGATTCCAGCTCTAAAAAACAGAAAAACCTGAACACGTCTTTTAAGTACGCATTGCAGGTTTTATTGCTTGGCAGTTTCTCTTTCTTTTCATGCAAATGGTTTCCGGCTTTCAGCCAGTGGAGAAATCCCACATAATGTTCATACTGTTCCTGGAATTCCAGTTCCGCCACCTGGGACAGTTCCATCTTTTTCTCATCCAGATATTCCAGATAGAACCGGATGGATTTTGCCCTGCGGCCAACAGTATTCGGGGAACGGTTTGCTCGGATCAAATGCGTCAGATACTTGGACGGGAACAGCACCATCTGCCAGCTCTGATGATCCCGGATTAAAAAATATTCCTGTTTTCCTTCCCAGATATGTTCCACTGCATATCGTGCCATTTTGCTCACCGTCCTTTCCTCTAACGCTATACACATTATACCCACTTCATGTTCAAATAGCTATTCATCAATACCAACAATCCCTCCAAAACCGCCCCAAAAACTGTACTAAACTTTTCCCCTAAAAGCGTCTGGAAAATAAGCACAAGCAACAAGGCTGGAAAGAGAATTTTGCCTATTACAAATAATACTCTACACCTTTCCGGCTGCGGATGAAATCCTGTACCTCTTTCAACTCTTCCGCTATCCGGCAGGACGGAAGCGCACACATCACATCTTCGTGATACTTGCCGCCTTTTACCGCCCGAATATCTAAAATAGACACCACACAAGTATCAGTTTCTGTCCGAATGGCTCTCCCAAATCCCTGGCGCAGTTTCTTCTGCATATCCGGCACAATGATAGATTGGATATAGGATTCCAAAGAGTCATACGTCTCCTTCTCTGCTTCACTGATCGGATCTGGTACTGCAAAAGGCAGTTTCACAATAATTAGAGAGGATACCATATCTCCCGGAAAGTCCACCCCTTCCCAACAAGAACCGGCTGCAAACAACACCCCATTTTCCATGGTCTTAAACCGTAAAATTTCTTCCTGGGAGTGTCTCCATACTTCCACCATGGGGAACGGCAAGCTGTCTCTTAAAAGCTGGTACACACTTCCCATCAGTGTATAAGAAGTAAACAGTACCAGCGTATGCCCATAAGTGGAACAGATCAGGGAATGGATATGATTTGCCACCATCACCGCCTCTTCCCGGCTTCCTCTCCTGCAATGATCCAACGTCTTTGGCAGGTATAGCAGACAATTCTTTTCGTAGGAAAAAGGGGACTCTGCCACATATTCCTGCACTCCTGCCCTTCCTTCCAGCCCGGTGATCTGCCGGGTGCGCAAAAAGCCTGCGCCTGCCTTTAGCGTTCCGCTGGTTAAGATGGCAGACACACCTTCTTCCCGATTCCATAACATCTTCCGAAGTAATTCTGGGATTTCCCGGCTGGCTGCACACAAAATGGGAAGCTGTTCTGTATCCAGACGCAGATAGCGGACATAATCCCCATCGCTGCTGCAAAAACACTCCAGCACATCCTTTGCTTCTTCCAGCCGGTTCCGTATCCACTTTGGAACACTTCGCTCCAGCTTTTCTAAAAGAAATTCCAGCATCTCTACGCCTTCCCACAGAGAAACCACACTATTTGTTGTATTACGGAACGTTTCCCGGATTCCTTTTCCAATTCGGTGTTCTGCACCAACAACATGCAATGCGTCATGCATGACTGTCCGCAGGATTTTTGCCTCTTCTTTCTGATGCTCCCGTTCCAGATAATATGCTATTTCCCGGATATCATCCATACACAGGTTTTTTCCAAACATCTGCCTTGCCGCTTCCGGTAACTTATGAGCTTCATCTACAATCAACGTCCGATAATCAGACAATAAAGGCTTGTATCCTTCTGCTCTGTGATATGCATCTGCCAGTAAATAATTATGATTACAGATTTGAATGAACACATCCTGTTTCCTGGATTCTTCCAGATATCTCTGATAGCGGCACATCTGCCTGCCCGGACATTCTCTTGGACAGAATTTCGGCACACAGACCAGCCTTCTGTCAAACCCGCTCAGATTCTTTACGCTATCCATATCGTAATGCTTTCGCAAGGACAGTAATGCTGCTTTTTGAACAGCATTCTTCTGTTTATGGCGGATTGCTTCGATTCGTTGTTCCAGCCTATTGTCACAGACAAAGTGTTCTTTCCCTTTTCGCACCACTGCCCGAAGCGGGGACTGAATGATTCCTTGCTCCAGCAGCACCCTGGACAAAAAGGGAATATATTCTGTTAAAATGGCTTTCTGCAATGCAATGCTGGAGGTGGACACCACCACCGGGCGCTGTTCCAATGGATTTCCTCGCCCTGTCAGCATGGAATACTTCCGCAATAATACACAGGCTACCAGATAGGCATAGGTCTTCCCAATTCCTACCCCTGCATCACACAAGGCAATCTGTTCTCCCAGCAGAGTATCCAGCATTTCATGGCATAGACGGATCTGCTCTTCCCTGACTGCCAGTCCCTGTTCCGGAAATAGCACCCGGAAGATCTTCTCCACTTCCTGATGCGCTCTTTTTTGATATTCAACTTTATAAAACATAGTACTTCTTTCCGCATGGCGTTAATACCACAAGAATACGGCTGTGACATTTTCCCACAGCCGCATGTATCTGATATCAACGACACACTCTTTTTTGATTTCTTATCGTTTCTTCTTTTCTTTGGTACCGTATTTGTCCTCGACTCCCCGGCTGCCACACCACATCTATGGTAGGGAACATTACAGGCGGATGCTTCGCTTTGCACCGCTCGCAGATTTCCTGAAAGTCTTGCTGATTACAACTTGGAGTCCATCCTCTTCTTTTTTGAGAAGAATTTCGTATCATTATCCCCCTCCGATGATCCTGGCGAAAGACCTGCGAAAGTCCATTCACAGCTATAAGGAGTCGCTCAGAATGAGAACAGGCACCGACAGTTTTTTCACGAAATGATCCGCCATAGTCTTTGGACAGACCTTTCCATAACAATCCTGCAGTGCTTGTTCCCATCCGTCCTGGCGCTTATGCTGTCACGCTTCTATCTTTGGGAACGTACCTGTAATGCTGGTATGTGGTTGTCAAGGAACTGGGGGCAATTACCCCTTTCATATATAGAGCCGATGAGATACCCCATTTTTCTTCACTTCTTCAAAACTTTTTTAATTTTTTTCTTCAATCGCTCAATTCGTGTATAAATGGTCTTTTCCGCTAGTCCCATCTGGCCTGCAATCTCACGAACAGAAAATCCCCACATCTTCAGAAGTAAAATCTGCAGTGTTTTCTTATCCGACTCCAAAAGAACCTGTAATAGCTGCTCATTCTCCACACTGTCAAGTAACTGTTGAATATTAAGCACCACTGAAGATGGTTCTTCCAATTCCCTGGTGTATAATTCTTCTTGATTAGAAGAAAAATGTTCCCAGAATCTCCGCTCCGCATTAAAGTCCTGCCAGTCTAATTCACGAAGTCTTTGGATTACCTCTTCACTGACACCGGATTTTCGCAAAATCCGTTCCTCCTGCTCCTTCCACTGTTTCCATTTATATTCTTCTTTTGCTTTATGAAATGTCACCTTTCTTTTCCTCCGATCTGAATTTTTTTGAAATCAAATCGGAGTGGCGGTGGCCTTGCCTTCTCACAGGCAAAAGACTGTATGAACCGGAGTTTTCTCCACAAAAAGAAAGATGCCGCAATCCTGTTTTGAATTGCGACACCACCAAACGCTGCATATGAAGTTAGGTTTTTCTCTTTTGTAGCTCTTTCCGGCACATACACTGCTCCTTTATGTCATGGAACGAAGCCCATTTTTTACATAAAGAAGTAGTATACAAAACGAATCTGTCATCAGACTGTCAGTTGTCTGTCAAATAACTGTCAGTTTTCCTGTCATTTCTTTTCTATTACAGTTACAACCAAATCTCGCCATATAAAAAGCAGGCTCCATTTTCAGAAACCCGCCTTCTATGATTCCTTATATACTTTTAAACAATATCCAACCTCTTTCACACTGCTGATTATATGCTCTGCATTTACATCTACTTTTTTCAATTTCTGTTTCAATCGATGTACCATGCAGTAAATAATATTTGTAATATCCCCATGTGGGTACTCCTGCCATACCAGCTGATAAATCTGGCTATATGTATACACTCTTCCAGGCGTAGAGGCTAACAGATATAGAAAATCAAATTCCCTTTTTACAACTGGGATTATTTTATTATCCCATTCCACTGTTCTTTGAAGTGGAAGAATTTCCAGTTTTCCAACCATGATAGGGATTTCTTCTTTTCTTTCAGCTTTCCATTCTGTATAACGACGAATCAATGCATACGCCTGCAGACTGATTTCTTCTGTACATAGTTGTGTCAGTACTACATCAGCTCCGGCCTGAATGATTTTATTTCGCATTTCAGAATGATCCGGTAATAAAACAATCATAGGTGTTATCACCAGCTTTCGGATTGCTTCTACAAGTTGGCATACTATTTCCGGTTCTCGTTTTACTGCAATTAAAATCAAATGATAAGAGAAAACTGTCAGGTGGGAAAGGGCATCCTGGATTCCTTTTGCCTGATAGATCTCTGTCTGTTGCTCCAATAAGACCAGACTTTCCCCTGTCAATTTGCTTTCATCTGCAATTACTATAATTCTGTTTCTCTTCACACCCCAATCAATGTATTTAGCATATCAGTTCCTCCACATGATTTTTTGCATAGTCATAAAAAATCCTTTTTGCTTCTTTACAACACCTGAAGAAATATTCGCTGCACTTCACATGAATTATTGCTTCGTCTGGTATAAAATGAGCTTCTTCAAAGCACCTGCTACCATTTATTTCCAATTCCTGTAATTGATGCTCCATAATCCAATAAACATCACCGTATCGGAAAGGTCTGTGCGATATATATGGATAATTAAATTTTTCCTTATCTGCATTTGAATTTAATACCTGATATGCGTATTCTTCATATTCTCCCGGAACTACATTCCAAAGTGGTATTGCAATATCTGTAGTTTCATTTTCTTTTATCACCTTTATAATTTCCTTCATAATAAAGGTAGGCATGATACACATTTCTTTGATCTTATTTCGTGAGATATGGAATTCGCGATTATCTATTGTGTTATTATCAGGCCAGTAAATCGTTTTGTCACAAATTTCATATCCATACGTTGATGGGCTAATCAAAATGATATCCATATATGTTGACATTTCTATAAGCAATTCAGTAGCACATTTCACTTCTGACACCTGCATATTCTGAAATAAATTTTGAAGCAGATATTGTTTTGATGTATCAACAATAAGAGTTATCAATAGTAGTAATTTCTTCTCACCAATTGTCAATTCTTCAATTCGATAATTCTCTTTTGTTTCCAAACCTGCCAGTTCCAACATTGCCTGCATCGAAAATACATCATTTTGAAATATGGGAAGAATAGATAGATAATCTCCTACTGTTCTGCTTCCATTGTAAGTTATCTTATCAAAATCTTTAATTGTACACCCTGTTATTGCTGATAAAAACCTCAGCGTATCGTTTTGTTGAATTGCATCAATAACCAATCCAACAACCTCGTGATTCTTTTTCATAAAGGACACCTACTTTCTATAGTCATATTGTAAAATACAAATGTCACAGAAATGTCCTAATTTCAAAAAAATATTGTATTTTATTACACTCTTTCTGCTACAACCATAGAAGAAAAAATTGAGGATTATAAAACTCTATATGTCAGATTCCTTTTGAATAAATAGTAGGTTGCAGAAAAATAGCCCAATAAAATGATTGCAAATGAGACATATACCCCACCACAAATCTGTAAAATCTCTGACATTGTAAGGTAAGCAATAATTTCTTTATAAGAATTATAAATGAGAAAAACCAAAGTCCCCACACTTCCGACTACAGCGACAGCAACAGGTAAGCCAAACCAAAACATCATCTGTTGACGAATGTATCGGTTCCGAGTTCTTCGATCTACCCCCATTTTTTCAATTATTTGAAATCTCTGTTTTTGCTCAACTGCATCTGTCATCTGTTGGATAGACAGCATTGTCAATCCCATTACAATTAGAACCATAGCACTATATGAACCTATTAGTGACAATAACAGCATATTGGAAATGCCTTCATTTTCTTGTATCGTCTGTAGACGGATATACAATTGTTCTTCTGAAAATCTATTCAAATTTTTCTGATACATTTCCATATCCTGTTCAAACAATTTTGCCGTTTCATACGGAAGGGTCTTCTCTGTATTTGCAGCAAAAAATGTTACTGCTAAAGGTAGTTTCCGACAATACTTGTCTGGAATAATATATACTCCTTCTGTCTTGCTTGTAAAAAGCCCGATTCCCTTTTTTTCTTTATAATCTGATTTTTTTGCCTTACTAAGAATTTGATTTTCTACTTTTATCTTTTGCTCTGTTTTATCAAAATTCCGAATCGTTTTTTCCTGTGTTTTGTGCTCCCACGCAACTCCATATTCATCTTCCTTTAATTGAATTTCCGGGAGATTAGATAATTTTCGGATTGCGTTATAATCCGATACAGAAACAGCTAAAACAGGAAATTCATTTTTCGATTGTAATTTTTCTTCTCCTAAAGAAAACAGCTCAACTTGTGCTTCTAAAGTAATAGGATATCCTTTTTTCTCCAGATATTTTTTTATATACTCATAATCCAAGGTTCCTGTAGGAAAATTTTTTAAATCTGCTGTATACATCGTTCCCAGCTGCACATCAAAAGCGGACATTACCTGCTGATAAGAATGAATACGCACAGCCATTATCGGGAACCATACAAACAACACAATGGCGGCTAGCATTATTACCGTAATAATTCCCATTGTTTTTGCGCAATTCCCTAATCGGCTTTTCAATTGACCGACAAAAAACAAATTATTATAATGAAGACAACGATTTTTCTCTGTTGCTTTTATTATAATCCATGTTAAATTACCAAAAAAACTTATAACAGCAAAGAGAATGAAAAACAATGCTATCAATGGAGGCATAGTAACATAAGCCTGTAATGCAATTCCTTTCTGCACCAATGTTTCAAAAAAAGAATTCAGCAAAAGTAAGAATATTCCATTCAACATGCAAGAAATTGTAAGACAAAGTAATGGAAGACTCCCTGTTTTCTTCTTTCTTCTGTCTATGAAAAACCAACAAACAATCATGCAATTTCCCAAAGCAGTTATGATTGTCCCACCAATTTTCATCCATGGAATAATATTTACGTTCTTTATAGATACAATCGGAAAAAGCATTGCTAAAATCACGACTGATAAAGCTACCACACACCAACTAAACTTTCCAAACTGTTGATGAAGATTTAAAATTTGTGTACCTTTCTGGCTATTCTGAAGCATGTCAATAATTTTCATTTTTCGTATGATGCGAACATTTTTTAAACCAGTTATGAAAAAAATAATTCCAAAAAAACATACCGTTCCTAATACAGTATCTGGAAATAGCATAAAATATAGTTTAAATTCTTGTTTAAACGCCTTAAGTACAGCTGCATTAATGAGTTGAGATAGCATGGTACCTGATAAAATTCCTAGTATAAGAGCGATTGCCCCAATCATTACGTTCTCCAAAAAGAAAATCCATGCTACTGTTCTTTGTTCCATACCAATAATTGTCTGAAGTGCAAACTCTTTCTGCTTTCGCTTTAGCATATAACGGTTTACATAGGAAACTAAAAAAAGTATCAATATTCCTACCGCCGGAACAGCAATCCTCATAGCTTTATTTAAAATTTCCATGTGAATACTGATTGGAAGCATATTACTGTAGTAAGGACTCGCAATAGAAAAAAATCCATAAAACATTGCTACCGACAAAACCAAAGTTATCATATAAATGAGATAATCTTTTGTAGATTGTTTCATATTTTTCAATGCCAGTTTTAAATACATACTTCTATGTCACCTCCCTGATCTTACAATTCTGTCATTTATAAAATTCCTTTTTTAAGACAGCATATTGAAAAACGGAGGTTGTAGCCCAATAATACAGCAAATAAATTCCGCCAAATACTGCCAATGTAACGATTCCATATGTCAAGAACAAATTTTCCTGCAAGATTGCTTCTCCAAATACTTGATTTGCTCCTGCAATCAAAAATATCATCATAATCATTGGAAGAATCGCTGGAATGAAAAACAGAATCCCTACTTCTTTTTTTATAAGGCATCTTCTTGTTTTTTGTGCCACTCCCATTTTATCCAAGATCTGATAATTGCGTCGATTGTAGTCTATTTTTGAAAGTTGTTCAAAAGCTAATATCGTAGAAGATAAAATAATAAAAATAATGCTTAAATATAAGCCGCAAAAAGAAATTGCCGCAAATCCAGTTAAAGAATTTTCAACGCCCCATGCCTTTACGGTTACGCCCATTGTTACCCGTTCTGGTAAACTTTTTCCATCTTGAAGCTCCGGCGACCATGCATTCTGGTCATGCAAAAACTTCTTCAACTCATGCTTTAATTCCGGATATCCTCCATTTTCCAATTTCATAACTAAACGAATTTTTTCACCGGAAAGCTGGGTTGTCACTTGGTCAGGCACTACCAGAATGTATCCTCTTGTACCTGCCATTTGATATTGCTCCATCGGTTCTGTATAAATTGCTGTTTCTGCAATTTCAAGAACACTTCCTGCTAATAAAATTTCGCTTTTCTGCTCTAACGCTTTTTGAATTTTCTCTACATAATTCCATGTATCACAATGAACCATAAATTCATTTGCAGACAGGCTTACAGGTTTTAATCCAAGCATACAACGTAAATGATTATAATCAGACAATGCTAACGCTTCTACCGGATAAGTATCTGTTGCATAAAGATAATAAATCAGTTCATCTTCTACGCCACATTGCTGCTTCGTAAATTCTATCATCGGCTGCATGCATTCTTTCGTCAGTGGGGCATCCAGGGCAACACCCGCATCGTATGGATAATAAGCCTCCATATTCGCCTTATATCCTGCTCCCGTAGAAAGACCTGCAAACATTGTACTCAGGGATACCGTTAAAAGGATTGCGATAACTGCCATAAGTTTTCCGGCAGAATCTACTTTTCTTCCAATCTGCCCCAAATAGAATAAGTTGATGTCCTTATATCTTCTACGCTTACTTTTATTCAAAAGTCTTAACAGTAAAACTGGTAAATTACGATATATTTCGTATATTCCTATTGCTGTTAAAATGACAGCGCCAATCATCCAAACGTAGAATACGTTTGTTTGAACAGATAAGCCTTTTGCCAAAAAACATCCTCCAGTAAAGATACATAATATTGACAAAATAATCAGCATAATATGAAATCTTACAGAATGTCTCTTTCCGTTTTCGTTTTTCTGATGATCATAGAGCATATCTACAATTTTACGTTTGCGGATAACCTTTGCTGCACGTAATATTCCGATACCGTACATGAACATAAAAAGTATAAACGCTGTTGCAAAAGCCTTTATGGAAAAAGAAATGCGATAGGTATGTGGAATCTCAAAAATATGGTTGATGATCTGTACTAACATTCCTGAAACTCCAACTCCCCAAAAAGTTCCTATAAAAAATGCAGCCATTCCAATCACACCATTTTCAATAAAAAATAATTTTTGAATACTTGAGGTTTCCATACCCAGTAATTCATAGGTAGCGAATTCCTTTTTCCGTTCTTCCAGCATAAAGCGTATTGCATAGCTGATTACAAAAGATGCAATCAATGCTACAATAACGGACATTCCCAATATACCTGATGTCAGCATGGACATATTTTCGGACATCGAGAGAACCTCTTTTGAAAATCCAAGTGCAAGAAAGGAATACATCATGGCAGCAGTCAGAGTAATCGTAACAAAATAGATCACATAATTTCGTATGCTTTTTTTCATATTTTGTATTGCAAGCTTAATATACATCACTTACCCCGCCTCCCATCATGGTAAGAACATTCAGGATTTTATCAAAAAATACCTTCCGGGTGTCCCTTCCTTTTAAGATTTCCGTAAAGATTACACCGTCACGTAGAAATAAAATCCGATTGGCATAGCTTGCCGAAAACGCATCATGTGTTACCATCAAAATGGTTGCTCCCAGGTTTTCATTCATACTCTGCATGGTAGATAAAAGCATCTGAGATGAGTGGCTGTCCAAGGCTCCTGTTGGTTCATCAGCCAAGATCAGTTTTGGGTGATTGATAATTGCTCTGGCACAAGCACATCTCTGCTTCTGTCCACCGGAAACCTGATATGGATATTTGTCCAAAATATCAACAATATTCAGACTTTTCGCAATCTCTTCCACTCTCGGTTCTATTTCCCTGACCGGAATATGATTAATCGTCAGAGCCAGCGCAATATTCTCGCTTATGGTTAAAGTATCCAGCAAGTTAAAATCTTGAAAAATAAATCCCAGATTCTCTCTCCGAAACTTTGCAATCGCCTTTTCTTTAATTTCGGTTACATCTGTACCATCCAAATAAATATGACCTGCGCTTACCGTGTCTATGGTAGAAATGCAGTTCAGCATCGTTGTTTTTCCTGATCCTGACGCACCCATAATACCTAAAAACTCACCTTCTTGCACTGAAAAATCAATATCCTGAATAGCTTTTGTAATATTGCCTTCATTTCCATAAAATTTTTGAATATGGTCTAACTTTAAAATTTCTTTCATAGCACTCACCTCGTCTTTTGATATTATGATTGTAACGGATTTCTGCTTGTGTTTGTATCAAGTTTTCTAACAAAATTCTAACAAAAATGTAAGAAATGCAGGGCTTTTCTTAGCCCTGCACCTGATGAATAAAATGATTGATTTGAAAGGACAGGCTCATCGTCGTTCCTGTCTCTCCTGACTGGGCAGCAATTCCGATTCCCAGTTTATCACAAAGTCTTTTACAAAGATAAAGCCCTATGCCGGTTGCATTTTGCCGGATACGACCATTTTGGCCGGTAAACCCTTTTTCAAAAATACGGGGCAGATCATTTTCAGAAATTCCTATTCCATGATCTTCTACAAAGAGAAAAATCTGATCCCCCTGCACCTGAGTATAAAAGTGCAATACTGGATGCTCCCGGCTATATTTTACAGCATTGACAATCAACTGATCCAGAATAAACCGGAGCCATTTATCATCCGAATAAACCGTCAGTTCACTATCTTCCATCTCTAATGCAACCTGATTCTGCAACAAAAGATATTTATTATCTGCAATCGCCTGATGCACCACATCAAATAACCGGATTTCCTGAACAGAATAATCCTTTTCCGTATATTCACTACGGGCATAATAAAGTGCCTGCTCTGTAAAACGGTTGGTTTTTTCCAGTTCCCTCATTAGTTCTCTGGTAAAAGGTTCTTTATGATTTTCACACAACAGCTTCATTGCAGTAATCGGCGTTTTGATTTCATGAACCCACTGCTCAATATACTCTCGGTACTCCTGCCGCTCCCTTGCTACTGTTCCAATCTGTTCCAGCATAGATTTGGAAGCCATTTTGAAAAGTTGAAAATAAACCTGTTCTTCGGCATGTTCCGGCTCCGGCAGCATTTCTGACAACAAGTATTTTTCTTCCAGTCCTTCTGCCATCCTTACTAATTTATTTAATCTCCTTTTTCGCTGATGATAGGTAAATGCCAATACACCAGCCAGTACAATCGTCCAGATGATAAGAATCACTGCAATACTGTCTACATTATTTCCTACAAAAAACAGAAAAACCGATAACAATACCATACAGACGATATTGATAATCAAAATGGGGATTTTGTCTTTCCAATACTGTTTTCCATTCATAATGTGTACCCCTGACGGTGTTTTGTTTTAATAAAATCCTTAACACCAATCGTTGACAGTTTTTCCCTGATACGTCCAATATTTACACTCAATGCATTATCATCTACATAGAGCTGATTGTCCCATAAATATTCAATCAGATCTGCTCTTGTGCAAATGGTTCCGGCATGTTCAAATAGATAGTACATAATCTTCAGTTCATTTTTAGTAAGTTCTGTTTGCTTTCCTTCCGCTTCGATTGTTCCAGTCTCTAAAGATAAAGAAACTCCTTGATAAGTCAAATATCTGCTTTGTGAATCGGGATAAGCACGTTTCAGCAAAGAAGCAATTTTTGCAAGTAAAATGGCGGTATGATAGGGCTTTGTGATAAAAGCATCCCCACCCAGCATAATACTGTTCAATTCATCCATATCCGTATTACAGCTGGTAACAAAGATAATAGGAGCCTGTGAAAAACTCCGGATGCCGGAACAAATGGTAAACCCATTTTCTTGCGGCAATTTAATATCCAATAAAATCAGATGCGGGTTTATTTTTCGTACCTGTTCTGTTACATCAGAAAAATCCTCAATAACAGATGTATGATATTTATTTCCCTCCAGTATTGTTTGCAGTTCTTTCCGAATCACTGGATCATCTTCAATAATTAAAATTTCTGTATTCATAACAATCCTCCTAAACTGCATTATAACATAATATAATTAAAATTGGAGCAAGTTTCCCTGCCCCAATTCGTTTTATTCCATTGCTCTGATTTGCTCAACGAGAGATTGTTTTTTCAAATTTCCCGTTGTATAAGAAATCAAGATAAACTGTACAATCAGAAGGAGTGCCAAATATATCAATATAACCAGCCATGGGAATGCATAATAGAAATATGGGTTTATTGTTTTCGCAACTGTCTGTACACATAGAAAACCCAGTCCAGCCCCAAAAACCAATGTTACAAGCGTAGCAAAAACGGAATAAAGCATCCCCTCATAACACAGCATTTTGATTAGTTGCTTTTTACTCAAACCAATCGCCTGTAACATTCCAATTTCCTGTCTCCTGGACAGAAAGTTTGTGATTGTTGTATTGACAAGGTTGATGAAGGAAAAAACCACGACAATAATAGCTACTATCAATAATGCTCCAAAGGTAAGTTGCTGATTCCTACTATAATAAGTGATACTTTCTTCTATGGTATCCATAACCAAATCACTATTTCCGTCTATCAGCTGATTTAAGGAAGCTTCAATCGTATCAGATTTATTCGTTTCAGTCATTACCGATACAGTTCCCGAACAATCCATTCCGCACGCTTCATTCATAAGCTCCATGGGCATAGCAAAACACATATTAAACGCCGGGTGACTGAAATTGCTGACAATTCCCATAATCGTATAGCTCTGGGTTATCGTTTGTCCTGATTTCGTTAGAAAATCAACTTCGACATCATCACCGAGCTGTGCAGATAGCGATAGATTTTCCGCTGTATCATTTATAAGAATTATGCCATTTTTTGATACCAATTCATCGTAATCAACGGTTCCGGCAATCAAGTTTTCCTCCAATACGGAAACATCTTCTTTGGCAAATCCATAAATCCAGTTATCATCATAATCATTTACACGATATTCTGCGTCTGTGTAATACCAGCGTTTCGTTCCTGTAACGCCATCAATAGACTCTACTGCATTTACAAAATCAGAATTTAGTAAATTCTTTTGCTGTAATCCAGCCAAAGAAACATCGGCAGTATCCCAAGATTGATTTGCATTGAGCTGAATGTTAAATTCACCAGTGGGGAACTCCCTTCCTCGTGCCTCTGCAACACCATCATAAGAAACCAACATGGTTGAAATCAATACAACTAACACTCCGCCAAGCGAAAGAGAAAGTATTGTTAAAATGGATTTTGTCTTTTGTCTGGACAGATTCATTTTAGCAAGTGAAGCAGGGGTTATTTTACGGTGCAGCACGGAGCTTTCTTTCATCTTCCCTTTATAATCGGAATATCGCAATGCTTCCATCGGTGAGACAGCCGCAGCTTTTTTTACGGGTGTACGAATGGAAATCATTACAATGATAAAAGCAAAAAGTCCAACTCCAACCGTCACACATAAAGCAGTCAGCCAGTACCAGCCAGCAGGAACTAAAAAGTATCCGATTACATTTCCGATAATCAAACCAATAGGAATAGCAATCGCGGCAAGTGATTTTCCTTCGCGGTAAACCATCTTTTTAATCTGTCGTTTTGTAGTTCCGATTGTGCGAAGCTGCCCGTAGTTACGAATACTGCTTGCTACTGAAATATAAAAAATCGAATAGATAACAATACCGGAACCAACGAAAGTTATAAAGCCAATCAAGAAATAAAACAGCATATCACTTCCTCGATTTTCGTCCTTTAAGTTGAAATATGTGGAACGGACAATCACATTCTCGTCGGAAATTTCTAATTGCTGTGCCAGAGTGTTTGCATAGCTGGTGGCTTCTTCTTCACTCATATTTTGGGCGTTCTTTAAGCCGATATAATAGTCCATCCCTATATTATTTCCATACTGCTGCTCTGCCAGTTCTTTTGATATAATGGCGGTATAGCGTCCAATATCTCCAGTTTTCACATTTAAGATTCCTGTTAATTTGAAATCGTGGGTAGTGCCATCCGAAAACGGAATGTTGATTGTCTGTCCTAATTCATTGGAATAGCCCAAGCTATCCAAAAAGGATTCCTGCACTACAATTTCATCTTCCAAAGTTGGCAAATCTCCTGAATAGGGCATACTTTGCGATTTTAGCATATCTGCATTTGCGTAAGTAAAATTAACGGTTGAATGATTTACCTGTTCAGAAAATGCATGAAAAAACTCTCCCACCCACGCAATTTCTTTTTGATTGTACAATTCCTTCCCCTGCTGTTCAGAAATAGCATGATATACGATCTGCGCTGTCTTTTGATTAAGTTTTTGTGTTTCCTGCGGCACTCCAAATCCATAAAGGACAATGGCAGATAGTAATGCACTGGCAAGTGCAATCGTCAAAACAATAAAGATATTTCTTTTTCGATTTGCCGATATATTCCTGCTCGAAATACGTTTTATTATGGTTCTTGTATCATTTTCAAAAGGTAGTGTCATATGTGTCACCTCCTTAAGAGTTCTATAAGAGACATATTTTTTTGATGCCTTAATGCAATCTCTGATACCAACAAAGAACAAATTACAACTAGCATGCAATAAACCAATGTCACACTAAATGGAAACTGATAATTTAAGTACGTCATCAACCCATTTTTTAATAAAGCACAAAGAAGATAACCGATAAAACCACCAACAATCAAAGATAAAATCAATCCAACCGAAACAATAAGCAGCCCTTCGCAACATACCATAATTGTAAGCTGTTTTTGTGTCATTCCTACGGAACGCATGAGTGCAAATTCTTTTTGTCTAACAATTACACCAGTAAAAATGGTGTTTAGTAAATTCATAATTGCAAAGCAACTGATAAATATAATAATCACAGCAAGTGCCAAAATCATTCCTTGTAAGAAATTCTCATTTTGGGCAATAGCTCCAGATAATGTAGTAACAGCTAATCGTGGATTTGTCACCAGAATCTGTTTAATCTCTTTTTCTGCCTGTTGCTCCATTTTTTCGTCCACGCGAATCACCCACTGATATGTCATATTAGATGAGACAATTTTTTTCATAGAATCATTTGGAAGTAACAGCATATCAATTTTATCTCCATTATTTCCGATTTTATTTTCATCCAATACGGCTGCAATTGAGAACTCCATCTCTTTCGTCTCTGTGCCGTCAAACACTTTTAATTTTATAGAATTTCCAACTTCCGGCTGTATTCCAAAATATTCTTCGAAATCACTTGGGCGCCCAATAATAATCTGATTTTTAGATGCTATTTCTTGATATTTCGGAATAGGTTTGCCTAAATTACATTCTTCGATTAAATCCATATCAGTTTCGTCAAATCCAACGATTGCCCCATTTGATTCTTTTGCATTTAAGTCATTAGATACCGGAAGATTGGTAATTGTTGTTATTTGTTTTACACCACTCACTTGACCGAGTGCGTTATATGATTCTTCTGTAAATGGGCTATTACTCTCAACAGTTTCTAAAGCATTTTCTGGTGTTAGAATATAAATAGTACAAGTCAAAATGAGAATTCCTTATAAGAAAAATCATGGTACAATGTAGGTACCGCACTGAAGGAGGATCTCATTATGGCAAAACACTATGACAAACAATTTAAGCTGGATGCAGTCCAGTATTATCATGATCACAAGAATTTAGGACTGCAGGGCTGTGCTACAAATTTAGGAATCAGTCAGCAGACATTATCACGCTGGCAGAAAGAACTGCGCGAAACAGGTGATATTGAAAGTCGTGGTTCCGGTAACTATGCTTCTGATGAAGCAAAAGAAATCGCACGATTAAAACGAGAATTACGAGATGCACAGGATGCCCTTGAAGTATTAAAAAAAGCAATCAACATTCTGGGAAAATGACAGAAGCCATTTATCTCAAAATTACGGAGATGGCAGAAACTGCCCATAAGGCGAAGCGCCAAGTTTCTGTCTCCGGAATGTTGAAACATCTTGGCGTTTCTCGTTCTGGTTATCATGCGTGGCTAAAACGTGTTCCTTCTAATACGGAAAAAAGACGTGAAGCCGTAAAAGCTAAAATTCAGGATATTTACGATGAATCCAAACAGAATTATGGTGCCCCTAAAATCACCAAGGAATTGCGTAAATCAGGAGAAATCATCTCCGAACGTACTGTTGGTAAGTATATGAAGCAAATGGGCATCAAAGCCCAGTGGGTCAAGCCATGGACTATCACAACCAAAGATTCTGACTTCAGCAGCGAATTAAAAAATATCCTTGATGAACAGTTTAATCCAGAATGTCCAAATGCTGTTTGGTGTTCTGATATCACTTATATCTGGACGATAGACGGATTTGTTTATCTGACCAGTATCATGGACTTATATTCCAGAAAAATCATTGCCTGGACACTTTCCAAAACATTGGAGGTATCCTGCGTGATTGAAACAATAAAGAAAGCCAAAGCAAGACGCAATATCGATAAGCCTTTAATTTTGCATTCAGACCGAGGAAGCCAGTATGTATCAAAAGAATACAAACGTGTAACCGCAACCATGCAGTGTAGTTATTCTAAAAAGGCATATCCATGGGATAACGCATGTATTGAGTCGTTCCATTCCCTGATTAAGAGAGAATGGCTGAATCGGTTTAAGATTCGAGATTATGATCATGCATATCGTTTGATTTTTGAATATTTGGAAGCATTCTACAATACGAAACGAATTCATAGTCACTGTGATTATATGTCACCAAACAATTATGAAGAGCTGTATCGTAGGCTTCAGCAAGACGAATTGCAGCTGGTAGGTTAAGATGAGGAAAACCTCATTTTAACTTGTACTAAATCTTGACATAGGACCATTCTCTTAATTCCTGATCCTGTATTCGAATATAAAATTGTCCTAATGAAAATCCAGACAACGCCATATCCCTTGCGTTAATAGAGGAAAGTATCGAAGATGTTCCAAACAACAATACTCCTGTTAAAACCAAAGATGTAATCGTTAGAACATTCTTTTTCTTGTCTCGTATAATCTGCTCTTTTGCCAATGAAATAGGAGTTATCTTTTTCCCTTTATATTTATCCCCATAATTTGAACCTGTCTCATATCGATACGCTTCTATAGGAGATACACTTGCTGCAATAACTGCTGGTTTTCTAATAGATAACCGTACTGTCAGATAAGAAAACAATATAGCAATAGGATATGCCCAAAGTAAATTTTTAAATTGGAATCCCTGCGGAACCAAAAAATAAGATAAAAATGTTCCCATTATAAGACCTATCGGTATTGCTATTAAAGATAAAGAAGTTCCTTCTTTGTACACTAATCTCTTAATCTGTTTTTCTGTCATGCCTATGGTACGAAGCTGACCATATTCACGAATAGAATTGATAATAGAGATATAAAATATGCAGTAAATAACCAAAACTCCTGCCATAATAACAATTGCTAATCCGGCAATTCCTGCTATCACCAATAAAACAGATGGCTGGCTCAATTCCAAATAAGCATGATTGATAGATGGCGACTGCAAAATACCCACTTCTTTACAGATTTCCGTAATCTCATTTTGAATCTGTTCACTTTCAGAAGCATATTGGGATTTTAAACGGAACATCGCCATTGGTGACAATGTATTCCAGCCATCTATATCAAGAAAATATTCCATAGAAACAATAGCAGCGTACAAAGAACGATCTGTTCCCTTCGCAGAAGTTTTTATATAACCGGAAATAACAAACTCTTGTCTTTCTTGATTGTTTTCTCCCGGCAAAACAATTTTATCGCCAATTTTCGCATCAATACCCTGTTTTGACAAATAGTCTTTTTCAACTAAAATTTCATTTTTCTTCTGTGGCATGTTCCCCTCAGAAACAGATAATCCATTTAACACTAAACTATCTTCATTGGAACAAGAAATATTTAGTTGTAAGCCATCGGAAGAAGCACTTTTTACTAATACATTAAATCCTAATTTTTCTATTCGTTCATCCGCAGATAATTTTTCATACTGCTGCTTTGTAAGACCAGAAACAAGGGCATGATAAGAACCTGTAATACTGTTTCCACCATTTGTATTCACTTCTATGATTCCCGAAACGAGCAATAATACTGCTGTCATTAAAAATGTTGCAAGAGAAATTGCAAAAATAGAGAGATATTTTTTTAATTTATCATGTTTTAATTGTGCAAAAACGATTTTACGAATTATTTCTGTTGTATCATTTTCAAAAGGTAAAGTCATATAAATCACCCCTATCCTACTATTTTTCCATCTTCAATCCTCACAATGCGGTCAGCAAGCTGCGCAATAGCATTGTTATGCGTAATCATTACCAACGTCTGATCAAACTCCCTGCTGGTTCTCTGAAGCAATCCCAAAACATCCGCACTGGTTTTAGAATCAAGATTACCTGTAGGTTCATCGGCCAGCACAATTGCAGGTTTAGCAACCAAGGCTCTTGCAATCGCCACTCTCTGCTGCTGACCGCCGGAAAGATTATTCGGCATACTTTTTAGCTTATCTTCCAATCCCAACATAGTAACCACCTCATCCATAAATTTCTGATCTACGGTATCTCCATCTAACTCTACTGGAAGAACAATGTTTTCATAAACATTTAAAATCGGAACCAAATTGTAATTTTGGAAGATAAAACCGATATTTCTCCTACGAAAAATAGTGAGTTGCTCATCATTCATCTTAGCCAGTTCCTTCCCTGCTACGACCACACTTCCTGATGTTGGAGTATCCAAGCCTCCCATCATATGAAGTAACGTGGATTTTCCGGAACCCGAAGTTCCTACCACTGCTACAAATTCTCCTTGCTCAACAGAAAAATTTACACCATCTAAAGCACGAGTAATGTTCGGTTCTGTGCCATAATATTTTTTTAAATCCTTTGTCTGTAAAATTGTCATAATCACTACTTCCTTTCTTTGTTGATGAGTATATAGTAAAGGTCAAATGTTGCAGAAATGTCCCAAAATTCTTTTTTTCTAAAATATTTTTAAAAAGGCAGCCTGATAAACAGACCGCCCTATTGTTATTGTTGGGGAAGAAATATGGAGAACGTTGATCCTTTTCCCATCTCTGATTCAACTGTGATGTAGCCACCTTGCATAGTGATAATCTCACGTGCCAGGTATAATCCTATTCCAATCCCATCCACATCATGTACAGCTTCTTCCCGATAAAATCGTTTGAAAATAGTTGCCTGGACACTTTCCGGAATACCTCTTCCCGTATCCGTTACGGCAATTTCCAAATACATCTCCCAGTCCTGTACCGTTACGTGAATATCACCGCCTTCCGGTGTATATTTTACTGCATTATCTAAAAGATTAAACAATGCCTCCGAAGTCCAGCGGCTGTCATGTGAAACTGTTAAATTTTCAGGACAGTCTACAGATAAATGAAGATGTTTTCTTTCCATAGGAGCAAGAACCCCATTGATCGCATCGACAAGTGTATCCGCAATAACTGTTTCTTTCTTTTCCAGGGTAATCACACCCGTCTCTAATCGTGATGTTTTCACCATTCCCTGAATCAAAAAATCCAGTTTATCTAACTGACTGGCAGTAGCATGTAAAAATTCCTCACGTGTCTCTTCAGAAATATTTCTGGCCAGCATCGTGTCATTGAGCATTTTTAGATTTGCTATCGGTGTTTTGGTCTGATGAGAAATATCCGATACCAAAGACTGTAATTCTGCTTTTTCTTCTTCTACTTTATGCCGGGTTTCCTGCATCACATGATATAGTCTTTCCAGACGATGGCTGATGCGTGCTAACAGCGTTTCCGCTTCATAATTTATTTGCGGCCGAACGGTACTATCCATCATTTCATCTAATGTCCGGCATAGCCCATCTGTAAATACCGATAGTTTCTTTTGAAAATAATGCAAAAAGATTACACCCCAGAAAAATAGAAGAATCATTACACTGAAACCACCAAGTATCACCCTTATATCTTTTGTGAAAACATAAAGGAGGAACAACAAAAGAATCGTGGTCAGAGAAGCGCCTTCCACGATCAGCCGCACAAAAGTTCTGGTTGATAAATTCTGTAATTTCATCGTGATTCACCGCCTATCCATTGATACCCCATTCCGTAAGCAGTTTTAATGTATTTTCGCTCATCCGCTTCAATCTTTTTGCGAATGCGGCTGATGATCGTAGTAAGCGTATGCTCATCGATAAAATCCCCATCAATATCCCACAATTTCTCAATCAGTTGCCGCTTTGTTAATATAATGTGCGGATTTTTTACAAATAAAAATAAGGTACGGTACTCTTTTGGTGTAAACTCTATCACCTTTCCCTCCAAAACTGCACTCTGCTCGGAGAAGTCAATTTTCAAAACTTCATCCTCAAATACATCATGCTTTGGTGTCCGCAATTCCATATTTGCAAAAACAGCGGCTACCTTTTTGCAGAGAACCATCACTGAAAATGGTTTTGTAATATAATCTGTGCATCCAGCTTCATAGCCTTTCAACATATCGCCTTCTTTATCATTTGCTGTGATAAACATAATATAGGTATGCTGCCCTCTTCCTCTGATCTCATCACATAAATGCAGACCGTTTCCATCCGGCAGATTAATATCCAACAGAGCAATATCAAATTCACTCTTTTTCAATCGTTCTACTGCATCCTGAAAACTGTATGCAGAGGTTACTCCATAACCATCTGCAGTAAGATTATAAGCCAGCGTTTTATTTAATACTTTGTCATCTTCTACAATTAAAATTTTCCTCAATCCAGTTTCTTCCTTTCCCATCTTCTAAACTTGTCGCCATTTTAAACCTCAAATGTTGCAGAAATATCCTAAATATTGTTTTTCTGATGTTCGTCATTCAAAAGCATAGATTGATTATATCCTATTTTCTTTCAAGAAAAAATGTTTTCCATAAAAAAATGCTTTTGCCGAAATATTCCACACTTTTCAGCAAAAGCATTTTTCTCTTATTCCATAGCCCGCATTTGTTCAATCAGGGAGTGTTTTTTCTGCCTGCGGATTGTCCAAACGGATAAAATAAGCTCTACTGTCACAAGTACTACTACATATACTCCCATCTGCAACCAAGGAAATTCGTAAGGAAGGATTCGTCCAGCGTAAGCACTGATACTGAATTTTCTCCATACCAGAAACGTAATTGGCAGTCCAATGGCAAGCATAAGCAAAATACTGCTAACCACATACACCATTCCTTCCCATACCGTCATTTGCGCTAATTGTTTCGGCGCTAACCCAATCGAGCGCAACACGCTATTTTCTTGTCTGCGCGAATATTGATTGGAAAGTGTGGTATTGATAAGGTTGATCACACCAAACAAAAAGATGAACCATGAAATCACCTGCATTACACCATATGCTACATCCATATACCCATAACTATCTACCTTATCCTCAAAGGTATCTAAGCCAATATCGGTATGCGAAACAACAAGATTCTCCAAAGCCTTTCCCACTTTTTCGGATTTCTCCGGATCGCAGACAATGTCCCAAGAGTAATCAAAATTAGTTACATCTGGTATTAATTCCTGAAACAGTTCTTCCGACAAAAACATCATTGGTCCATCCACTCCGATTGGACCATGTCCACTGGCAAAATCAGTTTTTTCCCCATCAAAAAATCCTGATATGGTTACAGGAATTGTTTTCTCTCCCAATGAAAGTTCTATGGTTTCCCCCAATTTCTCTTTCCCATCAAAATCACGATAATCGTCTTTCAATAAAATACTATTGTCGCCCGGCATACTTCCTTCTACAACAGCTTGTGCCAGAAGTTCCTTATTTTCGTTAGTAATCATGTCGCAAGTACCGTGAGCAGTAATTCCACCAAAAGTAGCTCCATAACTTGCAGATTTCCTTGTAACCAGAATATCTTCTACTCCATCAATCCCCAGAACTTCCTGTTTCAATTCTTCATTCAATGGATTTCCCTGTTTGAGAAGATCAATATGTTCCCGATCCGAATCAATGTAAATCTTATAATCCCCATTTTTGAAATGCTGTCTTGCCATTTTTTCTGGGGATTGCAGAAGCAACAAAGAACTAACAGCCAAAAGCAGAATCCCGCCCAAACTTAGCGAAAACACAATACTGACTGTTTTCTTCCAATCCCTGCGAAAGTTCAGCATTCCGAGAGAACAAGGGCTAATCTTTTTTCTCTTCGCCCGATTTTTTATCTTCTTTTGAAGGGAAGTAAAACGAACTGCTTCAACTGGTGAGATATTTGCGGCTAATTTCACAGGTTTTCGGATAGACAGACAAATCATGGTCCAGCAGATCAATACTGTACATCCAATCACTAAAAGATAGCCTGAAAGAGAAAAACCTTTGGGAAATAACAAAAGTGTCACTCCTAAACCAAGTAAAATCCCGATAGACATGCCTTTCCATCCCAAAGAGTGTCCCTCTTTTTTTACAATACGCATAATCTGCTTTTTGGTAGCACCAACAGTCCGGAGCTGACCATAGCTTTTTATTTTATCAATAATGGAAATACGGAAAATACTTTGAATTACAACACAGCCACCTACCAAAACAATACCTGCAAAAGCCATAAGCAGCAAAACATTCTCCATGGAAATGTCTCCGTCAATATAACGGAAATAAGCATCATGAAATCCGACTCCAGGTATCTGCAACTCCTCTTTAATCTTCTGAACGTAAGATTTGATAAGTTCTCCGTCTAACTGATTTACATGATTCAGATGTACATAGGCAAAGTATCCGTCAGGTTCATACTTCGTACACTGCTCCAGCATTTCTTTTGAAATAAGAAAAGAGTAAATATTTTGTTTCTCTTGCCCTGTTGTATCTAAAATGCCTGAAATAGTATATTCACCTGAAAAACTTTCCGTATCCAAGGTAACTGAATCACCGATATGACAATCAGGGAAGAATTTTGAAAGCCATTCTTTACTTACTACAATCTCATTTTTCTCTTCCGGTAAGTCTCCATCTACCAAATTCATCTGGGAACGTGCCATATACAGGGTTTCCTTATCCGTATAAGCAAAGAATCCCTTAAATCCTTGTGTAGAAACTTCCTCACCGTACATATAGTATTCTCCTACACGTGCAAATTCCGGCACTTCTCTTAACTCTTCTATATGCGTTTCATCTACCTGTACATAAGTTGCTTCATAAGTATCTATCACTTTCTTCTTTTCTGTTTGCATCAGTGAAACTCCAGCCAAACCGGAAAGACTGATTAAAAAAGCAGCTAAAACTACTGATATTATTACCATGACATTTCTTCGTTTTTCGCTTTTTAAATTCCTCTTCGCCAGATTCTTGACAATTCCATTTGTATTATTTTCAAAAGGCCAAGTCATAGCCTGCCACCTCCTTATTCCACGATCCTACCATCCTCAATACGGACAATCCGATCCGCAAGTCGGGCGATCTCATTGTTATGTGTAATCATTACAACCGTCTGGTGAAACTCATAACTGGTCCGTTTGATCAATCCCATAACATCTGCACTGGTTTTCGAATCGAGGTTACCTGTAGGTTCATCGGCCAGCACAATGGCAGGTTTCGCAACCAGAGCCCTTGCAATCGCAACTCTCTGCTGCTGTCCTCCAGAGAGATTATTCGGCATATTCTTTAGTTTATCTTCCAGAGCCAGCATATGAACCACCTCGTCCATAAATCCCTGATCTACCGTATCTCCATCCAGTTCTACCGGAAGGACAATATTCTCATAAACATTCAAAATCGGAACCAGATTATAATTTTGGAAAATGAAACCAATATTTCTTCTCCTGAAAATCGTCAGCTCTTCATCGTTTTTCTTTGCCAGTTCTTCTCCACGTACAATAACTCTTCCGCTGGTAGGCGTGTCCAGACCTCCCATCATATGAAGCATCGTGGATTTTCCGGAACCTGAAGTGCCTACTACCGCTACAAATTCACCTTCTTCCACTGAAAAATTCACACCATCCAGTGCCTTTGTAATATTCGGTTCTGTACCATAATATTTTTTTAAATCGATTGTCTGTAAAATACTCATATTCTATAAGCTCCTTTCTGCCTTTCTTTATGATGACTCTATTATAAAATACAAATGTCACAGAAATGTCCGAGAAAAGAACAAAATTCAAGGAATTTCAGCCTGAATTGTTACAAATCTCGGACATTTCAAAAAAATTACAAAAGATACCAAATATGATATTCTGCTGTTCTTGATTTTATCTGTGACTAAAATTCTAAGTCAGCAACCACCAGTTCAACTGGTGGTTTGCTATTAGCCCTCAAAAGGGCTATTATCACTGCTCGCCCCACAGGGCGGTGTCGCAAGCATTACTACTGGGCCGCTTACAAAGCGGTACCTCTGGAATCTTCTTTTCTTGATTCTTCTGCCTGCTCTTTTATATATTTTTGTACTGCTTCATCGGTGATATTACCAATTGTTTCTACATAATATCCTCTTGCCCAAAATGCCTTATCCCATTTGCTTTGCATTTCTGTATGCCTATCATATAGTATTCGTGTACTTTTTCCTTTTAAGTATCTCATAAAATTTGATACGCTATATTTTGGGGGTATTGCTACGCTTAAATGCACATGGTCTATACATACTGCTCCTGCTATAATATCTACATCCTTATATTTACATAATGTGCTGATTATTTCTTTTACATCCTCCCGTATCTTTCCATATAATACCTTTTTCGGTATTTGGGTATGAATACGATATGGTACTGGCATTTCCAGCGAGTATGTGATATGCTTCTGTTGTCCATTCGGACCACCTCCTATGATTTTGAATTTGGCTTGCGACACCATTTTCATTATATCATAGGAGGTTTTTCAGTGATATCCTCATCGCTTCCGCTTACTCCATTCTCCCCAGCATAGCTGGGGGATTAGGACTTTCATTTAAAACATCACAGCAAACTGCCTTTCAATCCCTTCTTGAAAACCAAGATAGCTTTTTCAGCTCCCCAAAATGACATAGTTACAAGTTTGTAGCTTTGTTTTTCCATTTCCATAAGTTTAGCATTTATTTTTTCAGTTACATTTTCAGTAGTAATATTTTCTATTAATACAGTTTGATACATCATTCAATTTCCTCCAATTATTTAGTATCCGCTTTTCCATAGAACCTTTTAAAGAAAATTTCTGGTACCAGAATACTGCCTGCAAGTAAAATCATCAGTAGAGCAACCATTTCTTTCAGCGGATAATAGAATACAAAATAAGAAATCTTTGTTTTCATGTACCATCCAATCCCGCCTATCAACAGCGTTCCCGTTGTTACCAGAAGAACACTCAGCAACAGCCAGGTAAACATTCCTTCCGCAAGGAACATCCGCTGCAACTGCTTTCTGGTCATTCCCACACGATTCATAATGGCACATTCTTTTTTCCGAAGTAACATATCCGTTACCCTTACATTTAAAAAATTCATAATCCCGATAAAAATCAGGCATCCGCTGATTGCCAGAAGCAACAGCCTGCTGGTCTGAATATACTCCTGTTCTTTTAATAAAAGGTCTGACCGACTCTCCATCTGGAATAAATTTAATTGCCCCGCATATCCGTTTTCAGACTGAAATTCCATATTTTCTGTTTGGATCATTCCCTTTAACCTGTTTTTGCAGCCGGATTCCTGTTCCTTTTCTACAGAAAAGCTCATTTCAAAGGTCTGTGGGGTCAGATTCTCTGACAGGTTTTCAAAGGTTTCCTCTGTTACAAGAAGAAGATTGGTATTTCTGCCATCCCAGCACAACTCTAATTCCGGAAATCCTTCTTTTGTAATATCCAGATACCCACAATTTACCAGTGTCTCTGGAATCCGAACAGACATATCCGTTCCCACCGGAACCAGATCATACACTTCTATTGTATTTCCAAGCTGCTCCAATGCCTGCTCTTCTGCATATTCTGATACTCTGTGGTCATGGAGAAGAATCGTTCCGTTTTCGTGTGCAAATGTTTCCCAGTCTGTTGTTATCTCCTGCTCTTTCAAAAATTCCTGAAGTTTTTCTTTTTCAGAAGAAGAAATTTTTTGGATCACAGTCGGAATGGTTTCCCCGTCATTTAATAACTTAATGCTATCCCGACCTTGTTTCCCGATAATAGGGTAAAATCCCTGGATCTTTGTTTCATCCTGCAGACTATTTCCGGCAGTCTGCTTGATGTTCGCCAAGAATTCTTTCGGGAAAAAGACCATATTTTCTGTATCCGGGGAAGTTTCCATCAGTGTTCTGCAGGCTTCCTGCGTGATGCGGATTTGAAAATCAGGTTCTTTCATAAACTGGTTTTGCAGATCTACTCCCTTTACAATCACCGAAGATCCAAGCGCTAAGCCGCAACCTATAGTCAGAGAAATCATGGTGATGAAAAAAGCCTTTTTATTGTAAAACAGATATCTCCTGGCCAGATAAACTTCCGGCTTGTTTCCAAAACTCCGGAAAACTGCTTTCTTTTTCTTTGTTTGTTTCTTCTCTGCAACAGCCCCAGTTCCATAGTTCATACACTCCAGAGGACTCAAAACTTTGATTTTTTGCCTTACCAGAATTATCACAACACCCAAAGTCACTGCCACTGGCAGAATGGCTATCAAAAAGAACACAGGCTGGTAGAAAGAAATCCCCTCCAGTTCTTCTGTCTGTCCAAGATACAGTTTTCCAATGACAGAGGGCAGGATTCCAAGTACCACCAGACTGCCTATGGCAACGCCTGCAAGACTTCCCTTCAAGACAACTTCCAGCATCTGCCGGAACATCACTTGTATAATCTGATGTTGCTGTACCCCGACTACTTCCATCAGACCATATTGCTGTAAGTCTTTTTCCAATGATAAATTCAAAATATTATAGATGAACAAAAACATACACAACAGAATCAGAAAAGAAAATAAAGCTGCAAATCCATAACTTCCCAGCATTCCTTCTACTGCCCGGTATGTAGCCGAATCCATGCTGACAATCCGCTGTCCTTCTTCCAACCGGATATCTTCCTGCAACTGTTGTTCCATCTGCATACCACTGACAGAATCATTTTCCGGTTTCAGCAGTATCCTGCTGGGATCCCATCCAGCTCCACTTTCATTCAGTTTCTTCTCGGATAAAAATGCAATGGAAGAACTTGCCCCTTGATTCTGATATTCTGTAAAATATCCAGAAAGCTGAAACGTCTGCTGTCCGGTTCCTTTTGTTTGAAAAAGGTCATTCCAATAAAAATCCAGATTTAATTCCATTCCCACCTTTGGTTCCGAAATTCCCAGATACTCTAAGGTTTTGGTAGAAAGCATGATTTCGTTTTCTTGTTTGGGATATGTTCCCACGATCTGTGTATAGGCCGGACAGAGCATGGTTTCAAATGCTGTTTCATCTGCCACAACACAGTCGCAATATTTTATAGTTTGATTGCATAGTTTTCCGGCAAATTTTTCTTTTCCCGTCTCTGCTATGTAGGAGAGCGTATGCAGCTGTCCTGCCATCTCTTCTGTACCATTTTCAATATACGTTGACACCGTCATTCCATCTGTCCGGATATGTTTCTGGATATCCACCTGGATTTTCCCATAGGCAAAGCTTATCATACAGAAAAGCGCTCCAACGGTAAGTGCAACTGCCAGAAACAAAAGACGGTTTTTGTTCCGGTTCTGCTTTCGGTAAGAATCCAAAAGCACTTTTTCTGCCGGACGATGATAATCATAGTTTTTCATCTTCCACCACCCTTCCGTCTTTCATGCGGATGATCCGATCTGCCATGGCAGCGACTTTTTCATCATGGGTAACCACAAGCATGGTCTGCTGATATTGCCTGCAGATCTTTTTTAACAGTTCCATAACAGAGGCGCTGGTTCTGGAGTCCAGATTTCCCGTCAACTCATCCCCTAACAGAATGGTAGGATGGGTGTAGACAGCTCTGGCAATGGCAGCTCTTTGTTGTTGTCCTCCAGATAACTCATCCGGCATCTGAAAGAGCTTCTCTTCGATTCCCAGAGTTTTTGCCAAACGGAAAACCTCTTTTTCATCTACTGTCCTCTCCAGTAATTTTGCCGGAAGCACGATATTCTCAAACACATTCATGGCAGGAATCAGATTATATTTTTGAAAAATAACTCCAATATGCCATCTGCGAAAAGAAATCTGTTCTTCTAAAGATAATTGTGTCAAATTTACATCATGCACATAAACACATCCATGGGTGGGCTTTTCCAATCCGCTGATTAAATTTATCAGAGTTGACTTTCCGCTTCCGGAAGCACCAATGACTGCAATAAACTCTCCTTCTTTTATGGAAAATGATACATCATCAACTGCTCTTATATAATTTTCTCCATTTCGATATTCTTTTGTAAGTGAAACCAATTTTACAGCTGCCATAGTATCCTCCATATATTTCTTTATCTCGGCAGAAAAATAGAAAATGCCGATCCCTTTCCCACCTGTGATTCCACCGTAACGTAGCCGCCCTGCTGTGTCACAATTTCCCTGGTCAGATAAAGACCGATTCCAACACCCGGTTGATTATGAATCTCTTCTTCCCGGTAAAACCTCTTGAAAATAGATGCCTGATGGCTTTCTGAAATTCCTTTTCCAGTATCGGATACTTTTATCTCCACATACATTTCCCATTGCGCTACAAACACATGGATTCTTCCCCCTGTCGGGGTATATTTTACCGCATTGTCCAACAGATTAAAAATCGCTTCTTCTGTCCACTTACTGTCATGGGACACACACACATCCTCCGGACATTCCACTGATACATGGATCTTTTTTTGCTCTGCGGAATATAAGATTCCGCTCATAGCCTGCGCTAACGTATCATATATAAAGTGATCTTCTTTTTCTAATTGAATCACCCCGGTTTCCAAACGGGAGGTTTTCACCAATGCCTGTATTAAAAAATCCAGCTTATTGATCTGTCCTCTTACACTTTTCAAGAACTCATTTTGCTCCTGTTCTTCCAGGGATTTTGTCAAAAGTGTATCTACAATCATTTTCATGTTGCTCACCGGAGTCCTGACCTGATGGGAAATATCTGACACCAGGGACTGTAATTCCTGCCTCTCTGCTTCTACCTTCCGGTTGCTTTCCTGCAGGATATTATACAGACGTACCAGGCGGTGATGGATACGGGCAAAAATCGTCTCTCTGTCGGATACATTTTCGGGTTCCTGACTGCGGTTCATCATGTCATCCAAGATCTGGCACAGTTCAGAAGTAAAATTTGACAGTCTCATTCCCAACAGTTGTACCATAAAAAGCATCCACAGTGCTGCGCAGACTGTTAATGCCAGCCCAACCCATAACACTGCGATATTTTTGGTCAGAAAGAAGGAGAGCAATATGATTGCTGTCATTGAGAATACCATGCCGGCAGTCATCCAAAAAAACATCTTTTTTACAGAGGTTTTCTTTCCTATCATGCTGTTTCACCCCCGGTCCATTTATACCCCATGCCATATACGGTTTTGATATATACCGTTCCATCTGTCTCAATCTTTCCCCGGATGCGGCTTAACGTTGTCGTTAACGTATGCTCGTCCACATAATTTTCTGTGCAGTCCCATATTTTTTCCAACAACTGCTTTCTTGTTAATACACGATTGCGGTTCTGGCAGAACAGGTTCAGCATCCGTAATTCCAAAGTCGATAAGGTTAATGGCTTCCCACCCAGCATAGCTGTCTGCTCTGCAAAATTTAAAAACAGCCTGCCATCATCAAAGACATCCTGCATAGCTACATGATGCCGCATCATACGCAGTACATTTTCTACTTTTCTCTGCAGGGAATGGATGGAAAAAGGTTTTGTAATATAATCTACTGCTCCAAGTTCATATCCTCGGATCTCATCACTTTCCCGGTCATTTGCGGTCAAAAAGATTACAATGGTATCACTATATTTATCCCGGATTGTTTTTGCAATTTCATATCCATTTCCATCAGGAAGATTAATATCCAATAGTACCAGATCAAACGGTTGGCTTTTTAATACTTCCATGGCTTCTTTTACCGTTTCCACCGAAACAATCCCATAGGATTCTGAGTGTAGGTTGTAAACCAACATTTTATTCAAAAGTTCATCATCTTCTACGATTAAAATCTGTTTCATTCCTTTTCATCCTTTACGATCATTTTGCTATCATTCCAATTCTTATTTTACAACAGAAATGTCCTAGAAATGTTACAGATTGAAAAATTTATGATTTTCTTTTTGAAATCTTAAAAATCTTTTGGAACGCAAAAAAGAAGATGTATCTATAAAACACATCTTCTTTCAGCTTTTAAAACATTAAATTACAAATCCAATTTTATCATCAAGATATCGTTATGTTCTACTTTTTCTTCCGAGTTAGAACTGCTGTTATATGTTTATGGAATGCTAATTGCTTCTACATACTCACAATAATTTGATATCAATTCGTAAATTTCTTCACATTCCAATTTTTCCTGCATTAAATTCAATAGTTTTAGACCATTTCGTACAACCTTTTTCTTCAATTCAGCTCCCATCAATTCATCATTTATCATATCTACTGTTTCTGAAATTGTAATCGCATCATTCTTCTCTAACCCTGGAAGCTTATCCTTAATCTGTTTTGTAAATCGATTTAACTTTTTAACTGATAGGGTTACATTTGTACGATTCTCTTTATACTGATATCTAGATAACATATCGAATTTTATATTTAGAATAGCAGAAAATAATTTATAATTCTCTACTACTAACACACACAATTTCTCTCTTGCACGAGAAATAGCTTGATACAATAATTTATAAAATAATAAATCTGGGTTGGGATGTTCCTTTCCCTGTATCCTTCTCTCTCGGTCATATCTAAAGTTTTCATCCATCATAATCATAACTTTATCATATTCCTGCCCTATAACGTGATGTATATCATAAGTATTTGGATACAAATCAATAGAATTCGAATAATACATTGATTGTGTATAGGATATAAATGTATATCCTTTTTCGTTATACAAGTCAATTAACTGCATTGCCTCTTCTGTGTTATTTGCAAATAACACATCAATATCAGAATAATCCATATATCCCCTTGCACGATTATTCAAATTCATCATAGTTCTTGTGAAAGAAGCAATCTCCTTACTCGTTCTTATTTTATCCGACAACATATACTCTATAAATCCATCAACTTCTTTTAACTTGGCTGGAATATTTCGATTCACCTCTGCTTTTGATAAAGATTGTACATAATCATATGCAAAAATGACCGTTTTAGATTCAGAAATCACTTCTTCTAATATTTTTTTGAATGCTGATATATAAATTCTTTGAGATTCATCCACAAATATATATTGATACTTTTTTAATCTTTCCGCTCCATCACCATTTAATTCTTTTGCCGAGAAAATGTTTACATTTTCCCACTGCGTATTTAGGGTCTTATGCCCATTACATAAAATACCACTATGGATTAAACAACATTTTAGACCTTGTTCTGCAACCGTCTTTATAATATCATATAACAAAAGTGTTTTACCTGTTCCCGCTTTTCCTGTTATCCCTAAAATATGTTCCTTATCATCTAATAGAATCAAATCGACTATTTTTTTCTTTATATCATGTTGTTGATTCGTCAAAAAATAATCACCAGTCATAAATTTACTCGGTGTATTTAAAGGTGAAATAAGGTAATTATTTGCCTGAAACAATGATTCAATGTTTTCTCCAAGGCTCTTTTGAAGCAACTCCATAGTATCTTTTAAATCTTCTAATTCAACAATTTTGACTCCTTTAGAGGTATATTTATATAATTCTTTTGTAGATTCCACAAACGTATACAAGCGTACATCTGGGGCTAGATGTTTTAAGTAATAACGGTTCTTTTCTAACTGATTTTGAATAACATCTACTCCTACATCTTCACTTTTTAACTCAATATTCAAAACGAGTTTACCCTTATCAAGTTTTATCAGATCAAATTCTTTTCCAATCTGTTCTATCGTAAAAGAAGCGAAAAAATTCTCAAAATGCTTTGTCTCTATATCTATATCCAGTAGTAAATCAACAAGAGTTTTTATCGCAACAAACTCCTGTACTTTTACATTTAATTTTTTTGATCTTTGTGACAAAATATTTTCGTATTCAGTAGCCATATCCTCTTGTATCCTTGAATATGTATATATATTTATTGCTTTCATATTACCTCATCCTCTGCATATCATTCAAATTTATTTACAAATCAATATTTCTTCCCATCTATCAAATCATAACTCATATCCAAAAAGTCTAAGATTTTCGCCTCACTTACACTTCCATCTAACAACATGGTGATCCAATACTTCTTATTCATGTGATACCCTGGCAGAAAACCGTAGGTCTGTGTCAGAAGTCCAACCATATCCGGTTCACATTTCACATTGATGATATCTACGGTTCCTTCCTCTTTCAAACCCAGTTTTGATTTTTCAACTCGCAGAATAGCTGCATACCATTTTCCATTCTTATGCCGGAGGATTGCACTCTCTGGAGAACTATTCCAAAGATATTCCGGAACTGTTCCATATTGCTTTTTTACATATTCAAAAATCTCTTCCCGTTTCAAATATTCCACTCCCCAATGACTCTATTTTATCAATCTCATGATTGTACTTTTCATATTTATCAGCAAGCAGGACGTGCGCCCTGCCCGCCTTTCCTATTATAGCATTGTTCCTCTACTCCTACAATGCAATCCGTTCTTTGATTTTTTCTCACTTTTTAATAAGCTACCAGCCCATACCCCAGAATCGACTGGGAATTCACCGTATAGCTGTTCTGCTTTACCGCATCTCCGCTGTTTCCCTCAATCGTATGTACCGTAGTTCCATCGCAGCTTTCTACGATTCCCACATGATCGCTGGATCCATCATGATTCCAATCAAAAAAGATGATAGTCCCTGGTGTCGGAACATTCCCGCCACTCTGCCATTTTCCTTTCTCCTGAAACCAATCTACGCCTGCAGTACAAAGGGAGAACTTTGGTACTGCTCCTTTCTGAATCAACCCTGCCTGATCAGCACACCAGCTGACAAAGCAGGCACACCATTCCTCCCGGCTGTCAAATCCATACCATGACCAGAACTTCTCTCCGCCTTCATTTCCAAGCTGACTTTTTGCAATGGTGACAAGCTGTCCGTTTCCAAAAAGTCCGGTAAACCAACCTCCGCCGGAATAATACCGCATCACATGAGGCACATACTCCGGATCCCCATACCCAGACCAGCCATGGGCGGCTGCCTGTTCCTGGGAAAACTGCAGCGCATTGGCTTCACTATAACCGCCAAACTTTTCCAACGCCCACGAGATATATCCATTCCCATAATTATACCCCTGCCAACTGAGTTTCAGCTTGTCCATATCCTGTGGGCTTTGGCATCCGGATTCCCGGACACAATCTGCATAATACTGTATCCCCACCTTGATGGAATAGTCAGCATCCTGAATCGCACCGGGGGTATTGGGATACTGGGTGTTATAAGGACACTCACTGGCCTGCATGGGATCGGTTCCCCTGCCTCCGCTTTCCTGCATCATAATGGCTTGGATTGCTGGGACATATTCCGGGATTCCAAATTCACTGGCATACTTTTGAATGGCAGGTGTATGTGCCAGCACTTCTGCGCTTAATGCCTCACTGCTCTGGGAATTTCCCAAAAAGGCTGCACCCCCAATGATCCCCACAATCAGAATCAGAACGACAAACACTGCGCCTCCACCTGCCATCAGTGCTGCAAATGCAGCTTTCACTGCATGAGCGGCGGCTTCTGCCATGGCTTTCAATCCTCTTCCGGTTGCCTTTGCAGTCTTTGCACTTTGCTTGGCAGTCTGAACCGAGTGCATGGCGGCTCGTTTCGCTTCCCTGGCTGCTTTCATGGATTTGAGTGCTTGTTTCTTCTGTAAGACTGCCTGGGTTTTCACCTTTTGGGAAGAAACCGGAGAGGCTTTCACCACACGGGGCGCTGTTTTTACCGTCCGATTTCCAGCTTCTTTTATTGTTTTTTCGGCTTCCGGCTTGACCTTAATGCTTCTTTTGGCTTCTGTTCGCCCTTTCTTTGCCTTTGTCTGCCCTGCCTGGGCGGATGTGCCACCTGTTCCTGTTTCTCCGTCCAAAGGGGCTGTCGCAGCTTCTCTCTGCTTTTGTTTCTGCTCCTTTAACTTCTCATAAGTTTTTACCACCAGCTTCTTACCGCCACGATAGGCTGCCGAAGCACTTTCCCTTCCCATGCGCTGTTCCACACGCTGGATGCGGTTTCCGGCATATTCTACCGGGGATTCCTCTCCCGTTTCTCTTCCGAGCTTATCTGTCATGATGCTGGACTTTTCTTTTGCTTCCAGCATCGCAGAACGCACCAGTTCCTTTGGAAGCCGGGAGGCAGGATTACGGATCTTCGGACTTTGATCCCGCACTTTTTCTTTGATCTCTTTCAATCACACACCTCCCATCTTTTGTACTTTCTAACGTTCCCTTCCCCGTTTTTTTGTTTTCTTCTGCTGACTCTCCAGCTGTTCCAGTTCCCTTACCGCTTCCTGCACCAGCGGATGATTGGCATAATAGGGAACATAGGATAATAACTCTTTTCCCTTCTCCCCGGTAACTAATGGATATTCTCCCTCGTTATACAGAGGATCCTCTGCATGGTGCAGGGAAAATTCCAAAGACGGGAGCATCTGAGGGGAACGTTTGCAAAATCTCTGGTAATGCCGGAATGCTTCTTTTAAAGATGTACATTCGATACATTCCCCCATCCCATGGAACTCCCCGCACTCCGCTGCAAGAAACGTAATGGTTGTTTTTTCTTTCATGGATTTCACCTCCCTTTGAAAAACTTCTCTTTATCGAACCGCAGACTTCTGTTTTTCTTCTTTACCAAACTTCAAAGGGTGTGGTTCCTGTCTCAGTTTCTGCAGGGTATCCTTCACAGACGGTTGTTTTCCTTCTCTTGCTTCCAGCTTCCCTATCTGCTGTTGCAATCGCTCCGTTTTCTGTTCCAGCTTATGGATACTCCGCATGGATTGGAATAACACCTTCTGGGTTTGAAAGATGATTCCCTGTTCGGGATTGCGTTCTGTGAGCTTTCGCACCTCTTTTCCACCCGCTTCCAGAAATGCATTCCGCAGATGCCCTTTGGCAACATGCAGTTCTTCCGCCATACTTCCCAGACGGTCAATCTTTTGATCCATCGACAGCATCATGCTGTGCAGAGAAGACTGAAGTATTTGTAATCCCTGCGTAAGGTGCATTCCCTTTACCGCAGAGGCAAGGGCATCTTTCCCCTTTTCTTTAAAATCAACAACTGCCTGCTCTGCACGTTTCACAAACTTTGTCTTAAATTCTCCCACCTGAAAACGAAGTGTTTGCACCTGATGTTCCGCCTTCTGGATTGTGTTCACCGCAAAGAGTTTGACCTTGCTTTCCTGCATCACACCCAATTGCTTCTTCACCTCTCCCAATTCCTTTAGGACAGTTCCCAGCTGCATTTCCATAGAATCAATATAGTCTGCCATACGGAGCACATCCCCTTTTTCCTGATTCATGCCCTGTTGTTCCAAAAGTTCCAGCAATGCCCGGATACTGCCCTGCTCCCGAAGCGGTTCTCTCGTTTCCTGGATTTCTACTGTTTGTCCTTCTTCCATTTACATTCCCTCCTTCCCAAAAGGATGCTGCCGAAGAAATTCCAACAGCACCCTAAAAATATCTTTTCGACTAACACTCTCCCGGTTTCGTTGTCATCAAGCGGTACAGCTTCGTATTCTTCGGGAAGCTGTTCTCAAATGGCACCAGATTTCCGGAACACCGGATCAGTCCCTTTCCTGCGCCTACATTGGTGATGTAGGATAACTGGTTCTCGGAAATATTCAAAAGGGAAGCCAGTTCATCCCGGTCTGTGGTTGCCTGATTTAAAAGAATCAGGAATTCACTGTTTGCCAGCATCAGCCTTGCGGTATCGGATTTTAACAGTTCTTCTACGTTCTGCGTTAAACCTGTGACAAATCCCTGGTATTTACGAATCCTCTTGTAGAGGCGGTAGAAAAAGTCAGCGCTATATTGGTACCGGAACAATAGATAAAACTCATCAGCAAAGATCCAGGTAGTCTTTCCTCTCTTCCAGTTCTGGATCACACGGTTGAAAATACTGTCCAAAGTAACCAGCATCCCCAGGGGCATGAGCTGCTCTCCCAGTTCCCGGATATCATAGGCAATGATACGGTTCTTCGTATCCACATTGGTTTTCTGTGCAAAGGTATTGAGACTTCCATTGATAAACAGTTCCGAAGACAATGCAAGTCCTCTGGCCTCTTCTTCCGGCTGGAGCATGAGCTGGCGGTACAAGTCTTTCAAGGTGGGCGCTTCGCTTTGGTAACCGCTCCGGATATAGTCCCGGTACACATCTGCCGTACAGCGGTCCAGGATGGATTTCTCCTTGGCAGACAGATTTCCTGCCCCTACTAACTGCTCAAACAAAGACAGGATAAATTCCGACTTTTCAATCAGCGGATTCTTATCATTGCCATAGGCAGAATCCATATCCAGTGCATTCAGATGGGTGTTGGATGTAGCGGAAATCGTAATCACTTCCCCATGCAGCGCTTCTACCAAAGAACCGAACTCGGACTCCGGATCTAAGATGAGGATGTCATCTTCCGTAGACAGGGCAAGATCCACAATCTCTTCTTTTGCCGAGAAACTTTTTCCCGAACCGCTGACACCCAGACGGAAAGAATTTCCGTTCAGAAGTTTCCTCCGATCTGCCACCAGCATATTTTTGCTCACCGCATTCTGCCCATAGTAAATACCACCCGGCTGCATGATCTCCTGGGTATGGAACGGGATCAATACTGCAGTGGACTCTGTGGTCAAGGTTCGCAGGGCATTGATCTTTCGGATGCCATAAGGCAGTACCGTATTCAAGCCATCCACTTGCTGCCACTTCAAAGTTGCCATCTGGCACAAATGCTTTCTTGCCACGGATAAGATGCTTTCCGTATCCGAATCCAACTGTTTCTTGCTGTCTGCCATATGCACCATGGTAAGGATGCCGAACATCATCCGCTGATCCCTGGTGGTCAGGTCATCCAGCATCTCTTTGGTCTCTTTTCTCTGCAGTTCCATGTCATAGGGCACAATGGCAGAAAAGTTATTATTGGCATTCTGGCGTCTCTGCCAGTTGGTCACATTCGTTTCCACGCCCAGAAGTCTGTTCTGGATTTCCCTTACCGCCTCATCGGTTGGCACCGGGAGGATGTCAATGGACAGCATCAAATCTCGGCTCAAATCACATAATTCCGAAATCATGTCATCTTTCACATAACTGGCATAATCCTGCATATACAGCACCCGCCCGTACCGCTCGTTGATCTTGAAACAGTCTTTGGAAAATTCCATGGACTGGGGACAAATCCAGTCTTTGAAACTGCTCCCCCGTTTGGCAAATGCCTTCATATCAAAGGGAAAACACTGGGGCTGATCTGCCTGAAAGAAATCCCGGAAGATCTGCAGGCGCTGTTCCGCATCCAGTTCTTCCCCAATAGAGGACAGCTTGCTCAGATGGGTGATGATATCCGTTCCCACACGGACGAAATAGGTTCTTGCCTCATCAATGTTCTTCTTATGGACACTGACCGTCAGATACCGTTCCTGATAAATGCTGTTGTTGGTGCCGCTGACCTTGGATAACAGCATTTCGTTGTATTCCTTCCGGTATGTATCCAGCCCGTCCTCTTTCATCGGCAACAGCAGGGAGGCTTCAAACTCTTCCTTATTGATTCTTCTGTTGTTCAGGGTGATCTTGGCAGATGCGCCGGAATCCAAAGCATTTAACAACTCGCTGTAATCTAAGAACATTTCCGTTTTATCTTCTTTGCTTGCAATGGCATAGTTGATATCCGAAAACCGAAAAGATTTGGAAAATTTCGTCCCGGACTGGAACACCCCATCCGGCCAGATCCGCTGGATGGGAATCGCCTGCTGAACAGACCTTGGGACTTTGAACTTCTCCCGGTCCATTTTTAATGCCTGCTGTAAGGTTTTAATCAAACGCACCACTCCTTCCTGCCTTCTTTTTCTGCTTCATCTGTTTTTTCCTTGCCCGCTGTTCCCGCTTTTTCAAAAGAACAGCGCCATCTCCCCTGGTCTTTTCTCCAAGACTCATAGTCTCTTCCATGCAGGCATGGTACAGATCCTCGCTTTGAAACAGCAATCGCTTGGGGTATAAAAATTCGGACTTGATATATGCCCAGGCAAACTGCTCTGCATTCATGCCATGATACTGGAAGAACCCACAGGCTGCGAAAGGGGCAGCACCAAGAATACACAGCCACCCGGTCATTTCCTGCCCCACATAGTCTCCCAGACCAAAATAAATCCCTACTGCCACAGCGATGGCAAGTAGGGAAAAGATACACTGGCGCAAATTCAGCCCCATAAACATGGACTCCTGATAGTTACGGATTTCTTTATTCATTTTTACTTCCATATATTTTTATCTCTCTCTTTCTCTTTTCTTTTTGCCTGTAAGTTTCCCTTGGTCTTTTTCCGATTCTTTTGGCACATCCAGCCCCCATTGTCTGCAAAATTCTTCCACCCCTTCCCGGTCATACTGGGCAAGCCTTGAAAGGTCAAACGCCACTGGGGTGTAGGTAGCAAAGCCTGACCGGGCCTGTCCCGGCAGTCTGTTTCCCAGCCTGTTCTTTTCGATGAATGCCAGCTTGTCCTTCGTAAAATCACCGCTTATAAATGCCTCTTGGGGTTCCAGCCCATACCCGCCCGGAAGATTTACCGTCAGATCATCAAACAATTCCAACTCCCCTTCTTCCTGGCAATACATCAAAATCGCAAGTCCGTTTCCGTAAGCATAGCTGGATACCTTCAAAGTAATTTCTTCCTGCCCGTATTCCCAAGGGAATGGCAAAGTCTTTCTATCGTTTCTATTTTTCTTCTCATTCATGGTTTTACTTCCTCCTATAATCCCATCATTTCTTTCACAATCCGGTCGGATGCTTTTACCGCCCCAACCAGTACCAATAAGTTAAACACCAACTCTCCGATATAATTCCACACAATGGTCACCGCACTTAAAGAGGTGTCCCCTACTGCCGGCGGACTGGCAGCATATACGGAAAAGATAATGCAGGCCAGTGCAATGATCGCCCCTTCCAGACACACTCCCGCATAGGACTTGATAAAGTTCTTTCCCACCGACTGGGAGGGTTCTCCCGCAAAGGTGGAAATGGGGATGGGTGCAATGGCAGTGTACATATACAGCTTGAACATCCTTCCATATACGGTAAGGATCATAATGAAGGACAGTACCGTAATCAAAAGACTTCCCAGCAAGGTCACAATCCACAAGGGAATGGATTCCAGCATTCCCACCGCTTCAATCTTTTCCACGATCTCTGCCGGAAGTTCTGTCACACCCCCGTTTGTCATGCCCGACTGTGCCATGATGGTGGACACAATCCCCTGCACAATGGAAAACAGCGCTGTCATCAGTTCCATGCCATACATAATGGCGCCTTGTGCCAGAGCAAACCGGATAAAGGCTTTGAGGGCATGCTCCGGCTTCTTCATATCCGTAAAGCTGCCACAGGTCTTGACAATCCCGGCAGCAAAAAACAAGACTAACAGCCCATAACCAATGGCGGTCAGCGCTCCGTTGATTCCAGTGATGACACTCCAAATATCTCCCCCCTTAAAAGATTCCGGGCTTTGGGTAAGCAGTGTCCAGATTTCTGCCAGCTTCTCATTCCAGGTGTTCAGTGCAGAGTTTAGGTTCTGCACGATCCAGTTATCACTCAAACAGCTTCACCTCCTTTGCCGGGGCAGGAAGAATCTCTCCCCGCCCCTTTCCATTTCTTCCTGCTACCCAACGATCAGGTCCAGGATTTCTTTTGCGAAAGTGATGATGACGCCGCCTGCCAGCGTCAGAAACCCGTTGGCTCTCTGGCTGGGATCGTGGCTCTTTAGGCTCAAGCCTACCTGTACCACACCAAATCCCAATAAGATCAGACCGATGGCCCGGATCAGGGAAAAGATAAAGGTGGACAGGTTATTAATAACCGCCAGCGGATCTCCGGCAGCAAGCACCGGCATTGCCCCTACGGTCATAGACAGCACCAGCGCCACATAAAAGGCAAAGGGATATTTTGGCCCTTTTCCCATCCGTTTCGGTACAATGGCATGGCTTCCTGTTTGATTCTTTGGCATTTCATTTGTTTTCTTCAATGGCATTCCTCCAATCAAAAAGACTGCTCCCCTCCGAGGATCTCCTCAGCTGAGAGCAGTTCATAATCATCCAGTCTCCTGGTATCAATGGTTACATCTTCATGGGACAGCGGTGCTTTCGCATAATCATATGGAGGCGCACCGCCATCCTCGGTATATTTCACATTCACATGCTTATGCAAATCGTATTTCTCATCCAAAATGGGATGCTCCCCACGCACCAGCAGCACCGCTTTCCGGTTATCCAAAAGTCGCACTTCATCCGGGGTAAGAAGTTCTCTTCCAGACTGTTGGAAATTCACAGAATAACTTCCGCTTCTCCCCTTGGTCTGCCCGTAGGTATTGGTATCCAACGTTTCTTTTCCCAGTAGTTCTGAGACATATTTATGCCCCTCTTTTTCATTCCCGCCCAGGTATAAAAATTCATCGCAATTCCCGATGAGACTTTCCCAGCTGTCCTTAAACAAGGCTTTCATCTGGGCAATATTCTGAATGATGATACTGCAGGAAATTGCGCGCGACCGCATGGTTGCCAGAAGTTTGTCAAAATCATCCGGCAATGCCACGTTGGGCCACTCATCCATGATGCAGTGTACCGGGATCGGCAGTTTCCCATGGTATTTCCGGTCTGCCACATAATAAAGGGTCTGAAACAGGTTGCTGTAGATCATGCCCACCAGATAATTGAGGCTGGTATCTGCATCCGGGATACAGCAAAACAGCGCCACCTTTTTCTCCCCGATGCTGTAAAGATCCAGTTCATCGGTACAGGTTAAATTGGCGATCTGTTTTAAGTTGAACGCTGCCAGACGGACACCTACGGAAATCAGGATGGACTTAGCAGTTTTTCCAGCCGCCTGTTTGTAAATGGCATATTGCTTGACTGCAATACTTTCCGGATTGCGCATCTCCAGTCGTTCAAACAAAATATCCAAGGGTGACTGGTATTCCTCATCGTCCTCTTTTACCTGGGCAGAGCCTAGCATTTCCATAATCATGGAGAAGTTCTGTTCCTCCGGCGGCGCTCCATGTAACAGATACAGCATCAATGCCTGCAGCAGCGCGGTTTCGCTTTTCTCCCAAAACGGATCCGAACTCTGCGCCCCCTTCGGGGTGGTATTTCGGATCAGGTTATTGATGAGTTTTAGCACATCCTTGTCATCCCGCACATAAGCAAAGGGATTATAACAAAAGGACGTTTCCGGGTTAATCAGATCAAACACCCGCACTTCATACCCTTCCCGTTCCAGCAGCCCTCCGGTTTTCCGCAGAAGTTCTCCTTTGGGATCGGTGATCACCATGGAACAGTTGCACTGCATGATGTTGACTACAGCGTATGCCCGGCTTTTTCCCGCACCGGAACCGCCCACCACCAAAACATTTAAGTTTCGTTTGTGCTTATAGCAGTCCAGTCCCATGCGGAAGTTCTGGGTTAAAATGAGATTCTGGGTGTACCGCTTGTCCCGGTAACGCTTGCAGATGGAAGCTGCATCGCCCCACTTGGCAGAGCCATGCTCCACCCCTCTTCGATAATTTTTCTTCTGGGAGTAATAAATACCGATGCCTAACACATAGGCGATTGTGAATGTGAACACACACCGCAGCGTGTACGGTGTATAAGTAATAGAAAATGGCTGATCCAGTTTTTCGGTCAGCACTTGTAAGATTTGTAACAGATTGGTATCCGGCTCGATGGCACAGGCAGTGATCGCGCCTGCCCACCAGACAACAGGCAGGAACAACAGCCATACCCAAAGGTCAGAACGTTTGCATGCTACCTTTGCAGGCTTCGCCCCTTCTTCGCTTTTTCGTCTTTTGGCACTTCGTTTGCTGATCCGTCTACCCTATGAAAAGAATCCACACCGGGAACAATGGCAAGACTCCGCCCATTCTCCCAATGCATGTGAATCTGTCCGGCATCATCGATAAATGCTACCGTTCCCTGCAATCCCGGCGGCATCCCTGCCTCATCCATAAAGTCCAGGCAGAGCCTTGTTCCTTTCGGATACCGCTTTCGTAATTGTTCCACTTGTTTTTGATTATACATCCTCATAGACATCCCTCCCTTCTGCTACCAGAAGAAGCGCCTGCTGGTGTTTGGTTTCATGACCTTTAAGATCACGCTGTCAATGCCATCGCTGTATCTGCCCATGGCCAAATACTTGTCCCGCAGCCGATTGAGGGCATTGCGAAGTTCCCGCTGTTCCCCTGTGGTAATGGGAAGCCTTTTCTCGGAAAGTTCATAGGAACGGATTTTCTGCAGCATGGCTTCTGTCGCAGGGCGAACCTTTCCCATCTGACTCTGGGCTGCTAACTCATCTTTGAGTGCCACCGTAAACATGTTTTTCATGATGTTGTCTGTTTTCAAATAGTAATCTGCCATCTTCGGCACCTCCTTTGTTACACCCAACATACCACAAGACCCCCACAATAGCTATCCCAAAGACGGAACTTCTTTCAGAACTTACCGCTCCGGCTGTTTCTCTTTTTTCTCCTTCTTCGGTGTCTGCTTTGGCGGTTCCTCAAAGGAAAAATCATCTTTAGAAAAAGTCTGCTCCTGTTCCCCGAAGTTCCGTTCCATATGGTTGCGGATGGTATAGGCTGCCTGACGCACATCATTTAAAAAGCCACGCAGTTCCTGGGGATCTTTCTGCCCGTTTGCCTGCATCTCTGCTACTTTTCCAAACTGGAAACCGGACACCTCTGCCCCATACCGCTTACCGATTACATAGGCGGCACAGTATGCCTGGGCATTAACTTTCTTCCTGACATAATTCCCATCATGCTGGTCTAATGCTGCACACGCCAGTTCCCGGTTCACTGCATGGAACGTTGTATTCTCATCCATGCCATTGCGCACATAGACGGTACGCTGTTTCGGGATATACTGTGCCTGGATGCCCTCCGGCAGATTGTCTGCGATCTGCATCCGCACTGGTTGATCCTTTAGTACAGACTGTATCAGTTCTTCCATAGAACGCTGCGGACGTTCTTCCAGAGGCTTTCCACTCATCTGGCTGATGTCAAAGCCCTTACTGATGGTATAGCCTGTGCGCATCTCCCCGTCTTTTTCATATTCCGTACTGACCATATAGGTGTAGCCATGCACCCCGGATTTCGGAGAACGGTGTTCTTTTTTCCAGTAATCATAGGATTTTACCACCGTTGCCTCTGGATTCTGTCCGTAGATGAGCAGAAGGTTGGGTGTTTTCTGCGTATTGCACTGCGCCATAAAATCTAAAAATCCCTTTAAAGAATCCCCGTTTTGGAACACCGCCTGTGCCTGGGCATCTACCTCTGCCCACACCTCTTCCCTCTGCTGTTTTTTCATGGCTGCATATTCTTCTTTTGATAACTGCTGTTGTGGAGTTTTTTCTTCCCCTGCCCCACCAGGGATCATGTTCGTTAAATCCATAGCCTTACCTGCCTTTCACTTTCTTCTGTTTCTTTCTCTGCTGATTTCTCGGTTTTCTCCGGCTCTGCTGTTGCTTCTGCCGCTGTTTCTGTTCCGTTTCAATCTTTTTTAATTCCTGCCGGACAGATGGTTTCTCCCCTTTCCAGCTAGTTTCCTGCCCGGAAAAAGAACCGCTGCTGTGCGAGGAAGGTCCGGACAGATTCCCTGCCTTCTCCGCCTGGGTAAAATTTCCCTCCGAAGGAGAGACTTCCCCTACATCAAACAGATGCTCTTCTTCATCCAGTTCAAACTCAATGGTCCCTTCCGGCAGCACCACCTTTTCGGTCTTTACCGGAAGTTCTTCTTTTGCTTCGGTTTTCTCGGTAAACTCTGCATCGATCACACGCTCTCCTTCCCGGACTGACGCTTGTTCCACAACCGCTTCCCCGGCTTCGGATTTTACAAAGTCCAGATTCATCTTGTCCAGCACCCGGTTCACCTTTGCCGCATCATCGGCAAACACCATGATCTCGGAAAACTGGGGGTTCTTCTTATCCCGGATGACCACATACAAAAGTCCCCTGGATTTGGCTTCCCCTGCAAACTCCCGCAGCCTGTCATGGGGAATGGTGAAAAATTTCATTGCCCGCTGTTCCTTTAACATCCGAAGCAGGTTGGTCTTTCCCCTGGTCTTTTTCTGGTCCTTCATTACTGCAACGATCAGCACCGCCAGATTCTTTGCAATGCTCCCGCTGATCCGTAACGTGTGTTCCATGCCTTCCATGGAATACCGGACGATCTGATCTGCCGCATCACCGCCATAGTTCATACGCTCTCACCTCCTTACCGCTTCCGTTCTTCTTCCCTTCGTTGTTTCCCGGACGATTCCTGTACCTGCTCCTGTTCTTTTGCCCGTTTTAACCTCTCTTCCATCTCTTTCGACTGGATCTCGATCTGCTGACTCAAACGGATCTTTTTCCGAAGTTCTTTTAATTCCCCGTTGATCTCCTGAATCCGCATACCGCCCGGTTCTTTTCGATATAGCGTTCTTCTCTCCTTCATCAAGGAAAGCACCTGTTCCTCCAAAGGTTTCCGGTATGCTGCCAGCTCTTCCCTGGTGTTGATCCCTTCTTTTTGCAAAAACTCCATCTGCCGGATGCGCAGATCCAGTTTTCGGATATCGGAACGGACCGCATAAGAAATCCGTTTCGGCTTCTGCTGAAGCACTCCCATCCGATACAGATAAGAAAAATACAGCTTTTGAAGTCCGGTAAGTTTCCTCTTTGGAAACTGCACCTGTGTGTTTCCATACACCTGCTGGATCTTTGGACGCAGGATCTTCTCCCAGATCTCTGCCTCCCCATAGCCCTTTCCCAAGGAGCGCAGACGGACATACCTCTCCATATCCGGCGTCTTTAATGCCGGATACTTCCGGTTCAGCTTCCAGGTATAGCCCCGCTTCTCCATTTCTTTTATAAACTGACTCCAGGAAAAGCTCACGCCAATGGCATCCCGGATATCCATGCGGATGGCAGTCCTCCAGGTAGGCTTCCCTTCTGCTTCTGCTTTCCACTGGGCATAATGCATGGCTTTTCCCTGATTCGTCTGGATCACCGAAAGACCATATTTTCTGCATAATTGGTCGGAAATCTGACGTACCTCGGTAAAATAACTTCTGGCATTGCTGTGGTATTTCTTCCCATCCGCCATGCTTACTGAATTCCATACCAGATGGTTGTGGTAATGACTGGTATTCAGATGGGTCGTGATCACCACCTCATACTGCCCTTTCAATAACTGCTCTGCCAGTTCCTGTCCGATAAGATGTGCCAGTTCGGGGGATACTTCCCCTTCTGCAAAGCTCTGCACCAGATGGTAGCCCTGTACCCCGCCTTTCTTATGGAAGCGCTCTTTGGTCTTTACCATGTCCGCATAGGCATTTTCACAGGTACACCCAATGGCATCCTCAAAAATGGTCTCTTCTGTTTTTTCCCGGTTTAGGGCATAATCGATGGCTTCTTCCAAAGAGCCGGCACTCTTAGTGGTCTTTGCCCGGTCCTTCACATAATCAATGGAACGGTCCAGGCGGTGGACGGGGAGGACGCTGGTATATGCCATCTACCATTCCTCTTTTACCAGACGCCAGGTCTCTTTGGAAATCCGCAGCATTTCCTGTACGCTGGCTTCCCCTGCCATTCCGGTGCCATTTGCGACATGGGCCAGCTGGTTGGCATTGTTGCAAAGCCCCGCAATCTTCCGAAGAAGTTCTGCATGATGCTCACAGGGCTTTGTCTGGAGCTGTGCGCCTAAGATCAGGGAACGTAAAAATTCCTCCCTGCTTAGTCCACTCTTTGCGACCTGCCCGTCCAAATGCCGAAGTTCTTTCGCATTCAGACGGACAGGCACTACATGGTTTCGTTTTCTCATCCGGCCACCTACCTTTCCTCCTGTTGATATTTTCTTTTCTCCCGCTTTTTCGGTTTCTCTTCCCGTTCCTGCTGATAGGATTTCAAGCGTTGGGAAAGCACAAGGGCTTCCTCTCCGCCAATGAAGCGCAGGCTATGTTCAATCCAGCCATAGTCACGCCTCCATAGGGAATCCGCAATCTCTGAACTCTGCCTCCAGAATTCATGATCCGTAAACCCGGTTCCCCCATTGCTTTCATAAGCATGATTAAAAAGGGTTTCCAACTCTAAAGCCAGTTCCAAGCGCTCTTCCATTTCTGCGATCTCATCCATGTCAGTGATCACTCCCTTCCAGCGGACACACCTGGATTCTTCTGCATTCCATCTGATGGAGAAATTCCTCAATATCCCAGACCTGGCCATTCACATCCACCTGCTTCTCATCCACAAAGTGACAAAGACCAATCTGCCTGGTTCCGTCCTCTGCCATCATGCAAAGACATTCCCCATCCAAAAGGGAGAATCTCTCTATCCCTTCCCGATCCCGGAAATGGATTGTTTTTGGTTCTCCCTTCTTCTGTCTGCAAACCCGTATCTGTTCCATCTGCTGATCCTCCTGCTTTCCGGCAACTACACAGCACATGATCCCAATGCCAAAGGCTACGCCTGCCACTATCCCAAGAGCCATTCCTGCAAAAAACATTTCACTTCTCTCCTTTCTCGACTGCCGGGGGATTGGGGTTCTCCCCAAAGTGCGTTTGGATATCCAAACGCTATGCTTGCAAAACCAGTTCCACCGATTTCCATCGACTCCCCCATGCAGAATCGATTATGCTTCCTTTTCTTTGATCTTGATCAATCCATCTAATGTGGTACAAATGATATGCAATCGGTCTGCGGTACTAATATCTGTGTTCATCGTTCCGGTGACTTCTTTTCCACAGACCACCACCATCCGACACCGCTTTAAGATCAAGTGGGACATCCGGTTGTATGCCTGCAAATCCTCAGCTTCCCCTTCATCCAGAAAAGGAAGAAATCCAAACCTCGGACAAATGGGAACATATCCCAACTCATAAATCTTCCGGCAATATCGCTGCACCTTCACTCTGCTTTCTTCTGCCGGACAACACACATAGGCCATCGCCTGTTCCATCGCCTCACCCCTTTCCTGCATCCAGGTGGATGCACTTTTCTTCTTCTGAAACAAAGTTGGACATCCATGTGGATGCCCTTGCTATTTCTCGCTCTCTTCTTTTTCCTTTGCTTCCAATGCAAACTTTACACGGTCACTGCCCAGCTTATAATAAGCATCGGTCACTTCAATGCCTACTGTCTCATAGCCTTCTTCCACCGCCGCAAGGATGGTTGTTCCTGCTCCGGCAAAGGGATCTAAGATTCTACCACCCGGCTCACAAATCTGAATGACATCTTTCATCAGCTGCAACGGTTTCTCTGTCACATGAATACGGTTCTGGGGATTTCCATAACGGAACACACCGGGAAGACAGGAAACCGGGCGGTTGATTGGCATCGGGCCATTACTGCCCCACACAATATACTCAGCCTGCTGGCGAAAACGTCCTTTCTGCGGACGAGAGTTTCCCTTATCCCAAACCGCAGTTCCTCTCCAGATCCAGCCTGCCCACTGGAGTGCATCGGTAATAGAGGGATATTGTCTCCAGTCAATAAACAGGCAGATTGGCGCACCAACTTTACAGGCTTTCCGCGCATCGTAGAGCCACTCTGCCATCCAATGGGTCCAGGAACGCTGATCCTTGTTATCCCCATCAAAATCCGGCAGTGCATTCTCTGCCTTCATACTGCTGTATTTCTGATTAGTCGTGCGGTTTCGCTCATTCTGTTTTGTTCCCCCAGACGCATAAGGCGGATCGGTAATCACTGCATCAAAGATCCCCGGCTGAAATGCTTTCACCAGTTTCAGCGTATCTCCATGTAAAATTGTCCAGTTTTTCCCTCCGGTATATTCCTCCGGGTATGTTCCTTCTTTCAATAAGTTCCCTAACTGCAGGGTATTTTCCATAGGCATCATCCTTTCTTATCAGCGCTCCGGCTGTTTTTTACTTTTTGTTTTTTTCTTGCTTTCATTCACTTTATGAATTGAATCACCTCCCCTGAAAACTAACAGCTCCTGTGTCTGATTCTCCACATTCCGGCTTGGCAGAACATTTCCTCTCACCAATACTTTCCCGCATACATTTCCAAAAACCAAGCTATTTCCGAGAATCAAAGGTGCATCTCCTGTTTCCTTTGCCGCAGTAATCTTGGCAAATCCTCGAATGTGTGCCATATTCCAAACCTCTCCAGCTAGAATACGGCAGGATTCCTCTGCAATACTCGTTTGATACATCACTGCAGTTCCCGTAAGAAGGGCATCACCCTTGGCAATCGCTTCTTGGAACAGTCCTGCACTCCTTTCCACTACCGCACGTTCACAGCAGATAGCCTGGTCATAAATCCAGCATGATCCTTCCTGGGAAAGATTTTGCTCATATTCTACAAAGCCACCCAAGGTTCCTTTGGGAACCGCTTCATTTACGTCTACCAATGCTCGGATTCTATGCAGCCATGGAAATTGTGGATGGGCTATGGAAGTGATTTCATATTTCTTCTGCGTTTCGCATTGGACTTCTTTTTGAGAGAACTTTTCTTTTGTATCTACTGAAAAATCAAAAACGACTTCTCCTTCCTCTACGGAATAGGTACGAATACGTGAGGTATCAAAAATTCCCCCTTCGTACTGCCTGCTGAGAAAGTTTTGGATCGCTTCCAGTTCCTGCTGTGTAAGAGGCTCTATTAATGCAAGGCTGGCACAAACATACAAACCATCTTGTTCTTTTTTCACCTGGATATCGAGGTTCTGCACTTTCTCCTTTACAGAATCATCCGCATCATAGTAATCCATCAGATTGAATGGTGCCGACTTTTTTCTGTAATACAATTTTTCCTGCTCCAGTGCCTCTTGGATGGCAGTTTCATAAAGAACAAGATCCTGTCCCTTCAAATCTACAGATTCCCCTTCTTTTGTGGCAAGCCATCCCCACACAGGACTCCATAATTGCAATCTTTTTTCCATAAGACCTCCCTTGTCAGTGTTCTGGCTGTTTATTCTCTTTTCAATCTGTTTCTGCTATTTTTTCTTCCCACATCTCCTTTGATGTGACAAAAGATAACTTCATCGGCATTCTTCCTTCCCACGTTTCTTTGGGGGCTTGGTATCATTCTGAGAAGATGCACTCAGTTCTGTTTCCACATATTCACTGATGATATGAAGTGCCTGATAATAGTTCTCTGATTTCTGGACACGTGCAATCATTTCTTTTGCCTCTTGTCCCTGCCCATTTTCCTGAAGCAGTTTACTTGCCCTGGCCATAACCGCAAACACATTTCCATCCATTCCCAAAAGCTGCATTTTCAGGCGTTTCGGAACATTTACCGGATTTTCTTGTTTCTCCGACTTTTCTTTTGAGACTTCTGATTTTGCCTGTTGAAATTCAAAATCTATGGGGCGCCAAAAGTGTATACACAGTTCACCACCCTCTACCGGAATCTCCTGCTGTTCAAAGCCTTCTCCCCATCCATCACTATATTGTCCGGTGAGATATTCACACAGTTCCGATAATTCTTCCGCCTCCAGATACTCTTTCAATTCTAAAGTTGTACAGCCATATAACACACCATCCGATTCTTTCACCGATGGAACTGCGGACACTACTTTTTCTTTAATGGCAGCACTTCCGTCAAAATAATCCATCAGATTATCGGTCCTATCATCGTCATGTCCGACACGGTTGTATTCTGCAATCTTTTCCTGAATCACAGAAGCATACTCCGTTAAATCATCTCCTTCAAAAAATACCTGCTCTTCTTCAAAGTCATTGTAATCCTCTTCTTCCCAATCTTGTTCCATCTCATTGGGAAGAAAGGTTCCTGTCAGCGGTGTCAATAATTCTATTTTGATCGTATCTTCCATTTGCCTCACCTGCCTCTTTCCTTTTGATGTTTCTTCTGTTTTTCCACCGCCTGTTTTGCCAGGTCTCCATAGTCTGCACCTTCCATCTGTGGTAAGTTACAAACTACGGTATATTTTTCCTCATACTGCTCTTTTAACTGCGCACATGCCCATCGCCCGGCAAAATCGTTATCGGTGCAGAGCTCAATTTCTGTTACCTCCGGATGCTCTTTCAGAAAATATTCCAATGCATCCGGGCGCTTCATCTTTTTTGTTGCTCGTTCCGCGCCTTCTTTCGGCGCTGCGATTCCACCCAGAGACAGGCGATACTTATCGGTTCGTCCATCTTCCAGCGTCATATGGGCAAGGGCATCAATACAGGCTTCATACACCGCTACCCGATGGCTTTTCCCCAAAGGCGGAACACAAAAGCTATACTGTTTGTTGCTTCCTTCCTGTTCCATTCGAAAGCTCTTTCCCCGGCTGTCATAAATCCCACGCAGAAACGCATACTTTGCTTCTCCCTGTTCATCCATGCCAACAAAAACAGCGTTATGGTAGGGGGCGCTCTCATACAGGATTCCCAGCTGCACACAATAATCCAGTACCTCATCCCGGATTCCCCTTTGGTTCAAATATCTCCGTACCCGGTAAAAACTGTCGTTGGGGAAAGGCAGGGAAAAGGGCTTCTTCCTGGGGGCTGGTTCTGCTCTGGAAACATACACAGGCGTCTGCTCACACAAGATTTTTACTGCTTCCGTATATCCCATGCCATCTACCTGCATCAAAAACCGGAGAGCCGACATTCCACCAATACCCCTGGACTTCCAATGCCATTTGCTGGTAATCTCATTGATTTTGAAACTGTCATGGTCCTGAAGCTGCCATTCATTTCTTGTCCGTGTTTTTTTCAATCTCCCCGGCTGGTATGTCTGCAGATACTCGTAGGCTCTCACCTGCTTGGCTGCCTGATATTCTTCTTCAGTAACCCAAGCCATCAGATCACTGCATTGCGAAGAGCCTCGACCTTATCGGTGCGCTCCCACGGAAACTCTTTTCTTCCGAAATGCCCGAAGGCTGCAGTCTGTCGGAAAATAGGACGGGTAAGGCGCAGGGTATCCACGATCTGCTTCGGAGTCAGCCCAAACACCAGCGGGATTGCCAGCTCCAGACAGTCATCCGCACACACGTTTCCCGTACCAAACGTGTCCACCTGCACCATAACTGGCTGTGCCACTCCGATTGCATAAGCCAAAGACACTTGACACTTGCTGGCAAGCCCCGCAGCTACGATATTCTTGGCGATATATCTAGCCATATAGGCTGCTGAACGATCCACTTTTGAACAATCCTTTCCGGAAAATGCACCACCGCCATGGGGAACCATGCTTCCATAACTGTCTACCATCAGCTTCCTTCCAGTCAGCCCCGTATCTGCATCCAGTCCTCCACAGACAAAACGCCCCGATGGATTGATATAAATCTTGGTTTCCTCATCCGGTGGCAGGGGACGAAGCGCCGGCAATAACACCTTCTTTCGGATCTCCGCTTCCAGCTTTTTCAAATCTTTTTCTTCCGTATGCTGGCAGGACACTACCACACTATCCAGTCGGACAGGCTTCCCATTTTCATATTCTACGGTCACCTGGGCTTTCCCATCCGGTAAGATCCCCTGAATATAAGAGCTTTGTCTGCAGGCAGATAATTCCCGGACAATCCGATTGGCCAGCACCACAGGCATAGGCATGAGCTGCTTCGTTTCATCACAGGCATATCCGATCATCACACCCTGATCCCCTGCCCCTTGGAACCAGTCTATCTGATTGTCAGACACTCCTTCCCTTCGTTCTTTTGAAGTATCGACTGCCCCTGCAATATCGGGACTCTGTCGATGGACAAAAGTGTCCATTGCAATCCCTTCACTGGAATAACCCACGTCAGACAGTACTTTTCGCACAACTGCAAACACATCCGGTTCATAGGTGCTGGTGATTTCCCCTGCCACAATGATCGTTCCTTTCGTAGCAAGCACCTCACATGCTACTCTGGACTGTTCATCCTGTTTCAGACACACATCCAAGATTGCATCTGCAATCTGGTCACACAATTTGTCCGGGTGTCCTTCTGTTACTGCTTCTGCTGTATAAAATTTTCTCATATGAATTCCCTCTCTTTCATGCAAAAAGGCAGGACACCTTCCTTTTTACGGGAACATATCCTGCCTGATGTTTTATATATTGTTTAATTTTCTCATTTAACCTTTTAATCGGCTTTCAATATCTGATGCACTATACAGTACATCTGTTACAATCACCTTATCTCCCTGGATTACAAAAAAGACCGAATAATTGTCTACCAACAATCTTCTCATCTCTTTGCTTCGTTCCGGCTCTGATTCCATAATACGGATTCTCTCAGCCATAGTATCCAATGTTAAAATAGCGTCTGCAATCCGGTTGTATTGATCCATCGCATTTTCTGGTGCCTGAAGAACATAAGCGATGTGATTATATAACTGCTCCATATCAGCCAATGCTTCATTTGTAATCTCAACCGTATAGTGTTTCATATCAATGATTCTCCCTGAATTTTGCGAACGCTTCTGCTGCATTTTGCACTCTTCCTGCAGCTATATCATTGTAACCTTTTTCCAATTTCTGATGGATTTCTTCTGTTGTCATGGCATCTGCATGAATCGATACTGGTGCTTTTGGTAAAGAAACAGAAAATGGAATTCCACCTGTAAGAGAAATTTGATTCAAATACATATCAATCGCTGTTGACATAGGAACACCTAACTGAGACAATACTTTTTCTGCCCGCTCTTTGACAGTTGGGTTTACTCTTAAGTTTAATGTTGCTGTTTTTTCCATGATCACACCTCCTTGTTTCTTATATTGTAACGCTTTTGTCGTTACAATTCAAGCACTATTTCTCACATTTTCTAAGTTTTATATCCGATTTTACATTTTCATTATACTCTCAGATTTTCGCTTAAAAAACACATTCCAGATAGATGGCAGATACATCCAGATAGCTGCAAAAGTCCCAGTCTTTAAACACTTTCTGACACTACATCACGCCACATTTCGTTGTACATCCTACATCCTCGAACACTTTTGTGTATGATGGTACTGTCCTTTTCATGCAGCCCTGTCTCATATTCTGCACTTTTCGGGTGCTTTCAAACACTTCCCGGCAACTTCAGTTCCAAAAAGCCACCAAAGAGCTGGAAAAGCGCCCATCTTCGAACACTTTCCCAACACTACAAGACTACACAAGCCGCCACGATCCGTTGCACATCCATTAACTTCGAACACTTTTTGTTCCGTAGTGCCACTTCTTACCTGCAGCTTGTCTCATATTCTGCACTTTTGGGGTACTTTTGAACACTTTCTGACATTACTGACTCCGAAGCGTACTGGAGATATCCAGAGACCGGAAGAAAGTTCCCACTGTTGAACACTTTTTCCCCTTTAAGCTCCTGTTTTTACTGCCACAAGGATGTTCCGGGCTTGTTTCCACTCATAAGAGCAGGTCACCAGCGTCAGAGTTTTCTCACAACCTATGCCATCTACCCCTGTTTCAAACAACGACAGCGCTTTTGCCTGCGCTACATAAGCCTCCAATTCCTGTGGACTCTGAAAAGATGTCCTCTGGAAGTCGAACATGGACACATCGGCTTTCAAAACTGCCGCTATCCGGTACTCCTCCATCCCTCCCGGTGTCTGAAAGAACACCCTGGGATGTGCTTTCCAGTAATCATAGGAGGCGTACTGATCCAGATTCCCGAACATTGCCCCGCTGTTCATGTTGTGACCGTAGATGGTCAGATTTCCCGATTCTCCCAGAATACAGTCTGCCTGGAGGAACAAACTTCCATTGATGTCGTAGTTTCCCCGGTAATCCCTCGGCAGATAATACTCCGGTTCTTCCGGGCTGCTCTGCAGTACCGGATAATCGATGCCACTCTCCTGGATCGTAAGCCAGCCCCGAACATCCGGATACTGACTCTGGAGGGAGCGAAAGTCAACGGCAGGCACTTCCAGTTCTCTTCCAGCCTGTTCTTCTTTTTGTGTTGGAGAGCCCCCGCCCGGAGGAAATTCCTCCGGGAAGTGGGATTTTAAGTCCTCCACCAGTTCCCGGTTCTGCCGGGGGATGATAACAAAATCATAATAAAGCAACGCTGCACTCATTATGCAGATGACACACAACATCACCTGCAGAATCCACAGCCTACTCTTCTTTTTTCGTTTCATCTGCTTTTTCTGTCTTTCCATGTTTCTTCTTATAAATCATGGTTGCCATGAGTCCGGCTGCTGATGCTCCCAGGAGAACAAACAGCAGAATTGGTTTCCAGTGGTCATCCCCTGTCTGCGGTACACCCGGTGTTTCCGGTGTTCTTGCATCTTTCATTTCCACCTTCTGGATTTCCATGGTATCTTCCAATGTGAATTTCACATCTTCTGCAATCTCATAGCCTTCCGGCGCTGTGATCTCACGCAGAGTCAGCTCTTCCCCTACCGGAAGTTTCTCTGCCAGATGAGGCTTTCCATCCGTTACCCACTCTTCCAGAATCTCACCCTCTTTATTTAAAATCTGAAGCTTGGCTCCTTCCAGTTCTTCTCCGGTAGTCAGGTCTGTTTTGGAGATTTCCACTTTGGAATAATCATCCTTCATCTCCACCTTGGTCACACTGCCATCTTCTTTTACTTCAAACTCGATATCTTCTGCAGATACATAGCCCTCTGCATAAGGCGGCAGTTCTTCGTGAAGGATATACGTTCCTTCTGGCAGTCCATAAACTACGTGTGGTTCTTTTGCACTGATCCACTCTTCTACGATGTTGCCCTCTTTATCGATGATCTGAAGCTTCGCGCCTTCCAGTTCTTCCCCGGTTGTTGCATCGGTTTTCGTAAATTGGCTCTCAGTCGGCTGGTTTTCCACTTCTTTTGTCAGCTTGATTTCTGCAAGGTTCTGGTCTGTGTAAGAGGCATCCATCTCCCAGATTTCTTCATTTGGAAGATATCCCGGTTTTCTCACTTCCTCTTTTACATAATATTTCCCATGATAGAGGTCGCTGTCAAAGGTAAGCTGTCCCTTCTCATCCGTTGCTTTCTTCTCCAGCAGAGTGTCCTTTTCCACAAGAACCTCACCCTGCTGGGAGAGGATATCTTCTTTGGCATACAATCCAAAGATCACGCCTTCCAGCTTCTCTTCTGTGACTGCATCCTTCTTTTCTACAGAAATGGAAATCTTCTGTCGCTCATTTTTATAAGCAACCCCTTCATAAACAACTGCCTGAGTATCATCCTCTACGGTCAGGGTAAATTCTTTCTGTTCCGGGTTCAATACGAAATGGTCACCTGCCACCGTTTCTTTCAGATAATAAGAACCCAATGGAAGATTATTTACCACTGCCTTTCCTTCTGAATCGGTCACTAAAGTTGCCACCAGATCGTCTTTTTCATAACGGATGACCGGATTGCCTTGCTCATCCTTTGCTCCGTCCGGGGAATAAATGGTGTCCTTGGCATACAGTTCAAAGGCTGCCCCTTCCACACCGGATTCTTCATAGACAAAATCATGGAACACTCCGGTATCGGTATCCTCTCCGGTCACTGCATCTTTGATCTTTCCTGCCAGTCTCTTTGCCTTTGCAAGCAGGGAATCCCCCTTCACTTCCACTGGCTGTTCCCCGGTTTTGGTCAGTGTCAGGCTTCCCACCTGCTCATCGTTTGGCTGCTCGACTTCCACGATGACTGCCCCGGTATCGGGATCGATCTGATGGGCGGTATCGGAAGAAACCGTGATCACGATTCCCTCTTTCGGGTTCTCTTTGTAACTGCCTTTTCCGGTCACTTCCAATGGAGAAATTACTTTTTCCCCTTCATACAAGGAACTCTCATATCCCTGTCTTACAAACCCTTCCGGTGCTTTCACTTCTTCGATCCGGTAAGTAGAACATTTCAATTCTTCCGGTGTTACCAGATAGCCTTCCTCATTGGTCTTAAAAACGCTGATGGTCTCTTTCTTCGGATAGAATACCGTCTGCTCTACATATTCCTCTTTTTCCATGTCAAAGATTTTATAGGAAGCTCCTGCTTTTAAAACCGGATTGCCTGTCTGTGCATCCTTTTTCACGATTTTTAACAAAAACTCAAACGGACGGTCATCGAACACACGCCATACCATCGGTTCTCTGCTGTCCTCATCAACCTTCACCAAAAACGGATCGATGGCTTTCAAGTTCTCCGGTACGGTGCTTTCCTCTACCACATAAAGACCATACGGAAGCTCCGGACTGAGAGCATATCCTTTTTTATCTGTAATAAGCTCCTGTACTGGGACAGCCTTGCCATCCACATAGGTCACTGCCACCTCTTCCTTACTGAAATCATAACCTCGGAAATCTTCCGCAGTAAACTGATCCCCATTGGATGGCTGTAATTCCCCACTCTCTACTTTGGAAAGGCTGCTGATCAGATACACCTTAAAACCTGCTCCTTCCACAAGGTCTGTTTCTGTCTGGTCTCCATCTTCGCTGATCTTGATCAGCTGGAACGCCTGCTTTTTCACCTGTTCCTGTACCGTCAGGTCCCTGGTTACCTCTGCCACTTCCTGTCCTTCGTAAGCAAGGTCCACCTCATACTCTGTTGGATCTACCGTATAGCCTTCCGGCGGAGTGATCTCTTTCACATACATTTTCCCCAGATACAATTTGGAAAAATCTAAGGTACCATCCTCCTTGATCACGCCCTGTGCGATGAGGCTGTCTTTTTTGAACAGAACCCCCGTCTTTCCATCCGGGTGGACGATATCCTCTCTGGCATACAGACCATACACAGCCCCGGCAAGGGAACTATCTCCCTGGGGAAGAAAAGCCTGTGTCTCCTTATCGATCTTTTGGATATGGACAGCACCTTTCACCCTCTCATCGGTTGCTGAGATGGTGACCGTCTTTCCGGCTTCCACATCCACCTTATGGATCACATCACTCTGTGCATACTTGTCTGGAGCCTTGATCTCCTTCACATATACTGTTTTGATGGCTGCCTCAAAATAATCACTGACTGCTTTTCCCTCTTCCCCGGTGACTGGCATTTCCATCAAAAGATGCTCACACTTGCTGTCTGTATAAATGCCATACACTGCACCGTCTAAAGGATTCTTGGTATCCGCATCCTGTTTGAAAAGCTCGATCCTTGTCATCTCCAGCCAGTCTACCGTAAAACTTACCGGATTGGCTTTCTCCGATTCAAAGACTCCAATGTCCTGATTGCTGTTTCCTGTGGATAATACCAGCGTTCTCCAGGTTTCCCCTACAGAACCATGCAGTTCCCCGGAGGAATAGTTTCCGGTATGAAGCATTGGGGCAGTCAAATAAAAGGTATCCCCGCCATAGATCTTCAGCGCACCATTCTCTGCGGAAGTTCCCTTTGTCTTGTTATAAATGGTGATGTCTTTTGGTACATGGACTGAAATGTAGTTTCGGTGATCCCCGGACAATGTGATATCCGGTGTTTTCTGTACATTTCCATTTCGGACTGCTTTTACAGAAGTCTTGGAAAGGGAGATTTCCCCCTTCGGCGGCTCTTCCATAGCAAACAGGTGGTCAATATAGGCGATCACGCCTGCGTTTACCAGATCTTCATACTTACATCCTGTAAATCCTGCCTCACCTGCATAGGCATAGCTGGCTGCGATGTGGGTATATACATATTTCTCTTCTGCACTTTTCCCGGACAGATAACTGCCTGTAATATCCCCGGCGCCGCCATAACCATAATACAGCACCTTCTGCAAGTTCTTATTGCTGTCCAGTACCTGTGCCACATAGTCTCCACTCGGCGGTGAGGAACGATGGGATTCCAGACAGTAAGCGATCTTTCCATTGACCGTAAACCAGCAGGTTAAGTAATTTCCAATATAACTTGGATAGTAGATGGTCTCCCCTTTTTCCAGATGTACGGTTTCCTTTGCTCGGAACGTGTTTTCCGCACCGGAAAGCATCATCACTTCCCCATCCTCAATCTTTTCTTCCAGTTCCCTTGCTGCCTGTGCATCCGCATCTTCCCCGGATACCGTCACTTCCACATCCGGGATCTCCTGCACAGGCGTCTCCGAATCTTCTTCAGAATTCGTATCCTCCTTCTGTTTCTGACCGCCATTTTCTTCTGTATGAGCCTGCCCTTCCGTATCCGTCAGGATGATCTTTCTGCTCACAGAATAGCTGTCACGCGCATCCTTTGGCACAACCCAGTAGGTTGCAATATAGGTTCCTGCCTGGTCAGGGTGGTAGCTCCCTCCATCTTCCGCTTCGATACGTTCCAAGGTAACATCCTCTTGTTCTGAATTGTAATGGATACCTTCCATACAAGTCTCTGCCATAAAATCCTTGTCGGAAATATCTTTCGTGATATCTTCTGCTGTTACCAAATGTTTCGCAGCTTCTGAAGCTTCCTCTGTCTGTTCCGTTTCAGATATTTCTACGCTCTCCGTCACTGGCTCTGACGGATTTTTTGTTTCTGCCGCATGGACATCCGCTAAGTTCCCAAGCGGACTAAGACCCATGAGCAGTGCGAGCCCAAAGGCTGCAAGTCTTGTTTTGATATTCCTGCTCTTCATTGCATTCTCCTTTTTTCGTTAAAAATACCGCAGAGGATTTCCCCTGCGGCGTTGTTATCTACTGACTTCTGTTTTCTTGTGACTGGCTTTTTTCTTTCCCACTTCCTGTCTTGTACGCTTTAGCGCATCGGTCACAGATCGGCTGGAAATCCCATTCTGATGGCAGCCTTCCACGATTCCCATAAAATAAAGATCCGAGGGGATGGCAGGCTGATCCTTATAGGGTGCATTCATGGTATATGCCATGACTTCCCGTTTCACACCATCCTTTCCCTGAACAAGAACAGTCTCCTTCCCATACAGGTGGGGATACCCTTCATAAAAGTCCAGGCTTTTTTCACACTCCGGTGTGATCTTCCAAAGCACCCCTTCCACCCGGCTGCCCTCTTCCGGCAAAATAGTGGCAACACCGCATCCTTTCCCCCTGCCACAGAAGGTCAGGCGGTATCCCTCCAGCTTGACCTTCTCCACTACGGAAGCTGCCGGACAGCGGTACACCATCTGGTCTAAGTTCATGTTGCTGCCATAGGCAAAATAATAGGATTCTTTCATCTCTTACCTCCTAACGGGCATCCTCCGCCCGATGATTTCGATTCAAACATTCATAGGTACTGCGGTCATATCTCCATGCCCTGTCACCCTCCAGATTGGCAAGCAGATGTTCCCGGACATTCTTATATTCCGGTCCAATGAGCCCCAGCCGCAATAAAAAGGTACGGAAGGTAAATGCCGGATTCTCTGTGATCTCCGTTTTCCGCATCTGGGTGCATTTCTGATTGATGGCCTGGGCAGAGATGGCAAGAGCCAAAGTGATATTTGCCCGCACTTTTCCTGCATGGAGGGTACTCTCAAAACATCTCCACTCCAAAGTTCCTTTGGAAAACACTGCATGAAGGTTCAACGCATAGTACCGGGTATCGTCATAATGATCATGGCTTCCATCCCTGCCCCCATACCATACCCGTTTCAACTTTCCCATGGAAATGGTGCTGTTTGGCATCCGGCGGATCTTCTCCAGCACAATGGGGCGTACCTTCTGGCAATACTCCTGTTCCCTTGATGTCTGCACCTTCAATGCCTTAAACAGGATGTCCTCTTTGGAATACATAATGGTCATGGCATTTTTAAGGCTTCTTGGGGTGTGATTGGAAGCATCCACATGCACATGCTGCCCGCAGGATGCATTTACCTTCGCCCCATGATGCCTGAGACACCGCACCACTTCCTGCAATTTTCCCATTTCTCCATAGGAAAGTTTCGGACTGACCATCTCGGTGCTGTATTCTCTTCCGGCAGGAACCATGCGTCCACGCTCCCTGCGTTCCGTATAGATGCTCCCATCATACATGAACTTCCATTTCTTTCCTTCCTGATCTGTCACAGACCAGACCCCATAATATCCGCCATTGCAAACCGCCCTTGTTCCAAACAGCTCTGCCACTTTCTCCGCAGCCCTCTGCCTGGTGATCCCTGTCATCTCAATCTCTGTACCAAAATACTGATCCTGAATTCCAATTGCCATACTGCCTTACCTCTTTGTCTTTTCATCCTCTGCCCGGATTTCTGCATCTGCCTGCCGAAGAAGCGTTCCGATGGCTTCGATCACGTTGACGGTCACTCCATTTCCGGCCTGTTTATAAAGCTGGCTGTCCGAAGTCTCCTGTTCTATGCGGTCAATCTGCCAGTCATAAAAGCCTTGCAGCCGCAGACACTCCCTTGGCACCAGCCTCCGGATTCTACCCCGATAGGCAACTCCATGCCGGTCCGTGGCAGTAATGGTGAACATCGGCTCTTCCGGCTCCTTCATCCTCCGGCCATTCTGCCGGGTTTCTTCCCTTCCCGGAGTCAGCACTGCCCTGGCGCCTTCCTCTTTTAAGACACCGGAACATTCCCCTTTGTGATTATGGATGCCGGACTGTCTGGTGTTCAGACATCTGCAATGCTCTGTTACCAAAGGCGGCGGAGACAGATCTACAAAATGAAGTGTTCCCTGCTGGATTCCTGTGGTAAGGGTATGGGCGATCTGATGCCCCACACGCCCTCTTCTGGTATTCATGCCTGCATATCCTAAGTCAATGCTGTCTCCCGGATACGCCATCTTATATCCCTGCTTGGTATTCTCCTTGATGGGAATACCCATCTCATACAATCCAGTTTTTCCACCCATACCGCCTGCCAGCGATGTCAAAGTACAGCTTAATCCTTCCGGACTGTACACTCTTTTCCCTTGGCTGCCTGTTCGGATTTGTATAAGAGACGTTCCATTTGCTGCTGGGAAAGGTAATATTTTTCCGGCACATCTTCGATCAAGATATCCGACAAGATACACCCGTTTTCTGGATTGGGGGACTCCAAAATCCTTGCTGTTAAGCACTTTCCATTCCACACCGTACCCCAGCTCAGATAACGTACTGAGGATGGTGTGAAACGTCCTGCCTTTGTCATGCGAAAGCAGTCCGGGAACATTTTCAAGGATGAAATACGCAGGTCGCTTGTCTGCAACCAGTCTGGCAATCTCGAAGAACAGAGTTCCTCTGGCATCTGCAAATCCTTCCCGCTTTCCGGCGATAGAGAATGCCTGGCAAGGAAATCCTGCACACAAAAGATCAAAGTCCGGCATTCGTTCAGTTTCGATTGTTCTTGCGTCATTGCAAAACCACTCCCCTTCTGTGTCGAACAGCAATCGGTAGTTCTTATCCGCATAAGCATCCACCTCGCAGTGTCCCACACAGGTAAAACCGCCTGCACGTCTTAACCCTTCCCGGAATCCCCCGATCCCGCTGAATAAATCAAAAAATCGAATGGTTGCGGCTATCAACCTCCTTTGCTGAATAAAAAAACAGACGGCATGGTTTTTCTCCCACACCGTCTGCTGGTTTTATAGTTCTATGTGTTTGGCATTATGCGATCTCTTCGGTTTCTTCCTCGGATTCCGGAATCTCTTCTTCCTCTGCGGATTCCACCACCTCTTCTTCACTAGTATCTTCCGCTTCTTCCAGATTATCTGTTTCTTCGATTTCCTCCGGCTGATCTAGTTCCTGCCATTTAGCTTCTACCTCTTCCACCGCTTTTTCGATGATGCGGATGATGAAATCTTTCTGTTTGACACCTTCCTTTGTGATTGCCCATTTGACTCTCTGGAATAATTCCTCTGTGACCTGTACTGCTAATGTTCTTTTTTCCATGCCCGCTTCTCCTTTGTTCTCCAGTCTGTTAAAGTGTTCTTCTATCACCTGCCGGATAAATATTTGTGTACTTGTTTCCTTTTCTTCGATCTCGGCTCGTACCTTCTCATGTAATTCCACCGGGATCTTTCCGCATATGTTCTTCATCTCTGCCATAAGCGTTTTCCCCTTTCGTTTTGTTATACACAACATACTCCAAAATTTGAAAGAAAGCTATTCACAATACCCACTAAAGAAACCATGTCAAATGTATGCAAAACCAAAGCATATCCAACAATGCCATGCTTTCCTTGCCCATAGGCCTCACCCCCTTTACTCCTGCTCCATCTGAAATAAAAAATCCAGCATCTGACCGGGAATTTCTTCCTTTTCCTGTGCTGGCATCCGTTCCACATCGCCACATTTTAACTCTTCCCGAACAGCCTCCTGAATGAGTCTTTTTAAAGTTTCCCTCTCTTCTTGTTCCAGGATCACATCCACCAGATACTGGTTCCTCTGCCCTGCCGGAATTTCCATCAAAAACTGCCACGCTTTTTCATGTTCCGGGTTCTTAAGGTTTGGGCGGAAGGAAAAGACCGGGCGGCTCACAGCGTCCTCATCTGCCCCACAATCCGTTCATATCCGGCAGCGTTGGCATGGACGTCCGTCAAGTAAATCGGGCGACACAGGCGGTCCTGCTCGCTTACACGGTGTTTAAAAATAGCAGCACCGCCTCCCATGAAAACGGAAGGGACTGCCCGCAGGTCAAAGACTGCCTCGGTGATCGCAGACAGGATTTTCTCAATATAAAGCCTGCCCTGCCTCTCAATCAAAGACACCACTTCCGCAGGCATGCTGCTGGGTTTTCCACGTAAGACACGCTCGATCTGCGTCTCCGTTACCGACAGTCCTGTATTTCTCCTTACCTGTTCTCTGATCTCATCCATACAACGGATGACACCCAGTTCCAGACTTCTACAGGTAGCTGCGTTAGGAACAGCATTATCAAGCCGCATCAAGTCCACCGTCCAGCCTCCGATATCCACAAGAAGCACAGAAGGCTCATCTTTTAAATACTCTGGATAAAGAGCCAGAGCTGAATATCCCTGGGGGAACAATTTCACATCCTCAATCTGGATCTCATAGCGTTCCCCTTCGTAGAAAAAGCAGATAGGCTGTTCCTTCCGAAACAGATACTCCTTGAATTTCTGTTTTTCCCTTCCAAACCCGGTAAGGGGAAGCCCGGCTGCAAGAACAACTTTTGCTGCCCTTTCCCCCTTTCGCTTTCGAATCTCCTGTGCCAGTGCTGTCAGCGTCAAAAGATAATAATTGTCGTTGGCGGTCTTGTCCTTTACCAATGTCTGTCTCCCAGTCCCACACACATAATATTCTCCCCTGTACTGGAGGACATTCTGCATGGTATAGGGTTCATACTCATACCGGATAATCCCTGTGGGGAAACACACCTGCTTTGTTTTAATGGCGTAATATCCATGATCGATTCCGATAATCATCGCTTACCACTCCCTTCTTTTCTATTCTATGTTAAATTTCCGGTGAAAGAGCCCTTGCCCTCGGAGGAGCGCCCCGGCAGGCATTCTTTTCTTTCCAGCCTGTTTTTCTTCCTACTTCTAGTCTTGAAAAAATGTTTGGACTGGAAGATAATGCAGTGTTCCTTCCAAAACAAGCGCCTGTCTTTGAAAACGAAGGATACCCTGTTTCTGTAACTCCACCATTTCGTAATATGCTTTCTTTGTTAAAAAGTAACGATGATATATTCCCACTTCCCCAAACTTCTCTGTCTGCTTCAACACCAAAAACTCCACCATATACCGTGTGTCCGGTGCAAACCGTTTCTCACATAGCATGGCATCTCCCTGTACTGCCTTCACACCCTCCGACTCCCTGGCTACTGCCAATAATTCATGGATACTGATACTCACGTTTGCTATCACCTCCCTTCCAAAAGAAAAGACAGACATCTAAATGATGCCTGTCTCTTCCGGGATTTCCATTCCCTTTTCCTTATAGATCTTTTTGACTAATTCTTTTAGTTCCTTCCGGATCTTTCTGTCTGGTACATTGTTACAAAATTCCTGTAACCATCTATCCTGCAAATATAAATCAACTTCGGTTATATCACAAGAAACAATGCTGCAGGTTTCATCATATAGCTGTTCCAGTCTTTGAAAATGTTCTCGGAATTGTTCTCCATAATGATGCCAGATATCCAGGTTCAATCTTGTCAGACCAAGGAAATCGGTAACATATGTCAGCCTGTCCAAATCTGAAAATGTCATTTTTTCTCTTCCCAGCAGGATTGCCCTGTCACGCTTTCCACATAAAAACAGGAAAGCAAACCGTTCTATATCGCTCTGATGCATAATCATTCCCCTTTGCATAAATAATTCCTTATTACGAAACATTATAAAAAGTGAAATCAGTAAAATCAATATAAAGTTTCTTTATTACGAAACATTGAGAAATGAGAGGATTCTATCATGCAGAAGATCAGACCAGACATGGATATCGGCAAAAATATCCAAGCCATCCGTTATCAAAATAAACTTACGCAAGACCAGGTCATTGCAAAATTAAACCTGATGGGTATCTCCATGTCCAAAAGTACCTATGCCAAGCTGGAAACCAACCGTATGAACATCAAGGTATCGGAACTTGTTGCCCTTGCAAAAATCTTCCATACCGATATCAACACATTCTTTTCCGGGCTTCTCTAAACCGGAAAAGAAACATTTCCTATAATTCTTCTCCCCTCTTCTTTTCCCACTCTCCTTTATCTTTGTTCCCTCCACTCTCTCTTACATTGGGATTGCTTTTGAAATAATTCCTCATATCGAAGAAGTATATCCATACTGTCTTGTGTAAAATCAAAGGACTGAAGCATAGGGCATCGCGGCAATGCACTTGGGACATATTCTAATTGTTCCAACTGCTTAGATGTGTATTTTTTCTTTCTGGCTTCACTATATGGCAAAAGACCGTATTCCGTCTTATACGCTGGAATACGGTCTTTCTTCATTTCCTGTAATGCTTCAATCATATTTTTATGATGGTGTCGGGATTTATAGGTATCTATCTGCCCTCTGGTCATGCCGACAGCCGATGCAAAATCCGATATCCTTTTATAGAATTTCCCTTGAATCTTACATCTTGGAATAAAAGCAAATACCTCAGTCTTGGGCCACCCACATTCATCCCGTAATTGCTTCACTAAACGGAAACATTCTATAAACGAATATTCTGGTTTATAGCGCTGTTGTCCATATACTAACAGCTTGGAGATATTATATTCCCTGCATAAAAAAGCAGCATTCTGATATACTTTCCCTTCATACTCAATTTCATATCTTTTCCCATTATTCCTGATCGGCAAATAAATAGCTTCCTCCAATGTTTTCCCATATTTCAAGCGTTCAAAAACATTGCAGGGCTGCACTTGATACTCCGCACACAATTCTACCAATGTATTATAGGATTTTCCTTCAAAACATATCGGTTCTTTCTGCAATAGTTCAAGAACAATTTCTTCTAATGTCCTGTTTCTTGTATGGATTCTGGCTGAAATGGAAGTCTCTCTAATTCCAAATGCTGTTGCCACCTCATATCTGCTCTGATATTTTTTGCCCCATAGCATAATTTTCTTCTCTTGTGCCTCTTTGCAACGATCTACCGCTTCTTCTACTGTTTTGCACCTTTGTATGTAATGTGCTAATGAATTCCAAGGTAATCCATATTCTTCAGCCAACGCTTTAGGCGAACGATATAACTTTCCATTGTATTCAAAAAGTCGCCCTCTTCCTCGCACATCATTGACACACATTTGCATTGCATCTTCTAGCGACCAGCCTCGGCGCCGGAAGGAATATATTCTTTGACGGTCAATTCCATATTCCTCTGCCATTTCTTTTATCGTTTCATATGTTTTCCCATCATAGCAATACGCCATAGTCATCACCTCTTCTCTTTACCACACCAGTATACCCACTTATCGTAAAAAAGCTATTCGGACATACCACTAAAATATTACCTTTATACCTGTCTATTATAGACAATAAAAAACCTGCTACAAGGATGTCTTTCCTCATACCAGATATCAATACTTTCTTCCTACTCCATACACATTTTTTCTCATTACTTGTGTATCATGTACCTATATTGTCATGTAATCCTACTGTGTACACGCTATGTACAGTAAGCACATGGGGTTCAGTTTACATCAGCTAGTATTATTGGAGCATCTGATACCAATGCTCTGGCAATAGCTACTCTTTGCTGCTGTCCACCAGATAATTTCATAACATTTCTTTTTATTTGTTTTTTATCTAAGCCCAGTTCAAACAAGATACCTTCATCTGCTGATTTATTCACCAATCTAATATTTTCAATCGGCGATAAATAATCTATTAAATTATAGTTTTGAAACACTAAAGATATATTATTTTTTCTATGATTACTATATCCTTTCTTTTGTATATCTTCATTCTTAAACAATATTTGTCCTGTTTGAGGTTTATCAAGTCCAGCAAGTAAGGAAAGAAGTGTAGATTTTCCTGCTCCTGACTTTCCTACTATCGCATAAAACTTCCCAAGTTCAAATTTTTGATTTACTCCTGACAAAACTTTTTCTTTAGAATTGGCATAACTATATGATACATTCTTTATTTCTAATATTTCCATAATTTTCTCCTAACTTATTTTTGATAATATTTCTTTAGGCTTCTTGATTAATATTAATGAAGAAGCAAATACAACTGATAAAACAATAATACTTATTAATATTAAATAACTTTGTCCAAGTGTTGTAATATTTAACATAAAACTACTATCATTTATTAAATTTCCACCAGAAATCATTGAGTTCTCTGAGTTAATTAATCCACCTGCAATTACTTTTATCAATACATTTCCTAAAAATAAGGAAGATATTATACTTGGTATCGATATGAATAATAACTCGAATATAAATTGCATTATAATTTGTATCTTAGATGTTCCAATAGATAAAAATATACCTATTTCATAAATTCTTTCTCTTAACCATAGAATCAAAATCAATGAAAGAACAATAATCCCGCCTAACATAATAGAATAAGTCATTATTTTTATCATATGTTTTATTCCACTCACTGACTCTAAAGACTCTTCAAATGCATTAGAATCTTTTTGAACAAAATACTTTGACTCATCAGTCTTAAGCTCTTTCAATTTGTTTAAGGCTAAGTCTGTAGATTCTGCGCTACTAGAATACATTAAAATTTTATTTGCAATTTTGTTATTTTCTGATTTATTTAATATCTCTTGGCTTGTTGAATAATCTACAAACACCATATTTTCACTAAAATCAGAAGATAATCCTGTATATGTTTCTTGTTTTTTACCAGAAAAGATTCCTATAATTTTAAATTTATGACTTTTTATTTTTCCACTTTCTTCAATGTCAAGTAATTCAAGATTAACTTCATCACCTAATTTTAGATTATTTTGTTTAGCAAATTCTTCATGAACAATAATTGAATTCTTATCATTTTCTTCTATATTTTTTCCTTCTTTAATTGTAAACACTCTACTGCTAAACAAAATATTTCTTTTAGTATTATTTGTAGCTTCGAATGAAACAACATTCTTAAATTCGTCAGATAAATCTTCTCTATTTATTCTTTGTTCTCCGCTAACTACTTTAGCATCTTTTAGTTTTGCTAATCCATCATATTGAATTATTATTTTTTCAACTTCTTTTATTTTTTCAATATCTTTAAATTGATTAACGTTAAAATATTTACCATCTTTTTTTGTTATTGAAATTGAAGAATTAGAACTTTCATATAAAGTCTTTTCTATTTCATTGCTTGATTTCATTATTGTTAAACAAGAATACAAACAAGATAGAACTATAGTCAATATGATAAAAATTATTAAAGTTCGATTTCTCTTTCTTGTAATATATGCTATAGCATTTTTTATCACTTTACTAACTACTCCTTTCTATTTTTTAGTATTTCATAACTGCTTTCAATAACATTCTACATAGCTTTTATGAAACGTTTATGAAATATAATTTTTTATTTTTCCAAACTATTGTATAATAATATAAGCATTATGTTTAAAATCGTTCTTACACGATTAGTATATGATCTATTAGTATATGAGTAAGCACAGTAAGTGTACGGACACTTACGAAAAAATTGATGAAGCAGCCCTCTGGGATATGCTTCTTTTTTCAAATAAAAAGACGATAGTTTTTCTATCGCCTTTGATAACCTATTTATGAATCAATCCAAGCTAATCCAGCTTAATTTCAACATCTATATGCTTATCGACATCAAGTTTGGACAATAACACTACCGTCTCCACATGGTCACAAAAAGGGAACATATCAAATGGTCTGCACTCCAAAACCTTATATCCACCTTTCATAAGCATATCAACATCCCTTTTCTGAGTATCTGGATTGCACGATACATATACAACTCTTTCTGGCTTGATTTTAAGAACCGAGTCAAGAAATTCCTGACTGCTGCCACTTCTTGGAGGATCCATTATAACAACATCAGCCCTCTTATGTGTGGCATATTCAACAAGAAACTTTCCAGCATCATCATTCACAAATCTAATATTCTTTACATTGTTAATCTTAGCGTTGACCTCTGCATCTTTTACCGCATCTGCATTTAACTCAACCCCTATAACCTGTCCTGCCTTGGCAGAAGCTGCTATTCCTATTGTTCCTATTCCACAATAAGCGTCAATAACTGTATCCTTCTTAGTTATTCCAGCCATATTTATCGCCGTCTTGTATAACTTTTCTGTCTGCTGGTGGTTAATCTGATAGAAAGATGATGGGCTTATTCTAAATCTGTAGCCACATAACACATCTTCAATATATCCCTTGCCTGTAAGCACTATATTTCTTGGTCCTAACACCATACTTGTATTGTATTTATTAACATTCTGTACGATTGTATTAATCTCTGGGTGCTTCTCTTTTAATGCTTTAAGAAAATGTGTCTTAGACGGAAATGCAACATCAGCCGTCACAATAACAAGCATAATCTCCTTAGTTGAAAAGCCTTTTCTTAAAAGAATATGCCTTATAAAACCAGTTCCCTTATCTTCATTATATGGCTTGTATTTAAACGACTTAAATAAATCTCTTAATGTAGCTATAATGCTGCTGCACTGTGAATCTTCAAGCAGGCAGTCAGATACAGGTACTATATTGTGGCTGTTCTCTTCATATGTTCCCGTTATAATATTGCCATTCTTATCTTCCCCGACAACAGCGTGAACCTTGTTACGGTAATGCACTGGTCTGTACATTCCTGTTATCTTATCTACTGGACAGATGTCTTTAAAAAGTTTGTCTACATATCCCTGCTTTATCTTTAATTCATTATCGTATTTCATTCCTGCATAGGCACAGCTCCCACATTTTTCTGCACTTTCACAGTTAATTACACGCTTCTTCTCATCATATATATTACTTCCCATAACTTTTATGTTACCTCCCAACATCAAAAGGCTGTCACATATAAAATGCAACAGCCTGTAAATTCTATTATTAATATTACAAATGACAATATTATGCAGTAATCATTATATCAGCAAATATCCATGCATAAAATCAAAATCTGAAATTACATAATTTCACTGTCATCGCCATTGCTGACAATCTTAACCTTGCCTTCATATAACTCTTCTACAGCTATTGAAAGTGGCTTCATATTCTCTGCATTATCGATAAGAGGTGTTCCTATCTGAAGCTTTCTCGCCTCATCTGGTGTTGTAAGCGGCTTTGGCTCATTCTTCTTATCCTTATTATCCTTTTCCTTTTCCTTTGGAGCGTTCTCAGCCTCAATACGAGCCTTTCTAACCTTCTCCTCTATTGTTCTTGCATCAATAATCTCTTTAGCTCTTGCGGCAGTAGCCTTAACAATTGAATAACGGCTCTGTACGATTGGCTGTTCGCCGTCCTCTACCTCACTATTAACAACTGCCATTAATTCTGAATATGATGGATGTAACATTATTATTCTCCTTTCTCATAAGCTTTAAGCTCTTCTTTAATATTATTAATTAAACTCATATTGTTAACTGCTTTTCTCTTCTCACTGTTAACTATAGAATGAATTGCCTCAACACAATCATCCACTTTATCATTGATAACTATATAGTTATAATTCTCTACGCCCTTAGCCTCATCACTGGCTCTTTGCAGTCTTGCCTTTATTGTGGCTTCATCTTCTGTTCCACGTCCTACAAGTCTTCTCTCTAATTCTTCTGCACTTGGTGGCATAATGAATAAAAGAACTGCATCTGGATACATCTTCTTAATATTAAGTGCACCCTGAATCTCGATTTCAAGTATCACATTCTTACCTGCTTCAAGCTGTTCCTCGACATATGCCTTAGGTGTTCCATAATAGTTGCTGACATACTTTGCATACTCAATCAATTCAGAATTATCAATCATACTCTCAAATTCTTCTATTGATTTAAAGAAATACTCTCTTCCATTCTGTTCACCTTCTCTTGGTGAGCGGGTTGTCGCTGAGATAGATAGAGCATAATCATTATGAAGCTCTAATAATCTCTTAACTACAGTTCCCTTTCCAGCTCCTGAGAAACCTGAAATTACAAGTAATAAACCTTTCTCTTTCATCTCTATTCTCCAATCTGTAAATGCCTGTTGGCACGCACACAACATAAGTGTACAAGTTATTATACAGAAATACACCGATTCGTGCAAGCTTTTTTATTCTATATTCTGTATCTGTTCCCTTATTTTTTCTATTTCTGTCTTTAAATCTATAGCTGCATTTGATATTTCTATATTATTCGCCTTAGATAAAGTTGTATTGGCTTCCCTGTTCATCTCCTGTGCTATGAAATCCATCTTTCTTCCAATCCCTCCGTCTTCGTTAAGGCATTTTCTTGCGTGTTCAATATGACTTCTTAATCTTACTGTCTCCTCATCTACGCATACTTTATCAGCATATATAATCACCTCAGAAGCTATCCTGTTCTTATCTATATCAGCATCTGAAAGGATTTCTTCCATCTTGGCTTCTAACTTCTTCTTATAATCTTCTATTATCTGTGGATTTTTTGTTTCAATATAAGAAACAAGCTCCTCCATATGGTCTAACTTTAACAAAAGATCATTCTTTAAGTTCTCACCCTCAATAATTCTTGTATCAGCAAGCCCCTTGCAGGCTTCTTCTATTGCCTCATTAATAAAGTTCCACAATTCTTCTTCATCTTCCTGCGATTCTTCCATTGTGATAACCTCTGGGTATCTTGACAAAGCTCCAACAGTAATATCATTTCTTATATTAAAACGCTCCTCCATCTGTCTGAATATATTCATATATTCCTGTGCTATGCTTTCATTAAACTTAAGGCTTACATTACTCTCTGAATTATCCTCGTATGTAATAAATACATCAATCTTTCCCCTTGATGCATATTTCTTAATTGTATCCCTTATTCTTGCCTCAAATATATTAAGCTTTTTAGGCATCTTTATGCTGTTCTCAAGAAATCTGTGGTTCACCGACTTAATCTCTACTGTTATTTTACGGTTGCCTCTCTCTATCTCGCTTCTTCCAAAGCCAGTCATACTTTTTATCATCAAAGTGTCCTCATTTCATTTATTCATTGTTGATAACATAAAAAAATATTTTAATACTAAATGTAGTTTAATACATCGCTTATTAAACCTCAACTTACATATCAAACTTTTAATTACAACTGCTAATTATATCAATTTTACTTTAACCATACAAGACAACATCTATAAAATGTGCTATCATTTATTCTAAAGTATTAATGGCGTACCAATACGTCAGAATGGAGTATTATGGCATTTGATGGAATTACAATAGCGAATATTGTACACGATTTAAACAACACAATTCTTGGTGGAAGATTATATAAGATTGCAGAACCAGAAAATGATGAGCTTTTACTTACCATAAAGGCTAATTCTGGACAATACAGGCTTGTATTATCTGCAAATGCTTCACTTCCGCTTGCATATATGACTAAAGATAATAAGCCAAGCCCCCAGCTTGCACCTAACTTTGTTATGTTTCTTAGGAAGCACATCAATAACGGACGAATTATATCAATAACACAACCCGCTTTTGAGCGAATAATTGATATTGAAATTGAACATTTAGATGAATTAGGTGACCTCTGCCGTAAACATTTAATCACAGAATTTATGGGCAAACACAGCAATATCATATTATGCGATGACAATAACACAATATTAGACAGTATTAAGCATGTGTCAGCACAGATAAGCTCTGTCAGAGAAGTTCTTCCAGGAAGGGAATATTTTATTCCTAATACATCTAACAAGCACAATCCGATGAATATGGATTTTAATACCTTTAATGAAAATATATTATCACAGCCTAAGACTACTGCCAAAGCCTTAAGCAGTGCTTACACTGGAATAAGCACCTGCATATCAGAGGAAGTCTGCCACAGGGCACATATTGACAGTGCCAAACCAGCCAACTGTCTGTCCAGTGCTGAAAGCATAGCTCTATTTGAAGCATTCAAGGCTATTATTGATGACGTGGCAAATGGAAGTTTCAGCCCTAACATAGTATATGATAACGGTGCACCCACAGATTTTGCCGCTATTTCTCTTACTATGTATGATAAATCCGAAAGCTACACCTCAATAAGTGAATGTCTTATCGGTTATTATCACGAAAAAGAAGTAAGAACACGAATTCACCAAAAATCGACTGATATAAGAAGAATAATTACAACTCATCTTGAGCGTTCTTATAAAAAGCTTGATATTCAGGAAAAACAGTTAAAGGATACTGAAAAACGTGACAAATACAGAGTGTATGGAGAGCTAATCAACACATACGGCTACAATATCGAGGCTGGTGCAAAAAGCTTCACAGCTCTTAATTATTACACTAACGAAGAAATCTCTATTCCTTTGGACGATACATTGACACCAATTGAGAATGCGAATAAATATTTTGCACGATACAACAAATTAAAACGTACTTACGAAGCTGGTGTAAGACTTATCGAAGAGATTAAAGATGAGATTATGTATCTTGAATCAATAATAAATGCCCTTGATATTGCAACTACTGAGAATGACCTTAATAATATTAAAGAAGAACTTATCATAACCGGCTATATCAAGAAGAACAGCAAATCCAAAAGCAAGGATAACAAGAACAACAAACCTCTGCACTATATATCATCAGACGGTTTTGATATGTATGTCGGCAAGAATAATCTTCAGAATGATGAACTAACCTTTAAATTTGCTTCTAATAGTGACTGGTGGTTTCATGCCAAGCAGATGCCTGGTTCTCACGTTATAGTTAAGACTAACGGCAAGGAACTGCCCGACAGAACTTTTGAGGAAGCTGCCGCACTTGCAGCCTACTACTCTAAAGGCCGCGACCTTGATAAAGTTGAAGTCGATTATGTATTAAAGAAAGAAGTCAAAAAGCCTGCCGCTGCCAAACCGGGCTTTGTTGTATATTACACTAACTACTCTCTTATAGCCATAGCTGATATTAAAGGCATTAAAGAAGTTACTGGCTGATAAAAAACTGGCTGTCTGAAAGCTTTATATGACTTTATCATATAAATGTTTTCTGGACAGCCAGCTCTTTATTTAATTAACTTAAAGTCCTTAACCCTGTAACAGCTAACACTATAACTCCTATAACATCAGCCACAGCACACAGCATATACATAACTGAAAGCGAAGCCCTGTTTAGTCCTGCCACAATAAGCATAGCAAGACTTAACACAAGCAATGTGCCTGCTATTATATACATACACTTTATATTAATTCTTTCATTAACGACCAATACAATAAATATTATGCCTGTGATTAATGCTACGCTCATTCTTACAAGATACCATACAAATGCAGCTTCTGTTAAATCACACAGCGTATTATCTGTTGTAAGGTATCCAAATAATGATGGCGGATTAAACGCATATATAACGGATGGAATAATAACAATAATACTAAATACAGCTATCTCAATAATCATAAGTTTATTATTATTATTTAATAATATTGCAACGCAGGTTACAATAGTAAATATAATAAGCCACGACCAGTTAAAATAGAATTTACTTCCAATATAATAGTCCTGAATATATCCTGCTACAGTCTGTATATACTCATCTGATGATAACATCACCACTCTTGAAATAACAAGATTTCTAATAACTTCAAGTATAAGAAAACCTGATAATGCAGGGAATATATATATAACAGCATTATTATATGCCATCTTATCATTATATATTTTTAGCTTTGTTATTGTACTGCTCTTAACCATTAAAAGTCCTAATACTGATAACACTATAACAAGAGTATAAGCTATTGGTATTCTGGACATTAATTGTACTGTCTGTATATTACCAATATCCGATTTATTCATATAAAAGCTATTTATAAATATATGAACACCTTTTGAACTTTCTGTTATTCTTGCAAATAACAATAACGCACCGGTTATAAATGCACTTATATTAGCAGCTATTGACAACCTTGATGCCATACTCACCTTTTTGTATACACATACCGCCGCAGTCACAAGTAGTAATATCGTTATTGGAAATATAATCTTATATATGCTCCCAAAACCAGCATAAAAATAATAATTATAAATTGATGTATCAAGCGTACCGCCATCATATACATTACTATTCATTCTGTTAAGTATATTCTGAAATGTATGCTCCCCTACAAAAAATAATAATACAGCCGCATTTATAACCATAATTAACGCAAGGCTCATAAGCCTTATAAAGGTAATTTCACTCTTTTTCATACTTATCCTCACTCTTTAACTCTCCAGAACCAGCAGTATTACTGCCGGCTCTGAAACATTTTACAATATTATGCCTGTACCTTTATAAATGACTTCTTACCCTTCTTAACAACTACTCCATCACCAGCAAAGAATTCTTTATCAAACTTTGCTGTTATATCAGATACCTTTTCACCTGCAACAGAAGCACCGCCCTGTGAGACAACTCTTCTTGCTTCTGACTTAGTAGCTGCAAGACCTGCTGCGTGAATTAACGATACAATATCAATGCTTCCATCTGTAAAGGCATCAGCTTCAAGCTTAACTGCTGCCATATTAGCCGCATCACCTGATGTAAATATAGCCTTAGCTGTTTCTTCTGCCTTCTTAGCTTCTTCCTCACCATGAACCATCTTAGTAAGTTCAAATGCAAGTATTTCCTTAGCTCTATTAAGCTGTGCGCCTTCCCACTTATCCATTTCATCAATCTGCTCAAGTGGTAAAAATGTAAGCATACGGATACACTTTAATACATCTGCATCAGCTACATTTCTCCAATACTGGTAGAACTCATATGGAGAAGTCTTTTCTGGATCAAGCCATACAGCACCGCTTACTGTCTTACCCATCTTCTTACCCTCTGAATTAAGAAGAAGTGTGATCGTCATAGCTGAAGCGTCCTTACCAAGCTTCCTTCTGATAAGTTCTGTACCACCAAGCATATTGCTCCACTGGTCATCTCCACCGAACTGAAGATTACAGCCGTATTTCTGGTATAACATATAGAAATCGTAACTCTGCATAATCATATAGTTAAATTCAAGGAATGTAAGACCTCTCTCCATTCTCTGCTTGTAGCACTCAGCTCTTAACATATTATTAACTGAGAAGCACGCACCGACTTCTCTTAAAAGGTCAACATAGTTAAGCTTTAAAAGCCAGTCTGCATTATTTACAAATAAAGCCTTATCATCTGAAAAATCGATGAACTTGCTCATCTGCTTCTTAAAGCACTCACAGTTATGCTCAATCTGCTCTGGTGTAAGCATTTTTCTCATATCTGTCTTGCCTGATGGGTCACCAATCATACCTGTTCCGCCACCGACTAATGCGATTGGCTTATTGCCTGCCATCTGAAGTCTTTTCATAAAGCAGAGTGCCATAAAATGTCCTACATGAAGACTGTCCGCTGTTGGATCAAAACCAATATAGAATGTAGCCTTTCCATTATTAATTAAATTCTTAATTAATTCTTCATCCGTTACCTGTGCAATTAATCCTCTTGCAACTAACTCGTCATAAACTGTCATTTCTGCCATTTCTGTTCTCCTGTTCCTATTACGTTATTATTTGATAAATGATACATAACCCTGTTAATAACAAAAAAGAGCATATCTTTCATCCTTGCTAAAGGACGAAAGCATATGCTCCGTGTTACCACCTTTATTCATAAACAGCTCACACTGTTCACCTTAACGGGTCTTATGATCCTTGATACTGTAACGTGTATCCCACGTCGCCCCTACTAAGCACTATATGCCTTTCAGTTTGCTGCTACGGAATGTATTCAGAATAACTATCCACTGTGCCTCTCATCAGCCGGCTGCTTTCTGTTGCTTACTGTTATGCCTACTTGTTTCCATCATCGCATTATATTAATATAGATGATAATCTTACTGTCAACCTCATACAACTTATTATGAAAATTGCATAATAAAATATTATATTCTGATATTCGACACCTGATTATCATATGTCTACTAAAGCTTATACCATATAGTTGCTAATTTTGCAAGCGTTATATCATATTTTTGTGCTCATTATATCTTTATTCTTGTGCTGCTTTTCAGCATATACAAAGTTCCGTTAGGAACTTTTAAGATGAGTGCTTTTGCACTCATTATATCTTTATCAATTAATATTATTGCATTTTTTGCCTTTATGTTTGCACACATTTTTATATATAATATATACTATAATAAGTCCTATTATGCTCCCTGTTGCATCTATCAACACATCTAACACACAACCATACCGACCTGGCACGAATGTCTGATGAAACTCATCTGTTGCTGCAAATGCTATTGCTATAACTGCTGATATGACAGGAATCCTTACACCCTTAATCCCATCAACTATAAGTGCAATCATTACAAATATTGAAAAAATTGCATATTCTGTCATATGTGCAGCTTTTCTTATTGGAAACTGCACCGCCTCTATCATACTTTCCCTGTTATTCTCATTACAATCTATAATTCCAGCCTTATCACACACTGTAAGTATTTTATCCGCCGCCTTATAGCTTAGCCCTGATGACTCTTCCCCATCCTGCTTTGAAAAGCCAAATATAATCATTGCCATAACAATAGCTGGGAGCCATATCAATATCTTTTTTATGCTCATATTCAAATCCTTTAATATACACCTATGTTATTATCAAACTATTCTGCTATTTTTTTTAATATCAAGCTGCATATTCTATTCTAATCTCCTTAATTGGTTTCAAAAACTCATCAACATCACTCCCATTGCATATATATAATTACGTATATTTATTTTTCGATTATTATATCATTCAATTTTTATATTTTCAATTATATAGTGTTCTAACGAACTTAAAACAAGCCCACAAAACCAATTTCACAAGGTTTTGTGGGCTTATATAACTATCTGAAATATCTTGTACCAGCTATAATATTAGAGTGTAACAACTCTCATTGTATTAGTAAGACCTCTCTTAGCTGATGGATCAGATGTTGTAGCGATACCAGCAGATACGATAACTGTATCTCCTTCTTCTACATATCCTGCCTGCTCAGATACAACTAAAGCGTGTTCAATAATCTTATCTGTTGAAGTCTCTGTAGCTGTCTTTAATGGTCTTACTCCCCAATAAATCTGCATCTTTCTAAGAACATTATCATATGGTGAGCAACCGATAATTTCTGCATTTGGCTTTAATTTAGATGTAAGTCTTGCTGTAAATCCTGAAATTGTTGGGCATACAATAGCCTTTGCATTAAGGTTATCAGCAGTCTGAACTGTTGCGTTACATACAGCACTTGAAATGCTTCTCTTGCTATGTACCTTAGCAATATCTGTAGATCTTCCCTTGATATCCTGCTCTGTTCTTTCAGCAATCTTAACCATCATCTTTAATGCTTCAAGTGGATACTTACCATTAGCTGTTTCACCTGAGAGCATAACCACGTCTGTACCATCATAGATAGCGTTAGCAACGTCAGTAACTTCGGCTCTTGTAGGACGTGGATTTCTAATCATAGAATCTAACATCTGTGTAGCTGTAATAACCGGCTTATATGTTGCGTTACACTTCTTGATAATTTCCTTCTGGTAATGAGGAACATCTTCTGCTGGAATCTCTACACCCATATCACCTCTGGCAACCATAATTCCATCAGCAACTTTGATAATTTCATCAAGATTTTCAATACCCTCTGCATTCTCTATCTTAGCAATAACCGGAATATCTGCACCATGCTCCCATAAGAGCTGCTTGATTTCCTGAATACAAGCTGCATTTCTTACGAATGAAGCTGCAATAAAATCAAATCCCTGTTCAATACCAAATATAATATCATCTTTATCTTTATCTGTAATACCTGGAAGCTTAATGCTTACGTTAGGTACATTAACACCCTTCTTAGAACCAAGTTCACCACCATTGATTACTGTACATACGATATCCGTACCATCGACTACATCTTCTACTCTAAGCTCAATAAGACCATCATCAATAAGAATAGTATTACCATTAGCTACATCTGCTGGAAGACCTGCATAAGTAATCATATCAATAGTATCATCACCTACAATATCTCTTGTTGTAAGTGTGAACTTCTGACCTTCCTTAAGTGTAACCTTCTTGTCATCCTTAAGCACACCAGTTCTGATTTCTGGTCCTTTTGTATCAAGAAGTGTAGCTATAGGCTTGTTAATCTCTTCCCTTACGCTCTTAACTAATGCAAAACGGCCTGCCTGTTCTTCATGGTCACCATGTGAGAAATTAAATCTTGCAATATCCATACCACTAAGTGCAAGCTGCTTAATAAGCTCTCTATCATTAGTGTTAGGACCCATAGTACATATAACCTTAGTCTTTTTCATTATAACCTCCAAGTAAATAAAATAAATTAAATTCAAAACAATCCAACAAATTATACTTAATAACACATAAAATAGCAATACCCATTCTGAAATTGTTATGATAATTAAGTGTTATTAATAATATATACCATCATATTACCATATATTATTGTGTTTTGCCAATATGAATATGTGTATATAAATGATCATTACAATATTCATAATTGCCAGCACATTTTGAGCAGAATCTAAACACAAGATTTTCATCGTCTAATTCCGTTCTTCCACACACAGCACATTTGTGCTTAGGTGTTCCATTAGCAGGTCTATATGGCTTATTAGCCCCCTGCCATGTTGTCTTTTCACTATTGGCATTATAAAATGTTTCATTAAAGCTCTGTCTGCTGCCATTATTCTTCTGTGCTTTTCCTGCTGTATGCATAGCCTTATTATAATTCTTCTGTGTAGAAGTCTTAAAAGGTCTTCTCTTAGACACTGTAATGAATATTATAAAGTTAAGCATAGACACTAAAGCTGCAATCGCATTGGCATAACATCCCATTCCGCTTCCTGACAGAAGTCCTGCATTGTATAAACCTTTCCACATAGTCCAGCCAAAGTTCACTCCGCTTACCGCAATTGTTGGAACAATAAAGCCTCCAAGAATAATTATTGCAAATACTATTCCGTCAAGAAGTGCCATCCATTTAATCTTGATAGGTATTACAAAGAACAACAATACTTCCATATCCGGCTGTTCCATAGCAAAAGCCATAAATAAAGCAAGGTTAATATAATGTGTGCTCATATTAAAACTTATGCCAAATATAAGATATATTATAAGAGCCGCAATTATATTAAGTATTACTCCCGAGAAGAAATACACATTAAACTTAAATGACCCCCATATATTCTCTAACACTGTTCCTATAAGATAATAGAAATAAAGTGAAAAGAATACAAATATTATACTTGTTGATGGTGGCTGTATGATAAATGTTACAAGCCGCCATATCTGTCCCTTAAATATATATGCAAAATCCAATGAAAGATATGTGCTGTAAACACCTGGTGCAAACACCTCAAATACAAATCCTACAGCATATAATACAATAATATACATCATTAAATTCTGTATTGCATATTTAGAATACTTTCTTTCTAGTTTCTGAAACCAATCCATTAAACTCCTCATTTCCGCAGGAATAATTCCCACATTATTAAATTATGTATATTTAAAGTGATTTAATAATAAAAGTATAAAAACAAAACCTATGTTTGTCAATTATATAATAACAATAGTATTATTAATTTTATATAAACAATGTTCTAACAAGTGTTGAATTTCTGTGTCATTTCTTATATAATATGTCGGATTGTAACTTTTCGATTTTATTATATATTTTTCGACACAATATAATTAACAAGGAGGTCGGCTCTGCCGTAATGACTATGAACAAATACAGATTAGGTATTGATATTGGCTCTACAACAGTAAAGATCGCTATTCTTGATGATAATAATAATATTTTATTTTCTGACTACGAAAGACATTTTGCTAATATTCAGGAAACTTTACAATCTCTTCTTGAAAAAGCTGTCGCTCAGTTAGGTGAATTTGAAATATACCCTGTTATCACAGGTTCTGGCGGACTTACACTTGCCAAGCATCTTGAAGTACCATTTACACAGGAAGTTGTCGCTGTATCTACAGCACTTCAGGATTATGCACCTCAGTGTGATGTTGCAATAGAACTTGGTGGTGAAGATGCCAAGATTATATATTTTACTAATGGTATCGACCAGCGTATGAATGGTATATGTGCAGGTGGTACAGGTTCTTTCATCGACCAGATGGCTTCACTTTTACAGACAGATGCTTCTGGTCTTAATGAGTACGCCAAGAATTACAAGTCAATATACCCTATTGCCGCAAGATGTGGTGTATTTGCCAAATCAGACATACAGCCTCTTATTAACGAGGGTGCTACTAAGGAAGATTTATCAGCTTCTATTTTTCAGGCTGTTGTCAACCAGACAATCTCTGGTCTTGCGTGTGGCAAGCCTATCCGTGGCAATGTGGCATTTCTTGGTGGTCCCCTTCATTTCTTATCAGAACTTAAGCAGGCATTTATCCGCACATTAAGCTTAACACCTGAACAGGTTATAGCACCTGACCACTCTCATTTGTTTGCGGCAGTTGGTTCTGCTATGAATTATGATGAAAATGTATGTATAAATGTTGCAGATATTATCAAAAGACTTTCAGGCAAAATCAAGCTTGAATTTGAAGTTGAACGTATGGAACCACTTTTTGCCAATCAGTTAGCTTATGATGATTTCACTAAAAGACATAATGCACATCATGTAAAGACTGCTGATATAAGCACTTATGAAGGTAACTGCTACCTTGGTATTGATGCAGGCTCTACAACAACTAAAGCAGCTTTAGTAGATGAAGATGGTAATTTATTATACTCATTTTACTCAAGCAACAACGGCTCTCCTCTTGATACTACAATCAAGGCTGTTAAAGACATTTATACAAAGCTTTCACCTAAGGCTAAGATTGTGCAGGCCTGTTCAACAGGTTATGGTGAGGCTCTTATCAAGTCAGCACTTATGCTTGATGAAGGTGAAGTTGAAACTGTGTCCCACTTCTATGCTGCTGCATTCTTTGACCCTGAGGTTGACTGTATTATAGATATCGGCGGACAGGATATGAAGTGTATTAAAATAAAGAACCAGACAGTTGATTCTGTCCAGCTTAATGAAGCCTGTTCTTCAGGATGTGGTTCATTTATCGAAACATTTGCAAAGTCGCTTAACTACTCTGTTCAGGACTTTGCCAAAGCTGCACTTTTTGCCGAGCACCCTATTGATTTAGGTACAAGATGTACCGTATTTATGAACTCTAAAGTCAAGCAGGCTCAGAAAGAAGGTGCGGAAGTCGCTGATATTTCTGCCGGTCTTGCTTATTCAGTTATCAAAAATGCTTTATATAAGGTTATTAAGATTGCTGACCCTAACGACCTTGGAAAGCACATTGTTGTACAGGGCGGTACTTTCTATAATGATGCAGTATTAAGAAGTTTTGAAAAGATTACAGGTGTTGATGCCATAAGACCTGATATTGCTGGTATTATGGGAGCATTCGGAGCTGCTCTTATCGCAAGGGAAAGATATGACGGCATATCTGAATCATCAATGCTTTCAATAGATAAGATCAACAGTCTTACATATGAAACAACCCTTACAAGATGCAAGGGTTGTACTAACAGTTGCCACCTTACTATTAATAAGTTCTCTGGTGGCAGGCAGTTTATAACTGGTAACAGATGTGAAAGAGGTCTTGGAAAAGAACGAAATAAAGAACATCTTCCTAACCTTTTTGATTATAAATTCCATAGACTTTTTGATTATGAACCATTATCTGCTGACCTTGCAGTGCGTGGAACTGTTGGTATTCCTAGAGTACTTAATATGTATGAGAACTATCCTTTCTGGTTCACATTCTTTACTAAGCTTGGATATCGTGTAGTTCTTTCGCCTCAATCCACAAGAAAGATTTATGAATTAGGTATTGAATCAATACCTTCTGAGTCTGAGTGTTACCCAGCCAAGCTTGCACACGGACATATAAGCTGGCTTATCAAGAAAGGTATTAAATTCATATTCTACCCTTGTGTTCCTTATGAACATAAAGAGATTGAGAACACTAATAACCACTATAACTGCCCTATTGTAACTTCTTATGCAGAAAATATTAAGAACAACGTTGAAGAATTAAAGACAGAAAATATAGATTTCAGAAATCCTTTCCTCTCATTTGAAAGTGAAGAAATTCTTGCCAAACGACTTAAAGCAGAATTTCCTTTAATTCCCGCACCAGAAATCAAGGCTGCTGTTCACGATGCGTGGGAAGAACTGATGCAGTCAAGAACTGATATGCATAATAAGGGTGAAGAAGTTATTAAATACCTTAAAGAAAATAACAAACGTGGTATTGTACTCGCTGGAAGACCTTACCATATTGACCCCGAGATTAACCATGGTATTCCAGAACTTATCAACTCATATGGAATAGCCGTTCTTACTGAAGACAGCGTTGCCCACCTTGGAAATGTTGAAAGACCACTTATTGTTATGGACCAGTGGATGTACCACTCACGTCTGTATGCCGCAGCAAGCTATGTCAAGACTCAGGATAATCTTGATCTTATACAGCTTAATTCATTCGGCTGTGGACTTGATGCAGTTACTACAGATGCCGTTAATGATATTCTTACTAAGTCTGGCAAAATATATACAGTTCTTAAAATTGATGAGGTTAATAACCTTGGTGCTGCAAGAATACGTGTCAGATCACTTATTGCCGCACTTAAAGTAAGGGACAAGAAAAATTACCAGCGACAGTTAGTTTCAAGTGCATACAAGCGTGTTGAATTCACACCTGAGATGAGAAAGAATTACACTATTCTCTGCCCTCAGATGTCACCAATACATTTTGACCTGCTTGAACCTGCTCTTAATTCGTGTGGATATAACTTCGAAGTTCTTGCCAATGATAATAAATCGTCTGTAGATATGGGACTTAAATATGTTAATAATGATGCCTGCTACCCTTCTTTAATGGTTGTCGGACAGATTATGAACGCGGTTCTTTCCGGTAAATATGATTTAAGCAAGACTGCCATTATAATTACACAGACTGGTGGTGGCTGTCGTGCTTCTAACTATATTGGATTTATAAGACGTGCTCTTGAGAAAGCTAATCTTGCATACATACCAGTTATTTCTTTAAGTGCACAGGGACTAGAGTCTAACTCAGGCTTTAAGTATGATCTGCCTATGTTAAAGAAAGCTATGATGGCTATTGAATACGGTGATGTATTTATGAATGTTGTATACAGAACAAGACCTTATGAGAAGGAAAAAGGCTCTGTTAACGCACTTCACGAACATTGGAAAGAGATATGTATAAAGCAGCTTACTTCTGACAAAGTAAGAATGAAAGACTTCAATAAAAATCTGCGTGATATAGTTCACGATTTTGATAATATTGAACTTCTTGATATTAAAAAACCTAGAGTTGGTGTTGTTGGAGAAATTCTTGTTAAATTTCTTCCAGCCGCTAACAATTATCTTGTAGATTTATTGGAAGCTGAAGGTGCTGAAGCTGTTGTTCCAGATCTTATGGGATTTCTTCTTTATTGTGCAGAAAATGCTAACTTCAAACACAAGTACCTTGGTGCTTCATCTAAGTCAGCATTTATCAATAACGTGGTAATTAAATTGCTTGAGTGGTTCAGAAAAGCTGGTAACGAAGCATTAGCACAGAGCAAGAGGTTTGATGCTCCATCTTCAATTAAAGAAACTGCTGCTCTTGCCAAAGACCTTGTGTCACTTGGTAACCAGACTGGTGAAGGCTGGCTTCTTACTGGTGAAATGATTGAGCTTATTCATAACGGTGCTGGAAATATTGTATGCTGTCAGCCATTTGCCTGCCTTCCTAACCACATTGTTGGTAAGGGCGTAATCAAAGAATTACGTGCAGCATTCCCTGAAGCTAACATAATCGCCGTGGATTATGACCCAGGTGCATCAGAAGTTAACCAGCTTAACAGAATTAAGCTTATGCTTGCTACTGCTAACAAGAACCTTTAATGTCTGATGTTTACTAAATCAGATTTATTACCGTGAACTTATATAAAAGGCTGAGTGTTGCATATTTATTGTATACATATGTGTTATAGAAACATCTGTATATAATAAATATGCTGAAATATTTAATTTCAATATATTGAAATTAAATAATTTCAAGTGTATAATACTAATAAATGGAGGTCGGTAATATGAACTTTTTATTATTTTTAGGACCAATTATCGGTGTTGCAGTTGCTATATTTGCAGTTGTAGTAATTATTGCTGTAATAGGAGCTGTTGCAGGTTCAGAAGAAGATTTTGATGAATAGACATTTCTTCCGTAGTTTTATTTCTTAAGCAAAAAGCAGCGTTGATTGACAATCTACTATTAAAGGTTGTCAATCAACGCTGCTTTTTATTTATTTTAAAATATTCATAATATCAGATATTCTCTATCTGCCAGTCAATAGGCTCAACTCCATGGCTTTCAAGGAATTCGTTACATTGGCTGAAATGCCTGCATCCAAAAAATCCTCTATATGCTGATAAAGGACTAGGGTGTGGACACTTTAATATAAGATGCTTAGGATTGGTAAGCATAGGTATCTTTCTCTGTGCTGGTGAACCCCAGAGCATATATACTATCGGTCTATCCTGCATATTAACCGCATTGATAACTGAATCAGTGAACTGTTCCCAGCCCATTCCCTGATGTGAATTAGCATTATGAGCCCTTACTGTTAATACTGTATTTAACAATAGTACGCCTTGATCAGCCCATTTTTTAAGGTAGCCATTATTAGGATAATAACAGCCACAGTCATCGTGTAATTCTTTATATATATTCTGTAGTGACTTAGGAATAGGATTACCCGGAAGAACCGAAAAACTAAGTCCATGTGCCTGATTTACCTCGTGATATGGGTCTTGTCCTAATATGAGCACTTTAACATCTTTTAAAGGTGTAAAATGAAATGCATTAAAAATATCGTCTGCTGGAGGATAGACAACACATCTGCTATATTCGTCTTTTACAAATGTATACAACTTTTTGTAATAATCTTTCTTAAATTCATCACTTAAAGCATCTTTCCAATCATTAGTTATCATTGACATAATAACACCCTCCAATATCTACTTAACTAATCTTATAGGTATTCCCTTATCAGATAAATACTGCTTTAAATCATTTATCTCCATCTCTTTATAATGGAATAAGGAAGCAGCTAATGCAGCATCTGCCATACCTTCTGTAAAGGCATCATAAAAATGCTCCATATTGCCAGCCCCGCCTGAGGCTATAACTGGAATTGATACATTAGAGGCAACCTCTCTTGTAAGTTCAATATCGTATCCTGCTTTAGTACCATCACAGTCCATACTTGTAAGAAGTATCTCTCCTGCTCCAAGCTGTTCTGCCTTAACAGCCCACTCAACAGCATCAATATTCATATCAACTCTTCCACCATTCTTATAAATGCTCCAATGACCATCTTCCTGTCTTTTGGCATCTATTGCAACAACCACACATTGACTGCCGAACTTATCAGCCGCCCTTGATATAAGTGTTGGATCCATAATTGCCGCTGAATTAATAGATATCTTATCAGCACCTTCTCTTAAAAGCACCTTAAAATCATCTACTGTTCGTATTCCTCCGCCTACTGTGAATGGAATAAATACTTTTTCAGCAACCTTTCTTACTAAGTCAACAGTTGTATTTCTTCCGTCACTTGAAGCTGTTATATCAAGAAATACAAGCTCATCAGCTCCTGATTTGTCATACATTGCGGCAACTTCAACTGGATCTCCAGCATCCTTTAAATCAACAAAATTAGTACCTTTTACTACTCGTCCATCTTTACAGTCAAGGCATGGTATAATTCTTTTAGTAAACATATTACATTCTCCATTCTATAATTCAGCAAAATTTTTAAGTATTCTTAAGCCTGTTTCACTACTCTTTTCCGGGTGGAACTGACACGCAAAAAGATTACCTTTTTCTACTGAAGCATGAATATGTGTTGAATATTCAGCAGATGCTGCTACAATATCATCATTATCAGCTTTTAGATAATATGAATGTACAAAATATACATATGGATTAGCATTGATTCCTGCAAACAATCTCGCATCATCCTTAACATTTAAGGAATTCCAGCCCATATGTGGTATCTTAAAGCCTTCCTTAGCTGGAATTTTAAATATCTTTCCTGGAAGAAGGTTAAGACCTTCCGCTCCTGGTGTCTCTTCGCTTTCCTTGAATAAAAGCTGAAGTCCAAGGCATATTCCAAGAAATGGTGTATCCTTAGCTACAACATTTTTAATTGTATCTACAAGTCCAAAACGATCCAGATTGTTCATCGCATCACCAAATGAACCTACTCCAGGAAGAATAACTTTATCTGCCTGAAGTATCTCACTTGAGTCTCTGGATACTATAACTTCTTCACCGAGTGCTATTAACGCTTTCTCAACACTCTTAAGATTGCCTGCATCATAGTCAATTATTGCTATCATTTTCTAAAGCCCTTTCATATCAAGCATTTCCCAAATGCTTGTGTATATTTTAAATGGTTTTTACTGTCATTTTGTTACTTTTTTGTATATTTTGTTACATCTCATTACACATTGTAATTAGTAAATAATTAGTATGCTAAAATTTATACTAATTAGTTGTTAGTTGCTTTTCTACAGCATTAATTTGCATGAGCTGTTCTGTTCCCGGTTTAACATCAACGTAGTTATTCATTGTTGTGACTATATTACCATGTCCTAATATATATTGAAGCGTTTTAGGTGGTAAATATTGCATATTCGTAGCAAATGTATGTCTGCAAATATGTGGTTCAAATTTTCTGATTGGATTATCTGGGTTTGCATTGTTGAATCTTTTGATACAGTTCTGTAGGTATTCTTCAACGTGACTTCTTACAATTGTTTTTCTACTTCTTGTTGCAAGAAATACAAATCCTTTATATGCCTTACCACGTTGATCATAACATACAGGTTCTATGTCACCCTTCAAATAGCGATTTTTAATAATACGCTGAAAACTTTCATACACACCATCTGTCATGGGAATAGTTCTTTCACCATTTGATGTTTTTGTAGGCAATACTACATGAGTATGATTGATACATTGTAATTGTTTGTTAACTACTATCATTCGATTATCCATATCAATATTGTCAAGTGTAAGTCCACATAATTCTGACGCTCTTACCCCACTCCAAAACAACACATATAACATATCATAGCAATGTGCGCAATGTGCATCCCTTGAACAGAAATACAGAAATCTGCTCATATCTTCTACAGATAGAGCTTCCATCTTCTTACTGTCACTCCTGTCTGTAGTAATGCGTCTGAATGGATTCTTTGCCACATAATCATAATCTAAAGCATATTCAAATGTTCGCTTAATTAGGCTAATCTGTGATTGAATGGATGAACCTCTATACTTTTTCTTCATATCAGTAAGCCATTCTTCACAATGTTCTGGTCTGATCTTGCCAATTTCCATATAACCTAGTTTATATTGCTTCAACGTGTTTACTGTTACATTGTAACCAAGTTTGGTATTGTGTGCTAAGTTTTTTTTATTATATAGAGAATTAAGGTATCTATCCACTACTTCTAATAATGTGAGTTTAGCACCATCAATATCAATATCATTCTTGAGATATGTGTTTAACTCAGCCTCCTTCTCACGTAAACTTTTTGATGATCTTTTACCTTTCGGCAGTTGATCTGTCATTTCAAGCCTGTATGAACTAATAACCCTTTCTTTTCCGAAACAATCTTTGTAGTGGTATTCATACCTTTTTGTCTTTGGATTGTAATATTCATTGGGTCTTAGTGTTTTTCTTGCAGGCTTGTTCTTTTCTAATGTTGTCTTATTTGCCATTCTTCAGCCTCCTTAAATCAGAGTGCCTCGAATGCATACCACATTGAATTGTACCACATCCAAAGCACATTGTCCATTTCTTAAATCTGTTCAACATTATCTATAAATTCCTCAAATTGCTTTCTTTTGATCTTGATAGTTCTCCCCAGCATCAAATGATATTTGTTTCCATAATCTTCACGAACTATCTCTCTAAGTCTATGCTGTCCAATTCCAAATAAATCGGACGCTTCTTTTATATTCAATAAAACCTTACTATCCAATGTAACTGCTGCACTTTCTATAATAATCACGCTCCTTAATATAAAAGGCAGAAGTCATTATAACATCTGCCCTAATCAAAATAATATATTCTGTTACTATTCTTTTGATAAGCTTTCAGCAAGCAGATACACAAGACCTCCTGCTACCGCCATACCAAAACATTTAGCCATTTCTTTCTGATATGCTGGTATTGACTTTTGTATAAATCCTACATCAACACCACAGATATTTTTTAATGGAATTTCAATGCCACAATCATATTTAAGTGCATATATCATACATCCCATAGCTTTTTCAAACGGAATATCAAATTGCTTCATAAGTTTATCCAAGCTATTCCAAACATTTTCTACTTTGGATTTATCATACCCCATACCAGTAAACATGTGGATATATGTATTCTTCTTTGCTTCTTCATCTGAAATATCGCTGTTTATATCTGTATCTGCCAAGAAATCCTTGCACATAAACTCAATATCATCAAATTTGATAATCTCACTTGAATGACTCCATACAGATTTAGAAGTATCAAGGCAAATGACCGTTACCGGCTCTGCCTCTTCACTTTCCTTGAACTCTCCAACGCAAGTAATTGTTCCTGTGTATTCCTTGTCAGTAGTTCGGCATATTACCTTGTCTCCTTCGTGGAATTTATCTGTAATACCATCCTTTGTATATTCTATATAATGTTTTGCTTTAATGTTATCCATTGTGTTATAACCTCCAATTCAATTTTTAGCCTTTATCAGCTATTGTTTATCTGTATATTATCTGTTATCTATCTGTACTATCTCATTACCCACGATAACGATTTTTTCAAAAATTTTATTCACATAAAAGTACCTACTACCCCTATGGAAAACAAATAAAAAATAAGGATTTCTTTTTTAAGTTTTTCCGTGCCAATAGTCCCGACTTTTATGTGCCGATAGAGTATCTACTACCTCTTTGCTACATTTTAATCCTATATTTCCTGCATACAAATGAGGACTAGGATTTTTCTCCCAGTCCTCATATATACGCAAAAGCCTTATTTATTCGGTCTTTTCGCCCTTTTCTACTGTAAATTCAGTCTTTGGTTTTCTCCCCTTATTACTCTTTTGGGGCTGCTTCGATACATCATACGATAAGCCTTTATTGTCATTATGGAACTCTTTTACAATGGCTTTTGCCACTTCTTTGTTATCCATATCCTTTACTGCAGGAAGTACATCAATAAGTCTATTAACTGTATCAAAATCAATAGAATCTCTGTCGGCAAACTTATTAATGGCATTAGTTAAAGCTGTAAAGAAATCTGCTACCACACTTTCATTATTATAGTGGTTGATTCTATATTCAAGTGCTTCTTTACAAGCGTCCTCTACATCTGGATGTACATTGATACTGTCAATCAATGTCCCATTAGCCTTAATAAATACTTCAACCTCATCAATATTAATGTTGTCTTCATTATCAAATACAGTAATATCTGTATAATACTTAATCAACAAATAATTATACATTATGTTCTTTAAAAGCGGGGCATATCCCAGCTCCTTTGATACAACTGTTTCTGCATATTCTGAAACAAGTGCAACTTTTTCACTAATCTTCAAATCTTCCTTAACTGTATATTCAACACCATTTCCACCAAAATCAATATAATACATTTTATCCATTATCTAATTCCCTCCGCTAATTCGTTTTGTATTTCATCAAATAAATTACCATAAACATCTTTCATTTTTTTCAATTCCTCAAGGTGCATATCAAGTTCCTTCTTCTTCTCTTTCATTTCAGCAAGTGCTTCATTATACAATCTTTCTGACTGTCTCACTTTTCTTATTGCTTGATTTAACTGTGTATGTGGCATATTGGCAAACTTCTTTGATTCCCACACTTCCAGTTTCATTTCCTCATTCTCTGCCTTAAGTTTTTCATTCTCTTTCTCAAGCATTTTGCAGTGTTCTTCTAAATATTCTAATCTTTTATCATTATTTTCTGTCATTTATTATTTCCTCCTATTAAAACAGGTGCATTGACCGCTATAGTCAAATACACCCTATAATCATTATTATCTATATGTCAATACATTAAGCGAATTATGTCCTAATACTTGACCCAAAGTGCCTTCTTGTACTGCTGTTAAGAATCTCTTATCTCTTACCATCTGTTTCATAAAATCTTCATAATTTTTAACATTAGGCAATGATAAAGTAACATCACCAAATTGTACATCCATTTTATTAGATGTATTTTTAGAAACATTAGGAACATCAGGTACTTTAACACCAACATTATTTAATCCCATATTAGGTGTAATACCCTTAGACATATCCCATAACTTCTGAACCTGTTCCTTACTAAATACAGTATCACCTGAATCAAGCTGACGGAGAGTACCATACTTTGTAACGATGACTTCTGAACCAAGACCATCTTCATCTGTGAGATGCAGACCTTGTGTGGCTGAGTTTGTACCTTTGCGGTAGCCGTTATTTTTAAGATAATTGAGTAGACGTATATTCTGCTCCGCAGTACCGTAGTAGTCACTATCGCCTGTTATTTGTTCATAATAACCAGCTCTTGCACCAAAACTACTTGCAATCGAGTTGTATTTCAAGCGGTCAACTATTGAATTTTCTATATCCAATAAATCTTTTGGATATGAATCCTCCTCATATATCCAATTAACTCCATCAGACCCACTATCATCAGATGAGCCACTATCAGAGTTATCCCAATTATCAGACCAATCATTAGAACCGCCTCCACCACCAGATGAACCACCGCCATCAGAATAACCGCCATCTGTATTAGCATTTTGTTCTGCCTGTTGTCTTGCAATTTCATCAGCGACCCTTTGTGCTTCATCATTACTATTCTTCAATAAACCTTGTACAGCAGCATTAATGTCACCACAAACCTTATTAATAGCGTTACTGCCTTCAACAAACTTATTACTAAAGTCGCCAAGTACACTATTAATACCATTTGTTATATTACTAGCATTTATACTCCATATAGAAGACATAGATTCACTAAGCTTATAACCATAATTCTCAGCAGTAGATGTAATAGTCTGTGAGATATTAGAAGCATTTTCATTAGACTGGTCAATAATTTCCTGCATAGTTATATCAAACTCATCTATACGCTGATCGAGCCAATTTTTCGCATTATCGGTAAGTTCATCAAGAATAGCTTGAGTATCACTGATTAGCTTTTCATACTCAGTATCTTTTAAATCATCTTTAGCGGTATTAATTTGGTCTTTAAGCTGCTGGATATTCTTCTTACCTTCCTCAGAATTATCTCCTTGAACGGCAGAATATTGTTTCTCTAAAGCATTAAGAGCCTTTGTTTTTTCAGCGATAGATTTTTCATAATCATAAGCATCCTTTTGCTGATTCATAAGATCTTTGTACTTCTGGATAACTTCATCAAGTTTATCAAGAAATGTATCATAACCCTCTTGAACCAAGTCCTTAAGAGCATCCTTTTCAGATATGCTTGAATTAATAGCATCCTGTTGAGCCTTAATAAGTTCCTGCTTTCTATCAAGCAATTCCTTATCATAAGGATCATTAGCCAACTCTTCATTAATCTTAAGTATCTCATCCTTATAAGCTTTAGCCTGATTAAGATATAATTGATACTTCTGTGCGATTAATGCTTGTGCAGCCTTGCCATTGTCGTTTATATTACCATTATCATCAGTAACACTTTCATCCTTCAGCAATCCAACAAGGAATTCTGTTTCGTCTATAAGATTGCTAACATCATCTCTAGTCCTATCGAAAGCATCCCAATTAATCTGTCTGATAGCATTGTCATACTCAACTAATGCCTTTTTAGCATCATATATACTTGAAGTACAATCATCTATGGCAGACTGCATAGAATACCAATCCTCAGATTCAGCATCAATCTTACCAGATTCCATAGCAGAATTAAGTGCCTTTGTAAGTGCGTCTCTTTCCTGTTCAAGCTTTTCAAGATTCTTCTGCTCCTGTTCCATCATAGAATTATTAAGTAGAGTAGAAGCAAACCAGCCCTGTTCTTCTAAGAGGTCATTATCCTTGCTATATAAATCCTTAATAGAATTCACTTTTCCAAGAACTTCTTCAAACTGTGATTGAATATTATCAAACCTACTCTTAGCAAGCTGTCTAATCTCAATGTTTAATGATTGTACAGAATCAGCAGCATCTTGTGCCTTATCATATAAATCCTGGCAATCTGAAATTGCATCCTTGAGGTCTTCATCATAGACAGTTTCTATATTAAATGAACCATTTGCAATCTGATCTTTGTAATATCCGTCAAGGTCATATGAATTAAATCTATCCATATAGAAGTCATAAGCATCTGACTGTGCGTTAATCTCTGATAACAATGTTTCCATAGAATCGGATAGGGCATTATTGCGCTTGAGCCAAGTTTGTGTTGTATCAGATACTTTATTCTTTAATCGGTCATATGCTTTGGAGATTTTAGATAAGAGACGTTCTACCCAGTTGAAGTCCTGTGGCGATGGTTCGGAGGATGAATCACTTCCACTAGATGAAGATGAGGAATCTTTACCCAATCCCTTCCAATCGACATTAATGCTTGAACTAACCTGTTTAAAGCTATAATTATCTAAAGCATCTACCGCAGCGTTAGCACCATCAACAATACTTTGGAAATGGTTGTACATATTGTTGTATTCTTCATCCATAGCTTCTACTTCATCTGGATCTGCCGAATACATGCCTGCATCATACCAGCCAGTTGTCTGTACCATTAATTTACCATTTGCATCCTGAACAACTTTGAAATAGTCAGACCAGACACCCGCTAATTCTTTAATAGCTTTATTAGTAATTTCCAGCTTGGCTTTTTCCATATTCGACCAGTTATCAACATCATCACCATATAGAGTTTGAAGTTCATTATATAACTCTGGGTAATTAGTCATAACTGCATTGAAGAATTCTTCATCAGTCTGTGACTTATCTACTACAGATTGTATGTACTGATTTTTGTCATTCTCATAGATAGTTTCAAGCTGTGAAAATAACTCTTGTTCAGATATTATGCCTTGCATATAATCCGAAAGTGCTGCCTTTGCTTCCGGATATTTCTTGATAATGCTTTGCATAGATGATACACCTATACGTCCATTATCATCTAATTCTTTTTGGATTGTAGATAATAGGTCTGCTTCTGATTGAAGGTCTGCAAGATTGGCTGTTTGTGACTTATCATCTGATTCTGTGAGAAGAGAAGTTAAGTCAGTAAATGCACCAGATATAGATTGTGCAGCATCAGTTCCAGTTTCTTTAAGCTTATTAAGATACTTAATAAATACATCTGCTGCTGATTGTCCATCTTCTAAGATTAAATCAGTATCATTCAGCTTATCATTAAGAACATCAATCCCCTTAATATCATCCTCAGTAAGAGTACCTTCATTAAGTGCTGTTTTAAGCTTATCAACTATTGTCTGATAACTTTTATCATCTATAATAGAATCTAGTTTAACTGTATTCCATTCAGCAGACCTACCAGTATATCGGTATAAGTCCATTTCCTTCTTCTGCATATCATCCCACATAGCTTGATATTGTGGATTGTCAAATGTACCATCAGAATTCATAGAGTTCATCAATGTCTGTTTGAATGCTTCATACTTCTCTATCTTATCAGAGAAGGTTTCTTCTGCCATCTTTTCAGCAGATTCTTTTAACTTTTCATTGGAATTTGTATAATTAGAAATAAGATTATTATTGAGGTCAATACTATGTTGGTATTGAGCTTTAAGACTTTCATCAGAAGTGGCATTTAATTGTGCCTGTAATTCTTCGCTTTGTTTCTGAAATTCCTCTAATTTCTGTTCATTAGCTTTAATAGCATAATCAAAATCAGATAATTCACTCGCTCTGTCTAAAAATGAGCCAACGTGGAAACCATCTGCATCAGATGATGCTTGATAATACTGTTCCTGTTTACTAGCAGTATCGTCAGTTTCCATGCGATTTTCTCTTGTGTATGTTTTATATGCTTCGTCAGAGGCTTCCTTTGCTTTCTGCTTTTTAACCTCTTCCTGATTCTGTATCATAAGTCTTAACTCTTCATTAGTGAGTTTCAACTTATCAAGTTCAGACTGTTCTACTAATGTAATAGTACCATTATTAGACTTTTCGATTAATTCAGCTATTCTACTTGTAGTCTCTGATAACTTAGTTTTTAACTCATCAAGCTTTGTACAAGCATCCGTATAGTCCTGTTGTGCATTTTCAAATGCTTCACGCTGTTCTTTCATAGATGTTGTTAACGCATCCACTATCTTAACCGCTCCTGCAATAGCACCTAAAGTTACTGTTATAGCAAGTAATATCGGATGTGCAACTGCAAGTGCTTTTAATGATGCACCAAAACCTTTGATAGCATTAGAAGCTGTCGTTGTTGAAGCTGTAAGACCTGTATTAGCTGCTACCATCTTCCAGGATTGTAGCTGTGCAAGTGCCTGTTCCTCACTAAGACCAGCCGTAACAAGTACTTGTTTCTTCTGACTAATAGTGAGTGCATCCGTTGATAGCATTAACTTTAACTGACTTTTCGATAAGCCGTTAGACAGTAATAACAACTTATCAAAGCTTTTTGAAGATATACTTGTTGCATTTACTATATCTATTGCACTCTTAAATTTATTCAGATTAACATATGCTTCATATGCTCCTGTTTTTATAGATAGGAATGCTTTTGTAACACCTGTTACTGCTAATGCCCCCATAGCACCTTTAAGTGCATTTGTCTTATTAATGAGATTTACAAGTGCTGTTGTTGCATCAAGAATACCACCATATACTTCTGACATATCAGAGTTCATTATCATAGATTCAAAAGAGGCTTGTAAAGTGTTAGTTTTAGCTTCAAGCGATTCTTTATAAGACTTATTAAACTTCTCAACTGCTGTTCCTGCTGAATTAGCTGCAACCCCTGTAAGCTCTAATGTCTTATTATAACCTTCAAGGAGTGCTGAAAACCTATTCTGTTGTCTTGTTCCAGCTGCAACTTTCAATAACGCCGCCTGCTGTACACTAGATAAAGTATTCCATTTCTGAGCCATTTCATCAAGGATTGTTTCAAAATTCCTAAACTCACCCTGACTATCCCTTAACTGAATACCTATTGATTTTAATACAGATTCATAATCTGATAGGTCTTCACCATCATCAGATAGATAATTACCTATCTTAACATTCCTATATCTTGACAACAATGTATTAAAGAATGTACCGACAGTTTCTGCTGATTGCATTGTCTTATCTTGTACTGTACCTATCATAGCAGCCAGCTTATTAAATGATACTCCTGCTATATCCGCACTACTAGCACAATACTTTAATGCTGTGGCTATGTCACCAGATGACGTACTAGCTGCCATATCAATAGCAACCATTGCATCCAATGCATCATTAACTTGATTAACAGACATATCAAATCCATTCATAGTTGCTAACAAATCCTCTGTTGCTTCACTAGAATTAATCTGACCTAACTTACTAAGCATAATAGAATCTTTTATCAACTGATTAGATTCCTTCATTGACTTACCTGCTCTTAAGTAATCGTCTGCTGCTTGACTAACTTGTATTGTTGTACTTGCAAGCTGTTTAGCCATACTGTTATAATCTTTTAGTAAGTCCTTAACACTTGATCTGCTGTCGCCTGTAGCAACCGACAAATCCGTTACAACCTTATCAAGCTGTACCATAGTATCTTTTGCACGTTCAGCAGCATCATTTATCTCTTTTAATAATGCTAAATAAGCAGTTGTTTCTATTTTCCTACTCGAAAATGTACCTGATACTGCATTCTTTAATCTACCAAATATTGTTGTAGTATTTTTTGCTGAATTACTAATGTTATTCAGATCTTGTACAGTATTCTTGCTATTAACATTGATATTGACATCATACTTACCAGATTCAATATCCTTAAGTTTTTTCCTAAACTCGGATTCGTCCAAATTTGCTTTAATGTTTATTTGTTTCAATCATTTGCTCCTTTCCATAATTTTCTCTGCAATTTTCACTTAACATCATAGCCTCTTTTCCTCATTGCTCTCTGAAATATTTTGTCTATTCTGTCTGATTTTTCAATTTCATCCACAGCATAATCAACAAAAGGTCTTGGCAGATTATGTTCTCCTGGGAAGTCATAGTAAAAACCATTACTTTTGCTACCATCATTTATTAACTGTGGTAATCCAAAGCCGTGATTATATGTTCCATAACCCTCATTAAACTGCGTAATATTGTCTACACTAAGTGTCATATTCTTAACAGAACCTACGATATTATTAGGATCATCAATACCGCCTGTAGTACGTCTTTGATATATAGTAGGTGTGCTTCTATTAATAACTTCCATTTGAATGTGTTCAAGTTCAATGTCCTTTGCTTCATCAAATACTTCCTTAGACAATACATCTTCTATATCAGACCTGATATCGTTCAATAACATATCTACATCATCATATTTATTTTTCAATACATATTTCCTTCCTATGTATATAAGAACTCAACATCATTGTATTTCTTATATACTTCGCTAATATCATAATCATAAGAATCTGAATCATAACTGATTCGTAAATAGATAGTTGCATAGATTATTGCAGCAACTGTATAAATAGATTCATCATAAAGAACCTTGTCATTAACTTTTATTTTCATATTTTTATGGGGATAATTTGATTAGAATAATCTGAAATAAATTGAATATAGTTTTAATATAATTGATAAATACTATGAATTAATAAGATAATTTTCCAGTTTTGAAAACAACTGCGGATATAGATCTATCTTTCCTAACTTAAATTTGCTTAATATACTTCCGTCTATACCAACAATCTTGGAAATATATGTCTGTTTTTCTCTTATTAATCTTTCTTTATAAAGATTTCTTAACTCTTCCTGTGTCAACTCATTATGCTCCTTTCTTTAATATATTTCAATTTTTTAGACAAAAAATAATAGAGCAAACAAGAACTCTCCAACAAAAAACTTATTTACTCTATTATAATTGGGATTGAATGATTTCTCTTGAAAGAAGAATATAACACAGCTACTCAGCCTACGGTCTTTTCACCTTGCATTATATCTTCTTTCATATGTAGACATCTAAAAGCCTTATTTTATATGAGATTTTTGCACTTTTTACAAAATTTTTGATGTATTTTCGTCACTTTTCACAAAGCATTGTATAAACAATTTTTCACTAACCTTAAAAAGTTCATTAAGTAATACTGAATTATCATTGCAATCTGCATACTTTATAAGTGCTATAAAAGTATTAATAGACATATCCTTTTTGAATTTACTAGCTAATATTGTAGCCTGTAACTTTTTTAACTTATATAATGTAGCTTCATCATAATCATCTGCGTTAGCATTTAATTTATGAACAGATTCATTATACTTATTAAATTCCTCTTTAAATTTATCTGTCTTATATTTGTTAATATCTTTCTTGTCAATCAAGCTTTTATCTATTAAACTGGATAAATCTATGTACCTTGTATTATCAACTCTTCTGGCAATACTTTCATTAATATGGTCATACAATATATCCATAGGGCAATTCATATGCCCCACTTCTTCAGGTTCAAACTTTTTGCCTGTTCTTGTCTGTTTTATAGCTGCATAAAATTCTGGATATTTTGTTTTACCTACTCTATTCATACATTGCAATCTCTGAATCCTTGTTATTTCATTCTTAACATTTATATCAAATGTTTTTTTACAAAGATCAATGGCGACCTGACCCAATACAGATAAAATTATAAAGCAATCTTCCAGCTCCTTATCCTGCATGTCACTATCATAATAATAACTCATAGCTAACTGTGCTGTATCTGTTGATACTCCAATATCAGCCTGTGTAGCAGCCATTGCATTATCCATCTTTGCATAATCAGCCTGTGTCATATGGTATAAATGACTTCCAGATTCCGCTATGTCATTTATAATAGTAGGATAGTTGATGTATGCTGTTCTTGCTAACTCTGCCATTTCAGATTGATTAGTTGCATAGACAAAATCAGAATCGCAGTCCTGTGAATTAAGTCTTGCCTGTGTATCAGTTCCTATTGCATTAAAGACTATTACATTATTACCAATATTGGAAAAATACTTAACTAATCGTTCTGGATATACATTATATAAATGAACAATATTATTAGGGCTGTTATGTGGGCTTCTAAAAGCTGCAAGCCTTTCACCTTCAGCAAATCTTGGTGTATAGCATTGAATACCATCACTAACCACCTCAAAACATCCTTCTGTATATGGGTCATACTTCTTATCACCTGCACTATTATTAACATTCCACACAACCTTGTCTAATAATGCAATTGGATTATCCATAATAGTAAGATTGTCACCTTCCTGCGGTAATTCACCTTGCATTAAAGCTGTCTTATACCTACTAACGTCCTCAGTCCATTTCTTTCTAAACAACCTTGTTTTCGTGAACTCTGGATTATGCTTTACAAGTGCAAGTAACATTCCATTTATATTAAAGTCATTCTTCGTCTGCTCCAAATACTTGATATATTCATCAACAGATTTCTTCATATTATTAGCCTTGGTTATTCCTATATCAGCTATAGGCTTTAATACTTGTGGATTATTAGTAGGTAGCGAACCATTCATCTGATATGATGATACCTGATAATTTCCCAGCTTACTTTCATGTGCCGACTTTACGATTGCAAAGCAATTACCATACTGCTTCATAAGCCTATTATAATAATTAAATGCTTTCTTATATGTACCACCCATCTTGTCTATGAACTTAATCCATTTAATAGAACTGTTTGTAATTACCATCTTTATATCTGATAATTTCATTCTGCGCCCAAATAAATCCGTATCATCACCTATATATGCTGTATCATAATTTATGCCCTGCTGCTCACAATAATCTTTAAAGAACTGCTGTATACTTCCTCTGAACAAACAGCTTTTAAAAAAGTGTGACCTAAGATATACAAAGCCAACATGTCCATCTGGAAAAATAGAATCATCCACAAGACCCATTCCATCCCAGAGTACATTTTTTATGTTCTCTTCTGTATATTTAACGCTACATTGCTTCTCAGAATACTTTTTCTCTGTTGTTTTATGTTCGCCTGGATATGCACCATTTATTCTTATGCCATACTCTTTTAATGCCTTCTTAGATTTTTCTGCTATAAAAGTATATTTATCAGACTTATCACTACAAAATGTATATCCCTTTTTATTAAGAATTTTTTCCACTTTAGGATTATCGAAATCGACAACATACTCATCTAATTGTTTTATTATCTCAACATCTTTAAGACCTACAACGGCTGCCTTCATTTTATCTGAATATACATCTTCATCCTGCACTACAAGTATGTTATCCAATGGTATATTCATAAATCCTTTTGCAGTAGCTGTTGTTAATGTATCATAGGCACATAACTCCACTAGCTTAAATACCTTCTCTGGATCAGCTTTAGATTCTTTATCCATAATTGCATATAATCCCATAGTGAGATAATTAATAGCTTTATCAAATAACTCTTCTCTTATAAATGTACATTCACCCTTTTTAGCTTTTCCTGGTGTCCTATACAGCATTTTATACTTTATCGTCTTTACACTCTTTATGTTTCCACTTTTATCTTTCTGATAATAGCTGTAAGATGCTCCATCTTTATAATACTTGTTTCTAAGGTCATTCTTATTCAACTGGACTTCCTGAGATTCAGTATTATTTTCATTATCTACTATCTTATATTTTGTATTGTATTGGAACTTTACAACTATAAAATCCTTACAATAATCTACATTCTGTCTTTTTTCTCTTGTAATACTACTGTTCATAAACCTTAAAAACAAACTATCAGATATAACAGACTTTTTATGTGTCAGCTTAAATTCAGACCAATCACTAAACTTACACATAACTTTCTTGTCCTTATTGTTATCTGCTACCTCTTGTAAAAATAAGCTACTAGCTTCTACTGAATGAATGTAAATTGCATTATAATCCTTTGTGTAATTAATTGCTATAATACTCTACCGCCTTTCGTTGTAATATGTATCTATTTATAATATTCTCTACCCTTGTTATGATTTTAGACAAAATGCACAACCTACTTTATATTTGATGATTAGAAAATACTTAACCTTTTTTCTTTATAATTATGTCATAATTATATTTCTCATAAGTTGCAGTATCTACAACTTCAACTTGAAATTTCTCAGTTTTATTTTCTTGAATATTTATTTTATTTTCCTCACATATTTCTTTATTTACTTTCTCATCACTAATTTCTATATCTTTTTTACTTTTATCGCTATTACTAAATATTGTATCAAATATAATATATGTAAGAACAGATTCTTTTAACGGCAAGACAATCGCTTCTATTAAAAAAAGTAAAGTATTTTTTATTTGATTGTAATCTGAGATTTCATTTAATGTATTAACCAATATTACACAATCGTTACAATTCATATAATCTTTTATATATGATAATATTACACATATTATATAAAATAATCCAAAAGTAATATACATTTTATTTCTATTTTCATTTTTAAACAAAAATAATATTAATGTATAATCTAAATAGATAATTACTTGTGTTAATAACTTAATATCTTCATCATTATTAACATTAAAATATTTTATAAACACCATAACAATTATAAGACAAAATGGTAAACTCAATAAAGCAATTAGTTCTCTATCTGCATTAAATTTCTGATCTTTGTTTTTTATTAATTTGCTTAAAAATTGAAATAACGCACCATAAACCAAAATCACCACTCCAAAAATACAATTATGTTGATAAATTAATAAAACCCCTAATAAAATAATAGTTGATGTTAATAATACCTTTAAAAATTCTGATAATTTCTTCATTATACAAACTCCTCTCTGTATATTAATATAAAACCAATAAAAACTTTTTTCAATGTACACACATTATAATCACCATCCTATACAAGGGATGAATCGCTTCTGACAGACCAAACAGACACTTTTATCTGCCAGATACACAATTTACTATCTAAAACAATATCATCTGTATTTAATACCATTTTATACAATTTATCCCTGTATATATAATGACATATACGCCATAAAGAAATGCTGATTTCATTGGTAATTATGCTGCTTTTTCCACTCTGAAAAGTCCGTAATATTGGACTTTTCGTGTTTGTTGTATAGTGTAATATGGAATTCCAGCAACTCTTCCATTAAAAATACATCTTTCGCAGCCGCTGATGCTGGATTTTTACATTCAGATGCACTTATGCTCATATCTGATAATGATATATCTGTTACTCTATATAACTTATCTAATACTTTTATAAATTTTATATGTGTTATATTTGTTATTATTATCACCTTACCTTTATACATATAGTTCGTGTAATACTGTAATTTCTGCATCCATTTCTGATTCAGTAATTTCATCATTTTTATACTTCTCTATTACAGTTTTCATTTCTTGCATAACATCTTTATTATGATTTAAATTTTCAATCACATCATTAGTAAGATAATGTGTTATATCACCACTACAATCTCCATATGAAGTATTAAACAACTCATCCATCCAGAATTGTGCAATATACCAATCTACACATCTCGGTTTGTAATTTGATAAGATAAATAATTTTAGTTTTAATTCATCATCATCCTTAACATCTGATCTTTCTTCTCTTGACCGACAGGCATAATAAGCTCTTATCTTTTTAATCCCTAAATCCTTACAAGCTCTAACTCTTTCGTGTCCTGAAATAATTGTATTATCTCTTGCAATCATAATAGGCTCATATACTCCATATTTATCCACAGAATTAAGAAATGTTATCCAATCCTTTCCTGTCCTTTTGAAAAAATATTTATCATGTTCTGGTAATGACTTTAAACAATCCACATCTATCTCAACATTCGCACTATCTCTTACATAATCAATAACGCTATCTGACTTATTATATTCAATAGTGTTATTTCTAATGGCTGCTTTTAGCTCTCTAGTTGACATCTGTCTTACATTATGTTCCTCAATAAAGCTAGTCCTCTTTTCTTCTGGTACATCTAATAATAATCCTAGCTTTGTAATTTCCAAATTAGAAACCGCCTGCGAATTTGAACCAAACTCCTTGGCTATTCTCATATAAAGATTGGCTGTTCGTTGAGAAAACTGCACTCTTTTTCTTAGCCAGGTTCCCCACTCTCCATGTGGTACTTTTTCTTTTGCTTTATTTAATTCATTACCAAGCTGTATTAGATTCTGAGCTGCCGCATTTTTAAACTTGAGTATTCTATCTTCTATTATCTTTAGTTCCAAATCATTATTGTATTTTATTTCATTCATAGTATATAATCTCCTTTTACTCTAAAAACACTTTCATATCTTTTACATCAGTCAAGTAACATTCATTTTCAACATCAACAACCTTGTCAATAAATAATGTACTGACCGCATCTGGTCTTATCATTTTAATAAGAAGCTCTATAGATACCGAAAACTTAATTGTTTCTAAATCACAACCAATTACATCATATTCATAATCTTCTATCTCTGTAACTGGAAGATTCTGTATGCACCATAGCATATTTTCAATGACTGTATGCTCTTGAAAATTTCTATCTATTCCGCTCTGAGAAAGATTAATCTCTATCTCTTCTGGACTGTTAGAATCAAAGTCACAATATGGTAGTATTAAATCTCCATTACTATTTGTATATAGATTGTCCCATTGTTCATAATCTCCATAATTTGTTATTCCATAGAATATTCCTTTACCAACAACAAATACATCTAAGTTCATCCTACCATCACACTTAATAGATGTAAGCACCTGCACATCTAATCCAAATGATCTTATCTTTTCTATATCAAACTCATCTGTCTTATGAAATGTATAATCAACCATTTTAATATATCCGGTATTTCTTTCAGAATTTTGCATCAATTCTTTAAGTGCTTTGTTCATCTCTTCTGGTAATTCATATGTCGTTATATATTCCTCTATAGACTTACAGCCTTTCATATCTGCTAGTTGCTGCAACATACTTCTTCCAAGCAGCATCTTGAATGGCTGGAAACTTATAACAGAATCAGTTTTTGCCCTTAGTGATTCTATCTTTGTCATCTCTAACTGCCCTTGTTTTTCCATAGCAGTAGAATCGTATGATAATAGCTTATTGAATTCTGTTTCTAAAATACAATCACCACAAGAAGGTATCTTCTCTATAATATCAGAATGTGATTGCTTAAAATCTGCCATCTTCATATTAAATACTTTTGCAACATCTGATACCTTCAGATATACATTATTATTATGAATCACTTTTGTATTAAACTTTATTATCTTATTTGCCATTATTAAAATCTCCTTCTTCATGTATAATCAATTCATCTTTAACCATTCATTTTTGCTAACAATGTTGTTTTTCTCCATCTCATAGCATTTTATTTCATAATATGCTATAATATTTTACATATAGGAGGAGGTGATATTATGAATGGACACAACTTAGATTTTGACGATCATTATCCCGTAATAACAGATTGGGACAATTTAAGCAATTGCCCCTTTGCACGAAAATATTGGGTGAATCCATCCAATGTAAATCAAGAAAAAGATTATGAAAAGGGTGACTTTTTACGAGTATACTGTGATCATGATTTACGTTGGTGTGATGCTGAATTTGGATATGATTGTTGTCAAATTTGCACTGATCACCTAAATGAATAATTATTTTTGATTCATGCGCTTTCTTTGCTATCTTTCTTTGGTGCAGGCTTTTCACTTAGCGGAACAGCAATCTTTGATTGCGTTGTGTAGCTTAGTAGAAAAGGATGGTTTCAAAGAAAGTATGATACAATATCATTCTATTAAAGAAATAATCTCCTTGACTATCTTCTGTGTTGCTTTATCCGTACATGCTTTTGTTTTCTGAATAATCTCTTTCATAGAATAACTATTCAATAACAAAGCACGTAATTTTTCTCTATATCCCATCCATTCAATACGAATCTCTTTGTATTGTTCTGCTGCACTATAATCACCTATACCAAATAACTGATAATGTTCCCATTTCTTTTCAAGGTATGCATTTTTACTAATTACCTTTTCACATGTTACAAGACATTTAATAATATCCTCATCTGTATATGCTTTATCTTTTATTTTAATGGTCATAATGTATTTTCTCCTTTATGTTGTTGTCTCTGACAGTAGACACAGCCTAAAGTCCAGCAAAGCTGTCCTTTAGTCCGTGATTTATCTGAATATGTCCTGCCACATTGCTTAGCCTATCGGCTTGCAATATGTCAGTCCAATTCAGATTAAATATAAATATCAGTGTTCTTTGGTTTAAATTTTCAAGGTGTTACCCCATTCCTATATAATAAATTATGTATTTTCAAAAATTGGCACTTTATATTCGTAATAGGATGATATTAAAAACACCCCCATTTAAAAACACCAACTAGGTATATGTAATATATATTAGAGTGTCTAAATGGGGGTCTAAATTATTCCACTCCTAAATTTGCAAATATATCATCTAATTCCTTGTCATATTGTTTTCTTTTTTCTTCCTGTTCCTTCTCATACTTAATAGATAAGAACTTTTGCGATAATTTTCTTTGAATATCAACATAGTATTTTGGATATGTAAATATCTCCTCTACATCTTTCAACGCTGGAACTTTGCCCCAATTATCTTCTTTCCAGTTTTCCACATATTCGTCATATTCAATCAATGCTTTTTTCATCCTATTATCAGAAACAGTCTGAGCATTTTTATCTATTGATTCTATAACCAATTCATTCAGATACAACATCTGTAACTCATATTCATTTTTTGTAATGGCTTCTTGTATATCAGCCTCATTGAAAATAATTTTTATTCTTTCATACTTGCGTTCCCATCCATACATATCAAACAATATTTCATTGACTTTGTTGTAAAATTCATTTAATCGCATAGTGCAAGCAGCATGATTTTTACTTTCTAATCCCATATTATTCAGCACTTTTCTTTCAACTGCTAATATTCTTCTAATTTCATCATCATCTGCAACATAATGTTTGCTTAATGTATTTTTCTTATCTGTACTTGGAACAACAATCATTGTCTGAATCTGATAATCTATCAGACTTCTATTGCTAAGATTATTTAGAGCTGTGAATAAAATAGAATTGAGCCTTGAATTACATCTCATATAGAAGTTATTTAATTGCCATTTTGTTACATTGCTGTATTCAATTTCTACTTGTAATGCATGAAGTGGAATTTTTTTATAATTACTATTTATCATGCCTAAAATACTCCACAACTGATTTCTGGTCGCATAGCATACTTGTCCTTTTTTGTAATACATATACTTCAGAAGAATCGTTTCAATATATTTCAGATAGATATTTCTGTTGCCAGCTTTTCTTTTATCATCAGCAGGAAGTGGTTCATCATAAATATCTAAAATTACAATGCTTCTTCCTCTTCCCTTTTCCATACTGAAATATCTTGCCCATCTTTTTTGTTGTGCCTTATGTGAATTATTACCAGATTTTAATGGCTTCTCGTGAAGTAATTCGCATAATTCTTTGTAGTTTTTTACTACCATTCCGACTTGAAGATTTGTTGTATCTACTTCATAACAATTATTTTGTACAGGTTGTGTGGCTTCTAATTCTCTATCCCAATCTATTTTTAATTCCTCAAGAGATTTAACCCATACATTTTTCAACTGTTCTTTATTCTGAATCTTTTTGTTTTGACTCAAAATATCAGCAATATTTATAGCAATAATCTTATCAAGTAAAGGATCTATGTTACACACATACTGTTTTAAGACACCTTCTTCTATATCCATATCCTTATATTTATCAGCATTCAGGATAATCTCTTTTGCATATGTGACTACTCTATTTGTATCTTCCTTCACTTCATCAAGTGTTGGTAATTTCGTTATTCTTTCTACTTCATCTGGTATAACAGATATATACTCTCTCCCATTTGAGACATAAAAGAATCTCTCTAATACTTTTGCGGTCTGATTTTTATTGCATGGATTCAGATAATCTATATAGTCTGTTCTTTCTTCTGTAATAATAACTCATTCCTCCAATTCTAATTTAATTAATGTAGGCATAATGCCATTCCTAACACTATGCCTGTCTATCCGTACTCTTCAATTTACCAGTATCATCACTGGCACTATTTAATCATTTATAAGGAAGATGCTGCCATGTACCATTTACATCAATGGTTAGCTTGCTACTTTCATCGCAAACATATCTCTGTGATACTATATTCTCCACTCAGAGAAAGTTTTTTACTGATTTGATGATTCAGATACAACTTTAACATTTACCGCCTGTGTTCTGTCGGTTGTCCCATTGCCAATCTCAAATTCTACAATGTTATTCTGATTCAAGGATTTACGACCTTCCATCTGAATACTTGAATAATGTACGAATACATCATTTCCTGCTTCGTCCGTGATAAATCCCCAACCTTTTGTTCCATTAAAAAATTTTACTGTACCTTTCATTTCTTAAATTCCTCCGCATTTTATAAATTCTCCTTAATTGGATTGATAGCACACTTTTCTGAAAAGCCATCAATCAGCTTGTCAAAACAATCTGGACAAATATCTAAATCAAGCATACTTCCATCATACTTACTGCCATAACCTACACGATCATGAATACTAATAGGCATTTGATTTTCAAATACCTGTTCTACTGTCTTTCCACATACGTTACATCTGGTTAATCCTTTTGCCATATCATCTGCGTCCTTTCTTTGTATATAAAACATCTTATAATTTCTCAATTCCATTCAAATGAACAGAATTGAGAAATACATAAGTTTTCATTTTAATCTAACAATGTCAACGCTTTACGATGTGCTTCAACAATATCTCCTATATCAGAAGTAGTACTTTTTATCCCATCCATTATGTGTGATATTTCTTTATCATAATCTTTGAATATCTTCATGATTTCAACAACACCTCTACCTGATTCAAGCCATTTGTGGAACATTTCCATATCTATAGAATTAACTATCTCCCATATGTTAGGTTCATGTGTATCATCATATGTTCCAAGACCATTTACAGTATCATCGTCCACTATATACTTAAATGTTCCTGATAAGTTCACCTCTTGAATCATAGGATTACTTGAAAATGTTTCTACAAATTCATCTATAGATGAGCCTGATTCTTTGAACTCATCATACACAATGTTATAGTATAATGCTGATACATAAACACCTGTACGATTAATGAACTCTCTTCTCGATATAAAATCATCATACACTAGTTCGTCTGGCTTAAAATGCGAATCATATTCGCTGATTAAGCATGTTTTCTCATTCTTTTTTACCTGAGATAAATTTGCTTCCTTACTCTTGTCAAAATTTTTTACTGTTCCTTTCATTAATTAAATCCTCCATTTGTAATTATTATTAATATATTTTCAAGGTGAATTAAGAAATACTCTTGTAAGATTCTTTAACATTCCACAAACTGACCTCTACTTATATGTTCTCTCTTTTACTTATTTATTTTTCCAACTTATACATAAAGTACCATCCGATACTTTCTCGTCACGTAATGAATGACTATCTCCATCAATTATTTTATATAATGTATAATTAACGCTTTCTGTACATATATTGCCTGAATCATCTTTCTTAATTGGCTGGAAATTATTCATTCTGATTATGAAATTTTTCTTATCAATAAGTATGTGAATTCTTTCATATGTTTCTTCTACATCAGCAATAACAACTTCCGAACACTCAATACCAGAATTATTGACAACATAAGTTACAACTTCTTCTATCCAAGGCATAAAACCTTTGCATGATACTTCATTAATCAGCGCATATTTCTTACTTATTACCAAGTCATAACCTAAAGCTACACTTGTAACAATTCTTGCATTGTATTCAGCAATATCTAGGAATGAATCATCTTCTATGTGATAAAAGAACTGACCTTCAACAGCAATTGGAATATCACTCTTATAGCACACTATCGAATACATACATCCTTCATTAATATCTGGCATATCCTTACTTTTACATATATTTATAAGCTCTCGTTCAGTTGAAATACCATAATCGAACTTATTAAGCTCACTTATCACATCATACTTTGCCGATATTACTTCGTTATCATTACTTTCAACATCATAAATTCTTATAAGTTTGTACATATATAATCCTCCGTTTATTAGATAGGCGAATTAAGCACCTTGCTTGTAATATTCATTATTAATCGAACTGATTAACCCTCTCTTATTAATTCTCTTATTCAATGCTACTTTTTATCATTGTTTTTCATCTTGTCTTTATACCAACGGATGCTGCCATCCATATTCAATGGCACTTCAATACGCTGTCCGTCTTTAAACTCTAAGACCTGTGACAGCTTGTCACCATCTAACTTTAAAAACTTCTTTGCCATAGTAAGTCCTCTTATTCTATAAACCCTACTATTATATTCTTTTAATAACTGTCCTAACTCTTTAAGTTCCATATTATTAAACCTGTTCCTTCCTTATATAAGTGTTATCTCATCATTACTTATTAACAACTTTATTGTTCATTTCTGTTCACTAACTAATCTAATTCACGCATAAGGTCTAAGCTTATTTTTCTACGCTTATTTATTTTACTTGTCTGTACTGGTATCTCTTCTTCTATCTCTTCCAAATCATCAAGCAAACTTAAAGACTTCCTTTTACTAATTCTCTCTTTCTGTTCACTTAATGCCTTTTTTCCAAGACTGCTTATATACTCAACTGGAAAACTACAACCAGACACACACACTATATTGGCTGTACCATTATTACCTATAAATATATTTTCTGGATTACCTACTGCCTTAATAATTTCCTGTTCATTAACATGATTACCTTTCTGATTTATAATTCCTATATGTGTAACTACACCATCATTATTAAAAGGTAGAAATATATTTTTTGCTGTAAGTGCATTTATCATATCCTGCGTTGTTACTTTTTCTGTTGAATCTGGCTTATCACAACGCATAGCAATATAAAAGCAGCCATGATCTGACAACATTTTATATTTTTCTGAATCATCAAAGTTTGATGCACTTGATGTAGAATTATCAGTAAAGAAAGCATCTAACATATTTACTAAATGGAAATTAATCTTATCTAAGTCAGTACTATATTCATTATTCACAAGGAATATTGCCCCCATTTCATCTATTTCCATTAATTCTTTGGCTGTATTGTATGCATTTAATCTTTTCTGAATCGGCTCATCTCTCCTTGGCATAACCAATACTGCACACACAATCTTATCTTTTAATTGACAAGCTATATCAGCTAGTAAAGGTATACACGCTGAACCTGTAGTTCCTCCACCAGAAGCAATGAACAAAATAACCTTTTCTTTTATATCCTGTATCTTTTTAATAATTTCTTTGTTATTCTTCAATGCTTCGTAGGCAAGTGACCTATCACCTCCCAGACCATCGTACCCTTCTAATACTAATATGTTCTTTGCTTCTGGTATTGCTTTATTATCCTGCACAGAACCATTAATAAGAAGTGAATTATAATTTTTCTGCTGAAATCTATATCCATTGTTATTACCACAAAGCCCTGCAGTGACTACTGCTACATTATTTTTAATCATTTTCAATGTTCCCCTTCCTTATACTTTCAAGTAACATAAGGCTTTTATCTGTTAAATAATAGGTGTCAGCATTCCATGTCTTACATCCTTTATTAACATAGCCTTGCTCAATAAGTTTTCTAATCTTACGATATGTAGTAACTCTTGTTGTTCCTGTTATAGAGATTATTTCTTGTATAGACATACTCTCAAAGCAACTTGTACAGTGCTGCTTATTCAACAACTTTAGAATCACATAATCGAACCTATCTAATTCCATATAGACGTATCCTTTCCTTATATTTAATTGTATTTTTTCTTGACAATATGTGTGAATTTATATGAGTTATCTGTTCATACATATTGAAAAAATAAAAGGCTCATTTAACTGCCTAAATAATCATTCTCTATTCAGTTATCACAAAATCATATATCACATCACTCTCCTGTTATCGAACTTTTGTTCTATTATATATATAGGACACGGCTGCTCGAATACTCCATTGTTTTGTTACTTTTTTATAATTGGAATTATTGGGTGAAAATACCCATCGACTTTAAAAATGATAGTTGAATTTCTTAATATCATCTGCTATAATATGAACTGCTAAATTACATAGGGCAGATGTTAAAGTCTGTACCAATTACATATCATATTGAGTACTCCAATACTCTTTATGAAGAATTTTCAGGAAGTGACTATCGCCAAATAGTTGCTTCTTTTTCTTTTGTGAGATTATAATATCACCTTATGATGTATATGTCAATCGTTCCATACAATTTTTTGTCATTATTCTGTATGAAATTTCTTTTATTGTATATACTAAATTGTATTTAAAATATATTATACATTCTTAGATTTTATTTTTTGTATGAATTCGTTGATATTTTGTACTTACAATGCTAAAATTGTATAAATTATTACTGTATTTAATAATAACTACCGAAACATATTTTAAGGAGAAATACAATACAATGAATGTTGCTACCACTATACCTCGTTATGATAAAAACCAAATTCTTGTTATTGATAATAAAGAAATCAAGTTAATAGATCACTTAAAGGAAATACGTTCTCAAAAAAAAATAACAAAGAAATTTATCTCTAATTTAATAAAGCATAATGATTATTGGTATTCTCAAATTGAACGTGACGGAAAAAATGGAGATGACAATAGACAGCGCACAATTTATAGGACAGACCTTGTAAATGTAATTTCAATTATCCAATATGATGCCACTTCATCAAAAGAATTGGAATTATACAAATCAAAGAGTGAAGTATATCTTGATAAAATTATAAAAGCTCTACCACTAAAAGAATCAATACGAAGTTTAGATCTCTATCAACTTGACCATGTTAGAACATCTGAAGAACAAAATAGGCTTTTAGATTCCTTATTAAATACTCAAGAAAAAATATTAAGAAAAACATTTGAATTATTACATGATAATAAATCTAAAGATTTATTTTTAGATGCATTAAAAAATACAAATCTAGCATTAAAAATTGATCCTCTATTTATTATTTATCTCATGGGACTTCCTTATGCTGATTTTCTTTATGAATCAAAACAAGAAGAAATATATTCATTATTTCGAGATATAATTTCTACTATAGATAATATTACTCAAAATAATTCAACTAATGATATTAAAACTGCCCCTGAATATCTTAGTAAAATACGAAAAAAAATTGTTGAATATACTGGAAAAGAATTCATGGATGGTAACAAGAAAAAATATACAGTAAACCCACCTGATCAATGGTGAGTGTCTTTTTAGCCATCAGAGAAATAAATCTTTGGTGGCTTTTATATGGTTATAACTGTGCAAGATTGAACTTTTTTATTTTCGTTCTGTAATTCCTTATATGCTTTACTAATGGTTTTTTCACCTGATAAAACTTCTTTTTTTAATTCTTCGTTATCTGAATCCAAAATTTTCTTGCCTTTTGAATATGTATCAGTGGAAACACTTGCTGTTTGAGCTAATTTAGCACGTACATCAATTTTATTTTCAACCTTTGAAGAATTCTGCGAACCTTGATTTTTTTTGAAATCTTCTGACCGTCTGTTACCCCCACTGGCTTGTCTCAAATTCTCTTTAGCTTGTCTTTCATAAATAGGTCTATATTTCTCAGCTACAGCAATTCTCTGAATAGGAGATAAGTTGCGTCTGCCAAGCTGAATGTCAAGCATCCATTGCATGACTTTAATAATAGTTGCATCATCACCAAGAGCAGTAGTAGGTGCAAGAATACCTGTATCAACCAAATCCTCTAATTCAGGAATAAGTTCTGTAAGTTTTTTGTAGTTTTGCATAGTTCTTACATCAATTCCAATCTCATCAGATAAATTTTTCTGTGTGAACGAAAACTTTTCGCTCACACCAACACCTTTACTATTCATACTACCATCTCTGACTCCATAAATTCTTTCAAGTTCCTTAATACATCTGCCAAGTTTTACAGGATTAGGATTACCAATACCACGCTGACGAATATAGATATATCATATCTTTCATTCTCACGACACATATTTTCAAGTTACCGAACCCAATATATGCAGAAAGACGATACTGTTTAACAGTACCGCCCTTCAACAACAAATCAATATTTTTTTAAGAGGTTTTCCTCTATATCAAAACAGAATTACTTCTGCTGATACCATATTAATATAACATAATCTTGTAAAATATGCTACTTCATAGTAAACAATTTATATAGATCAACTACTATATCAATCTGACGTTCTGTAAAGTCCTCGTCATGCAAATATAAACGCAGCTTTTCTATCATAGCATTTTCTATATTCATTATACTTTGCTTATCATCAATATTTTTCTGTTTAATTTTCTTTTCATTAAAAATACCTCTAGCATCTATAACATTCATATGCCTTACACCTCTACTCTATCCATAATCTTTCTAAGATGCTGGATATCACTTTCAATCCAGTATACCTTACCATCTATCTCTATTGGTTTATTATGCTCACTAGCATATACTATTTTTCTTTCATGTATACTTATACCAAGCTGTACACCTGTATTAAATGTCTGCTGCATATCATCTTTTATCATAGCTTCTCTCCTTATGCTTCTACAAAATTATATCCTACAACTTTAATTGCTCTTGGTGATGACATTTTAACTTCAATCCACTCATCTTCCTGCAACTCCATCAATCTTATACTGATAGTTGACTTTGCTTTTACACCTACTCCGTCTGCTATCTCTTCTAAGGTTGGTGGATATCCATTTTCTTTAATATATTTTATTAAAAACATATATACTGCATATTGCTTATCTGTCATATATTTTCACCATTTAATTCCTTATATTTTCTATATTTTTTTAAGTAAACCTACATATTTATAGAATGTACTTACTGCAACACCCTGTAACCTTGCAAACTGAACCACAGACATATTTCCATACTCACCAGTCTGGAATTTCTTATATTCTTTTATAAATTCTTTGGGTACACCTGTTTGTGGTCTGCCTAGCTTCTTGCCCTTTTTCTTAGCGGTATTCAAGCCCTGCATTACTCTGTCATGTATCTTTTCTTTTTCCTGTTGTGCTATATGTGCCTTTAAGGTCACGAAAATATCAATAATCATCTTTGACAGACTATCATCATTCATCTTCTGCCAATCGTTAAGAAATGGAATATCTAAAGCTACAACTCTGATTCCTTTTGATTGTAGGTCTTTAATTTCAACAATAACATCATCCGCATTTCTACCAAGTCTGTCTATATCAGATACTATTACTGTGTCACCACTCCTTAATTGATTTTTCATATCAAGAAAGCCTGGTCTATTCTCTGCCTTAGTTCCACCGGTAATAATATCTGAAAAGAACTTATCAACTTTGAATTCATTATTTACAGAATACTCTATGATTGTTTGTTGCTGCCTATCAACTTTCTGTGTCTTATGATTAGTTGATATTCTCATATAGGCAAATATTTTGTTTTCCATAAATCCTCCACAAAATCCATAACTACTTTCATGTATGTTTTTCATTATCATAATTATGTAAATCAATATGATATTTACATTCCACGAAAGCATTTGTTTTCATATAAGGTCATATTATAAAAATCCATTGTCTTTTTAATAGAATTCCCTTACACTTTATATATAGGACATTCGTATTTAATTACTCCAATAATTTTATGAAAGAGGTGAAATATATTTATATTCAGATTAAGAAGCCGAACCGCTTCAAAGATATGTTACATAAGATACACTATAATATAGAAGAAACTGGATTTAATTTATTCCTAAAGATACCAGAAAAATATATGCCAGCTTGTATTATAAACTGGATGGATAAATACACCAATAAACGCTTAAATGAACTTAAGCAGCAAATTACACATAGTAAATGGCAGACTATAGAGCTTGAAAAGGCTATTAATAATATACATAACAGACAGTAGAAATAAAAATAAGCACCTTCAGATTTTACTCTGTTGGTGCTTATAATAAAAGCATAATTATCTTGGATGGGCGGTGTATCCATCATCTCAGGTACTCCTTTCAGAGTGTGTCGGGAACCATTTCCGACCTCAAAATAATTATGTTCATTACTATATTATTCTTTTCTCATTAATAATATACCATTATTCATTATTATTGTCAACGGAAATTTCTTTAATTCTACCACTATATAGACGTCTTTCAATCTTCGATTCCTGTATATCTATCATAGTTGAAACATAAAGATACTCTCCCTCCGTATCTAACTTAATTCCTATCATAACATTATCAGCATATCTTTTTATAAGTTCTATACTCGTTCCCTGCTCATTGGGATTAACCCCTATATAATCTGGTTCAGAAATAATATCAGGTATATAATCAATATACTTTAAGCATTTATAATGTTTTCTTTTTACTATATGTGACGGAAGACCTTTTGATCTATATATTTCTAATTTTTGTATATTAATTCCTAATATATCATTAAATTTTGAATTATATTCTCCAACCTTTAACAACTCTTCTTTTTTGTTCATCCACTCTCCTCATATATGTAAAATATTAATAATCAAATCTCTATTTTTATCCTATATATTAAAAATAGCATCCCAACCGCCTAAAGTTAGATGCTATTTCAGAGATTCAACTGAGGGCAATCGGATAACACATCCGATTCACTTTCTAAGTAGATTATACACTAGGGCATTTGAGAAATCAAGTGTCCTTTTTATTTCTATATATTTCAGTTCATCACTTATCAGCAGCAGATACATTTTTATAATCTGTCATTCTCACGCATTTCTCTCATATATTCATCTACATTTTTCCACGCTCTGTCGCAGACATAACAAACTGTTCTAAATCAACCTTCTTTGTACATTGTTTTTCTGGTACACCTATTAAGCCATTAACAGCTCTTAAAATCTGAATAACATATACAAGCTTCTCTTCTGGCACTTGCTCTAATAATTCAATAGCTTCTCTTCTTAATGCTGTCATAGGTCATATCTCCTTCAAATGATTATATGAAAACATTCTTATAACGCTAATTACCTATTTTTAGAGTTTATGAATTTTCATTTTCCTTGTTTTGCTTATTCTGCTCTCTTACTGTCAATATATCCATTCCCATATCCTTCTCAAGTAAAGAGATTATTAATTGATTTACACTCATTCCCTTAGATTTTGCATGGTCTTTAATCGGCTGTAAATATTCTTCTGGTACTCTTAATTTTATATCTTTTATTTTCTTCATATATTCTTTCAAACTATCTTTCTGTTTATCTGTAGCAGAAGCCATCATATAACCCTCCGTATCTATATACTTCTTTGTATTGAGTATATAACAGTTTCTTATTTTTTTCAATCTAATGTAATAATATACTATTTCAATTATATGTTATATCATCTGTTTTTCTATGTTTTCCGTACTCATTCAGATACATATATAATTTTACGTTTGTTATTATTATTGCCATATCTATACCTTTTTATCTTTCCAGAGGATAGCTATATTGCAAGCTACCCTCATATCTTATTTTTCATCCTTCCTTTAAAATAATTCTAATACACAAGCCAATTTATACAGCGGATTCCTTGCAAGCTTTCTTTTACGTTCTGCCATCTGTCTTGCTTTATTTTCCATTATATCCATATGCTCCATACTCTCTTCTGCCTCTAAGTATTCCATAAACTGGAATATATCTAATGATTCATAAGGTGTCTTAAGCTTTCTGTCTATAATCTGATTTCCATCTGCTGTTGTAATTATTCTAAAATTAAACATATGTATTTCCTCCGATTCCCTTAATTCAATATATTTTTTACTACTTTCTTAATCTTTTTCATTTCCGCATAGAATGATGATGAGGCTATCTTCTTTATTCTGCATATATCTGTATTGCTATATCCTGCTATTCTCATTTGTAATATAGCCTTTTGAACATCTGACAGATTCATAAATATTTCCGTTATAAATTCATCATCAATCTGATCCTGTTCTATCGTTCCAATGCCTATTATTTCAAATTGTTTTCCGTCTTCATCTGCTACTGCATCCAGACTTATAATATTTTCTGTTGTTCGTTTCTGTCTGCTTTCCGCTTTGAAATAGTCTTTTATTTCCGATTTCATATATAGCCAGGCAATACAACTAAAGCTGTAATTTCCCTTAATATTTCCATCCTTTATATATGCTTGAACTGCCTTTAAATATCCCATAACAGCAATACTATAAAAATCCTCTATGTTATACTTATTACTATGTAGAAAGCTGTATACAAGATTATGATTTTCCTCTGCGAATTTCCGTTCTATATCTGACATTCTTTCCATAATATAAACGCTCCTTTTTATACTGGAAGATTGCCAACTGCTTACAACCTTCCATTTATTAAGTGATTAGACATTCTGTAATAAAACTCTCTTTATTTCTGCTATGAGCTTATAATATGTACTGGATGATATTTCCAATCTCTTCCTTATTTCCACTCCGCTTTTTCCATCTAATAGCATATTTACAACTTCTTTCGCTTTGTACTGCTCCAATTCTTCCAACAGATTTTGTATAATAACATTATCTATTGCTCTTTCTTCCAGATAGTCTTGTGGTGATACTCCCTTTACCCAACTAAAAGAATCCTTATCATCTTCCTCACCATTCCTGCAACTCTCAGATGACATAGCATCCAAACTCCATACACCACCTTCAGGACATCTTTTCTGTCTGTTCATATCTCTCCAATAATTGCTTCTTGCATTGTCAAGAGTTCTAAAAAATATCTGTTCAAATTTGTACTGCTGTAACCTCTCATATTCGTGATACTTCTTAACAGCCTGTAAATAAGGTATTATAAGAATGTCGTACCATTCCTCAAAATCTAACTCATGTATTCTCATATACCTATACATTAAGTTGTGATGTTCCTCTGCGAACTTTTTCTCCTGTTCTGTTAACTGTCTTTTTGTGTAACTTGCGTAACGTATTACCATAATCAGCACCTCTTCTTTCTTAAAATATTGATTTATTGTTATATGGCATTACTGCCGATAGGCAAGTTGTAATTGAATACCACGGCTTGACCGCTTGCCTCATTGTGGTTACTTATCTGCTTTCTTCTTATCCTCGTACCATTTAATAGAACCGCCTTTAAAGTTGGTTTTTGGCTGTAGTATGGTACTTTTACCAACTTTCTGGACTACCCCGTTTTTGGTAACTGTTGCAAATTGAATTGTCTGTGTTTTCATGCCTGCACCTCCTCAAATACTCCGCTTTTTAACATGTCTGTAAACCAACATTCAAAATCTGGATATTCTTTTTTGTCTGCCATATCTCTATATACTTCGTACATCTGCTTTTCTGTAAAAATTCTTCCTTGTAATGGTTCTTCATAAGTCATGTATTTTTTCATTATCAATCACTCCTATTCTTTAGGGTATCGGGTGGATTGCTCCACCCTTGCTCTTGATGTAATTGTTAATTATTTAATGCGTAAAACTTTGTAGCTTGTAACCTTTTCATATTCTGATAAGTCGCCCAAGTCTTCAGTTAATCTCTTCTTGTCTAAAGTTCTTCTTTCTTGCTCTTTGTAGCTGATTTTGCTTGAATCTGTAAACTCTTCTGTTAAGTTATTTTCTGTCATCCAACTTATAACTTCTGCTTCAAGTGACTTCTGAATGTTACTTGCTACTTCTGCCATAGCCTTATACTTTCTTATTTCTTCAATCTTCTTTTCTAACTCTGTTTTGTTTTTGATACTGCACATAATCTTGTACCTCCTAAAATATTGATATTTGTTATTACCTCTTTGGTATGGGTACATATTATCATTATATGGGTACATAATCAATAGGCAAAATACCCAAATATGTACCCTTATTTTTGTATAATTTATGGGTACATATTTATTGACAATTATATGTACCCATATTATAATATAATCAACAAATCAATAAGACATTAGTTTTAAGGAGGTTATATAATATGACATATTTTAAAGATGTAAACACACTTGAAGAATTAAGAAAGCAATACAAAGAACTATTAAAGAAGTATCACCCAGACAACCCACAAGGCTCTACAGAAGCAACACAAGATATAAATGCTGAATATGATAAGTTATTCAGATTATTAAAAGATAAGCACGAAAGCAAAGCAGAGCAGACAAACAACAAAACATCATATGATGATATGAAATATAACTTTGAAGAGGATGAGAAGTTAAGAGAAGTACTACAAAATATAATACACTTATCAGATATAACAATAGAGGTATGTGGCTCTTGGATATGGGTATCTGGTAACACATACCCACATAAAGAAGAGTTAAAACAATACGGATTAAAATATGCTTCAAAAAAGAAACAATGGTATTGGCATAGTGAAGCATTTAGAAAGAAGGGTAAGAAGGCTTTATCAATGGATGATATAAGAAACTATTATGGAAGTACTGAAGTACAGACAGAAGCAATAAAAAGAATCAAAGAAGCGTAAAAAATGGGTGTAGACAATAACAAGCCTACACCCAGAATATAAAAGTCTAAAGAAAGCAGAGGTATATATATTATGGTTGAATATCAATTATTATGTAACTATGGTTACGGACGGGAGTATGTTTTATCAGAATACAATATAAATGAGATTGCAGAGCGTGTAAGGGAATATATAGAAAATGCACCTCAATATCCTTATAGACTTATTAAAAAACTTATAGAAGTATAATTATATAGCATATAACAGAATAGATTATATTATAAAAGTGTGTAGCCGTTATGTGGTTACACTCTTATTTTATGCTGTTTATGTAGTTATTTGATATTATAATATAGAATGTCGGGGGTGGCTTAAACTAATATATGTATGTTATATTCTGTAATAGCATATAGTTGGTTGTTCTATACACTGGGTTAATTTTTAGAGCTTATCTTATATATTCCACTCTACTAAAAATTACTCTTAACAAAAACCTTATAATACTCTTCATCTAAACTAATAAGACTCTTCTCACCGTCTTTCCACTCTATAGCAATAAGGTATTCTTTTTTCTTTTTGCCATTGACTCCTGCGATTGCACCTAATCCACCAAATAGTGCTACGCCTAAAGCACCTTTCCAGAACGAATACTGGTCTTTGTTGGATTCGTCAATTACAGTGTAGGAAGAGATATAGCGTGGAATAAGACCTCCATCACATATAAGCATATCTTTACTATATAAGATTTTTTCATCTTTATATTTTCCCTCTAGTACAATATTTATTTTAGACATATATAACCCTCCTGAAATTATATTTTTATAATATCAAATTAATTAATTATATTCAATATTCATAAATGGAAAATCAAAGATTTTATAACCGCAATAAAAGACGCTGAAAAAATTATAGAGAAACTTTCAGCAATTGAAATAGATGGTTCTAAGTTATCTATTGGTCAATTAATATCATTCAAGGGTTTTAGCCCAGATAAATTAAAATCTCTTACAGAAGAAATCCAATCAATATCCAATGCTGACTATGGTGCATTTGATGTGCTTAAGATTCAGGAATATGCTAATGCTCTTTCTGATCTTGAACCAAAACAAGCAGCACTTTTATTAAGCACACAGGGATTATCAAATGCTCAGATTGAACAGGTATTATCTGCACAGAAATTAACACCTGAATTGCAGTATCAGGCAATGCTTGAAGCTGGTTTATTAAGTTCTAAACAAAAGCTTACTACTGCACAAATTTTAATTATCTAAGGATTTCTTTTACAAAATCTCTCAGTCCACTCTTTATTATATTCAACCTCATATCCTACAATAGGAAACTCACTCGTTTCACCATACTTTGTCCCTTCATATATCAACATATCATAATAGTATTCATTACCGTATCCAGTTCTATTACTAGAAGATTGAGCATTTATAGATATGGGATTGTCAAAATATATTGTCTTTTCATCTTCAAAATTATCTTGAACATTTTTAATGAAATTTTCAAAAAACATTTCTAAAAAATCATATACTGGTAAACTTAACTTAGGTACGGATTTTCTATCTTTACTAGAGTTATGTTTTTTATATTCTATTATTCTATTATATGAATTAAAATATGAACCAAAAATCTTTTTAAAATCTGTCATTGTAATATTAGTTTGAATTATCTCTTTTCCTATTTCTATTTTATTACTAATAATAAAATTAACATTAAATATTTTATTATTATGTTCAACATTAAATATATCTGTAATATAAAAATATTGTTCTTTCGATTTTATGTATTCATCTAATACTTTTATTGTACTCGTATCCACTATACTCTCTTCAAACATATTATCTTCCTACTACCTCTATTCATAATTTCATTCTAAAACTTACTACCACAATTATTACACTTCCAAGTCTTACCTAAATCACCAGCCCAAAAGATACCAAGCAATCCAACTTTAGCAGCTTTACCAACGCTTGATATTTTATGCAAATTTGTATTACCGCATGTTGGACATTTCGGTTTGTTTTTATCACGCTCTGCCATTTCCTTATCACGAGCAGCCTGAACATAATAATGCACTTCCGCTTGTCGCATTTGTTCTTCGAATTCTGCTTGTTGCTTAATTTCTTCTTCGGGCGTTAATGCTTGACCTGCTCTCGATTTACCTGTAAGTTCACAAAATTTGTCGTAACGAAAAGCCCAATAATACTCAGGATCTGGTGGATAGCAATATTTATTAAATAATCTTTCATTAAAATAAGGAGATTGTTTTACAATTTTCTGAATATTTTTTTCATATTCGTCCTTTTGTTCTTCTGAAAACGATTCATATTGTTCAGAGGTCACGCCATCATCTGCTATATAGGTATTTCCACAAATCATACAATATTTATCATCTTTACATCGTGATGAGTCTGACCAAATAGTTCCACATTTTAAACAGTATTTAATTTTACAATAACTCCTCTCCCATTTCACATGTAAATTATAAAATGGAACCAGATATATTTCAAGTTATAAAATTGATAGGAAAATTTATAACTGATATATCTGAAATAACTGATAAACTAGGTGGAAAATATGGCAGCAGATAAAAAATATATATTAGTTTGATTATTAAACTATGTTTATACACGATAACATTTTATTCCTATAAATCCTCAAAAATGCCACTATTTACCTAGCAATAATAGCATTTATCATATAATTCTATAAAGCATCATCCACATTCATATATCATATGATACTGATAACATATCTCGATACTCCCTTATCTTATAAATATCGCTTCATTACACACACTTATCTCTATCATATATAGTCACAATACCCTATTTTATGAGATTATATCATTTTCATCTTTAACAAACGATATAGTATACGATAACGCATATGAGATGGGGGGGGTACATTTAAACCTCAGTAATTTAAGTATCTAGCATATATGGGGTATCATAAAAATATTACTTAAATACATATCCAACTCCACTACATATTTTTTAATTTCGCCTGAAGTTCTGCTATTTGAGCCTCAATTTTTGCCTTTTCAGTATTGTGACTATTCTCTTGTAATCTTTTATAATCTTCTTCTGATATCCATTCCATAATATCTCCTGGTTGAACTTTGAGATAAGAACATATTTTATCTATATTGTCTGTATTCATAGTTCTATTATGAGAAAATTTAGCAGGTGTATTTACACTTAATCCTGCATTACATAAATCTTTCCATTGCATATTTCTTTCTTTGAGAATTTGTGCTAATTTAGCATACATTATCATATATTATACCTCCATCAATAATCAACAATCTTAATTTCATCTACTCATAATCAAAAAGAAGCCAACAATTATAAGTATCAACGCCCCAAGCAATTCATTAAATGCACCAATAATGCTGCACGCGACAACTGCAATCAAAAATATTTTTATACCATTACCGCCACCACCAGATGAAACGCCACTATGCCGACCATAATTATTATCATTCCAACTATATCCTTCACCGCAGCCACATCTTCCTTGCTTGCCATCATGTGGAAAGTGATTACCACCATCATACATAAGTACACCCCCATTATTAAGTGTTCACATTACTTCTACTTGTAATAATTATATCATACTAAACTCAAAAATCGTAAAAAAATAGGACATATCAGATAATCTAATATCCAATATGCCCCAATCTCTAATCCCACAACGAATAGAACCATTTAGAAAATAATTCCAATACCTCATTCTTGCAATCTTCCCTGTACTGTTTCAATGCTTTTTCTTCCGCATAATATTTTTCCTCAATATCCTTATACTCTGGTATTTCACTAGGGAAATGTAAAACTCTACCAAGTTTGTTTTTCTTTCCTTCTTCGAGTTTTTCTCCAAAGATTCCATATTTTGCTTCAAACTCTTGTAATACATCCTCATACTCTTTCTGATATAGATTTTTCTTCTGGCACGTTTCTTCATTCATTTCTCTAAACAAGAATATCATATCATCCAGAATCTTATCCCACTCTGCATGACATTCATCATTGCAAGAAATCCCATGTTCGTCCATGTACTCTGTCCCCAAACAACTTGGACTTCCATGTTTTGTATCTTTGAATTGTTGCAGCATATCTGGCATAAGATTCATAAACCAATAATCAATATTCCATAAATCCTTATCACAATAGCCTTTTGTCACTCTCTGAAAGCTGTATTTTATATTCCGCAACACCAGACCAGGTATCTTCCATGGTCTTTTTCTTTCGTACCAAAAATCTGTTTTATTCCATACATTATCCATTGTGTATCACCTTCCCTCAAAATAGTAATATCCCCGTCAATGACGAGGATATCTTCTATACTGGTATGTAACACTTTGCTTAGAATCAGCAGATTATCCAAGTTCGGTAATGATTTACCAGAAAGCCATTTATAGACTGCCTGTGGATTTTCAAATCCCATAACTTCTTGAATATCTTTTACTGTATATCCATTATTCAATAAAAGTTCTCTGATTCTGTTTCCTGTTGCTTCTTGTTGGATTGATAAATATATAGGCTTCACATTGCTCCTCCTTATACATCTTCCATCCCGATACACAAGCATATTTTAACATTATTTCAATGTTTCTTCCAGTAATTTTATCTGATAGTACCTCTAAATTATATTTAATTTTATACCTATAAGCATTATCTGTCATTAAACTATTGGTTTAATTCAGTTTTATAACGTTTCCCTCTTTGGAAACGTAAATTCTCATACGGACTATAAGGACGCACCTCATATTTAATCAATGCATCAAATAGCTTGTCTGGTATTTTATCCCTATATCTTAATGCCAATGTTCTAATCTCTGATTCCTTGAATAACTTATATTCTTGAAATGCTTCTTCCTCTGTATTCCAGTAATGCAACTTGACTTGTTTGTCATGTCCAAATGGTGTAATCCTTGCATAGAACTTATCTCTTGCTTTATCATAATCAACACCGATAGCATAAACCTTTGCTGATTTATAACGACTTCTTCTCTTTGTAGCACTTGCCAAGGCAGAATTGATAGTCTCAGGTAATATGCAACACTTATCTGGTGCATACTCTTTATTACCTCGACATAATAAGTCCTTATCAACTGCCATGCGTTCACCGCCACACTCATAGTAATTAGCAGAATACCATTCTGCAAAAGCATCTCTGCTATTCTTCCACTCGTCACACATATAAGCATCATCGTAGCATTGATTCACCAATAATGAACTACCACCATAACACCTTGCATAAATACCAGCCCATATAGAATAAGCTGGATTTCCTTTTACAGTATTGTAATCATAATATTCCTGCTCTCTTCCAAGCTCCGTAACTGTTTTAACGTGCTTTCTCAATAACTCATACTCTTCCGCAGATACATAAATCAGATTCTTGTAGTAGTTATTATTCATATTTTCGTCTATGTGCCATATCTTATTGCATCCTGTCGGCTTGATTAAGAAATGCTTTGCTACAAGTATTTCTGGACTTGTCTCTTCATGTAAAGCAGTTCCATCAATATCATATGTTACAATCGTCCAATGTACACTTCTTTCTGAATTACCACTATCCATCTTATGAAAAAAGAATGTCTTATCTTTCCTCATATTATTTGTAAGTCTGCCATGATTGGAAATCCAGTAGTGTTGTGTACCTTCCAACTGTACAAACACTTCATCATCTCCAAGTAAATCTATATTATTTTTCTTTGTGTCAAGCACTTTATCGTCTGATAATTTTATGTAATCTCTGAACTCTTTTCGTTCAAATCTTCTTCTATCTTTGACATTTATATAAGCCATAATTCCTTTTTCTCCTTTTTGATAAATCAGAGGTCAAGAAAGCACCTAATCAAAACGCGCCTTAATAAACTGCTATTTGGCAGCAGACCTATAATATTCTATTTTCATATTGGAAAATATGCTGAATAGCACTAATGATAGGTTCAAATAACCTCACAAGATATTCCTGAACTCTAATACAGGCTTTCTTTTACTTCCTGCCTGTTGGGAAATATCCATCATATTTTTTGAATCGGTGTATGTCTGCCGATTATTTAATTGCAAATTCTATGATTCTTCCACCTACAATCGAATGATTTTCAATATGCATATTACTATACATTATAGGTGAAAACTTCTTGATTACATCATCTAATATTTTCTCTGACAAAATATCAGTATACATATCATAGTTCTCATCAATAAAGTTAGTTCCAATCTGCATAATAACTATAGTTGCAACTGTCATCATTTCTTCTAATTTATCATGATTCGGTAAATATTTTACTTCATATGATATGCGAATACTTGTCTCCGTGGTAATGTCATAATTAAGATGGTTAAATATTACCTTACCTAAAAGATCGTTTGCATCCTTATATTCCTTATCACTTTTATCATTTAGAATCTTTATAATTTCTGAATCCTGTAAAATCATTTCCTTAATTGCCTGTTTTGTTGATGTTATTGTATTTTTTCTTGTCTCATTCTTAGTCGTATTTCTCATTACTTTTTCGTTTAATTTTGTCATACTGTTTAATCTCCTTTACTTTCTTTTAGAACACCACTTCGGACTTGTCTTTGGTGGGTGGTCTACACCAAGAAATCCAGCAAATGCCCCATATTCTGATGCTCCTACTTCATAACATTTATACTCTTTTGTGTTTGACCACGGCATTTGAGTATATTTACATCTATTACATTCACTACAATGTGGTACTCTGTTCATTACTCTTGTCCTTTATTTCACCAAACTCCTATTACCTCTTGCTAAAAAATATGTAACCTGTAACTGCTTTTCCTCTAAATCCTTAATCATTTAGAATCCTCCTTTATTTCGTCTATTGCAACTCTGATATGGTTATTTACTATCTGAGATAACCTATCTATATTTAATTCTCCATATAGATTCAATAAATCACAAATATTTTCTTCTGTCAGAATTGCAATTCTATCTTTTAAATCAATCTTCTGTATCATTCTGGCTATCCCTCACAATCTCTGTAAGTCTTGAACCTGGTAAAATCTTCACTATCTTATGTTCTTTCTCCATAATAGTTTTTCCATAAGGTGCTATATATCTTTTTCGTGGCTTCTTTGTTATGATTTTAAGTGTGAATATTTCTTTCAGAAACATTGATTCATCCTCTTCAATTACATCAACCATAACTTCCTTAAAAGCAAGCAACATTTCTTTTATATCCTTCTTATAAAGACCTGTCTTATCAGCAATTCTGTTTACAATATCTCTCTGATTTACCATTATTCTATTCTCCTTCCTTTGACAGATTTTTACACGCATTATTCAGTTTTGTACCTGTTTTGATTTTCGCCTTGTATCGTGCTAGAATATTGACTATTGATTGATCCGCTACATTCTTAATCTGCTTTGATTTATATAGCTGTGGATATATGGTCATATAACCTTTTAATTTGATACTATCACCTTCAGATAAAATATCTGCTACGGTATCCAAAAATGCTGTCAGAATAATATCTGTTGTCTCTGGCAATATAACCAATCCATTCTCATTTTCAACTCTTTCAATAATTCGTCTTACAATACCAGGCTTAATAATTTCTTCTTTCAATCTGTTTTTTCCTCCAATTCTTCAAATGAAATCACTATTTCTTATACCACGTTATATAATGGCTTAAATGTACTTATATGGCTCATATTCGGTTTCAAATGACTTTTATGTATATTTCCTTACCTTAAATTTTAAGACATTAAAATAAGCCCACATACTCATAATAAATACAAGTATATGGACTTATTTAGATGTCCTAATGTTCTATTCAATTTTAATTTTGGTATGCATTTAAAGCATTGTAATTAGTAAATAATTAGTATAATCAGAAGATTTTTTCACTATGCACCTTATAATGCTATATTTACAGTAGGTTTGAGAAGATAATCGCAATCATAGTCAATAATTGCTATCATTTTACTGCCTTTCCATATGCTTCTATCTTGTAATAATAAGTAACAAAATCGCTATTAGACATATCTGCTAATGATATAGCTTCTGTCTCTGATATCTTATATGTATCCTTAAGTGCATTTATAATCTTATCATAGCTTTCCTTCATCTTATCATCTACGCCTAACTCTTTACCTTCAGCCCTGTATGTCTGATATCTGTCAACACCCTTTATAAGAGCATTAATTGCCTCTGTATTCATATTCATCTTTCTGTAATTAAGATATGACTCATACTGTCTTTGAACATACATAACAACCTTTGACTGGTTATATATTGTCTCTTCATTACCTGAAAGGTTCATACCACTTAAACTATTATAAGCTTTCTCGTATTCGCCATTGATAAAGTAATCTTTAGCTGCATTTACTTTACTGTTGTAATTGATACTATAGCCAAATACCTGTATAAGCATAATAATTCCTGCTATAAGTAATATAAATAAAATGATTGATTTTGGTTTAATCTTAAGAATATCACCTGGTTTAGGTGGTTCTTTAACTTTAACTTTTTTAGGTTTCTTTTCTTTCTTAGGCTTCTTATCTTTTGCCTGTTTAGCCTGTTTTTTCTTTTCTTCTTTCTTAGCTGCAGCCTGTTTCTTCTTCTCCTCAGCCTGAGCCTTTTTGGCTTCCTTAGCCTCAGCCTTCTGCTGATTTTCTATTTGTTCCTGTTCTTCTTCAAGCTTACCTTCTTTTTCCTGCCTAATCTTAAACTGCTGATACCTATACCTAATCTTAGCAATTAAGCCCTTCTTAGGTGCTTCTGGCTGGTCAAGATTAGCTTTACCATGAAATACCTCATCAATGAGCTTCTCATTCTCATCCTGCTCTTTTCCATCATCCACTGTGTTAGTCTTAACAGTTATTGCATTATCAACAGCCTTTTCAAGCAATTCTCCATCGCCTGTTGCCACATTTGCTTCATTAAGATCATCTTCAATACTTTCAAAGAAAATGTCTTTTATAACAGAAAAAATACCTTTTTTATCTTTTTTCTTTTGTTTTTTATTGTGCTTCTTTTTCATAGAAGCTTTATCAGCCTGTGCTTCATCGGCACTTGAAGCTTTATTCTGCACACTGGCTTTATTAGCTGCTTCTGTGCCATTGTCATCAGATGTGCTATCTAAAGCTACATTTGCCTCATTATCAACATTGCCTAAAGAAGCATTATCTGCTGATGAAGCTGAATTATCGGCTGATGTATCCTCAGCAGCTACCTCATCTTCTGACTGCATACCGTTCTCTTTAAGAAGCTCATTCATAGATGATTCATCTGCATTATCATTCATCTCACCTATAAGATCATCCAAATTCATACTTGCAAGACGGTCTTTTTCGGTATCTGATAAACCCATATCATCCATAAGCTCATCGTTCTTATCAAGATTAGTACCAGCAGCTTCATCAATTGGAGTGTCATCTAACATCTTATCAATAGCTTCATCTGCCTGCTTATCCTTAGATGTATCATCTGCTTCTGTCTGCTTATCTGCTTCCTGTGCCTTCTTAGCAACTTCCTCAGGAGTTAATTCTGATACTGTATCATCAGTTATAAATGTTTCCTCCGTATCAGAAGCCGCCATATGACGAGGAACTGTCATAACATCTTTTAATAAATCTTCTATATTATCGTCATTAAGATTTCCATCCTCATCATCATATATATTTTCAAATTTAGTACTCTTCTCATTAGACTTTTCAAAGGCTTCCCTTACCTGCTCTTTGATCTGTTCTTCCTCTTCATCCTTATTCTCTGATTGTGCATTCTCATCTTCAGATAATGATTTCAATAAGCCATCAAGGTAATCCTCTTCATTCTCTGCCACAATTCCACCACCTTCGTAAAATTATAAATAAAATTCTACCATAAAGAATATTAATTAACAACATTAACTAACTCTTTCAATACTTCATATGAGTTAATCTTCATTGTACAAGCTTTGTCTGCTATTTCTTTAGGTATCTGATAAAACGTACTATGTGCCCTGTAAAAATGTGCTTTATCATTAATCATAACAATTCTCTCAAATGGCCACCTTATAAGATTAGGATTGTTAAATCCTTCCCCTATCTCAATAACAAGCAGCTTCTTAGCCAATGTCGCTGATAACCATTTGTTGTAGAAATCCCACTGTTTCTCATCTTCATTAATATATGGACAAACCATTCTTTTGGGATTTATTGTTGATTCACCTAGATAATTATGCTTGGTAGACGATATAATAAAATAATTATTCTTATCAAGAAGTTCACCAAACTTATTAAGCATATCTATAAGATTACCATCATTATTATTAAGTGCTTCATCACCAAGACCTATTAATATATAATCATAATCTTTAACATCTTCTCTAATTCTATTACAGTAATCTTGTAATGTATATTCCATATCTATCCTCACAGCCTTAACAATAAATTATGGTGCTATCATTATATAGATAACACCATAATAACATAAATAATATTATCTGAGAAGTTTATCAATCTCATTAACTAACAATCCAATCTCTGGCTTAGATAACTGAACATCAGCTCCTAATGCTTCTCCCTTAGCTCTCATCTGGTCATTAATTAATGATGAGAATATAACAACTGGTATATTCTTTAATTTATCATCTGTCTTGATAAGCTTTGTCAATCTGTGTCCATCCATTAATGGCATCTCTAAATCAGTTATAACACAAGCTACATCCATCTGTGCATCTTCTGAATCCTTCAGAGCAACAAGATTCTCCCAGGCCTCCTGTCCATTAGCACATAATGTAAGATTATCATATCCTGACTTAATAAGTGAATCTGAAATAAGCTTCATAAGTAATGGAGAATCCTCTGCAATTACAATATGTGCTTCATTCTTAGTTCTTCCTTCAAGCTTTTCAATATCTGATACTTTTAATCCTGTCTCTGGGCTTATATCTGATACAATTCTCTCAAAGTCAAGAATGATAATTAACTGTCCATTAATCTTAACAACACCTGTTGCAATTCCGCTGTCAGCACTGCTTATTGTGCTGTCTGGCTTAATAATATCTGTCCAGGATACTCTATGTATTCCAACAACCGATGCCACATGAAATGCAACATTAAGCTTATTAAAATTAGTGATAATAAACATATCCTTTGTAATATCTTTAGAAGGTGCACACTTAATAACCTTAGCTAAATCAACTATTGTTATCATTAAATCTCTTGGCATAAACACACCTTCTACACAAGGATGTGAATTAGGTACTGGTGTAACCTTGCTATATGGAACTATCTCTTTAATCTTAGCGACATTAATTCCATAATGATTCCCTCCAACTATGAATTCAAGCACCTCTAATTCATTAGTACCACTTTCCATTAATATATTAGTTTCCATATAGTTTTATCCTCCATAAATCCCGTACTTTTATTGGAATATTATAACAAATCACATACATAATTTCAATTGCTATTACATATAATTATACAAAATATGAATATTGTCCAATATATTATCTACTTGAATACTTATATTTAAATGCTGATGTTTAATTACTGATATTATTGTATATAACAATATTATTAAAACTTTCTAATCTACATAATATCTACATAATATATAAATTGATGATAATAAAAAAGAGGCTTTAAAGCCTCTTAAATAACAACTATTCACTACTCATTCAAAACTGCACATTAAATATATCTTATACATCCGTATCCTGTCAAGTACTTTC